>ERZ791846.9-NODE-9-length-194679-cov-37.6377_pt1 | contig 194679 bp, 166 predicted proteins | sample MGYA00510289_ERZ791846 | MGnify/ENA primary metagenome ERZ791846 (study PRJEB30046, sample SAMN00715274) | human gut metagenome | study: EMG produced TPA metagenomics assembly of the A metagenome-wide association study of gut microbiota in type 2... | reverse complement strand
TCCCCCCTCCCTACCTCTGGACTCCACTCTCCCCGCAACGAGTTAAGGGCTGCTCGCCCTTAACAATTCCAAAGAAGAAGTCGAAGCCCAAAAATGCTAGCCGCTTCGCTAAACGCATTTTTTTGTGCTTCTCCCATTTACGGCTCCGCCGAAGATTTCACGTTTCTGCTGAACGTTACCGTCAGCAGATAGGTAACACCAGCTGCGAAGCAGCAAATCGGAGAAACGAGAAAAAAGCGTTAAGCGCAGCGACTAGCTTTTTTCCGTTTCGACAACCCCTTCGGGGTCTGAAAGGGGCGAGCAGCCCCTTTCTCGTGGATCCAGCGCGTCGAAATCGCTGGTGGTTTTCTGGTTCTCTTTTGACATCAAAAGAGAACAATCAGCCTTAATGAAAAAGCGCTCTGCCCCGCGCACAGGCGCGAGAACCAGTTCTGGTTCTCTTTTGGCACGCAAAAGAGAACTAAGCCCCGCGTAACCGCGCTCTGACCCCGCGCCACAAGCGCGAAATCTCTCCCCCTCCCCCTCCCCCAGAGAAAACAAAAGCCCCCGCACTGCAGGCAGTGCGGGGGCCGTTAAGCTTCAGATTGTAGAATCAGCGCTTAGTTCTGCTTCATGCGAGCGAAGCAGTCAGAGCAGTACACCGGGCGATCCTCACGGGGCTGGAAAGGAACCTTGCAAGTCTTGCCGCAGGCTGCGCAGACAGCGTCGAACATCTGGCGCTCACCGCCGTTGCTGCGTGCGCCGCCGTTCTTGCGGGCATCACGGCAGGGCTTGCAGCGCTGGGGCTGGTTCTCAAAGCCGCGAGATGCGTAGAACTCCTGCTCACCAGCAGTCCAAACAAACTCCTTGCCGCAGTCCTTGCAAACTAAAGTCTTGTCTTCGAACATAGTAGTATCTCCTCTTTGTTTAGTTCTTGCCCACGGAAGGATTGTAACCATACCTTTGGTTTTTAGGGACCATAGCGCTGATCGTAAGCTTACCAGGGGCTTGAATGAGTAAACGTCCTCGGACTGAGGACTCTCCTATTGTACCGTTCTTTTTTTGATTTGTCAACCAAAAAACAACCCCTCGCCCGCTTTTTTGTGCATTCGGCATAATAAGACGGTCTTTGCTCGTGCAAAACAGCAAAAAGGCCACACCGCCCTTTGGGGGAGCGGTGCGGCCTTGGATGCCTTAAATGCAGAGATTACTTCTCGAGGACTTCCTTGGTGTCGCGGGCGATCATCAGCTCCTCGTCGGTAGCGATGACCAGAGTGCGGACCTTGGCGCCCCAGGCGGTGATTTCGCAGACATCGCCCACGGGATGCTCGTTCTTGTCGGTATCGATGCGGATGCCCAGCCAATCCATGTGGTGGCAGACCTTTGCACGGGCGATCTCGTCGTGCTCGCCGATGCCGCCGGTGAAGACGATGGCGTCCACGCCGCCCATAGCTGCGATGTAGCTGCCGACGATCTTCTTGATCTGGTAGTTCAGCATGTCAGAAGCCAGCTGAGCGCGCTTGTTGCCGTGGAGAGCAGCCTCCTCGACGTCACGCTTGTCGCTGGAAACACCGGAGATGCCCAGCAGGCCGGACTTCTTGTTCAGGATCTCGTCCAGCTCGTGGCCGGTGATGTTCAGGGTGTACTTCAGGTAGTTGACCACAGAGGGGTCCAGGTCGCCGCAGCGGGTACCCATCATCAGGCCGGCCAGCGGGGTCATGCCCATGGAGGTATCAACGACCTTGCCCTGATCGACAGCGGCGATGGAGGAGCCGTTGCCCAGATGGCAGGTGATGAGCTTCAGGCGCTCAATGGGCTCCTCGAGGTACTCAGCAGCCTTGTGAGCGACGTACTTGTGGCTGGTGCCGTGGAAGCCGTAGCGGCGGACGCCGTACTTCTCATAGTACTCATAGGGGATGGCGTACATATAAGCCTTCGGGGGCATGGTGCTGTGGAAAGCGGTGTCGAAGACAGCGACCATCGGGACGTTGCCGAAGACCTTGCGGGCTGCCTCGATGCCGAGGATGCCTGCGGGGTTGTGCAGAGGAGCCAGAGGGCTCAGCTCGCGGATGGTGTTGATGACCTCGTCGGTGATCAGACAGCTGGCCTTGAACTTCTCACCGCCGTGGACGACGCGGTGGCCGATGGCGCTGATCTCGCTGACATCGTCGATGCACTTGCCCTCGCCGGTGGTCATTTTCTTCACGACCTCGGCAAAAGCCTCGGTGTGGGTGGGGAAGATAGCGGGAGTGGTGGCCTTGTGGCCGTTAGCTTCATGGGTGATCATGCTGCTCTCCATGCCGATGCGCTCGCACAGGCCCTTGCACAGCACCTTCTCACCGTCCATATCGATGAGCTGATATTTCAGGGAAGAAGAACCACAGTTGATAACCAGAATTTTCATCTTCTTGTTTCCTCCAGATATGTTTTTGTCCACCCCCGAGAGGGCAGAATTTTACAGATTCCTAGAATTATTATATAATAGGGTCGGCCGGTTTTCAAGCCGCAATGGCGGCAAAGCCTGCCGCGAAGTCCCCGGGCTTTTTTGTACATCCTGCCCAGAATCCTGTCATTCTGCCCCAGTTCTCCATGCAGTATGACAGATATTTCACAAACTTTTGAGGTCACGCCATGAAATTTGCCGGTATCATCGCCGAATACGACCCCTTCCACAACGGCCACGCGTGGCAGCTGGCGCAGGCAAAAGCGCTGGGTGCAGAGCGAGTCGCCGTCGCCATGAGCTGTTCGCTGGTGCAGCGGGGGGCGCTGCCCCTCCTGCCCGAAGCTGTCCGCACCCGGTCCGCCCTCACCTGCGGGGCTGACCTTGTGTTCGCCCTGCCTGCTCCCTGTGCCTGCGCGGGGGCAGAGGCGTTCGCCCGGGCGGGCGTGGCGCTGCTTGCCGCCGCCGGGTGCGACGGTCTGGTGTTCGGCGCCGAGACGCCCGACGCGGCCCTTCTGATGGAGGCCGCCGAGCTTCTTGACAGCGGCTCCTACCGCGCTGCCCTGAAAGCCCAGCTTGCGGGCGGCGCACGGAGCTTTGCCGCCGCGCGGCAGGCCGCCGCGGCTCAGCTTGCATCTGACGAGCGGGTCGCCGCCCTGCTGGACAAGCCCAACAACAACCTCGCTGTCGAATACTGCCGGGCCATCCGCAGCCTTGCGCCTCGGATGGAGGCTTATCCCCTGCCCCGGCAAGGCGCGAACCACGGTGAGGCGCTCCACTCTGCCCATGGGCAGTTCGCCAGCGCCAGCGCACTTCGCAAGCTCTGGGCCGAGGGCGGAGCGGACGCCGTCGCGCCTTACGTTCCCGAGGCGGTCTTCCCGCTTTATCAGGAGGCTTACGCCGCCGGGCAGTACACCGATTTTTCCGCCGCCGGGCGGTGCGAGCTGGCCCTTCTCCGGTCTGCCTGCCGGGGCAAAGCGCCCTTTGCAGACATCCGCGGCGTCTCCGAGGGGCTGGAGCATCGTCTGGAAGCCGCCGTCCGTACCAGCACCACCTACGACGAACTTCTGGACGCTCTCACCACCGTCCGCTACCCCCGGGCGCGGATGCGCCGCCTCGCCATGGACGCCGCGCTGGGCTGCACCGCCGACAGCCTCCCCGCCCTTCCGCCCTATCTCCACCTGCTGGGAGGGAAGAAGGATGCCCTTCCTTTCTTAAAAAACTGCACCCTCCCTGTCTCCCACTCGCTGGCCCGTCTGCGGGGATCAGGCGATGCTTCCGCTCGGATGGCCGAGGCGCAGCTTGCCGCCGCCGATTTTGGTACGCTCTGCCGCGTTTCGCCGGAGGCAATGGGCGGCCTACTTCGTCAAAAAAATATCTTTTTGACGTAATGACAGAAATTTTTCTGCAAATTTTATCATTTCGGCACTTGTATGCCGAGGCAGTTTCGGTGTATTATAGTAAAGATACTTGGATACAACGCCGCCTGTTCGACAGGTACAAGGAGGAACCATGGCACTTCACGTTCTGGACGAAGCCAACCGCTGCCTCGGCTGCAAAAAGCCGATGTGCCAGCAGGGCTGCCCCATCCACACCAACATCCCCGAGGTCATCCGCCTGCTCAAGGACAATCACCTCGACGACGCCGGCCGGATGCTGTTTGAAAACAATCCCCTGACCACTGTGTGCAGCCTCGTGTGCAACCACGAGAACCAGTGCGAGGGCCACTGCATCCGCAACCGGATGCCCAGCCACGACCCCGTCCACTTCTCCATCATCGAGGACTACATCTCCACCACCTACGCCAACAAGATGACTTCCGGCCCCGCCCCCAAGAACGGCATGAAGGCCGCTGTCGTCGGCTCCGGCCCTGCGGGCCTGACCGTCGCCGTCCTGCTGGCACGCTGGGGTTACGATGTCACCATCTTCGACGCCCGCGACAAGATCGGCGGCGTCATGCGGTACGGCATCCCCAACTACCGCCTGCCCGACAGCGTGCTGGACGACTTCCAGTACCGCCACCTCGAGCTGAAGGGCATCCACGTCCGCCCCAATACCGCCATCGGCAAGACCATCACCATCGATGACCTCTTCCGGGACGGCTACAAGAGCGTCTTTATCGGCGCCGGTCTGTGGAAGGCCAACGCCATGCACATCAAGGGCGAGACGCTGGGCAACGTGGCCTTCGGCATCGACTATCTGGCCAACTCCAAGGCCTTCCAGCTGGGCGACGACATCGCCGTCATCGGCGTGGGCAACTCCGCCATGGACTGCGCCCGCACTGCCATCCGCAACGGCGCACGCCACGTCACCTGCTACGCCCGCCGCGATGAGGAGTGCATCAGCGCTTCCGAGCATGAAGTGCGGTACGCCAAGCTCGAGGGCGTGGGCTTCCGCTTCTGCAAGGCTCCGGTGGAGATCCGTGAGAACGGCATCATCTGCCGCGACACCGTGAAGGGCGAGGACGGCAAGTTCACCCAGGTAGAGGGCAGCGAGACCTTCTACCCCCACACCGGCGTCATCGTCTCGGTGAGCCAGGGTTCTGAGAACTCCCTCGTCAAGACCACCACCGGCATCGAGACCAACCAGCGCGGCCTGCTCACCGTCAACGAGGACGGCAGCACCACCCGCGAGGGCGTGTTCGCCGGCGGCGATGCCGTCATGGGCGCGCGCACCGTCGTGGAGGCCGTGGCCATCGCCAAAAAGGTGGCCGCGTCCATGGACGCCTACATGAAGGCCCTGCCCGCCGACAACACTCCCGACCCCTACGCCGGTATTCCGGTGTTCTCCACCCCGCCTTCTGATGTTCTGGCAAAGCAGGGCGTCTAAATTCTGATCTTCAAGGCTGCTGTGCAAAAGCGCGGCAGCCTTTTCTTTTTGTAACATTTCTGTTTCTTTGCCAATCTTAGCCGCTCTTTTGTTGACGGACTTTTGTCTGTTTTTGTATACTTGATAAGGAAATATTTTTCAATTCCAACGCCCGGCGGCACTGCTTCCGGGCGGGAAAGGCTGGTGGACATCATTATCAAATCATCCATCCCCAAGCTTCGGGAGAAGCTGCTGGAGGCACTGCAGGCCGTCCTGCCCATCGCGGCCATCATGCTGGTGCTCTGTTTCAGCATCGCCCCCGTTTCCCCGAGCATCCTGCTCTGCTTTCTGCTGGGCGCGGCCATGATCATCGTCGGCATCATGTTCTTCACCCTGGGTGCCGAGATGAGCATGACCCCCATGGGCGAGCGGGTCGGCTCTATGCTCACCCGGAGCCAGAACCTCTTTCTCATCATCGGCGTGGGTTTCCTGCTGGGCTTCCTTATCACCATCTCAGAGCCTGACTTACAGGTGCTTGCCAATCAGGTACCCTCCATCCCCAACATGACCCTCATCCTCTCGGTGGCTGTGGGCGTGGGCATCTTCCTCGTCATGGCCTTCCTGCGTATGCTGCTGGGCATCCCGCTGCCCCGGCTGCTGGTCATCTTTTACGCTGCCATCTTCCTTCTGGCCGCATTTGTGCCGAAAGAGTTTCTGGCCGTGGCCTTCGACTCCGGCGGCGTCACCACAGGCCCCATGACCGTCCCCTTCATCATGGCGCTGGGCGTCGGTGTGTCGGCCATCCGCTCCGACCGCCACGCAGCGGACGACAGCTTCGGCCTCGTAGCCCTCTGCTCCGTAGGTCCCATCCTCGCCGTCCTCATCCTCGGCATCCTCTTCAATGCCAGCGAGAGCAGCTACCTGCCGCCGGTCATCCCCGAAGTGGGCGACTCGGTGGAGCTGTGGCAGCTGTTCAGCGAGGGCCTGCCCACCTATCTGCACGAGATCGCCACTTCCCTGCTGCCCATCGTCGTGATGTTCGGCATCTTCCAGCTCGCCGCCCTCCACATCGACCGGCGGACGCTGGGCCGCATCGGCGTAGGCCTCGTCTATACTTACATCGGCCTCGTGCTCTTCCTCGCCGGCGCGAACATCGGCTTCATGCCCGCCGGCAACTACCTCGGTCAGGTCCTGGGCGGCCAGAGCAGCCGGTGGCTGCTCATCCCCATCGGGATGCTCATCGGCTACTTCATCGTCCGGGCCGAGCCGGCGGTCTATGTCCTCAACAAACAGGTCGAAGAAGTCACCGACGGTGCCATCTCCGCCGGGACGATGGGCGCGGCCCTCTCGGCCGGCGTCGCCCTCTCGGTGGGCCTTGCGATGGTGCGCGTCCTCACCGGCATCTCGATTCTGTGGTTCCTCATCCCGGGCTACCTCTTCGCCATCAGCATCTCCTTTGTGGTGCCGAAGCTCTACACCGCCATCGCCTTTGACGCCGGCGGCGTGGCCTCCGGCCCCATGACGGCCACCTTCCTGCTGCCGCTGGCGCAGGGTGCCTGCATCGCCGTAGGCGGCAACATCGTCACCGACGCCTTCGGCGTGGTGGCCATGGTCGCCATGACCCCCCTCATCACCGTCCAGCTCATGGGCCTTGTGGCCCAGCTCAAGACCCGCAAGGCCCGCAGCGCCCAGCCTCTGCTGGATCCTGCCGCCCTGCTGGCCGAACTGCCGGACGACGCCATCATCGAACTGTAAGGAGGCTTTGCCGTGAATACGCTTTACTGGCTGGTCACCATCACCGACCGCCCCACGACAGACGCCTTTCTGAAGCTGTATAAAAGCTTCGGCGTCGATGTCAGCCTCCGCACCGTGGGTGCCGGCACCGCCGTTCAGGAGACGCTTTCCACCCTCGGGCTGGAAAAGACCGAAAAAGCCGTGCTCTTTGCCATCATCACAGCGGACAGCTGGCCCCGCATCCAGAAAGCCCTGCGCCGCCAGATGCGCATTGATGTGCCGGGTACCGGCATCGCATTCATCGTCCCGGTAAGCAGCATCGGCGGCAAGCGCGCCCTGCTGTTCCTCACCGAACACCAGACCCTTGAGCTGAAGGAGGAAAGCACCTTGAAAGATACCCGTTACGACCTGCTGCTGGTCATCGCCAATCAGGGCTACACCGGCTCTATCATGGACGCGGCCCGGGCCGCAGGAGCCGGCGGCGGCACCGTCATCCACGCCAAAGGCACCGGCATGGAGGGCGCGGCCAGGTTCATGGGCATCGACCTCGTGAACGAAAAAGAGCTGGTGCTCATCGTCAGCCGCACTTCCGAGAAGAACGCCATCATGAAAGCCATCATGGACAACGCCGACAAAAAGGCCGGCTCCATCGTCTTCTCGCTGCCCGTCACCGACACCGCCGGCCTGCGCCTGCTGGACGAAGAGTAAAAATCAAGCTTTCATCTGTCAAATGAACAAAAATCCACGCTCCGGCAGGTCGCCGGGCGTGGATTTTTTTGCCGTTTTCCGGTATGATAGAAGAGATATGGGAGGAAACGCTATGAATCAGAATCCGCACTGGAAGCAGCTTATCCGGAACTGGGCTGCCATCATCTTCGGCAACGCGCTCTACTCGCTGGCCGTTGCCCTGTTCCTCGAGCCGGCGGGCCTCATCACCGGCGGCGCGACCGGCATCGCTCTGGCCATCGGGCGATTGACGGGCCTGTCCGTCTCGGGGCTGCTGCTCTTCATCAACCTCGCCATGCTGGTCTGGGGCTGGGTGGTCCTGGGCCGGGCCTTCGCCCTCAATACGCTGGCCAGCAGTGTTCTCAGCCCCGCCTTCCTCGCCCTGTTCGAGGGGATGGCGAATGGCCGGGTGCTGACGGAGGACATCTTCCTCTGCACCGTCTTCGCGGGCCTCGGCATCGGCGTCTCGCTGGGCATCGTCATCCGCTCCGGTGCATCCACCGGCGGCCTCGACATCCCGCCGCTGGTGCTCAACAAATGGTTCAAGCTGCCGGTGTCGGCCACCATGCTGGCTTTCGACATCATGGTCCTGCTGATGCAGGCTGTGTTCAGCCCGATGCCGCAGGTGCTGTACGGCATTGTGATGGTGCTCATCCACACTGTCGTCATGGATAAGATGCTGATGATGGGTGCCAGCCGCACCGAGGTGAAGATCATCAGCAGCCAGTCCGACGCCATCTGTGCCGCCATCCTCGAGCAGCTGGACCGGGGCGTGACCATCCTCCACGGCGAGGGCGGCTACACCCACGAGTCCAGCGCCGTGCTTCTGAGCATCGTGTCCAACCGGGAACTGCCCCGGCTGGAAAAGCTGGCCCACAGCATCGACCCCACCTGCTTCCTCATCGTGAGCCATGTCACCGAGGTCAGCGGCCGGGGCTTCTCGATGGATAAGGATTATTTGTAAAACAAAGGGGAATGCCGAACGGCATTCCCCTTTGTTTTACAGTAACGGTGCAATAACTTTCAGTAAAATCCCTGCCAGATGGAGCAGCACGTTGCCCTCCCAGATGCTCTCCCGGGTGGGCTCGACGTCGCGGCAGAATTCCAGCGTCTTCTGGAAATCCTTCTCGATGGCGGGGATGCAGGCAGTATCCTTCATCCAGACCGCATTCTCGAAGTGGTGGTAGAGGCTGCGGTAGTCGAGGTTTATGGTACCCACCACGGCCTCGCTGTCGTCCACCACAAAGACCTTCGCGTGGACAAAGCCGGGCAGCCACTCGCTGATCTTCACGCCCGAGTCCAGCAGAGACTTGTAGTGCGTCTTCGCCAGCGCATAGGCGAACTTCTTATCCGGCACATGGGGCAGGATGAGGTGGACGTCCACTCCCCGCTCTGCCGCGAACTTGAGGGCCGTTTCCAGCTCGCCGTCGAGGATGAGGTAGGGCGTCATGATGTGGATGTAGCGCTTGGCGCGGTTGAGCAGGTCGATATAGACCATCTCCCCCACCCGCTCACCGTCCAGCGGGCAGTCGCCGTAAGGGGCCGCGAACCCCTTCGCCGGGACGGAGTGGGGCGGCACGGAGAGGAACTTCTCGAACTCCGGCTCCCGGAGGATGCTCCACATCTCGAGGAAGAGGATGGTCAGCGGTCGGACAGCCTCGCCTTCCAGCATGACGGCGGCGTCCTTCCAGCGGCCATACTTCTCGATGTGGTTGATGTACTCGTCGGCGAGGTTCACGCCGCCGGTAAAACCCACCTTGCCATCAATGACGAGAATTTTCCGGTGGTCGCGGTAATTGTAATGGGTCGAGACAAAGGGCTGCACCGGCGAGAACACCCGGCACTGGATGCCCAGCTTTTCGAGGCGGCTGGGGTAATCCCGGGGCAGGGTGGCGAACTCACAGGTGCCGTCGTACATCACCCGGACGTCCACGCCCTCAGCGGCCTTGCGGACCAGCACCTCAAGAATTTTGCCCCACATGAGGCCCTCGTCGATGATGAAGTACTCGAGGAAGATATACTTCTCGGCCTTTTCCAGTTGGCGAAGCAGCTCTTCGAACTTGGCCTCGCCGCCGGGGAAGTAGGTGACCTCCGTGTTCCCGTAGACCGAGAAGCCGCCGCCCTTTCCGTGGAGATACCGCGCCAGCGAGGCCGCGCCGGGGTCGGCTTCGGCCAGCTCCTGGGCCGCGGCCAGCGGCTGGGGCTGTAAGCCCCGGGCCTCCTCCGTGAGGTGGGTCACCCGCTTTTTCAGGGCGTTGTGGCCGATGTTGCTCTTGACGTAGAAAAACAGCGGCACACCCACGACCGGCAGGATGGCGATGGTGACCATCCATGTGATCTTAGCGCTGTTGTCCATCTCGCTGTTGAGGATGTAGACCACCATGAAGGCCGACATGGCCACACTGCCGCCGAAGTAATGGGGCAGCAGTCCGCCGAACCACCGGAACACGCTCCACAGCACACCGACCTGCAGCAGCATGAGCAGCAGCACCAGCCCGAAGCGGCTGAAAATCGCATGGACGATGCCCTTCTGACCCTTTTTCAGGAGCCGGAGGCCGCCGTCCTCGAACTGCTGCATCCTGTCTTTCATGTTCTGCTGAAATTCTTCTTTTTTCATGCTTCTCCTTTCGGGCGGAGGGTGACGGCGAACAGCCCCTGGGCCGCATGGCAGTCCTCCACCAGCTGCTTCGGCTGCGGGCAGACGCCGTGGTCATGCCACGGGTCGTTGAACCAGTAGTTTTCGTCATCGTAGCCCACCAGCAGCAGGCAGTGCTCGTTGCACTTCCACGCAAAGTCGGTGCCATCGGCCAGCAGCCAGTGGTCACGCTTTTCCGGCACGGGCTGGAAATCCAGCGTCGCCCAGAACACCACCGGCATCCCGGCGTCGATATAAGAGCAAAGCTCTGCCGCCGTCTTGCCGCTCTCGTCCACGACTTCGAACCTGTCGGCTGCGCCCTCGTGCTCCAGAGCGCTGTTCAGGGCCTTGACGATGCAGGGCGAATAGCAGCCGTAGCCGGTGTGGTCGTGGGGGTCGCCGGGGTAGACCTGCCACGGGTCAGGGCCGTAGAGTTTTCTGTCCTGCTCCCAGTAAGGAGCGTGGGGCAGGTCGCGGGCGATGAAGGTATCCGGGTTGATGTCGATGCCCACGGCCTGGAGCAGCATGACGCTGCTGATGCTCTCGCAGCCGTTGACCCAGCGCTCAGTCTGGTCGATGTACGGGGCAGGAACGATTTTTTTCATCAAAATGCCTCCCAGCAGAGCTTCGGCCCTGTCAAAACAGAGCGAAGTGTGTTATTATGTAGGATAAGGATATTATACCCTACTCTGGGGATTTTTTCTACAACAATCGGCACGCGGAGGTTTTTGGAACATGAACAATCTGATCATCGGCATCGCAGGCGGCTCCGGCAGCGGCAAGACCACACTGGCCTGTCGGCTCAAGGCACTTTTCGGGGAGGACGAGGTGCGTCTCATCTCCCACGACAGCTACTACAAGCGCCACGATGAGCTGCCCTTTGAAGAGCGCTGCAAGCTGAACTACGACCACCCGGACGCCTTCGACAACGCCCTGCTCATCTACCACTTACAGGAGCTGAAGGCTGGCCGCGCCATCGACTGCCCGGTGTACGACTACGCCGACCACAATCGCAGCAACGAGGTCCAGCACATCGAACCGGCCCCCGTCCTCATCGTGGAAGGCATCCTCCCCTTCGTGGAGCCGGAGCTGTGCGCCATGTTCGACTACAAGATCTTCGTGGACACCGATGCCGACGAGCGCATCCTGCGCCGTCTGGTGCGGGACGTCAAGGAGCGCGGCCGCTCCCTCGACAGCGTCATCAACCAGTACCTCACCACCGTCAAACCCATGCACGAAGCTTTCGTTGAGCCCAGCAAGCGGAACGCGGATATCATCGTCCCCAACGGCGGCGAGAACACCACCGCCATCGAGATGCTGGCCCACCACATCCGCAGCCTCATCGAGAAGACAAATATGCTCTAAAAGCTTCTGATACAGCAAAAACCGGAGTCCCCGCGGGGACTCCGGTTTTTGTTTCAGCTGTTAATCCTTGATGGAAGTGCGCACCAGTGCGCGCTTGAGGCGGGCCTGTGCCATCTCGTACTCGCGGCGGTCGAGGTTTTTGCGGGCCAGGATCTCTTCGGCGCGCTTTTTTGCGGCCTCGGCGCGGGTGTGGTCGATCTGCTCAGCCCACTCCCATGTGGTGGCTACCAGACGCACCTCACCGTCCAGCACGGTGAGCATCCCGCCCATGCAGGCGGCACGGCGGCGGCTGCCCTCGGCATCAACGATGTGGGCCTCGCCCATGCCCAGCGCGGTGCAGTAGTCGCCGTGCTTGGCCAGAATGGCAAGGTCACCGTCGATGGCGCGGCAGACCACACGCTCGGCCTGCCCCTCAAAGGCGCAGCCGTCCGGTGTGACCACCGTCAGATGAAAGGTCGTCATGGTTTACCCCTTCTTCGCCTTAGCGAACACATCGTCGATGGTGCCTGCGAACAGGAAGGCGCTCTCGGGCAGGTCGTCGCACTCGCCGTTCAGGATCATGCGGAAGCCGCGCAGCGTCTCTTTCAGCGGGACGTACTGGCCGGGCATACCGGTGAACTGCTCTGCAACGTGGAAGCTCTGGCTCAGGAAGCGCTGCACCTTGCGGGCGCGGCTGACGGTGCGCTTGTCCTCCTCGCTCAGCTCGTCCATGCCCATGATGGCGATGATGTCCTGCAGCTCCTTGTAGCGCTGCAGCACCTTCTGGACGGCACGGGCGATCTCATAATGCTCCTGACCCACGACCTCCGGGCTGAGGATACGGCTGGTGGAGTCCAGCGGGTCCACAGCGGGGTAGATGCCCTGAGAGGCGATGTCACGGCTCAGGACCGTGGTAGCGTCCAGATGGGTGAACGTCGTTGCGGGGGCCGGGTCGGTCAGGTCGTCGGCGGGGACGTAGACAGCCTGCACCGAGGTGATGGAGCCCTTGCGGGTGGAGGTGATGCGCTCCTGCAGAGCGCCCATCTCGGTAGCCAGCGTAGGCTGGTAGCCGACGGCGGAGGGCATACGGCCCAGCAGAGCCGACACCTCAGAGCCTGCCTGGGTGAAGCGGAAGATGTTGTCGATGAAGAGCAGCACGTCCTGATTCTTGACGTCGCGGAAATACTCCGCCATGGTCAGGCCGGACAGTGCCACGCGCATACGGGCTCCTGGGGGCTCGTTCATCTGGCCGTAGACCAGCGCCGTCTTGTTGATGACGCCGCTCTCGGTCATTTCGCCGTAAAGGTCGTTGCCCTCACGGGTGCGCTCGCCGACACCGGTGAACACCGAGTAGCCGTTGTGCTCGGTGGCGATGTTGTAGATCAGCTCCTGGATCAGGACGGTCTTGCCGACACCGGCGCCGCCGAACAGGCCGATCTTGCCGCCCTTGGCGTAGGGGCAGATGAGGTCAACGACCTTGATGCCGGTCTCCAGGATTTCGGTGGTGGACTGCTGCTCCTCATAGCTGGGAGCGGGGCGGTGGATGGGCCAGTAAGCCTCCGGGGTGGGGGCGGGCTTATTGTCCACCGGCTCACCCAGCAGGTTGAACACGCGGCCCAGGCACTGGTCGCCGACGGGGACCTTGATGGACTCGCCGGTGTCCACGGCCTCGGTGCCGCGCACCAGGCCGTCGGTGCTGCTCATGGCGATGCAGCGGGCGACGTTGTCACCGGTCAGCTGCGCCACCTCGACCACCAGCTTCTGGCCGTGGTTGTCGATCTCGATGGCGTTGAGCAGGTCCGGCAGCTCTCCATCCTTGAACTGGATGTCCAGCACCGGGCCGATGACTTGGATCACCTTGCCGATGTGTTTTTCGGACATAGGCTACAACTCCTTCTCTTTTAATGGAATGCTCTTTGTCAGCGTCCTCGCCCTCTCAGGCCGCTTCGCGTCCAGCTCTCCCAGAGGGAGAGCCTGAAACGTATCGGTCAGCTTTAAGCCTCTCCCTTTGGGAGAGGTGGCATTGCGCAAGCAATGCCGGAGAGGGCAAGCCGCCTTAAATTTCCGCACCAGCCACGATCTCGGTGATCTCCTGCGTGATGGCGGCCTGACGGGCGCGGTTGTAATACAGATTCAGATGCTCTATCATCTCGCCGGCGTTCTTGGTGGCGGCATCCATGGCGGTGCGGCGGGCGGCCAGCTCACTGGCCACGCTCTCGCACACGGCGCCGTAGAGGACACCCGCCACATACTCGGGGATGATAGCGCCGAACACTTCCTCGCAGCTGGGTTTGTACAGGATCTGGCTCCGGCGGGCCTCAGCCTTCTGGGCCTCGGTGGGCTCGATGGTCAGGGGCAGCACCTCGAGGGTGGTGGCCGTCTGGGTCATCATGGAGTCAAAGCGGGTGTAGCAGAGCTTCACCGCGTCGTACTCGCCCTTGAGGAAGCCTTCCGTTATCTGGTGGGACAGGGTGAAGCACTCGCTCACCGACACATCCGCCGCCATCAGCACCTCGGGGGTAAAGAGGCCGGCCCCGTGGTGGGCGAAATACTCTGCGGAGCGCTTGCCGATGGGCAGCACGGTGACGGGGCCTTCGGCGGCGTCGGCCTGCTTGAACACATTGGCGTTATAGCCGCCGGCCAGGCCGCGGTCGCCCGCGATGACCACCAGCAGGGTCCGCTTGATATCGTCCCGGCGCAGATAGGGGTTGCGGGCGCGGGGGTCTGCCGCCGCTATCTTGGTCAGCGATTCGTACAGCGTCTCAAAGTAGGGGCGGCTGTGCTCCACCCGCTCCTTGGCACGGCGCATTTTGGAGGAAGCCACCAGCTCCATAGCCTTGGTGATCTGCATGGTACTCTCTACGCTTTTGATGCGCAGCTTGATGTCCTTCATGGAACCTGCCATGCGTTACGCCTCCTTCCTGTCAGTGTGCCTTGATAAAGTTCTCGGTGTAAGCGGACAGCACACCCTTCAGAGCTTCCTCGGCGTCCTTTTCCAGCTTGCCGGTGGTGCGGATGGTCTCCATCACGGAGGCACCGGCTGCGTCGGTATCGAGATACTCGTACAGGCCCTTCTCGTACTCGGCCACGGCAGGCACCTTGATGTTCACGAGGTAGTCGTGGATGGTCGCGTAGAGGATGGCCACCTGCTTTTCGACCGCAACGGGAGCGGAGCGGTTCTGCTTGAGCACCTCGACGATGCGCTCGCCCTGTGCCAGACGAGCCTTGGTGTCGGCGTCCAGGTCGGAGCCGAACTGCGCGAAGGACTGCAGCTCACGGTACTGAGAATAGATCAGCTTCAACGTACCGGCGACCTTCTTCATGGCCTTGATCTGGGCGTTGCCGCCGACACGGGAGACCGAGATGCCGGGGTTGACGGCCGGCATGACGCCCGAGTGGAACAGCTCCGTCTCAAGGAAGATCTGGCCGTCGGTGATGGAGATGACGTTCGTGGGGATGTAGGCGGACACATCGCCCGCCTGCGTCTCGATGATGGGCAGTGCCGTCAGGCTGCCGCCGCCCAGCTCGTCGGAGAGCTTGGCCGCGCGTTCCAGCAGACGGGAGTGCAGATAGAAGACGTCGCCGGGGTAAGCCTCACGTCCCGGGGGACGGCGGATCAGCAGCGACAGGGCGCGGTAAGCGACAGCGTGCTTGGACAGGTCGTCGTAGATGATAAGGACGTGCTTGCCCTTGTGCATGAAATATTCGCCCATGGCACAGCCGGAGTAGGGGGCGATATACTGCAGGGGCGACAGCTCGGATGCCGTTGCCGACACCACGATGGTGTAGCTCATGGCACCGGCCTCGGTGAGGCTCTGCACGAGGTTTGCCACGGTAGAGCGCTTCTGGCCGATGGCGACGTAGATGCAGATGACGTCCTTGCCCTTCTGGTTGATGATGGTATCGGACGCGATGGTGGTCTTGCCGGTCTGGCGGTCGCCGATGATGAGCTCACGCTGGCCGCGGCCGATGGGGATCATGGAGTCGATGGCCTTGATGCCGGTCTGCAGCGGCTCCTTGACGGGCTGGCGCTCGATGATGCCGGGAGCAGAGCTCTCGATGGGGCGGAACTCCGTCGTCTCGATGGGGCCTGCGCCGTCGATGGGCTGGCCCAGTGCGTTGACGACACGGCCGATCAGTGCCTCGCCCACAGGGACGGACACGACCTTGCCGGTGCGCTTGACGGTGCTGCCCTCTTTGATGCCGACGTCGGAGCCCAGCAGAACGATGGAGACGGTGTTCTCCTCGAGGTTCTGGGCCATGCCGTATTCGCCGTTCTCAAACTGGAGCAGCTCGCCTGCCATGCACTTTTCCAGACCGCTGGCGCGGGCGATGCCGTCGCCCACCAGAATGACCGTGCCGACCTCGCTCTGCTCGATGACATTTTCGTAATGCTTGATCTGAGCACGGATGATCTTGGAGATCTCTTCAGGTTTCAGTTGCATTGTTGTGTCTTCACCACTCAATTCTTTGTAAACTTTCGGGTGGATAGCCCTCTCAGTCAAAGCCTGATGGCTTTGCCAGCTCTCCCGTGGGGAGAGCCCTTGGCAGGCCGGTCTTGCCGCATCTCATCGCCTTACGGCTCTGAGAGCTGCCGGGCCTTGCGTTGGCCGGAGGGCTTCGTATTCGTTACAGTGTTGCTGCTGCGATGCTGCTGCGCAGGCCGGCGAGGCGGCTGCGGACGGTGCCGTCCAGCTCGGTGCCTTCGATGTCCAGCCGGATGCCGCCCAGCACAGCAGGCTCGACCTTCGTTTTGAGGTCGATGTGCCTGCCGGTGACTTTTTCCAGCTTTTCGTGCAGGCGTCTGGTCTGCTCTGCCGTGAGAGGCACAGCGGAAACAGCAGTCGCTTCCAGAATGCCGTGAGCCTCATTGTAGCGCAGGCGGTAAGCCCGGGCGCAGCCCGGCAGCTCCCGCAGAGCGCCTTTTTCGCACAGCAGCTTCATAAAGTTGAGCACATAGAGGTGGACCTGCCCGCGGAAGGCTTCGTCCAACAGCGCACAGCGCTCTTTCTTGGGGATGCTGGGGATGCTGAGCAGATGCAGATACTCGGCGTCCCCGTTCAGCAGAGCCGTCACGCCATCCAGTTCGCCCAGAATGCGCTCGTCCAGCCCTTCCTCCGCGGCCAGGTCGTACAGGCTTCCGCCGTACATCCTTGCAGTCTCGGTCATGATGCTTCACCCACGTTTTTGATAAATTCGTCGATCAGGTCCTGATGGTCAGTCTCTTTGATCTCGCGCTCGACCACCTTGGAGGCGATCTCCATCGCCATACCGCCGATCTCGTCCTTGACCTCGTTGACCGCCTTCTTGCGCTCCTGCGCAATGTCGGCCTCGGCCTTCTGCTTGAGGGCAGCGGCCTGTGCACGGGCCTCGCCCAGCAGCTCCTCGCTGCGGGCAGCAGCCGTCTTCTGGGCGGCAGCCACGATCTGGTTGGCCTCGGTGCGGGCATTCTGCAGGTTCTGCTCGTACTCCGCCTTCATGACCTCAGCCTCGGTGCGCAGCTTTTCGGCGTCCGCGATCTGGCTGTCCGCCTTGGCCTTGCGCTCGGCGATGACTTTTTTGACCGGGTTCAGCAGCAGCTTTTTGAAGATCACCAGCTGGATCATCAGGTTGCAGATCTGGGCCAGAAACGTCCAGCCATCCAGCGTGATCAATGCCTGATAAAGTTGCATAAGCGTCTCCCCTTTCTCTTGAAATCAAGCTCTGAAAGGAGCGCTTACTGCAGGTAGTTCATGAACATGCCGGGTGCGAGGAAGATGAGCAGCAGGCCGGTGACGAAGCCGTAGATACCGGTGGTCTCAGACAGTGCGACGCCGAGGATGAGGGTGCTGGTCACGTCGCTCTTGCACTCGGGCTGACGACCGACAGCCTCACAGGCAGCAGCGGCAGCGTTGCCTTCGCCGATACCAGGGCCGATACCTGCGATCAGTGCGCAGCCTGCGCCGATGCCGCAGCCAGCCAGAGCGATACCACGAGCAAGGAATTGAAAGTCAGTCATAGTTTGTGTCCTCCTGAAGATGTTTGTTTTTGGGGGATGCCGGGGCGGGAGGCTTACTCCTCACCGGCAGCACGTTTGATGAAGATGGTGGTCAGGGTACAGAAGATGAACGCCTGAATGCAGCCGCCGAACCAGTCGAAATACAGGCCCGTGAAGGCCGGGATGCCGATCTGGAACAGCTGGAGCTGGCTCAGGAATCCGGGCAGCCAGCCAAAAATGACGTGGCTCAGGCTCGCCAGCGCCCAGTACAGCAGGGTGGAGATAACGGTACCGGACAGGATGTTGCCGAAGTGACGGAAGGCCATGCTGACAGGGGTGGACACCTCCGACAGCACGTTGATGGGCGCCATCAGGAAGATGGGGTCCAGCAGGCCCTTCAGATAGGCGAGGATGCCGTTGGTCTTTATCTTGTAGTACATGATGATGATGAACACCACGATGGCCCAGGCCGCCTCGGTGTTCAGATCTGCCGTGGGGCTCCACAGGCCCACCACACTGATCAGGTTGCAGCCGATGCTGAGTGCGAAGATAGCACCCACCAGCGGGATGAACTGATCGAAGTGCCAGCCCATGTTGTCGTGGACGAACCGGTCCAGCCGTTCCACGATGAACTCGGCGGCGGCCTGCCGTTTGGAGACGTTTTCCAGCTTGAGGTCACGCCCCAGCCAGAAGGCCAGAGCCGAGAGCAGCGCCATGACGATCCATGTGCTCACAAGAGTCTGGGTGATCTTGAAATCGCCCAGCACAGGGATATTGGTATGGATGGTATACAGGATCTTTGCGCCGTTCAGTTCCATTTGTTACGTTTCACCCCCTTTTTCATCGGGTGCGGACTGCTGCGCGTCGGCAGGTTCGGGGTCGTCCTCCACCGAGACGTCCACCGGCTCTGCCTTCGGCGTGAGCGGTTTGTACTTGCCCGTTATTTGCAGGTAATAAATGGCGACACGGGGGAAAAACAGCGGCAGCACACTGGCAAAGGGCTGGAAGCAGGGGGCCGCGACGGCCACCACCACCCACAGCGCCTGCAGCAGCATCCGGCTGTTGTAGGAAAGCTGTAATGTTGCCTTGCGGCGCTTCTCATCCGGCTCGTCGATGATTTTTTGGACCACGAAGCAGATGCCCGCAAAGTTGCCGATGGCGACGGCTGCGCCCACGAGGCTGCCGAGGACGACCGTATAGTCGAACTTCACCCAGCCCACCAGATGCAGCGCCGCGAAAAGCACCCACATGATCGCGGTGCAGAATGCCGTGCCGCCCGCGATGCGGAGCAGCTCCTTTTTGGATTCCGGCTGTAATTTCATAGATGCAGCTCTCCCTTATCTCATAAATGCGAGTTAAAGCCTGTCCGGCGGGGCTTGTCCTTTCTGGAGCGGTCGAGCCGCTCTTTGACGAAGACCCAGAAGTTCTGCGCCCCGGCGGCAAGCCCCAGCAGCACAGCGGGCAGATACACCCACATGGGCCAGCCCCAATGGCTGACGGCCCACCAGCAGCCGCCCAGACACATCACCAGCGGCAGCAGCATATTCAGCCCCAGCTGGGTCAGCCAGACCAGGTCTTCCAGTGCCTTGTACCAGCCCTTCACGGTCCGGCTCCCCTCCCTCTGCGTGTGCTCCGGGCCGCTCTGTCTTTTTTGCCCGGTCTGCACGTTAAGCTTTGAACAAAGATTCTTTATTCCTCATTATACTCAAAACGGCTGTAGAATTCAATCAATTTTCCGCTGCTTTTTAGCAAAATTCTATAAACCCAGAGAAGTTCGTCGCTTCCAACCAAAAGTTTTTCGCTTCAGCCGCTCATCTTCTCCGTGTCATTTATCATTCTACCCCGTTTGAGAAAGAAAAAGCCTTTCCTTTTGGGACGATTTTGCTGAAAGGCACAAAAAGCCCCGGCGGGCGCTGTCCTAAAACAGTACCCGCCGGGGCGGAAATCGTGCTTTGGTCTATCTTTTACCAGAGGTTTGCGGTCTCATTGTAGAGGCCCTCATAGCTCTTGGCAGAGACATCCCAGCTGAAGTCGCACTCCATGTCGTACTTGATAAGGTTGTTCCAGTCTTCCTTGCTGTAGTAGCGGTCCTGTGCGCGGCAGCAGGCGTCGTACAGCTCGTGGGCGCTGTAGCCCGCGAAGGTGAAGCCGTTGCCCTCGCCGAGGGTGCAGTCGTGGATGGAGTCGCGCAGACCGCCGGTCTCGCGGATGATGGGAGGCGTACCGTAACGGCAGGCGACCATCTGGGCCAGACCGCAGGGCTCGCTCTTGGACGGCATGATGAAGGCATCTGCGCCGGCATAGATCTCCTGCGACAGGGTGGGCTCGAAGCCGATGTAGGTGCCTACGCGGCCCGGATGACGGCCGCACAGGTCGGAGAAGAAGTTCTCGTACTGGCTCTCGCCGCTGCCCAGGATGACCAGCTCGATGCCGCGGTCCACGAGGCCGTCGGCCACGCTCTGCACGAGATCGAAGCCCTTCATGCCGACCATGCGGCTGACCATTGCAAAGACGGGGCTGCCGTCCTTGTCGAGGCCGAACTTATCCTGCAGAGCCTCCTTGCACTTTGCCTTTCCCTCTTCGAAGTTGTTGACATCGTAGTTGAAGGCGATGTAGGGGTCGGTGGCAGGGTTGTTGGCCTCCGTGTCGATACCGTTCAGGATGCCGCAGAGCTTGTACTGCTTCTCGCGCAGCAGAGCGTCCAGACCGTAGCTGAACCACGGGTCGAGGATCTCCTGTGCATAGGTGGGGCTGACGGTGGTGATCTTGTCTGCCGTCTCGATGGCACCCTTCATGAAGTTGGCGCAGCCATCATACTCCACGATATGCTGGTCGCGGCGGCCGATGCCGCAGGTGTCTTCCAGAATATCGGTGCCGTACTTGCCCTGATAGGCGATGTTGTGGATGGTGAAGATGGTCTTGATGCGGTTGAACTTGTCCAGATGACGATAGTACAGGTTCAGGTACACCGGCACCAGAGCGGTCTGCCAGTCGTTGCAGTTGATGATGTCGGGGGTAAAGTCGATGTAGAACAGGGTCTCCAGCACTGCGCGGGAGAAGAAGGCGAAGCGCTCGCCGTCATCGTAGAAGCCGTAGAGGCCGCGGCGCTTGAAGTAATACTCGTTGTCGAGGAAGTAGTAGGTCACACCATCGACCTCAGCCTTGAACAGGCCGCAGTACTGGCTGCGCCAGCCCACGGGGACCGAGTAGTTGGTAACGTATTCCAGCTTATCGCGGAACTTCAGGTCGCCATACAGCGGCATGATGACGCGGGCGTCCACGCCGTCCTTGACCAGCGCTTTGGGCAGGGAGCCGGCCACATCGGCCAGACCGCCGGATTTTGCAAAGGGGGTTGCTTCCGAAGCAGCATACAGGATCTTCATAAGATTCGCTCCTTCCTGATAAAACGGATTCATATCTTCTCCCGCTGCGGCAAAAAGAGCGGGCGGGGGTACACACAGTACCCCCGCCCCTCTTTAAGAGGGGCTACCGGGGAGGGAGCCGCCCCTATGGGAGATTCTCAAACGGTTCAGACGATGTGGCTCTTCTGAACGTAAACGGGGAAGCTCTTGGTGCCGCTCAGCTTCTTGTCTGCGGTGATGCGGACGTTCTTGTCCGTCACGACGCAGTCCAGCTCAGCGCCGGCCTCCACCACGGTATCCTGCATCAGGACGCAGTTCTTGACGACGGCACCCTTCTTGACCTTGACGCCGCGGAACAGCACGCAGTTCTCCACGGTGCCTTCGATGACGCAGCCGTCAGCCAGCAGAGAGTTGCTGACGCTGGAACCGGTGACGTAACGGGTGGGGTTGTCGTCGCGGATCTTGGTGTAAACGGGGTTCTTCTTGGGGAAGAGGGCGTTCAGATTCTTCTCATCAATGAGCTTCAGGTTCTCGTCGAAGTAGCTCTTCATGTCGCAGACATGAGCCACATAGCCGGTGTACTCCAGCGCATGGATGTTCAGGATGTTGACGTTGTGAGCCAGGATGTCGCGCTCGAAGTAGATGAGGCCGCGGGCGGTAGCGTCCTTGACCAGCTTGATGAGGGTCTGGCGCTCCATGACATAGATGTCCAAATCGAGGTTCTGCTTGCCGGGGCGGTAATCGTTGAACAGCAGCTCCGTCACACGGCCATCGGCATCGACGGTCAGGGTGTAGTTGTCGTTCTTGCGGCCCTCGGGGATCTCGATCTTCTGGTAAGCCACGGTGACATCCGCACCGCTGGCCTGATGAGCAGCCAGCAGAGCGTTGAAGTCGTAGTTGATGGCGATGTTGGCATCGCTCATGACCACATAGCGCTCTTTCTGCACCTCGAGGAAGCTCAGGATGGAGCTCAGAGCCTCGACGCGGCCGGAGTAGATGCGCACGCCCTTTTCAGCAAAGGGAGGGACGATGTTCAGGCCGCCGTGACGGCGGGCCATATCCCACTCGCGGCCGGTACCCAGATGGTCCATCAGGGAGTGGTAGTTCTTGCGCACCACGACAGACACATTGGAGATGCCGCAGTTGGCCATGCCGGACAGGACAAAGTCCACCATGCGGTAACGGCCTGCGAAGGGGATCGAGGCCATTGCGCGCTCGGTCACCAGCTCAGGCACGGTGTTATCATAGCTGTTGGGGAAAATGATGCCCAACGCATTGTTGTTCTGGCTCAGCATACTTCCTCGCCCTCCTTGACGGAATCAAATACTTTGGCACCCTCTTTGACGGCAGCGCCTGCGCCGATGGTCAGACCGGTGCCGATATGTGCGATGGGGCCGTCGCCGCCGATCCTGGCGCCTGCGCCCACCACGACGTTCTCAGCGAGGATGCAGCGCTTGACCACCGCGCCTGCCTTGACCACGACGCCATCCATCAGGACGGCATCCTCGACCGTTGCGCCCTCTTCCACGACGACGCCTGCGCTCAGCACAGAGTGCTTGACGCAGCCGTAGATCTGGCAGCCCTCCGTGACCAGCGAATCCTGCACGACAGCGCGGGGGCCGATCTTCTGGGCGGGCAACACGGGGTTGCGGCTGTATATCTTCCACTTCTCGTCGAAGATGTCGATGCCGGAGTTCTCGGGGTCCAGGACCTCCATGTTGGCTTCCCACAGGCTGTCGATGGTACCCACGTCACGCCAGTAGCCGTTGAAGTGGTAAGCATACATCTTGCGGCCGTCGCGCAGCAGCGCGGGGATGATGTTCATGCCGAAGTCGTTCTTGGAGTTGGGGTCTGCCTCGTCCTCTTCCAGATACTTCTTGAGGATATCCCAGTTGAAGATGTAGATGCCCATGGAAGCCAGATTGGACTTCGGCACAGGGGGCTTCTCCTGGAATTCGGTGATCCTGTCGTCCTCGTCTGCGACCATCAGGCCGAAACGGGAAGCTTCCTTCCAGTCAACTTCCATGACGGCCACAGAGAACTCTGCGCCCTTCTCCTTGTGGAAGTGGAGGAAGTCGGCGTAATCCTGCTTGCAGATCTGGTCGCCGGACAGGATGATGACGTACTCCGGGTCATAGCTGTCGATGAAGCTGATGTTCTGGTAGATGGCGTTTGCAGTGCCTTTGTACCAGTCGGTACCCTTTGCCTGCTCATAAGGAGGCAGAGTATGGACGCCGCCGTACAGACGGTCCAGGTCCCAGGGCTGGCCGTTGCCGATGTACTCGTTCAGCTTCTGGGGCTGATACTGCGTTGCGATGCCAACGGTATCGATGTTGGAGTTGACGCAGTTGGACAGCGGGAAGTCCACGATACGGTATTTGCCGCCAAAGGACACCGCCGGTTTTGCCGTTTTCTGTGTCAGCGCGTACAAACGCGAGCCACGTCCGCCGGCAAGGATCATTGCCACGATTTCTTTTGCCATAGCTTTATTCTCCCCTTTAACATTTCCTGATATTTGGTGGAAATGGTTCAACAATGTTGGTTCGGCCCTGCCTTATTTTTCGGCCTTGTCCGCCTTCTTGGCACAGGGCTTGCGGGCGGGCTTTTCAGCCGGCTCCGCTGCCTTTTCTGCCTTGGGCTTACGGCCGCGCTTTGCGGGAGCCTTTTCTTCCGCAGGTGCGGCTTCTGCCTTGGGTTTGCGGCCGCGCTTTGCGGGGGCCTTTTCCTCAGCCTTTTCGGCCTTTGCGGTCCTGGACGCCTTCTTGGGCGCAGCCTTTTCCGCTGCCTTCTCCTCGGCGGTCTTGCGGGTGCGCTTTGCAGGCACCTCGAAATAAAGCACACTCATGGGAGGCAGAGTGATGGTGATGCTCTGCTCGAAGCCGTGGAGCGGCTTCTTCTTGGAGCGGACAGCCTTGTTGTGGACAGTGCCGGCACCGCCGAACGCCTCGTCGTCGCTGTTCAGGATCTCCTTGTAGGTGCCGGAGTTCGGTGCGCCCAGGGCGTAGCCCTCGCGCAGGACGGGGTTGAAGTTGCAGACCACGAGGATCTGCTTGCCGTTTGCATCCTTGCGCAGGAAGGCCACGACGCTCTGACGGGAGTCGTCGGGGACGATCCACTGGAAGCCCTCCCAGCTGTAGTCGATCTGCCAGAAGGCCGGGTGGTCCTTGTAGAACCTGTTCAGGGTCTTGACGTAGGTCTGCAGCTCGATGTGCTTGTCGTAGCCCAGCAGCATCCAGTCCAGAGACTTGGTCTCGTTCCACTCGGTGAACTGGCCGAACTCCTGACCCATGAACAGCAGCTTCTTGCCGGGGTGAGCCATCATGTAGCCAAAGAAGGTGCGCAGGTTTGCAAACTTGGCCTCATAGTCACCGGGCATCTTGTTGATGAGGCTGCCCTTGCCGTGGACGACTTCGTCGTGGCTGATGGGCAGCACGAAGTTCTCGCTGAAGGCGTAGAAGAAGCTGAACGTGACCTTGTTGTGGTTGCCCGAACGGAAGAGCGGGTCGGTCTTCATGTAGCTGAGCATATCGTTCATCCAGCCCATGTTCCACTTGAAATTGAAGCCCAGGCCGCCGTCGGAAGCGGGTTTCGTGACCATCGGCCACGCGGTGGACTCCTCTGCGATCATGTACTTGTGGGGGTGACGGCCCAGAACCATATCGTTGAGCTTGCGCAGGAATGCCACAGCCTCAAGGTTCTCCTTGCCGCCGTCCTTGTTGGGCTCCCACTCGCCCTGCTTGCGGTTGTAGTCCAGATAGAGCATGGAAGCCACAGCGTCCACACGCAGGCCGTCGATGTGGTACTGCTCCAGCCAGTAGAGCGCGCTGGAGATGAGGAAGCTCTGCACCTCGCTGCGGCCAAAGTCGAACACCATGGTGCCCCACTCTTTGTGCTCGCCGCGCTTGGGGTTCGGGTCTTCGTAGCAGGCTTCGCCATCGAAGTTGTACAGGCCAAACTGGTCTTTCGGGAAGTGAGCCGGCACCCAGTCCATGATGACGCCGATGCCCGCCTCATGCATCTTGTCCACGAAAGCCATCAGGTCCTTCGGGGTGCCGTAGCGGCTGGTGGGGGCGAAATAGCCCGTCACCTGATAGCCCCAGCTGCCATCGAAGGGGTACTCCATGACGGGCAGCAGCTCCACATGGGTGTAGCCCATCTCGGTGATGTACGGGATGAGCTCGTCGGCCAGCTCGGAGTAATTGTAGGGCAGGCCGCCCTCTTTCTGCTTCCAGCTGCCGGCGTGCATCTCGTAGATGTTCATGGGTCCGTTGATGACATCGGCCTTCTTCTGGGCGTTCTGCCATGCCTCGTCGTGCCAGACAAAGCCGTTCAGATCGTAGACCTTGCTGCCGTTCGAGGGGCGGGTCTCTGCGTGGAACGCATAGGGGTCAGCCTTGTAGACAAGGTCGCCCGCCCGGGTGGTCACGCAATATTTGTAAACGTCGTATTCCTTCATGCCCGGGATGAACAGCTCCCACACAGAGTCATTGTCCACCTTGCGCATCGGGTGGCTGCCCGGTTTCCAGCTATTGAAATCGCCTACTACGCTGATGGCCGTCGCGTGTGGTGCCCAGACGCGGAACACCACGCCCGTCTCCCCGGCCCGCTGCTCGATGTGTGCGCCAAAATAGCGGTACGCTTCACAGTTATTGCCCTGCTTGAACAAATACACCGGAAGGTCCGATGGATTGCTGCGGGTCTTTTCCTCAGTCGGTTTCATAAACAGCTCCTCCCCGCACAGGCCTCATGGGCAGTCCTGTGCCTTTTACTCTCTTATATTAAAGAATTTCGTCGGATTTTTCAAGGGTTTTCTTGTAGAATATACCATAATCTTTTCGTCGATATTTTTCTTATATATACAATATCCCTAATTTTAGACAAGAAATATCGGCAGACTTAACAGAATAAAGACAAAAAAGAAACATCCGCCCCGAATTTTGCACATTTGGCAAAAAATCAGAGCGGATGTTTTTCCACTATTTTACTTCAGTTTTTCAAAGGCGCATCAGCCCACGACGTAGACGTTGACGTTGATGGCGCCGTTGATGACAGACTCCGCATAGGTCTCATAGAACAAGTCCACGAGGATGCGGCCATCCTGCACGGCGATGCCGGTGTCGGTGGCTACCGCGTAGCCATAGACGAAGCTGCCGTCGGTGGAGGTGATATACAGCAGGGTGCCATAGGGGATGACATCGGGGTCAACGGCCACGGTGCCGTAACCCAGACCCAGACCGGAAGAGCCCTTGCCCGACTTGGAATAATAGCCGGTGGCCTTGCCGGTAAGGACCTTGCGGTAGCTGGCGGGGGCGTTGGTGGTGCCGTCCGGGCCGGTCAGGGGCGAGACGGGCGCACCGGCGCCATAGGTCTTGACCACATGGTCGGTAGGCTCCACGGTGGTGGTCACATCGGTGACGACGCTGTTTTCCAGCTCGCCGTCCACCCAGCGCTCCCGGGTGGTGACGGTCTGCTGGCCCTCAGAGCCATGCTGCAGGGTGGTGGCACGGTTGGTGTTACGGAAGTAGAGGCTGGTGTAAACGTACTCCGTGTCGTAGGGGACAGCCTGCGTCTCCACCTTGTCCTGATACTCGACGCGGTGGACTTCGATCTTGCTGCCAGCCGTGACCATCGCGCTGAGGGCAGGCTCGGTGTAGTCGTCCCCCTCCAGAGTGATGCCGGCACGTTCCAGAGCATCGGCGACGGTACCCACCACCATCTTGACGGGGTACTCCTGGCCGTCAGCCTCAATGGTGACGCTGAAGGCGCGCTCGATGTTCAGGGATGCCAGACTGCCGGCAAAGGCAGTGTAATAGACTTCATCTCCCTCCTCGGCCTCGATGCCGGAAAGGCTCATAACGCGGGCAGGGTCGCTCTCAGAAGTGAGGACCACCTGCCGCGCACCGTGGGAGTCTGTGACGTAGGTCAGCCGCAGATTCGCGGCGGTCACAGCCAGCGTGAACACGAGACACGCAGCCATGACGCAGAACGCCAGCACACGGGATGAGGCTGCACGGGTGCAGCCGGGCAATGCTTTCTTAAATTTGACGGAAGCGATACGAGACAACTCCTCTCTTTTCAGATTTTGGAATGGACAGCGGGCCTGTATCTCAAGGCCCGTCAGACTGTGCGTAAATGCCCCGCACAGCGGGTGCCGCAAAAGCGGCTTTTCACTTCACCGTGATAAATTTTATGCGCTGCAACGTGTGTTGAGCGGACGTTATTTTAGCAGACCGAGGCCGTTTTGTCAAATCGAAGGTCAGGCGCTCGTCAATTCCTTCACATAGTTTTTTGTGCATTTTGCACATAGTTTACTCTCGATTTCATGAAATTCAATGATTTCTCTCCGATTTTTTCGCAAAAATAAAGTCGTACTCGTTCATACATTTTTAACATTTGAGTTGGCATTTCTGGGGTGTTTTTTGCAGTATCTCCAGCCCGCTTTGCGGCGTCAAACCGGCCGTAACAAGCTTATTTTCGACACAAATCACGGACTGTTTTCGGACTGTTTTCAAGCGAAAAGCAGGGGGTCATTTCTCTCGAAAAAGGCCGTTTGGCAAAATGCCTAACCCGCCAAATTCTCAATAAAAAAGTATGTACTTCCGCCCACTGCCGTTCTGCGCTACAATCGGGCCAGAGGCAAACGCAAAACCAAATGAAAGGAGTTTTTACCATGCAGATCAACATCACAGCCCGGGACTTCGGCGGCACGGAATTTCTCGCCCAGCCCCACCGACTGCATCTGGGCGCACAGAAAGCCGAGGGTGTGGACCGGCTGGAATTCAGCCTGCCGGAGCAGTGGAACGGGTGTGTCGTCACCCTCCACATCCGGCACACGGACGGCACGCTGGCCGAGCCGCTGGCGCTGGACGAAACAGGCTGTGTCAGCGTGGGCCGGAGCTTTACCGGCTGGGCCAGCGGTGAGTGGATGCTGGCCGCTGCCAACGGCAATGGCTACACCGCCTACACCCGGCCCGGCCAGTACGACGTCCACGGCATCCTCCCCACCGAGGGCGCAGGCGAAGAGCTGACCCCCTCGGTCTACGAGCAGTTCATCGCCCGGGTGATGGCCAGCGCCAACGCCGCCGCAGAGGCCGCCAAACGCGCCGCCTCCGGCGAGGCGAACGCCAAGCAGAGCGCCAGCAAGGCCGCTTCTTCTGCCCAGCAGACCGCCGCCAGCGCCACCCTGGCTGCCGGCTATGCCGAGCAGGCCGAAGCCGCTGCTGACCGTGCCGCCGCCTATGCCCCCTCGGAGGGCGCTGTGCTGAGCGTCAACGGCAAAGGCGGTACCGTCCGGCTGAACGCTCTGGATGTCTGGGCATTGCCCCGCCCTGTCTCGCCGAAAGCCGGCCAACTGGTGCGGGTGGTGAATGTCGATGCCTCCACCGGCGCACTGACCACCGACACCATCAACACCGACAGCCTCAGCGGGCTGGGCAGCGAAGAAAAAGCTCTTCTGCTCAAGCTGCTGGATTCTGCCAGCTACACCGACAGCAGCGCCAGAGATGACCTCAAAGCCCTTAAAAAACTGTGGGACACCACACCGCCCACTCCCCTGCCCGACCCGGACATCATCCCGGTGGAGAAGGTGACTCTGAGCCGGCACACGCTGGAGCTGAGCCGGGGCAGCACTGCCGACCTCAGCGCCTCCGTCGCGCCCCCGGATGCCACCGACCAGACGGTATTGTGGAGCGTTTCGCCGACGGACATCGTCTCGGTGGATGCGGGCCGCGTCACTGCCCTCAAGAAGGGTTCTGCCGTCGTCACTGCCACCTCCGACAGCAAGAGCGACAGCTGCACCGTCACGGTGACGCCCGCCGTCTACCGCATCGAGACGGCCCACACCGACAGCGGCGACATCCCCGCGTGGGACACTTATCCCGCCAAGTCCGAGTTCTTTATGCCGCTGACGGCCAAGAAAGCGGGCCTGCTGCTCCGCTCGCTGGAATTCCGTGTCAAGGGCTATGTGCCGGGCACGATGCGCACCGTCCTGCGCAAGTACGGCTCCACGACCGCCCTGGCAGACAAGTTCATCGACATTGTCCGCGGCTACAACGACGTGGTGCTGGACATGGGCAGCATCGCGCTGGAAAAGGGCGTCGAATACCAGCTCTATTTCGCCGCCTCCAACAACTTCTACCCGCCCTCTGTCCAGCCCTCCTGGGTCGCAGCAAACGACTGCATCGACATCGCCCAGGGCAGCGCCTACTATGGCGACGACACCACCCTCATCTTCTCCGGCACCGTCGTGCTGCAGGAGACCTGAACCACACCGAACACATATCCTGAAACAGAAAGAGAGGTACTGACTATGACCCATCACAAGATTTCCGCATCCACCCTGGCCCGCACCGCTGCGCTGGCGCTGGCCCTGACCAATCAGGTGCTCAGCGCCGTGGGCAAGCCCATGCTGCCCATCGAGAGCGCCCAGCTGGAACAGCTCATTTCCAGCGGCCTGACCGTTGCCGCCGCCCTCGCCAGCTGGTGGAACAACAACAGCTTCACCCCTGAGGCCATCGAGGCCGACGACTTCATGACCCGCCTCAAGCAGCAGAAGCGATAAACGCATAAACGAACACAGCGCCCCGGAGCAGTCTGCTCCGGGGCGCTATGTTGTGTTTGAAGAAAAGTTTATCTCAGGCGTTCCACTGGACATCCTCTGCGGCCACATGGCCGTCCTGTACGCTGATAACAGCGGCGCGGGCATCCATGCCGGATATCTTTTTGAAAAGGTCCGTGTAGATGGTCATGCCAGCCATCATCAGGACAGCCAGTGCAAGGCCGACCAGACGAATCATCATACCGTCAACATTCTCGTTCATGATACCTTCTCCTTTTTCTCTTTTGCGGCCCGGCAGACACCATTCTGCCGCAGCCCGCAGCCTAATTTTCCGCTGCGGACCCCCTCTATCGGCCCGCAGCGATGCATTTCCCAAGACATTCCAAAGAAAAAAGCCTAGGGCGAACACACCCCAGGCTCCATTGTCTGTCTGACTGGTATAATAGTCTCTTTTGCAGTTTTTGTCAAGAGGGGGAGAACGGAGGTTCAAATTTTTTCTCTCCTGCCCTGCTTCGACAAGGTTTGCGCTCCCTTTGCTGCTGTGTTATACTATTATCGCTGCCCTTACCTACTCTGGCAACAGGGAGGGGGTGTGCAAAATGGACTCTCTGTTCAACAGTTTCCTCGTGATTGTCGTAGCGAATATAGTCTCGTACTACATCTGCAAGTGGCTTGACAGCCACCGCAAGGGTAAGTAAGCCCAAAAGAACCCCCTCGGAGTCGCATTCCGAGGGGGTTCGCTTTTGGTGAGCAAATGAACTCTCTAGCCAGTTTCCTTTGGCTACTTTCATTATATGCCAAACAGCAAAAATGTCAAGTCATCTGGAAAAAAGTTTACTTTTACCGGCCTGCGCAGTCGTGCTCCCCAGTTCGCTGGGAAACTTCTGTTAAGCAAAAACGGCTCTGCCGAAGCAGAGCCGTAAAAGCCGTAATACGGTAAAATCAGCGCTTGCTGAACTGGGGAGCACGACGTGCAGCCTTCAGACCGTACTTCTTGCGCTCCTTCATACGAGGATCGCGGGTCAGGAAGCCTGCCTTCTTCAGAGCGGCGCGGTTCTCATCGCTCTGCTGCAGCAGGGCGCGGCTCAGGCCGTGGCGGATAGCGCCAGCCTGGCCGGAAACACCGCCGCCGGAAACGCGGACGACGACGTCATACTTGCCCTCGAGGCCCAGCAGGACCAGCGGAGAGCGGACGATCAGCTTCAGGGTCTCCAGACCGAAGTAGTTGTCGATGTCACGGTCGTTGATGGTGACCTTGCCAGTGCCCTGGTAGACGCGCACGCGGGCAACGGAATCCTTACGACGACCAGTGCCGTAGAAATAAGGTTTGGTTTCGTACATGTTCGATTGCCTCCTTCTTAGAACTCGATCTTCTCGGGCTTCTGAGCTGCGTGAGCGTGCTCGGCACCCTGGTAGCAGTGCAGACGGGTCAGAGCCTTAGCACCGATGGTGTTGGAAGGGATCATACCCTTGACAGCGTAGGTCATAGCCAGATCGCTGTTCTCAGCCATCAGCTTGCTGTACTGGACCTTCTTCAGGCCGCCGATGAACTTGCTGTGGGTGATGTGGAACTTCTGCTCGGCCTTCTTGCCGGTCAGAACGGCCTTGTCGCAGTTGATGACGACGACGAAATCGCCGCAGTCAACATTGGGGGTATAATCGACCTTCTGCTTGCCGCGCAGCAGAACAGCAGCCTCAGCAGCGACGTGGCCCAGGCTCTTGCCGGCAGCGTCGAGCAGATACCACTTGCGCTCGACTTCAGCGGGCTTGACGAGAGTAGTGCTCATATCTATTTCCTCCTGATAAGTGTTTCAACGGTTCAATGCACCTTTTGGGGCGCGAGTGTCAGTATACATCACAAGAACGCCCCTGTCAACATCATTTTTCGATTTTTTCGGCTCAGTTTTTTGAATCTCTTGTTTTCTCTTGTTTTCTCTTGAAATCTCTCGTTTTCTCGAATCGCATTTTCGTTTCTGTTTTTGCGGCAGAGCGCTACAATTTCAGTCCCGAGTATGTTATACTAATAAAGATGCAGCCCCACCCCCGGGGGCTGAGCCTTACATTCATAAGGAGGGCATTCCTTCATGCCGAAAGACATCCACCAGCGCGACACCGCGCAGCAGCGCTCTTCCCGCCTGCTGCTGGCCATGGGCATCATCGTCCTGCTGGGCGCACTGGCCTATTTTGTACTGACCCTCGTGGTCAACCGCCGCACCCCCGCTTCGCCCGACACTCACTACACCGCCGAGAACGGTATCTCCGTCTACTATGAGTCCGCCGTCTGGCCGGTCTGTGAGATGACCGAGGACGCCACCCTTGGCCGTGCGCTGGAACTGGCCTCCGCCCAGAGCAGCGACGACGCCAACTATCAGGTCGTGCTCTTCCAGAAAGGCACGAAAGACACCTATGAGGACTTCATCAGCCAGTCGGAAAAAGAGCTCAAGCAGGCTTACGGCGTCATCAGCCCCCGAAAAGTCAATCTAAGCATCGACGGTGCCGCCGTCACCGCCGTGCGCTGTGATATTCAGGCTTACTACGCCGTGCTGGCCACCATCGAGTACGACAGCGGCGACGTCATCTATGTCTCCGGCCTGACCAAGCTGGCCTCCATCAGCGACATCGTCAACCTCGTAGAGAGCGTGAGCCTGTCATGAGCGACACGAAAGCGATGCAGCGGCTCTGCGGCCTGATGCGCAAAGCCGTCCAGCAGTACGAGATGCTGGCCCCCGGCGACCGCGTTCTGGTGGGCGTTTCGGGCGGCAAGGACAGCGTAGCTTTGACCATCGGTCTCGCGCGGCTGCGGCAGTACCTCGGCTTTCCGTTCGAAGTCGTGGCCGTCACCCTCGACCCCCAGTTTGGCGGCAAGCCGGTGGATTACTCCGCGCTGGAAGCGCTGTTCCGGCGGTACGATGTGCCTTATGAGGTGCGCCGCACCCTCATCGGCCCCATCGTCTTCGACTACCGGAACGAGAAGAATCCCTGCTCCCTCTGCGCCAGGATGCGCCGGGGCGCGCTCCACGCCGCTGCCGAAGAGCTGGACTGCAGCAAGGTGGCGCTGGGGCATCATCTGGACGACGCCATCGAGACGTTTTACATGAACCTCTGGCGGGAGGGCCGCATCGGCTGCTTCTCGCCGGTGACAGAGCTGTCCGACCGGGGGTTGACCCTCATCCGGCCTCTCCTGCTCGCCACAGAGCAGGAGGTGCGCTGTGCGGTGAAGGAAGAAGGCTTTCCCATCATCAAGAGCCGCTGCCCGGCCGACGGCGTGACCACCCGGGAGGACACGAAAAACTTTGTCCGGGAGCGGTGCCGCGCCGACCGGGCTTTCCGGCAGAAGACCCTTCACGCTCTGCAGGAGAGCGGCATCGACGGCTGGCGTCCTTTGCACCCGGCCCGCACATCAAAAAAGGAGGACACAGCCCATGCAGATGCCCGCATTTGAAAAACACGTCTGGGCCGAGATAGACCTTGACGCCCTGCGCCACAATTTCCGCGCCGTGAAGGCCCGGGCCGGGGAGATGCCCCTGTGCGCTGTCGTCAAAGCCGACAGCTACGGCCACGGTGCCGTAGAGTGCGCCAAGGTCTTTGCCGAAGAGGGGGCCGCATGGCTGGCTGTGAGCTGTCTGGCGGAAGCCCGTCAGCTGCGCAAAGCCGGGCTGACGCTGCCCATCCTCATTCTGGGCCATGTGGAGCCGGGCCGTGTACCCGTCCTCATCCAGGAGGACATCACCGCCGCCTGCTACTCCCTGCCCCAGGCCAGGGCCCTCAGCGAGGCCGCCTGCACTGCCGGCGGAAAAGTCAAAGTCCACCTCAAGGCCGACACCGGCATGGGCCGCATCGGTTTTGCGCTCCGCACCGACTTTGACGCGGCGCTGGCCGGGATGCTGGAAGCCTGCCGCCTGCCGGGACTGGACGTGACCGGCCTGTTCCAGCACTTTGCTGTGGCCGACGACGACAGCGCCGACAGCGTGGCTTATACCTGCCAGCAGCACGAGCTCTTCGTCCGGGCCTGTCGGGGCCTTGCCGAGGCCGGTTTTGAGCCTGCCGTCGTCCACTGCGACAACTCCGCCGGGGTGATGCTCCACCCCGACTGGCCCGCCGGACTGCCTCGCACCCACTGCATGGCACGCCCCGGCATCGTCCTCTACGGCTTCGACCCCAGCGACGAGGTGCGTTTTGGCATCTTCCGCCCGGTGATGAAGCTCAAGACCATCGTCAGCATGGTCAAGGAGATGCAGCCCGGCCAGTCGGCCAGCTACGGACGCCGCTTCACCGCGGAAAAGCCCACCAAGGTCGCCACCCTCTGTGCCGGTTACGCCGACGGCTACCCCCGCCTTTTGAGCTGCGGCAAGGGCATCGTGGAGATAAAGGGTATGCCCTGCCCGGTTCTGGGCCGGGTCTGCATGGACCAGATCATGGTGGATGTCTCGGCTCTGCCCGACGTGCAGGAAGGGGACGAAGCCATCCTGTGGGGCGGCGAAGTGAGCGACAGCGCCGAGACCATCGCCCACAAGACCGATACCATTTCTTACGAGGTGCTCTGCGGCGTTTCCCGCCGGGTACCCCGCGTTTACCTGGAAAACGGCGGCATCAAAGCCGTCGAGGACTGGATCCTATAAATTTCGGAGGAACTACATGGCAAGAGACAACATCCGCAACTTCTGCATCATCGCGCACATCGACCACGGCAAATCCACCCTCTCCGACCGCATCCTCGAACTGACCAAGAGCGTGGACGAGCGGACGATGGAGGACCAGATCCTCGACAGCATGGACATCGAGCGGGAACGCGGCATCACCATCAAGGCCCGCGCCGTCACCATGAACTACACCGCCAAGGACGGCAAGGTGTACGAGTTCAACCTCATCGACACCCCGGGCCATGTGGACTTCGCTTACGAAGTCAGCCGCAGCCTCGCCGCCTGCGAGGGCGCTATCCTCGTGGTGGACGCCACCCAGGGCGTGGAGGCCCAGACCCTCGCCAATACCTATATGGCGCTGGAACACGACCTCGAGCTGGTGCCTATCCTGAACAAGATCGACCTGCCCTCTGCCCACCCGGACGAGGTGGCGCAGGAAGTGGAGGACGTCATCGGCCTGCCCTGCCTCGACGCGCCCCGCGTCTCGGCCAAGACCGGCCTGAACATCGATCAGGTGCTGGAGCGTGTTGTCAGCGACATCCCCGCCCCCACCGGCGACCCGGACGCCCCCCTCAAGGCCCTCATCTTCGACAGCATCTACGACAGCTACAAGGGCGTCATCGTCTATATCCGCGTCTTTGAAGGTACGGTCAAGCCCGGCGACACCATCCGCCTGATGGCCACCGGCGCACAGTTCACGCTGGTGGAAGTGGGCCACATGGGCGCTACCAGCCTGACCCCCTGCGACCAGCTGCAGGCCGGTGAGGTCGGCTACCTGACCGCCAGCATCAAGACCGTGCAGGACACCCGCGTCGGCGACACCGTCACCCTGGCGAATAACCCCACCCCCGAGGCTCTGCCCGGCTACCGTCAGGTCAAGCCCATGGTCTTCTGCGGCATCTACCCCGCCGACGGCGCAAAGTACCCCGATTTGAAGGACGCGCTGGAAAAGCTGCAGCTCAACGACGCCTCCCTGACCTTTGAGCTGGAAACCAGTGCCGCGCTGGGCTTCGGCTTCCGCTGCGGCTTCCTCGGTCTGCTCCACATGGAGATCATCACCGAGCGTCTGGAGCGCGAGTTCGACCTCGACCTCATCACCACCACGCCCAGCGTCCGCTATCGTCTGACCCTGACCGACGGCACCGTGGAGATGATAGACAACCCGTCCAGCTACCCCGACCCCTCCAACATCGTCAAGCAGGAGGAGCCCTTCGTGGACGTCCACCTCTACACCCCCAATGAATACGTCGGCAGCCTGATGGACCTGTGCCAGAACAAGCGTGGCGTCCTCATCGACATGAAGTATATGGATGATGTGCGTGTGGACCTGCACTACGCCCTGCCTCTGGGCGAGATCGTCTACGACTTCTTCGACGCCATCAAGAGCCGGAGCCGCGGCTACGCCAGCTACGACTACGAGTTCAAGGAGTACCGCGAGAGCGACCTGGTCAAGCTGGACTTCCTGCTCAACGGCGACCCCGTGGACGCTCTGTCCATGATCGTCTTCCGCGACAACGCCTACGCCAAGGGCCGCCGCATCTGCGAGAAGTTGCGGGACAACATCCCGCGCAACCTCTTCGAGATCCCCGTTCAGGCGGCCATCGGCGGCAAGATCATCGCCCGCGAGACGGTCAAGGCCATGCGCAAGGATGTGCTGGCCAAGTGCTACGGCGGCGACATCTCCCGCAAGAAAAAGCTGCTGGAAAAGCAGAAAGAGGGCAAAAAGAAGATGCGCCAGCTCGGCAGCGTCTCCCTGCCCAGCGAGGCGTTCACCGCCGTGCTCAAGCTCGACAGCGACGACGATTGATCTTGGTTTTTCCGCTCCCCTCCCCCGGAGGGGAGTTTTTTTCCTATCTGGCGGGCGGCTAAGAATCTTAGCTCAAATCTTGACCTTTCTTCCGACATTGTGTACAATGAGACTGGATCAAATCAGGTTGTCATTTTATGTCATTTGGAGGCGAACCGAGTAACCTTTCGCACCCAGAAATAAAACGAGAAGGAACGGATGCAACGATGCGGATCGCGATGGTAGGGCATAAGCGTGTTCCCTCACGGGAAGGCGGCATTGAGGTCGTGGTGGAAGAACTGGCGGCGCGGATGGTCGTACACGGCCACGCCGTCACCTGCTACAACCGCTCCGGCCATCACGTCAGCGGCAGAGAATACGACGCCGAGCATCTGGACGAGTACCGGGGCATCCGCCTCAAGCATCTGCCCACCATCGACCGCAAGGGCCTCGCGGCTGTGACATCCAGCTTCTTCGGCTGCCTTGCGGCGGCTTTCGGCCCCTATGACGTGGTCCATGTCCACGCGGAAGGCCCTGCCATGTTCTCCTGGATCCCCCGCCTGACCGGCAAGCGGGTCATCCTGACCATCCACGGTCTGGACTGGGCGCGGGACAAGTGGAAGGGTTCCTTCGGCTCCTGGTACATCCGCATGGGTGAAAAGATCGGCGCGCGGTGCGCCCATGAGATCATCGTGCTCAACCACGGCACCCAGAAATACTTTCTGGATACCTATGGCCGCACCACCCACTATATCCCCAACGGCGTCAACACCGCGGCCCCTGTCCCCGCCGACATCATCCGGGAAAAGTACGGCCTCGAAAAGGACTCCTACATCCTCTATCTGGGCCGCATGGTGCCGGAAAAGGGCTGCCACTATCTGGTGGACGCCTTCAAAAAGCTTGACACCGACAAAAAGCTGGTCATTGCAGGCGGCTCCTCCGATACCCAGTGGTACATGGACGAGCTGAAGGAGCAGGCCGGCAGCGACGAACGGGTCATCTTCACCGGCTTTGTAGACGGTGCGCTGCGGGAAGAGCTCTACAGCAACGCCTGCCTCTTCGTCCTACCCAGCGACCTCGAGGGAATGCCCCTCTGCCTGCTGGAAGCCATGAGCTACGGCAACTGCGTCATCACCTCCGACATCGAGGAATGCACCAACGTCATCCACGACAACGGCATCTCCTTCCGCAAAAGCGACATGGAAGACCTGGCCCAGAAGCTCACCTACGCCCTCAGCCACCCCAACACCGTCCGGATGTTCAAGTGGCTCGCCGCCGAGTACGTCTGCACCCGCTTCCCGTGGGAGCGCATCGTGGAGGAAACGCTCGCGCTCTACGAGAAAAAATAATGGCATTCAAAAAACGCCTGCTGCATTCGCAGCAGGCGCTTTTCTCTTCAGCGCGAATTTTTCTGCATCCGGCGGTCACGCCCGCCGCGCAGCCAGACCTCGAAGTCCTGCCAGGTCTGCGCCCGCAAAGACGCCACGCAGCGGGGCAGCAGCGCTTTGATGTTATAAACCGGAACGATGACCGAAACAGCGGGCATAACGGACTCCTTATCTCTTTTCATAGACTGCAAGGAAGCGGTCGGCGAGGGCGTCCCATGTGTTCTCATGGATGACCGTCTCATAGGCCGCCTGCTCCATCCGGGCCTTCTTTTCCGGGTCAGCGGCAGTGTCCAGCAGGGCTTTCGCCCAGCGGGCCGGATCCGATTTTTCCAGCACAAGGCCGTTCTCCCCGCTGCGCAGCAGCATATCCGCACCGCCGTTGGGGGTGGTCAGCACCACCCGGCGGAAGAACATCGCCTCCAGCAGCACCATGCCGAAAATTTCGTACTCCGTCGGCAGCAGGAAGAGATCCGCCTGCTGGTAGACCCCCTTCATCTGATACTGGGGGGCTTTTTTCTGCCAGAAGACGCAGCGTTCCAGCCCCTTTTCCCCGATGGCCGCTTTCACGCTGTCCACATACTCCGCGTCGCCGCCGCCGATGATGTAAAGGCAGGTGTCCGGGTCGCTTTTCCGCACTTCGGCCAGCACATCCAGCAGGAAGAAGGGGTCCCGCCGGGGCTCGATGCGGCCGATATAAAGCAGCTTCAGGCCCGTTTTCTGCGCCCGCATCTTCTGCTCGAGCTCCGTCTGCCCGGCGTCCGGGCGGTCACGCAGGAGCTCCCCGTCGATGCCGACGCCCACCGTCGTCACCTGCTCCGGCGAGAGACGCTTTTCCAGCAGGAATTTCCGGGCCAGCTCGCTCTTGGTCAGAAAACGGGTGCCGCGGCGGCGGTAGCGCCCCGCGAAGAGGGCGTCGAACACTCTGCACATCCGGTTATAGTTCTTGTTGAAGGGCGAGTAGTATGGGCCGTGGTAGACCACCGTCTTTTCGGGGTATTTCCCCGCCAGATGCCACGAAAACATCTGGTTATACTCGGCGGTCTGCAGCACATCATACCGGGCAAAGAGCTTCTCCTGCCCTTTGAACCAGACGTTTTTGAGCAGGACTTTCCCGTGGCGGTAGAAGACATGGATGGGCTTTGCACCCTCCACCTCGACCTTTACGGTCATCTCGTCGCCGTCCGTCCAGAACAGGATGTCGGTGGGATGGCCGCGCTTCACCAGCGCCTTCGCAAGTCCCACTTCCTGGATATTGTAGGTGTTCTTGGTCACGTCCAGCACGCTGGGCCAGGGGCGAACGATGAGTATTTTCATAGCGGCATCCTCACTGTCTGAGCTGGCTGGCAATATCGGCGTCCACGATCTCCTCGCCGGACTTATGGCGCAGCTGCTCCTGCGACGCGGCGCTCAGGCCGTTGTTGACCACGCCGTTGAGGTCGCAGGTGGAGCAGCGGTCCAACTCTTCCTTCGACACCCTGCCGTCCCGGTAGTCGCGGCAGACTTTCAGCTCATACATACTGTAAGGAGTCTTGGTGAACAGCGCCTTGAACTTATGGGTCAGTACCCAGAAGCCCGGCTTCCAGATATATTTGTGCATGGCCGGCGAGACGGAGCCGATCATCCAGCAGTCGCGGTCGCAGTGGCGCACCTTGGCGCGGACGGCCTCTGCCTCGGGGCTGCTCCACAGCTCGTCCCAGCTCTGGGTGTTCAGGTTGCCCATCACCTCTTTATCCTTGGTGCCGTTGCAGGGCATGACATCGCCGTAGGGGTCGATGAAGAAGGTATCGAAGCTCATATCACAGGGCAGCAGGCGCTTCTGGCCGTAGAGGTAGTTGATGAGGCCATGGTTGAAGTAGGCGCGGAACCACTTTTTGGGCGAATTGCTCCGCAGCAGCTCGTTGATGAGAGCCTCAAAGTTCTTCGCCACCATGGGGCGGTCGTGGATGATGTTCTTGGCCTCCACGAAGTAGAAGCTGTTGTGCAGGGTGGCGGTGGCGAATTCCATCCCCATCTCATCCGACAGGCGATAGAGGGGGACGAGGTCGGGGGCGTTCTTGTCCTGCACGGTCATGCCGAAGCCCACATCCTTCATGCCCATCTCCCGGAGTTTCTTCAGGGTGGTGTAGCCGCGGTTGTAGCCGTCGGCGAGGCCGCGTATCTCGTTGTTGGTCTGCTCGAGGCCCTCGATGGAGATACGGATGCCGATGTCGGGGAACTCCTTGCACAGGTCGAGGATACGGTCGGTGAAGAAGCCGTTGGTGGAGATGACGATGCGGTCCGACTTCTTCCGCAGCTCCCGCACGATGTCCTTCAGATCCGTGCGGATAAAGGGCTCGCCGCCGGTGATGTTGGTAAAATACATGGGCGGCAGCTTGCGGATGGTCTCGAGGCGGATCTCTTCCTCGGGCTTCGAGGGTGCCTTATAGCGGTTGCACATGGTGCAGCGCGCGTTACAGCGGTAGGTGACGATAACGGTCCCGTTCAGTTTTTTGGTTGCCATGAATCCTTCTCCTCTGTTTTTATCCCTGGTACAGGGGCATCAGTTTTTCCGCATATTCTTCCACAGTGTCAAAGCGGGTCGTCCCGCAGGCTCTGGCATAAGCGTCCAGCCGGGTACGGTCGTCCCAGAGGGTGCGTATCTTCTCTGTCAGCGCGTCCGCATTCCCGCTCTCGAACAGCTCGCCGTTCACGCCCGCGTCGATGAGCTCCGGGATGCCGCCGATGTCTGCGCCCAGCACCGGCGTGCCGTACATCAGCGACTCCATCACCGAAAAGGGGCAGTTCTCATACCACTCCGACGGGTAGACGCTGAACCGCGCCTCCACAATGAGTTTTTCGAGGGCCTTGCCCGACTGGAACCCCACATTTTTCAGGTTCGGGATGCCGGCCAGTTCCCCTTCCAGCGGGCCGCTGCCCGCCGCCACAAAGGGGATGTCCGGCAGGGCCTTGCAGGCTTTCAGGAAGGTCTCGATGCCCTTTTCCTTCGCAAAGCGGCCGAAGTAGAGCACATAGTTCTGTTTTTCTACAGCCGGGGCTTTCTTTGTGGAAATAAAGTTGTGCATCGCCACCGTTTTCTCCCGCAGGATGGGGTCAGAGTCCAGCTTTTTCTTCATGAACTCCGAGCAGCAGACGATGGCGTCCAGCTTTTTGTAGACCTTTTTCCACCACCAGAACGCAGCCTCCGCAAATCCGATGGCGCTCTTGGCGGCGGAGCCGTGGATGCACTTATTTCGGATGCAGGACGTGAGCTTCCCGCCGAGGCAGTCCTCACAGACCTGTCCGTCCATCCGACAGCACATATGATTCGGGCAGACCAGCTGGTAGTCGTGGGCCGTGTAGAGGATGCGGCAGGCGTGTCCGCTCTCCTTCCGCCATTTGTCCGCCTCGAGGAGGATGCTGGGCGTCAACTGATAGTTGAAATTGTTGAGATGGATAATATCCGGTCGAAAATCATCCAGCACCAGCCGCAGTTTCTGCCGGGCCTCGGAAGAATAAATAGTCTTGAGCGGGTATGTAAGCTTCGCCAGCTTGCTGCCGCCGTGGAAATCCATGCTGCCGGTGTAGGCATCCACCCGGTTGCCCACACACCGGCCCTCATGCTCCATCCCGAAATACTGCACCTCATGGCCCATCCGTTCCAGCTGCTTTCCCAGCTCGAACATATAGGTCTCGGAGCCGCCGTTGGGGTAGAGGAATTTGTTGATCATCAAAATTTTCATTGCCGTACTTCTCACCGTATTTTTCACCAAAGCTTACAGCACTTTACTGCACTGCACCCACATTCCAAAGTCTCTCTCCTGAAAGCTCTTTTCCAGCAGACGATAGATTTCTTTTTCACTCTCATCGCCCACAAACGCATACTCTGCCTTTCCGGTAAAGGTCTTACAGATAAACTCTGCCGCCACGACAAAGGCGCTCTCAAGAATCTCACGCGACTCAAACTGTGTCAGTCTGCCGTACATGACTGTACTCAGATGCCATAAAATCAGTTGATAATACTCACTGCTATATATGTCTGCTCCTATCTCCTGAGCGTGTTGTACAGCTTTTATCACAATCCAGAGTGCGTCGATGCCTTTCGACGAATTTTTCTGCCGCTTATATAGACTATTTTTGCCGCTTCGGAAACAATAGCTCAGAGTTCCCTCAAGATAAAATTTTTTGCATTGTGGGTAAATATCCAGATAAACAATGCTGTCCTCAAAGCCATAGCCCTCAAAAAACTGCGTCTTTTCCCAGAGCGAGGCTTTATACAGTTTGCCCCACGGCGTTCCCATTCCGTATTTTCTGGCCGACCAAAGGCTTTTTTCCTCCCGGCTTTCTTCAGTCCTCGGTTGCACAATGATTTCTCTTGACGTCAGACACCTTGCGGTTTTTCCAATCACGATTTCAGCACCCGACTGCTGTGCATCGTCCAACAGCTTTTGCAGCACTCCCTGCGGCAGAAAATCATCTGCGTCCAAGAAGAAAAGATACCTTCCTCCTGCTTTCTGCAATCCGCAATTCCTTGCACCCGCACCACCGCGATTTTCCTCTTCTATTACCACAAGTTCCGGGTATCGTTTTTCATACTTGCTCAAAATATCTGCCGAGCCATCTGTCGAGCCGTCATTGACACAGATGACCTCAAAGTCCTGCGTCAATTTCTGTCCACAGACAGAGTCCAAACATTTACTCAGAGTGCCAGCCGCATTATATACTGGAATAATAACAGATACCGCACAGCCGCCCCGAAATGTTAATTCTTTGCATTCCGCTTTTCCGCATGGCCGTATCTTTCCCAGCACCTGCACCGCCTGAGCTGTATCTATGACAGCAGTTTCCTTCGTATACTGTTTCCGCTCCAATATCTTCCGTTGTTTTCTCTTTTGTAGCTGACTCTTCTTCTGTTTAAGAAACAGTGCTACTCGTGCCGCATATTCTAACATGTTCTTTTCTCTTTTCAACCATGTGGAATATCAGTCATCATAGACTGGTACTACCACCTTTTTTTTGCCTGTATCGTAAAATCTCATAACACCATGTCATCATCACCAATCGGTATGTAACATTGATAGGAAAATAAAACGATGTATTATCCGTCAGATAGGTTGAAAAAACATAAATATTCATCGCCATCATGCCAAGCGCCGCTTCTGCATCGAACATCTCAAGCAGTCTCTTGACCCGGAATGACAGCTCATAGAAAAGCCATACAATCCAGCACCAAAAACCCGTCTCAATATACAGCTCCAAAAACACATTATGGACTACCGCAATAGGAATATCTATATTCTCCATATGCGTTGAGCCATAGTTGTAAATAAATCGGATGCCTTTTCCAAGATAGGTCGGAGACAGCCAATAAATATCCTGATAAAAAGTCCACAGTCGGTCGCGGCTCATCAAATCCACGTCATAGCGTTCTGCAAGTTCAATAAAAAGACCGCTCCGAATAATCATCAGATATCCAAACAAACCCGCGATTGAAACAACTGTGATTATGGTAATGATTCCTCGCAACGGCCTTGTTCCAAAGCGCTTTACGAACCATTTCATGACCCAGTAGAACGTCACCGCCGCCATCGCACCGGGAATTGCAATGCGCTTCATCGCCAGAGTAAAGAAAAAAACAGAAACGATAAATTTCCAGATATTTTTTTCTCCTTTGAAACTCCGGTGAATCATATAATACACGACATAAGTACCCCAGCCGTAGACCATATCATGAAGTTCCATTTGGCGTACTGCACCACCAGTATTGTCCGCAAATGTCAACAGCAGCGTAATGTATTCTGAAATAAGCCGGGGAAAGCCAAACCGCAGCCCGACTTGCACAAAAACCGCAAAGTTTGCAAGTGCCATTGAAATAAGCGTATATGTCGTTGCATTTTCATCAAAAAGATATACCGCTCCAATCACGTACAAAATGTTCGTCAGCATATAAATAATATTTTGCGAGCCCCGCAGGATATACGGCCAGCTTTGAAACTCTGTAATCCATATTCCAGCCGACCACAACCAGAACATCAGGTACGGAAAGAAAAACAATATAAAAAAGCGCAGACAGAACAGCGCGTATTCGAATTGCGGAGAGACAAAAAAGGCCGCACAAGCCCATGCAAAAACCACAAGATTGATTCCATATTTCAAACCAACCGGCAGCTTATAGCAAGCACAGTAGAAGCTCAAAAAGGAAAGCAGAATGTAGAGTGCCACGCTCCCATATCGTATCCATCTGCTCTGAAACGTCTTCATCTTGTTATTTTAGTCCTTTCCGCTCAGTTCACATCCACGACCACCAGTTCCGGCTGGTTGAAGATGCGCGGATACGGCTCCGAATCGCCGAGGCCGCGGCTGATGACCACCTGCGACTCTCCCATCTGGTTGACGCCGCTGGTGTACTTGGGCAGAAAGCCCTGGCTGGTAGACCACAGGCCCTGCCCGCCGATGCGCACCTGTCCGCCGTGGGCGTGGCCGCTGAGCACAAGGTCGAACTTTTCGTCGGCCAGCGAGGTGTCCAGCACCTCGGGGCAGTGGCAGATGAGGATGGTGCAGACATCATCCAGCGCATTCGTCTCGTCATTCAGCGCGTCGGCCACTGCGCGGGAGTTTTCCCGTTCCAGCCGGGCGCGGGGCCACTCGAAGAAGCCGCCGATGCGCAGCTTTTTGCCGTTGATGACGGCGTCCTCATACGTTCCGTTCATCCAGTGGACGCCGGTGGCCTCGATGTCGTCAAAAATGGCATCGCAGCCGTTGGCGTAGCGGGCCGCCCACTCGTGGTTGCCGGGCGCGTAATACACCGGCGCAATGTCCACCAGCTGACGCATCAGGCTCAGCACAAGGCTGTAGTCCGGGTCTGTGTCAATATCCATATCGCCCGCCACTGCGATGAGGTCGGGCGCAAGGTTGCGCACCTTCCGCACAAGGTCGGCGTTGTCGGTGCCGTACTCGCTCAGATGCAGGTCGGAAAGCAGCACGATGCGCAGGTCTTCCACCGGCTTGTCCACCGTGACGGTATAAAAGGTCGTGATGAAGCTCTTGTTCATCTGGAGGTTATACAGCAGGATGCCGCCCAGAACAAGGGCCATCAGCAGCAATAGGAGCAGCAGCCGTGCCAGAAAATGCAGTATCTTTTTTATCATAGTTCACTCTCAGCTTTTGGACACAAGCGGCGAGGCAGCCGCATTCTTCGCGTTTTCGGCCTCCTGACGGGCTTTTGCGTCTGCACAGCGGCGGATGGACAGCCGCAGCAGAGCGCGGATCTCATAGGCGTTATCCTTGGTCGAGTTGGCGATGCCCACAAAGATGCAGGGGCCGAACCGGGCGAACTCGGTCTTGGCCAGCAGACTGCCCAGCCGGTTGACGCAGTTTTTCGCCAAATCGAAGCTGCAGTTTTCCAGCAGGACGATAAAGCGGCCTGCTCCATTGTAGCCGACAAAGCCCAGCGTGCGGAACACATACTGCAGCTGGTCACCCAGCAGGCGCAGCGCCTTGTCGCCGTCGTTCCGGCTCATGGCCGAAAAATCCAGCTGGATGCAGATGATGGTGAACTGGCCCTTCAGCCGTGTCGTGCTGTAGTGGTCGATGGCGGCATCACAGCGCTCGCGGTTGGGCAGGCCGCTCTTCTTGTCCACATAGAGGTAGTAATCCACAAAGTCGCCCAGACGGCCCAGGAAGATGGCGCAGAAGCATCCCACAAAGAGGAAGAGCACCACCGACAGGGCCGCATAAAGCTTCAGGTTGAGCTTCTCGGTGACAACGATGCTGTTCTTCATCTCGATGTTGTCCGCACCGTTGACCTGATTGAACTCGTCGATGGTCATGAGTGCGAGGTCATACAGGCTCGTGAACTTCTGCACCAGCTCGTCGATGCGGGCGCTGGCCCACTGTGCCTCGGCACTGCGGGGGTCGGTGTCCTGGGTCACATCGGCGTAAATGTCCAGGATCTCCTGCGCCTGCCCCTGCACAATGGTGGCGTCGATGAGCCTGGCGTGGAGGTCGGCATAGTTCTGGATGAGCTTATCGTAGGTGGTGGTGACATTGCCGGAGGGCTGGACACTCGAGTCCCTCACCACGTCACTGACGATCTGGGTCTCGCCGCCGTCAGAATTCCGGCTTCCGGAGTAGACTGCCGCACCGTCCAGCGTCTTATCGCCGAACTGGTCGATGATGCTCTTGGCCTCTGCGATATTTCCGTTCAGGCTGTCGATCTGGAGCTGGTAGCGCATCACGATGTTCTTCTTCGTGTTGACCAGAAGCGTATGGTCCCGCACCAGCTTATGATTGACGATATAGGCGTAGAGGTCGTTCAGGGTGTTCTGGGTCAGATACTCGTACTCCGACACGAGGTCCGAGAACGAGTATCCCGATCTCACACTGTAAAAGCCGTATTTTTCGTCGGCCTTCTTCCGAAGGTAGGCCACGCTCTCGTTGGCGTTATTGCGCAGGATCTCCACGCAGTCGATGTACTCGTAGTTCGCCACCGAGACATTGCTGGCGTTGTTGGGGAACAGCTCCGAGTCCACATGGGTCTCGCTGTAATATTTGAAATAGTTCGTCAGCACCGCGTCCAGCACATTGCGGGCATAGTCGGTGGCGTCCTTGCTGGCCACGGTGAACGAAACGGCATAGATGGTGGGGTAATATTCATACTCCTCACCGTCGGCAAGCGCCGTCTCCTTTTTGGTCTGCTCATCCTCCGGGATGACCTCTTTGACGGAGATCTTGGAGCGGATGCTCTCGGTGCTGGCAGTCAGTCCCAGCTGCTGGATGGTCTGGTTGATGACCGAGGCCGACGTGATCTCGGTGGGGTCTATCCTGGAGCCGTCGGCGTTCCTGCCCTGACTTGCATTCGCGTTGGTGTACTGGATGATGGCTGTGGCCGTATACGACTGCCGCGACGAAATAAACTCATACACGCCCAGACAGCCTACCGCTGTGATGAGCATGATGAGGAACCACCACTTTTTGAGGTAGCGCAGCAAATCAAAACTTTTCATTCTTCCTCCATCCTGTCAGAAAGACGGATGTCATTCGTTCTCTGCCCGCAGGCGTTCACGCTGCCGCCGGCAGCTCGTCTTGATGACAGCAGCCAGATACCACACGGTGCATATCACAGCCGCCAGCATCACGCTGGGCTTGACGTTATACCGTTTGATAAACGAGGACTCCGGCCCGTTGAACACCAGATATCTGCTGATGCGCTGGGCATAGCAGTCGGCGTCCAGCTCCCGCGTCGCGCTCACGATGCCGGTGAGCTGCCGGGTGATGGTATCCACCATCGACTGGGCCACCTGCAGCTCACGCGCCCCGGTGGGCTCCTCCAGCGCCGTGATCTTGGAGTTATTGGTCGTGATGGTCTTCTGGGCGTCCACGGCCGAGGTGAGCAGCTCATTGGCCCGCAGGGCCAGATCGTCGATGCCGACCTTGGTGCGGGACATGTAGAACGAGCCATCGCTGTCGTAGGTGGGGATGAGCACCGAGGAGACCATCTTGTTGTTGTAGTTGTCCAGGATGGTCATAAAGATGTCACTCTTCTGGGAGTCGCTCATCTCGCTCCACCGCAGGGTGCGGTTCAGCTCGTTGAGGTCGTCGATGCAGCGGGCGTTGTTCTTGGCCACGCCGTTTTCCCAGATATAGCTCTGGTACTCCGACAGGGTGTAGCTCTGCAGATTCTGTACCTGCTTTTTGATGGCGTTGTAGCTCTGGCCGCTGGTGGACAGATAGGAGCCGGCCTGATCGTTGCGCACCGTGAGATAATTGTTGATGCGGCCTATCATCATCTGGAAATAGGAGCCGATCTCCTCGTAGTCCATATCGGAATAATCAAAGCTGATGTCCAGCGAGGTCGCATTGATGCGGTAATCTGCCGTAAAGCGCTTGAGGTAGACCCGGCATATCTGGTCGAGGAGATCCTGCGCCGTGATCTTGCCCCAGAGCGACCACGGCAGTTTGAGGTCGATGTGATAGGACGAGCTGATATAATAGTCGTCCTCCTCGGTCACGAGCTTGCTGTTGGTCGGCGAGATGGAGATGCAGTCCGCCAGCTCACTGGTGGTCAGGTCATCCTGCAGGCCGGTGGCCTGTATGACAGCCTCAAGATACTCCTGCGTCAAAAATTCCGATTCGCTGAAGCGGGCGCCGTTGGGTGTCTTGCCGGTCACGCTCTCTTCGTAGTTCAGCGACATGGTGGTAGTGGCCGAAAAGCTCTTGACCGTGGTCAGCACACACATGAACATCAGCGTACACACGACGCCCACGACGAACAGCCGCCTCACCTGCCGCAGAAAGACTTCGCACAGGAGCCGGATAGAAAGAGTATCGAGGAAACGCTGGAACGATGTAAGCACCGACTCCCATCCCTCACAGCGGGATCCACGCTTGCTGCGGGAGGACTTCTTCTCCGCCGGAGCGGCCTTTTCTGCGCTTTCGTCCCCTTCCGGCACCGCTGCTCCGGTGGGATCCAGAGCTGCCGCAGAGTCGTCCTGCTCCGGCGGCTGGGGCGCAGCTGCCTCGGGCCGACTGGCTGGCTGAAGGACATTGAGCTTCCGCTTCACAGACTTCGGCGGGGCCGAAGGCGTCAGGACAGGCTCCACCGGCGGGATGGCGGACGGCGGCGCAGCGGGCGCGGTATAGGTATGCTCTTCTTCTGCCGCCTCGGGCTGCGGAGCCGGGGCCGCTGTCTCCGGGACGGGGTCCTCCTGCTTTGCCCGGCCAAAGAGCGAGCGCTTTTTCGCGTGCTTTGCGGCATGGCGCGCGGGCGCAGAGCCACGCCCGGATGTCTTTTCCGGGCTGGCCTTGCAGACCCTCTGATTCGGTTCTTTCCGCGCTGATCTCATCCGCAGTTTCCTTTTTGTTCTCTTATAGGTACGTTCTCCGATTGGCCGGAGGGTATACTTCAACTATTTTATAATACCTCAAATCGTTCCCAAACACAACTGTTCCGTCATCTTTCACGTCCGAACTGCCCGTTTTTCTTTTCTTCCCGCCCCAAAAAGGACAAACAATAAGCCCCCGCCTCCGGGAGTACCGGAGGCGGGGGCTTCGCCGAACTGTGGCTTATGAAGAAGGTTTTCGGAAGGTACCGTTATGCAGCCTTTGCGCCGTTCTTCTTGCTGGCGATGGTGTCGAGCATCAGCACGCCGACGCCCAGAGCCACACCGATGATGGAGGAAATGACCTCAGGAGCGATGAGCAGCAGAGCCGCGATAAACAGGGCGACGCGCTCAAAGGGCTTGAAGTTGCGCTTGAAGTAGCCAGCGACAGTGACTGCAAGGAAGAAGGTGCCCAGCAGCATCTGGGCTGCGCCGATGACGATCTCAACGACAGTGCCTTCCAGCAGGATAGCGGGATTGTAAACGAAGACAAAGGGAACAAGGAAGCCGACCATTGCAAAGGTGAAGCCCTTGATGCCGGTCTTCATCGCGTTCGCATCTGCGATACCGGCTGCGGTGTAGGATGCTACGCAGACGGGAGGAGTGATCTGAGCCATGATGCCGTAGTAGAAGACGAACATATTGGCGCACAGAGCGGAGATGCCCAGAGCACGCAGGCAGGGAACGAAGAGGATGACGCCGACCAGATAAGCGGCGACGGTGGGCAGTGCCATGCCCAGCAGCATGCAGCCGATCATTGCGATGAGCATTGCGGAAAACAGGTTGGTGGTGCCGAGGCTGCTGATGAGGGCGGAAAGGTTGGTGGCCAGAGAGGTCTGACCGGTGACGACGTTGATGATGATGCCGCAGGCAGCGGTGGGGATAGCGATCTCAGCGGCCTGTTTTGCACCGTCGAGGCAGCAGTTCCAGATGCCCTTCAGGTCAACGAAGTCCTTTTTCTCATTGATGAAGTAGCTGACGACGTCGCAGATGAGGCAGGATACAATGCCCATCATACCGGCGCGCATCAGGGAGGCGCCGCGGATGATCATGACGACGAGGATAACAGCGGGCAGCAACAGGTACAGGCGGGGAAGGATGGTGCGCTCGACCTTGATCTTAGCGTCCTGCTCCTGAGCTGCGTTCTGGTGCTTGGCAGCCAGACGATCCACCAGCACAAAGACGGCGAAATAGTAAGCGACAGCAGGCAGGATGGCAGCAGCAGCGACGCGGCTGTACGGGACACCCAGCATCTCAGCCATGATGAATGCGCCGACGCCCATGATGGGGGGCATGATCTGACCGCCAGTGGAAGCGACTGCCTCAACAGCGCCCGCCTCCTCAGGCTCGTAGCCGACCTTCTTCATCATCGGAATTGTCATGACACCGGTGGTTGCGACGTTTGCGACAGCAGAACCGGAGATCATGCCCATCAGGCCGGAAGAGATGACGGCTGCCTTTGCGGGGCCGCCGGAGGACTTGTTGGAGAACTTCATGCCGATGTCGATCAGCAGCTGACCGCCACCCATCGAGGAGAAGAAAGCACCGAACACGATGAAATAGAACAGGGTATTTGCGGAGGTGTACAGCGGAGTTCCGAAGACGCCGCTCTCGCCCATCGTCATGCCGACGCAGAACTGCTTGATGAACTTTGCGAAGGTCTTGCCCTTGGTGAACAGGATGCCGGGCAGATAGGGAGAAGTGAAGGCGTACAGGATGAAGACCGCAATGAAGATGGTCAGGACGATGCCCAGCGTGCGGTACACGGCGATGAGCAGCAGAACGATAGTCATGACCATGAAGATGTAGTCGATGCCGTAGACCGGCTGCACAGAGACAAAGTCCAGCAGGCGGGCGTTCTGGCCGACAACGTACCACAGCATATAAGCGAGGCAGATGAACAGCAGGATGTCAAACCAGTTCATCCAAGCGTGGGCGTTCAGCTTCTTTTCGTCCACGGGCTTGCCCTCAGCCTCGGCTGCCTTTGTCACTTTCTTGCGGTAAGCCTTGTCAGCCGGGTTGTACAGGAAAACCAGAGTCAGTGCAAGGATCAGATGCAAAGGACTCTGCAGCATGGGGTTGAGCTGCTTGACCAGAGCCAGATACATCTGAAAGGCGAAGAACACAACGGTGACGATGACGGCCAGCCAGTTGCGTATCGTTTTCTTTTTGGCGTCCATAAGCGCGTTTCCTCCTAAAGAATATGGATACGTTTGCCTTATAAAAAAACCTGCCGGGCTTCCATACCGCCCGGCAGGCCTTTTAAGACCTAGTGATTCGGAATGCGGGGCGGCTTATCAGTCGCAATCGTAGCCCATTTCCTCATAGTAAGCCTTGGCACCCGGGTGCAGGGGGCAGCCGGTGTAGCCAGAACCGCCTGCGATGGTCGGGTCGAAGTACTCCAGAGAAGCAACAGCGGTGACCAGAGCCTCCTTGTTCTCGCAGATAGCCTTGGTCAGGGTGTAGGCCACGGCGGCATCCATGTTGGCGTCTACGATCAGGCACTGCTGGCTGCCCACGGTCTCAATATCGGTATCCTGCTTGTTCCAAGTACCGGCCTCGACCGTGACGGGAGTGTAGCCCATCTCGCACAGCTTGTTGCGGGTGTCTTCATTCAGCTCGACATCGTACATATCGTGGGTCAGGCAGAGCTCGGTGGTGTTGGACTGGCCCTTGCCGATGTGGTCGATGGTCATATCGTACAGATCATCCTGCAGGCCGCTCTTGATGGCATCGCCGCCGGTCTTCTCGACCTTGCCGCCCCAGCTCTCGATGTCGTCGAAGGTGATGCCCAGTGCCTCGCAGACCTTCTCAGCGGTCTGCTCGCCGAAGCTGCCGTTCTTCTTGATGACCATCTTGACGGGGTACTTGTTGGCTACGACCTCTTCGAAGGTCTTGTAGCCGGTAGCATTGACGAACTTCTGGGTAAACATGATGTTGATGAAGTTCTGGCCCAGACCGCCTGCTAGACAGGCAATCTCGGTGCAACCGCCGAACTCATACTCGGAGGTGCTCTGCTCATAACTCCACTTAGCGGGGCCGGCATTGGACATGACCAGATCGCACTCTTCGCCTGCATTGACGATCACGGGTGCACCCACACCGCCGGGAGAGGTGGTGGTGATATCGATGGTGGAGCCTGCGGGCAGCTCAGGAAGCATGACGCTCTGCAGGGCAGCAGCGTAGTTGTAAGCAGCGGTGCCGACTTCCTGAGCGGCGAAGGTCAGCTGAATGGGGCCAGACAGCTCCATGCTGCCGGTAGCAGCTGCAACACTCCCAGCTGCGGAAGCAGCAGTAGAAGCAGCCGTGGAAGTAGCGGTCTCAGCGCCGGGAGCCATGCCGGAGCAGCCTGCCAGAGCGGCAGCAGCACCAACGACACCAGCAACCTTTATGAAATCTCTGCGCGTGATCTTCATAATGTTTTCTCCTTTTCTCTTGGGGTTTCGTTGTCCGAACCAGACTGTGTCTTTCAACCTTCTTCTGCGGCGTTGCCGCTTTTCACAGTCTTTGTTCATTTATGTTGCCTAAATTATATTCAATTCGGTCAGCTGTCGCAAGAGAGAAGTTCCGCCAGGCCGTTTCATTTTACAACACAAATCATTTTTTGCCCAAAAGCGTCCCAGAAATCGTTCCATTTTGGAACGATTTCAGAAACCTGACCAGAATTATTGTTTCAAGATAGAACTTTTTATAGATTTCGTTCCTTGTGTGTCATTTTTGTCCTCTATGCAGAAGGCCCCCGGCCTTAGCCGGGGGCCTGTTTCTGTGAACTTCTGCTTTTACTCCATCAATTTTCCGCCGTTTGCATTCAGACTCGCGCCAGTGATATAGGCCGCCTGCTCACTTGCAAGGAACACGGCACACCGCGCCACGTCCCAAGGTGTTCCGAGACGATGCAAAGGTACTGCCGACATCACCTTTTCGCGGTATTCTGGCGTCCAGCTCTGGGACATATCCGTCTCGATGGGGCCGCATTGCACCGCATTGATGCGAACGCCCTGCGGCGCAAATTCCAGTGCCCACTGACGAGTCAATGCCGTGAGACCAGCCTTGGACGCGCCATAGGCCGGGTTCGCGTTGGGATGAGGCGCACGGGAAGCGGAAGATGTGATATTGACGATGCAGCCTTTGCTCTCGCACAAAGCCTGCAGTAGCTTCTGGGTGATGCGGAAGACCGAGACGAGGTTGACCTGAATGATATGGTCAAAGGTCTCCGGGGTAGTCTGAAGCGTGCCGTCACGGTCAAGGATTCCGGCGTTGTTCACCAAAATATCCAGTCCGCCCCATTCCTCTGCGGCGGCGGCAAACTTCTCCGCCGTCTCCGGGGTGCAGATGTCGCCAAGAACGATCTGGCATTTCTGCCCCATGGCGGTGATCTCCTCTCTCAATGTAAGCAGTTCGGGCTCCTTACGGGCGTTGATGATGACATCTGCGCCCTCCAGCGCCATCTGACGGGCGATCTCGCGCCCGATGCCGCGGCCTGCGCCCGTCACCAGCGCACGGCGGCCCATCAGCAGTTTCTGCGGAAGTGTTCTGATCTCGTCCTGCATACCTTTTCCTCCTTCAGCCATTTTCTCTTATTTTCTGCCGGTCATCTTGACGGCATACTTGATGGCGTTGACAAGGCTCAGCTCATTGCCGTTGCCCTTGCCTGCATGGTAGAAGTCGGTGCCGTGGTCCACGCTGGCGCGGATGATGGGCAGGCCCAGCGTGACGTTGACGCCCTCCACAGCCTTCCACTCCTGCTTTTCGCGGTCGTAGACAAAGCCCACGGTCTTGAGGGGGATATGGCCCTGATCGTGGTACATGCAGACCACGATGTCGTACCAGCCGCCGATGGCCTGAGAGAAAACGCTGTCCGGCGGGCAGGGACCCACAACACCGGTGATGCCCTCGGCCTTGGCAGCCTCGATGGCCGGGGTGATCTCCTCGATCTCCTCGCGGCCGAACAGGCCGTTCTCGCCGCAGTGGGGGTTCAGGCCGGCCACGGCGATGCGGGGGTTCTCGATGCCCATATCCTTGCAGGCCTTATTGGCGATCTCGATGACTTCCAGCACACGCTCTTTCTTGACCCGGTCGCAGGCTTCGCGCAGGGAGACGTGGGTAGAGACGTGGACCACGCGCAGGTCGTGGTGGGCCAGCATCATGGTGTACTTCTTGGTGTGGGTGTAGGTGGCGTAAATCTCGGTGTGGCCGTCGAAATGGGTGTAGCCGTCCGACTTCTCGCCGTGATAGTATTCCAGAGCCTTGTTCATGGCTTCCTTGTTCAGGGCGTTGGTGCAGGTAGCGTCCACCTCGCCGGCCATGGCCAGCTCGATGACCTTCTTGACACACTGGAAAGCGGCGTTGCCGCCCTCCACGCTCACCTTTGCCATCTCGAACTTGTTGATGTCCTCGATGAGGTCGAGGTGCAGCACGTCGATGGTCCCGGGGGTGAACAGGGCATCCGACACCTTGTCGCAGCGGTGGATGACGATGTCCTCACGGCCAACGAACTTCCTGGCCCGCTCGAACACCTTCACGACGCCCACAACGATGGGGCGGCAGTAGGTATACTGCTCCGGATCTGCCAGAGCCTTGATGGTGATCTCCGGGCCGGAGCCGGCGGGATCGCCCATCGTAATGCCAACGATAGGTTTATTCATAACAGTGCTCTCCTTGCTCTTCTCAGTTCAGGCCCTTGACAGCGTTCTCGACCAGAACCTTCTTGATGGCCTCCATGCCCTCTTCCGGCACATAGTTGAAGGGTGCGCGGCACTTGCCAACGGGGTGACCCTGCAGGGCAACGGCGGTCTTGATGATGGTGTTGGGGTTGCCGTACTTGAAGGTCTGCTGCAGGATGGCGATAGCGTCCTGAGCGGCCTGTGCGCCCTCGAGGTCGCCAGCCTTGAAGCAGTCGTAGATCTTGGCAACGGTCTCCGGCCAGATGTTGGCGCGGCCTGCAATGCCGCCTGCGCCGCCCTCCTTCAGGCAGGTCAGGATAGCGCCGTCGTTGCCGGCGAGGATGGCCACATCCTTGTCCAGCTCACGGGTCAGGCGGATATAAGCTTTCAGGTTCTCGATGTCGCCGCTGGAATCCTTTGCGCCGACGATGACGTCCACGTCGCGGCAGAGGGCCTGCACGGTCTCGGGCAGGAGCTTGTTGCCGGTGCGGGCGGGGATGTTGTAGAGGATGATGGGGATGTTGACCTGCTTTGCCACGGCCACATAGTGGTCGTACAGCTCCTTCTGGGAGGCCAGCGCGAAGCTGGGGGTGATGATGGACAGTGCATCTGCGCCCATCTCCTCGGCACGCCTGCTCAGGCGGATGGTCTCGGCGGTGGTGATGCAGCCGGTGCCTGCGTAAACGGGGACGCGGCCCTTGACCTGGTCGATGACGGTAGCCAAGATCTCTTCCTTCTCCTGGAAGGATAGGGCGTAGGCTTCGCCGTTGGTGCCCATGGGGAAGATGCCGTGGACGCCGCCTGCCAGCAGGCGCTCGACCTGCTGACGCAGAGCCTCGTGGTTGACCGTCTGCTCAGGGTCGTTGTTCATCGGGGTGATCACCGGAGGGATAATGCCTTTGATGTCGCTGGTCTTCATAACGTGTTCTCCTTTTCTATTACATGATCTCCTGATACAGTTTGCGGGCGTCGTCAGCAGTGACGGGGCGCATATTGTTCACCAGCAGACGCTGCACCTGCATACCGGACTCGACCAGACCCTCGAGGTCCTCAGCGGGGACGCCGAACTCCTTCAGGCTGGCGGGGATGTCCAGATGCTTGACGATCGCTTCGAGGCGGGCGATCATCCATGCAGCCTTCTCGTCCACGGTGGTGCAGGTCTTGTTCTCGTGGCAGCAGCGGTCATAAGCCACAGCCAGACGCTCCTTGACAGCCGGATGCTCGCTGTTGAAGCGCATGACAGGAGCCAGCAGGATGGCGTTGGAGACGCCGTGTGCGATGTGGTACTTACCGCCCAGAGGATAGCTCAGAACGTGGACTGCAGTGGTGCCGGAAGCGGTGATGGCCAGACCGCCGTAGTAAGCTGCGATCTGCATCCGGTTCTTCTCGGCCATGGCATCGGGGTCATCGCAGGCTTTCTCAATGTTGTTCAGGATGAGGTCGAGGCCCTCCAGAGCGTACAGGTCGCTGAAAGGGTTGGCCTTGTTGCTGGTGAAGCACTCGATGCAGTGTGCCAGAGCATCAACGCCGGTAGCAGCTGCGATCTTGCGGGGCAGGTTTTTGATCATGCGGGCGTCGAGGATGACGTAGTCCGCGATCATGTTCTCGTTGACGATGCCGACCTTCAGCTCCTTCTCGGGGACAGCGACGATGGCGTTGGGGGTCACCTCAGCGCCGGTGCCTGCGGTGGTGGGGATCAGGACGATGGGGACGCACTTCTGAGCCATACCGGGGGCGTCCAGCAGCTCCTTGACGCCGTAGTCATCGGTCACCAGCACGCTTGCCAGCTTGGCTGCGTCCATGACGGAGCCGCCGCCGCAGGCCACGATGAGGTCGGCGCCGGAAGCCTTGAACTCATCCACCAGCTTCTGGACAGCCATGTAGCTGGGTTCGGGAGGCAGCTCGTCCAGAACATAATACTCTGCGCCGGAAGCCTTCACAGCCTCCTCGGGCAGGGCGAACAGGCCGGCACCCTCAATGCCCTTGTCGGTGAATATTGCCACCTTCTTTGCACCACGGGCCTTGATGATGGCGGTGATGTTGTCCATTGCGTTCTCGCCGCCGTAAACTGCGTGCGGCATCTTCAGATTGTACTGGGTCAGCATAACAAATTTCCTCCTTCAAAAAAATCAGCGGGTCTGGGCGGCGGTGGGGTTGTACAGCCCCACCGTCTCGCGCTTCGCGCCCATGACATCTTCTTCACGGAAGCGGATGTATTTGATGCCCTGACGGGTGCGGGCCGCGTAGGTCAAGTGCATGGCACCATCGCGGCTCTGCATCAGGTAGGGATACTCATACTGCTTATTATTGGTCTTATTCTCGTCCCCCATGAAGCCCTCGCCGCGCTCCATCCAGCGGATCATCGGGAAGGTCTTGCCGCCGTCCTCAGAGAGGGCCACAGCCACCGGGCAGCGCAGGCCGGGCCATGCAGCTTTGCCCGGCTGAGGGGTCGGGGTGCAGGTGGGGTTGTAGGCGATTGCAATGCGGCCGCTCTGCAGTTTAAGGGCGCTGATGCTGGAATTGTTGTTGGGCAGCGGAGTAGCCACCGGCTCGCTCCACGTCTCGCCCCAGTCGAAGGACTCGCTGCGGTGGATGCGGTAGGCCTCGCGGTTGCGCATGAAAGCCACCAGATGGCCCGGCTCAAGCTCTACGACGTTGGCATGGACATGACCATTGCTCTTCGGCATCATGACCATATGCCAGGTCTTGCCCTCGTCGTCCGAAATGCGGAAAGCCGTGGGGTCGCCGGACAGGCCCTCAGCCGAGTCGGTGCAGAGCCAGTTGGCGAAGATCCAGCGGCTATTGCTCAACACCTGAATGGGCTGGCGGCAGAAGGTGCCCTCCTCGGGGAAGATCGTCTCATAGAGTCCCCACGTTTTGCCGCCGTCGGTGCTTTTCTGGCAGCGGACGACCGCTGTGTACTGCATATTGTCCTTGCCAGCCTGTCGGTCGAGCTGTGCAGTATACATGGCCCACACCGCGTTGTCCGGGCCGTAAAACAGCGAGGGGTTCTGCTCGCTGCGGGTGGGGTCGCCAGAGATGTCCACCGGCGGCAGCCACTGGGCACCATCCTTGGGCAGGACAGAGCAGATGATGCGGATGTCTGCGCTGCCCTCATAAGTACCGGCGAACCAGCAGCACAGTAGCGTGCCGTCGGGCAGCTCTACCATGGCAGGTGCATGGGCGGTGGGATAGCCGCCGGTGGGCAGCAGGGCTTCCAGCGTACCCATCTCTTCGTTTTCGTAGATTGTGCCGTCCCAAGTCAGGCCGGGAAGTTTTTTATATGTCATAGTGTCCTCCAAAAAATCAATCGTTCTATCGCAGTTTTCAAAAGCAATGCCTTTCAAACCGGCATATTTGCGATATGCAGTTTGCGGATGTTGCTTGTGCATTAAAAACGCAAACTGCTATAAATTTACTCTGCTGCAATGCGGTCTGCAAGGTCGAGCAGCAGTTTCTCGTGGCCGAAGCCGCCCGACTTGGTGATAACGTAGCGGGTGCAGCCGCGGTAGGTGAAGCGGGCCAGCACGACGCCCTTTTCCATCTCGCACACCGGCTCAAGCTCCTTGATGCCCACGCAGTTCATGCACTGCAGCAGCGTGTCGCCGCCGGTGAGCAGCAGGGTCCCAAGCGCGGGGCTGGTGAACAGTTTGCCCAGCATATGGCCGATGCTGCTGGCGATGCCGACCCGCAGGCCCCCGAGGTCGAAGCCCCGGGCGGCGGCGTAATCCGCCGTGGGCTGGTTGCCGCCCTCGTCGTTGGTCTCGATGATGCAGCGGGGATTCGCGGCCAGCATCTCGTTGATGCCCTGCAGGGCCTCTTTGCCGTTCTCGCTCTCCCAATAGCCGAGGTCGAGCTTCTGGCGGGGGGTCAGGCGCAGGCGGGAGAAGCCGTTCTGTTCGGCCACATCCAGCTGGCGCAGGGTGATGGAGTTGACGCTTCCGCAGACCACCAGCAGACGGGGGTCCAGCTTCGGCATGGTGACCGTCCTGCGCCCGGGCATCTTCATCAGGTCGGGCAGCAGCGCCGCAAAGCCGGCACAGCCTGCCATCAGGCGGGGCTTGCCATTCCGGAACAGGGCGCGGCCCGTGGACGCAAGGTCGTCGAGGCTCCCGGCGTCAAAGACCAGGATGCCCTCCTGCTCCGGCACCGCCTCACCTTCTTTCAGGGTCGGGAAGCTGTGGGCAGGCACATCGGTCTGTTCCCCGATGAGCTCCGTCACCCTGGCGTGGCGCACCGGCTCGAAGGGGTCGATGCCGAAGGGGCTCTCGGTCACAGGCACGCCGCTGATATAATGTACTCCGTCCCGGGTCACACGGTCGATCTGGGGGAAGGCCGGCAGGAACGGCAGCCGGCGCTCCCCGCTGGTTTTGAGCAGGGCCGAAAGCTCTGCGCCGATGTTTCCGCGCAGAGCGGAGTCTGTCTTTTTATAGATGCTGATAACGCCCGCACTCATCGCCTCCCTGGTCAGTTTTGCGATGACGGCATAGGCCTCTGCAGCGGGCAGATGGCGTGTCTCGGTGTCCACCACCAGCACAGCGGCATCATTGGCTGCAAAATCCACCTGCTCTCCGACCACGACGCGGGTGGGGATGCCGCAGGCGGCGAACTGGACGCCCGTGTCCAGCGCACCTGTAAAGTCATCTGCAAGGATCAGCAGAAGCAGCATAGGTTGCTCCTCCTCTCATGGTTTATTCTCGTGATACCATTATGCCTTATTTTGACACGGCGTGCATGGAAACGAGCGGTCTTTTCCGTTTTAATTTGAAACATCAATTAAGTTTTTTGGTTATAAAGTCTCAAACCGTTTCAAATAAGAACAGTCTTTGTTTGATTTTCGGAAGTTTATTTGCTAGAATAGTAGCAAATATGAACGGAGGTGTCTGTTGTGATAGAGACTCACACCCGTATTCTGGGCATCGCCCCCTACGACGGAATGCGCACCGCGATGGAGCAGGCGGCGCAGGCTTATCCCAATGTTGAAATGGACATTTACACCGGCGACCTGGAAGACGGGCAGGCCATCGTGCAGCAGATGCCCCCCAACTCCTACGACTGCATCATCTCCCGCGGCGGCACCGCCGCCCTCATCCGGCAGGTGACCGACCTGCCGGTGGTGGACATCCACATCTCGGTGTACGACGTGCTGCGCACCATGAAGCTGGCCGAGAATTATTCCAGCCTCTACGCCATCGTGGGCTTTCCCTCCATCACCGAGCCGGCTCACACCCTGTGCAGTCTGCTGGACTTCAACCTCGACATCCTCACCGTGAACAACGCCGCTGAGGTGCGCCACACCCTGGAGCGCCTGCGGCAGGGCGGCTACCGGATGGTGGTCTGTGACATGGTCACCCACACCATCGCCCGGGAGATGGGCTTCGACGCCTTCCTCATCACCTCCGGCGTCGAAAGCCTCCACGCCGCCATCGACCAGGCCGTGAGCATCAGCTCCTGGTTCGGCCATCTGCGGCAGGAAAACCTGTTCCTCCGCAGCATCACTCAGGGCCAGAATGGCCGGGTCATCGTCATGGAGTCCAACGGCGACCTCTTCTACAGCAGCATCTCCGAGGTCCCGGCGGAGCTGAGCAGCGTCCTTCAGTCCCACATCCGGGAGATACCGGCCAGCAGCAACCTCCGCTTTTACTACACCGAGCGGGACCAGCTCTACAGCATCACCGCCCAGCAGCTGTTGATGAACAACGTCCAGCGGTGTTTGTTCTACTGTGTTCCGGCCCGCATCCCGCTCCATTCCAGCCGTCCCGGCCTGCGCACCCTGAACAAGGGCGAGTGCGAATACCTCTTCGCCAACAGCTTCTACAGCCTCAGCGGCGCGATGGGTATCCAGGCGGCCGAGATACGCTCCCTCGCCCTGCTGCGCCAGCCGGTATTCATCTACGGCGAGCCCGGCACCGGCAAAGAGCAGATCGCACGCTATCTCTATCTGCACAGCTCCCTTGCAAACCGCCCCTTCATCGTGGTGAACTGTGCGCTGCTGAATGAGAAGACCTGGGATTTCCTGCTCAACCACTACAACTCCCCTCTCAGCGCCACCGGAAACACCATCTACTTCCAGAATTTTGAGTCCATCCCGCCCCAGTGGAGTTCAGAGCTTCTTGCCGCCATTGAAGAGACCGGTCTTGCCCGCCGGGTGCGGCTCATCTTCTCCTGCTCCATCGTCGAGGGGGAGCCGGTGCCGGAGGTGCTGCGGCATTTCAGTGAGCGGCTGGGCTCACTGGCCCTTCCCCTGCCCTCCCTGCGCAGCCGCTCCGACGAGATCCCGTCTCTGTCCAGCCTCTACCTCAACAGCCTGAACCTCGAGCTGGGCAAGCAGCTCTCGGGCTTCGAGCCCCGGGCCATCGAGATGCTCCGCCAGTACCCCTGGCCCAACAATTACACCCAGTTCAAGAACGTCCTGCGCGCCCTCGCCGCCCTGTCGGACGGCCCCTACATCCGGGCCGGGACGGTGGCCGATATGCTCTCCAAAGAGCGGACCCTGCGGGCCGTGCCGCAGCCGGCTTCTGCCCGCAAGCCCAGTGAGCAGACCCTCGAAGAGGTCATCCGTGATGTCGTCCAGCAGACCGTCGCCGCCCACGGCGGCAACCGCGCCGCCGCTGCCCGTCAGCTGGGCATCAGCCGCACGACCCTCTGGCGCTATATGGAAAAAATCGAGCAGAAACAACAGAATGTAGAAAAAGAGTCCTGAAACGCACAAAAAAACTCCGGCTTTCGTACGAAAGCCGGAGCTTTTTCTTGTGTTTTTACACGCCCGAATAGGCGGAGAAGCCGCCATCGATGGGCAGGCAGATGCCGGTGATGAAACCGGCAGCGTCATTGTTCAGCAGGAACAGCAGTGCGCCCACAAGGTCCTTTTCGCTGTCGCCGAAGCGGCCCATGGGGGTCGCGGCGAGGATCTTGTTGGTACGGGCCGTCGGGGTGCCGTCCTCATTGTAGAGGAGGCTGGCGTTCTGCTCGCTGGCGAAGAAGCCCGGGGCGATGGCGTTCACCCGGATGCCGACCTTGCTGAAATGGACGGCCAGCCACTGGGTGAAGTTGGTCACAGCGGCCTTGGAGCCGGAGTAGGCCGGTATCTTGGTCAGGGGCAGGTAAGCGTTCATGCTGGAGATGTTGAGGATGTTGCAGCCCGGGCGGCCCACCATCTGGCGGGCGAAGGCCTGGGTGGGCAGCAGGGTGCCGATGAAGTTCAGGTCGAACACCATCTCTACGCCGCTCTCGTCGAGGTCGAAGAAGGTCACGGTATCGTCCTCGAGGTCGGCCATCTCGAAATACTCTTTGTCGGTGTTGGCGCGGGCGTTGTTGCCGCCGGCACCGTTCACCAGAATATCGCAGGAGCCAAGCTCTGCCATCACGTCCTCAGCCACCTGCAGGCAGTTGGCCTTGTTCATAACGTTGCAGGTGTAGCCCCTGGCGATGCCGCCCTCGGCCTCGATCTCGTCGGCCAGAGCCTTGAGCTTCTCCATATTGCGGCCCAGCAGGGCGACTTTTGCGCCTGCCCGGGCCAGAGCCTTGGCGAAGATGGAGCACAGGGTGCCGCTTGCGCCCGTGACGACGGCCACCTTGCCGGTCAGGTCAGTGTTCAGTACATTCTGTTCCATGTTCTTCCTCTTTACAGGCTCAGCTGCGGTACTCGGCGGGCAGCTGGTCCATGCTCTGCCACTTGGTCATGGCCTCTTCCAGCTTCATGCCGTTGGCCACAGCGTCGCGGCGGCAGGCGTTGACTGCCTGGATCTCCTTCATCTTCTCGCCGGTCAGGGTGTAGCCCTTCATGGCGATAAGGGTAGCGGCCCAGGCCACCATCGGGATGATGCAGAACAGCACGATGACCACCCAGTTCATACCGGGGGTGTAGGGGTCGTACTGGGTGGGCAGGCTCTCGAGGCCGATGAAGCTCACAGCGATGCCGACGACGGTAGCGGACAGGCTGGACACCAGCTTATCCACCAGGCTGAACAGCGTACCCATGATGCCGGGGATGTAGCTGCCGCTGCGGTAAGTCTCGTAGTCGGAGCAGTCGGCGACCATGGGGATGGGCATATCGGCGGTGGCGTAGTATGCGCCGTAGCCGATGCCGAAGAATGCCATGAAGAGGATGGTGTAGAGGTTGATGGACAGGCCGCTGCCGCCCATGATGGACAGGGTGAAGGCGTCGCTGCGGCCCCAGAGCAGCAGCAGCACCAGCACGCCGATATAGCAGATGAATGCCACGCTGACGTACTTCATCAGGCTAGCCTTCTGGCCCTCCTTCTGGCTGGTGCGGACGGTGAGCAGGAAGAAGGGCACGCTGAAGACGTAGCCCAGCACCATCATGGGCAGGTACAGGCCGTCATAGCTGCCCATCATGCAGCCGTACAGCATACACAGGACGGTGGTGTTGGTGGCGATGGAGAGAGCCAGCTTGCAGCCGGCACCAGCCACCATCAGACGCTGCATGGGGTTATTGTTCCTGATGATCTGGACGTACTCGTGCAGCTTGACCTTCTCGCTGACCTCGCCGCCGATGCCGAAGTACTTGGGCTGGTCCTTCTCCCAGATGCCGATGATGGCCAGAACGGTGAGGAGGATGGAGATGACGATGCCCACGGGAGCCAGAGTGCGGAAGAAACCGGCAGAGGCGTAGCCGCCCTCATAGTTTTTGGCGAGGATGGGGGCGAAGAACTGCATCACACCCATGCCCAGCAGAGAGCCGACGGTGTTGAAAATGGTGAACAGGGGGCGCTGCTTGGGGTCGTTGGTCAGAACGGTCTGGCCGGAACGGGTGCAGCTGGTCTGGAAGGTGTAGCCGATGACCCAGACCGCGTACAGAGCCGCGAAAGCCCCATAGCGCAGGCCCATCGAGCCGGCGGGGATGAGCGGGGTCAGGCAGTACAGCACGAGGATGCTGGCTGCCATGATGAGGTTGCCGATGACCATGAAGGGCCGGAACTTGCCGAACTTGCCGTTGGTGCGGTCCATCAGGGCGCCGATGATGGGGTCTGTGATGGCGTCGAACAGGCGCATACCGGTGACCATGACCGAAGCGAAGATCATGGACAGGGCCAGCACCTTGCTGCCGAAGGTGGCGATGTAGGAAAGCACCAGCACATAGTACACGTTCGTTGCGCCGTTGTTCAGCGGGAACAGCACCAGCTGGTAGGTCTTGGCGCGGTTCAGGCCCGGCGCCTTTGCGGTTTGTTCACCCATTTGCGGTGTCTCCTTTTTCTTACAAAAAACGGCAGCCTGCCCGCCGTTCTGGGGGACAGGCTGCCATTTGTTCTTAACAGTTGCGGAAATCTGCGCCGGAATTACTTCTGGTCAGCTGCGGGAGCGGTATCGACCATCCTCTTCTTCGCCTTGAGGGCCTTGCTCAGCTGCCATGCGCACAGGATAGTCAGGACGGCCAGCACTGCGATGAGCGCATAGATGGCGGTCTGCCACCACGGGGTGATGGTCTTCAGGGTATCGGTGGAAGACCAGCCGTTCATGGCGTTGGAGTTGACCACGGTGTAGAGGATGTGGTGCATCGCGTTGCGCATCTGCGTGACGATGTAGGCATCGTTCTCATAGTTTGCAGCCTTGGTGGTGTGGATCTTGGGCATCGGGCTGTCCCAGATGTCGGAGCCGGCGATGAGGCCGTCCACCAGGTCCATGTACTGGCTGGAACCGGAGAAGTCGGTGATGCACATGCCGCGCATCCCCAGCTCGCCGCGCAGGAAGCCGGTCAGTAGGTTGGCGTTCGCGCCGCACCAGGTAGCACCCCAGCGGTTGAAGCCGGTCATGACGCTCCAGGCGCCGCCATCGGTGATGGCCTTGTCTGCGACTTCCAGATAGATCTCACGAGCGGTCTGCTCGTTCAGCCAGGTGTTGACACCGCGGCGGCTGGTCTCGGAGTCGTTCAGGGCGACGTGCTTCAGGTAGACGTAGACGCCCTTGGACTGGATGCCCTGCACCTCAGCAGCGCAGATGGTGCCAGCCACGAACGGGTCCTCAGCGTAGTACTCGAAGTTACGGCCGGAGTAAGCGGTGCGGTGCATATTGATGCCGGGGCCGTACAGGCCGGAGTAACCCATGGCCAGGCAGTCCTCGCCGATGCACCGGCCGACCTCGTTGATGAGGTCAACATTGAAGGTAGCAGCCATGACATCCTCGGAGGTGTAGCACATTGCGGATGCACCACCGGTCAGGGCAGCGGTCAGACCCTGAGGGCCGTTCTCGTCCTTGGTCGCAGTCTTGCCGATGGAGGCAGCGGCTGCGGTGTTGTGGAAGCCGAGGGTGATGGTCTGGACCATCTCGCTGTAGGTCAGCTGGTCCAGCAGGGTATCCCACTCGGGATCATCGAAGTCCTTGCCGATCATGGAAGCGAGGGTCAGGCCGTTCTTGGCGCCCAGAGTGGGCATCTCGACGCTGTTGGCCTCAGAGCCGTCGTACTGGGTGAAGGCGAGGCTTGCAGCCAGAGTCTCGTTGGCGGTCAGCTGTGCGGGAGCGGTGGGGATGGTTCCGGTCCAGTCGGAGCGGCTCATCCAGGTGACACTGCCGGGAGCATCGCTGCTCTTGTTGGGGTCGGACTCGTCAAACAGGTTGGTGATGGCAGTGCCGGTTGCGCCGGTGGCAAAGGTGGTGGTGTCGAGGGTGTCGTTGGTCCACTTCCAGACGAGGTCGGTGCTGCCGTCCTCGGTCATGCGGCCATTGGTGTTCCCGGCGGTATAGCCCTTGGCAGCCAGGATGTTGTTGACTGCGTTGTGGGAATCGGTGGCAGCGGTGAAGTAGTAGTCACCGGCGTCCACGATGTAGGTCTTGGCGTTGTTCGCGTCGTAGGTGCGCAGCTCGCTCTTCGGGACAGTGATGGTCACGTCCTCAGAAGCGCCGGGAGCCAGCACGTCGGTCTTTGCGAAGCCGCACAGCTCAGCAGCAGCCTTCTCGATGCCGTTCGCCTTGTCGTAAGCGGTGTAGGGAGACTGGAAGTAGATCTGGACGGTCTCCTTGCCGGAGAAGGTCTTGCCGGTGTTGGTGACCTTCAGGGCGACGGTGAAGGCATCGTCAGACTCGGTCACGTTGAAGTTGGAGTATGCGAAGGTGGTGTAGCTGTCGCCGTAGCCGAAGGGGTAAGCAACGGTGGTCGCCCAGTTGTAGTCGCCAGCCTTGGCGGTACCCATGACGACATCCTCGTAACGGGTCTCGAAGTAACGGTAGCCCAGATAGATGCCTTCCTGATAGACACTGTACATGCCCTGCACGTCAGCACCCTCGGTCAGCAGGTCGTACTCTGCTGCGTTGGGGTAAGCCTGGGTGTAGAAGTTGTACATAGCGGGGTTTGCCATGTTGTCGTACAGATAGGTATCGACCAGAGAGCCGGAGGGGGTGACAGCGCCGGACAGCAGCTGGCCCACACCGTTGATGCCGGTCTGGCCCACGTCGCCGATCCACATCGCAGCGTCGATGCCGTAGTCCTCACCGCAGATCTCGGGGTTGAGGAAGTCCAGCTCGATGGCGTTGGAGCTGTTGATGAGGACGACGATCTTCTTGAAGGTGCCGTTGTCCTTCAGAGCCTTCAGGTTCTGCAGCAGCTCGATCTCTTCAGCGGACAGAGCGAGGTAGTTGCCGTCGCCCTCCTGACCGGAGATCCAGCTGTCGCTGGTGCCATTCTCGCCGCTGGGAAGGTCTGCGCCCTCACCGCCGGAGCGGGAGAGGACCACGATCGCAGCGTCGCCGTACTCAGCAAAGCTGGACTCAGCGCTGGACAGGGCGCTCCAGGGAGCCTCGTTGACAGCGTACTGGGTGTTCGCCTCCAGAGTATCGGAGATGGAAGCGGGGGTCATGCGGCTGTACTTGCTCATCATGGAGTCAGAGCTGTACAGGTCCCACAGGGTCTGGTTGATGGTGATGCCCTGAGCTTCCAGAGCCTGCTTGAGGTTGGGAGCCTTGCTGGTATCGACAGAGCCGGAGCCGGTGCCGCCGTACATCAGGTCCACAGAGCCGTGGCCGAACAGGCTGACCTTAGCGCCGCTGGCCAGAGGCAGGGCATTGTTCTCGTTCTTCAGCAGAGCTGCGCCCTCGGCCTCGACCGTCGCGCACAGTTCGGCCTCGTAAGCCTCGCGCTCCTCATCGGAAGCAAAGCCCTTCTTGAAGTATTCGGTATCGCCGGTATTCTCGCCGTGGATGATCTTATAGGTAGATGCATTCAGAGCGACGTTGAGGGTGGTAGCGTACTGGTTTGCGATGATGTTGCCCACGATGGCAGCGACGGTCAGGATCGCCGTCAGGCCGGTGAGAACAGACCACAGCCGTACTTTCGGTTTGGTGTTTTTCACAGATTCTCCTCCTTTTTTCTATAACAACCGCCGGTCGGCGGAATGTTTCACAGATCAGACCCAGTTTGCACTCTTGGACTTGGTCTTGACCAGCTTGTAGCTGGGATTCGGGGTGTCCACATGACGGAAGGAAGCGGTGTCGGTGCAGTCACCGGCCACAGCCTTGACTTCGATTTCGCCGGTCAGCGGCACACGGAAGCTGAAGACGTGCTCACCGGTCTGCTCGCCGGTCTTCTCGCCGTTGACGTAGAGGGCGACGGACTTCTGGTTGGAGTAGACCTTCACTTCCATCTCCCTCTCCGTGCGGTCGGTGAACCGCTTGGAGCAGATGTGGACAAAGTTCTCGTCGCTCCACCACGCCTTGTAGAGGTAGAAGCTGTCCTTCCGGGTCTTCCGGTCGAAGGTGACGAGGCCCTTATGGTTCATGCCCGGCTCGCCGCCCTGGTCTCGGGCGTCGGCTGCAAAGTCGAACATATTCCAGACGTGGGTCGCCCACATCCACTTATGCCGGTCGAAGCAGCGGAGCATGTACTCGTGATACTTTGCCTGATACTCTTCGGTGTGGTCGCCGCGGCGGGGCTTCGAGCTGTGAAGATTCGGCATCCCCTCGGCACCGTACTCGGAGAAGCCCAGAGGACGGCCCGGGTAGACCAGATGGAAGAAGTCCATCCACAGGTCGTTCAGGAACAGGCCCGGCACATACCAGCCGAGGTAGAGGTTCCAGCTGACGAGGTCGGTGATGTGAGCCACCGGGTTGAAGGGGCCGCACATGGCGTAGCAGGCCAGCGTGGTCAGGCGGGTGGAGTCCATCTTGTGGCACAGGTCGTTCAGCTCGCGGTGATTGTCGAGCATATCGGCCTTGTCCTTGGTGGAGATGGTGATCTCATTGGAGACGCCCCAGCAGACGATGCAGGGGTGGTTGTAGTTCTGGCAGATGAGCTCCTTCATCTGGCTGATGGTGTTGGCGCGGCCATTGGGCAGGTGCTCGGAGATGTAGGGGATCTCAGCCCAGACCACCATGCCGTACCGGTCACAGAGGTCGTAGAAGTACTGGTCGTGCTGGTAGTGGGCCAGACGGACGGTGTTGGCACCCAGCTCCCGGATGAGGGCCATATCCTCATCGTGCATCTCGCGGGTGATGGCGTTGCCCACACCCTTGCGGTCCTGATGGCGGGAAACGCCGTGGAGCGGATAGGGACGGCCATTGAGGAAGAAGCCGTTCCTGGAGTCCACCGAGAAGGTGCGCAGACCCACGCGGGTGGAAACTTCGTCCACCACGGTGCCGTCGCTGCTCAGGCGGACGACACAGGTGTAGAGGTAGGGGTCCTTCACGCCGTCCCAGAGGTGGGGAGCGTCGAGGTGGAGCTGAGCGTCTGCGCCCTCAGCCCTGGCCATGATGCTGCCGGCTGCGTCCTGCAGCTCGACGGAGACAGCGCCCTCGCCTTCCACGAGGGTCTCGACCCGGATGTCAGCCCTGCCGTCCTTGAGGACGGGGGTGATCTTGACGCCGGTGTCGCCGAAGTGGCCCAGAGCGATGTGGTTTTTGCTGACCACCATCAGGCTGATGTCGCGGTAGATGCCGCCGTAGAATGTAAAGTCGGCCTTCTGGGGGTAGACGCGGTCGTTGATGCTGTTGTCCACCTCGACGGTGAGCTGGTTGTCTTTTGCCAGCAGGTCGGAGACATGGACACGGAAGGTGGAGTAGCCGCCGTCGTGGGTGCAGATGTTCCTGCCGTTCAGCAGAACTTTGGCGCTGGAATTGACGCCCTCGAACTGCAGCCAGACTTCCTGCGAAGCTGCGTCGAACGCCGGAGCGGCAAAGGTGGTGCTGTAGGTGCAGGTGCCGCGCCAGTAGTCGTTGCCGCCGTCCTGGCCGTCTTTTGCGTTCCAAGTGTGGGGCAGCTCCACCAGAGTGGTCTTGCCGTCCGGCCTGGTGAACTGCCAGTCCTGCATGAGCTTGGCGATGCTTCGCATTCGTTTTCCTCCCGTGTATCTGTAGCGTTTTCTCTGTTGTGCGGTCGTTTTTCTGTCTTTCGCTATTATTTTATCAAAGACTTCTCCTTTCGCAAGACCGTTGCGATAATCGGTCGAATGGTGTGGATATTCGGTTTTGCTCTCACAAATCGAAGCCGATATATTTGTGCATCTCTCACAAACAGTTGGATACAACGAGAGTCAAGTGAAAGCTTGCGGGACAACAAAAAGCCTCTCCCTTTGGGAGAGGCGGCAATGCTTGCATTGACGGAGAGGGCAAGCCTGTTGTAAAAGAGTCTCGATACTGCGATGAGCAAAAGCCTTTGGCAGAGGGAGAGCATCGCTGCGCACTATGCTCCTTGTCAGCGGCCTTGCCCTCTCAGGCGCTTACGCGCCAGCTCTCCCAAAGGGAGAGCCATTACGAGAGGGCGCTCGGAAAAATAATCTTCACCGCAAAGAACCCGTTCTGGCTCTCTGTGGTCAGGGTACCTTTATACTTTTGAACGATGCGGTTGGTCACTTTGACGGCGTAATGGGCGGCACGGGTGTCGGCAGACTCTGCCGGGCGGTCGGGGCTGATGACGTTCACCACCACGAAGCTCTGCCGGGTACAGACCAGCAGGTCGATGCAGCGGCGCTCCGGTTCCGGCGTCTTCACCGCGCTTTCAATGGCGTGGTCCAGCATATTGGCAAAAAGGGCATAGAGGTCGCCGGCCTCAAAAAAGCTCAGACAGCTGCCGTCCGTCACCGCGTTGAGCTGGATGCGGCGGGACTCGCAGAGCAGGCTCTTTTCCGTGAGCACCACGTCCAGCACCTCATTGCCGGTGTTTCGGCTGGCGTCGTAGAGCTGAGCGGCCTTTTCGGCCTCGTCGATGTGGGCTTTCAGCTCCGGGTCTGCCGGGGCGCTCGACATCTGGCGGAGCGCGGCGATCTGAAGCTTCAGCTCGTGGCAGCGCTTGTTGATGATCTGGACGTTCTGCCGCGCCACCTGGTACTGCTCCCGCTGGCGCTCATATAAAAGGTTGAGGGTGTCCATCTCCTTCTGCATGGCCGAGAGCTTGAACACCTCGGTCTGGAAGTAGAGCAGGGTCAGGAAGTAAAACTGCCCGACAAACATCGTCATGACGAGACTGCGATCCAGCGCCACCACCTGCCCGCCGCTCAGCAGCGCGGCCTGGAGCATGAAGAGGATCCCGATGAAAAAGGCGCTGGTCAGCTGGCGCGGGCCGATGTTATACGCTCCTTTATAAGACATCTTCCGGGAGAGGGTGGTGCAGATAACAAAATAAAAGAATGCACCAGCGGCCAGCTGTGCCAGCATGACCGGCAGGCTTCTGAGGTCGAGGGGCGTTCCCCGCCGCTCGAAGAATACTTCCACCAGATGCCAGCACTCGTAAGCGGTCTGGGAGGCCAGCAGGCTCCATACGGCACAGTAGAGCGCACTCTTTTTGTCTATCTCAACGCAGGCGTAGATCATCATGCCCAGCAGAACGAAAAACGCGACATAGAGCGTCAGCAGAGAGAATTGCAGCTCGTGGAGGCTGGTGCTCTGGGCCGCGGGGTCGAGCACATAGGTCAGCCCCAGCAGCGGCAGCAGCATCCCCAGCGCCCGCAGGCGGGCGTGAGGCCGGTGCTTGAGCGGGACGCAGAACGCCACCGCAGCAGTCCACCGCAGCAATGCCCGGAAGATGACATGGCGTGCAAGAAGATTCACAGCACACCTCCGATGTAGGACGCCACCGCCGTCAGGAAAGCCGCACGCTGGCGGCGGCTGATCTCCAGGTGGTCGGTGTTGACATGGACAAAGTCGTTCTCCACAGCCTTTACATATTTCAGGTTGACCAGATAGCACTGGTTACAGCGGGAGAAATGGTACTGCGCCAGCTGCTTTTCGGCGCTGGCGAGGCTGGCACGGACGGAAAACTCACCCTTGGTGGTGTGATACCAGAGCAGCCGGTCATGGGTCTCGAGATAGTAGATGTCGCCGGTGGAGAGCACCTGCATCCCGCCTCCGGCCAGCTGTAAAACGACCTGTCCGCCCCGGCGGCGCTGTACCCGCTGAACAGCCCGGGAGAGCTTGGTGCAGAACTGGTAGTAGTTCACCGGCTTGAGGACATAGTCCAGTGCGTCCACCTCGTAGCCCTTGATGGCGTACTGCGCCATGTTGGTCACGAACACCAGCACGGCGTCTGCGTCCACGGCCCGTATCTTCTCCGCCGCGCCGAAGCCGTCCAGTCCCGGCATCTCCACATCCATAAAGATGATGTCATACCCCGGCTCGTAGTGCTCCGCGATGACAGCTCCATCCTCGATGGGCAGCACCTCGACCTGCAGGCTGTTCTCGGCGGCGTACTGCCGGATGAACCGGCACAGCTCGTCCCGCACTTCCTGCTGGTCTTCGACGACAGCAATTTTCAGCATCCCGCAGTCTCCCCCTTCTCCGTTCCATTCCATTTGCTGCTTTTTATTGAAACATACTTTGGTGCGAAATGCAACGGAGAAGTTCGAAATCGTTTCCTTCCCATGTGCAAAAACAGCAAAACCGCCCCGGTTTCCGTAACAGGAAACCGGGGCGGCTCGTTATGCTATTATAAAAGCGTCGGCACTTCCTTTGCCAGCAGATCAGCCAGCTGTGCGTGGCCCTTACGGGTCAGATGCATGAAGTCCACCTGATTGAACTCGCAGTCGGCAGCATTGAGGAAATGGACGTTCTGACGTTCCGCAACGATACGGAACTGCTCGGCCACGCCCTTCGACTTTTCCACGCAGCCCTCGCCCATGACGGCATCATGGAAGCCATCGCCGATGCGGGGCGGGGCCACGACGAGGATGTTGGGAGCCTTGGTCCCCCAGCAGTCCACGCTCTTGGCCTTGAGGATCAGCCGTTCCATCCCCGCGCCGATGCAGGCGGCATTGGCGTTGAACCGCTCTTTGACGTCGTTGGTACCCAGCATGATGATGAGCAGATCGATGACTTCATGGCTCTTGAGGAGCGAATAAGCCACGCTCAGAGCGTCCATCGACTCATGGATGGGGTCCACGAAAACGGTCGTCCGGCCCGAAAGGCCCTCTTCCGTCACGAGATAGTCGCTGCCAAGCGCCGTCTGCAGGCGGCAGGTCCAGCGCTCGTCCTCATTGAAGCGGATGCCGTGGTCGGCACAGTCCGCCGGGTCGGCGCAGTAGCCGTGGGTGTTGGAGTCACCCAGACAAAGGATATGTTTTTTCATCGTCAGATCCCCCTTTCAGATCTCGCCCCGCGACTGGCGGAAATAGTAGACTGCACCCACCATGCCGGCGTCATTGTGGAGCTGCGCGGCGCGGATCTCCAGTCCTTCCGCAAAAGCGGGCATCACGGAGGCACGCACTTTCTTAGCGATGGGGTCTATCAGCAGCTCCTGCTGTGCGCTGACGCCGCCGCCGATGAGGATGAGCTGCGGGTTGAAGATATGCACCATGCCCGCAAGGCCCTGGGCGATCTCATCCGTCCAGTCGTCCAGAAGCGCCAGGATGGTGGGGTCGCCTGCATGGGCCGATTCAAAGATAGCGCGGCCATCCTTCCACTTCGGGTTCCGGGGCTGTGCGCCCCGCACCAGAGCGGTGGTTGCGGCGTACCGCTCCCAGCAGCCCGACGCGCCGCAGGTGCAGAGCACGCCATCCAGCGCGTGGGTGCGGAAGTGTCCCAGCTCACCGCCGAGCCCCCGCGCACCTTCCAGCAGGCGGCCTCCGGTGAGGATGCCGCCGCCGACGCCGGTCCCCAGCGTGACACCGATGACGTCCGTGTAGCCCTTCGCGCCGCCGACCCAGACTTCACCCAGCGTCATGCAGTTGGCATCGTTGGCGACAGTGGTCGGCAGGCCGAACTTTGCTTCCAGCTCCGCTTTAATGGGGCTTCCGATGTAGTTGGGCAGGCTGCCGCAGGTCCCGGCCACGATGCCCTTTCTGGTGTCGATTTGTCCTGCGGCGGAAACGCCGATGCCCGCAAGGCCCTGCGGTTCAACAGCCTGCTCCTTGAGGAACTGTTCGGCAGCAGACAGCACCGTGGTGAGGATGGGCGTCTCGTAGTTATCGAAGCAGACGCTCTGCTCCGTTTTGGAGCGCACACGGCCCTCTTCGTCCACGATGCCCAGTTTGACGGCAGTGCCGCCAATATCAATGGCAAGATACTGTTTCATGATCGTATCTCCGTGTTATTTGTGCATGGCGTTGATGGCACCGGTGAAGCGGGCGGTGATCTCCGCCGGGCGGGTGATGGCACCGCCGACGACGAGGGCAAAAGCTCCGGCTTCCAGCGCCTTGACAGCCTGCTCAGGGTAATGGATATGACCCTCGGCGATGATCTTCGCCGGGCATTCCGCGGCCAGCTTGTGGACAAACTCAAAATCAATATCGTTGATTCCCTGCGTCTCGGGGGTGTAGCCGCGCATGGTGGTGCCCACAAAATCAGCACCGGCCTCGGCACAGAGCATGGCGTTCTCGAAATTGTCGCAGTCGGCCATGAGCAGCTGGTCGGGATATTTCGCCTTGATGGCGCGAATGAACTGGGCCGAAGTAGAGCCGTCGGGGCGCAGCGCACCCGTACCCTGCACGGCGAGGATGTCCACACCGCAGGCCACCAGCTCATCCACCTCCTTCATGGTGACGGTGATGTACATGGGGGTGCCGGGGTAATCCTTTTTGATGATGCCGATGACCGGCAGGTCCACCACCTGTTTGATCTGGGTGATGTCACGGACGGTGTTGGCGCGGATGCCCACGGCTCCGCTCATGGCGGCGGCTTTCGCCATCAGGGGCATGACGCCGCCCTCTTTGGTGTAAAGAGGCTCCGTCTCAAGTGCCTGACAGGAGACGATGAGGCCGCCTTTGATCTGCTCAAACAGTGTTTCTTTCTCCATATCCATCAATCCTCCATCCTGATTTTGATGACCGCTTTGCGCACATGAGCACAGCCGGGGCGTGCCACGCCGGGCTTGTGCAGCTCGCCGGGGAAAAACAGGACGAACCGCCCCTCGCCCAGTGTGCCGCTGACGGCATCCGGACTGGTCCTGAAACCAATATCTCCCGTAAACTCCCCTGCCTCTTCGCCGGGCAGAGTCGTATAGCCCCAGCCCTCGCCGCCGGTCAAATCGATTTGAAGGTCAGCGTACTTTTTGTGGTATTCGAGGCGGGTGCTGTCGGGGCTCAGATCGGCCTCCATCACGTTGATGAAGACGTTCTCGCCGTCCACCTCGGTGCGGCCCAGCGGCAGATCGCTCAAATCGTGGGCCACATGGTAGGCGGTAAGATAGTCGATGGCGGTGTCAAGATTCCGGTGGAGCCCGCGATAACGGTTCAGGTGCTCCAGTGCGTCGCAGATCATGTTGATTTTCTCCTAACCAAGTGTTTTTTTAACAGAAGCACAAAGAGCGCCTGCCCTCTCCCCCTCATTGAGAGACGGAGAGGGGGCGCTTTTTGATTTTTCAGAGCTTTGCGATGGCGGCTTCGATCATGGCCTGTGCTTCGGCGACGATGGGCTCATCTTCCGGGATGAGGCCGGGCATCGGCTCGCGGACGCCGCCCAGCTCAAGGCCGTACATCCGGCGCAGGATTTCCTTCTGCACCGCGTAGAGGTTGCCGTGGGCTTCGCACATCTTATAAATGATGCGGTCGGCGTCGTACTGAATGGCGCGGGCAGCTTCGATCTCACCCTTGTTGATGTGCTCGTTCATGGCAAGATACAGCTCCGGCATGACGGCATAGGTGCCGCCGATGCCGCCGTCCGCGCCGATGACACGGCCGGAGACGAACTGCTCATCCGGGCCGTTGAAGACCACGAAATTGCCCTCGCCACGGGCGGCAATGCCTGCATCCTTGAACATCTGGATGTCCTGGGTGGGCATGGAGCTGTTCTTGACGGCAACGACGTTGGGGTTCTTGAGCATCTCGCGCAGCAGGCTCATGGTCAGGCCGGTGCCGGCCAGCTGGGGGATGTTGTAGATGACGAACTCGGTGTTGGGAGCCGCCGCCGACATCTCGTTCCAATACCTGGCGATGGCGTACTCCGGCAGATGGAAGTAGATGGGCGGGATCGATGCAATGGCATCCACGCCCACGCTCTCGGCGTGGCGGGCCAGCTCGACGCTGTCGGCGGTGTTGTTGCAGCCGACGTGTGCGATGACGGTCAGTTTGCCTTTGGCTTCACTCATGACGGCTTCCAGCACGGCCTTGCGCTCATCGACGTGCTGATAGATGCACTCACCGGAGGAGCCGCCCACATACACGCCCTTGACGCCCTTTGCGATCAGATGGCGGGTCAGCGCCTTGACGCCCTCGGTGGAGATATTGCCCTCTGCGTCGTAGCAGGCATAGAAGGCCGGGATAACGCCCTGATACTTGGTAATGTCTTTCATTTGTCCATGTCCTTTCTGATGATTCAAGCCCTGCACGCTCTCCGTTCGGGAAACGGCAGCAGCGCCCTCTTGCGGTTCCCAGCGTCCGCTTCGTGCCTTGGTGCGGCACTCGCGTCCTGCTGACCGCGGCGCCAAAAATCCCTCCCTGTTTCCTGAATCTTCAAGCCCTGCACGCTCTCCGTTCGGGAAACGGCAGCAGCGCCCTCTTGCGGTTCCCAGCGTCTGCTTCGGCCCTTGGGCGGGCCTCGCATCCTGCTGACCGCGGCGCCAAAAATTTCTCCCTGTTTCCGCCGCAGGCGGCGGTCGAAATTTTAGCCTTTGACCGCACCCATTGCGATGCCCTTGGTGAAGTACTTCTGGAAGATCAGGAAGATGATGATGATCGGCACAGCGGCCAGAGCGGCACCTGCCATGATAAGGCCGAAGTCGGTGCTGTTCTCCGCCTGCAGCTTTGCGATGCCCAGCGAGATCGTCAGGTTGCTGGTGCTGGACAGCATGATGAGCTGCATGAAGTAATCGTTCCAGCTGTTGATGAAGGTAAAGATGGCCAGCGCGCCGATGCCCGGCTTGACCATCGGGAGCACGATGCTGACGAAGGTGCGCGCCTCGCTGGCACCGTCGATACGGGCCGCTTCCAGCATCTCGGTGGGGATGCCCTCACTGAACTGCTTCATCAAAAAGACGCCGAAGGGCCAGCCCACGATGGGGAAAATGACAGCCCAGATGGTATTGTAAAGGTTCAGTGCGCTCATCTCACGCAGCAGCGGGATGAGGATGACCTGCTTAGGCAGGGCCATTGCGCAGACGATGAGGGTGAAGAGCAGCCTGCGGCCGACGAAGCGCTTTTTTGCCAGCGCATAGCCTGCCATTGCGGCGGTGATGCAGGTGAGGATCATGGACATGACGGCCATGAACACGGTGTTGATCATCCAGCGCAGGGCGGCCGGAGCAGTCGGACCGACGGAGAAATAGATCGGCTCTCCATCCGCGCTGAAAGAGCGGCTGAAGGGTACGGCCAGCTGCCACAGGGGTGCGCTCTTGCCTGCGAAAAGCTTCTGGTAGTTGGTCAGAACCCACTGGCTGGGCCACCACTCGGGGGTCGTGGAGTTGATGGCCGCGCCGGTCTTGAAGGAACCGGTGATGATCCAGTACAGCGGGAACGCGAACAGCACGGCCACGATGCTGATAAGAATGAACGTCAGTATCATGTAAGCGCTCATCTTTTTCAGCTTGCTGGGGTGACGCTTCAACGGTTTCTGTTTTTTTGCAGTTGCAGTCATTGCCCGGCACCTCCTTTAATTATCCTGACTGCCAAACCTGAACTGGACAGCCGACAGGATGGCGATGATAACGGCCAGCACAACGCCCATTGCGTTGCCGTAACCATAGCGGTAGAGCTTGAATGCCGTGTAGTAGATGTAGTACATGATGGTATCGGTGCTGTGGTTGGGGCCGCCGGAGGTCAGCAGCTGGATCAGCGCGAAGCACTGGAAGGAGTTGATGGTCGTGATGACCAGGATGTACAGGGTGGTGGGCATGATGGCGGGCCACTTGATGCGCCAGAAGCACTGGAAATCGGTGGCACCGTCCACTTCAGCGGCTTCCACGATGGACTGGTCTACGTTGCCCAGTGCGGAAACGTACAGCACGATGGGCTGGCCGACAGAAGTAGTCAGCAGGATGAGGATGATGCAGCCCAGAGCGTATTTTTCATCGCCCAGCCAGTTGATGTTCTTATCGATGAGGCCCACAGCCTTGCCCAGATAGTTGAAGATGCCGTAGTAATTGTTGTACATCCACTTCCACACGACGGTGACAGCCACCGAGCCGGTGACGACCGGCAGGTAGAACACGCAGCGGAAGAGGCTGGTAGCCCACTCGGGCAAATCGACGATGGCCGAGCTGACCCACAGCGAGAACGCACAGGTCACAGGCACCGAGACGACCACGATGATGAAGGTGTTGCGCAAAGCGCCGATGAAGATGGGGTCTGCGAACAGCTCTGCGTAGTTGGCAAGACCCACAAAGACGTCGGCACGGTTCATGGTCGAGTCAAAAAAGCTCGTGACCACGCAGAGTATCATGGGGTAAATGACGAAGCCGAGAAAAAAGATGAGGCTGGGCAGAAGGAACAGGTAGGAAGCGATGGTCTCCTGCCGAACCAGTGCGCTGCTGCGCTTCGGCTCTTTGATGCTTGCAGTCTTTGCAGCCAAAGAAATCACCAGACCTTTCGTTCTGATTGGGTGCTTATCTCACACAAAATGCCCCTCCCTCGCCGGGATGTTCGAGGGAGGGGCCGTCATTACTTATTTGCCCTCAGGCAGAAAAGCTCAGGCTTTGGCGGCTGCGTTGGCGTTCTGGACAAAGGTTGCGACGGAAGTGGCAACGTCTTCGCCGGTGCCTACACGCTGGAGCATGTTCCACCACTCGGTGCGGGCAGTTGCCCAGCCCGGAGTGATCTGGTAGTAGTCGCCCAGATAGGCCATGAACTTGGTGTACTCGCTCATGATGGCGTTGTCGGCGTAGATGTCGCCCACACTGGCGCGGACCGGGAAGTAGGTGGAAGCCAGAACGCTGTCCTTCACCTGATCAGGATCAGCAGCGATGAACTCAATGAAGGTCTTGGCTGCCTTGACCTTGGCCTCATCGCCATTGTCGAAGACGCCAAAGCCCCAGATGCCGCCGCAGAGCTTCGGGTCGCCGCTTGCAGTCGGGAATGCCATGGGCATGATCTCGTCGCCGCTGTTGGTCAGGCCGGCGTCGTTGTTGTCGGCGTTCAGCTGCTGAGCGATGTTCCAGCAGAAAGCCATCTGCAGGGTGCCGTTGCGGAACAGGGTGATCTCATCGCCGCCGGCGATGGAAGCGTCGAAGTTGATGCCGTCGGTGTCGTACAGGGTCTGGATGGCCTTGATGTTCTCGGCAGAGTCTGCGGTGTACTTGGTGTGAGCGTCGTCGGTGAAGGTGCCGCCGTACATATTATTGATAATAGCACGGGTACCCTGGTCGCCGCCCTGACCGCCGCAGTAGATGGCTGCCACGTTCTCGTAGCCGCCCTTGTACAGAGCGTCAACGGTGTTCAGGAAGCCTTCGGTGCTCCAGGTGTGCTTATCGGTGTCGAGATACTTGTCAGCGCCCACTTCCTTGACCTTGGTCATGTTGACGGCCATGCAGTGTGCGGTCATGCACAGGGGGTACTCGTAGTAGTCGCCCTTGTCGTTGTGGCAGGCGGAGTTGACGGACTCGTAAATGTCCTTCTTGGCGTCGTCGGTCCACAAATCGTTCAGCGGAGCCATGACACCCTTTGCGCCCCAGTTGGCCACCAGACGCTCGGGGCCTTCCATGATGAGGTCGGGTGCGCTGCCGCCCTCGATGGCGGTGTTCACCTGGTCATCGCCGTTGGTGTAGTCGAGATACTCAACGGCCACTTTAATGTCAGGATACTTTGCGTTGAAGCTGGCGATGAGCTCCTGCACGGTCTCGTCCTTGCCCCAGCCGCCGATGGGGTATGTCCACAGCCTGATGCTTGCGCCGGATGCAGAGCCGGAAGCGGCAGTAGAAGCTGCCATGCTGGTAGAAGCTGCCATGCTGGTAGAAGCGGACTTGCCGCCGCAGGCAGCCAGCGCACCCGCTGCGCTCATAATACCAACGGCCTTCAAGAAGGAGCGACGAGAAATAGCGTTCTTCATAATAAGTTCTCCTTACCTATCATCATATCGGCGGTCCTTCATCCCTGACCGCTCTTGTTGGCCTTATTATAGAAAACTTCTTTCATCTTGTCCATCGGTCGCATCCACAATTTTCAGAAAGTTTTCTTGTCTATTCCGCACAAATATCTGGGATACCAGCCAGATTTTGGCCACTTTCACTAATTTTGACGCCAGCTGTAGCCGTTTTGTAATCATTTCTGCGTAGTTTGTCATTTTCAGTTTGAAAATCATTTTCGTTCTTCCTGCCGCAGTTTTGAAATTTATTTTCAGTAATAAGTCATACTTTTCATCGTTTTTTGGATGCTCTGCACAGCTTTTTCTTCCGAATTATGGCGAAAGGCACACTTGTCAAGCGGTCAAACTTCTTTTATACTTTTTTTATAAAAACGCCCCCTTCCCTGTGCGGCGGGAGGGGGCAAAAGAAAGCATAAGGAATAGTGCGGGCATTGCAGCCTGCTCGAAGGAGCTTGACCATGGGTACAAATTTTTGGGAATTGCTGCATCAACGACAGGACCAGCTGACCAGATCCGGCCACGCGGTCGCCGACTACCTGCTGCAGCACGCTGACGAAGCGCAGTATCTCTCCATTTCCTCGCTGGCCCGGGAGTGCAACGTCGCCGAGGCGACAGTGTTCCGGTTCTGCCGGGCTTTGGGGTTCGACGGCTACCATGAGATGCGCATTGCGCTGGCGCAGGCCAACGCCACCGGCACACCCTCCAGCCAGAGGGAGCTGCAGCCCGGTGCCACCACCGCAGAACTTTGCGAGCACGCATACGCCCGCTTTCTCACCGCCATCAACGGCACCCAGAACGCTCTCTCTACCGAGGCCGTGGACGAGGCCGTACACCTGATGCAGGAGGCCAGGCAGGTGTTCTGCCTCGGACAGGGCGGCAGTATGCTCCTGGCAAACGACATCTGCGCCCGCTTCGCCAGCCTTTCCACCAAGTTCCGCACCGCAGGCGACAGCCATTTACAGCTGCTGACTGCCAGTCTGATGAACGAGGCCGACGTTGTGCTCTTCGTTTCCTACTCCGGCGCGACCCGCGACATGATGGAGACCCTGCGCACCGCCAAGGCCGCCGGGGCAAAGATCATCCTCCTGACCCATTACGAGGACTCCCCCGGCGCATTGCTCGCGGATGTCGTCCTTCTCTGCGGCGCACAGGAAAGCCCGCTGGACTCCGGCAGCATCCCCATCAAGGCAGCATTCCTCTATGTAGGCGAAGTTCTGGTGCTGCGGTATATGCTGAATGACCCTGCCCATAGCAACACCGCGCAGGACCTCACCAGCGAGGCTCTGACCGTGAAAATGCTGTAAAAAGTTCTTTTCCATGTACTGCCAAAACTGCCCGGAACGATAGGAGAAGGTCGTTCCGGGCAGTTTTTTGTGTTATGCAGTAAAAATGACCGCAACACGCCCGTTGACTCATCTGATTCAAGGCATTATAATCGAAGTATGGCAAAGTTTGTCAAAGAGCAGGAGCGAAAAAAGTATGGATCACAGTCACCGCGATCGCACCTACAAAAAGAGCCGCTTTCAGCAGGAGCTGGAGCAGAGCGTCTCCCGTAAGCTGATCTCAAGCCTGCTGCTGGGATGTCTTTTGTTCTGCATTGCGATCGCTGTTGTGAATGCTCTCAACCAGAACGCCCGGCGGGAAGACCATCTGGAGAGTGTCGCCTCCACCTTCCATGAGGTGTACAATAACACGTCCGCCTTTCTGCTGGACGCTGGACACACCGAGCTGTTCCTCTCCGAGCTGCGGAAGGATCAGGACAACCTGCGTTATCTTATCAGCCATTACAACGTCTCGGCTCTTGTGGAGATACAGCTCATCCTTACCGACTCCAGGGGAAATGTTCGGTTCACGACCTTTTCGGAGGGGGAGATGAATCTCCACCGGCAGGAATTCAACGGCATCGCCGTGGACAACGCCTGCCATCTTATGCGGGCCGTCTACACCACGGTCTACCACTTCCGAGCCAACAGCTCAGAATACGTTATGATCCATCCGCTCTACCGGGATGGCGAATATCAGGGTGCTGCGGCAGTTTATCTGAATGAGAACGACTGGACAAAACTGTTCAGCCAGTACCAGTACGACGCCATCCTCACCAAACCCAACGGTGATGTCATCGCCTGTTCAAACTCCTCCTTCCTCTCCCAGAAGAACGCCAACAAGTATCTGCCCGCCGATGCGGCGCAGTATGTGCGAGTGAACGGGAACCGCTATCTGCGCAGCAGCCGCTCGCTGGAAAACGGCACGGTGTTGGCTTACTCCTTCATCTACTCGCCCACGAATTACAGTTATCTCTTGGTGGGTCTGCTCCTGATCGTACTGCTGGGACTGAGCTGGGCAGCCATGTTCGCCCGTATCATGCACGCTATGACTGAGCAGATGGTAAAGTCGGTGGACACTCTCGTACGGGAGATCCGCATCATCCGCAAGGAGGACCCCGATCACATCATCGAGATCGACACCGGCGATGAGATCGATGAGATCGCCCGTCAGGTCAACAAGATGGTTCGCAGCATTCAGGAGCTGAGCCAGCGCAACATCGCTCTTGCCGAAGTGAACAACCGGATGGAGATGCAGAATCTTCAGGCGCAGATCAATCCCCACTTTATTTATAATACGCTGGACAATATCCGCTATCTTATCCCGACAGACCCCCAGCGAGCCCAGCAGCTGATCGGGCGGTTTATCGGCATCCTGCGCTACAGCATCAACAACACAAAGCACAATGTCCCTGTTAAAGATGATCTGAAGTATCTGCAGGATTACCTTGTGATCCAGTCCACCCGCTTCGGTGCGAATTTCTCCTACGAGATCGACATCGATGACGCCTGCATGGAGTTCATCATCCCGAAGCTGCTTTTACAGCCCCTGCTGGAAAACAGCATCAAATATGGATTCCAGAAGAAGCCACGCATCCATATAAGGGTACGGGGCTGGCTGGGGGAGGATGCGCTCTATTTCACGGTAGAGGACAACGGCGGAGGCGTGGACGAGACCATGCTGGAACAGCTGCGAGACATCCTGCGCTCGGATGAAGTGAACATCGAGCACAATGGTCTGCAGAACATCAACCGCCGCATCTGGCTGGGCTACGGCGGTGACAGCGGACTGACCATCGACAGCACCGAGGGCGAAGGCTTCACGGTGAAGCTCAAGCTCCGGCTGGGAGGAATGTAAACCATGTATCGCGTTCTGCTTGTAGAAGATGAAGAGATCATCCGCAAGGGCATTCGCTACTCGGTACCGTGGGAGGAGTGCGGCTGCTCGGTGGTGGGCGAGGCAGAGAATGGGGCAGCAGGTGAAGAAAAGATCGCTGAACTGCAGCCCGACATCGTCATTACCGACATTACCATGCCGGTAAAAAACGGTCTTGAGATGATCGCCGCCACCCGGGAGAGATTCAACTATATCGCCATCATCCTGACAGGCTACTCGGAGTTCGAGTACGCCCAGCAGGCTATCCGGAACGGCGTATCGGATTATGTGCTCAAGCCTCTCGACATGGACGAGATGCGTACTGCGCTGGAGAAGGCTGTCCGCCTTGCGGGGGATAACCAGTATCTCCAACAGCGGGAGGACGAGGCAGAGGCCGTCCGCAGCCGGACAGCTCTGCCGCCATTAAGCGAAGATAAGGTCACTGACCCGCTGGTGCTGCGCATCGTAGCCTATCTGAAAGAGAATTACCGGAGCAAGATCACACTTGCTGACCTTCAGGAACAGTTCCACTACTCGGAACGATACATCAACCAGAAGTTTCAGAAAGAGCTTGGCACAACGGTCATTGACTACCTCAACCGCTGCCGTATTCAGAACGCTCTGGAACTCATCCGGAAGGGAAAACTGCCCATCTCCCAAATCGGCTGGGAGTGCGGCATTGGTGAGTACAAATATTTTAACCACGTTTTCAAAAAATACATAGGCTGCTCGGTGCGGGAGTACCAGAGCACCTTGAAATAAGTGTCTATGAAAAAAATACCGAACAGCCGCTGTTCGGTATTTTTTCCATTTGTTCTGCAATTTGAGTATTATTTTTGTGCTAGAAGCATTAAAATGGGACTATCGAAAGGTTTCAGGTAAAAAATGGAGGTTTTTACTATGAAAAAGATTTCTCGTCGTTCGTTCCTGATGGCTACCGGTGTTATCGCAGCTTCTGCTGCTCTGAGCGCTTGCGGCGGCTCCTCCGCCAGCACCTCTTCTGCCGGTTCTACCGCTGCTTCCACTGCCGCTTCTGGTTCTGCCGCACAGGGCGGCGGCGACCTCGTGATCTACTCGCCCAACTCTGAGGGCCTGCTGAACGCCACCATTCCTCTGTTTGAGGAGAAATACGGTGTCAACGTCGAGCTGATCCAGGCCGGCACCGGCGAACTGGTCAAGCGTATCCAGTCCGAAAAGAACGATCCCTACGCAGATGTCCTGTTCGGCGGCTCCTGGTCGCTGATGTACACCAACGAGGACCTGTGGGAGCCGTATGTTTCCGCCAACGATGCAAACGTCATCGACGCCTACAAGAACAAGTGCGGCTTCATCACCGGCAATGTGCTGGACGGCAGCGTCCTCATCGTCAACACCGACCTCCTCGGCGACATCAAGATCGAGGGCTACGAGGATCTGCTGAACCCGGCCCTGAAGGGCAAGATCGCCACCGCCGACCCCGCCAACTCCTCTTCCGCTTTCGCACACCTGACCAATATGCTGCTTGCAATGGGCGGCTACGAGGACGATAAGGCATGGCAGTACGTCCACGACCTGTTTGAGAATGTGGACGGCAAGATCTGCGAAAGCTCCAGCGGCGTTTACAAGGGAGTTGCCGATGGCGAGTATGTGGTGGGTCTGTCCTATGAGGACCCCTGTGCTCAGCTGGTTCTGGACGGCGCCCCTGTCAAGATCGTTTACATGAAGGAAGGTACCGTCTTCCTTCCTGCTTCCGCCACCATCATCAAGGGCGCAAAGAACATGGACAATGCCAAGCTGTTCATTGACTTCATCCTGAGCGAGGAAGTACAGAACATCTGGGGCAGCACCCTGACCAACCGTCCTGTTATGAAGGACGCTGCCACCAACAATGCCATGACCCCGATGGCAGACATCAATGTCATCGAAGAGGACATTCCCTACGTCAGCGCCCACAAGTCGGAGCTGGTGGACAAGTACACTGAGATCTTCACCGATCTGCAGAGCAAGTAATTCAAAGGGCAGCAGGAGGCTAGTATGAGCAGAATATCAGTCAAAGACGCAGTAAAGCGCTACGGGAATAATACGGTCATCCCGGACCTGAATCTGGAGATCGGAGATGGTGAGCTGTTCACCCTGCTGGGTCCCTCCGGCTGCGGCAAGACCACCCTTCTCCGTATGATCGCAGGCTTCAACTCCATTGAGGGCGGCGACATCTTCTTCAACGAGAAGCGCATCAACGATATGGACCCCAGCAAGCGCAACATCGGCATGGTGTTCCAGAACTATGCCATCTTCCCGAACCTCTCCGTCCGGGACAATGTGGCCTTCGGTCTGAAAAACCGCAAGGTGGACAAGGCTGAGATCAAGAAGCGGACGGATGAGTTTCTGAACCTGATGCAGATCATGCAGTATGCCGACCGTATGCCCAACCAGCTTTCCGGCGGTCAGCAGCAGCGTATCGCACTGGCTCGCGCACTGGTCATCTCGCCGGATGTGCTGCTGATGGACGAGCCGCTTTCCAATCTGGACGCAAAGCTCCGTGTCGAGATGCGCAGCGTCATCCGCCACACCCAGAAGAGCGTAGGCATCACCACCGTGTACGTCACCCACGATCAGGAAGAGGCAATGGCCATCAGCGACCGTATCGCCGTTATGAAGGAGGGCGTCATCCAGCACGTTGGCACTCCCCGCGACATCTACCAGCGCCCGAAGAATGTCTTCGTCGCCACCTTTATCGGCCGCACCAACATCGTGAATGCCCACGTCAAGGACGGCATCATCACCTTTGCCGACGGCTACCATGAGCACATCGACGCTCTGGACAAGGCTGCCGAGCAGGAGGTGCGCTGTTCCATCCGCCCGGAGGAGTTCATTATCTGCAAGGACGGCACCGAGGGCATCCACGGCACCGTGCAGGAGTGTACCTACCTCGGTCTCAACACCCACTACACCATTGACACCGATCAGGGCGACTCGGTGGAGATCGTAGAGGAGTCCTCCATTGGCGAGGGCCTCAAGAAGGGCGAGAAGGTGCTGCTGAAGGTCAAGAAAGAGAAGATCAACGTCTTTACCAAGGACGGCGGTACCAATCTCATCAGGAGCGACGCTTATGAAAAACAATAATACGTTCCGTCTTGATGTCTGGGGAGCCATTACGCTGGGGACCATCGCACTCTATGCACTGTTCCTGCTTTACCCGATGGCATACCTGATCCGCCAGTCTGTGCTGGACCCCGACACCGGCAGCTTCACGCTGGCTTATTTCACGAAGTTCTTTTCCAAGAGCTACTATTTCGATACCCTGATCAACAGCTTCAAGGTGTCCATCACAGCGACGGTGCTCTCCATCGCCATTGGCACCCCACTGGCATACCTGTTCACGATCTTTAAGATCAAGGGCAAGCCGGTGCTGAATATCCTCATTGTGGTGGCATCTATGTCGGCTCCCTTCATCGGTGCCTACTCATGGATCCTGCTGCTGGGTCGCAGCGGTATCATCACCACCTTCTTCAAAAACCTCGGCATCGCCATCCCGGACATCTACGGCTTCGGCGGCATCGTGCTGGTCATGACGCTCCAGCTGTTCCCGCTGGTGTTCCTCTACGCCAAGGGTGCATTGAAGAATATCGACAACTCCCTCATCGAGGCGGCCGAGAACCTCGGATGCTCTGGCATTGCCTGCTTCTTCAAAGTGGTCGTGCCCCTGATCATGCCCACCCTGCTGGCTGCGGCTCTGCTGGTGTTCATGCGGTCCTTTGCAGACTTCGGCACCCCGATGCTGATCGGTGAGGGCTACCGTACCTTCCCTGTTGTCCTTTACACCGAGTTCATCAACGAGGTGGGCGGCAGCGACGGCTTTGCAGCCGCTATCGCCGTCATCGCTATCGTCATCACCACGCTGGTGTTCCTCGTCCAGAAGTACGTTTCCAACAAGAACGCCTTCGCCCTGAACAGTATGCACCCCGTGGAGGAGCGGGAGGCCCGCAAGGGCATCAACGCTCTGGTGCATCTGGTCGTCTACCTTGTAGTGGGCATCGCCATCATGCCGCAGGCCTACGTCATCTACACCTCGTTCAAGAACACGCAGGGTAAGATCTTTGTGGACGGCTACTCGCTGCAGAGCTACCAGACCGCCATCGGCAAGCTGGGCCGCAGCATTCAGAACACCATCATCATCCCCCTGCTGGCACTGGTCGTCATCGTGCTTCTGGCTGTTCTCATCGCTTATCTGGTGGTGCGCCGCCGCAATGCCCTGACCAATGTGGTGGACATCCTCTCGATGATCCCCTACATCGTGCCCGGCACGGTCCTTGGCATCGCGCTGCTCATCGGCTTCAATAAGCCCCCGCTCCTCATCAGCGGCACCATGCTCATCATGGTAGTAGCCCTCATCATCCGGCGTCTGCCCTATACCATCCGCTCGTCGGTGGCTATCCTGCAGCAGATCCCCATGAGCATTGAGGAAGCTGCCATCTCGCTGGGCGCTTCCAAGATGAAGGCATTCTTCCGCATCACGGTTCCCATGATGGCTTCCGGCATCATCTCTGGTGCTATCCTGAGCTGGGTCACCATGATCAGTGAACTGTCTACTGCCATCATCCTGTATACCGGCAAGACCAAGACCCTGACAGTCGCAATCTATACCGAGGTCATCCGCGGCAACTACGGCACTGCAGCCGCATTGTCCACCATCATGACCATCCTGACCGTCATTTCCCTGCTGGCCTTCAGCAAGCTCAATGGCGGAAAGGATATCAGCCTTTAAGTGATCCTCCCGTTCTCCTTCGAGCACTGAGTTTCCAAACCGGGCTGTTTCTCAGCAATGCAGATAGCCCCCAACGGAAAAATGAGACAGGCTTCCCGAAAGGTGGGTCGCCTGTCTCATTTTTGTTGTAAGTTGGACGCTTGGGGACTTCAGACCTCTGCGATCCCGAAAAACCGTGCCGAAATACACAAGCAGCATCCGCAAACTGCATATCGCAAATATGCCAGTTTGATAGGCACTATTTTTGAAGATCGCGATAAATTTTATTTCACGCAAAACATATCGACTGTTCCATCTGCAAGCAGGCGGCCATCCTCACTTTTGATTTGGACGCGGATAATGACGATGGTCCGGCCTCGGCTGAGGGTCGTTCCGCAGGCGTGTATCGTTCCCTCGGTCAGATTCTTGATAAAATTGATGTGAGCGCTCTGGGTCACATAATTGCGTCCATCGCTGCGGGCGGTCAGGCCGGCTACACAGTCGGCAAGCGTGAACAACAGGCCGCCGTGGACAAAACCATGGGTGTTTTTGTCGGTGGCGGTGATGGTCATTTTTACTTCACAGTCGTCATGCTCGGCGCGGACAGCTTCAATGCCACAAAAATCCATAAACGGATTGCTCTTGCGGTAGGCAGTCAAATCGGTATAGTTCATAGAGAAAACTCCTTTTATTTCTTTGGGCGCTTGCTGGCAGCAGGAAGCGCAAGCTGCCGACGGTATTTGGACACGGTGCGCTGCGCGAGCTGATAGCCCTCCTGCGCCAGACGCTCCCGGAGGAGACGGTCGTTGAGCATCGGCTCCTGCTGCAGGAGCTGCACCATTCGGGTGCGGATTTCCTGCGGAGAACTGCCGCCGACGGGCTGAGAAAAAAATGCGCTGAGCGGGTAAATTCCCCGGCAGCACTGAAGATATTTTCCCTTCAGCGCCCGGGTGATGGTGGACGGATTCAGCCCAAGAGACTCTGCCAGAGTGCGGCGGGTCATAGGGGAAAGCACTCCATCCGGCAGAAGAAAAAAGGGGGCCTGCGTGCTCACTACAGCCTCCAGACATCGGCGGAGCGTTTTCCCCCGCCGGGAAAGTCCGCTGAGAAGCTCCTGTGCCTGCTTGCAGGCGCGGCGCAGATAGGAGGCTGTTTCTGCATCGGTAGAATGCATCATCTCTTCATACTGGCTGCTGAGCGCAAGGTGCGGAAGATAGAAATCGTTGAGCACTACGGAAAGCGCTCCGTTTTCATCCAGCACATAAGCATCCGGCTGGATATACTGCACCGGCTCAGAAGCCGGAGCATCCCATCGTCCGGGGTGTGGGTCCAGCTGTGCGATTTGAGCTGCCGCATTTTCCACTTCTGCCTTGGAGCAATGAAGCAGATGTGCCAGCGGGCTGTACTGCTGCCGGGCGAGGGGCTCAAGATGATGGAAGACAAGCTCGGTGAGCAGAGGCGCTTCCTGCCCGCTGCGCCGAAGCTGGATCAGGAGGCACTCGGACAAACTCCGGGCCGCGATACCGGCTGGCTCCAAGGCCTGAACTGCCGCCAGTGCCTCCTCGAGCATGGGAGCCGGAAGCCCCAGATGATGCAGATGCTCCAGCTCTTCTGGGGGCAGAAAACCGTCCTCATCCAAACGCTCTATGAGATAGGTGCAGAGGGACAAGAGCTTCGGCGGAAGCTTTCTGCGTTCCAGCTGATCCCGCAGAAAGCTTTCCCGGCTGGTCAGCTCCCGGTCTTCCGCACCCGGCTCAGGCGGAGCATCGGAAGAAGTCCGCATCCATTCGTTCCGGGCCGACAGCTCCCGGAAGGCATCGCTGGACGGCTCCTGCTGTTCAAGCATCGGGTTTTCCTCCACGGCACGTTCCAGAAACTCGCGCAGATCCTGTACGTTCATCTGGAGCAGAGCGATATTCTGCATCAGCTGGGGGCAGAGTTTGAGCTTCTGGGACAGCTCCTGACGGAATTGAGGCCCTTCCATGGGGCGTCACCTCCTGTCTATCGCGCTATTTTACTGACTTGCGATAGAAAACGGCAAAGAAAGCATTTCACGAAAAGGAAAGTTTACGAAATAATCTTGACATTGTCGAAAATGATGGCTTAGTATTAAGGCCATGACAGTCTGCCGGGAGCAGGCTGTGGCTCATTCTATCACAAAATGAGAGAAAGGAAAAGATGCCATGACCGAACGAAGCCCAAAAATCTGCCTCATCTCTCCCACCGAAAATCTGGCCCGGCGGGCCAAACCCCTGATCATGCGACGAGGCATGGATGTGCGTGTGGAGGTCGCAGAGCTGGAGGCCGCCGTTGCGCTGGCCAAGCGGCTTCTGACGCAGAACGATTATCTGTTTATCAGCCGCCGCGGCACCCGCGACCTGCTGCGCAAGAGTCTGAACATTCAGGTCGTGAACATCCCCGGCGAAGCATCGGATTATATCCCGGCCATCCAGCAGCTTCGGCACGAGCGGGGGCTTATTGCTTTCTTTTCCTTTGAGGAAGAGATCAGCAACGAGCTGCGCACCATCTGCTATCTTCTGGATCTGAAAATGAAGCACTACTGCTTTTCCGACAGTCTCAGCTGCCAGTCCGCTGTCCAGCAGGCGGTGGCCGATGGGGCTGCATGGGGGCTGGGCGGCGTCGTGTCGGAGCGGTTCGCCAAGCTGTACGACTTGCCGTATCTCCGGGTGGAAAGCTCGGACACTTCGATCCTCCATGCTCTGGACACTGCCCAGCAGCTTTATGTCACCCAGCAGGAGAACGCCCGCCAACAGGAACAACTTCAGATCCAGCTGGAGCGTTACCAGAACATTCTGGATTATACCCATGACGCGATCATCGCCATTGACGAGAATGGACGGATCAGCACGACCAACCAGATTGCAGAGCAGATGCTCCGTCCGGCGCAGCCGCCTTTCGCCGGGCGGCCCATCGAAGAGGTCCTGCCCAATACGCACCTGACCAGTGTTCTTCAGACTGGAGAAGCCGAAATAGGCCAGATGATGAACATTCACGGGACGCTGGTCTCCACCAACCGCGTCCCCATCCGGGTAGGCGGGCAAGTAAAGGGCGTTGTTGCGACATTTCAGGACATCAAGACCTTGCAGACAGCAGAGCGGAACATCCGTATCAAGCTGCACGAAAAGGGATTGGTGGCAAAATACCGGTTCTCGGATATTTTGGGGCAGTCGCCCGCCATCCTTGAATCAAAGCGCCTCTCCGAAAATTTTGCGGATTCGCAGTTCACCGTGATGCTGTACGGCGAAACCGGCACCGGTAAGGAGATGTTCGCCCAGAGCATCCACAATGCCAGCCCGCGGAGGGATGGGCCATTCGTGGCCATCAACTGCACGGCGCTCAACCGAAACCTGCTGGAATCCGAGCTGTTTGGCTATGCGGACAGCTCCTTCACCGGAGCGCGGCGGGGCGGCAAGGCCGGTCTGTTTGAGACAGCCCACGGCGGAACTATCTTTCTTGACGAGATCGGTGAGCTGCCGTTGGAGTTTCAGGCGCCACTGCTTCGCGTCCTACAGGAAAAAGAAGTGCGCCGTGTGGGCGATGACACGGTGATCCCGGTGGATATTCGGATCATCGGCGCGACCAACCGGGATCTGCTCCGTCTCGTGGAAGAGGGCCGGTTCCGCCGTGACCTTTATTACCGGCTGAACGTCCTCAGCGTGTTGGTGCCGCCGCTGCGGGAGAGGGGTGACGATTATCTGGAGATCGCCCGTGCCATTTACGACAGGGTGATGCCCCAGCGCTCTGCCGACGAGAGATCCGCCTTTTTCCGGGTGCTGGGCCGATGCCGCTCCTATGCGTGGCCCGGCAATGTCCGTGAACTGACCAACACGGTCGAGAGAGTCTCGCTGCTGCTGCACCGGGGCAGCCCGGAGGAAGAGGTGTTCCAGTCCCTCAAGATGAACCTCTGGAGAACCGCTGGATCTGCTCCCGCAGCCCGGGAGAGAACCACTGATCCGGCTACGGACAAGAGCGATGTGCTCGAAGCTCTGCGGCGGAGCGGAGGAAACGCTTCCCGCGCCGCAAAAGATCTGGGCATCAGCCGCAGCACCTTGTACCGCCGCCTGAAACAAGACCCCTGAATGTCGCAAAAGCGTGTCGCAGTGTTTCATTTGTGACACACCCGGACGCTGGAAGAATGAGACACTCCTGCAAAAATCGGCAAAGGATCCAAGCACTCAAATCGCGTACCCAAAGACCTCCGCAAAATTGCGGAGGTCTTTTTTTGTGTACTTTTCACAAGTGACATGGTCTAACTTCGAGCACATCCACAAATCTCAGGATATTTTGACCTGAAATGCGATTTTGGCACGAAAATTGCTATATAGTTTGGCAGAAATGCTCGATCGCAGCAAACAGTTTGGAAGTCTTCTCCTGCAGGGCCATGCGGAGAAAAAACAAAAGGAGGCAATTTTTGTGAGCAATAGTATTGCATTGTTTTCCCTGATCGTGCTGGTTGCCTGCATCGCAATCGGCTTCGCGCTGAAAAAGAACGTCGGTCTGATCGCTGTTCTGGCCGCAGCCGTTTTTGGTTCGGCTGCCGGTTACACAGACTCTCAGATCATCAAAGGGTTCAGCTCCAGCACCTTCATCATGCTGCTGGGCGTCTCGCTGCTGTGTACCATCGCTACCAACAACGGTACGCTGGAGCTGGCCGCAAAAAAGTTTCTGCGCCTGTCCGGCGGCCATGTGGCCATCACCCCGGTCATCATATACCTGATCGGCTACATCGTCGCGGCCATCGGCCCCGGCTGTGTGCCGGCGCTGGGCATCGCCGCAGCACTGAGCCTGCCGCTGGGCAAGAGCACTGGCTATAACTCCGTTATGCTGGCGGCGATCGGTCAGATCGGTTCCATGGCGGGCCGATTCTCCCCCATCACGCCGGAAAGCGTCCTGATCTACAACCTCGCCAGTGAGCAGGGCATCACCGGCTATCAGACACACACCCTGATCTACGCGACCATCACCACCATCGTGCTGTCCATCGTTATCTTCCTTGTGTTCAAGGGCTTCCGGATCAAAGAGCCTCAGAGCAAGGAAAAAGAGAGCCTTCCCGCGTTCACCCAGAAGCAGATCATCACGCTGGTGGGCTTTCTGGCCATGATCGTGGCCAGCGCCTTTTTCAAGCGGAACGTCGGCCTCATCTCCTTTGCTGTGGCAGTCGTCCTGCTGCTCCTCAATGTGGCAGATGAAAAGGTCGTCATCAAGGGTGTGCCTTGGTCCACCCTGCTGATGGTCACCGGCATCGGTATGCTGATGAACATCGTCTCTGACGTGGGCGGTGTAGCGCTGATGTCGAACGGTCTGGCTTCCATCATGACACCGAAGACTGCAGTCGCCATTCAGGGCTTGTCCGCCGGCATCCTCTCGTGGTTCAGCTCTGCGATCGGTGTCGTGTGGCCCACCATGGTGCCTACAGTCGGTGCCATCGCCGAGCAGGTCGGCGTCAAGCCGGAGGGCCTTATCACCATCATGTGCCTGACCGCCTCCTTTGCCGGCTTCAGCCCGGCGTCCACCGGCGGCAGCCTGATCATGGCGGCCAACGCCACCGACCCCGAGTTCACGAAGGAAAAAGAGAACAAGCTCTTCATCCAGATGTTCGGTCTGTCCGCCCTGCTGCTGTTCCTGACGGTCTTGGCCGGTCTGCTGGGCCTGTACAATATCCTGTAATATTCCATACATCAGAAAAATGAAACATAACGAGGTGTCTATTATGAGCAAAGGTCTTTTGGATGGCGTGGTCGTTCTCGACCTAACCCGTGTTCTGGCTGGTCCCTACAGCGGCATGATCCTGGCGGATATGGGTGCTACGGTCATCAAGCTGGAAAATCCCAAGGGCGGTGACGATACCCGCAAGATGGGCCCCTTCATCAACGACAACAGTGTTTATTATGCGAACTTCAATCGCAGCAAGCTGGGCTGCACCCTGAACCTCAAGGACCCTGAGGGCAAGGAGATCTTCAAGGAACTGGTCAAGAAGGCCGATATCGTCATCGAGAACTACCGCCCCGGCACGATGGAAAAACTTGGCCTCGGCTATGACGTCCTGAAGGAGGTCAACCCCGGCATCATCTATGGTGCGGTGTCCGGTTTCGGCCACACCGGCCCTTACAGCAAGCGTGCGGGCTATGACATCGTAGGTCAGGCCATGGGCGGCCTGATGAGCACCACCGGCTGGCCCGATGGCCCGGCGACCCGTGTCGGCACGCCCATGGGCGATGTCCTTGGCGGCCTGAACATGACCATCGGCATTCTGGCGGCGCTGGTCAACAAGCAGAAAACGGGTCTGGGCGAAAAAGTTGATGTGGCGCTGGTGGACTCGGTGGCTTCCGCGATGGAAAACATCACCATGATCTACCAGTCCACGGGCCGTATCCCGCAGCGCATCGGCAACCGGTACGAGTCCACCTACCCGTATGATGTTTTCCCGGCCAAGGACGGCGATGTGGTCATCGCCGCAGGCAACAACAAGCTGTACGGCCTGCTCTGCGATGTGATGAAGCAGCCGGAACTGAAGGCCGACCCCCGCTTTGTTGAGATCAAGGATCGCGTGGCGAATCACGCCGCGATGCGTGAGATCATCTGCGCTTGGACCAAGGATTACACCATTGACGAGATCGACAAGATGCTGAACGATGCTGGATGCCCTGCCTGCCCCGTCAACACCATCGACCGTCTGGTGACTGACCCGCAGATCGCGGGTGCCCGTGAGATGTTCCCGGAGATCGATCAGCCCGGCATCGGCAAGCTGAAGATCACCGCTGTGCCGCAGCACCTGACCCGCACCAAGGCGTATCCCCGCAAGGCCGCTCCGCTGCTGGGAGAGGACAATGCCAGGATCTATGGTGAGCTTCTGGGCCTTGACGCTGCCAAGCTGGAAGAGCTGAAGGCCAAGGGCGCTATCTGAGTTCTATGATCCTGTGGCCGCAGGGTGTGCGGAAGGGCAGGATGGTCGGATCGAATGCTGCTTAACACTGCCATCTCGCTTTGCCGTACCGTGCTCCCATAGGAATGGTTGAAATGACACAAAAGAGGGTTATGAGATTATGAGCAAAATCGAAGTTGTTGAAGTCGGCCCCCGTGACGGATTCCAGAGCGTGAAATGTGCTCCACCGATCGCCACCGAACTGAAGCTGGACGTCATTGATCAGCTGGTCTCGGCAGGCGTCAAGCACATGGAGTATACCTCCTTTGTCAGCCCCAAGGCCATCCCGCAGCTGGCTGACTCCAAAGCAGTCACCGAGGCCGTCCTGAAAAAATACCCGGGACTGGATCTCTTTGCCTTGGTGCCCAACCTGCGCGGCGCTCAGAACGCCTACGAGCTGGGCCTGCGCAAGGTCTGCTATGTTGTGTCCCTGAGCAAGAGCCACAACAAGGCCAACATCAACCGCACCCACGAGCAATCGCTGGAAGCTTACAAGGAGATCCGTTCTGCCTACCCCGACCTGAATATCGTAGTGGATCTCGCTACGACCTTCGGCTGCCCGTTTGAGGGCAAATACAACGATCCGCAGGCTGTAGTGGATTTCCTGAAAGATTACATCGACGCCGGCATGACCACCTGCTGCCTCTGCGATACCATCGGCATCGCAGACCCTGCACAGGTAAAAGCCGTCATTGGTGCGCTGAAGGCAGCCTATCCCACCCTGAATCTGCAAGTCCATTTCCACGACACCCGTGGACTGGGCATGGTCAACACCATGGCAGCCATCGAGAGCGGCATCACCGAGGTCCAGTCCGCTCTGGGCGGTCTGGGCGGCTGTCCCTTTGCTCCCGGTGCCTCCGGCAACCTGTCCACCGAGGATATGATCTGGATGCTGAACGAGATGGGTTACGAAACCGGCATCGAATTCTCCAAGGTGCTGGCAGCAGCCAAGTATCAGGCAAGCCATATCCCGGGCAACTACAGCGGCCATCATATCCATATCGAGCAGGAGACCCCCTGCAAATTCTGATGCTATCCCCAATGCGGGGCAGGTGCGCGAACGCCTTCCCTGATCATTCTCCTCCTTTTTAACGGGTCGGTTCCCCTTTTTCCTGCAAAGCTCACGGTCTTTGTACTGCCGGCCTGAATCCCATTTAAAAGCTCCTCATTCTGATTCTTTTGAACCGCCCCAAGATTAGTAGACATGAATAAAAAGCGCCCTGTGTAGGGTGTGCCTTAACCGGACGGACGAAGCGAAAGCGGAGACAGTCCGGTTTTTAGTTGAATGCGCTCGTGGTTGTAGAAGTAAATGTAATCATCAATCATTTTGTTGGCTTCCTCAAAAGTTTCCGGCTTGTGTCGGTAGATGCACTCGGTTTTGAGGATTCCGAAAAAGTTTTCAGCCAACGCATTGTCATAGCAGTTTCCACGCCTTGACATAGACGGCAAAATGCCGTATTCTTTAGTCAGGTCGAAATATGCTTGTGAGGTGTATTGGAACCCTTGGTCGCTGTGGAGGTGCAACTCCCGGCGACTTTCTGTTTTCACAGACTTCATTGCAAGATGAATGGTGTCCAATACAAGATTGATTGTCTGACTGGTTCCAGTCCTGTAAGCAACAATGCTTCTATCATATAAATCACGAATCATGGATAGGTAAAGAATTCCTTCCTGAGTTTGAATGTAAGAAATATCGGTAACCCATTTCTGATTTGGATGCTCGGCATTGAATTCTCGGTTCAGTCAGTTGTCATATCTGTGCTTGTCCTCGCCCATTTTTCGCCATCTTTTTCTGCGACGGATTTCGCTCAAAAGGTCGTACTTGTGCATGATTCTCAAAATCGTCTTTGGATTCTTAGTGATTCCTTCACTGTCCAGCCAGAGTTTCATTCGGCGATAGCCGTATGTCTTTTTACAAGATTCCTGCTTTGTACGAATCTTTTCTGCAAGATCAAAGTCTTTTGCCGTGTGGTTCAGATGTTTGACGTACTTGTAGTAACCACTTCTGGAAACCTGAAGAATTTCACACAGATCTTTTACTGCATACTTTGTACGATGCCGATGGATGACTGCATATTTGAAACTCGGCTTCACTTCCTTTCCATGGATCGCATAAAATCCCGCAGCAGTTCATTCTCCATTTTCAGTCGGTTGATCTCATATGCTTGCTCTGCTGCAATGTCTCTTGGCTGAGCATCTTTCCGTGGCCTGCCTTTTGGATGCAGCTTGATACCTGCCGCCAGCTTTCGTTGCTGTCTATTGAACCGAAATACCCAGTTTCTGATGCGCTTCCTGTCTACTCCTAACTTCTGGGCAATTTCCCGATTTGTTTTACCTTCTCGTTTCAATTCTAAAATTTCTTTTCCGTATACGTCGATCTTTACATATTTTCTGGGCATAGCAAAACCTCCTCGTGTAGTTCTATTATCCTACACGGGGAGGCCTTTTGTCTATTGTCTACTTTTTACGGACCTGTTCAGGGGAGCTTTTCATTTCCTTGTGTGGTCAAGGACGATGAGAAAATCATCAGGTGTTTTTCTGCTAACTCACAGCGGCACTATGATTTGAAACCGCCAAACACTACTGGGAAGCCAACAAGATGCCCCACCAGTTCCGCCGTGCAGCGTGGACCGACCTGACCGTGGAGGTGTATCTGTGATGCTTCTGGGAAGCGGCCCTGTGTTAAACGCAATTCACCTCATACATGAGCAAACAAACAAGGCCCACCGCCAAAATTGACGGTGGGCCTTGTTTTATACTTGATTTTTAACGGAGAGCCGTTGCAAGATCCTTACGCTCTCGGGTTCTTGATCGTAGCCTGGGCGGGTGCTAAAATTGCAGGGCGTTCGTTTTACTCCACCATGACATTAATCATTACCGAATGACCTTTCTCGAAAGAATCACCAAGAAATAGCTTGTCATTGTCACTCCAGAGAACGCCTCTACCAATGAAACCATCTTCGTTGCAAGTGTAGCAGGAAAAAGATCGCCATAGCCTACTGCAAAAAAAGTAATGGCACTCGCATAAATGCACTCTAGCCATCCACTTACTCCTTGATATTGTAAACATGGTATTACATAATACGTCGTTCCGAATATTAAAATCAGAAGAATTATAGTTAAAAATGTTCGGCACGGTTTGGTTCCATATCCGCTAATCCAATCCAGCAGCCTGCGTAATCCTCTTATATAATATCTTTTTTCTTCTTTCGTTTTCGCTTTTTGATAATGAAGATGACAAATATCTTCATTATCATATTCCCCGAGTTGTCTAAAATTTTCCTTTAGCATCAAGAGTTGTTCATTCTTTTTTTCGGTAATCTTTTCAACTAGTTTAGGAAAGTCTTTAAAATAAATTCTCCCACTATTGATTGCATCCTCAAATGATACTTCTTCTGTATCTTCTAATGCAATCCTTAAAATATTTGTATTTATGCAATCATTAAATAGAAATCTTTTTATACTTCCACTAAGATTACTTTTACCCAAAATTTCACAACACAGCAATTCCAAGCAATCAAATCTTGCTTCGCTAATGTCTAATTCTTTTATTGACGCATTAGACAACTTTACTTGAGAAATATTTGATTTCACAAAACACAAATTTTCAAAAGTCTTCGGCAGCGGATCCAAGCAAACCTCTGTTTCTTCTGTTTTGGCACATAAAAAATCCAAACTTAAAGATTGCGTCATTAGCATCGTTAAAATTTTCGATTTGCGGGCTTTTATGTAACGAAATGATACTTCTGGTGTAAAATATCTACTTCCGCCACACTCAATTCCTCCTAATAAAATCTCCGTTTCTATAATATGAGTATCTCTAAATTCAACATTTCCATTTACAAGGGTAATATCGCATATATCAAGATTTAGATTATAAAATCCTGCATATGAAAAATCCAAATCTTCACTTTGAATCTTTAACTGCATAAGATGAATCAGTTTTGGCTCTTCAGAATAAAAAATCGCTGCCCTAGCTGTTATTTTTTCATATTCTCTATAAGGATTTCCTTCTACTTCATAAGGTACTTTATCTCCAAGCCACTCAAATTCATCTATATACGTATAATCCAAACATATCTCTTTTTCTTGCCAATAATACTCCTCCAATTTTTTATAATCTGGAATTTCTAGTTGTGCAATCTGTTCTTCCTTGCCACTCTCGCTTAGTTGGTATACCGCAACACTTTTCCCAGATCCTACGTTCGTTGTATTATGAGGGTAAATTCGCCCATCTTGTTTATTTGTGATTTTTTCATCCCAAATCCAGAATTTTTTCTCAGGATTTGAAACTTCTTTCGTTATAAGTTTCATATTTTGCCTCGCACCTTTTTCATGTGCATCTTCCAATTTACTCCGGTTTCCCTTTCATCATCTGACCCAGAATCGCATTCTTCGTGCTATCACTCAAATAGGCCTTGTTTAGCGTTTTCTTAGTATAATTCAGATATGTCCCAGCCGTTTTTTCTGTCAGAAGTTTCGTAAAGTAACGTTCCCAACTGAAATATTCCTTGCTATCAATGTAGTCAGCTGGTATTTGCAAAATCTGCGTAATCTCTGCATCTTTCAGAATTCCAGAGGAAAGTATCAGCCATTCAAAAGATTCCGGCAGATATAGCATCAGGTTTTTTCTTGTGTGCACCAACTGCAACACCCTGTCCATTTCCGGGCCAAAGGCAGCGCCATCTGCAATTACCAAGATTTTTTCATCCCTATGAGCTTTCAAATAGGAAAACACATTTGACTTTCCGTTTGCAGTGTCACACTGCATTTGATGTTCTGTACAGACCGCATCAAAAAACTGATACCCCGAATTGCTGTCCTCAGTCAAGATCTTCTCCAGCTTAATATTCTCAGTCGTACTATCCGGGTAAATTCGATAGAACGAATGATAGCTCTGTTTCAGCGAGCCATACTTTCCAGAGGTTCGGATTCCATACACTTCTTCCACACTGTATGGCAAGGCCGGCAAACCCTCTCTGGTCACGATGACATAATAGTTGTCGGTCTGCTGAATCGCACGTGCAAAATCTTTGGTCTTGACAAACTCGTTTCCTTCGTCGATAAAAACAATGCTGTCCTGAATATTGTCAAGTTGTCCCTTCCAAAGATTTCCTTCTACCACATAGCAACCTTTGTCACAATTCAGAGTGACCGGTCCACTTTCTCCATCGTTCATATGTGTACGAATCATATCCACGAGAGTCGTTTTACCCGTTGCGCTATCCCCGCGAATGATAGTTAAGTTGCGCCGCAGTTCAAATTCATATTTCAGGTACTTTGTGCCAACGACCACTTTATGAATGCCTTTCATTTTTGTCAGCCCCTTTACACAAACTCACCTGCGACCAAAATCAGTTCTTCCATACTGTGAACGATTTGATTCGTATTCAGCACTTTTATTGTAAACGGCTTTTTGCCAAAATCCATCAGGTGACGCAAATTCACCGTGCGATCCTCCTGCTCTGCAATTTTGAGCAGCCACTTTGCACAGTTGTTACCACAAGTCGATACATTGAACACTTTCTCCGGCTCAAACTTTACCAAAATCAGTGTCTTTACGCCACCAGACAAACCAATCGGTGGAATTTTACCCAAGACTGGGCTGTCAATGATACCACTGTCAATCACAGTGGATCTATCTACATCCTGAATCATTTCCTTGACCATCGGGTCAACGATCCAGTCTTCCTCGTAATCGTATTTGAAATAAGAAGCCGTATTGTACACCGCTTCCTTCATATCACCGTAAAAAATGTTCAGCATCTTATCACCTCATCGATGTGCGTACTTCTGCTATCATTGTACCCTCTTTCAGCTTACAAAACAAGATGCAAAAAGCTCTTGGCCTCCATTACAGAAGCCAAGAGCTTTTATCTTCTTTGTCCTACCAGATTTTATTTCCGGTGAGACTTAATTGCAGCCTGAGCGGATGTCAAAATTGCAGAGCGTTGGAAAGAATAATAGTACGTTTTTATGGGGCAACAAGCGTTTTTATCTTCGCACGAATTCTACTCCAGAAATGTTTCTTGTTCGATTGTGACCCCATATTGCAAAATCTTATCAATTGCATCAACAAACAGCGTATGTCTTCCCGCATTCCGCTCTTCTTTCAGCTTCTTCAGATACTGCTCCGGCCGCTTCAGGCCATTTTTGTGGTACTGTTCCACAAAGCGCCCTTCCATACGCATGGGTTCAAGCTGTGGGAACACCGTTTGCAGGTTTTCAAACATACAAAAACCGCCCAGATCAATATCTGCCCAGAATCGAATTTGCATAGTTTCCCCTGCCGCAGCAGCCAGTTTTTCAAAAAGTTTTTTCTTCTGCGGGCTCAGAAAGCCGCCGTGATAAACAACAAGTTCTTCCGGCTGTTTTTCTGCCAGCAAATATTCATCATAGTTCGTTTTATTTTCGATAAAGGTAATGCAGCAGATGTTTTTCAGTTCAATGCCCACAATCTCTGACACAAGTGTACTAGGCAAAGCCAATCCATAAGGTTCTGCTGCACTGAGCCTTAGTTCTCCCTTCTTCAAGCAGATCGCGCAATCGCCCGAGAGTTCGTAAAGCTCCGGGCGGGCATAGATTCCCAGAAATGCAAGCTGATCCCGCTCACCAAGTTTCGCTTCTGTACAGGCCGCCGCCAGTTGGGTATTGTATTTTCGTGCAATGGTAAGAAACAGCTCCCGTACATTTCGCTCAAAATACTTGGTATCGTGAAAACACTGGCTGCTGAATGCACGCATCGTCACACTGCCGGACAGCTCCGCATACCGTTGAAACGTGAGCAAAAGCTCCTGCAGCAGACCATCGTTTTCTCTGCAATACGTCGGCACTTTCATGCTGTTCCGCACCTGAGCACATACAGCATCCCTCCATGCCGCGATCCATGGAACGGGATTGTCTGCCAGCTTCTGCATGATGATGTTTGCAACCTCTTCTGCCTTTTTTTGCGGATGCACTCTGTCGGCGCATTCATAGCACTGTGCGACCCGTTCCAGATCCAGCACAATGCAGGAGAGAACGCTCTGCTTTATCGCCCATTCCAGACGCACCAAAGCCTGCTGCTCCAGCTCCCGCGCTGCAATATTGTAAGCGTCCCGAACCACCGCATCTTCGTATTGATACTCCGGCAACTCCCTTTTATCAATGCGCAGCATTACCCGACGTCTGGATGTGTTGGGTTCAGAAAGATGCTTACTATTTTCAAACTTATCCAGCAGACGATTCAGGATCACCTGTGCTTCCTTCATTCTGCATCTCCTTTCCAAATGGAACGATATGCATCCGGTATCCGGATTTGTCCACTAATAACGTACGGTCTGCAATGGGCATAATGTCCGAGACCTTATCCGGCGGCGTACAGATGATTGCCTGCAGCCCCATCTTTCGGAGAAGGAGTACACTCTCCGTGATCCGGTCACTATCCATTTTATTGAAAGCTTCATCGAACACCACCAGACGCACCGTATTACCAAAACGGGTAGCGTCGTTGACGCGGTACAGCTGGGCAAACGAGGCCAGCACCGCAATATAGAATGGCGTTTGTGTTTCGCCACCGGACTTCATATTCAGTGTTTGAGAAAGCAGCTGCTTGGAACCGTTCTGATCGGTCGTTTCCAAATCAAACTTCAGATACGTCCGGAAGTCTGTATAGCGGACGATATTCTCCTGTAGTTCGCTCTGTTTTCGGGCATTGAGCTGCGTATCGTCTACCATTGTGATCTGACTGAACAGTTTTTCGATCAGTGGGCCGTATTTTTGCTGAAAGGGCAGTGCGAATAGACCGGATTCGCCTTCCATCAGTTCATCTGACGTGATCATGTTATAGTAATCCAGATAATCCGGGTTTGGCCCTACGCGAAATTGGTACTTGTCTGTGCCAAATTGTGCCTGGCGCAGGGCCTTGTTCAGGTTGTGCACCTGTTCTTGCACCTGATCGATGCTGGATTTCAGTTTGGCAAGGAAATCGTTCTGGAATTGCTCCATTGCACTTTCCCGTGCCGCCCGGATCTTTTCTTTGTATCGGGGCAGCTCGCTTTCCTGCAGAGTACGCCGTTCTTCCTCGTATTCGGTGTTATCCATCACCTCGATCTGGAATGCACAGGGTTTGAACCGTTCTGCATATTCTCTGCGTGCTGCAAACAGTTTCTTCTGAGCCCCGTCCATTGCCTTTGTGCTCTGCGCCAAACTGTCGCCGAAGTTCTTGCGGATGACATCTGCCTTTTTCAAGCGGACAAGCTCCTGCCGATAGCGGGGAACACCAATGGTTTCTCGGTATTCCTCCGTGAATCCTTCTTTCAAACCATCTTCGATGGCCTCATACCGCTGATATTTTTCCGGCAAGATCTCATATTCCAGCTGGTGGATGCGGCTTTCCAGATTGCCCCTTTGCACATTTTTCGCATCTTTTTCCTTGTTAAGTGCAAGGATCTCTTCTTTCAGATGCTCAATGATCTGCCGCTGCTCATCCAACCAGAACAGATTCAGCTGGGAAAGCTGATTTTTGACTTCTGCGATTTCCTTGGTGATCGTCTGGACGCGCTGGTAGTCCTCCTGCTTTTGCGCCACATCGATTCGGACGAATCTTTGGGTGAAAAGCGGCTCCTGCAGGCCGGTCAGCTGCTTCTGGAGCGGCTGCCAATGCCGCAGCTCTTCCTGCAGACAGGCCAGTTCCTTTTCCAGATGGTCGATGCGGAGCTGCACCGCACGCCGCCCGATGAAGGCGTCTTCCATCCAGCCCTTCCGAAGTGCGCGGGCCACATAGCCCTGATACAGCATTCCTTCTGCCGTAATTGCCGTCTTATAGCAGCGCAACTGTTCTGCCGTGTCGCAGCATATCACCCGACCCAGAAGATAGTCCACATAGCTGCGTGCCAGCTTGTTTTCTGTCTCCACCTTTTCTGCCAGACTGCCGGGCAGCGGTCGAAGTGTTTCTTTTTCCCGCAGTTTTCCGATATCTACCAGGCCAAATGCACGGTACTCTGCTTCCTGCTTCAGCCGGTCGTAAATGTTAAGTGCATCCTGATAACGTCCCGGCTCCACCAGCAGATAATATTTCTGGTTATTTAGGTAGCCTTCTACCGCTCCACGCCAGCGCTCATCTGCCATTTCCAGCACATCAGCCAGAATATAAACGGGAACCGCATGCCCCGTTTTATCCGCCAGATCCTTTTCCAGCCGGTCTTTGAACAGCAGAAGTCCATGGGGATAATCTTTTATGTTCCTGCGCAGATTTGCAAGCACCGCACTTTTCTGGTCGGCTTGCTTCTTCAGCTCTGCAATACGATCCTCTGTTTTATGAGCCGCACTGCGGACAGCATCCGACAATTCGGCCGCTGCCTGCTGCCCCGTTTCAAACAATTCCACAGGCCGGGCAAACAATCCCTTCTCGTCACCAGTAAATACAGCATATGCTTTCTGTGCAGTGCTCGCCGTTTTCTGCACCGGTATGAGAAGTTCTTCCGGTTCCAGTTCTTGTATCTCCCCACAGAATCTCTGCAAATGCCGTGCTTCCCGCTTAATCTCCACTTCAAGATTTTGCAGACCCTGTTCCAGCTTTTTCTGCTCATCTCTCAGAGCCTTTTCCCTGTTAAGTAGCCGCTCTTCCTCCTGGAAAACGTTGCTCTGCCTGCAGGCCAGCTCCAGCTCACTGCGGCGCGTTTCTTTCTGTTCGATCTGCCGCTCAAGCTCCTCCCGCTGCTCATTCACATTTGCAAGGTTCTCCTTGCATTCAGTTCGTTCCAATTCCCTCTGGTCGATCTCTGTCTGCGCAGCTTCTTTTTCGGCCCACCGTACCAGAAACTTCTGGATCTGGCAGCGGTCTATGGCTTGGTTCATCTCCTGATACAGCCCGCTGATTTGCTGCAGCGCATCCAGCTTTTCCTGCTGACGCTGCGCCAGCAATTCGTGCCGTTTATAATCCCGGATGTTTTGCTGCATCAGCTCAATATTGGGTTTATCCGGAATATCGCAGACGTTCTCCGTAATAAATTTTTGGATATCCACAATTGGCCGGAACGAAACAGCCTTCTTCATCATCCGTAAGACCTGCTCGTTGTGGACGTTCCACTTTGCAAGCATGTTGCGGCGATACTCTTTTTGGGTATCGTAAAATTCTGCCCGTGCATAGTTCTGCTTCAAAAAACGGCGAAGTGCAGAAATCTCCATTGCCTCGCCCTGCTCAATAAAGCAATTTTCCGGCAGTGTCCCCGTGTAAATAAAGAATGTATCACGGTAACTTCCATCGCTGCGGCAGTCAAAGGTAACGCCCGTCACAAAGCTGCTGCCCTCCATCTCATCCTGAAATTCGCAGACAATATAGGTAGAAAAGTCCTTACCACGGCGGGAATACGGGCTGTTATCATCCATGTCGGCGCGCAGATAACCTTCCAATGTGCGCTGCGACTTTTCGTTGGCTGCCTGATTAAAATTGCGGGAATTTGTCTCGCCCAGCAGCACGATCTGCAGTGCATCGATAACCGTTGACTTTCCGGCGCCGTTCTTTCCGGTCAGGAAATTGATATCGCCCACTTCAATCAGTTCCTTACTGAAATAGAGCCAGTTGATCAGCAGGATCTTCTTCAGCTTCTTCATCTGTTTCCTCCTTTTTCAAAACAGACACCACCAAGTTCAGCTTTTCGCTGGAGACCGCAGATAAAATGGTGGGCAGTATTGCGATCCTGCAGCTGCTCTGGTTGAATTTACCTTCCAGCCGCTGGATCACGGAATGGTTTTCCAGCACCGTAAAGGCGCGTTTCACCTCTTCCATATTCGGCTTAGCCGGAAAAACGGGATAGTCGGTCACCACTTTTTCCAGCACATCCCGCACAGTACACACGGCATCCTGCTCCAAACCCAAACGCTCCATATTTTCTTCGTAAATCAGCCGTAATGCCAGCAAAATCGCCGTTTCTTTTTTATTGAGGTTGCAACGGTTAGCCTCGTCTGTGTTCAACACATAAAAGTATCCGTTCAATTCATCCCTGCGCAAATCCCAGTCCAGCAGACTCAGATACTCCTGTACAGCCTCATAGTGCCGTGATAGGAAAAGATAGTCCGGGTTATCCACCCTGCCTTTTCCCGGCTGGTAGATGGTTCGCACAATGTATGTGCGGCTGAGCAGCTGATTGCAGACAGATTTGAATTGTTCCAGTTCTTTTGCCGTTGCATTGGTAACAAAATCAAAATTCACGGCTTCTTCTCCTTCCTCCGGATCTGCATTTGCGGGATCGAATAGCCATTTTTGCAAAAAATGCCATCGAGTTCCTGGACTACATAACCGGCAGATGCATCCTTGCTTCCAAGGATTGCCAGCAAACTCATGATATAATCCTTGTCTTCTTCAAGCGAGAGCTCCTCCGAGCAACGAATGTCAGCGTCTCCCAGCCATCCCTGCACGTAAGCATTTACTGCTGCCCGGCCATATTTCGATTGCAGTAACTGTGCCGCTCTGACCTGTTCTTCCGTATTCGGTGCCTGATCATCTTGTATCAGCACCGACGCGGTTTTTGTCCGTTTTTCGGGGCGCTTACGGTACCACAGACTTTTTTCTGACAAAAAAGACTGCTCATACAATTGAAATGCCGGTTGTATCTGGTCCACCAGCTCAGACGCCCTGCGGTTTCTGGACAGTGCCGTCAGCAAAACATTCAAATTGCCGCGCACGCTTTGATCTCGGTTCGTCAGGTTCTCGATTTTCTGTGTTGCTGCCCTGGTATAGCGCCGGACCTGCGTATCAATTTCCTCAAGATAGTCCTTCTCTAAATTGTCATAGCGTTCTTCGATCCAGAAAATTTTCCTCAGCAGATCGGCACGGCAGTCTTCCAATGTCTTGCCCCGCTTATCACGCAATGCTTCATTTGCCATCGCCATCAGCAAGGTATCATCCTCTTCCCAGCGCCTAAGCACAGACTGAATGGGCACACGATACTTCGGCACTGAATCTTTGATTTTCAGCGGACGGATATATGCCTCCACAACCTTTTGTCCGAAGTCGTTAAAGTGTGCAGCCAGTACCTGATTGACATCCTGCATATCGATCTGCGTCTGAAAATAATGCTTCACATTATGATAGACCATTTGCAACAAGCTAATCAGCGCCGTTGTGTTATCGTAGGCACTATAGAGAGCCGTCATTTTATCGTAAGCATTGTTGCTGTCGTCAGCGGTCTTTAAGACTGAGAAAGTTCCGAACACATAGGAGTATCCACGAGCCGGGCTATCATCGCAGAGTTTGTGGAATAATTCCAGCAAACTGCTGCTGTAATTAGGAATCGTGATATACTCTTCAAAGTCGTCCCCGCGTTCTTTCTCAAACCACCCCTTACTACACAGCTTGCGGATCAAAAAACGAGCACGGCCAGAGATATCCCTCAGCTCCTCTTCGTCAATGTCTTCATCTTCAAACGTAGCATCCGCCAGTTCCTGCTCCAACCTGCCGCGCAGCATGGAATACAAGACATCTTCCCGTATTTTCAGGTTTTCTTGGTATGCTGCGTACAGTACGTCCAGTGCATCCGCATATAAAATACGGTTGGGCGAAGCCAGCGGCGAGAAAAGTTCGCTTGGAACCGCTTCAAAAAACTTCATAAGCCTACCACCTTATTCGACCGATATACGCTTTCTTTTCTATTATTGTACCCTCTTTCCTCTCACAAAACAAGATGCAAAAAAGGGGCTGTTGCAAAATAGCAAAAGCGAAAGACGTTGAAAACTTCAGCAAAGAGTGCCTGAAACAGCCCAAAAGTTGAAAACTTTGTCATAAATTCAGAGAAAAAGGTATAGCAAAGCTGAGCCTCTGTGAAAAAGCAGGTGCTCAGCTTTTTACATTTTCAGTTCCAAAAAATTCTACTCTTTTTTGAGGGGAAAAAGATGAGATTTTCTCTTTCCGCGTTGCAATTTGGAAAAGAACTTCTGGAGGTCAAAAGCAATGCAGAGGAGAAACAATTCGGTAGAGATATTGGTTCTCCCTCGCATCAAGAAGCGCCGGAAGTTCCTCACGCTGGGCGTTGGCTACATACACCGGTTCATGTTCATCTATTAAAATATTTTCGCTTATTGGCAGGGTCAGCTGTTGATATATGCCGCCCTTTCCTGTATACTGTTCATGTTGTATCTGGTTCATTGCAGTTTCAGTTTACAACAAAAAATGAGATAGGCAACCCCTTTTGGGGAAGTCTATCTCATTTTTTCGTTGGGGCTATTTTGCAACAGCCCCTTGTCGCTCGCTCAAGCTACCCAACGCAAAAACTGCCCCGGCTTCCTGTTACGGAAACCGGGGCGGTTTGTTATACTTTATTTGTGCTCTTTATTCACGTTTTTTCAAGCTCTCGCGCAATTATTTGCGGGGATTTTTGATTGCAGGCTGGGCGGGTGCCAAAATTACAGAGTGTTCGAAGTAGCGATGATACGTCGTTTGTGATTTTTCAGTTGATTCCAAGCTCTTTCATCAGTCCAGCACAGCTCTCACCTTTCGCAATGCCTCCGTCTTCGGCTTTATCCAGCACATCTCACATATTTTGCATAGTTTTAACAGTAGCCTCACGGCTTTGCCCAGTCACGGTTCATTAGAAAATCGGCAATCTCCATAATATGTTGTCTGTTAGCCATAAAGTCTACTTTGTTAAGTAATGCTCTCGGCTCAGTCAGACTAATGATTTTCGCTGGTTCTGGGAGATTATCGTTGAATTTTTCATAATCAATCGTTGCCAATATAACCTGCGGCAACATTTTCAATTGTGCAATCATACTTATAATTTCTTGACTACTTGACACGCTCGCCTCTTTAGCTCTAGGTGAATCAACAACAAACGGAAATCTCGTTGCACTACTTTTAAAATCTTCCATCGTTTCAAATAGTGCAACAGACTGCGCTAATATAATTTTATTTTCTAATGTTCCCTGTGCTTTTATTGGCTTTAACAAGCGGATTTGGCCATCATATGCGGAATCCCATGCTCCCAACTTCATAATATTCAGCCGAGCATTTTCAATATATTTTTCTTCCACTTGTCTCTCAGTCGGCAGTTTACTAAGTTCTTTTTTTATTTTCTTGGCTTCTTGGTCAAGATCATACCATTGTCTAATATTTTCTGTCAACTGATTTTGGAACCGACGAATCGATTCCCTTAACCCACGCTGACGCAGATATGTATTGTATCCATTTTTCTCTTCATCAAAAATCTTTTCGTCACTTTCCAGTTGATGATTAAGCTCTACATAATTTTTCTTTTCTACTCTCAATTTCTCCGAAAGCGATTCAATTAATAATTGAACCTCTTTGCACATATACTCTTTATTAGCCGCACCATAATTGATTCTTACAATATCAAAAATCTCTTCATCTAAGATATATCCGCAATTCGGGCAAACATGAAATTTCGTATGATTTGAATTCACATCTCTAGAAGATGCTACGGTTTGTTTTTTTATTGCGCGCAGTTGACATTTATGTTGATACAATGCAGTTTCTAATTGCTGAATTTGATTTCTAGATTTTCCGATTTTTTCAATAAGCTTCTCGATTCTTTCCTTTGGAATTTCCAAGTGCGCCTCTAATTCAGCCTCATCATCTGCCGGTGGAAGGTTCCCTATTTCCTCCTGCAAAGCTTCTACAATCGTTTTAAGTCGACTTATTTCACTTTGAAGATTTCCTTCCTGCTCTTTAAGGAGATCACGTTTTGCCATCAGTTGGATGGTTTCTTTGGTATAAATATTAAGATGGTAATACAGCGATTTTATTCTATCATCCTTCTGATACTGGTCAATTGACTCAAAGCTTCCATATAGATTATTCCAACCTTTATCTTGGTCTATATAATATGGCAAAAACATAAATGCCGGTGGGGCCATCTCAATTTTCTTAGTTTTTTTGTTTGGAAGGTAAACGGAAAAGCCAAAAATCTCTCCAATCAATGGTGCCAGTTCTTTGCTAACGCTATCTGTAATTTTTAAAAGCTCGTTATCTTCAAATACTGCATAATTTTTCCCAAAACGTGCCACACAATATTCTTTTCCATCAACATCTAAAGATAGCACATACAGTTTCGGCTGTCTTGTCCATACAGAGTCAAATTTAACTTCAGCACCCAATGTATAATAAAGCGACTTCAGCAACGATGATTTTCCCACATGGTTATCCGCACTTGTTATAACATTAAAGCCCTTTTCAAATGTTTGACTGCGAGCCGTTTCGCTTTGCAAATCTGCAATAATAATGCTTTTAAAATATACATTTTTCATATTGCTCACTCCCATCCATTTATAAGGACGCAACAAATTAAAACTGAAACATATGTCTTGTTATATAAAATATTCTTTTCAGTAACTCGATCTGCTAAGCGATTGCAATAATCTCTTATCGTTTCTTCAGATTTTCTCACATTTTTTTCGCAGGCATCTTTTACGCAGTATAAAAGCTTTCTAAATGATTCCGATTTTCCGGATAAATCCTGCATTATCCGTGTGTACTCATATGAAGCTTTATATTTTTCATCGTCCGAATATTCCATAACTCTCTCTATCTCATCGAATCTTGGAATAGACACGAGCATTGAGTCCGTAATAACTCTTGAAAAATCCGCTTTCGAAATACCTTTTTTCTTTTTAACTTCAATAAACGGAGCATCTTCGTTCAATCTCTCGCATCCCTGCCGACGCGCCAGCAAATCCATCATTGTACTAAAAATTGTTTTAGCCATTTCCACTGTAATTGATGGATATTTTTCTTTCAAAAAGTCGTTCATTTCCTGCTGAACGATTTCCCGATGTTTTGCAATGGACAGCGTTGTCCTCATATGCACAAATTTTGACAAGTCAACTTCTTCTACAGAAATCCCTTTTTTCTTTGCAATATCTTCTTTTATCTTTTTTACAACGGCCGGGTCAAAATTCAAAAAAGGAGTTTTATCTACCGTATAAATTTTTTCTTTCTTTCTATTTTTCCCATTCTTGTCAATATATGGTACTTTCAATTTTAAAGGGCAGTTTGTAATCAATCCAAGTTCATCAATTAGCCACTTTGGATTGCTTAGCTGCTCATATAATTTTGCTAACCAGTCCTCCGAAATCGCTGTATCTATACTAATTGACTCTTCATTCGTCTTCATTTGATAATAACTAACCACTTCCGGATTTGTATCATCATCAAAAAGGGTGATATCATCATCATGATCTGGCACCAATAAATAATTCAGATTATCATATAAATCTATTGCCATATGCAATGTTTGACTTAATTGCATATCGAGTCGATTATATGCAAGGCTTCCCGATTTCTTATCAATAGCTACTTTCTTTTCTTCGTCATTTGGTTGCCTTGCCATAATCAGAATTCCTCCTTAGCCACAGTGCGTTTGATAATTCATACTTCCGCATTATTATCTCTACTATTCTCTATTGTATCTTTTTTCCTTTCACAAGACAAGACACAAAATCCCCCTAGTTCCAAAGCTAGAGACTAGGGGGATTTTCTTAACGCGGGAAGTTGCAAAGAATTCGCATTACGGTTATTATTCTTCTATAAGATACGGCATCAGCATCTCAACCAGTTCGTAAACTTTCGTTCCGGGTTCTGATTCAGACGGCTTCCGTCCTTCATTTTGTTTGTCCAATCGCTTTGCGTTGGCAATCGCAATGTCCATGTAAGGTCGCAACACTCCATACATATCCGGGCGGTTCTTCTCATAACTCCCTGCGCCAATGTTTTTCAGCCAATCGCTTAGCTTCGGCCAGTAACGAGATCTATCAATATCAGTATCCATATACATAAAATGCAGCAAATACCACAGTTCTACGCACTGGTTCGACCATACAGCATGGTAAATCGTCTCACCTTGTGTACTGTATTCTTCGCACAGCTGTGCTACCATGTCAATATTTTCTGCCGGAAAATCATCTGTGTCATAGACAATCCAGACGTGCTTAAACACAATGCCGTTATTCTGAACGTATTGACGAGCTTTCATCAATAAATTCACCGTATTGTCGCCAATGCCCTCTACCTTTAGCTGGATTCTATCACGGTACTTAGAATTGATAATCCGTTGAATTGCGCCAAAATACTGCGGCTCGGTTTCTGTACCTTCAGATGCAATCAAGTGGTATTCCGGCTGAATCATCCTCGCCTTATCACGGCGATTCTTCATCCAGCTTTTTCCAAGGTCACTCTTTTTCGGAGGTTTCAGACTCATGCCCAGTCCCTCCCTGTCAGCATATTGGAAAGGTAGGGATCTGCACCATATCGACCTTCCAGATACTGCTTGTCAAAGGCCGCTGTGCTCTTGACGCGAGTATTGTCCTCCTGCCGGAATTCATAAAGCGAATAAATCTCGCTCTCATGATTGTCATTCATTGCAGCAAACCAAATTTCATCACGACGGAAAACTGTATTCTTCATCGTAGTCAGGTCGTGAGAACTGAATAACAGTTGTGCGCCCTTCTTGTTCAGTTCTTGGTTCTTGAACATCTGAATCACATACCGGAGCAGCTTCGGATGCAGCTTGGCATCCAGTTCGTCCACAACCACTGTGCGGCCTTCCTGCAATGCTACCATCAGAACCGGCAAGGCTGCAATCATTTTCTTGGTTCCATCCGACTCTGCTTCAAAGGGAAGCTCGTAGACCTTGCCGTTGATCGTTCTTTGCGTAAACAGGTGCTTGCTATCTTCATCATAGCGATAACCGGACAAATCAATACCTACATCATTCAGTGCATGAATCAGGCTTTCCTTCGTCGTCTCACTCTTGGACACCAGCACAATGTTTTCTGCTCTGGGGTTTGCGTAGCTCTGTGTAATACAGGATTCAAACCAATTCTGCACTTCTGCAATCACAGGGATATTGTAGTTGATTGCCAAAAAAGAAAGATACGGCATCTTCGGGTTGACGTCCAAGTTGATGCTTGCCTTATTGATACTTGCACCCAATTCAATCTTCTGGCCGTCTCGTTCAAAAATCAGTCCTGTCTTCTTACCACCAAGTGTACGCCACAGAAGAGACTCAAAGACAATTTCTTCCTTGAGCGAAATGTAATACTGGTATTCCTTCTCGCCTACACGGAAGAACACCTGAAAAATCGTAGGCTCATTTGCAGAGCTTTCATCCAACATAAAGGGAGCTACACTGCTGCCCTGCTGAAAAATCATCGGCTGTCGATTCTTCTCTAACGCATGAATCGGCTTTACGACAAGGTTAATCAGGCAAAAGAATGCCTGAAGCAGATTTGTCTTACCGCCACCATTAGGGCCATAGACCGCGCTGACCGGAAGCAAATCTTCCGCTTTCTCCTGCCGAATCAAGGCATCCTGAAACTCCGGAATTGCCATTGCACGGAAATCAAATGTCGTTTCATCCTTATAAGACTTAAAATTCTGAAAAGAAAATTGGCAAAGCATTCTTTCAACTCCTTTCTGTTATTATTATAGCTCATTTTCTGTTTTTATTCCAGCATTTAAGAGAATTTCATTCTTATAATTAATTTATAGGCATTTTTCTGAAAGTAAAAGACCTCCGCTCTCTATCGCAAACGAAAGCGGAGGTCTTTTTACAGCTTACTGTGCTACCCGAATTATCCTGCTCTTCTTTGTATCTCCAAGCCTCTTCCAATGTAAATTATTGGAATTGCTCAAAAAATGCAGCGATTTCTGCGGTTGTCAGTTTTTTCTTATGATGGCAGTCATAAATCTGCATTTCCCAATCCGCATAGCAGCCTTTCTTGCCACAGGGAGATGTGTAAATCGGAATAAGTCCGCTGCTCTTAGTCCACCCCTTGTTTCTTACAAGATAGTCAAGATACTGTCTAATGCTGTGCTCATTCGTGATTTCAGCCCCTGCTTTCTTAAAATCATGAACTACCCAAACGATGAAAAGAATCGCAATAATAACTATAAGCATACCATTTTCCTCTTATTTTATAATTTTCACTCTGCAAGTCCAAAATTGTTTAGAATACACTCGTAAGTGTCGTACAAAGCTTGCTCTGCCCTGAACATCTTCTGAAGGTTTTCATTGTATGTATCCTCATCTACAACAAAATAGACCGATGCCTCCCAGCGGAATCCCTGGTCGTCAACAAGCTCTGTTGTCTTTCCAGTATCAACATAAGTTAATTTATACGCTCCCTGCTTCGAGAAAGTATATTCATCTTCCGTAATCAAAACATAGGCCGTTTCACCCGGATAAGCTTCGCCCATCAAATAATCCACATCATAGGCAAGCCATTCAATCGCCTTGCTCGTATTAAAGGAGTCCAACTCTTTCTGAAGGCTTCCAAGCAACGTATCATCATAATGGGTTTCCATTCTCTTATAGATGTAGAATTTACCCTCATACAGCTCAGCATCTTCAACGGAGTAACCGAGGTCACTCGTCTTTGCTTCTTCCATTTCGCTACTTGCACTGTCAATACTCTCAAGAATCCCTTTTTCAGTGTTAATCAGTGTACTATCTGGATAAATTTTCTTATAAAAGTCGACCATCTGCTCGAATGTTATGCGAACAAGGTCCTCCGCATTATTTCCTTGATTTTTTTCGGCAATTTTTTCTGCTGCAGCTTCTTTCCATGCAGCATAGAAATTTTTCTCATCTGCATTTGCCATTTGGTTCTTATCATCACGAGGAATATCGCTCAAATTGCAGTCTTTAAGAATCATAGCTTTCATCGAAGCAATTTCATTTTCAGTAGCAACCGCTGCTTCAGATTCCGCTTTTTCTTGAGCTGCTTTGGATTCCGCTTCTTCTTCCGCTGCACGAGATGCGCTCTCAGCGGCTTCCTGAGCTTCTAAGGCAGCTTGAGAGGCCGCCGCAGCCTCTGATTCTGCTTTTCTTTTCGCTAATACTTCTGGTGAAAGATTAGTTTCTCCAAGCTGAATACCCGCTATCATTACAATAGAAGATAATAGTATCAGTGCAATTTTCTTAAACTTAAATGCCGGAATCCTCTTCGTAATTGGCGGAAGAATTATCACGCCGCCCAATATAATAAGGATAATGGCGGGCATCGTATACTCCCCAATATATGCTAGTCCACTTAATATATAGCATCCGCCAATAAACCACTGAAGTATTCTTTTAACTTTATTCAACATATTGCCGCCTCTTTTACATTTCGAGTGTTTTATATGTGCGCCAAGTCAATGCACAACCCACCTTTTCCGTTCATACCTATCGCTTACCATTACCGCTGGAAGTGCTATGCATCAACCCGACCTGCGTCTGCTTTTACCTATAAAGACGATTTCCCGTAGAAAGTCTATGAAAGTGATTTCGCAGACGCTTACATATTCTTCAATACTTTATGACCAACTACGCGTATAGAAGTTCCACACTTTTGACAGTGGATATGCATTATATGTATTGCGATACATATTGTTTACATCATTGGGGTATTTCATCTGTGCACCAATCGCCTCATTCGCAAGATTGGAGAGTTCTTCCAAATCAGCATAAGAACAGTCCGGTGCCAAAAGGTAAGCAAAGTTTTCTTCTACATATACTCCAAGGCTATTTGTGTAGCCAAGTTTAATTAAAACCGGATTGAGATCATCGTATGTATTACCTGGCTGATAATAACCATTCGGAGCATTCACACGGACATTGTACGCTGTACCATCACTTGCTAAAATATACCCATCATACACGCTATTAACGCCATTATTCTCTATGACATTCCCAAGGCGAATCGTCATAGCCCCAGTATTGTAGTAATCAGACTTGTACGCGTGCTGTGCTCCAAATCTACGAACTGCTTGGAATTGCTTTCTCTCATTTAAGAATGTCTTATTCCCCCAAGCAATTCCTTGGAAGATAGTGTAGTCATATCCTCTTTGGATGTCATAATTTGATCCATCATATCCAAGCCGAAGGTAAACATTGTCGATATAGTGCAAATACAGGTCATCAAAACCAGCACAAACTGCACAGTGAGGCGGATTATCAGGATTTATTCTTGCAGCATAATCTTCTATTAAGGTCTTGGAAATCCCCTGCATAATTTCATACTCAGAGTAGTGATTATTGATTTCTGCAATTTGACTTTCTGTCAATGTGTCAGCGTCTGCAATCTCACGCACCTTTGCAGTTGTCAAATCAGAGTTTCCAAACCAATCTGTTTGAGCTGAAGCAGGCAAAGCTATTACGCTAAGCAGCAGCACCGTTGCTGCCAGCATTGACGCAATTCTCTTTTTCATTTGACTTTTCCTTTCATCTTTTCTTTACGACCTTAAATCGCATGAAGCTTTTCATTGGTTTCAATTATCAAACAAGACAAATGAACCGCCTCGTATTACGATTTATCTTGTTAAAATTATACGATTTATAGAATTATCTGTCAAGGCATCCACACTTAAAATCGTAAGTAGCACTACGATTTATCCAAGGAGGGCAATGACATGGAACGCGAGAAGCCGAACTTTGACATTCTGGGAAGAATTGACCGGGAGCGGTTAGCTCGTGGATGGTCTGAATACACCCTTGCCGAAAACTCTGGCCTGACGCAATCGACCTTATCAACATGGCGCAGAAGAAACCTTCAGCCCAACGTAACCTCGATTGAAAAAATTTGTCATGGCCTTGGTATCACTCTCTCACAGTTTTTTGAAGAGGATGCTGCTGTTCACCATTTGACAGAGGAGCAGAAATCCCTCTTAACCACTTGGGATAGGCTTTCTCCTTCACAAAGAACTGCTATCTTGGATTTGATCCAAGCATTTTTACCCGAATGATATGCACATTTACAAAAAAGAAGGATGCCGAGCGGTCATTGTGTCACCCGGCATCCTTCTTCATTAAGTAAAGGACTTCAGAACTTTTTTCAGTGCTTCACGCTGCTCTGGGGTTATGCGACCCAGCAAATTCAAAAATTCCTCTTGTTCCTCTTTTGTAAATTCGCTACGGGATTCATCTTTTACACATTTTTCGTTCTTCATAACAACTTTTCCTTCTTAAGTTTTTCCCTCGTCAGCCAATCCAGCCCGAATCTGCCGCTTATACTTATAATAGGTATTCCGGGCAAGCCCTGTCAGCTTCATGCACTCCACATCGTCCAATGTACCACCAAAAGCCTTACAATGGATGCGGATTTTCTCTTTGGCCGCTTTAGACTTCTTGGTTTCAAATCCAGTGCCTTTTTTACGTCCAACCTGTTTTCCATTCAGCTTTGCTGTTACAAGACCCTCACGAGTACGCTGGTGTAAATCGGCCACTTCTTTTTCAGACTGCTCAAAGGCCAGCTTGATTTGCTCTTTTGCCAATGCCATCAGATACTCGTTGATACCTTTTAAGATAAAATCCACATTGGTTCCTGTCATGGCAATGCTGCCGGACAGGGCCTTTTTGTAAGTTTCGGTATCAATATGATGCTCTTTCAGGAATACCAGCCGGATACCCTTATGATAGAGATCCTCATACAGTGAAAATCCTTCTTCTGCATTTCTGGACATTCGGGAGACGGAATCGAACACCACCGTATCTCCCTCTTTCAGAATCCGATACAGCTTGCTCCATTCAGGTCGAAGGATGGAAGTTCCCGTATAGGCTTCCTGCACAATGTGAGCAGTCGGGTACTCAGTCCTGATATTGCGAACCTGACGGTCAACGCTCTGCTTTGCAGTGGAAATTCTGCAATAACCATAAATGCTCATAGCTATTTTCTCTCCGTATCAAAAATGCCGAACGTCATTTTAGCGTCACCGATTTGCTAAGACAAATCGGCTTCATCACGCTGTGATTGATACTTTTCTGTACCCACGGCAATTTTAATACTTTTTCCTGCGAGCCTTGGTCATCCCTCATAAACTTCAAAAGATTATCTCCGTTGACGAACGGTTCGCACCGTCCGTCCCCTGCGATGACTTTTGAACTTTATAAGGAACGACACGGCTCGCTCTTATCAACGGTTCAGATACTGATTCATAAACTCTTCCACCGTCACGCAGGGCTTTTGATTTTTCTCTGCTCCTCCAAACGGATCATAGTTCCAGTCCGTCTCTTCATCAATGTACCGCCGTCCGTCATTGGGCAGCTCCAACGGCTCTGCAAGAATAATCGTACCCCAGTGATTGATCATGATAAACGGCGCAATCTCACAGGGAATCCCCCGGCAGTCATCATCATGCCGCACATCGTAGGCATATAGACCATCCGGGACGGTATCTCTTTTTATGCGGAAGTTAGTGAATAATGCAGGCTTTCCGCAGACAGTGATTTCTTCATAGTGTTCGGTCATCGCATTGCAAGACATATAAATTTCTCCTTTATGCCACATTAAGTCGGGTAGCTTTATAGCAGTCAGCGCACATTCCCTCATGGGTGGCTGCAAACTCTGCCGCCTGCATGATGGAACCATCCTTCAACTTGACCCTCTTGATGGGCTGGTTGCAGCGAGCGCAGATGCAGGGGACAGGCGGCTGTTCCTGCTTTTGGCTGGTGGATCTCGATTTCGGCTGCTTTTGCGGCTCTGATTCCGGCTGCGGTGCAGCATCTTCCGGCAAATCCTCTCCGGCATAAACGTACAGGCCCAGACCAAACATAGCAAGGTTCTTCACCAAGCACCGCATGATAGCTTTATTCACATCGAACATGGAGGCTGCTTCTACGGTACGTTCTTCCATGCCGACCTTTTCACGGCGGCGGGTCTGCGGGTTGTAGTCCCATTTCGGGGTGGTGTAGGTATAAGGCACAGCTTTCATGGCCTTGTTTGCGCCATCCAGTACAGGCAGCCACATTTCGTGCGAAACGCCCTCTATCGTGACCGAGGTATACACCATGAAGCCGGTTATGGGGTCATAAACATAGGGCAGGCCGTTGAATTTCTTGACCTCATAGTTGGCAGTGGGATACAGCTTTTTCACCTCTGCCCAGGCATACGCCCAGCTTACATATTTCAGTTCCGTGTTGCCGGACTTTTTGACTTCCAGATGATCTTTGAAGTCAATAGCAAATAATTTTACGAACGGATTTTCTGTAGCCATAATAAACCTCCGAGAAAAAAGGCGGCAGAGAAATCGCTCCCTGCCGCCAATTACAAACATCATGCCGCATGAACAATGGTGAACCTGCGGCTGCTTACATTTTTGCTGTACTGGTTGAAAATGTCCGGCTGCTCTTTCCGCAGGCGTTGGGAATCCACACGCTTGCTTTCGGAGGATACCCACGATACCTTATAACCCGGTGCTGTGCCATAGGCAGCATCCTGCATTTGCAGCTTGACCTGCTGCTCGATGGCCGTTTTCTCCTGTTCCATCTGCTCGATTTGGTCGGAAAGCTCCTGCCGCTTATCCAGAAGTCCATGCAGGGCACTCAGGTCAGCAGTCTTGTCCCGGTTGTCCACCTCATACATCTGGTTAATCTGCTGGGTGTCACAATCGCAACCGTTGGGTGCAGGGGGAATCTGGGGCACAACATGGCTCATCCAGAAACGCTCTTCCTTATCAATAAGGTCAGAAATCACCTGCTTATCCGTCACGATTTTGTGGATCACCAGCTCTCTGCCGAAAATCAGAGCCGCCACATACCAGCAGTCGAAACCGCTGACGGCTAAGTAGTGATCAACCTGCGCCAGATAATGAGCTGGGATTTTCCCATCCGCCCACTTATCCGCAGAGAAGGGCGAAACCGTCTTGCATTCCAATCCGGCTTTCTGTCCAACAATCAGGCGGTCAAAGTCTGCCAGAAGCAGCGGATGTGCCTCGCTCTGGTAGATAGCATTTGCACGGCGTACCTTCAGGCCGGTTGCTTCGGAGAACCGCTGCGCCACATAATCCTCCAAGTCACGACCCTGCCGCATGGCTTCGTTGTCGATATTTTCAATGGTATCGCTGATTTTATCATGGTAAACCTGAAATGCGGAGCGATAAGGATTCAGTCCAAGGATAGCCCCGGCATCCGTGCCGGTAATGCCGCATTTGCGGTAACGGAGCCAATCTTCTTTGGACAAATTCAATGTAGATACAAGTCGTTTCATGCAATGTTCAGCCTTTCTTTCATCTGTTCTTCTGCGATAGAAAAATCATATTCCACCAAGTCTTTGATAATGGTGGAAAACTCATCCACCAAGGTGCGGTCATCATCCAGCCACAGGGGATACAGGAAATCCAGAATGTTCCGCTGCACCCGGAGATGGTTCCAGAAACGCTCGTCCATCTGCTTTTCGGTGTCCAGCGTAATCAAGGCACTGACGATGGTGCTTTTCATCGTGATCTCGTATGCCGTGGTACAAGTTGGCTTTGGAAAATTGACTTCAACGCGGTTAAGGAACTCAGAAAATTCCCGGACAGCCCGGTTGCTCACATCGTTCATACGTCCTCCTTTATGCTGCTGCCAGCACCATCTTGTAGGCTTTGTCGATCATGGGATTGCCCTCTGCGGTGCGCAGAAACAGATTTTCGTTGTAGTTCCGGGTCTTGCGGATGGGATCTGCATGGGTGGCAAAGTCGGAAACAGCGTTCACGAACCGCCAGCCGTTCTTTCCGACCCACTCCAGATCGGGTGCATTATAATAGCGAGCCTTCAAATCTTCCTGCAAGCGCAGGTTGTTCTTCCGCTGGCCATCGGTTAAGTCTTCCGTGATGGGGAAGAACTCATTGATGAACTCCTGTACCTTGCGGTCAGACAGCTTAATGGTGGTCAGCTCATGGATGCCCTTGCCCAGTTCCCCCATGTAGCTGTTGGCAAGCTGTAAGGTTTCACGAGCGTCCTGCACACGGAGCAGAACATTTTCAGTGTGGCGAGCAGTCCAGATGCGCTTTGCAGTCCCCAGAGCCAAATTCAAGGTGTTCTGGCAGACCACACGAACCGGGGTCATAGCGACTTTGACACCAGAGCTGCCATCGTGACTGTTGAAGAACACCAGATATGGGGTCACTTCATCCCCGGCGATAATGTACTTCTCCGGCAGCTTTGCCAGCATCCACACCTTCTTACCGCCCTGCAAAGAGCCTGCGGTTTCATAGGTGACACCCTCACCAAGCAGGTCATCGGTGAACTGGAACGCTTCTTCGTTCTGCACGATGCGGTAACGGTCAGACACCACGCCTAGAACAGCTTCATCCGTGCTGCGGACATTGGCACGATAGCCGGGAATCATAGCACCTGTGCCGGAATAGATATTGCGGCTTTCCACCTGCCAGTCCAGACCAGCCAATTCCAGAGCTTCCCGACTTGCAGGGGCATCAATTACGATACGGCCAAGACCGTGCCAAGGGGTTTCACGGACAGAGAACATGGTTTCAACATTTGCAGACATAACTACTACCTCCTAAAATTTTAATGTGATTACTTGTTTTCAAGTTTATGGGCGGTCCAGATAATGAGTATTACGGCAGTTTTCCCGATTGCTTTTGCACCCTTCATCAGAATCTTTACCATAATATCAGCCATTGTTTTTCCTCCATTTTTCAAGTAAAAAGTAAAGACCTGTGGACAGAATCAAACTGCTCACAGGTCTTTCTACAAAGATAATATATAACTGTAATTTTTTCAGATACGCTTTGTCTTGTGTCAGGTGTGTCAAATGTGTCAGGTTTTTATGAAACTCTTTATATATTCTTTATTTTACCCCTTCTACTCTATTTCCTCTCTTAGATAAAGCGATAGGATAATAGATAATATATAATAAAGGTTTCTCGAAAATCCTGACACATCCGGCACGACTGACACAGTGTTTTACGTTCAAGTCTTCGTGCGGATACCCACGGCCACTGTGAGGTCATGCCACTCATTTTTACGAATTCCCTGATTCCGGGAAGCCTTAAACGCCTTGGCTTCTTCAAATGAAATCGTAAAACGAGCCATCTCCATAAAGCCATCCAACGTACAAGTGGCACTATTTCCACTCTGCACTTCTGTCAGTTGGAAATCAAGCACCCAGCGGTATTCCTCATTCGTCAGCGGCGTGATCTGCGCCACACAGCTATTGATAAGCTCCCGGTCAACATCATTCCTAGATGCTTTCTGCCACTCATCCAACTTCTGCGCAATCAAATTCATATCAAGAGTTCCACTGCGCTCATCCTCCTGTTCCACATTCTCATATTGGGACTGCAATTCTGCAATCTGCGCATCCAATCCCTTTCGCCGTTCTGCCAATTCCTGTTTTGTGATGATTCCGTCTGCACACAGGTCAATATACTTGTCCAGCCGCTCTCTCTGCTTAGCGATGCTCTTTTCCAGCATTGCCTTTCTGGAAATACGAACCGTCTTTTCCTCTGCCATGCAGCGGCTCAGGATTTTATAGACCTCTTTGACTGTCTTTCCCTTGTCAAATGTGAGATGTTCAAACACCTTTGCTGCCATCAAATCCAGCTTCCACTCACTGATGGCCTTGATTTGGCAGCTGATACTCAAATCAAGGCCATGCTCCTGCAAATAGCTGATGCTTGGCCTACGGGTACGGCGATAACACTGAAATCCATGAACTACTGCACCGTCCCGATTTACGCGCCACTTGAACTGGATAAATCCTGCGCCACAGCTGCACCGCAGTTTTGCTGTCCAGACTGACTTTGGCGTATTTCTCATGTACTTGTGCTTTTTCCCATTTTCATCTATTACCCGTGCTGATTTCGATGCCAAAATTTGCTGGCATCTATCCCACATTTCTTCTGATACTAAAGGCTCAAAGTCGCCTTTCACATAGATATAGCTGCTCTCGTCCAGATTTTTAACACGCTTCTGAGTCAAATATCCGTCGCTGTGGGATTTATTGTAACAAATGCACCCTTTATAGGTTGCATTATGTAGAACTCTGCTCACCTTGGAAGCGTCCCACGAAACTTGGCCGCCTGCATCCAATCGGCCAAGGCGGTATAATTCGTTTACGATTTTAACCAGCCCATTTTCTCCGGTAGAATACATTTGGAAAATCAGCCTTACTGTTTCAGCTTGGTCAGGGTCAGGAACATAGGTTCCATTCTCTCTGCGGTATCCTAAGATGTTTCCGCTGCCATACAGAACGTGCTTTTCTCTGCTGATTTTCTGCCCAGCCTTTACGCGCTCTGAAATTTTGCGGCTCTCATCCTGTGCCATAGAAGACATGATCGTTAACCGAAGTTCGCCATCGTTGGTTGCCGTGTTGATACCATCGTTGATGAAAAACACATCCACCCCACGTGCCTTCAACTCACGTGTATAGGATAGAGTATCAACCGTATTTCGTGCAAAGCGGCTCACTTCGCGAGTAATGATTAGGTCAAATTTGCCCTTCTGAGCATCTTCCATCATGCGCAAAAACTCTGGCCGCTTCTGTGCTTGTGTTCCGGTGATGCCTTGGTCTACGTAGACCTCCACGATTTCCCAGTCCGAATGCCGGGAACATTCGATTTTATACCACTCCAACTGATTTTCTAGTGCGTTGATTTGCGCTTCATGTTCGGTTGAAACACGAGCGTACACAGCTACTCTCATAAATTTTAACCTCCACTGTCTCTGACTCTTTTCTGCGGCAAAAAGAAAGGCTCTGGCCAAATCCCCTCCGCCAGAGCCTTTCTCTGTTGTTTACGAAGCCTTTGCAGGCGGTTCTTCCTCCTGCTCACGCTTCATCCGAAGGAAGTTCTGATAGGTAGGCAGATTGATTACCCCTGCCGCAAAGAGAGCTTCCACCAGACAATAGGCCATTGCCTTTTCGTCAATTTCCAGCATTGTGATACCTCCCTTGGTTATCGTTAATGGTGCTTAGAGTCAGAGGTATAACGTATCATCGAAGAATCAGAAGTTACGGACGGAGCCTGATTCCTTGGAAAGCAGATACCGGATTCTTTCGGACAATCATATCCTCTCCTGTACACCGGGAACGAGTATGATTCAGCCCCATTTGGGTAAGTCCTTTTGTGAACACTGTTTGGCTACACGCCCACATATCCTTCTCCTTGCAGTAGTCCAAGTAGGCATTATACAGGTCTTCTGTAGCAGTCACCGCTTTCGGCTCGCTCATATCACAGCTTTCCTGTACAAATTTTCCTACGGTCTTCGCAATAGAGTCTCTGACAATGCACTTTGCATCGTCCACCTGCGGAATTTCTGGGAACTTGTAGTTAAGTTTCACCAGTTTTCGTGCATAATGCAGGGACTTGGTAACAACGGCATCTCGCTCGTCCCAGATTTTATCCTCCAAGTAGGGGTCCTGCTGGTCATCCGGAATTGATTCATCGAAAGGAAGAAATACGATCCGTTTTTGAAGCGCATCGTCCTCACCGTCAATACAAAGCGGGTAATTTCCGGCAAAAACAAACTTAATTCGCCTTGTTAATGTTACTGGGCTGAGATATTTGCGTTGCACCGTAATAGAGTCTCCTCCTGTAATCTGTTTAAGCCGTGAAGCTACTTCTGCATTGAGCTTCGCATTTGGCATATCCAACTCAAGATTGATTACCGCATTAAGAAAAGACATTGATGAAAACGTTCCTTTCATTTCTTGAAGTCGTAGATTACCGACACTTTCCTTCGGATATAACCGTTGGACAAAATTGCCCAGTACGCTCTTGCCGCTGTCTCTGGCATAGCCCATAACAATGAAGAACTTGCCTCGTGCCGGATAAATCATCAGGTATCCAATCGCCATCCAAAAACGCTCCTCCAGTTGAGGATTTCCATGCGTAATCTGCTTTAAGAAGCTATCGAATACCGGACATTCTGCCGATTCATCGTAGTTCGCCTTGATATAGGTAAAGATCAACCGTCTTGGGTCATGCGGCTTTAACTCTTTCTTCATCAGATCATAGACGCCATTTTCTAAAGGTGCATGGATAGATTGGTTTTCTGGCTCACTACGTTCCAATTCCGGATCAGTGGTGCAACACTGATACAAGTCTTTGTACGCATACAGACTCGGCTCATTGTTAAGGTCGTAGTCCACGTATTTTCGGTAGAGTTTTATCAGCTTCTCAAGGCCGATTGCTTCGTAGTAGTAACCGTTGTAATAGTACAACACATCTCCACAGACAACGATGGGAACATATTTTTTGAGCTTTTGAACCATCTCCACAATCGATCGCCGTTTTGAGGTTTTCAGCCCAGCTGATTTTGTCGATTGGGCATCGGCGTGTTTTCTCGTTGTGTTTAATGTGTCCTCATTTTTCGGAGACTCTATAGCGGCTGCATTAGAATCTTCAAACGGATTAGGAGTCCACTTTTCGCTGTCCGTGCTTGTTGTCTTGTATCGTTCAGCATCTCGTCTTGCCTTGATTTTGTTGCGCATCGCCTCCTTTGCAGAAAAAGTGGTCAGTTGTTCAACTCTCTCTCCTATTGCACAAAGCTCGTCAAGCGATGGAATGGCTTCTTCGCTCTTCAAGCTCCCCTCTCGTAATTTGCCAGCTTCGTCCTCGATTTTTAGAGCAAGCTTCCGCTGCTTTTCCTCTTGCTTCCGACGAAATTCATTCTTTCTGTTACCGTTCATATTATTCATGGTTCGTACCCTCCGAAGTAACATTCTGGAAATACATCTGGTCAAGCAGCTTTTCAATAGGATTCCGATTAAGGTCTCCGGAGAGAAGATAATCCATTCTAGTCAAGCCCTCATTCTTTCCATCTCCGACCCAGAGATACCCCATCTCTTCATCGCAAGCGTGTACCATCAGCTCGTAAAAGCCATCCAGTTCAAACTCGTCTGAGCTGTCAATCACAATAGGCGATTCCATTTGTCCTCGAACAAAAACGCTCCCAGAGATTTGGCCAGATTTTGAAGTTTTTGCGCTGAACTGAAGCGGAAAATTGCTTGTTCCTTCATCACTTTTCCAGCTGCATCTTACAAACGGTTCTCCGTTCTTTTTGATAATCACCTGAATTTCATTGAGCGGATAAGCTTCCTTGTTTTCGCGGACAACAGGTGCATATTTTTCCGACATTACGGCAATGCCGGCATAGTTGTCCTTGCCTTTAAAAACTTTATTCAGCCTGTCGATGTGTTCATCCAGCATTTCCTGTTGGTCCCGGCTCAGCTCTCGAATCTCATTTTCGCAATTCTTCTGTAGCATAATAAATACCTCACAAATCAATTATTTTTGTGCTTCAAAGTGGCCACTTCGTTTGCAATAGTAGTCTATCATGGCCCTATTTTGCCTTCCAGACCGCTCAAAGCCTTTTTTCGTAAATTTCAAGCGTATTTTGTTCACAATTTATTCATATTTCGAAAGTTGAATTATATAAAAATGCATTGAAGCCGAGAAGGTCAGGTTTTTCCGACCTTCTCGGCTTCAATGCATTTTAGAGTATCTTTAGTCCTCTACTTTCTTTCCTTCTTTTCTGCACCTTGCCTCATAAAACTTATCCGCACACTTTTCAATCTCATCTTTGCACTTTGATAAACTTTCCAGTATGTCCTGATAAATCGTTTGATACACCCATTCTGAATGCGGATATTCTATCTCCATCTCAAAAAGTTCATCTCCAAGCCACCAAATTATCGGCCAGCCCTCAAATTCTTGACTATCTTCTATCTCACTTTTAGGTTCTTCCTTTATGTCTGGATAAAGTTCCCTTATTCTATTTTCCACGAGCTTTGGACTAATTTTATTTTCCTTTAACGAGTTTAATCCCCGAACTAGAAGCTCCCTATAATAATCTTCTGCCGTTTTTGTCTTATCTCTGGATTCACTAATTTTTATTACCAGCTCATTCTTTTTGCCTTCTATCTTTTCAATGGCTTTTGCAAGCGTTTTGGCGTTTGTTTTCAAAAGCCAATTAAAGAAAACTATATTTTTTAATGTAAGTTGCGTATTCATTCCGATTTTAATTTGGCTTTTGCATTTTGCTTTTCCGCAAAAAATTATATTTAGATGACTTATTACTTTTCTTCTTATTTTTCTTGCTCCATTCACCTCATCTTCATCATTTAATATTTCCCCTTCTTTTCGTGCATCCATTACAGCCTTTATGAATGTCTCTTCTGTAATTTCTTTTTTTGTTCCATTGAGGACTATATCCCGTTCTGCTGCCCAATATGTCATACTATATTGCGCGAAACTCATAGTCCACTTTATTTTTTCTGCATCGTTATACTCATCACGTAGTTGATAATACGGATTACTCATAATTTCTTCAAGCGGATCAATTTTTCTTTTCTTCATACTTTTTCTCCTCTTAAAACCAAAAACCTCCCCGGCAAAACCATTCAGTTTCACCGGGGAGGTTTATCATACGCTTATCTTCCCATGTTTTGCACGATTAGTGCATCTTCATGCAACAATCTTACGCTCTGGGATTTTTAATAGCAGCCTGAGCAGCGGCCAGACGTGCGATAGGCACACGGAAGGGAGAGCAGCTGACGTAGTCCAGACCAACCTTGTGGCAGAACTCGACGCTGGAGGGATCGCCGCCGTGCTCGCCGCAGATGCCCAGACCCAGATCGGGACGGGTCTCACGGCCGTCATGTGCAGCCATCTTGACCAGCTTGCCGACGCCGACCTGGTCCAGATGCTGGAACGGATCGCTCTCGTAGATCTTGTTCTCGTAGTAAGCGCCCAAGAACTTGGCAGCATCGTCACGGCTGAAGCCGAAGGTCATCTGAGTCAGGTCGTTGGTGCCGAAGCTGAAGAACTCAGCCTCCTTGGCGATCTCGCCGGCAGTCAGAGCTGCACGGGGGATCTCGATCATGGTACCGACCAGATACTTCATGTCAACGCCGGAAGCCTTGATGAGCTCGTCTGCGACCTTGACGACAACGTCCTTGACGAACTTCAGCTCCTTGACCTCGCCGACCAGCGGGATCATGATGTGCGGAGTGATGATATAACCGGTCTCAGCAGAGACGTTCAGAGCTGCCTTGATAACAGCGCGGGTCTGCATTGCTGCGATCTCGGGGTAGGTGACAGCCAGACGGCAGCCACGATGGCCCATCATGGGGTTGAACTCGTGCAGAGAAGCAACGACGTTCTTCAGGTCATCGAAGGTCATGCCCATGTCGGCAGCCAGCTCCTTGATGTCCTCGTCCTTGCTGGGCAGGAACTCGTGGAGAGGCGGGTCCAGATAACGGATGGTCATCGGGCGCTCACCCATGATGCGGTACATCGCCTCGAAGTCACCCTGCTGGAACGGCTCGACCTTGGCCAGAGCAGCCTCGCGCTCTTCCACGGTACGTGCGCAGATCATCTCACGGACAGCCTTGATGCGGTCCTCAGCGAAGAACATATGCTCGGTACGGCAGAGGCCGATGCCCTCAGCACCCAGGTCAACTGCCTGCTGTGCGTCGCGCGGGTTATCGGCGTTGGTCATGACCAGCAGCTGACGAGCGGCGTCTGCCCAGCCCATGAAGCGGTTGAAGTTCTTGTTGCCGGTGGCGGCGACGGTGGCGACCTGCTCGCCGTAGATGTTGCCAGTGGAGCCGTCGATGGAGATCCAGTCACCCTCGACGAACTTGTGGCCGTTGAGCTCGAAGGTCTTAGCCTCTTCGTCGATCTTCACGTCATTGTCGTTGCCGCAGCCGGAGACACAGCAGGTACCCATACCACGAGCAACAACGGCTGCGTGGCTGGTCATGCCGCCGCGGACGGTCAGGATGCCCTGAGACACCTGCATGCCGACGATGTCCTCGGGAGAGGTCTCCAGACGGACCAGAACGACCTTCTTCATCTTGCCGGACTTGACCATCTCCTCAGCCTCTTCGGCGGTGAAGACGATCTGGCCGCAGGCAGAACCGGGAGAAGCTGCCAGACCCTTGCCGACGACCTCAGCAGCCTTCAGGGCAGCTGCGTCGAACTGGGGATGCAGCAGGGTGTCCAGCTGCTTGGGCTCCACGCGCAGGACAGCCTCCTGCTCGGTGATCATGCCCTCGTCCACCAGGTCACATGCGATCTGCAGAGCAGCCTGAGCGGTACGCTTGCCGTTACGGGTCTGCAGCATATACAGGTGGCCGTCCTCAATGGTGAACTCCATATCCTGCATATCGCGGAAGTAGTTCTCCAGACGGGTAGCGATCTCGACGAACTGGTCGTAGACCTCAGGCATCTGCTCGTGCAGGTGGCTGATGGGAGACGGGGTGCGGACACCAGCAACGACGTCCTCGCCCTGTGCATTGATGAGGTACTCGCCCATCAGCTTCTTAGCGCCGGTGGCGGGGTCACGGGTGAATGCAACGCCGGTGCCGGAGCGGTCGCCGGAGTTACCGAAAGCCATCTGCTGGACGTTGACAGCGGTACCCCACTCGTAGGGGATCTCGTTCATCTTACGATAGACGTTTGCACGGGGGTTGTCCCAGCTGCGGAAGACGGCCTTGACAGCCTCGATGAGCTGGTCCTTGGGGTCCTGGGGGAAGGGCTTGCCCTCGTTGTCCTCGTAGATCTTCTTGAAGGTGCCGACCAGTTCCTTCAGGTCGTCAGCAGTCAGGTCAACGTCGTTCTTGACGCCCTTGGCTTCCTTCAGCTTATCGATCTCGACCTCGAACAGGCTCTTCGGGACCATCATGACGACGTCGGCGAACATCTGCACGAAGCGGCGATAGCAGTCATATGCGAAGCGGGGGTTGTTGGTCTTCTTGGCCAGACCCTCGACAGCCTCATCGTTCAGGCCGAGGTTCAGGATGGTGTCCATCATGCCGGGCATGGACTGACGTGCGCCGGAACGGACGGAGACCAGCAGCGGGTTCTCGTTGTCGCCGAAGGTCTTGCCGGTGATCTTCTCGAGGCCCTTGACGTGCTCGAAGATGTCAGCGGTGATCTCGTCGTTGATCTGGCGGCCGTCTGCGTAGTACTGGGTGCAGGCCTCGGTGGTGATGGTGAAGCCCTGCGGCACCGGCATACCGGCTGCGGTCATCTCAGCCAGACCAGCGCCCTTGCCGCCCAGAATGTTCTTCATGGTGACCTTGTCGCCGCCAAAGGCATCGTTGCCTTCGCTGAAGTAGTACAGATACTTTTTGCTCATGCGTGTTTACCTCCCAAATGGTAGCCGCTGGCGTGAAGCACGGCGGTCTTATCGTTGCTCTGCTTGTCATACGATAAACATTTCTCTGTGAATGCTAAACTATTATACCAAAATTTCACGTCTATTCCATCGGGCAAATCACCGAATTTGTTTGATATTTTTTGTGCAAACCCTTGCATTTTACTCACTTTTTGGGTAATATAAAATGGGAAAGATTTGAAGAGGATTTTCGAGTTCTGATGCCGTTTTTAGGCAGTTGGATACAACTTTCTATCCATTAAACTTTCTGCCGTTCTTGTTTATCTTCCATCTTTCCGAATTTCTTCTATCTTGGATACAACATTTCCTCTTCCGCAGGGGTCTGCACAGCTTCTGCGAGAGGCGGTTTTGGAGGAGGTTTTTCTCTATGCAGAACATCGATGCATCCGCACTGGCTGCCGCAAAGGCAAAGCTCGACGCTGCCGAGGCCCGGCGCGAAGAGGTGCTGCTGCGCCACATCGCAAACGGCGTGGACATCCGCAGCCGCAATGTGGAGATCGGCTCCGAGGTGGTCATTGCCCCGGGAGCCATCATCCTCGCAGGCACCATCCTGCGCGGCAAAACGGTCATCGGCGCAGGCTGCGTCATCGGCCCCAACACCCTCATCGAGGACAGCACCGTGGACGAAGGCACCACCGTCAACGCCAGCCAGGTCTACAGCAGCCACCTCGGCCCCCACAACAATATCGGTCCCTTCACCCATGTGCGCATCAACACCGTCACCGGCTACGGCGTACATCTGGGCGCTTATGTCGAGACGAAGAACTCCAACTTCGCCCGGGGCAATACCGTCAGCCACCTGACCTACATCGGCGACAGCGATGTGGGCAAGTACTGCAACTTCGGCTGCGGCACCGTCACCTGCAACTACGACGGCAAGGACAAGTTCCGCACTCAGATCGGCGACTACTGCTTCATCGGCTGCAACACCAACCTTGTCGCCCCCGTCACCATCGGCGACGGGGCCTACACCGCCGCCGGCAGCACCATCACCAAGGACGTCCCCCCGCAGGCTCTTGGCATCGCCCGGGAGCGTCAGACCAACCTCGACGGCTGGGCTGAGCCGAAAATGGAGGCGTACATTATAAAGAAGCAGAAACTCGAAAAAGAGCAGAGCTGACCCCCGCTCCCCACGCCGCCGTGCCGCCCGCACGGCGGCTTTTTGTATAATGAAAACCACTCGCCTAGCGAGTGGTTTTACGAATTACAAAAAAGAGGCCGCCCCGGGTGATTCTCCAAGGCGGCCCCTGTAAGGGGTCTGTATTTTTTAGTGCCTCCAGCACTTCAGGCTTTCGGCCTGAGCTACGCTCAGCCGCCGGCTCCCAAGGCCGTCATGCTCCAGGGCAAACCAGCTGCCTCCCTCTGCCAGCAGGTCTGCCACCGACAGGGTGGTCGTTTTGAGGGTGGTAACAAACTGGATCTGCTCCACCCCCTGCTCCTGCAGGGTCTCCAGCGCCTGCCGGGTTCCGTGGAGCCGGGCGGACAGATTGTCGGTCGTCACCCACAGGGTGCTGCCCTGCTGCCGGGTGTTAAAAGGCAGGGGGGCGCCCTTCAGCGTCTCCACATGGAGATCCAGGCTCTCCCCGTCCGGGATGGGCTTGGGGAGCGCAAACTCCCACCACTCCTTCAGGATGCCGTCCGGTTTGCCGTCCGAGTCCAGGTCCGGGTTGTAGATGATGTGGTGGATGTAGCCGGTGGTCAGGCCGCTGATGTCTGCCTGGATCTCCTTGCCGTCGACAGGTCCATCCGGCGTCTTACTGCCGCCGTTACCGATGGTAGCACCGGTGCCGACACCGGACCAGTCAGGGCCGCTGCCGGTCGCCGTCGCCGTCACCTGAGCGGCTCCGCTCACGGTGACCTTGCTGCCGATGCCATTGACACCGCCGCCGATGCCGGCACCACCGTAGGCACCGGAAGCGTTTACCTTGCCGCCGTTGATGGTGATGTCTTCGCCGTTGCCGTTCTCACCGCCGCCGATGCCAGCACCACCACCGTAGCCACCGGTAGCGGTCACGCTGCCGCCGTTGATGGTGATGTTTTTGCCGCTGCCGACATTACCGCCCCAAAAGCTGACGCTGCCGCCGCCGATGCCAGCACTACCGTAGCCACCGGTAGCGTCCACCGTGCCGCCGGTGATGGTGATGTTTTCGCCGCTGCCCTTCCAGCCGCCGCCGATGCCGGCAGCAGAAGCCCCGCCGGTGGCCGTCAGGCTGCCGGCTTCTTTATTATCGTCCTTCAGGGTCAGCTTGCCTGTGGAGGTTTTTTCAAGGCCCGCTCTGGAAGCGCCGCTTTTCAGCTCGTTATTGCCGTCCAGCTCGATCTCCACATTGCCCTTTCCCTGAACACTCAGGGCAGCCTTTCCTCTTTGATCATCCTCAAACTCAAAGTTGTCACCTCCGGTGTCGCTCACATCGATCTTTACGTCTTTCAGGGTGAGGTTCAGCACCTTATCGGCAAAGTTGTTGATCACCGTAATGGTGTTGCCCCAAAAGCCATCATCCTTTTTGTTCACCGGAGTAGTGTCTGCGGGGGCAGCAGCCGGGGCTGCCTGCTGGTCTGCACTCTCCTGCCGGTCTGCGCTTTTCGGTTCCTCGGCGATCTCCGGCTGGTCTGCGCCTTCCGGCTTCTCAGCGTCCTCCGGCTGGGCCGGCTGGTAGTTGTCTTCTACCACAGGGCCAAAGCCGGAATCCTCTGCTGCGGGGCCTTCCAGGTCGCTCTCCAGCGTGGTGATGACCGTATTAGAGGTGGTGATGACGGTCTCCTCCCCGGCCTTGTCCGTCCATTTCTCTCCGCCCTGTTCGATGGTCTGGCTGCCATCCTCATTTTTGGTGATGGTAATATCGCCGTAGTCGATGTAGTAGGTATCTGCAAAGGCCGGAGCCGCCAGAGATACCGTAATACTCAACGCTGCCATCAGAGCTGCTGCCCGGCGGAATGCGTTGTTCTTCCTCATAGTACTCTCCTTTTTTACGTTTTTTTGTGGTTTTTACACTTTTTTAAAGTTTCTGTACGAAACTCCATCATTACACCTATATCGGTCTTATGGAAATATACGATTTTCTTCTTCGTATCCACCTAAGCTCTCCACATACAACACTTCTCAGAACACGCAACCGTGTTTCCGCACTCTGAGAGGTGGGTGGAACTGCTTCCTCCGCATTCTGTTTCAGAATCTCATGCTGCATACACAGCAGACTACATCAAAGACGCAATTGTCTTACCGGAAAACGCTTCATCCATAAATGTCTGCACCTCCTTATAGAACTTTCTGACCGGGCATGTCTCCGTTGCATGCCGCGAGCAGAAGCAATCTTCTTCCAAGCAACGGTTGATCCTGGTAGTTCCTTCCACCGCATTGAATATATCAGCCAAACTGATGTCTTCCGGTTTTCGGTTTAAACTAAAGCCTCCGCCAACGCCGCGCTTTGTCGCAATGATCCCCGCATCGCGCAGAGGCTTTGCGATCTGAGCAATCATTTGTTTCGGGATTCCCATCTGCTTGCTGATATCCTCACTCCCCATAGGCGTTCCAAGGATTGCAAGAAATAGTGTCATCCTGATTGCATAGTCAGTTGTTACATTTAACTGCATAAAACCTTCCCGTCATAAATAGATTAGTTAATCGCTCATCTCATCAATTCCGTCAAAAAAATAGTCGCAGCGGGAACAACCGATAATTTCAAAAAGTCAACCTTGTGATCTCCTTTCTTTTTTACGTTTTTGTGGTTTTTACACTTTTTATTATCCCCCCCCCCCCTTACAGTTTTGGCAATAGGGAAAGACGGCGAAATTTCGGGCTTAAAATCCTCTATTTTGCGGCAATATGCAATAAAATACGGCAAACTTCCTCCCTGCCCCGGCGGGTGCTTCCCTCGGGCATAAATAAATATCCCCCGGCGGAGCCGGGGGATATTTATTTGCTTTTTGTGTATCTTTTTGCGCGCGCGTATGTTATAATAACATATTGTTCGAAAACAGATCCAACGTAAAAAAGGCAGAATATATCATATGAACACCAATGACATCTGGCTCATTGCCGGCCTCGGCAATCCGGAGCCGAAATACGACGGCACCCGTCACAACACAGGCTTTGCCGCGCTGGACTATCTGGCCGGCAAGTGGGGCATCTCCGTCTCCAAGACCAAGTTTCAGGGCCTGTGGGGGCAGGGCGAGGTAGACGGCCACAAGGTCGTGCTCCTGAAGCCCCTGACTTATATGAACCTCTCGGGCGACTCCATCGGCCCGCTGGCGGGCTTCTTCAAGATCCCTGCCGACCACGTCATCGTCCTGTGCGACGACATCACCCAGGACCCCGGCAAGCTGCGCATCCGGCCCTCCGGCTCTGCGGGCGGCCACAACGGCCTCAAGAGCATCATCGCCCGCCTCGGCGGCGAGAACTTCCCCCGCATCCGCATCGGCGTGGGCGCAAAGCCCCGCCCGGACTACGATTTGGCCGACTGGGTGCTGGGCAAGTTCCTGCCCGACGACGCCAAGGCCCTCGCCGACCGCTGCCCCGACATCGCAGCCGCTACAAAGCTCATCATGGACGGCAAGCTGGGTCTGGCGCAGAGCAAGTATAACGGGTAAGGCTCCCCCTTTGGGGGAGCTGGCGCGAAGCGCCTGAGAGGGCAAGGCCGCTGACAAAAAGCACAGACACAGCGATAACATCCCTCTGACAAAGAGTCTGCTTATCGCTGTATGGCAGCTCTTTCGCCCCGAGCTTGCCCTCTCCGTCACCTGCGGTGACACCTCTCCCAAAGGGAGAGGCTATTACGTCCATCTTCACTAGAAAGGAGGTCCACCATGTACGAAGCGCTCCTGAAAAACACCCCTGAATATCAGAAGACAGCGGCCAGCCTCACCTCCCCCGGCCCGGCGGCGCTGTTCGGCCTGCCTCCGGCAGGCCGGGCATTGCTCTACGCCGCGCTCCAGAAGGACACGGGCCGCATCCTCTGCGTCGTCACGCCCGGCGAGGCCGAGGCCACCCATTTTGCCGACGACCTCAAGACGCTGGGGCTCTCGGCGGCGGTGTTCCCGCCCCGGGACTTCATGCTCCGTCCCGTCGAGGGCGCGGGCCGCGAGTACGAGTACCGGCGTCTGTCGGTGCTGGGCGCACTGGCGGGCGGACGGCTGAACGCCGTCTGCGTCCCCGCCGAGGCCCTGCTCCAATACACTGTGCCGCAGGACGAGTTCCAGAAGAACACCCTCACCCTCAAGCCCGGCATGGTCTACAACCGCGAAGCGCTGGTGGAGCGGCTCTTCGCCGCCGGATATGTGCGGCGCAGTCAGGTGGACGGCCCGGGACAGTTCAGCGTCCGGGGCGACATCGTGGACATCTACGCCCCCGATATGCGCCAGCCCGCCCGTGTGGAGTACTGGGACGACGAGATAGACTCTCTCGCCTCCTTCGACCTGCTCACCCAGCGGCGGGACGGTGCGCTGGAAAAGATCTATCTTTCCCCCGCCCGTGAGGTGCTGTTCGGCAGCACCGCCGACACGGCAGAGGCCCTCCGCGCCGCCCAGAAGAAAGCCCGGGGCAAGCGCCGCACCGCCCTCGAAAAGGCCATGGAGTCCGACCTCGCTCAGCTGGACAGCGGCGTCATGCCCGAGGCCATGGACAAATACTACGGTCTGCGGTACGAGACGCCCGCCACATTGCTGGACCACCTGAGCAGCCCCATCTTCATCCTCGACGAGGTGGGCGGCATCCGGGACGCCCAGAAGGCCACCGAGTTCCGCCGCAGCGAAGAGCTGACCGGCCTGCTCGAGGAGGGCGTCATCTGCCCCGGCCTCGATGTGCTCTACCAGACGATGGACGACCTCGCCATTGCGGCGCAGGACCAGAGCACCCTGCTCTGCGAGAACTTCCTGCGGGGCATGAACGAATTCAAGCTGAAAGACCTCATCAACGCCGAGGCCTTCGCGGCTCCCAACTGGGGCGGCGACCTCGCTTCCCTGCGGGAAGACCTCGACCCGCTGGTCCAGCAGGGGTACGCCGTGGCCCTTTTCGCCGGCACGCCCAAGGGTGCAGCGGCCCTTACCCGCGATTTGGCTGACAAGGGCTATACCGTCAGTATGAGCCGGGACGTCCGGCCCGCGAAAGGTCTGGTTCAGGTACTGCCCGGCCACCTCACGGCGGGCTGCACCTTCCCGTTCGCCCGCGTGGCGGTCATCTCGTCCCGGCGTCACGGTCTGGACGACGAGGCCGCCGAAAACAAAAAGCGCAAGAAGAACAAAAACGCCCTGTCCAGCCTCTCGGACATCAAGCCCGGCGACTATGTGGTTCACCAGAGCCACGGCATCGGCATGTATGCGGGCATCCAGCGTCTCGAGGTGCAGGGCGCGATAAAAGATTACCTGAAGATCCAGTACTCCGGCTCCGACGTGCTGTATGTGCCGGTCACTCAGCTCGATCTGCTGAGCCGCTACACCGCCCCCGGCGACGAGGAAAAGGTGAAGCTTGCCAAGCTGGGCGGCACCGAGTGGCAGCGCACCCGCGCCAAGGTCAAAAAGGCCACCGAAGAGATGGCCCAGGAGCTCATCGAGCTCTACGCCCGCCGCCGTCAGGCCACGGGCTACGCCTTCCCCGCCGACGGCGAGTGGCAGAGCGATTTCGAGTCCCGCTTCGAGTACGACGAGACGGACGACCAGCTCACCGCCACCGCCGAGATCAAGAAGGACATGGAAAAGGGCTGGCCCATGGACCGTCTGCTCTGCGGCGACGTGGGCGTCGGCAAAACAGAGGTCGCCTTCCGCGCGGCCTTCAAGTGCGTCATGGGCGGCAAGCAGTGCGCCATTCTGGCCCCCACCACCCTGCTGGCGTGGCAGCACTACAACAGCATCATCTCCCGCATGGAGGCGTTCCCGGTGAAAGTCGGGCTGCTCTCCCGCTTCCGCACCGCCAAGCAGCAGAAAGAGACCCTGCGGGGCCTGCAGGCCGGCAGCGTGGACATCGTCATCGGCACCCACCGCCTCCTCTCCAAGGACGTCCGGTTCCACGACCTGGGCCTTGTCATCATCGACGAGGAGCAGCGTTTCGGCGTCAAGCACAAGGAGAAGCTGAAAGAGAACTTCATCGGCGTGGACATGCTGACCCTCTCGGCCACCCCCATCCCCCGCACCCTGAACATGGCCATGAGCGGCATCCGCGACCTCTCCACCATCGAGCAGCCGCCCATCGAGCGCCAGCCGGTGGAGACATTCGTGCTCGAGTACAATGACGTCATCCTCGCCGAAGCCATGAAAAAGGAGCTGGCCCGGGGCGGTCAGGTCTACTACCTGCACAACCGGGTGGACAACATCGAGTCCTGCGCCGCCCATGTCAGCCAGATGGTGCCGGGAGCGCGGGTGGGCATCGCCCACGGCAAGATGACCGAGGAAGAGCTGAACCCCGTCTGGCAGCACCTGCTGAACGGCGAGATCGACATCCTCGTCTGCACCACCCTCATCGAGACGGGCATTGACGTGCGCAACTGCAACACCCTCATCATCGAGGACGCCGACCGGATGGGTCTGGCCCAGCTGTACCAGATCCGGGGCCGGGTGGGCCGCTCGGGCCGGAAAGCCTACGCCTACTTCACCTTCCGGCGGGACAAGACCCTCACCGACATCGCCCAGAAGCGGCTTTCGGCTATCCGGGAGTTCACAGCCTTCGGCTCCGGCTTCCGCATCGCCATGCGCGACTTACAAATTCGCGGCGCGGGCAGTCTGCTGGGCCACAGCCAGCACGGCCACATGGAGGCCGTGGGCTATGACCTTTATGTCAAGATGCTTGGTCAGGCCATCGCCCGGGCCAAGGGCGAGCCCATCCAGCGGGACAAGAGCGAATGCCTCGTAGACCTGCGGGTGGACGCCTTCATCCCGGAGAAGTATATCGCCGACGGCCCGGGCCGCATCGAGGCCTACAAGCGCATCGCCGCCATCCAGACCCCCGAGGACGCCGCCGACGTGCTGGACGAACTCATCGACCGCTACGGCGACCCGCCGCCCTCTGTCAGCGACCTCGTGAACGTCTCGCTGGTGCGGGTCCAGGCTGCCGCCGTGGGCGTCTACGAAGTCACCCAGAAGAAGGATACCCTGCTGTTACAGGTGGAGACGCTGGACGTGGCCATGATACGCGGCCTGCTCATCGCTTTCAATGGCCGGGTGACGGCAGGAGCCGGCACCAAGCCCTACCTCTCGGTGACTCTCCAACCCGACGAAAAGCCGCTGGAACTGCTGCAAAGCATCCTCAAGGCGATGGCCGACATCCTTGCTGCCCCGCCGGAAGAAAACACCGGCAAAAAATAAATTTCACTAGGAGTACACTTATGAAGAAGAAACTCATCGCGCTCGTCTGTGCCCTCGCTCTGGCCGTCGGCCTCGTGGGCTGCAGCCTCTCCACCCCGGATTCCGTAGGCACCATCGGTAACGTGGACATCTCTTCCGGCCTCTATCTGCTGGCTCAGTTCGATGCCTACCAGACCGCCGCCGACCTCGCTTCCGACGACCAGGACGCCACCAAGGTGTCCAGCTTCCTCAAGGCCACCATCACCGTCGATGACGCCACCGGCGAGACCGCCGTGGTCAGCGACTATGTGGCCCAGAAGACCCTCGAGAACCTCGAGTCCTACGCCGCCATCGAGACCCGTTTCGATGAGCTGGGCGGCGTTCTGACCCTCGACGAGGAGACCCAGGCCGACAGCTACGCCTCCCAGCTGATGGAGCAGAACGGCGACCTCTACAAGGCCAACGGCATCGGCCTCGACACCCTCAAGCGGTTCGAGCGCATCCTCATCAAGAGCAACGACCTGCTCGAGATGTGCTACGGCACCGACGGCGAGACCCCCGTCTCCGACGCAGAGCTGACCAGCCACCTCGAGGACGAGATGGTCTACATCCGCTATGTGGTCGTGCCGCTCTACAACACCAGCACCTTCGCTTTTGCTGATGACGACCAGCGCACCCAGATGCTCGAGCTGGCTCAGACCGCCGCCGAGAGCTGCAACGCTGCCATCCCCGATGGGGCCAGCGCCCAGACCTCCGCTTTCAGCGCCGCCGTCGCCGCCGCCCTGCCCGACATCTACGCGGTGCTGGATGGCGAGCCCTCTTCCGACGCGTCTTCCCTCTCCACTGCCCTGCTGGGTTCTGACAACATCGATTCCACCTTCTCCGAGGAAGGCTCCGCCGATGTCGTCCGCGCCCTCAAGCCCGGCGAGGCCGCCGCCGTGCAGTATTCCAGCTATGCGCTGATGATGCTCATCCGTCTCGACCCGCTGGACGCTGACACGCTGGACAGCCTCCGCGCACAGGCCCTCTCCGACATGAAGAGCGGCGAGCTGCAGGACAGCCTTCAGTCCTATGGCGCCCAGCTGCCCCACGCTCTGGATTCTGCCGCCATGAAGAAGATGCCGGCTTCCAAAATCAAGAACAAACAGTAATTTTCCTTAAAAATAATACAAAAGCTCCGGGGATCTGTTGATTCCTGGAGCTTTTCTGTACTCATACTGCTTTTCAGATCCCGCTTCGGCCTTCTCAGGCTGTGGCGGGCGGCCCGACATTTTCTAACGCATTCTGATGCTATCCGACGTTTTTATCCGTTCTCTTGAAAACAATGCAGATGCATCATTTTTCTTATATTTCGGCGTTATTTTCGCCTTTTAGAGCCTCTCAGAATGGGCAGTTTTGCGTTTTTGATTTCCCATAATTTTCCAGCCCATACATCTTCGGCTGGTCTGCACCTTGATTATAGATGAATCGCTCTCCAATGTCAATAGCCCAGCGCCTATCAAAAGCCCAAGGGCGAGGTCCCTTGCGGAACCTCGCCCCTAGACTATGTGAGATAAATCACTACATGCGCGAACATATAATGTTTATCATTACAGGCCGTGTGCCTGTAATACCTGTTTTACAGCAATTCAACTTTTTAATGCAGCAGCGTTGAATTGCATATCGCAAACATGCTGTTATCCTGAACATTTTCATATACAAGGACTTCGTGGTCTGCCTCGATGGGTCCAGTATAGTGCATTTTTACAGGATTGTCAATATATGGTATTATTTTCGACATTTTAGCCAATCAGGAGCCGTGAAAAACAGCAAAATGCTCTGCCTGCACAGGGACAAATGGACGAGAGCCCGTTCATTCTTTTACTGCCTTTTCAAACTCCGCTTCCAGTGCCTCGTTGACGGCGCGGACGGCGGCGGCATCGGGTTTGATGGCCGTGCGGTCGTAGGTGAACAGGCCGTTCACCTCGTCCTCCACGTCGGTCAGCTGGGTGTACACCAGCGCCGAGAGGCCCTTTTTCAGCTGCGGGAGCACCGTCTTGCGCTGCAGATCGCAGTAGCGCTCGGTCAGCTCTGCCCGGCTTCTGGCCGTGCCGTAGCCGTAGGTCTTCCGGGGCGGCTCATGGCCGGGCATGGGCCATGCAATGCCGCCGTACTCGCTGAGGGCCACCGTGCGCACCTTCGGGCGGATGCGGAGCGGATAGAAGTAGTTGTGGATGGAATGCACATCTCCCCCGCCCCGGTCGAACCAGCCGCTGGCCTCGTCCACCGGACGGGACGGGTCGAGGGCGCGGAGGGTCTCGGTGGCTTTCCGCGCGTCGAACTGCCCCCACCCCTCGTTGAACGGCACCCAGCACCCGATGCAGGGGTGCCGACCCAGCGCGGCTACCGTGTCGGCCAGCTCCCGGGCGTACTCCTCCCGGCTGTGGGCGCTGCCCCGGCCCAGAAAGCCCCACAGCAGCTTCCCGTCCGGGGCGCGGCGCATCAGGGGCTGTAAGGCGTTGGTCAGGTAGGTGACGTACCACATCGGGTAGGCCCCGCCGCCGTTGACCATGTCCTGCCAGACGATGATGCCCAGCTTATCGCAGTGGTAGTACCAGCGCTCCGGCTCGATTTTGGCGTGCTTGCGCAGCAGGTTGAAGCCCAGCTCCCGCACGGTGTGCAATTCGTGCTCTACGGCGGCGTCGGAGGGCGGGGTGTAAAGGCCGTCGGGCCAATAGCCCTGGTCCAGCAGGCCGTTGAGCAGGATGGGCCTGCCGTTCAGGAAAAAACGCCGGATGCCCTTTGCATCCTCTTTGCACTCCCACTTGCGGAGGGCGAAATAGCTGTGGACGGTGTCGAAGCCCTCCTCTTCGCCCTGGGTCGTTCCGACGGTCAAATCATAGAGGAAGGGGCTGTCGGGGCTCCACGGGAAGAAATGCTCTTCGGCGATGTTCAGGGTCACTTCGCCGTCCCGGTCGGCCTCGTCGCTGCCCCAGTCCTCGGCGATGGTCACGCCGCCGGCCCGCACCACGGCCCAGAGGTTCACAGCGCCGCCGGGCTTCGAGGTATGGACTTTCACCGTCACCGTCCGGGCGTCGTAGTCCGGGGTGACGGTCAATGTATCAATGTAATTTTCCGGCACCCGCTCCAGCCAGACCGTCTGCCAGATGCCGCTCTGGGCCGGGTAGAACATCCCGCCGGGCCTGAGGGTCTGCTTGCCTCTCGCCTGTGTGCCGGTGCCGGTGGGGTCCTGCACGGCCACCCAGAGGGTGTTGCGTCCCTGCGGGTGGAGCAGGTCGGTGATGTCCAGCGTGAAGGGCCAGTAGCCGCCCCGGTGTCCCCCGGCCAGACGGCCATTGACCTCCACCGCGCAGGCGTAGTCCACCGCCCCGAAGTGGAGCAGGACGCGCCCGCCCTCCCCCGCCGGGGGCGTGAAGGTGCGGTGGTAGTGGAGCCACTGGCCGGGCTGCAGCGTCCGGCCCACGCCGGAGGCTTTTGCCTCGGGCGAATAGGGTACGAGGATAGCGCCGTCCCACTTTGCCGGGAACTCTGAACTCTGGGTGATGGCGTAGTCCCACAGGCCGTTCAGGTTGACGTAGCTGTCCCGGCGCATGCTCGGGCGGGCATATTCGGGGAGCGGATGCATTTTAGTACCTCTTTTTCATAAGCCAGTCGGATTTGGCTCTCCTGAAACAGGAGAGCCGGCGAGTGTCAGCGAGACTGAGAGGTTTTATAGGCTGCGGCCAGCTTTTCCAGTGCGGGCAGGCTGCGCTTCACCTTCTCGGTGTCGATGCAGTAGGCAAAGCGGACATAGCCCTTGACGCCGAAGGTGTCGCTGGGGACCAGCAGCAGATCGAACTCCCGGGCCTTGCGGCAGAAGGCGTTGGCGTCCTCTTCCAGCGCCTTCGGGAAGATATAAAATGTGCCGCCGGGGCGCTCCACCTCAAAGCCCAGCTCGGTGAGCTTATCGTACAGCAGGTTCATGTTCGTCTCGTAGACGGACAGATCGCTGGTGACGTCGAGGCACTCGGCAGTGGCTTTCTGGATGATGCTGGGCGGGCAGTTGTGGCCGGTGAAGCGGGAGATCTGGGCCATCATGTCCACCAGCACGTCTTCCCCCTCGCAGCCGGGCCGGACGGCCACATAGCCCAGACGTTCGCCGGGCAGGCTCAGGCTCTTGGAGAAGGAGAAGCAGGTCAGGGTGTGGGGGTAGAACGCTGCCGGGTAAGGCACCTTTTTGCCGTCGAAGGCGATGTCACGGTAGGGCTCGTCGCTGACGAGGAAGATGTTGTGGCCGAAAGCCTTGCTCTTCTCGGTCAGGATGTCGGCCAGACGGCTCAGGGTCTCGGCGGAGTAGACGACGCCGGTGGGGTTGTTCGGGGTGTTGATGAGGACGCAGGTGACGTTCTCGGTCAGCATCTCTTCAAAGGCGTCGAGATTCGGCTGGAACGCCGGCGCCTGAGGCGGCACGACCTTGAGCACAGCGCCGGTCCCCTCCACATAGGGGCCGTACTCGGGGAAATAGGGGGCGAAGGTCAGCACCTCGTCGCCGGGCTTGGTCACAGCGCGGATGGCGTGGGCGATAGCGCCCGCCGCACCGGTGGTGGGGAAAATATCCTTCTGCTCATAGGGCAGGCCGAAGGTCTTTGCCAGATGGGCCGCCACGGCGGTGCGGAAGCCCGGGTCGCCCTGACTGGGGCAGTAGCCGTGGAGGGCGACAGGCTCTTCCTCGGCCAGCAGGGTCTGCATGGCTTTGGTGAACTTGTCCGGGCAGGGGACGCTGGGGTTGCCCAGCGAGTAGTCGAACACGTTCTCATAGCCTATCTCGGCGGCGCGCTGTTTGCCGTACATGAAAGTCTCGCGGATGACGCTCTTGTGGCCCAGCATGGCGCGGTAAGTCTCGTTCAGCATAATACTTTCCCTCTTTTTCTTATTGATCCTCTTCCGGCAGAGCGGAGGCATAGCTCTGCTCCACCTTCACCATACAGCAGTATCCCGGGTCCTGCTCCTTGACGAAATTGCACATCTCGGCCAGCCGCGCGTCCTTGTCGCCGGTGTAGCCCGCCGGGAATACGAGGTCGAACAGCACGTTGGTGTGGCTGTCCCCCGGCACGATGCGCAGGTCATGGATGGACAGACGAGGGTCCATCTGGCGGGCTTTTTCCATCAAACGGCTCCGCAGGATGCCTACGGCGGCGTCCGACGTCACGATGGGGTCGTAGTGGATGGTGACCTGTAGGTGGTCTTTTTTCAGAAAATCCCGCTCGATGTTGTCGATGATGTCGTGGGCTTCCAGCGGGTCGGCCTCGGCGGGGAACTCGATGTGGAGCGAGGCAAACTGATGCCCCGGGCCGTAGTCGTGGACCATCAGATCGTGGACGCCCAGTACCCCCGGATAGCTCATGACGGTGTGCTCGATGTGCTCCACCAGCTCCGGCGAGGGGCTCTCGCCCAGCAGGGGGCTGAGGGTGTCCATCATAAGCCCCCAGCCCGACCAGAGGATGAACGCCGCCACAGCCACGCCCATGAGGCCGTCCAGCACGTCCCAGCCCGTCAGGTGGGAGAGGACGGTGGACAGGAGCACGGCGCTGGTGGTCAGCACATCGTTCCGGCTGTCGGCGGCGGTGGCCATCAGGGTCTCGGAGTTGATGCGCTGGCCGATGGTCTTATTGAAGCGGCTCATCCAGAGCTTGACGCCGATGGACGCCGCCAGCACCCCCACACTGAGCCAGCTGAACACCACTGCCGTCGGGTGGAGCACTTTGAGCGCGGATTCTTTCAGCAGCGAAAGCCCGATGGCGAGGATGGTGACGCAGACCACGAGGCCCGCCAGATATTCGTACCGGGCGTGGCCGTAGGGATGCTTTTCGTCCGGGCCTTTGGCCGCCAGCCGGAAGCCCACGAGGCTCACCACGTTGGACGAGGCGTCCGAGAGGTTGTTCAGGGCGTCGGCCATGATGGCGATGGAGCCGAACAGCGTCCCCGCCGCCAGCTTGCCCAGACAGAGCAGGAGATTGCAGGCCATGCCCACGAGGCTGGCCAGATTGCCGTAGGCCGTGCGGACGGCGGCGTTCTTGGTATCGTCCGGGTGCCGGACGAACAGGCGGATGAGCAGTTGTGTCATAAAATTCCCTCTCAGCAGGTATTTCGATGCTACCAGTATAGCACTGCACTTTATGGTTTTGAAGAATTTCGGTAAAATTTTTCGGGTATGCAAAGCCCCCGGCGGGGAAGTTCCCTGCCGGGGGCGGCGTTTTTGGGACCAAGCGCTCCTTACTTATCGGAAGGCTTGCTCAGGTCGATGCTGCGGATGATCTTGCGCACGGGCAGCACGCTCTTGGCGTTCATGGACAGCTCGTCCACGCCCATCCGCAGGAACGTCTCGGTGAGGGCGGTGTCTGCGCCCAGCTCGCCGCAGATGCCCACCCAGATGCCGTGGCGGTGGCCCGCGTCGATGGTCATCTTGATGGCCCGGAGCACAGCGGGGTGGTGCGGGTTGAAGAAAGGCTCCAGCTTTGCGTTCTGGCGGTCCAGAGCGCAGGTGTACTGGGTCAGATCGTTGGTGCCGATGGAGAAGAAGTCGCACTCCTCGGCCAGCTCGTCGGCGATGAGGACAGCGGCGGGCGTCTCGATCATGGTGCCGACCTCCAGCTTCTCGTCGAACTTCTTGCCCTCAGCCCGCAGTTCCGCGCGGCACTCATCCAGCACGGCCTTGGCGTCCTGCAGCTCCCGCAGGCTGGTGATCATGGGGAACATGACGCTCATGTTGCCGTAAGCGGAAGCGCGGAGCAGGGCGCGCAGCTGGGTCTTGAAGAAGTCCTTCCGGGTCAGGCAGATGCGGATGGCGCGGTAGCCCAGCGCGGGGTTTTCCTCGTGGTCCAGCTTCATGTAGTCCACAGTCTTGTCTGCGCCGATGTCGCAGGTGCGGACGACCACCTTGCGGGGTGCAAGGCTCTCGAGCACCTGCTTGTATGCCTCAAACTGGTAGTCCTCCGTCGGGAAGTCCTTGCAGTTGAGGTAGACGAACTCGGTGCGGAAGAGGCCGACGCCGTCGGCGTCGTTCTGCTGCACAGCGCCCACGTCGCTCATGCCGCCGATGTTGGCAAAGACGTTGATGGTCTTGCCGTCGAGGGTGGTGTTGGACTTTCCCTTCAGCTCCTGCAGCAGGGCCTGCTTTTTCTGGTCTTCCTGCTGGCGCTTTTTCAGGCTCTTGAGCAGGTCGGGGGTGGGGTCAACGTAGACACAGGCGTTGTAGCCGTCCACGACCGCCATCTTGCCGTCCCAGTCGTCCTGGATGACCTTGCACTGGATAAGGGCGGGGATGTTCATGCTGCGGGCGAGGATGGCGGTGTGGCTGTTGGAGCTGCCCTCCCGGGTGATGAAGCCCAGCAGCAGGCTCTTGTCCATGCGGACCGTCTCGGACGGGGCCAGGTCCTCAGCCACGAGGATGCTGGGCTCCGTCCCCTGCAAAGTAGCGTTGTCCACGCCCTGCAGGATGTCGAGGATGGCTTGTGCAATGTCGATGACGTCGGCGCTGCGGGCCTGCAAATAGGGGTCATCCATGGCGGCGAAGACGGCGGCCTGATTGTCGCCGGCGGTCTTGACGGCGTACTCAGCGCACTTGTGCTGGCCGTTGATGATCTCCTTGATGGCGTCCACGAAGTCGTCGTCATCCAGCATCATGGCGTGGATGTTGAACACCTCGGCGATGTCCTCGCCGGCCTCGGCCAGAGCCTTCTCGTACAGAGCGGTCTGCTGGTCGATAGCCTTGGCGCGGGCGTCCTCAAAACGGGCCACTTCAGCGGCGGTGTCGGCCACTTCGGCGGCAGAGATGACGGTATCTTTTTTCTTATAAATCTTCAGCTTTCCGATGGCAATGCCATTCAGGATGCTTCTACCGGTACCTACCTGCATCGCAATTTCTCCTTATTCTTGCTGTTTTGTGTTCCGTAACAAAAAGCCCCCGCAGGACATTCCCCGCAAGGGCTTCTCATCACGCTGGGCGATCAGACGTTCTCGCTCAGGAATTTCTGGATAGCTTCGGCGCAGGCGGCTTCGTCATCGCCCTCCACCTTGATGGTGACGGTGTCGCCCTGCTTGACGCCCATGCCCATCAGGGCCATCAGCTTGCGCAGGTCGCAGGTCTTGCCGCCCTTTTCGAGGGTGGCGGTGCTGGCAAAGCCCTTGGCCAGCTTGACGAGCAGACCGGCGGGACGGGCGTGGATGCCGCAGGCATCCTTAACGGTATACTGGAATTCCTTCATGATCATTTTCTCCTTACTTCATCCGGTCCTCCTGGGCAGCTCACCCTGCCCCTCGGGACGCAGCACTCGAACCTTCTGGCTGCTGGATGTCTACCTTTATTATAAACCTTAGTCGTTCTTTTTTCACCCTTTCATATTGCTGATTTTTTATCAAAAATTTTAGTAACATTGAACAGAATTTTTCTGCAAAAATACCACTACTGCACAATTTTTCTGTTTCATCGCACTTTTTTGTACAGAATGACGGTTATTCGACGGGGTATCCCTCGGCGTCCAGCGGCAGGTCGGTGTACTGCACGGGCTGCTCCTGTGCAGCGTCCGGCTCGCCGGAGGTCTGCTGGGCCTGCCCCTCCGCGCCCAGCTCGCCGTCGTGGCGCTCTCCCCAGTCGCCGCTGAAATCTTCGCCCGAGGTCTGCTGGGCCTGACCCTCTGCGCCCAGCTCGCCGTCGTGGCGCTCTCCCCAGTCGCCGCTGAAATCTTCGCCCGAGGTCTGCTGGGCCTGACCCTCTGCGCCCAGCTCGCCGTCGTGGCGCTCTCCCCAGTCGCCGCTGAAATCTTCGCCCGAGGTCTGCTGGGCCTGACCCTCCGCGCCCAGCTCGCCGTCGTGGCGCTCTCCCCAGTCGCCGCTGAAGTCCTCGCCGGACACCTGTTCGGCCTCCTGCAGGGCCATCGCGGTCTGGGCGTCTTTCAGCCCGGTGACGGTGCCGGAGGGCTTTTCCAACAGATACGCACCCACGGCCTTTTTCTTGTAGACCAGCAGCACGCCGTAGCTGCTCACATCGCCCCGGCTGGCCGCCGGGATGAGCGCTGTCCACTTCTCCACCGTCTTGCCCTTGTAGCGGGCCAGGTCCATGCCGCTCTGCTGCACCACCCCGTTAAAGGCCGAAAAGCTGTCGTCCCACTTGCGGGGGATCTTGACCTTATCGGCGGTGATGGACGCGCCGTCCACGTCCAGCCCGTAGCCCGTGAACCAGGTCTGGATGTCCTGCGCACTCTCGATTTTATTGCTTGCCGCCGCGACAGCCACCGAGCGGGTGCTGATGTACCGTCCCAGCATGGCACTGAACACCACCAGCGCACAGCACATCGCCCCCACGCCCAGCTTCTTGACGCTTGCCTTACTCAGTGTGACCACAAACATACCCTTGCCTCCCACCCATTCAGATTTGTCCGTACAGCATATGCGGGAGGCGGCGGTATCATGCAAAAACGGGACCGCCTTCCAGCAGTCCCGTCTCGTTTTCTGATTCACTTTCCAGTGGCAGGCGTCTGGCGATAGATGCCTAGGCTGTTGTCCGGCATGGGCATCTCCACCCGGGAGGCGCGGTCGTTCACGGCCGCCATCATCGCGGCCATTGCGGCCAGCACCACGGCAATGATGAGCCACTTTACAAAATTCGGCAGTTTTTTCATTTGTTACATCCTCAGTTGGTTTTCGGTCGGCAGAGGGTGCGGGCGCGGGCCAGCAGTTCCGCCGCCTCCGGCCCGGAAAGCTGTTTCACCCACGCCGGGCGCTCTGCTGCGCCCGGGCCAGTGCTGTCAGCTTCCGCAAAGCTGGCAAGGCCGGTATCGGTGCGGTCATTCCATGCGATAAAACCTTCCGGCGCGATGTGGGCGCCGAGACGGCAGCCCAGCACCGCCGTCTTGCCCTCGGGACGCCACGGACGGCCCAGATAGACGCTGCCCGGCGGGCAGTCGGAGATGAAATCGCAGCTCCAGAACACAAAGCCCAGCCCGTCTGCCCTGCCCGAAGGAGCTGTGACATAGCTGTGAGGGATGTGGTTGTCCACCGTGCGGATGACGCAGTTTTCGAAGAGGGCGTCGCCGCCGCCAAAGATGAAATCAATGTCGCCCGCGATCTCACAGTCGGTGTAGTACTGGGCGGTCGGTTTGCGGGGCGCAAGACCGCGCGGGCCGAGAAAGCCGTCCTTCTCCCGCTCCTTTTCGGGCAGCGGGGCGCAGAAGAGCGTATCCTGACTGCCCAGCAGCTTGACCCGGCGGAACACCGCCCGGGTGCTGTCCACATAGGCCGCGACGGCCTGCCCGGCTTTCGCGCCCGGGCCGGCGTCGTTTTCGATCGTCATCTCCTCCACGCAGAGCGTTTTGCCGCTGAAAAAGGCGGTGTAGCTGCGGAAGGTATGGGTGGGCCGCCCGTCCTTGTGAGGCAGCCTGCCGCCGTCGCCCCACACGAGTTTTGTCTTATCTGCACCCGCCCCCCGCAGGGTGATGCAGCGCTTTTCGCAGACCAGCTTTTCCCGGTAAATGCCGGGGCCGACCTGCACCAGTGCTTCCTCCTCATAGGGTACGGCCAGCACCGCCTCCGCGATGGACGCGAAGTCGCCGCTGCCGTCCTGTGCAACTGTAACTGTCAGCATATATTTTTTCTCCTATGATCGATCCAGATACTGACAAGTATACCCTCTCGCCGCCCAAAAAGCAACTCAGCTGTTTTCGAGCCGGAGAACAGCGGCGGTAATGTCGTCGGGACGGCCCCGCTGGACGGCCCGGGCGCGGGCGGCTTCCACCAGCTTTTTCGCCAGAACGTCGGGCTGTTCTGCCTTGGCAGCGGAGAGTTCCAGCTGCTGCATCACCCAGCCGGGGCCGTCCACCAGGAGGCCGTCCGACACCAGCACCACATAGTCCCCCGCCGCCAGATGCACCACCCGGCTCTGTCCGCTGACGCCGCCGAGGATGCCCATCGGCAGGCTGGCTTCGCCCACAGCCCGGGCCTTGCCCCCATGCACGAGGAAGCCCGGGGCCGCACCGGCCTTGAAGAGCCGGGCTGTGCCGGTATAGAGGTCTACGCTCACGAGGTCGAGGGTCGCGCCGCTCTCCTCGTCGCTCTTGAGCGCCAACGCCACGTTCACGAGCCGGGCCGCAAGCTCTGCGGTAAAGCCCGCTTTGAGCAGGCGTGCCGTCAGCTCTGCGGCGAGGCTGCCGTCTACTGCCGCCGGACGTCCCGTTCCCATGCCGTCGCAGAGTATCATCTGGGCCGCTGCCGCGCTGCAGAACTGCTGGACTGCGTCGCCGGAGATCTCGCCCCGCGCCGCCGCGCCCGCCGTCCCGAATACGGCCCGGAGCAGGGGCTTTTCGGCAAAGAGCAGGGTGGTCATCCCCTTGCAGGAGAGCACCTGCGGCGGCTCGAGGCTGCGGCGGCAGATGCGCCCCACCTCCCCGGCCAGAGCGGCCAGCTCTTTTTCATTGAAGCGGGTGCGGGGCAGCGTCACCGCCGCCCGGGTGCGGCCCAGATCGTCCAGCGTCACAGTACATTCCAGCGGCGGCGTCCCCAGCTGAGCGAACAGCGCCGACACCCGGCCAGACTTGTAGGGCTCCGGGCTTCCGGGACGCCCCAGCTGTTCGCTGAGGACGCCCAGTGCATCGGCCACGGCGCTGTACTGTTCCGTGAGGGCCGTCCGCATGGCCTCGGAGTGGACGCGGGCCTCCCGGCGGCTGCGGTAGAGTGCAAATGCCTTGTCCCCCGCCGCGCAGAGCGCCGCCGGGTGGATGCACCGCGCCAGCTGACCGGGCAGAAGCGCCGCTTCCAGATGGCCTTTTTCTTCCAGAATGGGGCGCAGGGCCTCCATTCCTTCCAGGGTGGAGGCGTGCTCCTGCTTCCAGCAGACTTCCCGCCGCCCGCAGTTGGCGCAGAGGCCGTCGTGGATGTTGTCGATGACCCAGCGGAACCCCTCGCACCGGCGTGGAAAAGCGTCGTACACCTCGTTCACCGTCTCCGCCAGCGAGGAGAGGCTTTCGGCCACCGCTTCCAGCCGGGTCGCGGCGGCAGAGAGGCGCGGCCGCTCGTCGCCGGGCGGGTCGTCCTCTTTGCGGGCGGGCATCAGCCAGCCCGCGGGCAGCAGGGCGCAGAGCCCCGCACCCGCCCCGGCGCTGAGCAGAAAGCTGAACGCCTCCGCCAGCGGCTGGACGCAGAGCACCCCTGCCACACAGCCGCCCGCATAGGCCGCAAGCCCCTCCACCCGTCGCGCCGGGGCAAGCACCGCCGCAGCGGCACACCCACAGGCAAGCCCGGCGGCGGCAGGCGCAAGGGCAGGGTCTGACGCGGCCAGAGCCGCACCCGTCACCCCGCTGAAAGCCAATGCCTCCAGCGGCAGGCCCTTGCAGCAGAGGGCCAGCTCTGCCAATGCGCAGACCATCACCCCGGGCAGGAAGAAGCCAAAGCTCATCCCGCCCAGTGCGGCGGCCACAGCGGCAGACAAGATCAGGCTGCCCATGCCCGGTTTTTCGGGCGGGAAGCGCCGCAGGCCGTATCCCGCCGCTGCTGCCAGCAGGGCGTCGCCGCCGCAGAACAGGATGGTCTGAACGCCGTTTTCCTCCCCCGCCGCGAAGCAGACTACGCTTCCCACCAGTGTGCCGCAGCCAGCCGCTACCGCCGGGACGAATCGGCCGGGCCAGAGCCATCGTGCCGCTACCGCCGCGCCCAGTGCGCAGAGCAGGCAGACGCTCTCCACGGTCAGCGTTCCGAAGCTCCGGGCCAGCACCCCCAGTGCGGCCCCGGCGGCTCCCACAGCGAAGCAGTCCTCCGCAAAGCCCAGCGTCAGCCCCAGCCCGAAAGGCATCAGCGCACCGTACAGCACGGCCCAGCCTCCGGCCAGCCCCAGCAGGAACGCGCTCCCCTGCCGCAGGGCGGGCCGCACTGCCGCCCGCGCCCGGAGCGCACCGTTCACCCGCTTTTTCCCGTCTGTGAGCTGTATCGTCCGAAAAGATACCTGCATGAAAAAATCCCCGCTTTCCGGCGGGGATCTTTTGCAATATCACGCTGTGCTGTTCTGTTTCCCGCGCCTTCTGCGTATACTGTAGCGCAGGGCGCGCGCAGTTTTTGGCGCAAGGTATGGAACCGCCGTAAATGTCCTCAAAAATGTAAAAAGTCCTACAACACTCAAAAATGCCGCAGGACTTTGAAGTTTTATAATGAATATCAGCTACTCAGCAATAAAAATGCACCTCGTGGAAATCATTTTTCCACCGGTCGATTATATCACTTCTATTTTTTTCGATTTCTTTTTGAATTTTCTTCAATTCTTTTTGGGGAATCCGGGAATTATTATGCGCTATGACGCACTTTCCCTCTCGAGTTATCTAAATTTTAGTGGCATGTTCACTCGGGGTGCCCTCTGCCACATGCAGATGCACAGGCTCTACGGGAGTTCCCTCATTCATCTAGTAATATACATTAAATGCTCCAACTTTCAATACTTTGGGCATACATTCTCCTTTCAAAAATCAACATACTTTTTTCTTAATGATTTCCTTGTAACGTGCCATTTCCTCCGGGGTAAAGCCGTTGATGTCTTCCCATTTGTAATCCGGAAGATAGCAGACAGCAGAATGGAAGCAGTCTTTTGCATCCGGCTTTTCAAAATAGACCTTCACGCGGCCATCCGAGAGCATCTCCGAATGGACGACCTCGGTGTTATCGTCCAACGTCATAAACGGATACATCATACAGACTGCCTCCTCACTTTTTATTATACGGTATTTCAGCCATTCAGCTTCTCGATGGCGGCCTTCACCCGCTCGAGGGCCGTTTCACGGCCCATCATGCAGGCGAGGTCGGTGCCGCCGCCGGGGGTGCGCTGCTTGCCGGAGAGGGCGATGCCCAGCGGGTAGAGCAGCCAGCCATTCTTCTTGCCCAGCTCCTCGGCCTTGGCCTTGCAGGCGTCGAAGACGGTGTCACGGTCATTGAAGTCCAGTGCCTCGTCGCTCAGCACGGGCAGCAGGGCTTCCAGTGCCTCCTTTGCGGACTCAGGGGTGGTCTTCTGCTTCTTGTTGGCGTAGAGGCTCACGTCATACTCGGGCATGGCGTCGAAGAAGTCCAGCTGCTCGGGGATCTCGCCCAGGACCTCGCAGCGGGGCTGCAGGTTTGCACAGAGCAGCTTCTTGTTGATGGGGGTATGGACGGCGCTGTCGATCCAGGGCTCAGCCTTGGCGAGGAACTCCTCGGGGGACAGGCGGCGGATATACTCGGCGTTGATGGCCCGCAGCTTGAGAGGGTCGAAGATGGCGGGAGACTTGGAGATGCCGTCCGGCGTCCAGATCTTGACCAGATCCGCCAGCGAGAAGATCTCCTGCTCGGCGTACTCGCCCTTGGGGCTCCAGCCCAGCAGGCAGATGTAGTTCAGGATAGCCTCGGTCAGGTAGCCCTTTGCAACGAGATCCTGATAGCTGGCGTCGCCGTTGCGCTTGGACAGCTTGTTCTGAGCGTCCTTCATGACCGGCGGGCAGTGGATGTAGTGGGGGATGTTCCAGCCGAAAGCCTGGTACAGCAGATTATACTTCGGGGTGGAGGACAGATACTCGCTGCCGCGGATGACGTGGGTGATGCCCATGAGGTGGTCGTCCACGACATTTGCGAAGTTGTAGGTGGGCATACCGTCGGTCTTGATGAGGATCTGGTCGTCCATCTCGCTGTTGTTGACCTCGATGTGGCCGTAGACCATATCGTCGAAGCCGGTCACGCCCTCGTGGGGGATCTTCTGGCGGATGACGTAAGGCTCACCGGCGGCGAGGCGCTTTTCCACCTCCTCCCTGGGCAGGTCGCGGCAGCAGCCATCGTAGTGGGTCATCTCACCGTGGGCGCGCTGCTCGGCGTGGAGGGCTTCCAGACGCTCCTCGGTGCAGAAGCAGTAATAGGCCTTGCCCTCAGCCACCAGCTGCTCGGCATACTGCTTGAACATGCCCATGCGCTCGCTCTGGACGTAGGGGCCGACGGGGCCGCCGATGTCCGGGCCTTCGTCCCACAGCAGGCCGGTCTCCCGCAGGGTGTTGTAGATGACATCCACAGCGCCCTCCACGTAGCGGCCCTGGTCGGTGTCCTCGATGCGGAGGATGAAGGTGCCGTCGTCGTGCTTGGCCATCAGGTAGGTGTACAGGGCCGTGCGCAGGTTGCCAACGTGCATATAACCCGTAGGCGAGGGCGCAAAACGGGTGCGGATATGATTGTTCGGCATAGTGATTTCTCCTTTTATCGCAATTTTCAAAAATAGTGCCTATCAAAACAGCATATTGGCGATATGCAGTTTGCGGATGCTGCTTGTGCATGAAAAACGCAAACTGCTATAATCTATCATAGGAAAATGAATTGCAAATAGCTCTGCCTAAGTTTACCCTCTCCGGCCCTGTTTGTCAACGGAGACCGTAAAGAGGAGCGGCCTTGGCCGCCCCTCTTTGCTTTTTTGAGAAGTTTTTGTCGAATCTGCCCGTTTAGATTGACGAATGACTCAACTTTTTGTATACTGAACAGGAACAAAGTTGACAGAATTTTCCTGTTTTTCCTGCACGGGAACATTTTTTGCGTTGTGTCGGCGTAAAAGATGCTCATTCTGCCATCTTTCCGGACACACTGAAAAGGAGAAATAAATATGAAAACAACTGGCATCGTTCGGGGCATCGATTCTCTGGGCCGCATCGTCCTCCCCAAGGAGCTGCGCACCAATATGCACATCGACAAGGACTCGAAGCTCGAGATCTTCGTGGAGGGCGATCAGATCATCCTCAAAAAGCACCGTCCCGCCGGCAGCTGCGATTTCTGCGGTGAGCTGGCGGCCGACATGGCCCAGTATGAGGGTTACTGCATCTGCCCCGCCTGCCGGGCCAAGATCGCTGCGCTGTAAACGGAAAAGGAGAATCACATGAGTCAGATGATCGACTTCACCCTGCCCTCCTGCGTACCGGGCCGGACGCTCCATGCATTCCGCTGTGTGCCGGAGGGCGAGGTGCGGGCCATCCTGCAGCTCTCCCACGGCATGGTGGAGTTCATCGACCGGTACAAGCCTCTGGCCGAGTATCTGGCCGCCCGGGGCATCCTCGTCACCGGCCACGACCATCTGGGCCACGGCGGCTCCATCCGCACCAGGGCGGATTACGGCTATTTCGCCCAGCCCGACGGCAACCGCGCCGTTCTCGACGATCTCCACGCTGTCACTGCGCTGACGAAGCAGCTCTATCCCGGCGTCCCCTATTTTCTGCTGGGCCACAGCATGGGCTCGTTCTACGCCCGGCAGTACCTTTGCGAGTGGGGCGGTGAGCTTGACGGCGCCATCATCATGGGTACCGGCTTCCAGCCCAAAGCGCTGGTCGCCACAGCCCGGGCGCTCTGCCGGGTGCTGGCCGTCTTTTTCGGCTGGGAGCACCGCAGCAAGCTGGTGGCACGCCTCTCCTTCCTCGGCTACAACAGGGGTCTCGAGGGCCGCACGCCTCAGGACTGGCTCAACCGTGACCAGGCCGAAGTGGACAAGTACCGCGCCGACGAGCGCTGCATGTTCACCTTCACCCTGAACGCCTACTACAGCATGTTCACAGGCATCCTGCGGCTGTACGACCCCGCCGTTCTGGCCGGGGTGCCGAAGGACCTGCCCCTTCTCTTCCTCGCCGGTGACGCCGACCCTGTGGGCGAGCGCACCGCCGGAGTCCGGCGGGCTATCCAGAGCCTCCGGGACGCCGGTGTCGGGAACATCGAGTCGAAGTTCTACCCCGGCGCCCGCCACGAGCTGCTGGTGGAGACGAACAAAGCCGAGGTGTTTGCGGACATCGCCGGCTGGCTGAACAAACAGATCTGATAAACATAACGGGGCTGTTGTGCAACAGCCCCGTTTTTTTTTTGTTTTTCTTCTTTACTTCTTGGCTGCCCAGCCGTCCACGACAGCCACAAGGGCCTTGCCCCGGCGGCCCAGAATTTTAGGCAGCAGGATGCGGGCCATGGCCCAGACGCCGGAGAAGTTATACAGGATGATGAGGGCCGTGATGATGCCCGTCCAGAGGCCGTACAGCGGCGTATCGGCCAGCAGCACGAAAGCCTCGAACACCAGCGCGGCGGCGTTGACGAGGACGCGGCCCGGGTGGACATGCATCCCGATCATGCCGTGGGCATCAATGGCGCGGAGAGTGAACACCAGCCCGAGGCCGAGGAAGGACGCGTAGGTCGCACCCACAGGACCCCACCACTTGATGAAGAAGTAGTTCATGAGGCAGTTGCTGATGGCACCGGCCATCATGGTGGCCATGCTGCGCTGGGACTTCTTATTCACGACATAGACGCTGTTCATGAACTGGTTGAAGCAGCTGCAGGTAGACGCCAGCACGAGGAACGGCACGAAGTGCCATGCGTAATAGTAGTTAGACTTCATGATGTGCATGACCGGGCGGCAGAGCCAGATGATGCCCGCCGCACAGCAGAACAGCACGCTGGAATAGGTGCGGAAGATCTGGGTAAAGAACCTGGCTCTCCCCTCTTCCTCGGTGACAGCCGACAGCTGCCATGCATCGTAGAAGATAAGGCCCAGCGTCGTGAGGATGGTGGGCAGGAAGTAGCCGGTGGAGAGCAGGCCGCTCCATGCGTCGCCGCTGTGGCCGTCGAGGCCGTCGCACATCTCACGCACAAAGAACAGATCGGAGGCGTTGATGATCCAGAAGCTTATCTGGGCCGGTATCATGGGCAGCGAGAAGTGGAGCATCTGCTTCCAGAGGGTCTTGTTGATGCCCTTCAGCTCGATGAAATCCCAGAGCCTGCCGGTGAACATCAGGAAGAGCACGCTCACGAGGTCGCCGCTGATGATGGCCAGCAGATAGCCGTTGGCGCCCCACTTGAAGCCCACCAGATAGAGCACATAAAACGCCATGGTCGCCACGGTGCAGAGCACGCCGTCCACGGCCACCAGCTTGTTCCACTGGCGGCTGCGCACGAACTGGGTGCAGAGGGTGCGCAGGCAGCTCATCAGGACATAAATATAAATGAGCAGGCCGTACTGGGCCATATCGGGCAAAAACTGCGCCACCGGCCAGCAGAGCACGAGGATGCCGAAGCCGCCGAGGATGGTGAGCAGGCCGTTGGTGAACACCTGCTTTTCGCTGTTGCCCTTGTCGAGGCCAAAGCGGATGATGGCGTTGGACATGCCCATCGACACAAAGGGGATGAGCAGGTTGGCGTACTGGCTCAGGATCTTCGACAGGCCGAGGTCGGAGATCTCGGCCATCGCGTAGGTCAGGAACGGCTGGACGATGAGCGTCAGCAGCTTGGACGAAAAGCTGCTGATGGCAAAGATGATGGTATTGCCGGCGAGCTTCGAATATTTATCGCCGCCGGAGGTCTTTTCGCTTTCCAAAAGATTTTCTCCCCTATTTTTTACTGGCTTGCCCTCTCAGTCAGACCCTTTCGGGTCTGCCAGCTCCCCCAAAGGGGGAGCCTTTTTGCCTCTCCCTTTGGGAGAGGTGTCACCGAAGGTGACGGAGAGGGCAAGGCCGTTATCCTTTTAATAAGTCTCTTCGGGCTTTCCAGTCCGGCATCAGCTTCGCCACCTCGGCCCAGAAAGCCGGGCTGTGGTTGGGCTGCAAAAAGTGGCAGTACTCATGCACTACCACATAGATCTGTGCCGCCTCGGGCATATTGTAGAGCTGGAGCGCGAAGGTGATCTGGCGCTTCGCCATATGGCAGACGCCCCAGCGGCTGGTCATGCTGCGCACTTTGATGGTGGGCTTCTGCCCGCCCAGCACCCCGGCAAAGGCCGGGTAGACCTTGTCGCTCATGGCCGTGAAGTGAGCCAGGGCGGCCGCCTTGTCGGGCAGCTCCTCCTGCCGCTTTTCGCGGGCGGCCTGCCGGGCCTGTGCAGCCCGTATCCACTCCGCCTCGGCGATGACGTAGGCGTCAGCCGCTTCCAGCGTCGTGCGCAGAGGGATGCTGAGGGCCACGGTGCCGTCCCGCCGGACGTGGAGGTTGAGCCGCTTGACCCGCCCCCGCGTCAGCTCATAGGGGATGCCCCCGGCCACTCGCAGCATCACGCGCTCTTTTTGCATCTGCGCAGCTCCGCAAGGGGCAGCTGAGACAGCACGACGGCGGCGAAGATGAGGGCGCAGCCTGCGCTCTCCCGCATCGAAAGGTCCTGGCCCAGCAGCAGCCAGCCGCCCAGCGCGCTGAATACGCTTTCCAAACACATGATAAGGCTGGCGATGGCGGGGTTCAGCTCTTTCTGGCCCAGGATCTGAAGCGTATAGCCCGCGCCGCTGGACATGACGCCGCAGTAGACCACAGGCAGAAAGTTTGCGCCGTACTCCGCCAGCGTGGGCGTCTCGAAGATCAGCGCCGCCGCAGAGCTCTCCACAGCCACCACGATGAACTGGATGAGGCTCAGCCGCACACCGTCCACAAGCGGCGAAAAGTGGTCGATGGACATGATCTGGAAGCTGAACAGCACGGCGCAGCTGAGAAGTATCCAGTCGCTGGTCTCAATGCCGCCGAAGCCGTTCTTCATGCAGAGCATATACAGGCCCGCCACGGCGATGACCATGCTGACCCAGAGCTGAGCGCTGCCCTTCCGGCCCAGAAAGAGGCCGAACACCGGCACCAGCACAACGTACATGGCCGTCAGGAACGCGGCCTTGGCCGTGGACGGGTCGATGGTGATACCGATCTGCTGAGCCGCAGAGGCCGCGAACAGGAAGGTGCCGCAGACGAGGCCCGCCCCCAGCAGGGTCTTGCGCTCCGGCTTCTCCTTCGGCCAGCCGTAGGGCTGGCCCTGTTTTTTGCGCACGGCGTCGAAAGCGAACACGGTGGGGATCAGCACGAGGACAGCCAGCCAGCTGCGCCCTGCGAGAAAGGAATAGGCCCCCATGCCGGAGCCTGCGCTCTGGGCCACGAAAGCCGTACCCCAGATAAAGGCGCAGAGCATCAGCATGAGCGAATGTTTGGTCTGTGTCTTCATCCTGCAATGCCCTCCACCTTGAGTCCGCCGTAGAGGTAGTAGCGGCTGGAATCGTAGGAGATGGTCAGGCGGTAGCTGGCCGCCGGGTCCAGCCCGGAGATGACGCAGCGGTAGTTCTGACCATCGGTCTTGATATAATAGGTGCTTCCGTTGACGTACTGTGCGCCGCCGGCCACCTTCTGCCAGACGGACACCTTGTACCGCTGGGTACCTTCGGCGGTGCCGTAGCCGGTGATGGTCAGGCTGCCGCCCGGGACGGTGAAGTAATCGGTCTGGCGGCTCCAGATGCCGTTGAACACGAGGTTCAGGCTCCCGTTCACCGCCGCCGAGGCATACTTGGCCGAGGCGTCAGCAATGCCCTCGATGTTCAGCGGGTCGCTGGTCGGTTCGGCCCAGCGGGTGCTGTCCTCTTCCTGCACCTCATTGTCCGCGCTGTTCTTCATGTCCAGCACAGTCTTGACGCCGGACGCAGCCACAAGCAGTACCAGCACCGCCACGACGAGCAGGACGATTCGCTTTATCTTTTTCATGATCTTTTATCCTCAAATTTTGTTTTAACACGAGGTTTTACACGATTCTTAAAAGTTATTTTCGCAAGCAGGGTGCGCCGAATGACGAGGATCTTTGTCGGCAGACAAGGCGGTTTTCCGAAGCGAGCCTAGGCGGATCGCAAGGAAAATCAACGCAGTATGCAGGCAAAAAGACCGCTCAGGCGGTGCGCAGCGCTTACGAAAACAGCCTTTAATAGTATACCGCATTTTATGCTCCCATACAAGAGTTCAGGCTGTAGTCAGAGCGGCCAGCGCCGCACGTTCGGCGTCGGCAAGCTCCGACCGGGCCGACCGGAACAGCGAATCGTACCGGTAGAGCGCCCATCCGCCCGCGCCGAGGCTGTGCAGACGTTCCACCTGCCGGGCAAGAGCGCTGCCCGTACACCACTGGCTCCGGCTGTCCTCGTTGGCACCGCCGTCCCCCTCGCCGATGCGATAAGCCCCCAGCCCGAAGTAGAGGGCCGTGGATGCCGCCCGGGGCATGGCCAGCCACTCCGGCACGATGTTCTCGAAGGCGAAGCGGGTGCTGCCCGACTGGAGGGTATAGCCGCAGCCCCAGTATATCTGCGGGCAGAGATAGTCCACCACGGCGTTTTCGCCCTCGGCGGCCAGCCATGCTTTCACGTCGCTGTACTGCTGGCCGAGGTCGTTGTCGGGGTTGCCCTGCGGGCTGACGCCAAAACGGAGGGTAGCGTCGGCAGCTTTGACGGCGTCGTGGGCCGCTTTCACCAGCGCGGTGACGTTCTGCCGCCGCCATGCGGCCAGATCCCCCGCGCCGCTGGCGGCGAACTGGGCCGCGTCCAGCGCGGCATCTGTCGTGGGGTAAAAATAGTCGTCAAAGTGGATGCCGTCCACAGCGTAGTTCTGCACCAGCTCTGCCACGCCCTGCACCACATAGTCTGCGGCTTCCGGGATGGCCGGGTTCAGGTACAGCCCCTCGCCCACGGCGCAGACCCACTCGGGATGTACATTGGCAAGGTTATTTTCCGCCAGTGCGGGCGGCATCTTCGCCGAGGAGCGGAGGCGGTAGGGGTTCACCCACGCTTCCAGCGAAAGGCCCCGGCTGTGTGCTTCGGTGATGAGGACGTCCAGCGGGTCGAAGCCGGGGTCCTGCCCCTGCTCGCCGGTGCAGAGATGGCTCCACGGGAAGAGGGTGCTCCTGTAAAGCGCGTCCCCGAAAGGCCGCACCTGCGCGATGACGGTGTTCAGCCCGATGGACAGACAGTTGTCCATCAGCTCCGCCGCACCGGCACGGAAGGCTTCTTCGGACGAAAAATCCATCCCGGCCCATTCCAGATAGCTCACCCAGACGGCCCGCCATTCACCCGAGGGCAGGGCGGCGTTGGGCTCTGCTTCGTCCGTCGGCGGCACCGACGACGCCGAGGCCGTCTGGCCCCGGCCCAGCAGCACCGCTGCCCCGGCCAGCGCGGCGCAGCCGGCCCCGGCCAGGAACGCCCGCCGCCCGAACCGGCCCCGCCGGGCGCGGCGTCCTCTCCCCCGCTGGGTCATGCCTCCTCCTGCATCTTATAGAGGCTCAGCGCTGCCCAGCCCCGGGCGCAGGCCAGCAGCACCCAGAGCAGGTTCGTCCAGAAGCCCAGCGCGGCCATGCCGCCGTATTTCGCCATCAGCAGGAAGAACAGGTGGAGCGCTTCGGCGGCACCCACCAGCTGCAGCTGGCGCTGGACGGCCATGCCGCGCTTGTACTCAGTGCTGAGCAGCAGCGGCCACGCCAGCGCAGAGCAGAGGTAGCCTGCCCAGCCGTTGACCATGTAGCTCACCATCAGCAGCACGAACACGCCGGTGAAGTTGCGTTTTTCCCAGCTTGCCGAGCCTTTTTCCGCCGCGAGGAAGAGGGCCGCGATGCCCGCCGCGGCGAATGCAATCTGCTCGATGAGGCTGAAGCTGGTGCCGCTCAGGACGGCAAAGCCGTTGAGCATGGAGGCCGCTGCGGAAGCCAGCAGCAGGAAATACCAGGTCTTTCGCGTGAATTTGAGTTTCATATCGTCCCTCCCGCCCGCAGAAAGGGCGCAGGCTCCCCATCAGTTTTTGGAATTTTTCAAATATTATAACACATTTTGGGGCGTGTTGTGTTACAATAAGGAAAACTCGACACAAATTCCATCGGGAGGCGCACATGAACGCTGTTTTTTCCGTCCTTCTTCTCGCGGCCATTCTGGGCTTTATCGTATTTCTGCTGTCTAGGAAAGACCAGAACCGCCGCAGCCAGTACGGCCCCAGCGGCCTGTCCGAGTTCCGCACCGACCTGCCGCTGGACGACTGCTTCGACCGGCTGGACCAGCACAGCCCGGACGATGTCTTCGCCTACGAGTGCCACCGGGAGAACGACGGCGGCTTCACCCTCCACCTGACGCTCCATCAGCCCACCCAGCAGCCGCTGGACACTCTCTACACCCTCCGGTTCGACCCGGGCCGCCAGACCATCGTGACCCTCATCTTCATCCGGGAAGCTTTTGGCTACAAAGAGCCGCTGTTCCAGCCCGCGATGCTGGACGAGTTCATGCTGCGCAAGTTCGACGCCCGCCGCACAAAATAATTCCGGCAAAGGGCTTTGCTTTTTTCTGATTTTTTGGTATACTTATAGTTAGTCCATGTGCGGCAGACCGCCGTCCTCGTGGGCCAGTAGCTCAGTTGGTCAGAGCTGGCGGCTCATAACCGCCAGACCTTACCGTTTCTACCTTTTTCAAACAGCGTTTTTCCGTTGTTTTTTGGTTTGCGAGTGGCTTGAAAATCGGACTTGGGTATTTTCTGGGTACGAAAGCCACTTTACAGATTTTTGAAACAACGTCATAAGGGCCATTAGCTTAACGGTTAAAGCCGGCGGCTCATAACCGCTCCAGTGGGGGTTCGAATCCCTCATGGCCCACCAAAAAAGCACGAGATTTTGCGTCTCGTGCTTTTTCTTTTGCCTGATGGAGCAATCTCACTTGTACAGTTCTCTGCTCATCTGTTTCCGAATCTCATCACGCCGCCTATCATAGACCTGCGTGTAAATTGCAAGGGTAGTACTGGGCTGTGCGTGTCCGGCTTCTGCGGCTACTGTCGCCACGCCGATATTGGGATTGGACAACAGAATGCTGACGAAGGTGTGCCGGAACATATGCGGATGAATTTTTTCAATGCCCGCCTTTTTTCCAACACGGCGTACCAATGCGCCATAGCTATCCGGGTTGATAGGAAAACCATAGTCGTTGCAGATCACGAAGTCGTTCCCACGCAAATCCAAAAGGGACTGTGCGTATTTGGAGCCTTTCTTCTCCAAATTCTTCTGCCAGCTTGCACCCATCAGCTTCTTCTGGGCTTTCCACTGTGCATAATAGTCCTTCAGGAAATCCATGAACTCCGGCGCAACATCCACATCACGGATATTGCTTTCCTTCGTTGTGGTAAGCTGATAGCCATAGTTCGGAAAGACCAGCAGGGATTTTGACACATGGATCGTTCCCTCGCGGAAGTTTACGTCTTTCCATGTAAGTCCAGCCAATTCACCACGGCGGACACCTGTGTTCAGCAAGCACAAAACGATTGCTTTTTCCAGCATAGAACATTCTTGTAAGGCAGCTTGCAGAGCTTCTACCTCATCACTATGTAAGCAATCCACCGATTTTCCTTTTCGACCAGATGCCTTTATCATTGGCATTTGAAGTGATGTTCCATAGTTATCATTGGCGTAGTTCAGAACTGACCGAATGAACAGATTGTACTCTCGCATCGTCTTTTTCGTCATGGGACGGCGATCAATCTCTACTTCAAACATCTGTTCAACGGTCTTACCTAAAGCCGTTGCCACCTGTTGTGCCGAATCCAAAGATACCGTTTCGCCACGGAAGATTCGCTCAATGGTTTCCTCTCGGATGGTGCATTCCTTCGCAATTTTAGGGCAGGACACCGTTTTGAACTCTTTAGCTTCTGGTTTCAAAACTGCACGTTTGTAAACTCGTGCGTCACTGTCCTCAATGAAGCGAATCATCGAATCACAATCCTTTTTTGTAATCAACGCAATCGGCTTTTCAGAAAACTCCGGATAACACTGGATGCGCTGAAGATATTTTTCCTTTTTCAAACTCGTGTTCTCTTTATTCCTGTTGCTATCATAGTCGCCCTTCAGACGAACTGAAGGTGCCATACGAGAACGGTTTGAAGCTATGTACTCCTGCGCCACTACTGCAAAGGTCTTTCCTGCATTGCTGGCTTCCTTGTCTGCCTTTTCCTGTTCCAGCCGTTCAAATTCGGCAGCGGCAGCTTTCGCAGCGGCGTTGCGCGCACGAGCGTTTTTCAGTTCGGTGGGGTCAAAATCGAACCGACCATAACGGCGTTCAATTTTGCCGTTCACCAGAACATTTGCGATGAGCTTATAATAACGAGGCTTCTTTTTGGGTTCTCTCAATTCAAACGATGCCATATATTTACCGTCCTTTCTGTGTGGTGGTTATCTCTGTCACGATGAGTATAGCAGTTCAGGCGGTTAATTTTTAGGATGTCGCGGTTTATGCCCACATCCTTGACAAGTCAAGAAGTTGTCGTTCCACCGTTGAAGTAGTCAGCCATCTTGCCAAGGTTGATGTACCACTTGATGCCTGACTGGAACGCCATGCCCGGCACCTCCCGGCAAAGGCGGCGGATGTAATATTCAGGCAAGCCCATACGCTGACTTGCCTGCTTGATGCTGACGATCTGCGGCAGGATAACTGCTTTACTCTGGATCTCCGGCGATACCATCACTTTTTCATTCATCGGCATTCCTCCTGTCCCATTCATTGATTTCCAAACTGTTCATCAGGGCTTCTTCGATCCGGCGCATTTCGTTCCGTGTAGTCTGCCCCAAGAAGCGTTGTATGCGGCTTTTGTCTATCGTAAAGATCTGTTCCAGTTGAACCACGGACGGCTTCTCAAAGGCCGTATTGTGGGCTATCAGAACGTGTGTGGGCTGGTATCTCTTTTTCTCGGTGCGGGAAGTCACCGTTGCCACGATAAGGGTAGGCGCATAGCGGTTTCCTACATCGTTTTGCAGAACCACCACAGGGCGGGTGCCGCCCTGCTCGGAGCCGATATGCGGCTCCATGTCTGCATAGTAAATGTCCCCTCTGAGGTATTTCCAGTCTTTTGGTATGATTGCGATCAGACCTCCTATCCTTCTATATGTAGCAAGAGCCGCCCGTTTATGGCAGGCGGCTCTTGCAGGAAAAAGGAGTATGCCGATAAAGGCGAGAGCATCAACGTTTTACAGGAAGGCTCAGAGAACGGCTGGAGCCATTGTAGATTTCCAGAATCTGCTTCATATGGCGGTCGGCGGTGTTGCCCGTGTCCTTCCGTGCATTTTTGGTGATGGTTTTGGGGTGCACCGTGGAGAGCCGTGCAATCAGACGCTCCCGGCTGTACTCATCCCGGTACATTGCCACAAAGCGGGTAACGCCGTGGAGGATACCGGACAGGAACGAATCGGAATCGCCCCACCATGCCTCCACGATGATCTTCAGGGCTTCCTGATAGATGTCAGATCCATAGTTCTTGTAAATATAATAGGCAGAGCGGATGCAGTAGATCTTCCACTCGGCTCGGATGCCATCCAGTGCAAAAGTAGCACCAGTTGCTTCGGTGGCTGCAACAAATGCACAGGCATCCTCATCTTCTGCCACGATGTCAGCACGAAGCCGCTCACCTGCGGTCAGATCGGTGGAAATGCCCGTCTGAACGGCAAACAAAAGGGCTTCATCCTTTTTGGAAAGGCCGTGAAAGACTTTGCAGAGAATCGGGAGGTCATGACCGCCGTTGCAGGCGATACGCGCTTCGATGGTGTTCTGACCATCAAAAACATGGTAGCGGCCATCACGGTAGCTGACTCTCGGTTCGTTAGCAACGTACTCCGAAAAGGTAGCAGAAATCTCCTCCACCTTTCTGGTGCGCAAAATACGCTGGTATTCAGCGCAGGGGGTCAAGAGTGCGCTGTCGATGTAGCGCATCTCGCAAACACATTCGGGCAGCTTGGCAAGGTTCAGATTAGAAATCATCATAGCACTCTCTCCTTTATCGTCTGAAGATAGGCAGAAGTGTCATCAATCAGAAAAAGAATGGCACTTCGGCAGTCGTTGTCCTCAAAAACATCGGGATAGTCTTTGAATACGAGATTCCAGCGGCGGATAAAATCCTCCTTTGCGCCCTGAACTTCGCACATCATAATTGAGCCGTTCGCAACGGTCGTTTTATGATGGCGGTTGTCAATGGATTGCCGAAGTCGTTTTCGATCTTCGTCTGTAAGACAGCGTTTGTGACCTTGGATACTCCTTTTGAAATCCGGGGGCGAATTGCTTACCGGCACAATTTCATCCTCGGTATGGACTTCATCGGAATCAGAAGCATCGTCGGCAGCAACATCGGATTTTTCCGGGCTTGTCGGCTTCTTTGCTTTCCGGTCCTTCTTGGGTTTGCGCAGCTCCTTAATGATTGCCGGGATTTCTTCTTTTGGGGTTTGCGCCAAAGCGGTGATCTCGGCATCGGTAGCCTTGATATGCCCGGTCAGTATTTCCTCCATTGCACCGGGGACGGCAGCTTCAGCAGCATCTATACCGTTGGCGTATTTTTCTGCTCGCCGGACAAATTTGGGGCTGACACCATTCGCTTGTGCGATTTTTTCGCAGGTGCGGAGGTGGGTGTCCATGTGGTCATTTTGACCACATGGAGCAAATCGACCGCTTTGCTTATTGCGATTTTGAGGATTTTCGCCCCAGTCAGATAACTTTTGGGATTCATAGGCTTTCCCCATCAAGAACTTCCGGCGTTCCGGGTCAAGGTTTCTGCGCCCCAACTGATTCTGACAAATCCATGCCAGTGCAGCATAACGGTCAGGCAACTGGATTTCCTTCACTTCAAAAGCGATTTCCGGGTGATGCTTGAGGATGTGATACCGGGAATGTCCATCCAGTATGTAGCCGTTCCAGATAATGATCGGGTTCAGAAGCCGTCGTTCCTGAATCATGTTCTGCTCTAGGATGTGCTCCTCTTCGGCGTTCAGCGGAGGGATCTTGCCCTGAAACTCCGGGTCGATCTTAAGCGCAGACAAGTTCATCATCGAACCGGCCTTTCTTCGTATAGGCGGATTTCGGGCTGGTGGGCTGGATGTAGTAGTCGTAGCCGAAGTTGGTCTGGCAGTAGGTGCAAGGCTCCTTGGTGAGCTGATAGGGGTCTGCACGGCGGACGCGAATGCCACGAGTGTTCCGGAAGGCATTCAGGCAGCGGGGCAGAGGGTGGTCAGGGTCGATTCGTTAGTCTTGTGGGTAAAAGTACGGCTCATAATCAATACCTCCGTGTCATCAGAATGAATATTCGATATGGAAAAAGCCCACTGCCTTGATTCAGAAGAATTCCGGTGGTGGGCTTTGAAGATTTTGTTTTAAGTGTCCCACCCTATTTGTCCTCGACGCCCGGTGGGGGTTGGAATACACCTCGGTGAGGGGGACTGCACCCTTCCTCTCATTGGCTTTTCAGCCACCCCGCCTTCTTTATGGCCGGGCCGCGAATTACGGAAGTTTCATTATTTTGTCCGAGGGAATGATATTCAGTTTTCAAGGTACGGTTTCCAGCTTTGGGCTTCTCTCCGTCTGGGGTGTTGCCCTTGCTGTGACCATAGTGTACCTGAAAACTGAATGCTTTTTTAGGACGTAATAGGTCCGCTTTTTCACTCTAGAGCCGGACCTATTGCGTCCGGTTTTGCATAAAATCATGCGTACTTACGATTTGTTTTATTTTACAGTTTTCAAAAATGCGATTTTGCTTTTTTTCAAAGAAAAAAGCCCTTCCAGATAGCAGCTCATTTGAGCCGACTATCCAGAAGGGCAGTTCTATGTAATTATAAATCGTCCGCAACGGCATCTAAGCTACGCGCGATACGATGCAATTTTGTACAGATTTTCTTTTTTAACAGTTCTTCTTTCTCAGAGGGAGACTGTCCCACAATCAAGTAGTCCAGTGTGGTACGAAAAGTCTCCTTGATCTCAACAAAAAGGTCAATCGACGGTGCGTCTTCCCCTCGTTCAATTCGACGGAGGTGGCGGTCACTGATATTCAGTTTGATTGCCAACTCCTCCTGCGTTATGCCATTGACCTTGCGCAGGTGCTGGATACGTTTGCCGACGGCGTAAGAATCAAAGTACATAAGCCAGCCCTCCGACCATGCGGGAGTGCAGCCACAGGCCACACCACAGGATCAGAGTGCAGGGATACAGTCGGCGACGAACTAAGTTTTGGTTTCCGGGGCTCGGTTTGTACTCAATCAATCTACTTTTCATGTTTCTTCGTCCTTTCTTTGTCGATGATGGCAAGGCGGGCGGAGCATGAAGAACGCACAGTGCGCTCTCCATGATAGTAAAAGGGATAAATCCCTATTGCTATCCATGATAAAAAGGGAAATACGGCTGTTTACGGCATGGTACTCAGCAAATGAACGACTGCTTCTTTTTGCTCTGGACGCAACGCAGACCATTTTTCAAGCATTTCTGCCTGTTCATGAGTAAGTACAACAGCTTCCCGTTCGCCAGATTCAACCACTGAGAAAAATTCTGTCAATGTGATTCCGAATGCATCACAGATTTTCAGAAGCGTCGGTACAGTAGGGACGATGTTCTTTCTGTACCATGAGGAAATGGTAGTTGACTTGATTCCGGCGTGAGATGCCAAATCATAATTCGATCAGTGCCGAGCTTCACGGTAAGATGTTATCGTGCCCAAGACATTTTTCACCGAAAAGCCTCCTCTGCCGTAAAACTTGCGCTCATTATACCGTAGAAAAAGAAAAATTATAATCCTTTTAGACGTACATTTGCGACGACTTTCGGGCATACCGAACAAGATTTGCATTGGCAGTTGAAAACGGCTCAGATTACCTATTGCAATTCTGACTATTTGGAAATATACTTGTAAGTATCAAATTATTTCACTGTATGGGAGGACATTATCATGGCAAGACCCAAGGGAAGCAAGAATAAGACCCGTGCTGTAAAATCCACTGTTGATTATGTAGCCGTCGTTGTAGAAAAGACTGCTGAAAAGGAAAAAATCGAATCTGAGGTCGCTGTATTGATTGCCAACATTGACGATCTGAAGGCACAGCTGAAAACGAAAAAAGACGAGCTGAAAGCAGCTACCAAAGACCTGACTAAGGCTGAAGCCAAGAAAGCTGCTATCGAGAAAAAAGCTGCTGAAGAAGCCAAAAAGGGCGAAGCCGAAGATGTGCTGAAAAAGCTGCTTGCCAACGGTATGACCGCCGAAGAAATCCTTGCCAAGCTCCAGTGATTGCAATATGGGCGCAAGAAGGTTGGCATGAAGGTAAAACCGCTTCCAGTAATACGTTATAAATAACAAGAACGCTCATCAGTTTTAGGCTGATGAGCGTTCTTTCATTCCTCGGCTATACCAAGATACTTGTCGATTTCTATGATGCCCTCCCCGCTGACCTCCACCAGATCTTCAAAGGGCACCACGGTGTCTCCCACCTGCAGAGTGCGGAACACCGGGTCGATACGGTCTGCTTTGTCGGTCAGGGTGAGGTAGTTGCCCACCGCCGGGATCTTCGGGTGGGCGGTATCCTCCTTGAAGTACTGCACCGTGATGGTCATGCCCTTCGTGACCTGCATCAGCCGATCCGACAGAGCCGATATTTCTTCTTCCGTCAGAATGCGCCTCGTCACACGCTCCGTGCGCTGTTTTTCTGCGGCAAGCTGTTCATCGTACTGCTAATGCTGATCGGCATGGGAGGCGGAAGCCTTTCAAAAGAATTATATGATTGGTTTGGATACACATCGAGCACAGCAACTGCTTCCGCGTTTGTCCAACAACGCAATAAAATCCGCTCCAAAGCTATCGAAATGATATTCAACGAATTTGTCGCATCGGCGATGCCGACTATGACCTTTCGAGGGTATCGTCTTTTTGCGGTCGATGGATCAGATTTACGTTTACCATCAGATACAACCAATAATTTTTCTCTAATTAGGAATAACACTTTTATTTTCTGTATTTTGAGGGAGTAAATCCATAATACCTTTTGAATATTTCAATCAATCTACTGGGGTTGGAGTATCCAACAATTCTTGAAATTTCCGCAATGGTGAGGTCGGTCTGAATAAGCATATGCTCGGCTACAGAGATCCTTTTCCTCTGAATGTATTCAGTAATGGACATATTATAAACTGACTTAAATAGCTTTTTCATTTTGCTTTCACTCATACATGCAATGGTGGAAAGCGTCTGCAACGTAATATTAAAACTGTAATGTTCGTCCATGTAATGCGTTAGTTCAGCTAATGCCTGCAAATCTGTTTTGTTAATGGGCTGGCCATTCTCTTCATTTAGTCTGTTTTCTTTCAAATATGAAGCAAGATAAGAGATAATTTCATATATTTTTGCTTCTACTGTAATTCTGGACGCTTTCATGGAAAGCAGATACTCATATAGGCTTTGCATAGCATGATTAACATTTGGTAAATAGAATTTCCCTTTTTCTTTGAAAAAATCAGAAAAGTTCACTTCAAGATCACCGGAAATTTCCTGGAGATACTGATCAATAAATTCCTGGTCAACCTGCACGGTAATACATCTTAATGGAATCTGAGGATGATAAATAGCTTTATACTTTTCAGATGGTTCATAGCAGCGCAATGTATTCGGAGAAATATTTTGATACGGATAGAATTCATCTCCTGCGCCACTAATATAGAGAGCAAGTACATAACCAGACCCAATATGTTCCCCGACCATAGTTTCCTGGTTAAATCTTATATCTGTCGCTGTAATGATGAAATCGTGGTGAACCTCACTCGTCCATTGAAATCCGGTTCCATATTTTGGGTTGATCTTATAATATGTTCCGTACTCTATTGGATTCTTTATCGATTCAACAAAGAAATTATCTCGTTTAACTTCTATCATTGGCTCCTCCCAAAGATACCTCGTTTAGATTTATTAATACCTTATTTAGACTTTATATCTGTTTTGCCCTTTACGGTTAGCTAAAACTAATTATAATGAAAGAGGTGATGTATGTCAAACCGTTTTTAAGCAAAAAGAGGTGTACATTTGAAGTCAATGCGCAGTTTATATAAAAAACTATTTCATTATGTCCAAGATAAAAGAATTTGGGCATATTTCTCCATGGCACTATCTGCCGCTGCCGTCTGCTCATATATGGGAGCATATTGGTTTCTGTGGCAGTCCATTGTGTCTATTCTGGTTATTCCCGTATATGAGAAGGCTATGTATGACGCAATTATTGTAGTCATACTTATGATTTTACGAGGCATTCTCAACATTGCATCGGCAACGTGTTCCCACTACTTAGGCTTCCGGCTTGAAACAAACTTAAGGAAAAATGGGCTTCATAAATTATTGGATGCCTCTTCTTCCTTTTTTGACCATAACAGCTCTGGAGAGATTCGAAAAATTATTGATGATAACGCAGCAGAAACACACAAAACAGTGGCCCATTTGATTCCGGACAACGTCACTGCTGTTATGACGCCGGTGTTAATGTTTGTGCTGATGTTTGCAATAGACTATCGCCTTGGTATTCTCCTGATCCTTACAACTGTGATTGGTGTTCTTCAGTATCGTAAAATGTCCGGTGGTACTGAATTTCTGTCTGGCTATTCAGCGGCGCTTCAAAAAATGAGTGCGGCAACAGTAGAATATGTCAGAGGAATGCAGATCATAAAAATCTTCGGTGTAACTGTACAGTATTACAAAACTCTGATTAACTCGATCAAAGAGTACAAACAGTACGTCTATCAGTATAGCCTCAGCTGTAAGAATCCCTACGTCGGATTCCAGGTTCTGTTCAACGTGTTTTATGCTTTTGCTGTACCACCCGCAGTTGTATTCATCAGCTATGGAGAACCTGCTATGCTAATCCTGGCAAAGATTGTTTTCTTTGCCGTGTTCTCCGGAGCTGTATTTACTTCTTTCACATCGATCATGTTTACGGGGCAGGATAACTTTGGCGCACAAAATACGCTGAATCAGCTTGATGAGCTGACTACTTCTATGGATCAGGCAAAGCTTCCACATGGAAACGAAGAGACCTTCCAAGATTTCAATATTGAATTTCGTCATGTTGACTTTAAGTATGATGACAACTTCGTGCTGAAGGATTTCAGCCTGACACTTCATCAGAATAAAACTTATGCGCTCATCGGGTCTTCCGGGGGAGGAAAATCTACCATTGCAAAGCTGATTTCAGGTTTTTATCCTGTCGATGGCGGCGAAATTCTGATTGGTGGAAAGAACATTCAGAGTTATTCTGAAAAAGCTCTCATTCAGAACATCGCATTTGTTTTCCAGCGCAGTCAATTACTAAAGACCTCAATTTACGAAAATGTCCGAATCGGAAATCCTCAGGCAACACGGCAGCAGATTATGGATGCACTTGACGCAGCGAACTGCACATCCATCCTTGACAAATTCCCCCAGCGGGAGATGACCGTCATAGGAGCAAAGGGCGTATACCTTTCCGGTGGTGAGGTGCAAAGGATCGCCATTGCAAGGGCTATTCTAAAGAATGCGAATATCGTCATTATGGATGAGGCTTCTGCAGCTGCAGATCCGGAAAATGAATACGAGTTGCAGCAGGCTTTCCAAAAACTGATGAGGGGCAAAACAGTTATCATGATTGCACACAGGCTGTCCTCTATTCAGAATGTAGACCAGATCCTGTTTGTCCAGAATGGAAAAGTTGTGGAACAGGGAACCCACAATGAACTGATGGCCTGCAATGGACGTTATAAGGATTTTCAGGATGTATACTGCAAGGCAAATCAGTGGAGGTTGGCATGATGAAGACATATCTAAAAAGAGCCTTCCAGTTGAGTGATTCGGGTGTGAAGGGCCTTGCAAAATCAATCTGGTCATTCTTTCTCTATTATGTTTCTTTTGTACCGCCGATGATCTGTGTTTTTCTGTTTGCAGACAGGCTGTTGAATGGAAATACCGGGAAACCGGTGGTATATCTCCTTTTTATGCTGGCAGCGACCCTGGTGATGTACTTAGTTATTAACTATAACTATAAAACGACCTATGATGAAACCTACCAAGAATCTGCAAATTTAAGAATTGATCTGGCGGAACAGCTTTCCAAACTGCCCCTATCCTATTTTTCAAAGCACAATTTGTCTGACCTTGCTCAAACAATCATGGCAGATGTGGCTTCGATTGAGCATGCTTTTGCGAACGCAGTGGCTAATTCCATAGGGTTTGCAATTTACTTTTTGGTTATCAGCGTAGCCCTTCTGATCATGAATTGGAAATTAGGTCTCTGTGTATTGCTTCCCATTCTTACTTCTGCTTCGGTTCTTTTCCTGACAAAGAAACTGCAGGTCAGAGATGTAAATAAACATTATGATAAGTTGAGAGATATTTCCGAAAGCTTTCAGAATGCAATCGAACTGAATCAGGAAATTAAAAGCTATGGGTTGAAAGAAAAAGTAGAAGCTCAAATGGACCAGCAGTTGGATGAGTCAGAAAATCTTCAATGGAAAGCTCAGATCACCCAGACGATTCCTGTTACAATCGGCCAGACTTTATCTATTCTTCCTATTGGAATCACGGCGACTGTTGGCCTTTCAATGCTCGCCTCCGGTCAGGTAAGTATCCTGATTCTTCTGGGCTATATTATTATGGCGGCGAAACTCAGCGGGGCCATGGGTGGTGTTTTGCTCTATCTGACGGAAATCTTTTATTTGGACGCAAGAATTGCCCGGATTGGTGAAATCAAGAACCATGAACTTCAGGGCGGAGAAAAGGCAGTCCTTTCAGATTTCAATGTAGAAATAAAGGATGTTTGTTTTTCCTACCAGAAAGACACCCAGGTGATTCGCCATGCATCCTTTACGGCGGAGCAAGGACAGGTAACCGCATTGGTCGGTCCCAGCGGCTGCGGAAAAACAACAATGCTTAAGCTCATCAGCAGACTTTATGATGCAGATTCCGGTACCGTTCGGATCGGAGGAACCGACATACGAGAAATTCACACTGATAGCTTGTTCAAGTATGTTTCCATTGTTTTTCAGGAAGTCATTCTATTTAATACTTCTATTATGGAAAATATTCGCCTTGGGCGGCTGGATGCTTCTGACGAAGAAGTAATACGAGCTGCAAAACTGGCTGGTTGCAATGAGTTTGTCAGCCGTCTGCCAGACACCTACCAGACAATAATCGGGGAAAATGGAGCCAAACTCTCCGGCGGAGAATGTCAGCGGCTGTCCATTGCCAGAGCAATCCTGAAGGATGCTCCAATTATCATTCTGGATGAGATTGCTGCATCGTTAGATGTGGAAACAGAAGTCCAGATACAGACTGGATTAAATCATTTGATTCAAGGCAAGACCGTGATTGTTATTTCACACAGACTGAAGTCTATTGAAAATGCAGATAAGATCGTCGTTATGAAAGCAGGTACGGTAGAAGCCTGTGGAAAACATGCTCATCTGCTGAAACAGTCGCCCACATATAGAAAGATGATTGAAAAGTCCAATCTGGCAGAGAAATTTAACTACTAAGCAGGTTACCCTTCAGATGCAGACCGCACTGAAGGGTAACATAAAGGCATTTGGTTAACTATCTCTAACTGATTTCTGATGTGAGGAGGTGCATTATTTGAAGAAATATATTGGAAAAAGGATCATTAGCTTCCTCATTGTGCTGGTAGGCGTCAGCATTCTAAGTTTTTTGTTGATTGCTTGGTCCGGAAAAGATCCTGCAGAAATTATTGCACACCGAGGCGTATCCAATCCTACACCGGAACAGATTGAGATGATTCGGGTGGAAATGGGATTGGATCAACCTCTCCCTGTGCGATATATTCAGTGGCTTTCCGGAATGTTTACAGGAGAACTTGGGACTTCTTTGACCACTCATCAACCGATTGTAAAAGATCTGCACAAGTATCTGGCTACGACCACATCTCTTGTAGGGATGGCCATTCTATGGATTATCGTGCTCACCGTTCCGATTAGTTTGCTCTGTGCCAGAAAGCGGAACCGCCTTTTCGATCAGGTTACCAGAGGCATTACTATCTGCGGTATTTGTGTGCCAACTTTCTGGCTGGGATTCCTTCTTCTACTGTTCTTTGCGATTCATCTGAAATGGTTCAGTGTCTTACCAAGTCCAGGTTGGAGGGGCTTTTTACTACCTTCATTTGCCCTAGCGGTTCCCAGTTCGTGTTCACTCATCCGAATTATGCGTTCCTCTCTTCTGGCTGAATTATCTTCTGATTATGTTCGGTTTGCAAAAGCCCGTGGACTATCTGCCAACAGAATTCTGGTATGCCACATTCTGCGAAATGCCTTACCGCCTGTTGTTACAATTTTCTTTCAGCAATTCGGCTTTCTAATTGCCGGAGGGGCGGTAATCGAAAGTGTTTTTTCAATCAAGGGAATCGGAACTTATCTGGTGGACAGTGTGATTGCAGCAGATACGATTGCAGTTTCTACCTGTATAGTCGTCATTGCAGCAATTTTTGTCGTCGCAAATTTCATGGCAGACATAATCAATCGTCTGCTTTGTCCATGGATGGTGAGGGAAGAAAATGATACATAAGCTACTCAAAAGGCCGCAGGCAATCATCGGTCTGTGCCTGATTGCTATTGTGATTGTAATTGCGATTGCAGCACCTGCTTTTTCGCCTCACGACCCTGAATTGGTGAATTTATCGCAAAAGTATGCTCAGCCTGACGCAGAATACCCTCTTGGAACAGATCAATTGGGCAGGTGTACCTTATCAAGGCTGCTGTATGGAGCCAGATATTCCATCGGAATCAGTTTACCTGTGCTGCTGATTTTGTCTGTGATTGGTCTGATTGTCGGTACTTTTAGCGCCTGTGCTGGAGAAAAAGCAGACCATTTCATTACTATACTCTGTGATGTATTTATTGCTTTTCCTTCTCTTATCATTGCTATTGCTGTCATAGGCGTTCTGGGGAACGGACTCCAAAACATTGCCGTTTCTGTTGTGATAGCGACCTGGGCTTGGTTTGTTCGTATTGTCAGATCTTATTCCGTTCAAGAAATGGGTAAAGATTATATCCTGGCAGCCCGGATTTCTGGGTGCAATACAGGAAAGCTGGTCTTCAGACATCTGATTCCTAACATTCTGCCACAGTTTCTTGTGTATGTTTCCACTGGTGTCGCTTCTTCCATCATTATGGTTTCCAGCTTTGCTTTCCTCGGACTTGGCCTTCCCTCCGGCACACCGGAATGGGGTGCCATGTTAAATGATGCCAGGACAGCGCTTTACTCTCATCCGGAATTGCTAATCTATCCAGGCTTGTGCATCTTCGTAACGGCAGCAGGCTTCAATTTATTTGGAGAAGCACTCCGTGATATTCTGACGCCGGAGGAGGACAGCCTATGATGCCATCACTTATGATTGATCATTTAAGCATTAATCTTCGGTCAGGCACGGATAACTTGGTTTCTGAAATATCCTTTGCAATCAAAGAAGGAGAGTCTTTGATCTTGTTAGGCCAGTCAGGCAGCGGCAAAACAATGACCTGTAGTGCGGTGCTAAACTTATTGGACCCTAAAAAATTTAAGGTGTCGGGTTCCGTTTTCTTCGGCGAGACTGATCTTTTGAATTCGTCAGAAAAGCAGAGACGAGGAATATACGGAAACCAGATTGTCTATATCCCGCAAAATCCAATGACTGCATTGGACCCTTCTATGCGTATTGGCAGACAGATGGATGAAACGCTACGACTTCATTCCGACAAATCCCGCCAGCAGCGTTACAACTATATTCTGCGGCTTCTGCATGATGTAGGCTTAGATGATCCTGACAGGGTATACAGAGCATACCCCCATATGCTTTCCGGAGGAATGCTTCAGCGTGTCATTATCGCAATGGCTATGATGCTTGATGCAAAATTCGTGCTTGCCGATGAGCCGACAACTGCTTTGGATGTGATTCACAGAAATGGAATCATAGATTTATTTTCGCAGATGAAAGCAAATGGAGTTGGGATTCTTATGGTAACTCATGATTTCGCAACAGCTCTTCAATTAGGTGGAAACGTGTTGGTGATGAAAGAAGGAAAAATTATAGAATCCGGTGAAGTTCAATCTGTCTTCGATCATACCACAGAACCTTATACAAGGTCGCTGATTGAAGCTTACTCCCTTTCCTGTGCTTTCACGAAAGGGGCGGAATCATGATTAAAGTCAACAACCTATCAAAAGAATTTCACGAACAAGGCACAAGCAACGAGCTTCTGGCCGTTGATCATGTAGATTTTACTATTCAGAATGGTTCATTTTGCGCTTTGGTAGGAGAAAGCGGATCTGGTAAAAGCACTTTGGCTCAGCTCATGTGCGGTCTTCTGGTTCCATCTTCTGGAGAGGTACTGTTTGAAGAAAAAAACATTTCCCTCTGCCGGGGCAAGCAAAAGCAGGTACTGCGATCTAAAATACAGCTGATTCTTCAGGATGGCAAGGGAGCAATGGACCCTCGCTTTACGGTATATCAAATCATTGCAGAGCCAATTCGCAATTTCAGAAAACTCAGCAAAAAGGAAGAAGAACGGGAAATCAATGATCTTCTTACCATGATGGAGCTTCCCGAAGAGATCAAGCTGCGAAAAGCTCATGAGCTATCCGGTGGACAACAAAAACGTGTATGTATTGCAAGAGCGTTAGCGGCTCAACCGGATGTGTTGATTTTTGATGAAGCAGTCAGTGGGCTGGATGTCCTGGTTCGTAAACATATTCTTGATTTGCTGAAGCGACTCCATCAGGAGCGAAAAATGACTTGCTTTTTCATTACCCATGACCTGGACGTTGCGCTATATCTTGCAGACCGTGTGATGGTGATGCGCTGCGGTAAGATTATCGAAGACCGTACATTTCACGGTTCGACAGACTGCTTTACACATCCGTATACCAAGCTTCTGCTGCATTCTATTGCTCCATATTTGGGTTAAACCATTCAATAAATACGTATACCCTGCTGAAAAGCATGATATAAAAATAAATAAAGGAGATTTTGTACATGAAACTGAAAAAACTTTTAGCTTTCGGACTCGCACTTGTGATGTGCCTTGCTATGGCTGCTTGCGGCACGAACCCTGACGAGAAACCGGAGGAATCCACCTCTCAGACCGATGCAGAGCCGGTCTCAATCACTGTCACCGAGAATTGGGACTTTTCTGTAGGCTTCTATCCTGTCATCACGCCTATGGTATCCAGCACTTATGGTGCCGGATTCTGGAGTCGTAATTTTTACAACACTCTGGTAAGCTACGATGATAACGGGAAGATCCAGGGCGAGTTGGCTGAAACCTGGGAAATCAGTGATGACGGCAAGACTTACACCTTCCATCTGCGTGATGGTGTCAAATTTTCTGACGGTACTCCTCTGACTTCCGAGGCAGTAAAGATGACCCTTGAAGCAGTAGTAACCCATCTGGGTCCCCAGAATGGTGCCTTCGGTAAGCTCACTACTTTGTTTGACAAGCTGGAAACCCCGGATGAAAAAACCTTTGTAATGATTTTGAAGACCCCTTATTACGCCGCTCTTGACAATTTGACCATGGCGCTGCCTCTTGGTATTGTGAATCCCGCAGCCTTTGAAGGCGGCGTAGAAAAGGCTTATGAGAATTGCGTGAGTGCAACTATGGGTACTGGTCCCTATATGTTTGACCGGGTCGAGGGAGATACCTATACCTTTATCCGCAATCCCTACTACTGGGGCGAAGCTCCTGAAGTGGACGAGTTCAAAGTCAAAGTGATTCCTGATAATGCTGCAAAAATTCTTGCTCTGCGCAACGGCGAAATCGATGCAATTCTCGGCTCCAGCAGACTTAGCGCAGAAGGCTACACGGAAATTTCCCAGGATGCCGCTTTCGGTCATGCCATGGATGACAGCACCAACCAAACTCGTTATCTGGGTATGAACCTGAATAAGGCTCCCTTTAATGATCCTCTTGTAAGGGAAGCAGTATCCTACGCTGTTAATCAGCAGGAGTTGGAAACCTCTGTTTTCGATGGTCTGGAGACTGCTGCCGAAACCCTCTTTACGAATGAAAAGCCCAACTGCGGTGTGGAGGTTAAGACCTATCCTACCGACATGGAAAAGGCAAAGCAGCTCATGAAGGAAGCCGGCTATGAGGATACCAATGATGACGGTATCCTGGAGAAGGACGGAACTTCTCTCGCCATTCATTTCAACTATTCTCAGAGCCTTGCAAGTGTTGACAATGCAGTTCTTTCTATTGCAGCTTCTCTTAAAGAACTCGGCTTCGATGTTACTATTGATGCAGTAGACATGAACACCTGGTATGGAGCCTTGATGGCTGGCGAATATGATCTGACCTTCTACAATACTGCTGGCGGTTCCTTTGACCCTGCAACAGATATGAGCAATATGGCTCCTGGCGCTATGGGTGATCCGATCCTCTGCCAGTTCTCTGCTTTCTTTGAGAATCCTGAAATTTTCGCAGAATTGGACTCCACTTCTGATTTTCAGCGTGTGCAGGAAATCTATGGAATGATTCTGAATGGTATTGCAGATCAGAATCTTCTGGTGCCTGTAACCGGCACTCACGATCTGGCTCTGTGGAATACTGATAAGATAACTGGCTATGACTTCTACACAGATGCCAGCTACGTAGACATTGCATCTGTTCATGTGAAATAATGTCCAGCAGTGTGGCTGAGGCGGTTACAAAAGAAAGACTTCATTCTTCAGGAGAAGACTATCTAAAAGCCATATTTATTCTTGAAGCGCAATATGGTTCAGTTCGTTCAGTAGAGGTTGCTGAGTACATGAATGTATCTTAAGCGAGCGTTAATCATGCAGTTAGGCACACGCGAAATCAGGCACATTATTTTGAATAATCAGGTTGTCAACTCATCCAGGGCGCTCCATTCACTCAAACACACCGTGCCAAAATCACACAAAAATATTGCCATACATATGGTAGATCACATTAGAAGATTGGGCGTTTTCCCAGCTAACTACGCATTAGATTTAGGCGAATTTATTGACAGCAACGGTAATTCGTATATAGACATTGTAGAGTTAAATCCCATATCATGTTCTATGTGCTATGTAAATAATAGCATCTATGCTGATGTGGTTCCTGAGATTGGCGAATGTCAGCGCCAACTAATGATGGGTGCTGAGTTTTGCTACGATGCCATCGCAAATCCAAAGAATTACGATATGCTGAGAATATCCAATAAGAGTTATACTTATACTTCGGATAACCAATACGCTCTTTTATAGTTTGCATATCATAGAGGGTTTTAGAGCAATTCTGGAAGTGACGCTTGTTTCTTTCTCTGTGTTAAATCTCCGATGGAGTGAGTCCTTCTGGGAGGTCCATCATGAACCTCCCCTGGGTCCATCAAATGGGCGCAGTCCTCCCTTGGCGGAGGACTGCGCTTTTCTGCGGCCTTACTGCACGGAATACAGGTTGGATGTGCTGCTCCCATTGTCACGGTAGCGTGGAATCTCTTGCAGGTATCCATGCTGCTCCAGATCCGTCAATGCTCCTTAGACGCTTTCACGGAACGAAGAAACGGGGTAAGCTGCATCTGTCTGTCGGTTCTGTTCGTGATCCTTGGGGTCGCCATCAACCTGTGACAGTGCATTTCTCCCAAGTCTTTTTGCTTCTTCCAAAGCCTGTCTGATGGGTTTGCTGCGGCTCCCCATCGCCATAGCAGTCCATGGGCAGTTTTGAAAGATATATCTCCTTCATTTTCATCACTTGCGTAACAGCAGCAATAAGAGCGGAGCCTTGCAAAAGGTTCCGCTCTTGTTGTCTAAGAAAGTATTTGGATGAGGCCACCGCCAGCATCGACCCGGAGAACGAACACCTTATCCAGCAAGCAATCTCAGAGCTGACAAAGGGCAAAACCATTATCACCATTGCCCACCGCCTGGCCACCATCCGGAACGCCGACCAGATCCTTGTGGTGGACGACGGCCGCATCGCTGAATGCGGCACCCATGAGGAATTAATCGCCCAGGGCGGCATATATAAACGCTTTACCGCCATCCGCCAGCAGGCCGAAGGCTGGAAGCTGTAAACGCTCTCCCGACATAAAAAGGCTCGTATCAGTCAAACGCTGATACGAGCCTTTTTCATTCTCTATTTGTCACTCATAAGTCCACCGTAAAGCCGCCCTCAACCGACGTAGCTGTAAGTTACTATTCACGGGGAAAGCGGTCGTGGCTATCAAATTTATTTTCAAATACTGTGTTCCTATTGACAAAGGAGAATTTCTCCGATATAATAACAGTGTTATTGAATAACCTTGTTATCGAATGGGGGGTGGGCAAATGCAATTACGAAACGATGAACTCGCCGAAAGAATACTGGAGGCAGCGAAGTCCGAGTTTCTTGAAAAGGGCTATCGTCAGGCGTCGGTACGCAGCATTGCCGCTTCCGTCGGCGTAACGACCGGTGCGCTTTACCGCTACTATGCCAACAAAGAAGCGCTGTTCGATGCTCTGGTATCCGGCCCTGCCGACTACCTGTATGATCAATGCAAGTCCTTCAGCGAAGCATATTCCCGACAGGAGTTGGATGAGCAGCTGGCGAACCTTCCCGAGCTTACCCGCGATTCAGACGGCGGTACGAGTGATTTTCTGAAATACATTTATCAGAACTATGATGCCTTCAAACTCATTGTCTGCTGTTCAGCCGGAACAAAATACGAAGATTATCCAGAGCGCCTTATTGCAATCGAGACGGCATCCAGCGCCGCATTGGTTCATTTGATGCAGAAGGCCGGGCGACTCAGCTCTGACTTGGACGATACGATGATCCACATTGTGGTAAGCTCCATGTTCACTGGCATATTTGAGATCATTGCACATGATGCACCAATGGATGTTGCCCTGCGGCATATCTCGATCTTGCAGGATTTTTACACTGCCGGATGGTACAAAATTTTGGGGATCTTATGATCCTTAAAATTTTACGCATTAGTTAGCGTAGGCTAATCAAGGCCGGTTAAATCAAGCCGCGCACTCTGTGTAAGCGGGATTTATATAAATTCAGGAAAGAGAGGTATATTCCCATGCAAAAGCTCACCGATCTCAGGGAGGGGCAGAAAGCCAGAATCACCAGCATTACCGGCGACCGGCGCTATCTTTCCCGCATCACCTCCATCGGGCTGAACATCGGCTGCCCGTTGGAAATGCTCCAAAATGTTAAAAACCGTCCCGTTCTGGTTTACGGACGCGACACGATGATCGCACTGAACCGGGCGGAATCCGAACGGATACAGGTGGAGGTGCAGGCGTGATAGCAAACGAAAGAAAAATCGCCCTTCTCGGTCAGCCGAACTCCGGCAAATCCACTGTTTTCAACACCCTGACCGGTGCACACCAGCACGTCGGCAACTGGCCGGGCAAGACCGTGGAGAAGGTCGAAGGTGAGTTTACGCGAAACAGTGTCAAATACCTTGTCGCTGATCTTCCCGGCACCTACAGTCTGTCCGCCAACTCCGATGAGGAGATCGTGACCCGCGATTATATCGCCTCCGGCGGCGCGGAGCTGACCTGCATCCTTGCCGACGCCTCGCAGTTGGAACGCAGCCTGTTCATGCTGGCGGACTATGCAGGCATCAATACCCCTGCCATGCTGGTTCTGACCATGACGGATGTCTCCACGGCACAGGGCAAGTCCGTGGATGCAGAAAAGCTATCGCAAAAGCTGGGCATCCCTGTAGTTTCCCTGGTGGCTCCGGACAAAAAGAGCTACGGTTCTTTTTATCAGGCGTTGGAAGAATCAATGAAAACCCCGAAGCGGCTGTCGGCGGACGCGCTTACCGCATTATACGAAAGCGGTGAACAGAAAAAGGCATATGAAAAGGCCATTTCTCTGGTACCCGCAGACGGGATCGATCAGTATTCGACGGCATGGCTGGCGGCAAAGCTGCTGGAGGGGGACAGCGTCGTGGCACACAAGGTGTCCGCCGTTTCCGATAAGGAGGCTGTCAAGGCGTTTCTTGCAGAAAATCCCGATGGCAGCCTTTATACCAGCGACTGCAAATTCGCTTGGATCGAGAGCGTTCTCTTCGGCGTCGTGACAAAAACAAGGAAGGATTCTCAACTCCTCTCCAAATTTGACCGCGCTGCTATCTCCAAGCGCTGGGGCAAGGCAATCGCTATTGGCATCGTGCTGCTGGGGATTATCCTGTCCATGGTGGTCGCCGCGCCTATCATGACTGTCGGCGGACAGATTCCAACACTTTTGTATCCGCTGGTGGAAAGCATAGGGCTGCCTGCGTGGTTGACCTCATTCATCAACGGTACCATCGTCACGGCGCTGGGGTGGGTATTCTCCATGGCAGGCTTCGTGTTCGGCATCAATCTCGTATTTGGCCTGTTGGAAGAGGTCGGCTACATGGCGCGTGTGTCCTATGTGTTTGACAATACCATGAACAAGCTGGGACTCCAGGGCAAATCCATCATGCCCATGCTGGTCAGCTTCGGCTGCACCATCGGCGGTGCAGCGGGAACCCGTGTCATCGATTCCTACGGTCAGCGCATCCTGACCATTGCCCTTGCGTGGGCGGTGCCCTGCGGCGCGACCTTTGCCGTGATCCCGGCGCTCGCCTCCTCAATCTTCGGCGGCATGGGCGCAATCGGAGTCATGCTGCTGATTTTTGCCATTATGTTTTTACATATCATGATCACCGCCAAAATCTTCGGGCGCAAGCTCAGCCCGGTGGAGGATCGCACAGGACTGATCATGGAGCTGCCGCCCTATCATAAGCCCCGCTGGGGAAGCCTGCTTCGCACCACCGTTGTACGTGCATGTGACGTGTTCAAAAAGGCGTTTGTGGTGGTGGTCGTTGTGGCCGCCGTTTTCTGGGCGCTGGCCTATTCCGGCAGCGGCGATATGACAGGAAGCGTACTCTATAAATTCGGAAAAGCCATCGAGCCTGTGACGAAATTTTTCGGTATGGGTTGGCAGACCTTCCTTGCCTTCGTATCCTCTATGATCTCCAAGGAAGCGGTGCTCGGCGTGACCAGCGTTCTGTTCACCGGTGCGGGTTCTATCTGGGAAGCCACGGCTACCGGTGCGGCAGACGCCAATATCGGTCAGATTATCGCCGCCTCCATCTCCAAGCCGGAGGCACTGGCGTTTATTCTTGCCGTAAATTTTAATGTTCCCTGCCTGATGGCACTGAATGCCACGCTGCATGAGACACATTCCGCAAAATGGACGGTACGCATTGCCCTGTACTACATTGCCACCGCGCTGATCATCTCCTGCCTGACCTATCATATTGCAGGGTTGTTCTTCTGAGGAGGCGGTAGCTATGTCCCTTTTGGAACTTCTGGACGCGCCGGGCATTCATTCCACGGCACAGCTTGCCACCGAACTCGGTACGACGCCGGAAATGGTGGAGGCTAAGCTGGAACGGTATGCGCAGCTGGGCTATGTAAAGAAAACCGTCATGTCCGCCGATTGCGGCGGGAACTGCAAAAAATGCCATGGGTGCAGTGGGCTGAAAAGCAGTGTTGCTTCCGTAGTCTACTGGGAAAGGGTGAGATAAGATGCAGGCTGTCTGGATCGCATTGACGGTTCTGATCGTTGGTGGGTGCATATGGTCGCTGATCCGGCGATTCACGAGCAAAAAGACCTGCTGCGGAACGGAAAAGCAGCCGCGCATCCGGGCAAAAAAGCTCTCCGCTCCCATTGGCAGCCTGACCGTAAAGATCGGCGGGATGCGCTGTGAAAACTGCCGCCGCAGTGTAACGGCGGCACTGGATGCATTGGATGGTGTTGCTGCAAAGGTCAGTCTGGAAAACGGCACGGCAAGAGTCTCCTTTGAGCGTCCACTCAGTGATGAAGAACTGGCACAGGCCGTTGAATCTGCCGGATTTGAAGTACTGGGGATTCGGCGCTGACGGCAATAGTACGAACCATGCAGGAGTATCCATCGGGTGCTCCTGCATGGTTTTGCTCGGAAAGATTTATCATATTTGCCGACTCATGTTTGTGTATGGAAGTGTACCTTGGTGATATGTTGTTAGCCCCTTTCTGCTATCTCCTTTTTCGCCTTGGACGACTAAAACGATAGCCTGTCTTGTGGGCACTGACGTTGGCTTTTGCTTCCTATAGTGTGCTAGCCTGGAAAGGATTGGTCCAGAAGGGCGGTTAATCGATTCTTATAACGCGTAATATCATTCAAAAACTCCACCCGTTCTCTGCAGAGCTGGCGTAATGCACGCATTGCAGTCTGAGGAATCTGAGAAGGACGCAGTGTCTTTGTTCGGTACATCATTGCCAATTTAAAGGCATCTACGCGATCTGTTTTCCTCTTTCTAATAGAGAAATCCTTCATGGAGTTGCTTTGAAGTGGATTTACCACGATCACGTCATATCCACGATCTGAGAAGAACTGAAAGAGAATCAGATGGTAGTGTGAGGTGGATTCCATTACAATAACAGGCTTGCTGGAGAAGAGCTGCTCAGCCTTCTGGAGCAGGGCGTTTGCTCTGTTTATCGATGTTTCATCGTGATAAATTTTTTCCTGCGCAAAGATTTTGTTGTCTGGCGACAAAATGCACATATCACTGAATCGTTTGCTGACATCAATTCCAGCTACCGGACAATAACTCATATACACCTCTCCTTTCAGGGCAGTTTCGCTTCTTCGCAAAAGTAACAGGCGCGTTGTTGACACGGGTAACGGTTGTGCCGACCCAACCAATCAAAACATTGAATCTTTTACGAAGCGAACGGACGGTCTACGCTGTTAGTAATTCCTGAATGGAAACCAAGCAAGCAGTTTTGCCACTTTCAGCCCCAGTTAGTACTTCAATATTACTATGTTTTGGAAATCGGCACAACCATATAACCGTCTTTGATGAAACTGTTTTTGTTTCATCGATGACATTGTACCGGCAAGCAGGGCATTCGTCTATACAAATGCTATTTTGCTTTGCAAAATGCTTGTTGGGCTGTGCCCAAACCCCATTTGTTCTGCATCGTGCCGATGCAGGCTGCGCGTTTTTTCAAAACGCTTCTATTTATATATGGTAGAGTTTCAAGACAGTTGCGCTCTGCAATTTTGATGGAGACATCTCAAGCCAAACGAACAGCCAGCAACGGCCTCAACGGTAAGTGAGGTCATGATGCTGGCTGTTCTTCGTTCAGAACGGAAAACATTCGACATTTTCGCTGGTTCATGGTACACTACATCCAATCCATGCGAATCCGTTGGAGGTGATTGTGTTGCTTTCCCTGTACTTAGCTGTTCTTGACGATCAAAGCAAAGAAGAACAATTTATAGATGTATATAATACCTACAAACGGCTGGTCTACCATACTGCTTACAAAATTATGGGCGATTCGTATCTGGCAGAAGATGTACTGCAAGAGGTGTTTTTGTACGTTGTCAAAAATTTTTCTAAAATTCATCGAGAAAACTGTCACGAACTCGCTGCTTATCTCGTTAGTTGTAGTAGAAGCCGTGCATACGATATGCTTCGCAAGCAGCGAGAAGAACCGCTGGAAGAAATCCCGGACGCACCAGATAGCACCCCGGTGCCGGATGATGCAACAGTCAGCACCGATAACATCCAACATCTGACAGAACTGATCGGACAGATGAAACCGATGTACCGTGATCCGCTGCGCCTTTTGGCAATGGGTTACACCAACTGAGAAATTGCGGAATCGCTTGGACTGACGGACGAAATGGTACGAATATGGATTTTTCGTGGGAGAAAACTATTGTGGAAGGAGTTGAATGGCTTTGAGTGAGCGAACAGAGGTTTCTTTTGATGTAGCTTTGATGATGGCACTCCGTACAGATGCACAGAAGGAACTGGACGAGCTGCCAACTCCGGCACAGCTTAAAGAACGCTACCCGGACACTTCCCGATGGGATGCTCGTTTGAAAGCGGCGTTGCATAAACGCCACCCGGTGCTGAAACGAGTGCTTGTTGCGGCCCTGACGCTGGTAATTTTAACTCTCGGCGCGCTTGCAGTAAGTGCGGACTTCCGAAAGGCAGTCTATACGATGATTCAGAAATTCCTGCCGATTGAGATGCAGCTGACGTATCAAGTGGACGGAGAGCCATTAGAGCAGCTCTCGAATGGATACAGCGACCATTATGTGCCGGATGGCTTTGAACGAGATTATGAACAAGGGTATGATAACGAAATGTCCTTTCTTCATGCCTATGTTGATGTCAATGATAAGAACATCTTTTATTATGTGGACTGTTCCGTAATTCAAGACTATGGACAAGTCGAAACTTTCGACAATGAGCATACGGTTTATGAGCGCATTAAAATTGGAACAGCCGATGCAACACTTGGAACGAGTAATAACGGAGGACGTGCAGGATATGTGCTAGTATGGGAGAAAGATGGCATTTCGCATACGATTATTGGAAAGATATCGCATGATGAGCTTCTAAGAATTGCGGAAAGCATTTCCTGATTTGTCAAGACCTTGCCGACACACTTGTGATTGTTTACAAATGTGTCGGTATTTTTCTTAGTCTTGCCGCTACGGCCTTTGGCACTGGTCAACCGAGGCGATATAACGAAAACAGCACCGTTAAGGGAACGATTTCGCAAAGCTTTTATCAAGTTAATCAAAGTCAAAAAACGGGAGTGCTTGAAATTATCGAGAGAGATACCTAAGATATGATGCTGGAGGAGCGAGATGAAAAGGTTTCAAATTCTAATCCTCGCAATCATGCTGGCCAGTTTATCTGCCTGCGCAACAAATTCGCTACCGTCATCCTCCACCGAATCCTCTGTTTTCATATCGGTATCAAATCCACAAGATTTTTTATCAGAACTTGAGGATATGGAAACGAGTCAAATATTAGAAGAACTTAAAATTTCAGATGGCGGATATGCTCCTGCTTGTAAATATCGTATTGTTTAATAGACGGTTATTTCTTTTGTGTTTTAGTCGCTTTTGGGCAAAAACGGGTATGTTTTGGGTTGAATTAAAATCAAACACCTAATATACTATATAGTATGGTTAGTTAAGTATAACCCTTTTGCACTACCAATTATAAAAGAGGAGGAAACCCTATGTCAAAGATAAAAGAACAAGATCGCAAAAAAGATGAAGAAGGGCAGGTTGCGATTAAACGTTTGTCCAAGCCCATAAAAGGAAGGATACTTTTAGCTCAAATTTTTACATTTTTTTCTGCGTTATTGTCTTTCGTCCCATATTTAGCTTTAGTGTGGTTAGGGGATATTTTTTTATCGGCGCAAACCACAGGCGAACAGATTGATGCAGTACAAGTACATAAAGTTGTGAATCTTTTAGTAATGGCTTTTCTTTCAAAATTGTTTTTCCATGCACTGTCTTTAATTATCACACATTTTGCGGATATGAAATTGCGTTTCATTATTCGCCAAAGGATTGTAGAACGTTTGAGCCATGTACCACTTGCGTGGTTTAGCCAAACTGATTCCGGTAAAATACGTAACGCTGTACAGGATGATACAAAAACGGTTCATACTGTCGTGGCTCATGCGCCAGTTGATATGCTAAACGGTGTGTTAGCGCCATTAGTACTACTTGTATTTATGTTTGTGATTAATTGGCGTTTAGCACTTATTAGTATCGTGACCATCCCACTATACTTTTTATTACAAGGAATTTCTATGAAGGATATGGGGCCAAAAACTGCTGAAATGAACAGGCATCTGGGGGAAGTTTCTTCTACAATGATTGAACTGGTTGCTGGTATCAAGGTAGTGAAAGCCTTCTCTAAGACTGGAAAAGCCCATCAAAATTACGCCAGCGCAGCAGAAGCTTTTTCTAAATCTTATTGGGATTGGTGTGCGCCATTGATTGGTCTTTGCTCTATAGCAGGAGAACTTATTTCAGCACCGTTACTTTTGTTCGTCAATTTCACCGGTGGCGCATTGGTTATGGGAGCCGGTTTAGCGAGTCTTCCTCAAGTTCTGGCTTGCACTTTAATAGCAATCATTTTACCTGTTGCAATTAGCTCCGTTGCTAATATTACATGGTCCTATCAAATGGCTGGAGCTGCTGCCATCCGCCTTTGCGATATTATGGATACTCCCGTCATTCCTGAAACGAAATCTCCACAAAAGCCTAACGGACTTGTTCTGCAGGTGAAGGATGTTACTTACTCATACGGAGATACGCAAGCATTAAAAGGGGTTAATCTTACTTTGAATCCTAATACAATAACAGCTTTAATTGGCCCTTCTGGTTCTGGCAAGTCTACGCTTGCTACACTTATCGCACGTTTCGATGATCCGCAAAATGGTTCTATTAGTTTAGGAGGTGTAGACTTAAGAGACATTTCATCGCAAACGCTCTATGACAAAATTGCCTTTGTGCTTCAAGACCCTATGCTCATTAATGCCAGTATCCAGCGGAATATATCGCTTGCAAGACAGGATGCAAGTATAGAGGAGATCCGTAAAGCAGCGAAAATTGCTCAGATTGACGATTTGATTATGTCTCTACCTAAAGGTTATGATAGCGTATTGGGAACGGATTGTTCTTTATCGGGAGGAGAAAGCCAAAGAGTTAGCATCGCTCGTGCGGTTTTAGCAGATGCGCCAATTTTGATTATGGATGAGGCCACAGCTTTTGCTGATCCAGATTCAGAACTGGAAATTCAAAAAGCACTTAATGCATTGATTAAAGATCGTACTGTGTTGGTTATTGCGCATCGTCTAAATGCCATTTTAGGTGCAGACCAAATAGCTGTAATGGAGCAGGGAAAAATAATTGCTCTTGGAACGCATCATGAACTTTTAGATAATGTACATTATCAAGCATTATTAAGACAAGGTGGTTTCAATCATTTGAATGAGAAAGGAGAAATAAGGTATGAATAAGTCAAAATGGCTTTTATCGAGATTTCATCGTTATATGCTTGATAGAGACCAAAAAATGCACAAAAAAGGAACATTATTTTGTATTCTGTCAGGGGGCCTGATCGGTCTTGCACTTGCCATTATGATGCCAGCTACCACAACTCTGCAAACGCAAAGTACGCAGTGGGGAGTATCATTTTGGGGCTGGATGATTGTACTTGCCAGCGTAGCGCTATTGGCTTCTGTATTCTCTTTCTTAGGCACAAAGCTCAGTTATACGGCTGGCCTTGGCTTTATGAAAAATATGCAAACTATCGTGGGAAACAAGGTGGCGCGCTTACCACTTGGTTGGTTTCAAGCAGACAGTGCCGGAAAACTTTCGCGTATGGTAACGCAGGAAATGATTTCTACCGGTCAGACAGCCGCGTTCTTTATTGGACAGCTACTAAAAAATGCGTCTGCAGTCGTTGTTTTCTGTATTGCCACATGGTTTTGGAATTGGCAGCTTGGTATACTTTTAACGCTTGCTATTCCCGTTCTTTTTCTGCTTATGAAAATTTCGCAAATTTGTGTGGGAAAAGGGAATAGTCTTGAAGAACCAGCGGAACAAGAAATTGCTTCCCGCGTAGTGGAATTCGCAAAGTGCCAGGGGGCACTTCGCGCCTGCCATGTTGGTGCAGACTACGAAGAACTGAAAGATAGTTTTGTGAACAGTAAAAAGCAATCTGTCCGCGGGCTATGGTGGAGCGCTTTGGGACAGGTGCTTTCCGGTATGGGAGTACAAATGCTTGTCGCTGGAATGATTACCTTTGTAAGCCTCTTGGGACTTGCTGGAGATATGGGGGCATTAGAAACTGTGGTAATGATTGGCGTTACCTTGCGTTTTACTACACTCTTAAACGACATAGTATCTTCTCTTTTCGGAATGGAAGACCGTCGCCAAATGTTAAATGCTTTAGATGAAGTCGTAGATACTGCTGAAATGCCCAGCGTAACAAAGACCAAAGGTAATCCTAAAAATTCTGATGTTTCTTTAAAGCAAGTGACCTTTGCATATGTAAAAGATAAGCCAGTGATAAGAAATATTAGCTTTACAGTGCCTACCAATAAAATGTTTGCTATTGTTGGCCCTTCTGGTTGTGGCAAAACAACAATCATAAAGTTAATTGCTCGTTTTTATGATGTGAATGGTGGGAATATTTGTATTGGAGACATTGACTTGAGAGATTTTACAACCGAAGATTTGTTTAAGCAAGTGTCTTTTGTATTTCAAGATGTTTATCTTTTTAATGATAGCTTAAAAAACAATATACTTATGGCGAAGCCTGATACATCAGAACGAGAATTAAATGAAATTGCCGATCTTGCGGGTGTAACGGAAATGATTCAGCGACTTCCTGATGGATGGAATACCCTTTGCGGAGAAGGAGGACGAGCACTTTCCGGCGGTGAGCGCCAGCGCGTTTCGATTGCACGAGCTTTGTTGAAGCACGCTCCAATTGTCTTGTTTGACGAAGCGACCTCAGCACTTGATGCTGAGAACGAAACTAATATCGTGCGCTCCATAGAAACTCTCAGGAAAAGGTCTACATTGATTGTTGTAGCGCATAAGCTCGAAACAATTCAGATGGCGGACGAAATTATTGTGTTAAACAAAGAAGGGCATATAGCGGAGGTAGGTAGCCATGAAAAGCTATTGGCTAAAAATGGTGCCTATAAAGAATTTTGGGATAAACGCAACGCCAGTTCTCAATGGAAATTAGCATAAAATTATTCAACAAAATAGAAATAACCGGGCATAGAGCTATATCGCTGTGTCCGGTTATCTCTGTAATAATAGCTTGGGGTGATTTATTCTCTTGTTGACCAGCGCCTCAAAACAAGTTATTATATAGTTAGTTAACTCTAACGCACATTAGGGAGGGGATTCGAATGATACATGGAAGTGATTATCTCAGTAAGCTATATAACGATTTAATAACGAATACGCCTCAAACATTTTCCATGAATATTTCATCTGAGTTTGGACCAGGTAGAATCGCACAGACTAAGATCAAACATGGTGTTATTCTTTCGGATTGGCAGATGCGCTATCAATCGGATACAGATGTGAACATGCAAGGCCCCGGTAATGACGAATATATACAAATCATATTCTGTTTGAATGACGGTGTCTCATGGGGAATTATGAATGAACCGCGTTCCATTACATTACAAAAAAACGAATCTTGTATTTATGTAGGGAATGAGAGGGCGGAATATATTTGTTATACCAAAAACAGTGATTTTTCTTTTAAGACCATAAAAATACCTATTACGTATTTTGCACAATTACTTTCGGAATACTTCGAGGGGCAAGAAGTTACAGTATATAGGAAGAAACTTTTAGAAGGGATTTCTAAAATTCCCGTTACTCCAATTATGGAGCAAATTTTGGCAGAAATGAATCAATTTTCTCAATATCGTGGCAGTCTGGGTTATCTATATTTAGACGGTAAACTATTAGAACTGTTATCTGTCTATTTAGGAGAGGTTCTTGAATTAGACATTTTGATGGGTAAAAACATCACAATGTCTCGGACTGAAAGAACTGCTATTATGGAGATAAAACGAATTATTGACAGCCAGATTGCTTTTGCTCCATCCTGTAAGGAATTATCGCGTCTGGTGCATTTGAGCGTACCAAAACTGTCACGAGGATTTTCATCTCTCTATGGAATATCAATTCATCAATATATTATTGACCAACGATTGGCGCAAGCAGCACAATTACTTTTGGATGGGGACAGGAATGTAAGTGAGATTGCTGCTATTGTGGGCTATGGAAAGCCGAGTAATTTTGCGGCAGCCTTCAAAAAAAGATACGGTGTAGTCCCCAAGAATTATAGAGAAACACGCTTTAATGGGTTAAATGAATAAAATTAGGTAGCTTTTGGGTAAAAACGGGTAGCTTTTGGGTTGAAGCATTTTTTCACAGATGATAATCTATGCAGTGTGGTTAGCATAAACTAATCACGCTGCATTTTATTATAACAAGGAGGAATTTCTTCATGAGTACACTTGCAAATTCAAATCAAAAGAAACGTAGATTAGAAGGCAAAGATCTTATCACTATTGGTATTTACACAGTGATCTACATGGTCATTACGATGTTAGTTGCCATACTTGGATTTATTCCTATTTTTATCCCGTTAATGGCAGTGCTTTGTCCCTTGGTTGGCGGTATTCCTTATATGTTGTATGTCACTAAGGCGAAGAAGTTTGGTATGACTGCAATTATGGGCTTTTTGATCGGCTTGCTTAACATATTTGGCGGAAATGGCTATTTAACCATGCTGACAGGACTTGCCGGCGGTCTGATTGCCGATATAATCTTAAAAAAGGCAGATTACAAAAGTTCAAAGAGTGCTGTTTTATCCTGTGGCGCTTTTAGTATTTGGGTATTTGGTAACTTCGCACCCATTTTCTTGAACCGTGACAGCTATCTTGTGATGCTGACAGAGGGATATGGCGCAGAATATGCCACAACACTCAACACCTATATGCCTATGTGGATTGCCCCTATTCTGTTGGTCGCTTGCTTTGTATTTGGTATTGTCGGTGGTGTGATTGGAAAGGCCATTTGTAAAAAGCACTTCCAGCGTGCTGGTATTGCATAATGGCGCGGGAAATTCTTCTCAGCAAAAAAGCAGAAACGGGTCTGCGGCTTGATCCGCGTACAAAACTGTTGCTCATCTTCACCATCAGTATTTTTGTCATGGGAGGGACAGGCGGAGAAGCTATGGGGCTACTCCGCCTTGTTCTTTGTGCCATTCCAGCTTTGTTACTGCTTTGTTCCAAACAATTTGGAAAAGCGGTTGGATACATTGTTATTTTTGCTGCTTTTTATGCTGTTCAAATCTCTGTCTTGCCGCATCTCACAGGAATATTGAATTTTCTTGTGTTGTTTACAACTGGTTTCTTTTGCCGCATTCTTCCCAGCGTTGCAATGGCGGCCTATGCTGTGAAAACAACAACAGTCAGTGAATTGATTTCCGGCATGGAAAGAATCCATATGCCCAAAGAGGTGACGATTCCCTTAACGGTCATGTTCCGCTTCTTTCCAACTGTTTTTCAGGAGTCAGAAGCAATTAGTGACGCTATGAAAATGCGAGGGATTAAACTTGGAGGGAAAAAATCTTCAAAAATATTGGAGTATAAGCTGATCCCGATGATTACCTGCTCTGTGAAAATCGGTGAGGAACTTTCCGCTGCGGCAATTACCCGTGGTCTCGGTGCTCCTGTCAAGCGCACCAATATTTGTCGGCTTAAATTTAATTTTGCCGATGTGGTGCTGATTTTGTTTTGTTGCTTTGTAGTGTTTTGGGCGATTGCTTCCCCGATAATTTCCGCAGGAGGGAATTTGCCATGATAGATTTTCAAAATGTTTCTTTCTCTTATGGTGAAGAATCCCGCGGTGGAGGGATTAGAAATATCAATCTCACCATAAAAACAGGGGAGTTTGTTTTTCTCACGGGGGAATCCGGCTGTGGGAAAACAACGATTACCCGTTTAGTAAACGGGCTGGTGCCTCATTATTATGAGGGCAATTTAGAAGGCGATGTCTTTCTGGACGGAAAAAGCGTAGCTGATACGCCACTTTACGACTTGGCTGCTATGGTGGGATCTGTGTTCCAAAATCCTAAAAGCCAGTTTTTCAACGTAGATACGGATAGTGAATTAGCCTTCGCCTGTGAAAATTTGGGCTATCCCCAGGAGGACATCCTGCAAAGGATGGATCGGACAATTTCCAATTATCATATTGAAAATCTGATGGGGCGGAGCGTGTTTGCTCTATCTGGCGGGGAAAAGCAAAAAATAGCCTGTGCTTCATCAAGTGTATTGCTGCCGGGAATTATGGTTCTTGACGAACCATCTTCTAATTTGGATATGGCTGCCATTGATGACCTGCGGCAGGTCCTGAGCCTCTGGAAAAAGCAAGGCAAAACAATTCTGATTGCAGAACACCGCCTTTACTACCTTCACGATCTTGTGGACCGTGTACTATATGTAAAAGATGGGGAGATCGAACAGGAATACACACCTGCTGAATTTGACAGCTTATCGGATAGCACTCGAAAAGAAATGGGACTGCGGCCGTTTTCTCTCTCGAAGCTGAAACCCACTAATCAGTATCAGACGCATACAGCTAAACAGATGGAACTTCAAAATTTCTGCTTTGCGTATAAAAAGCAAGCACCAGAAAGCCTCCATATTCCAAATGCAAAACTGCCTGTTGGAGAAACGATTGCCATTATCGGTCTGAATGGCGCTGGAAAATCTACTCTGGCCCGCTGTGTTTGCGGGTTGGAAAAGAAATGTGGCGTCTTGCAGGTTAACGGGAAAGCCCTTGATTGGAAAGCCCGGCTTAAACATTGTTATATGGTAATGCAGGATACCAGCCATCAGTTATTTACTGAAAGCGTGACAAATGAAATCCTTCTGAGCATGGACGATGAAGATGAGACTGTTGTGGAGCAAATCCTTGAACAGTTTGATCTGCAGGAATATAAAGACAGGCACCCGCTTTCTCTTTCCGGCGGGCAGAAGCAGCGAGTAGCGATCGCATCTGCCATTGTGAGTAACCGGGAGATCATTGTGTTTGACGAACCAACCAGCGGACTTGATCTCAAACATATGCGGAAAGTTGCGCAGAGTTTGAAGTCACTTGCAGATCAAGGCAAAACGCTTCTTGTTATTACGCATGATCCGGAGCTGGTGATGGCAAGTTGTTCGTGTGTGATTCACATGGAAAAAGGTCAAATTAAAGAGAACTACCCTTTGGATGTTAACGGAGCGAAGAAAGTTTTGAACTTTTTTAGAATCTAATTCACATTCTTAGAAATCAGTTTTCAAAAGCAAAAATCCGCCGAGGAATCCTCCCGAAAAAACGGGAAGAATCCTCGGCGGATTTCGTTTATCGTGTTGGCTCTTTTTCGGCTGTGTCTTTTTCCTCTGCAAAAAACATCTCTACATTTTTCTGAGCTTTCATCAACTCCTGCATCTCATCTCGTGCCTTCCGATAGTCTGGGTATGCTTCTTTCTTCTTTTTCAGAAGTTCAGCGTATTCGATGCTCAAGTCCTTAGTCTTTGGCAGCTTTTTCAATCCAGCTTCATCAAAAGCAGCTTTTGCAGCCTTATGCAGCGTGATTTCTTCCCGGTGGGCTTCCAGAAATCTCTTACTGTACCCGGCTTTGCGGTAGGCATCATAAACCGGACGTGTCCGGGCGTAATTGACGATGTGCGTCCGCAGCACGGCAATCTCGGCCATGCGCGTTTCTGCTGCCTTGATTGAATCGCCCAGTTCGTGATAGCGAGCAGTTGCGGCATCCACACGCTCCTGCATTTCTTCAATGCTTCCGATTTTGTTCTCCTGTAAGAAAATCAGCGTTTTGGACATTTCTTTTAGATTGTACCTTTTTGCCCAGTGAGCATACCCCATGCTCTTGCCCTCGGCCAGCTTTGCCTGAATGTTCACCAGCATCTGAAACTTTTGTTCCGGTACGATGCGCTTCTGCTTCTGCCGGGGATGGTGTTCGGCTTCCCCAGAGATAACAGCTTTCAGTTCTTCTTCACTATATTCTGCGCCCAAAGTGCGAAAACGGATGAAGCGTTTCTGCCGCGCACCTTTGACCGAGGTGTGCTTTCCTCGTTTGATTACATAGCCCTGCTGTTCCAGCTTTTGAAGAAAGATTTCAAAGTCCACAGGATTCTCGTTCAGCAGAATGTTGTCGATTACGGCACACAGCTTATCTCGATTACTTTCTCTGGGTGGATAAAGGGTACGCTTCTGCCGCTCCCGGTACGGCTTGATTTCAATGACAGACAGCTGGTGTTCCAGACAAATCAAATCGCTCAACCGCTGCACGGTCAGCCCGGACAACAAAAAATCCCGGAATTTCCGGGTGCTGTCCAATGCAGTGGAGTTGTAGATAATGTGATTGTGAATGTGTTTCCGGTCCGTGTGAGTGGCAACGATAAACGCATACTTACCCTTGGTAAACCGCATGGCAAGCTCATAACCGACCTTGTTGGCTTCCTCGGCAGTGATCTCTCCGGGCTTGAACGATTGCCGAATCTGATAGGCGATCACATCGCTTTTCTGCCTGCGACCGGTGGCAAGTTCGTATTGGCGTTTGGAGAGCATAAATTCTTCATCCACGGTCAGGGGACTGCATTCGTAACTGCTGACCAGTTCGCCCTGCTGTGTCTTGTCCGGGTTCTGGGCGTAATCCGTGCGGCTTTTCAGGCAGGCCGCAACGGATTTTCCCTTGTTTTTGTGCAGTGCAATCAATCTTGTTGCAGCCAGTTTGACCACCTCCCGGCAAAAAGAAAATGCCGCACAATGGCGGCATAAAGATTTTATAATTCTGCAACCCAGCTACTGAACCATTCCACGGCTTCTACAATGACTGTTCCGGCGGTGATGAGCAGGAAGCAGCCAAACTCCGCCACCAGCAAGATCAAAAACTGCAGCCACTCCCGGCAGTACAGCGTATAAAGACCGCAGCCGAAGATATACAGCATGGGCAGTGCCAGCACAAACGCTGACAGGTTCAGCGTCCATTTCAGCATCAGCGCAAGGAAAGCCGTAAGCAGCCAAAACGGGAAAACGATCATCTTAAAAACGAACCTCATATCTAGCACCTACCCTTCGTCCCTATTATAAAGGCATCTCCACACCCCTTGCAAGGATGTCAACCCTTATGTACCCCCGCAGCCCTCCAACTGCGGGGGAAATTTTAGAGTTCAGCCAGTTTGGAAAGGATTTGTTTTCCAATGTCAATCAGCTCATCCAGCCGCTGTCGCAGGTCCTCCATGTCAGCGGCGTCGACCCGACCGTTTTCATTGGCGGCTTTGGCATACTGGTTCAGATTGTTGCTACACATCTGCAAAAGATATGCCATGCGGCGCAGTTCTTTCAAGTCCAGATGCAGGCAGTAGCCGTCCAGTGCCATTTTACGGATATAGGCACTCAGGCTGCAGATG
>ERZ791846.6-NODE-6-length-200375-cov-99.7652_pt1 | contig 200375 bp, 146 predicted proteins | sample MGYA00510289_ERZ791846 | MGnify/ENA primary metagenome ERZ791846 (study PRJEB30046, sample SAMN00715274) | human gut metagenome | study: EMG produced TPA metagenomics assembly of the A metagenome-wide association study of gut microbiota in type 2... | reverse complement strand
GCGATGGTACTGCACTCGAGAGGGTGTGGGAGAGTAGCACGCCGCCGCATTCAACTTACGGACCTTCCGGTCGAGCCCCATCGGGGTTCCCGGAAGGTCTTTTTTTTTATTCCCGCGCACGGGTGTTTTCCTCCATTCGGTGGAGGGAAACGGACGCCGGGAGGCCCGTGGGCGGGATGATTCCTCCATCGGCTGGAGGTTTTTGGACGCCGGGAGGCCCGTGGGCGGGAGGATTGTTCCAGTGAGTGGAGGAATCGGGACTACTGCTGATTCAACCAGGCGTGGAGTTTCAGATGATTGAGCGCGGTATTGGGATCATACGTATCATCCAAGCGTTCCTGATACATGGCAACCAGTTCGTCGCTGCGTCCCAGCGCTTCCAAAGCGGCCTCGCGAATCGTCTCCCACTCGTAGGGCACCACTTCTTCGGGGAACATCATCGTGACCTGATTAGGTTTGTCCCGCAACACCAGATCGACAAAATCGAGCAGATCCTGCCAACGTTCGGCAGCAATCAGACGTGCCGCATACGCATCGGCGAGCGGTTCGGAAGTATGATTGTCACGCAGGAAACGATCAGCCTCATCAATGTCACCACTAATCCGCAGCAAGTCATGTCGCAAAAACTGTACGGCATGATCGAACTGATTCTGCGCGGCCTGCGCAATCTCCTTTTCTGAAAGCAAAGCAGGATCAAGCATCGCGAGATTATTCAAATCTTCTGCGGATAAGGAATCAGCGTCTTCAAACAAACTCAAATCGGTTTTCACTTGCGCAACAGACTGCGAATCAGTTTGCATGTCGCGGCTGTCGGAATCATCTGCCGAGTTTGCCAACGTCGAAGCAGACGTGGCGAAATCACTCATCGTGGCAATGCCCTTATTCAACGCATCGTAAGCGAACATGCGCGTATCGTCCCATTGCGCGAACGACAGGCCGCACGAAAGCAGTTCAACCATCTGCATGGCGTTAAGACGGAAATCCTCATTGCAGGCCACTTGCGTGATGATATTCAGCGCCTGTTCGCCGGTCATGGGATCGGCATTGCAGGCCACGGCGTCCATGTACACGCGCACGGTCTGAATCAGGTCTTTCAAATAGTCGAAGCCCTCATTGTCTCGATCTGCGACGTTGCCAACGAATCGCGCGGTCATTTCCACTGCCTTGGCGAGATTGCCGACAGCATCCAGCCAACGTGTGCTTACGATGGCATTGCCGACCACCGCGTCCACGCCGGAAAGCGCCTGCGAATCAAGATGGAACGTTGGCATGTCGATTCTTGGAATCTCCACGCCGGTATCGGTGCGTTCGGCTGTGGGCACCATGGCGGCGATGGAATCGAAATACCATTGCATGGGCATACTGATTACCATGTCCGCGTCGGAAAGCTGTGCTACGGGCACATTATTGCGGTTTTCGGCATCTTCCTGACTGGCCTCGCGGATCATGTGGTTCCATAGGAACGTCGGGCCGTCGGATTCGCCGGAATGCAGCCATCCATTGTTGATGTACTCGGTGAGATCCTCGACTTCCTGCAGACGGTTGATCCTACCGTGTTCGTTGCTCATTGCATGCCTTTCCTTTAAAAACATGGATTGCATGTGCCGCGTTGACGACGGGTGCTTCGTGGAACAAGACATATCCTTATTCAGCCTATATCATGCTGCCGTTGTCGCGCATGTTTTTTTGCTCTTTTCACGGCGAAAAGCCGATGATTTTGAATAGTCGCTTGAATGCTGTTGCATTTCTTTTTGATTGAGCGAAAAGATTATGCCGAAATACTGTGTGAAACGATGTGTGAAACATGATTTGGAATGAGCGGCATGGCCGTACGGCGGCGCCCGGTAGAATGGCAGTGTTGCCGCAACAGGGCGGCTTTCCATCGAAGGAAAAGGGAATGATATGAAGGTTGCAAGCGGTAATGTTCTGTGGCGTCAGCGCAAGCGTAATTGGTGTCGTACGCCGTTCACGTTCACCGTGTACATGCTCACTGATCAGGAAATGAGCATCAAAACCGGCATCCTTAACGAGAAATTCAATCTCATCAAACTATTCCGCATCGTGGATATTAGTGTGGAGCGCACGTTCCTGCAGCGCCTGTTCGGTTTGAGCACGCTGGTACTTGATACGCGCGACCAGTCTTCCGGCAACGGTGTTGTGGTACTGAAGAACGTGGTGCATGGTTTTGAGGTTCGCCGGGTGATGCAGGAGGCCGTGGACTCATCCCGTAAGGAAAATGGCATGTCAGCGCGCGAATTCCTCGGAGGTCCGGGCGGTCCGGGGCCGGAAGGACCTGGCATGGGATTCGATGCGCCTGATATGGGCGATTTTTAGAGACGCGCGGTAGTTTCGTTTCAGCGCATACGAAAGGCGCTTGACTTGAGCTGGTTTTTCTGTCTCGAGCCAAGCGCTTTTCTTTTTCTGGAGAGTACCGCCGCGGCGGTATGGGAATCGTTATATGTCCTATGGGGCGCTCATACAACGTCCTCTGGGGCGGTCAGTACTTGTTGGCGCCGCTGCCGACGAAGTTGACCTGGAAGCCGCGGTGGTAGTGCAGGAACATGTCGGCGCCGTAGCGGTCGACAGGGCGGTGGGTGAACAGCATACGGATGGCGAAAGCGGTCTGCACGTCTTCCGGCAGGTTCATGAATTCCTTGTGCGCATCCCAATACGGGTTCATGGTGATGGCTGCGTCCGGCACATAGGCGTAGCCGTAACCGTCTTCGTTCACGTAGCCCATGAACGGCAGGTCCCAAGCGTTATGCGCGGTGAGGGCTGCCTTGAATTCCTCCACCTGAGCGAGGGCTTCGTCGCTGATGCCGAGGCTCTTGGCAACCTCGTTGGCTGCGGCGGTCTTGGCGTCCGCGTCCTGGCCGAACATGTTCAGATCCACGTTGATGACGGTCTTTTCATCTGCCATGATGAATTCCTTTCCTGCGATGTGTTCGCATAATGTCATGAACATTAGTAGTGTTCGTTTTAATGTTCGTTTAGATAAGCAAACGAACATCATTTCTTGAAGTCTGGTTCATGTTGTTGATGGATGCTTGCTGTATCCGTGACTAACGATAGCACGCTTTTTTAGCTGTGATACCGCGGAAAATACTGTTTTTGCAATTGATGATGCTGAGAATCGTTGATGTTGCAATGATTGCAGGTCTTGAAAATGACATTGTAAAAAGTAACATTGAGCGTGTTCTTTTTGTTCTGCAAAAACATGTTACTTTTCTGTTCAAACGAACATCTGCATATGATTGTAGGGTGGATTGCACGTGTGAAAAGGTGGTTTGAAAAGGCTTGAGCGATCATCGACGATGCACTGTGTCACTTTTTGCAGATGAGGTGACATTTTCCATGTCTGAGGCGTGGCGGCCGTCGGTCCAACAATGACTTTCCGCCACGTCAGCAATTTTCTGGAACTAGAATGCTGGGTTGCCGGTGAGGTGACGGTAGAGTTCGGGGTCAACCGGTTTCGCGAGTTTCAGTGTGGAAATCACGACCTTTGATTGGGTTCCGTCATCTGCGATATTCACTGACTCATGCGCATCGTCTACAGCTACTGCCGAACCGACATAATAGTAGGATTTCTCCTTTTCCTCGGCCTTACGTCGAATAAAAATGGGAACAAAATGACGATTCTTCCATTCCGACGTATGCTCGGTTCCATCAAGCAGCCATTTGAATTCCGGAGATTGCAAAGAACGATTGTTTTTGCTGAACCATTCAATTTCTCCAGGATTCAAGAAACGATCGCCATACTGGCTTGCCTCATATTTAATGAAGATCGGCAAAGAATTCGTGTAGGTGTCAAGCTTATATCCGCCCACATTCTGCGGAATCTGCTCATCCTTCCACGCGCACAATCGCATGACATCGGCAAGACTATATTTCTCGCCATATATGAACCCATGATCAGGCATGATGCGACGCTTGCGAGCTTCCCTTGACAGTGCAAGCGCATTGAACAAGCTGGCTTCGATGGTATCTGTAAAGAACGTTCGGAATGTTGCGTGATGCAGCATTGACTCGCATTCCTGGGTCAATGCATACGATTCATTGTCGCACATACAAACCAAAGAAGTATTGCCGAAACGAGTGCGATTCGCACTTGTGAAATACGAATAATTCAACGTGGAAAAAGCAGAACCGCACTGCTGAATATTATTATCGACATACGGAAACAGCGTAGACAATAATGTTTGCAAATCAAACAAACTCAAGCTGTGCTGTGTGGAAAAACGTTCAAACAGTGACGCATCATCGTCGGAACAATCCGGATTGATGCGACGCCAATCCAAATCGCACAACACCGCAAGAATCAGCGACTCATGCGGGCGCAAACCACGCAACTGAGTCGCAGTCAACATTTTCAGCACACCAGACTGCGCGTTTGACACCGGTTCAAGCTGCTCCACATACGAAGCCGACGCATGCTTGCCGCGCGACAGACTCTTCTCACGAGAGACCACGAACGACAGATAATCGTTAAACTTTCACATCACGTATGCCACGCTTATTTTGCTTGTTGGGTGTAGCGGCAGTTTGGGAAGCCGGTGCACCCGTAGAATGAGCGGTTCGGATCGTTGCGATTGTGCCGCAAGCTTAGGGCTTCGCCGCAATTCGGGCATTGCGGAGGAAGTTTGACTCCTCGGAAAATGTTCGGGCAGATCTTGCTATGCAGTTCATACATGAATCGCGACGGGCGGGTCTGATCCACGATGAAGAACAGTTTCTTCTTGCATCGGGTCATCGCCACGTAAAACAGTCGCCGTTCCTCCGCATGCGGGCATCGTTCCACTTCCGGCAGTAGCAGACCAAGCAGCGGCTCTTCGGGAATCGTGCTTGGAAAGCCTTTCAATCCGCCGGAACAGCAGAGCAGAAATACGAAGTCGCGTTGCAATCCTTTGGAAGCATGAGCGGTCATGAAACGAATATCCATATCCGGTTTTTCGAGAAAACGAATATTTCCAGTGCTTTGGTCGATGGAGAACAGACCTTCTTGATCGCAACGAATCATGAGATTGATATCGCTGCGATACCGGCCCAGCAGTAGTACGGACGCGGTTTTCGGTAGTTTGCGCAATTGCTCGACGATCACATTGAATCGTTCTTCCTCAGTATGCCCGCCAAGTGCTTTCAACGAATAATCCTTCTTATCGCTGGGATTATTGAGATGTTTGACATACAGATTGGTATCGCGCATCACGAATGCTCCGCTTGCGTCAATAAGGCTTTGACGGAAGCGCCGTGTGGTGGTGATCTGGAACATGCGGGTCGGACCCCAGGCGCGCCAAATTCGGTCGAAATCGAGAATGAGATGAAGGTCACTGCCTGCAAAACGATAAATCGACTGCCAATCGTCGCCAACGCAGAATAGTGAGAAATCATGTTGCAAGCGAAGCGCACGGATTAGCTCATAACGCGGTCGTGACATGTCCTGATATTCGTCAATCAGCACATATTTATATGGATGACGGTACGAGCCATTATTGACGCAACTGATGGCATCAACGATCATTCCCGGAAAATCAATACCATTATTGGTTGCGAAATTCTGCACATAGGCGTGATAAAGCGGTTCTATAAGCTGCAGCATCTCACGATTACGACCGATGTTTTTACCGCCATAACGTTCGTTAAGAGCTTGCATTCCAGCAGTGTCAATATTGTTTGACCGCATATGCTGGATAATGGTTTGTGTGGTATCGATAAGATTCTGACGATATTGATTGAATGCATAATCGTCTGTTGGAAGCTGGAAATTCTCAAGTCGTGCAGCTGTGGAATATTTATCAAGCAACTGTTGCGACATAAGTTTAAATGCCAGAAGACGGTAAGAAACATTGTGTTCAAGCAGGTATTCAAATGCGTTACGCACCACATTGTTTGACGTGTGCCCGTCAATAATTGGACGATTGGCAATGGTGGAGGAACGGCAGATTTCCAGTCCGAGACTATGGAATGTGCATGCGCGAATGACTTTGCCGGTGCTTTGCGTGATGCGGCTCGACATTTCGTCGGCGGAAGCTTTGGTGAACGATAGCACCAGAATCTCTTCGGGGGTGGCGGTTCCTGTGTTCAGCAGCCATGCGATATAGCCGACGATGGTAGTGGTTTTGCCGGTTCCCGCACCTGCGAGCACTAGCGTATTGTGACCAGCTCCGGCGATGGCGCTGATCTGCTCGTCGCTTAACTCATGCTTTTCGATTTTGCCGATGATATTTCGCGCCCGTTCGATCTGCTCGGCAGGGAGCATTGGTTGCGGCATAAGCTTCTGAGCCGGTTGTGAATTGGCATGAGATTGCGCTCGCGAACGATTCGTTGTGACAGAAGTATTGCGAGCTGTGGTTTGTGTTTGCGCGCGGTATGACGATCGCGCCAACTGTGATGATTGGGATGGTTGCGTAAGCTGTTGCGTTTGACGTGATTGTACAGTGGACTTGCGTTGCGTCGTCTGCTGTTGCGTGGGATTGGGAACGTTTTGCCGCGCAAGCTTGGGCCCGGGCTGAGTCGCCGTTTTGGAGACGGGCGGTTCTCCAATAAGCGCGTTCATGAACTTGCTCAGCAATCCCATAATGTTCCTCCTCAACCAGTGCAAGGAGAAATTATATGTGCTGCCAATGAATGCTTCAGCGTCGGCTGTGTGAACGGAATCGCAATTCGCCGACGCTGAAACTAATATTGGAGCTTAACGTTCGAAGGGGTAGGTGAGGTTCCAGTCGCGGCGCAGAGAGTCCATGAGTTCCATGATGCGCAGGGTGTCTGCGTGGGGCATTTCCTCGCATTCGGTGCGACCGTCGATTACGGCCTGTGCGGCGGCCGCCACCTCGTATTCGTAGCCGGTGAGCTGGGCGGGAACATCGTAATGTGCAACAACCGTATGATTGCCGTCATACACGTCAATCGCCTCAACATTATTAATGTTCTGGCACACCATATAACCATCGGTTCCCCACACGGATCCCGTGCGGTCGCTATGGCACAGAATCGAACTTTGCGCGGTCGCCATCACACCGTTCTCGTAATAGAACGTCATGGAATTATGCGCATCCACGCCGGTTTCGTACGCTCGCATCGACGATTCAATGCGAGCGATCGGCGCATTATGCATGATCATGTCGATGAAATTGATCGGATATACGCCAACATCCAACAATGCGCCACCGGCAAGCGCGGGATCAGTGATTCGCGCCTTCGCGGTGGTGGGGTAACACAGGTTCGCATCGATCGCCTGTATTTCACCAATCGCACCGGAGGCGAGAATCTTATCGATAATGGCGCGGGACGGCATGTATCGCGTCCAAATCGCTTCCGCGCATAGCATGCCGGTTTCTTTTGCAACGGCTAACATCTCACGGGTCTGTGCCGCATTCGCGCCGAATGCTTTCTCCACCAGCACACCCTTGCCGGCTTTCATGCACAATATCGCCTGTTCCGCATGCAGATTGTGCGGCGTAGCGATGTACACCAAGTCCACGTTCGGATCGGCCACAAGTTCCTCATATGAACCGTATGAAACTGGAAAACCGTATTTCGCGGCGAAATCGGCCGCACGCACCGCATTTCGTGCGGCGACAGCATACGGTTCCACCAAATCCGCATAACGAACGTCTTCGGCCATTTTCACCAGCGTGTCAGCCATATGTTGCGCGATCCGGCCTGCGCCGAGAATCGCGACACGAATACGAGCCATATCAAACCCCATCTTTCATAAACTGCATGAATAGTGTTGATTCATTTATATTGCTGCGTTGCAAGTTCCAGCGTACGCCATGCATGATCGCAACGCGCGTTGATCCATATCGCACTTGCACGCGTTCGTCCGGATGCTTTTCTGATTTGCCGGATTTTGCCGGATCTTGCCATAATGGTGTGCTGTGGCAGCGCAGGAACACGTTAAGAAGACCGGAAAACCTCGGAAATCCGCAAAAAAAGAGAAATACGAGCGTGGCACGAGAAGCTACATCATGTCGCATATCCGAGGCAAAGACACATCCATTGAAATGATGGTACGCAGTTTTCTTTTTTCGAAAGGTCTGCGATTCCGCAAAAACGACAAGCGGTATCCGGGACATCCCGACGTGGTGTTGCCGAAATACCGCACGATGGTGTTCGTCAATGGCTGCTTCTGGCATATGCATGAAAACTGCCCGAAAGCCACGCGCGTGCCGAAATCGAATGTGGAATTCTGGAGTGCGAAACTGCTGCGCAACCACGAACGAGATGTCAGGCAGCATGCCGAACTTGAAACGATGGGCTGGAAAGTGATCGTGGTGTGGGAATGCGAGCTCGCCAAAAAAGTACGTGAGGAACGGCTGGAACGGCTTTATCATGAAATCGTCGGCACGCAACCTGCTTGATCGACATTTATGCGATCTACTTGCAATTGCGTGATTCTTGCCGAACATACGTGATGTATGCTCGATTAATTTCTTGTTTTTCTTGATTTCGAAACGGTATGTAACGTCGGTGAGACGATGCTTGTGATTCAGCGTGATTTGTCGTGTCTGAAGAATACAAACGAACTATGGGAAATGCTGAGAACAGCGCGCTGCCGCAGATGTCGCACCGCGCCCAGATTGCTAATCCGTTCCGTGCCATGGTGTTTGGTGCGATGGCCGACGAGATGATCGCCGCAGGCACCGATGTGGTCAAGTTGAGCTTGGGGGAGCCGGATTTCGGCGCTCCGCCCGCAGTGCGTGATGCGATGCGCGAACAGTATGATGGCCGTCCATTGCCATATACCGCCGCAATGGGTTTGCCGGAATTGCGTCAGGCGATTTCCGATTTCTACAAGGAACGCCACCATGTGGACGTCGATCCGAAACGTATCGCGATTACGGCCGGAGGTTCCACGGCACTGCTGCTTGCCGCCGCATTGACGGTGAACGAGGGTGACGAGGTGCTGATCGCCGACCCGTCGTACCCGTGCAATCGCGAACTGGTCCGCGCGTTCGGCGGCAAAGTCGTGGACGTGCCGACGAATGCGACCACCCGATTCCATCTCACACCGGAACTGTGCCACGAATACTGGTCGGATCGCACCAAAGCGGTGATGATCACCTCGCCGTCGAACCCGACCGGTACCACCATCGCCTTCGACACCCTGAAATCCGTGTGCGACCTGGCGAAAGAACGCGGCGCATGGCGTATCGTCGACGAAACCTACCTTGACCTAGCCGACCGTGAACCGGACGGCTCCGACGTAAAATCCGTGCTCGCCTGCGACCCGGACGCCATCGTATGCTCCAGCTTCTCCAAGTTCTTCGGCATGACCGGCTGGCGACTGGGTTGGATGGTCGTGCCTGAATGCGCGCTCGAAGCCATGGACGATCTCGCCACCAACTTCTTCCTGTGCGCGCATACTCCCACCCAGCATGCGGCGCTCGCGTGCTTCACTCCGGAAACGTTGGCCGTGTGCGAGGAACGCCGTCAGGAGTTGCTGGAGCGTCGTCGCATTGTGGTCGACGGATTGGCTGAGATCGGTCTGCCGCTGGAGGTTGAGCCGAATGGCGCGTTCTATGCGTATTTCAATATTTCCAGCACTGGTCTTGACGCGTGGACGTTCTGTGAACGTGCGTTAAAGGAAGCGCACGTGGCGTTGACGCCGGGCCGTGATTTCGGCGAGGCCACTGCCGACACCCATGTGCGGCTTTCGTATGCGGCCTCCCGTGAGGCGCTTCGTGAGGGTCTGAGGCGAATCGGAGGTTTCGTAGCCGAACTGCACGGATGATGTTTGTGAGCGCTTTGCAATCGTTGTCGGCGCTGTGAATGTTGCGTGGCCATCCTAGGTGAATAGGATGGCCACTCGAATATTTGCAAAGGTTGTCAATGTAATGTCAGGTGAAAGGGGGAGTGCGATGTCACTATGCTTGAAATCATGGTTAGTTTACATTCGCATGTCACTCGTCTTGGCGTGCTTGACATTGGCTCCAATACCGTTCACATGCTCATCGTCGATGCGGCGCCTGGCGCCCGTCCGGAACCTGAGGCCAGCACGAAAAGCACTGTTCGCTTGATGCAATATCTCAAGGCCGATGGCACAATCAAAAAGGCCGGAGTCGAAGCTGTGGTCGCAGCTGTGGAAAAGGCCATGGGGCTGGTCAAAGAATATGAGATTACCCAACTGCTCGTGCTGGCCACATCCGCATTGCGTGAGGCTCCGAATGGCAGCAGGATCCTCAAACGAATCGAAAACGTCGTCGGCCAGCCGGTCACGGTGCTGTCCGGTGTGGATGAGGCCAGACTCACCTTCCTTGCAGCTCGCCGCTGGTATGGTTGGGATGCCGGTCGGCTGCTGGTCATCGATATCGGTGGTGGCTCTCTCGAGGTGGCTATGGGTTCGGATGAGGATCCCACAGTAGCGCTGTCCGTGCCGGCAGGTGCCGGTCGTGTGACCCGTGAATTCCTACCGGAAAACGGTATTGCGAATGATAGGGATTTGGAAGACGCGCGCAGGAACATCCGTAAGATTCTTGAGCCGATGGTCAAGGCGTTCCCGAAATCGAAGCACCCGATGCATGCCGTCGGCACATCGAAGACCATTCGTTCCCTGGCTCGTCTCGCCGGTGCCGTGGTGCGTCAGCCCGGCCGCGTGGACACTTCGATCATGACGATTGACCAGCTTGAGGATTGGCTTCCCCGTCTTGCGGCCATCTCGCCGGACCAGCGTACCGCATTGCCGGGCGTCACGCCGGAGCGCACGTATCAGATCGTCGGTGGCGGCTTGGTGATCGACGAGATCATGAAGGCGCTTGACGTCAAGGAAGTGGAAATCTGCCCATGGGCGTTGCGGGAAGGGGCTATTCTGCGCTGGCTCGACCAGTTTGGCCGCACGAGCCTTGGTTTCTAGCGGTTCCTAGGCTTCCAGCTTCCTCAGTTCCTCCAACTGGTTCTTCGCCTTGTGCAGCTTGGTGAAGATTTCGTTGCGCTGTTCGGGATTCTTTGCCCGTTGGTGATCGCGCGTGAGCTTATCGATCTGCTCGGTAAGCTGTGCGGCCTGCATACGCCGTGTCATGCGCGCGTCCAGTGCCGTGGGAGAGGCGCTGCCGAGCGTCACCTGCGAGCATAACGACTCCCACAGCGCGTCGATGGAATCGACCGCAGGATCGCCGATGTCCAGCATCGCTTCGCCGGCCGGTTTCCAATCTGAGACGAACACTTTGAATGTAGGTGTGTGACCGGCGCGTCCCGGCAGCGCGCGTCTCACGGCGAACGCGCACTCCTGCCGCTTCGTACCTTCGAAGTCGGCGTCGCGCACGCATACGAACACGATTCCCGACTTGCGTTGCATGGCAATCAGCTCGACGATATCCGTCGGTATGGCGGCGTTCTTGGCATGCAGGCGCAATCCGATTGCCAGTACTTCCGGAATGCGTGTTCCGACGGCAAGCCGTGTATTGCTTGGCCGCAGCAGAGACAACATGGTGATCGTCTCGATGTCGTTCGCCAATCGTTGTTTTGTTTTGGCTGAAACCGGTATTCTCGCCACGAACAGGCCTTTCGGCAACGTTGCCTTTTCTGCGGGAACCGCAGAGGAGTTCGGCAGACCCAATGTGAGTGCGGAAACGGAACCGCAGGAGGCGATCGTCATTGCTGGCCTTCTTTCGTGCTTTCATATCGGTTATTGGGGCAACAGTAGTCGCAAGAGCCGCAAATTTTGATAACGGCGCGTCGGTATGTGACTGGCGGGAATCTATAAAACTGCGCGTGGATGATGTCTCCATATATTGAGCAAAAGAATGCATTTTTTCGGCCATCGCGGGAACCGGTATCGGCGGATCGTTCGTCAAGCCCGTCACCTCCAGTGTGCAAGTCGCCTCTTTGGTCAAAGCCGGTTGTGGCGATCCGGTCGACGATCGGGGAGCACCCAAATTCACCTCCTGTGCGGCCAACGGCGCCGACTGCACACGTGCCGCCACCACCGATCCGACATCCGCGACGCAAGTGGGATGGCGTATCGGCGCAAGCGCGCTCTGTTCGCCATGCCGTGCGGCTGTGATAGACGATTGCAATCTGCGACACGCCGTGATTTGGTGATTGAGGCATGTGTGCGTATTATTTCATCTTGCGGTGATCAGAGCCTAGGTGAGACGCCCGGTCCCATTCCGAACCCGGAAGCTAAGGCCTAGCACGGCGATGGTACTGCACTCGAGAGGGTGTGGGAGAGTAGCACGTCGCCGCACTTAAACTTTTTTTAAATCCCGAGTCGAGCATCGTTCCTCGGGATTTTTCGTTACGCGATTCGCCCAAGTCCAATTATGACCCGATTATGTGCGAAGGCGAATCCAGCGGTCACTGATTGCGACGCTCAGGCAGCGAAAACCACCAACAGAACAATGCCGTTTCAATAAAAATGACAGGTAACGGTATGAGCCACCACCAGCCAGTGGTGCCGAATTCGTTCGCGGGCGCAATAATCCAAGGATGCGAGCCCAGCCATCCCAGGAATACGGCTATGGTTGATCCCAACGACATGGTTATTCCTAAAGGTCTGAACAAACGCATGAGCTGGAATCGTGATGCACCGAATTCTTGAAGCGTCCAGCGTAATGTTGACTGCGTTTGACGTGTTGATATGGCCAATGCGGCGAATGTCAGGCCGCTGATAATTGTGGCCAAAGCTGGTATGGCAATGGCGCGTGCCATGTAGGAGCGGTAAGAGGTGGTGTCGTGTTCGGTAATGAATGCATACCCGCAACGGTTAATGATGTCGGATCGGATTGAATCGCGAACGCCGGAAGCGATTGACGGGAAATCGGTCATGATGAGAGTATGCCGGTTGCTTGGCGTAAGGCCAAGCGTTTTTGCTTGTGGTGAGTCGATTCCAAGAACCACGCCGGGCATGGTGTAATCATTGAGCAGCGAGTCGGTGCCCTCGGTGGATACTTGTGCTGCCTGAGTTATTTTTTGGGTTGCGGGATCGATGAGAATGATGCCAGTGTTGCCGCTTTCAGTAATATGAACGTCGTTGGTTTTACCGGCTAAAGACGAGTTGCTATCGACAAGCATGACAGTGGTTTCATTATCGGAATCTGAGTAGCAATCCGCATCGTCGGAACCATGTTGAATGACGCAATCGTAAGCATGGGAAGTTGCGGCGCGGACCAGATACCGGGATTCATCCGGTGCCGTGAGCACGATGGCTTTGTCTAGAGTCTCGGGATATTTGCCGGCAAGATAGTTCAAGTCATCCTGAGTCAAATAATCGGCGATGAACAGCCCATTATCCGAATTGCCTGTCGCTATCATCATTTGCCCGCTAAACAATGAGCTGGCACCTAACAATAAGAGTGCCAATGCGCATACCGGGGCAGACAAACTTCGTGTACGTTCTATCGCATTGCATTGTGCTGGCGTGCGGAAAAGCCAAGGCAATGAAAGGAGCAGAGGCCCCAGAGCGCAAGCCCCCATGACCGAGCCCACTGATCCGCCAAACGGCCATGCGGCTGCATGATAACGTTCTATCGCCACACAAGAAAACATCAGAACGGCCGAGGAAAGAATGATGTACCATAATGCGTTTCTGGTTGTGATGTCATGCTTAAAGGACATGCGGAAGAACAAAACCAACCATGTCAAGCATAGCGAGCACAGCAAAATCGCTGCGACAAAAAAGATGGACAGCAGGGAAGTTGCTGATGGTCGCCATTCCCAATATTGGGCGAATATGTTGCCTATGGTCCTGTAACTAAGACCGAATACCGCATATCCGGCCGCGATGCCAATTGCGGCTCCGGGTATTGTGCAAATAAGCAATCCTCGGAACACTGTCCATCTGCTGGTGGTGAGGGGGAATCCGCAAGCTACCAGAGCTTCTACCACAGCATCTCCGGAACACTGACCTGCTCGGAAGAATGCCGTCATTACTGCGATATGTACGCACAGCAAGCAAAGGAACAGAACTATTCCGTACCATTGGCATCCTGGCAGATCGCGAGTACGAACCGTTTCTTCGGCATTTCGTATTGTCGATTTGATGTATCCGATATTGACATTGTTGGTTGCGCTCTCTTTTGCGACTTCTCCCTGATTTACAGTAGCGTCATCGTCGGTGAGCCACATTTGTATGTTTTGGAGATTGTCTTTGGAAGACACTGCTGTTGCGTACACGGTGTTGGTGTTCGCAGCATCGACGGTGATGCCAATGAGCTTATAGTCGCTTGATAATGCGGAATCGTCACATTGCACGGTGACTATATCTCCCAGCTGGGCGTCAATTTGTTTAGCTGCGGCCCGAGACAGGGAGATTTCGTTTTTTTGCGACGGCTGATGCCCTTCGATGAGCGTGCCATATCGTGAGGGGCCTGTTAGGAAAGTTATGTCTGCGATGGTGTTTCGTGAAGAGCCGCTGGCGGAGGTGAGGCCTACTGATCCTTGTGTGGATTTGACGCCGATGGCCTTACCGTTTTGGACTTGTTGCCTGAGTTCTTCGGCTACATCGTTGCTGCCTCCTGAAATTTGGTACGTGTACCCTCCGGATTGACCTGCTGCGCCTTCTTTGGCAGCCTGTACGTATAGATTCAAGCTGTTTAAGGCCACCACGGGTAGCATCGCCGACAATAATGCCACCACAAAGAGTGAGATGGTGAGCATCGGATGGAATCTCAAATATCCAGAGGTAACGTGCCTCGTGATTCCAATGCTGTGGTAAGGCATGCCATTCATTGCTCCACCAACTTGTGGTCCTGAATGCGCACAATGCGGTCACTGTGCTGCGCGACCGTAGTGTCATGCGTTGCGATTATGACAATGGATCGCTCTTTGTGGGCAATATCTGAAAGCAATGTTGCGATTGCCTGCGTATTTTCCTCATCAAGCGCGCCGGTGGGTTCATCCGCGAGAATCACACGTGGTTTCATGGCGATCGCGCGTGCGATGGCCACACGTTGCTGTTCTCCTCCTGACAATTGGCCAGCCAAATGGTTTGCATAGCCTGCTAAATGCACTTCTTCAAGCAAGTTATCGATTGTGTTGTTTTCAGCGCGGGAAGTTTCCTTAATCTTGGTTTGTCCGAGGTTCTTATGCGCCGCTTCAAACGCCAACATGATGTTTTCTCGCACGTCAAGATATGGAATGAGCCTGTAATCCTGAAATATGCGCATACATAAAGATCCGAGAAGATTTTTTCGATCAATGGAATTGACATTTGCGCCATCAATGGTGACGGAGCCAGTGTCTGGTTGTAAAGAACCGTCCATCAAACGCAGCAAAGTGGTCTTTCCTGAGCCGGAAGGTCCCATTATTGCCGTTGTCGAACCTTCTTCGAATAATGCGCTCGCATTGTCTAAAATCAGACGTTTTCCATACGAAAACCCCACGTGATCAAGTTCCAGCATGGTATAGCCCCCTCTCGGTATACATGAGCAGCCATTGCTCTTGCGTAAGGCGTCGTACCCCCATTAGTTACGATTTCTTATGTGTCCAGCGTAATAGTATTTAATGGTTGGGGCAAGATGGTGATTTTTTGTGTTTCGATTGTTTTTCGTTAAATTTATGGAGACGATTGCGACTATTTGCCAGCGAATGTGGAAGTTGGGGTACTATGAAGCCGCACTATTGCCGATGGCGTTCGTCATGAACTCGGTTTTGATGGCTGATTTGATGATTGATGTATTGACTGATGGAACGCAATGCCCATGTTGGAGGATGTATGGCACGGTCTGGTACGCCTACGAAACCGCGTACGGCGCAGGCGAAGGCTGTTAAGCCTATTCGCACGTTGAAGAAAACTAAGCCGCATCGCGTGCGCAATATCATATGCGGTTTTCTGGCCGGTATTCTGTCGATTGCAGCTTTGCTGGGCACTGTTTCGCACATACTGCCTGCTGAGATTCAGGCGTGGCCGTATGTTCCCATTATCGTTTCGTTGGTGCCTTGGTTTGCGATTCTTGCGGTGATTGCGCTGATTTGCGGTATTGTCTCGAAACGAACAATGTCGGTATTGCTAGCGATTGCGGCGATCGCGTTGCAAGTATGGTGGCAGTATCCGTTTTTCTACAATGAAACGAAGCTTCCGCGTGCCGCGATTGCAGCGGTTTCGGGAGCGTCCGCCAATACGCAGGATGATTATGCTCGTTTGATGACATGCAATGTGTTTAAGGGTCGTGCCGACGCGCAGGAAATTGTCGATGTGGTGCGTAGCGAGCGTGTGGAAGTGCTGGCATTGCAAGAAACGACCGATGCTTTCGTGGACGAGTTGAACAAGGCTGGTATTGGCGATTTGCTGCCGTATGCGCAGGTGGCAAGCTCAGACGGCGTGTATGGCAATGGTTTGTGGTCGGCGAGTCCGCTTGTTGATCCGGCTGATGATGATGTTGATTCGAGCGCGTCGTTCATGCCAGGAGCCACGGTTGCATTCAATGATGGTCAGACGCAGATCCGTTTCGTTTCGGTGCATACCACGTCTCCGACCGATGGATATTGGCAGCAGTGGAAGCGTTCATTGGATGAGCTTGGTCGACTCCGGTACGATACGTCTCGTAGGTACGTGTTCATGGGCGATTTCAACGCGACCGACGATCATGCACCGTTCCGTAATTTCTTGGGAACACGGTTCACGGATGCGGCCAAACAAGCGGCCGGGGGATTGGTGTTCACGTGGCCTGCGAATATCGATTATGTACCGACGTTTGCGGGCATTGACCATATCGTATTGGATTCCGGCATGTTGGCAGGTCGGGTCAAATCGTTGAAAATCGATGGAAGCGATCACAGGGCGTTGCTGGCAACCGTGCAATTCGACGTGTGAGAAGAGTGCCGGCGCAACTGCATATCGGCTGCGCATCTGCATAAAACAAAGTGCCCCAGATAGGAATCGAACCTACGACACCTTCTTTAGGAGAGAAGTGCTCTATCCACTGAGCTACTGAGGCAACGAATCTTCATTCTACACACCATCCGGACGAGTGTGGTATCGAAATGAAGAAATTCGAAATTTATGCATGACTGTACGCCACATAATGCCTTGTAAAACGTGTGGCGCACAGTCATGAAAATGCTATATTGACGGTATTTTTGAGATGCTCAGGCCAGATTGTCTTGCGTTCCAGCGGTATTGGCCGCAGTGGCCTGTTCCGCCTGGGCTGCGTCAAGCTTGGCACGCACTTCGCCGAGCAGACTTTGAGCGCGCTTGGCGAGGGCTTCGCCAAGCTCCCACTGGCGCATGGACTGGTCAAGGTTGAGTCCGCCGGCCTCAAGTGCCTGCACGGCCTGAATGAGCTGATCTCGAGCCTCTTCGTAAGGCATTTGTGCGATGGCTTCGCGTTCCTTGTCGGTCAGGCTGGATGCGGGGGTGGTTTCGTTGGTCATTGCTACTCCTTCGTTACGGTGGTGACTTCGGACACGATCACGCCGTGCTTCAATGTCATGGTGAGTTGGTCGCCGGTGTTCACGGCGTTCGCATCGTCGATTACATGGCCGTCCGCTCCCTGCACTACCGCATAGCCTCGGTTAAGGGTGGATTGCGGGCTAAGCGCGGTCAGTGAGGCGTGCGCTTTTTCGATGGTGAGGCTTGCGTCGTCAAGAATACGTGTCAGGCCGATTCTCATGCGGGTTCTTGCATCATCGATGAGACGCTGATGTGGTTCCAGCATGGTGAGCGGCTGTGTGAGGCTTGGACGGTTCGCATAGCCTTCAATCAGTCTTGTTTCATTGTTGACGGTGGCGTCGATGCGTATGCGCATGCGTTCGATGTTCACGTTGATCAGTTGCATCTGCTCGCGCACGTCCGGCACGACTTTCTTCGCCGCGTCCGTTGGCGTGGATGCGCGCAGATCGGCAACCAGATCAAGCAGCGTCCAATCATCCTCATGGCCGATCGCGGAAATCAGCGGCGTATGGGCGGCTGCCGCGGCACGTACCACGCCTTCGTCGGAGAACCCGATCAGATCTTCGAAAGCGCCGCCGCCACGGGCCACGATGATCACGTCGACATCAGGATCGGCATCCATCTGCGCGATCGCCTTGATCACGTCGGAAGGGCACTGCTCACCCTGCACATGCACATGCGTCACTTTGAAATCGACAACAGGCCAACGCAATCTCACGTTGGTGATGACATCGCCTTCGGCGCGAGCCTGCGGCGCGCAAATCAGACCAATGCAATGCGGAAACTCGGGCAGAGGCTGCTTGCGGTCAGCGTCGAACAGGCCTTCGCCTTTCAGCTTCTTGCGTAATTCGTCGATCATGGCCTTCAGGCTGCCTCCTGCGCCGGCCGCGATAATGGCGTCGCCACGTAAAGACAGTGACGTGCGTTTCATCCACAGATTCGGTTTGCCATGGATGATGACGCGGTCGCCCTGCACGAAAGGCGTGGCGGCTGCGGCGAACTGCCCGAAACCGTTGACTTCCAACGCAATGTCCTGATAATCATCGCGCAGAGTGATATAGGCGCTGCCCTGACGTCTGGTGTTGATCTGCGTGATCTGCCCGGCCACCCAAACCGATGGCCACCGTTCGACGGCCATATGGAATTTCTCGCTGAGCAGACTTACCGGCCAGGGGTTGTCAGCGGTGGTTTCGCCGGCCAGTCGTGGCAGCGGTTTGCTGTTCGGCTGCGCTGCCGGGGGTGTGTAATCCTGGTTCCAAGTCATAGTTCAAGATTCCATCATCTTGCGGACAAATGAAACACATGTTCGAATTCCGTGAGGGTACCCCGCCTTGTATAGTCCCTCTTCGGTGAGTGCGTCAAATCGACACTCGGGCGACACTCCGTGGCGAAATCGTTACCTTTGTCACACAAGTTAAGGAATGGCGGAATCAAGCCGAAAAATGGAATATATAGTTTTACTGCCGGCGTGCCGCTACTACATTTAGTGCTGGCTATGGCGTACAGTCATGGACGTAGCAACAATCTGGCATGCATAACGAAGCATGAAAACCTGGTCGGATGGGGTCCGACCCGGAAAGGATGATGAATGGAAACGCAGGCTCTGGATGCCATCTCCGCAACCGTTAAAACGGGAACCGGTAAGGTGCTCGTCGAGAAGCGCGACGGTCGTGTGGTCGACTTCGATCCGATCAACATCATCAGCGCGGTGAAGTCAGCCTTCGCCGACCTTGATAAGAAGATCGGGCCGCAGGAGGAACAGCTGATCCGTGATATCGCCAATCAGGTCGAAGCCGAAATCAAGGATCGTTACAACGGTCCCGCCAAGATCGAAGACATCCAGAATCTCGTTGAGCACGGCCTGATCGAAGACCACCTGTACGATGTGGCGCGCACGTACACCAACTACCGTCTGAACAAAGACATCGAACGTGCCAAGGCCACCGACATCAACGAAGCCGTCAAGCGTCTGGTGAACCGTGACGAGGCTCTGGTGCGCGAGAACGCCAACAAGGATTCCAACGTCTACTCCACCCAGCGCGATCTGTTGGCGGGTGCGGTGTCCAAGGCGTCCGCCTTCTCCATGCTGCCGGACGCGGTTTCCAACGCCCATATGAAGGGCGACATCCACTTCCACGACGCCGACTACTCGCCGTTCACCGCACAATCCAACTGCTCGCTGCCGAACTATTGGGATATGCTCGCCAACGGTTTCACTCTCGGCAACGCGCCGATGGGATCGCCGAACAGCATTTCCATTGCGGCCACGCAGATCACCCAGATCATGAAGGACGTGGCATCCAGCCAGTATGGTGGCCAGACCGCCAACCGTGCCGACGAGCACTTCGTCGAATACGCGCGCAAGGATTACGACAAGTTCCTTGAGCAGGCCCATGAGATCATGCCTGACGACTTGCCGATCGAAATCGCCGAACGTCAGGTGCGCTTGGCCAAGGATGTCGAACCGAAGCGTCTGCATTTCGAAAAGGACCGTCCGGCCCTGCCGATGGACGAGCCGTTCAACAAGGATGCCAGCCGTTTGCAGCAGTTGCGTGAGGTGTGGGCGAAGATCCAGACCCGCAAGGCCATCTACGATGCCATGCAGACCATGGAATACCAGATCAACTCCAATCGTGTGTCGAATGGCCAGACCCCGTTCGTGACCGTTGGCTTCGGTTTGGGCACTGACTGGTTCGCCCGCGAGATTCAGCGTGCCATCTTCCTGAACCGTATCCGCGGCCTCGGTTCCGAACATCACACCGCCATTTTCCCGAAGCTCGTGTTCACCATCAAGCATGGTGTGAACGCCGATCCGGGCGATCCGAACTACGATTTGAAGCAGCTCGCCCTCGAATGCGCCACCAAGCGCATGTATCCGGACGTGATCTTCTACGAGAACATCGTGAAGATCACCGGCTCCTTCAAAGCCCCGATGGGCTGCCGTTCCTTCTTGCAGGGTTGGATTGATCCGGCGACCGGCAAGGACGTGGAAGACGGACGCATGAACCTTGGCGTCGTCACCGTGAACGTTCCGCGCATCGCACTGGAATCCCACGGCGACAAGGATCGCTTCTGGAAGATCTTCGACGAGCGTATGGCCGTGGCTCATCAGGCATTGCAATTCCGTATCATGCGTTGCAAGCAGGCCGCGCCGGTCAATGCGCCGACCCTGTTCCGTTTCGGAGCTTTCGGTCGACTCGGCGCCAACGACAGCGTCGACCAGCTGTTCCGCAACGAACGTGCCACCGTTTCCCTGGGCTACATTGGCCTGTATGAGGCGACCAGCGTGTTCTACGGCAAGAACTGGATGCGCGATCACGGCTGGGATCCGCAAGGCAAGGAATTCGCACTGTCCATCGTCAAGCGCATGAACGAGCTGTGCAAGGAATGGAGCGACGCGGAAGGCTACCACTATTCCGTGTACTCCACGCCGGCCGAATCCCTCACCGACCGCTTCAACCGTATGGACCACGAGAAGTTCGGCGAAGTGGAAGGCGTGACCGACCACGACTTCTACACCAACTCCTTCCACTACCCGGTCTGGCTGCAGCCAACCCCAATGGAAAAGCTCAACTACGAGAAGGACTTCCCGTACTACGCGTCCGGCGGCTTCATCAACTACTGCGAGTTCCCGTGCCTGCAGTCCAACCCCAAGGCACTCGAAGCGGTGTGGGATTACGCCTACAACATCGGCATCGGCTACCTGGGCACGAACACGCCGATCGACCGCTGCTACGATTGCGGATTCCAAGGCGACTTCGAGCCCACTGAGGAAGGTTTCAAGTGCCCGGAGTGCGGCAACTCCGACCCGGACCACTGCAACGTGACCAAGCGCACCTGCGGCTACTTGGGCAACCCGGTGCAGCGCCCGATGGTGCATGGACGTCACGAGGAGATCGCGCACCGCGTCAAGCATATGAGCGGCGAAACCGGTCATGTCACCTTGAGTGACGGTTCCGAACGTGAATGGTTCGAGGAAGCCAAGTAAGGGCCGCGTCGGTAGCAAACATAAACGAAATATGAAAGAGGGTGGGTTTCCACCCTCTTTCATTCTGTGACAATCATGAGGCAAGCAGCAATCGCAAAAACGCGACGTAACGGCAAAACGTGAAGGGACAACGTATGATCAGCAGCGCGAATCCAGCAATTCAACGTCGTGACTTTGCGGCGGACGAAACCAATCGCGGACCTTTCATCCCCACAACTCGTTCCAACAATCCCAAAGCAGGGCAATGGACCAACCGCATGAGCCGCAATATGATCGCCGACTACAAACGGTTCCTCATGACCGATGGAGAAGGCATCCGATGCTCGCTGTACGTGTCCGGCTGCCCGTTCCATTGCGAGGAATGCTACAACACGTCAATCTGGGATTTCCAAGCCGGCCACGAATACAACGACAAGCTCGAAGCGCAAATCATGGATGACTTAAGCCAATCGTATGTGCAAGGCATCACCTTCCTCGGAGGCGAACCATTGCTCAACACGGGCGTGCTGTTGCCCCTTGCGCGCAAAATACGCGAACGGTTCGGTAATACCAAAGATATTTGGTGCTGGACCGGCTACACGTGGGAAGAGCTCATGCGCGAAGGCGAAAGCCCCGACAAGCGCGAACTGCTCGAACTCATCGACATTCTCGTGGATGGCCGTTACATCAAAGATCTGCATGATTCCCTGCTGCAATTCCGCGGAAGCAGCAACCAACGCATCATCGACGTGCCGAAATCACTGGAAAGCGGACAAGTGGTGATCTGGCCGAAACTACATGATCAAACACGATTCATTCCCGAAATATACGGCAAAGACCGTTCTGCAGGGGAAGGCAGCGCATCCTGACATGGAAATGCTTGGAAGGGTTTGCGATCTCGACATTCGTCGAGCGTCCAGATACATAATTAGGCACGTTGACTGGATTAGTTGTCTAATTTGTGCGCTGTGTCGTGCATTTTATGCTGATTGCGAGCATTTACAAAGCACTTAGGCGTGGGCACAGACTACGATTACATGATTGGATAACCCGGGGTAGGGGCTTCCATGCCTGCCATGGAATGCAGCCCGGCGGATAGAACGATAGAGGTTGAGACATGGTTGAAGCAGCAGAAGCCGTGACCGAAACGCACGGCACAAAGCCGTTGCGTGTAGGTCTTGATATCGGTTCCACTACTGTGAAGGCGGTGGTGCTCGATCAGTCCGACGCGCTCGCGGACGCGCTGTTCTCCGATTATCGGCGTCACCACGCGAACGTGCGCGCCACCGTGGCCGGACTATTGGCCGACATCCACCAGGAGCTGGAAAAGCTTGGCCGAGGCGACGAGCCGATTCGCCTGGCCATCACCGGTTCAGGCGGTCTTGCCCTTGCAGACAGCCTCGACGTGCCCTTCGTTCAGGAGGTCATCGCCGAAACCGAAGCCATCGACAAGGAATATCCGCAGGCCGACGTGATCATCGAGCTTGGTGGCGAGGATGCGAAAATCACGTATCTCAAGCCGACTCCGGAACAGCGTATGAACGGTTCCTGCGCAGGTGGTACCGGCGCATTCATCGATCAGATGGCAACACTGCTCGACACCGACGCCGCTGGTCTGAACGAAATGGCCGCGCAATACGAAACCCTATATCCGATCGCATCACGTTGCGGCGTGTTCGCCAAAACCGATTTGCAGCCGCTTATCAACGACGGTGCGGCCAAGCCGGATCTGGCTGCATCGATCTTCACCGCAGTGGCCACGCAGACCATTGCAGGCCTTGCCTCCGGACGCCCGATTCACGGAACCGTGATCTTCCTGGGTGGTCCGTTGTTCTTCATGTCCGAACTGCGAGCCGCGTTCAAGCGGGCGCTCGACGGCAAAGTGGACGAATTCATTGTTCCGACCGACGCTCACCTGTATGTGGCATACGGTGCCGCATTGCAGGCCGATCAGGATGGTGACGACCTTGACTAAGCATTACGAAGCACGAACCTGCGCCGACCTTCTGGCACGACTGGACGAACTGGAAAACCTGCCGTCCAACACTCCGACCATGCCTCCGCTGTTCGCTACCGAGGCGGATCGCACCGCATTCAACGAACGGCATCATCGCGAGCATATCCATCAAGGCACGCTCGAAGGAGCCCAAGGACCGCACTTCCTGGGCATAGACGCCGGTTCCACCACCATCAAAGCGACGTTGGTGAACGACGATCGAGAAATCGTATGGTCCTCTTATGCGACCAACGAAGGCAGCCCGCTGACGGCAGCAGTGCAAATCGTCAAAAAAATCCAAGCCGAACTACCTGAAGGCGCATGGATCGCACGATCCTGTGCGACCGGCTACGGCGAAGGCCTCATCACCACCGGCCTGCACCTCGACGAAGGCGTAGTGGAAACCATGGCTCACTATCGCGGTGCCGAAATGGTCAGCCCGGGCGTTACCGCCGTCATCGATATCGGCGGCCAAGACATGAAATATCTCGCCATCAACGATGGCGTGATCGACTCCATCGCAGTGAACGAAGCATGCTCGTCCGGCTGCGGATCGTTCCTGCAAACGTTCGCCATTTCCATGGGTCTGACCATTCAGGAATTCACCCAAGCGGCGCTCAACTCCACCCATCCGGTCGATTTGGGCTCCCGATGCACCGTGTTCATGAACTCGTCCGTGAAGCAGGCGCAAAAGGAAGGCGCGTCCATCGAAGACATCGCCGCAGGCCTGTGCTATTCCGTAGTGCGCAACGCCCTCTACAAGGTAATCAAGCTGCGTGATTCCGGCGAACTTGGCGACACCGTGGTAGTGCAGGGCGGCACGTTCCTCAACGACGCCGTGCTTCGCGCATTCGAACTGCTCACAGAACGTGAAGTGACCCGACCGAACATCGCAGGACTCATGGGCGCATACGGTGCCGCACTGACCGCACGCATGCACTATGCCGACGAAGCGGAAGACGAAGACGCCGATACCACCGACACCAAAGAGGCGGTGATCGCAGGCGTACGCCACACCGCATCGAACATTTTGAGCGGCGAAGAACTCGACAACCTGTCGATGACCTCCGAACGAGACGTGTGCAAACTGTGCCAAAACCACTGCAAGCTCACCATCACCACCTTCCAAGACGGATCCCGCTACGTGACCGGCAACCGCTGCGAACGAGGCGGAGACGCGAAAAAGAAGCGTTCCGATCGCCCGAACCTCTACGATTACAAGTACAAGCGTTGCTTCGCCTACCGCAGACTCACCGACAAAAACGCAACCCGCGGCGAAATCGGCATTCCGCGCGTACTCAACATGTACGAAAACTATCCGTTCTGGTTCACACTGCTCACCTCGCTGGGCTTCAAAGTGATGATTTCCGGACGAAGCTCGCATGAACTGTTCGAAACAGGCATCGAATCCATCGCATCCGAAAACATCTGCTATCCGGCCAAACTTGTGCACGGACACATCAAATGGCTGCTGAGCAAGGGTGTGAAAACCATCTTCTATCCGTGCGTCAGCTACGAAGAGAACCTGGTACCCAACACCGACAACCACTACAACTGCCCGGTAGTAGCCAACTATCCCGTGGTCATCGGCGCAAACATGCCGGAACTGCGCGAAGAGGGCATCCGTTACATGCGCCCATACTTCAACATGGCCAACCATGAACTCATGGTCGACCGTATCGTCGAAGAATTCGCTTGGGCCAACGTGACCCGTGAAGAAGCCGAAACCGCAGTCAAAGCGGCCTATGCCGAAAACGAAGTCTTCAAGCACGATGTGCAGATGGAAGGCCTCAAGGCACTCGCCTACATGAAGGAACACGACTGCCGAGGCATCGTGCTCGCAGGCCGCCCGTACCACATCGATCCGGAAGTCAACCATGGCATTCCGGAAACCATCTGCTCGCTCGGCATGGTGGTATTGTCTGAAGATTCGATCTGCGAACTGCAGCCGGGGGAGAAGCTCAACCTGAGTGATTTCCTCGCCGCGGACGAAGACGATCCGCGCAAGAAGAACGCGGACGGCTTCCGTCATGTGGAAGACCGCAAAGTCACCAAAATGCCGTTGCGAGTCACCAATCAGTGGGCCTACCACGCACGCCTGTACTCGGCGGCAAACTTCGTGGCCTCCTATCCGGGACTTGAACTCGTACAGCTCAACTCCTTCGGCTGCGGTCTCGACGCCATCACCACCGACCAGGTGGGCGAAATCCTCGCCGACAAGGCCGACGTGTACACCATGCTGAAGATCGACGAAGTCTCCAACTTGGGAGCGGCAAAAATCCGACTGCGCTCGCTCAAGGCAGCCGTCGAAGAACGCGAACGCAACAAGCAGCGCGGAATCGCCGCAGTCATGCCCAACAAGCAAGACAGTGCGCTTAACAAGCAGGGCGAATTCCGCAAGACCGGGTCTGAGGCGCCGACTCCGGGACGTCAAGTCATGCTTGACACCGTGATGAAAGCCAATCCGAAACTTACCGAAGCCGTCAAAGCCGCATCCAGGCGTGCCGCGGAAAACGGCATCGGCGAAGCGAAGAAATCCGCACACAATTCCGCCACCATGTCGAAGTACGCCAACCGCGTGCCATTCGGCAAAGACATGAAGGACTACACCATCGTGGCTCCGCAGATGAGCCCGATCCACTTCTCCTTGGTGGAATCCGTGATCCGTTCCGGCGGTTACAAGTTCGACATTCTCGAACACGCCAGCCGCGAAAACGTGGAAACCGGTCTGAAATACGTCAACAACGACGCCTGCTACCCGGCCATCATGGTTATCGGTCAGCTCGTGGACGCGATTTTGGACGGCAAATACGATCCGGAACACACCGCGCTCGCCATCACACAGACCGGCGGCATGTGCCGAGCCACAAACTATTTCGGCCTGATCCGCAAGGCATTGGTCGATGCTGGCTATCCGCAGATTCCAGTGATCGCCATTTCCACGCAGGGCATCGAAGACAATCCGGGCTTCACCGCCACTCCGGCATTGTTGCATCGTGTCATCAAGGCGCTGATTATCGGTGATCTGCTGATGAAATGCCTGTATCGCGTACGCCCGTACGAGGTGACGCCAGGCAGTGCGAATCAGCTGTACCACACGTGGGACACCATCGTGCGTGAAACGCTCGAACACCACGGCCATTCCAAGACGGCACGCAAGTTCATCGGCAAGGGGTATCTGCCGTATCAGACGCTCGTTAAGGAGATTGTGAAATCCTTCGACGCGCTGCCGTTGAAGGACGAGCCGCGCAAGGTGCGCGTCGGTGTGGTGGGCGAAATCCTCGTCAAGTACCAGCCGGACGCCAACAACCATGTGGTCGACGTTATTGAATCGCAGAATTGCGAGGCTGTGGTGCCGGGCATCATGGAATTCATGACCACCCGCCCATACATTTCCGACTGGAACGAGCATTACCTCGGCATGGGCGGCAACAAGCTTGGCTACGCGCTGATGCGCAAGGCGCTTGACATGTACAACGCTCCTGTGCACAAGGCGATCGATTTAGCGCACGGCAAGTTCTCCCAGGACCTGCCGATGCCGGAACTCGTGAAGAAGGCCGACGAGGTCACTTCCGTGGGTGTGCAGGCTGGTGAAGGCTGGCTGCTGACTGCGGAAATCCTTGAGCTCATCGAATCCGGCTGTCCGAACGTGATTTGTGCGCAGCCGTTCGCCTGCCTGCCGAACCACGTGACCGGCCGAGGCATGTTCGGCAAGATCCGCCGACTGCATCCGGAAGCCAACATCGTGTCCATCGATTACGATCCGGGAGCATCCGAAGCGAACCAGCTCAACCGCATCAAACTGATGATCGCAGCCGCCAAGAAGGCTCACAAGGCCGCGCAACAGGGTGAGACGACGCAAAGCAAAAAAGTCGCCTGATCATAGGCAGATAAATCAATAAGCACTGACTGGAATTGACCAAAATACCGACGCGGACAACATCTTCAGCGTCGGTATTTTTATTGATATATACAAACAATTCTCCAAATAGTGGTAATTGCTTCTGACTTTATTGACAGCTGTTAATTATTATTGGTCGGTCTTGCAGAGCATGTCTGTTGTAATTGAAAATGTGTACTCGATTCGGGATACGCAAGAGTTGGCTATCAGTTTTTCGTATAGCAATCGCGCCGTGCTCATCAATGAGTTTCGGTAGGATTGCCAACATGACAGCACCACGAATTTCTTACGCACACCTGCTTACCGAGCCGAATCCGAAGCATGTGGAAAGTCTGGTCAAATTCTTCGAATCAGGCTGCCAAGAGCGCGGAACCGGCGGTTTCGGCGTGGAAATCGAGCATCTGCCGGTGCATAACAGCGATGATACCGCCGTGAACTATTACGAGGAGAACGGCATCGAGGCGTTGCTGAATCGCATTCGCCCGTATTACGACGAAAGCAAGGAATACTGGGAGAACGGCAGGCTTGTTGGCCTTGGGCGCGAAGGTATTTCCGTGTCGCTTGAGCCGGGTGGCCAGCTGGAATGTTCGCTGGGTATTTTGCATAAGCCGGAGGATCTGTGCACGATTTACGGAGCGTTCCGCCGCGAAGTCGATCCGGTGCTTGACGATCTCGGCTTCCGCTTGGTTAATTACGGGTATCAGCCGAAGTCCGGCTATGCCGACATTCCTGTGAATCCGAAGGACCGTTACAAGGCGATGACCGCGTATTTGGGTCGTGTCGGCCAGTTTGGTCCGTGCATGATGCGCTGCTCTGCTTCGACGCAGATCAGCATTGACTATGTTTCGGAAGAGGATGCGATTTCCAAGTTGCGTTTGGGTACGGTGATCGGTCCGATTCTTGCATGGTTCTTCCGTAACACTCCGTACTTCGAGGGGCGGGAGAATCCGTATCCGCTGCTGCGCCAGCGCATGTGGGATTATTTGGATTTCCAGCGTACGAACGTTATTCCGGGACTGTTTGATCCTCGCTTTGGTTGGGAGGATTATGCGGTTGACGTGCTGAGCACGCCGATGATGTTCGCTGATCTGACGCACACTCCGGAAGCGTTGGAAACTCCCGGAACTGATCTGCATCATCCTGCATTCTATGAGAACGCGAACGACGTGTATCCTGATCGAGAACTCAACGCATACGAAATCAATCATGTGATTTCCACGCATTTCAACGATGTGCGTTTGAAGAACTTCATTGAATTCCGTCATTGGGATTCGCTGCCTGTGGCGCGTGCGGAACGGTTGACGGAAATCATCGGATCGCTGTTCTATGATCCGGCGAATCGTGAGCGTCTCGAATCGTATTTCGGCGGCATTCGCGAGGAAGATGTGCTTGAGGCGAAGGCGAACCTGCAGGCGCGTGGCCATCAGGCCGCTCCGTATGGCAATTCGCTGGAATTCTGGCAGGAATTCTTAGGACTCGAAGGTGTGCTTGCCGACGAACCTGGCGATCCGAAGCATCCTGACGTGTTCCAGAAGTAAAACTGTTTTTCGAATATTTTTGGTTGGCCGAGGCTGACTGAATGTGATCTCGAAGTGGTTTTGAATGTAATTCAGGGCTGGTCTGTTGAAGATCGGCCCGTTTTTATGTGGCGAGTGGGAATGTTGTGGTTTGATATGATTTCCGCCTGTCTAATGGGTAGTAGATAGTACACTGTCCATATGGCTAATGAGGGGAAGAAACGTGTTCGTAAAACACCTGAGGAGCGTAAGCGGGAAATCGTCGCTGCGGCGAGCCGTCTTATCGGGGAAAAGGGGTATTACGGTACATCGTTGAAAGATATTGCTGATGCGATTGGCATGAGCCAGCCTGGATTGCTGCATTACATCGGCAACAAGGAACGGTTGCTGTCGCTGCTGGTCACCGACAATTACGATCAGGAGGGCACTCCGGCTGATTTCGCTGCGTCGGGACTACCCGGCAGTGATCCGGAAGGCATGCTGTTTCCCGCGTACTTGCGATTCTTGGTTCGCTACAATGCGAGCCGACGCAGCTTGCTGCAGCTATACATGGTGTTAGAAACTGAGTCGTTCAGTGAGGATCATCCGTTGCACGACTATTTCGAGAATCGTCCGAAATACGTGTGGGAACACTATTCCCAGTACACATGGAAATTGCCGCCTGAAATCGGCGGTTGGGAGAATATGCGTGCGATGGTGCGTCAAAGCTTGGAAGCGATGGACGGCATTCAACTGCGTTGGATGCGTAAGCCTCCCATCGATTTCTACGATGAATGGCTTGCCTTCGAAAAGATGATCTTCCCCTCACCTGTCTGGGACAGCTACCGCTAAGCCGTGTGCAGTTTTCTTGCGAGCTGTGTTTCTATGGCCTTTTGTGTCTCAATTCCTCCACTAGCTGGAAGAATCAGGACTTTTGGAGGTGTATTTGCGGGAAGCTCGCTCCAGTGGCTGGAAAGATTTGCTCGCTGGGATAGCTTTTTGTGTGGATTGCGGTGATTGGTTGGTTTTGGTCAAGGGGAAACGCTGTATCTAATGGTTGCTAGGTAAGACACGCCTGAAATTTTGCAGTTCTTGACAGCTGAATCGGGAAGATTTATATTTCTTATATCTAATGGCTGTTAGATACGGATACTTGAGAAAAAACTCGGGGATATCGCAAGAAAACAACCTTAGACGTAGCAACAAGTAGTAACTAGTAACAAGTCAATGAAGACGATGGAGGATCCGTGAGTCGTTACGAGGCAGATCACATTCTTTTCGGTGCCGCATATTACGACGAGTACCTCATGATGAAAGGCATCGACCGCGTCGATGAAGACATGAGGATGATGAAGGAAGCGGGGCTGAACGTCATTCGCATCGCCGAATCCACGTGGAGCACCTGCGAACCGCAGCCGGGCGTATTCGACTTCACTTACGTTGACCGCGCACTCGACGCAGCACAGTGCGCGGGCATCGACGTCATCGTAGGCACCCCGACCTACGCAGTGCCGAGCTGGCTCGTCAAGCTTGACCCGAGCGTGCTCGCAGTCACCCCGAACGGTGAAGGCAAGTATGGCGCACGCCAGATCATGGACATCGTCAATGCCACCTACCGTTTCTACGGTGAACGCGTGATCCGCAAGCTGATCTCCCACGTTGCCGACCATCCGGCAGTGATCGGCTACCAGGTCGATAACGAAACCAAGTACTACGATTCCGTGTCCAACGACATGCAGCGCCTATTCATCAAGTATCTGTATGAGAAGTTCGATGGCGATCTGAACGAGCTGAACCATCGCTTCGGTCTTGACTACTGGTCGAACCGCATCAATTCCTGGGAGGACTTCCCGGATGTGACCGCCACGATTAACGAGTCCCTCGGCGGCGAATTCGACAAGTTCCGTCGCGATCAGGTGCGTGCCTTCCTGCAGTGGCAGTCCGATATTGTGCGCGAATACGCTCATGACGACCAGTTCATCACCCACAATTTCGATTTCGAATGGCGTGGCTATTCCTTCGGCGTGCAGCCGGCCGTCGACCACTTCAAGGCCGCGACCGCAGTGGACATCACCGGCGTCGACATCTACCATCCGACCGAAGACGATCTGACCGGTAAGGAAATCGCATTCGGCGGCGATATGACCCGTTCCACCAAGGACGGCAAGAACTTCCTCGTGCTCGAAACCGAAGCGCAGGGTCAGCATGGCTGGGTTCCGTTCCCGGGACAGCTTCGTCTGCAGGCTTACTCGCACTTGGCCTCCGGCGCTGACATGGTGGAATACTGGCACTGGCATTCCATCCACAATTCGTTCGAAACCTACTGGAAGGGTCTGCTGAGCCACGACCTCGAACCGAACCCGACCTACCGCGAGGCAGGCGTGTTCGGACACGAAATCGGCAAGCCGGAAGTGGGGGAGCGTCTCGTTCATCTGAAGAAGCAGAACAAGGTGGCCATCATGGTCAGCAACGAGTCGCTCACCGCGCTCGACTGGTTCCTCATCGAAGCGGGCTTCCCGTTCGGCGGCAACCTCAAGTACAACGACGTGGTGCGCAACGTGTACGACGCGCTGTTCGAGCTCAACGTCGAATGCGATTTCGTGCCGTCCGATGCTCCGGCCGAACGTCTCGCCAAGTATGAGATGATCGTGACTCCGGCGCTCTACTGCACGTCTCAGGAAACTACGGATCGCTTGCGTACGTTCGTTGAAAATGGCGGCCACTTGGTTTCCACCATGCGTTCTTTCGTATCCGATGACGAAGTGACCGTTTGGGCCGACCGCGCTCCGCACAATCTCACCGACGTGTTCGGCATGACTTACAGCCAGTTCACCCGCCCGAATGGCCACGTTTCCGTGGAATTCGCAGGTGCGCTCGCCGAAACCGCGTCCACCGATGCTCAGTCGCTGATCGAACTGTTGAACGCCGACGCTGATACTGAGGTGCTCGCATCCTACGGCCACTATGCTTGGAAGGATTACGCCGCAGTCACCCGTCACGCATTCGGCAAGGGCGATGCCGAGTGGATTGCTACGCTGCTTGACGCCGATTCCATTCGTGCGGTTATGCGCGAGGCTGTGGAACATGCTGGTGTTGCCGTTGCCGGAACTGCGCCCGCGGGCCAGATCTCGGTTCGTCAGGGTGTGAATGCCCTCGGTGAGAACGTGACGTATCTGCTCAATTATTCCGCCGACGAAGTTACCGTTGCAAGCCCGGTTGCAGGTGAAGTGGTGGTCGCTCCGGTCGTCATCGCCACCGACGGCAATATTGATGAGGCTGCAACTGCTGAAGTCGTACTGAAGGAGGGTACAGCCGTCAAGGAGGGTGATCCATTGGCAATCGGCCGCTGGAATGTTGTGGTGATCGCAGGCTGAAATCGCCGCAAAGAGAACGTTTAGGGAATGAGAAGGTCGATCAGGGCCTTCCATTCCCCAACGAAATCGACATCTTGAGATCCGTTGAGCCACCGCAATTGCAACCCTTCCATGGCGGATAGCACCTGCAGTGCGGTGCGTTCCGGATCGGCGACGCCATCTCGTTTGGCTGCGAACGTGTATTCCTTCAGCAGATTGATTTCGCGCTGTTCGAAATACTTGTGCACCGGATGGTCTTTGCTTAGGACCTCGCTTTCGAGCAGAGTGTAGAGACGAACCATTTCGGGTCGGTCTGCGTTGGTTTCCACGGTTCCTGTGGAGATGGCCTTGAGTCCGAGAACGCAATGGTATGCGATGCCGTTTTGCAAAACTTCGCCGGTCACGCCTTCAACGCCAAGATGCTCTGCAATGGCGATTTGGTTGGTGCGGTCGGCGTATTTGAGGGTTTCTTCAAGGAGTTGTTCTTTGGATTTGAAGTAGTAAAGGAGGCCTGCTTCGGTGATGTTCTGAGCTTGTGCCACGTCGCGAATGGTGAATCCCCAGAAGCCGAATTGGGAGATGAATGAAACGGTGGTTTCGAGTATCGCTTTTCTGCGATCTTCGGCGCTCATTCGTTTCCTGCGTTTATCTTCGATTCGGCGGCGCATGCTCTCTCCTTTTCTTGTACTTACTAAGTTACAGTACGGAGGAGAGGAAGTGTGGCAGAAACGTTGGAACACGCTGAGAAGTGACAGATAAAAGAGATTGTAATACGCTTTAACTAAGCAGTTACTAGGTAATAAAAACCGAGATTCTGCTTAAGAGTAAAACTAAACATGGAATCATGGTGTCGGATTCGCAAAATCAACAAATCGAACACGATTGACTTGCGCTTTTGGCAGAAATGATTTGCGGTAACAAATACGTTAATTACTGATTGGTAGTTAATTGACTGGGCGGGGCAGTCCGTGTCACACAACAAAAACACTACTGAAACATGAATCGAAGGAGAGAGTTTCATGAGTGAAGCAATCGCAAGCAAAGAGGAGCGTTTGGTGGCGTACAACGCCAACATCGCAGCCGCGGACAAGGATCCGTCGCTGTCTCCTGAAACCGGCAAGCCGCTGAGCAAGGTCAACACCATCCGCTTCGGCGCTGGCTTCCTGGTGTTCGGCATCCTGTGGATGTCAGGCCTCGGCATCGTCTCCGCCGTGCTGCTGCCGATGCACTACAAGACCATCGAAGGCGCCGATCCGGACGCCCTCGTCGGTATCGTCAATGCGTTCACCGCAGTGGCGTCCCTGGTTTCTAACCTGATGTTCGGCAACTTCTCCGATCGTTCCCGCTCCAGGTTCGGTCGTCGTACTCCGTGGATCGTTTTCGGTGCGGTGCTCGGTGGCGTCACCCTGTTCCTGACCGGCACCACGCATAACGCGGTGCTGCTCACCATCTTCTACTGCGCCTGCATGTTCGGCCTCAACTGCATGATTGCCCCGCTGGTCGCCGTGCTGTCTGACCGCGTGCCGTCCGGCATCCGTGGCACTATGTCAGCCTTCTATGGTGCAGGCTCCACGATCGGCGCCCCGATTGGTACCATGATCGGTGCATTCTTCATCGAGAACCTGACTGTCGGCTTTGCTGTCGCAGGCGTGCTCATGTTCCTCGGCGGTATCGTTGCGGTGATCATTCTGCCCAAGGAACGTTCCGCTGACTTCCTGCCGAAGGAAGAGGGCTCTTTCAAGGACATCCTCGTATCCTTCCGCCCGCCGAAGTTCGCTGGCGCCCACGACTTCTACAAGGCTTTCGCCGGCCGTTTCTGCATGCTCATGAGCTACCAGATGATCAACGTCTACCAGCTCTACATCATCCAGAACTACATCGGCCAGTCCGTTAAGGAATCAGCCGTCACCGTGTCCGTCGTCTCCATGATCATGATGGTCATGTCTCTGGTCGGCTCCTTTATCTCTGGACCGGTTTCTGATCTCATCGGCCGCCGTAAGGTCCCGGTTGTCGTAGCTTCCGTGCTCTTCGCTATCGGCATCGCCATGCCGTGGCTGATTCCGTCCACCTTGGGCATGTACCTGTTCGCGGGCATCGCTGGCCTCGGCTACGCCGTCTACTACGCAGTCGACCAGGCTCTGCTCGTCGACGTGCTGCCGAACAAGGAAGAAGCTGGCAAGGATCTGGGCATTCTGAACATGGGCACCACCCTTGGCCAGATGTGCGGCCCGGTCGTCATGTCCACCATCGTGGTGTCCCTCGGCTACAACTTCGCCTTCCCGACCGCCATCGCCCTGGCCATCATCGGCTGCTTCTTCATCATGGCCATCAAGAAGGTCAAGTAAGTAATCCTTCCTTGAATGATTGCCCCGGATCCGTCGTTTTCCCCTTCTCGATCGGGTCCGGGGTTTTCCGTAAGGAAGCGAACAATTGCAAATTGATGAATCCGAAGGATTTGTGACGATGCCGAGGGTTTTGAATTTGCTGATCCTTGCAATGTCGATCGTGGTATCAAGGTGACGCTTGCTCCGTTTTTGTTTAACGCATTCGTGTTGGACTGACGGGGAGGTGCCTGGCTGACGCGGATGTGTGCGTAACGCGTCAGCTTGGCTGTGGCAACGGTTTGTTGAATGCCGGGTGGTGGATTTTCCCTTCTCTTCCTGCCACCTTCGCAAGCCGGTGTTGTGTTGCAGGGCGTTTGTCTGTGGTGATTGGTTACTGGTCGCCGTGGGCAAACGCTTTTTCGTTACAAGTTGCGCAGAGAAGAAAAATGTATTATCATTTAACTAAGTAGTTACTAAGTAATAGAAACTATGGTGAAAACGTACGAAGGAGTGCATATGGGTCTCAATTACATCAAGGGCGTGAACCTGGGTAACTGGCTGGTTCTGGAAAAGTGGATGAACCCGGCATTGTTCGATGGCACTACCGCCGACGACGAATATTACCTGCCGACGCAGCTCGACCCGGCCGTCTATGAGGCACGCATCAAAACGCATCGCGCCGAATACATCAACGAACGCGACTTCGCCACCATCAAATCATGGGGATTGAATTCCGTACGAATTCCGGTACCGTATTTCATCTTCGGCGATCGAGCACCGTTCATTGGGTGTATTGATGAACTTGATAAGGCTTTCAACTGGGCTGAAAAATACGGTTTGACAATTCTTATTGATTTGCATACCGCTCCGATGAGCCAGAACGGTTTCGACAATGGCGGCATCTCCGGCGTGTGCAAGTGGGCACAACTGCCGGAAGAGGTTGAATTCGTGCTTAGTGTGCTCGAGCGTCTTGCCAAGCGTTATGGCAATAGGGAAGCGCTGATGGGCATTGAAATCATCAACGAGCCGAACACCACCACGTCCTGGCCGATGATGAACGTGACCGAACGATACAAGGCCGTCGATGCCGAACTTGCGGAAGGCACCGGTCCGATTGAATTCGACTGGCTCAAGAACTTCTACATCACCGCATATCGTCGCCTGCGCGACGTCGACAAGGGTGCTTTGCCGACTGATAAGGCTGTGGTATTCCATGATGGATTCGATATCGAACAGTGGAAGGACTTCATGCGTGGCGCAGATGGCAAGCTTGCGTCAGAGTTCGAAAACGTGATCCTCGACACCCACCAGTACTTGATGGCCGCGGAAATGATGGGTTGCCCGCAGACCGTGGAAGGCTACGACGATTTCGTGCGCAACACGTACGCTCCGATGGTCGCCGAAATGAGCGAATACTTCCCGGTGATTGTGGGCGAGTGGTGCCTGTTCAACTCGGTCGGCTGTGGTGTGGACACCCACGGCGGACAGAGCGTGCTCAACGGCGAGGAAGGTGCGCAGGCGGAAACGCTCAGTGCCGAAGAAAAGCGTGCGCTCTACCAAGGCGTTGCCAAGTCGCAGCTTGAAGCATGGAGCAACGGCAGCGGCTTCTACTACTGGAACTACAAGCTGCTCACCGACACGGTCAACACCCCTGGCTGGATCGGCTGGGACTCTTGGGACCTAGGCCGCTGCATAGCCCAATCCTGGTTCCCCCTCCCTCCCATCCTTTAAAAAAGGAAAAACTCACTAAAAACATCAACTTGCGTAACACAACGTAAGTGCAACGCAACGTAACGCAAAAGCGTTACGAGCCGGAGTCTGCGATGCTCTGTTGAAGACCGTAAAGACTGGCCAGAGCGGCCTTGGAGCGTGTCAGCAATAGAGCATCGCAGCCTCCGGCGGACACTGCAGTAACCAAATAACACTGCAGTAAGCGGCGGGCGCCGCAATAACTAAAGCAAAATCGCAATAAGTAAAAAACGAAAAAGAAAAGCAGAAATCAAAGGAGAGATAATGCTGCAGAATCCTATTTTTAAAGGCTTCAATCCTGATCCGGCCATTTGCCGTAAAGGTGACGACTATTATGTTGCCGTTTCCACATTCGAATGGTTCCCAGGCATTCCGATCTACCATTCGAAGGACATGAAGCATTGGGAATTGCTCACCCATGTGCTTACCGATGATACGAATCCGAACCTTACCAAGCTGCCGAGCGCTAAGGGCATTTGGGCTCCTTGCCTCACGTATTGTGAGGAAGAGGACATGTTCTACGTGATTTATGGTGTTATGAATTCCATGAATGCACGCTATTTCGACGTGAATAATTATCTTATTAAGTCGAAGAATATTGAAGGCCCGTGGAGCGAGCCGGTGTATTTGACTTCCTCCGGTTTCGATGCGTCCATTCTGCATGACGATGATGGCAAGAAGTACATCGTCAGCTTGGAGTGGGAGACCCGCGAAGGCTACGAGAAGCCGGGTGTGATCTGCTGCGTGGAATATGATCCGGAAACCAAACATGTGGTCGGCTATCCGAAGCGTATTTGGCGTGGTGCTACTGATCGTGGCTGCATTGAGGCTCCGCATCTGACCAAGCGTGACGGCTGGTATTACATTATGTGCGCTGAGGGCGGTACTGGCTACAACCATTCCGTGACCATGGGGCGTTCCCGCAATGTGTGGGGTCCGTACGAGCCGGATCCGAATGGCCCGCTGGTTACGTCACAGCCGAAGGAGTCGAACGAGCGTGCCGATGACGATCATCTGAAGCCGCGCTATTTCAACCCGGATTCCGTGCTGCAAAAGTCCGGGCATGGCTCGTATGTTGACCTGCCGAACGGCGAAACCTATTTGGTGCATTTGACGAGCCGTCCGTTTGTGCCGGAATTGCGTTGCACGCTTGGCCGTGAAACCGCTATCCAGAAGATGCAGTGGACGTCTGATGGCTGGCTGCGTATGGCTGACGGTTCCAATCTGGCGAAGATTGAGGTTGAGGAACCGAATCTGCCGGATGTGCCGATGCCGGAGATTCCGAACTTTGATGACTTTGATGGCGGCGAATTGGGCAACTGGTATTACTCGCCGCGTCAGATGCCGAGCACGTTTGCGAATGCTACGGAACGCCCGGGCTGGCTGCGTGTTCGCGGTGAAGAATCGCTTGCCTCGCTGAATCGTACGAGCCTGCTTACTCGCAAGCTGACGAGCGTGTATGCCACGGTGACCACCAAGATGGAGTTCGAGCCGGAAGTCTACCAGCACAGCGCTGGCTTGACCATCTACTACGACAACATGAATAACATTTTCCTGCGCAAGTATTATTCGCAGACGCTTGGCGGCAGCGCGATTTCGATCGTGCGTCTCGAAAACGGCGAAAAGACGGAAATGCTTGACACTCGTGTTGCCGTGGAAGATAAGCCGATTTACTTCCGTTTGAACATTGAGGGCCGTCGCACTTGGTTCGAATGGGGTTATGATGGCGAGAATTGGACCAAGATCGGTCCGGATTTCGATACCACCACGTTCTCTGACGAATACTGCAAGTTCGGTGAGTTCACCGGCACTATGGTCGGTATTGCCGTCACTGATGCTTCGCTGCATGAGAAGACCGCCGATTTTGATTTCTTCGATTATGAGGCGGACGAAACGAAGCCTGTCGACTGATCCCGCCCGGGCGGCCACCACGATCATTCAACGACCCTGATCCGGTCGTGATCCGATTCCGAGCGGCCGTGTGGCCGCTCGCGGGGCACATACAATGGACCAAGGAACGTTGCGAATGACGCACGGTTCCTTGGCCCATTGGGCCGAATGGGTTTTGCCATGGGTTGTGATGGACGGAAACGAAAAGTCGGGCAACCCCCGAGCGTAAGGGCGGTGAGACGCATGGTGCTAGGCATCGATGAGCGAATCGACGGCGTGAACCTCGGCAACTGGCTGGTGCTGGAGAAATGGATGGATCCGAAACCGTTCACCCGCAGCGCCGAAGACGATGAAATCTGGATGCACCGCACGCACGTATCCCTCTGGTCCGAACGGAATCTCGCCGAGGAACTGCGCCGGCACCGCGAAACCTACATCACCCTGGAGGATTTCCGTATTATCGTCGGTCACGGAATCAACCTCGTACGCATTCCCATACCGTATTTCATCTTCGGCGACTGGCCCGGGCATCCGGGCTGCATCACGTACCTCGACCGCGCGTTCCGTTGGGCGCGGGAGACGGGATTGAAGATTATGATTGACCTGCATACCGTTCCCGAATCGCAGAATGGTTTCGACAACGGCGGTCTGACGGGTGTGTGCAAATGGGCGCAGAATACGGACTTGGTGGAGTACACGCTGAACGTGCTGGAGCGATTGGCTCGCCGATACCGCGACGAACCGGCCCTGCACAGCATCGAAGTACTCAACGAACCAGTGAGCTGGTCGGTGTTCCATAGCACGTCGAACACGGCGAAAGACTCTCATGAGGCTTCCGGTAGCACGTATGTCTCACTGCGGTTTCTGAAGCGTTTCTACCGCGACGCTTACGCCCGGTTGCGCGCCGTGCTGCGTCCGGAAACCGTGATCGTATTCCATGACGGTTTCCGACTACTCCGCTGGGGCGGTTGGTTTCGTCGTGCTGGCATGCGCAACGTCATGCTCGACACCCATCAGTATCTCATCGCGATGGAGGATCCGTTGTTTTCGGGACCGGCACGCCGGCTGTACCTGCGATCGCGGCGACTGCCATGGCTGTACCGGATGCTGGTGGGCGCGAGTGGTATCGCCATTCGTTCGGCGGCTCGTCGTATTCCCGTGCTGGTGGGCGAGTGGTGCGTGGAGAATCAGTGGGCCCTACACAGCCAAAACCGATCGGCTGCATACCGCCAAGTGTCACGATTGCAACGCGCGGCATGGGACGTGTCGGCGGGACAGATCTATTGGAGCTACCAGCTTGCGCGCTCCGCGAAACCGGGTAGTGGCGAAGGGAAACCGCCGCGGGATCCTCGCAACGGCGGCAATCTTGAGGCGTGGGATCTGACTCGCGTATGGCGTCATGGATGGATTCGGGCGGATACCTCTCACGATGACATGCCATAGTCAGTCAATCAACGGCAATCGACATAAGGTGCATTAGACTCGGAATCATGGCAGAGGAAGAGACTCCGAAACGTATCCGAAAATCACCGCAGGAGCGGCGTGAGGAAGTGCTGGATGCCGCGGTGCAGCTGATCAGCGAGCGTGGGTTCAACGGTATTTCCATTCAGGATGTGGCTGATCGTGTTGGCATCTCCAAGCAGGGTGTGCTTCGGTATGTGGGTAATAAAGACAATATGCTGGCGATGGTATTCAACGAATATTACGGTGAGACGGGCACTCCTGAGGATTTCTTTGCATCAGGTATGCCTGGCAGTGATTCTACTGCGCCGCTGTTTCCTGCGTATTTGCGTTATTTGGTGCGGCATAATTCGCGTCGTCGCATGATGGTGCAGTTGTTTACCGTGCTTTCTGCGGAGTCGTTGAATCCTGATCATCCGTTGCATGATGAATTCACTGCCCGTATGGACGATATTTGGGAGCATTATTCGCGATATCCTTGGCTGATTCCTCCGCAATTGGGTTCGTGGAAGTCGAGTATGCGTCCGGTGGTGCGTAAGGCCATGGAAATCATGGATGGCGTGCAATTATGGTGGTTGCGTGAACCTGAAGTTGATTTGTGCAAAGAGTGGGCTCAGATGGAAAACATGCTGTTTCCCGCTCCATTATGGGATGCATATCGCTGATTATTTAAGATTGCATTGCATGTATTCGTGTGAGAAGGCGAGGGGGCTGACGGGCTTCTCGCCTTCTGTGTTGGTATGGTCATGTTGAGTTGCGTGCGTGCCTGCATCGTGTTAAACTACCAATTGGTAATTAAAGGAAATCGCTTCAATGAGGAAAGTGAGCAATCCCATGACCGAAACCATTGAAAACACTGCGAATCTGCCCTATAAGAATCCGGAACTTCCGACCGAGGAACGCATCGCCGATCTGCTTGGCCGTATGACCCTTGAGGAAAAAGTCGGACAGATGATGCAACTTGACGCGCGAAGCGGCGACTTGGACGATCTAATCGTCAACAAGCATGTTGGTTCCATTCTGCACACCTCACCCTCCGACCTGCCGAAAGCCGTGGAAACGGTGAACACCAAAACCCGTCTCGGCATTCCGCTGGTGATCGGTGACGACTGCATTCACGGCTATTCCTTCTGGCCGGGAGCCACCATTTTCCCGGAACAATTGGGCATGGCGACCACGTGGGATTCCGAAAAAGTGCAGGCCGCGGGCCGTGCCACCGCCGAGGAAGTGTCGACTACCGGCGTGCATTGGACGTTCTCTCCGGTGCTGTGCATCGCGCGAGACACCCGTTGGGGTCGTGTGGGCGAAACCTTTGGCGAGGACCCGTACCTGATCGGCGAAATGGCATCGTCCATCGTCAAAGGCTATCAGGGTGGTGCCAAGGCGGGCGAGCCGCTTGCCAAAGACGCGATTCTCGCATGCGCCAAGCATTTCGCGGGCTATTCCGAAACCCAGGGAGGCCGTGACGCTTCCGAAGCCGATCTGAGCCACCGCAAGCTGGAATCCTGGTTCCTGCCGCCGTTCGAACGCGTGGCCAAGGAAGGCTGTGGCACCTTCATGCTTGGCTACGAATCCATCGAAGGCGTGCCGGTCACCTTCAACAAGTGGCTGCTTTCCGACAGGCTGCGTGGCGCTTGGAACTATCAGGGCACGCTTATCACCGATTGGGACAACGTCGGACGTTCCGTATGGGAGCAGAAGGTTAAGCCGGACTATGTGCAGGCCGCCGCTGACGCGGTCAAGTCCGGCAACGACTTGGTGATGACCACCCCGAAGTTCTACGAGGGTGCGATCGAAGCCGTGAAGACCGGTCTGCTTGACGAATCGTTGATTGATGCCGCCGTGGCTCGTATTCTCGCACTAAAGTTCCGTCTTGGACTGTTCGAAGATCCGCGTCTGCCTGATCAGGAACGCATCAATGCGGTGATCGGCTCCGAAGAACACCAGCAGCTCAATCTCGAAGTGGCTCGCGAAGCCGTGGCATTGCTGAAGAACAATGGTTCGCTGCCGTTCAATGCGGCTGGCGCGAAGCGTATCGCGGTCGTTGGTCCGCTTGCCGACGATGCGCAAACTCAGCTGGGCGACTGGGCGGGCAGCTCCGGTCAGATCAACTGGATGCCTGACGGCCACCCGCGCGAGATGATCACCACCGTGCTTGATGGCTTCAAGCAGCTCTCTCCGGAAGGCTGCGAGGTCGTGTACTCCCGCGGTGCCAATATCGTGGATTTGGTGCCTGATCCGGAAGGCGAGTTCTACCCGGATGGCCAGCCTCGCCCGAAGATCGGCGTTTCCGCCAAGCTCGACCGCGCACTGCTCGATGAAGCCGTGGAAAACGCTCGCCAAAGCGACCTGATCGTGGCCGTGGTGGGTGATGTGATTCAAGCCATTGGTGAAGGCTGCTCCACCGCTACGCTTGAACTGCTCGGCGGCCAGAATGCACTGATCGACGCGCTGTCGAACGTGGCTCGCGAAACCGGCAAGCCGTTCGTGGTGGTGCTCGTCAGCTCCAAGCCGCAGGTGCTGCCGGCATCCGTGATCGGTACCAACGGTGTGATTGTTGACGAAACACCGGCCGAAGGCACTTCGGCTCTGCTGTGGGCTCCAAGCCCGGGCATGAAGGGCGGTCAGGCCATCGCCGAAATCATTCTCGGCGAAACCGAGCCGAGCGGACGACTGCCGATCACCTTCCCGCGTCACGCAGGCCAGCTGCCGGTCTACTATAACCAGATTCGCGGCCAGCACGGCAACCGTTACGCCGACCTCACGCAGAATCCGGCATTCGCATTCGGCGAAGGCCTGAGCTACACCACGTTCGAATACGGAGAGCCGACCGTCACCAATGTTCCGGAATCCGGCATGTTCGCCGAAACCGACACCGTGCATGCCGAAATCACCCTCACCAATACGGGCGATCGCAAGGGCACGGAAGTAGTGCAGCTCTACATCGGCGACATCGTGACCTCCTATAGCTGGACGGATCGTGAACTCAAAGCATTCCAGCGCGTGGAACTCGAACCGGGCGAAAGCAAGACCGTTGCCTTCGATATTCCGGTTTCCGATTGCACCATCGTCGATTCTGAAGCTAACCGAATCGTTGAGCCGGGCGAATTCGAAGTGCTTATCGGTCACTCCAGCCGCCGCGAAGACCTGAAGCGCACCACCTTCACCGTCGCATAAGCAACCAAAATAAACCGTGTCGCAGAACCCGATAATCGACACGCCAGACTGATATGAGCCGCCTACGAAATGCTGATCGTAGGCGGCTCATGCAATTTCACGTAACATTTCTGCCTTACATAATGTTCTGCCTTACGTAATGTGTGGTGTGTGCCGGCGCAAACTGTAGCCGCGCCGGCATGCGAATATCGTCGACAATTTCGAAGCAAAAACTATTACACAACCTTTCTATCGAAGGAGCAGAGTGTCTACGGATAAGAGGAACGCACCATCAGACATACCCATCGAACATGCCGAAAACGGCACGGTTTCCGCCATCAACGGCGTACAAAGCGGCGCAATCAACGACAAGTGTATGAGCGAAGGCAAACTCACCATCGTGGTGGTGACGCTCGCCATTCTCACCTTCCTCGGCATTCTGTCGGAAACTTCGCTGAACATCGCATATTCGGCGTTGATGGAAGAGTTTGCGATTTCCGCCGACGTGGTGCAATGGCTGACCACCGGGTATCTGCTGTTGCTTTCCGTGGCCATTCCGACGTCACCGTTCATGGTGCGCAAATTCCCGACCAAAGCGTTGTTTGTTATGGCCATCGCGCTGTTTTCCGTGGGAACGCTCGTCGGCGCGCTCGCATTGAACTTTCCGATGCTGCTTGCCGCACGACTGATCATGGCGCTCGGCACGGGTGTTTCCCTGCCGCTGCTGACCAATATCATTCTCGACAAGGCTCCATTCCACAAGCGCGGCATGATGCTTGGGTTGGTGAGTTTGGTGACGTGCGCGGCTCCGGCCATCGGGCCGGTGTTCGGCGGATTGGTGATGGAATTCCTGAACTGGCATTGGATTTTCTATGCCATGATTCCGTTCCTGGTGATTTCGTTCGTGCTTGGCGCGGCTACCGTGCCTGACATCCGTCACGGTGAGAAGGGCTATCTGTCGGTGCCATCACTGCTGTTGGTGGCTGTTGGCTTGGCCGGCATTATTGTTGCGGCCAGTTTCTTCGCGCAATGGAATGGCGATTGGCGATTCTGGAGTGTGCTTATCGGTGCCATTGTGGTGTTGGCGGTGTTCGCCGTATTGCAGTTGCGTATGGCTCATCCGTTGGTGGAAGTGCGCACGTTTGCATATTCGGGATTCACGCTCGGCATGGTGATTCTGCTCATGTCTTCCGGCGGTGTGCTTGGTGTGAACTTCTTGCTGCCGATTCTGCTGCAGCGAGGATTGGGGCATACGTCGATGACGGCCGCTTTGATTTTGCTGCCGGGCGCTGTGATTGGCGCGGTGTCGGCTCCACTGATCGGCGGCGCGTTGAAAGAGCATTTCCCGCCGAAGTTCATCGCCTGCGGTTTTGTTGGCGTGGCGGTGATGGATGTGGCGATGATGCTTGGCGGCTCGCACGAAGGAGCCATTGCCGTGGCATACGCGCTGTTCATGGCCGCTTCCGGATTCGTGCTGGTGCCCGATCAGGCGCATGCGTTGAACCAGTTGCCGTCTTCCATGAACGCCGACGGTTCCGCGGTGATGAATACCATGCAGCAGCTCGCAGGCGCCATCGGCACGGCTGTGGCATCCACGTTGATTTCCGAATTCTCGGCCGCCAACGTGAATGCCGGCATGCAGCAGGCTGACGCTTATGTGGCTGGCTTCTCCACCAGCATGTGGGTGTTCTTCGGCATGGCCGTATGCGGTGAGATTCTGGCGTTGCTCATGTTCCGCTTCTCGGTGAAGCGTGCTCAGGAGTAGCCTGCAAGCCGAACCATTTGGGGCATGACTGCCCCAAATCTCAGTCATGGTGACATGCGGCCAATCCTCAGCGTCGAGCGATTCAGCCAACGCCATGCCATCCTCAAAGCATTGCGCCAACGATTCACGCTCGATTACGCGACTTTCCGCAGGACCTCCGGGAGGATTGATAACAACGGTTCCAGTGGGAAAGTGGTAATCGTAGGTTACTTGCGAACGATCGCCGGAATGGAAAATATCAAGCATGCGCTGCGTTGGCGCGAACTGTTGAAAAGCGAACGCCTTGCATTCCACCAAATCCAACAGTATGCCTCTGCGCAGCAAATGCGGTGCCTGCGCATCGCGAATCAAGGTACGCAACGACGTCATTATGCGTAAATATCGTCTTATATCGCAAACATTACCGTAGAGGCAAGGTCGTGCAACCAGCCAAGTCGGCAGCAAATCGGCACGCACCAACCCATCTTCGGGGGAGAAGGCCTTGCGTACCAATTCCCCGGAATAATCGGTGATTGACGTCTGCAATCGTCGTAATTGCTGAATGCGCTCATCCACCTGCGACTGCGCTGCGGCAAGTAACGCTCGCCAATCAAGCGAACCGTCTTCGAAACGGAATTTCTCCAACGAATCCAATGGCACGCCGGCGGCGATGCAGATACGCATCACATCGACGTCAAGCATTTGATCGGGGTGTAGTATCGGTAGTCGGTAGCCGGTAGCCGGTAGCCGGATCTACTGCGGCTGGTTTCAAGATGTTATGCGCATCGTAATAGCGCAACGCCTTGGCGGTGATGCCGTCCAATTTGGCCACTTCGCCAATCGTCAGCAGCTCGTCATCATCGCCGGCCACGTATTGTCTCCTTGTCGTGGGCTTCACTGTTCGTGTTGACCTTGCCCTCGGGGCAAAGTCTATCATTCCGTGAGGTTGCTCCGTGAGGATGCGGAGCCTGAATGATATGCCGCTTCGACGATGAATGGCGGTAGGAGGTAATGCCATGGGCAATGAGGAACAGCGCGACTGGCTTGGTTCGGCCACACCGGTATTCGGTGACTTGCAAGACAAGTCCCGTGCCGCAGTCTGATGGTTTGAAATTTTCAAACGCTGCAGAATAGTAGTAAGGGTGGGTTTCGCCAGGTAAGGAGACCCACCTTGCCGTTGTGTTGCGTCGAGTTGGGCTGTGCTAACAGTGTTCCGCATGCGATTATGCGCGTGTGGATTCGCGTCGGATTAGAGTCGGCTCGATAAGCGTGGTGCTGTGCACATGTGCGGCGGGATTGTCGATGTAGTCGAGCATCTGCGCCATGGCCTTGCGCCCCATGTCGATAGCGGGCGCGTTCACTACGGTCAGCGACATGGGGCATTTGGTCTCCAACCGTGCCCCCTCCATGCCGATGACGCAAACATCTTCTGGAACCCGTGGGCCGTTATGGTCATGGAATGCCGACAGCACGCCGGCGGCAAGCGCATCCGAGACGGTAATGATGCCGTCTGGAATGGCGTTCAGGCCGCTACGCTTCATTGTGTCGATGATGTCCAGGCCGAGCTGGTAGCCGTCTTCAAACATCAGACCTTTGGAATTGATGAGTTCCAATTGCGTGCTTCCATGCGTGCGCGCAATGGTTTTTTCGACGCCCATCTGCCGATCTTGTACGGATTCATAGTCGAATGAGTGTGCGGCGAACGCGATGCGGCTGCATCCGATGCGAATGAGTTCATCGGCTGCGATCTGCCCGGCCGCCATATTGTTTTCAAGCACGCAGCACACCTGATCGGCGTGACGGGGATTGGTATGGTCGAGCAGGATGATGGGAATGTTGGCCGCTCGTGCCGCGGCCACGTCTTCGGGGGAGTCGGATATGGTGCTGAGCAGAATTCCGGCCACGTTCATGTCGATGAGTGTTTTCACCAGTTCGTTTTGCCGTTGCGCGTCGGATGATGCGTTCAAGGCGATAAGCTGCAGGTCGTTTTCTTCGCAGACCTCCTGCGCTCCTTCATGGATGAAGGTGAACAGGGAATGTTCGATATCGGTCATGATATAGCCGATGAGGCGCGGTCCGGCGTTCTCTCGCTGGGGGAGAAGCGTGTTTCTGCGGGGGGTGTAGCCCAGTTCTTTGATGCTTGCGCCGATTTTCTCTTTTAAGGTGTCCGATACGCGTTCGGGGTAGTTGAGATAGTTGGATACGGTGCCGATGGAGACGCCGGCATGTTTGGCGATGTCGGAAACGCCCACACGTTTTGATGCTGGCATGAGATTGCTCCTGTTCGTACATAAACCGGTTATTCCTTGATGTATCAATAGTCTACGCGCTCTCTTTTGAAATTGTATATTGAAAAACGCGCGACGATTTTGAAATTTTCAAAAACGAATGTAGTATTTCAACTACAACATCACTGGAGGTGCTGCTGAGGACGGCAGGATGTTCTGGTGTATAAAACAATGGAATCGCAGTGTTTTCTGAATGCTGGACAGATCAAAGGAGATGCCTCGGCAATTTGAAAACGCAGTGAAAACCATTTGAAAAAGAAGGACATACTTGTGTGAAAAAACGCATGCAAGTATGAAAAAGTAAGGAAAGAGCAATGAATACTTCAACCAAGAAGGGCAAAGGATTGGGCGAATACATGCCGCTCGCCTTCGCCGCAGGCATCGGATCGATGCTGGGATCCGGCATCATCGTCGGTCTGTCGGCAACCATTGTGGTCTGGCAGGAAGGCCTTGGACTCGACACCACGCAGGTCGGCCTGCTTTCCGGTATTCTGACCTTCGCCATCGCCTTCGGCTCGCTGTTCGGAGGCCGCTTGGCCGACAAGATCGGCCGCGTGCTGTTTTTCAACTGGATCAACCTGTTCTACGCCATCGGTGCCGCCATCTGCGTGTTCGCCCCGAACTTCACCGTACTGCTGATCGGCCTGATCATTGCAGGTTTGGCTTCCGGCGCGGATCTGCCGGTTTCCATGACCATCGTCTCCCATGATGCTCCAGACGAGGCCACCGCCGCACAGCTCGTCTCCACCACCCAGGTGTTCTGGCAGGTGGGTGTGTTCATCTCCTTCATTTGCGCGTTCCTGGTTTCCGCCATGCAGGGTGCCACCGGTGGTCGTGTGGTGTTCGCCATCCTCGCAGTATTCGCTGTGATCGCATGGCTGTGGCGACTGCTTTCTCCGACCTTCCGCCGCTTCCATGAAGCTGCCGACGTTCGTGACGCCGCACGTCCGGCTGTTGTAGGCAACGGCAAGGTTTCCGTGACCAAGGTGCTGTTCGGCGCCGACAAGAAGGTGCTGCTCACCTACTTCCTTGCCATCGTGATCTTCTACGTCGGCTGGAACCTGCTGGCCAACACGTGGGGCCAGTTCCAGACCTACATGTTCTCCAAGGCCGGAGCCGCCCAGTCCCTGGCCACCGGCTTGGGCATCATCCTCAACTTCGTGACGCTCGTGCTCAACATCGTGTTCGCGTCCATCGCAGGCGGCAAATATCGTAACAAGGCGTTCTTCGCAGGCATCGTGATCTCGCTGATCGCCATGGCCGCCATGGCCATGGGCGGTGCGAACCTATGGGTCATCGTCGGCGCGACAGCCTTCATGAACCTCGGATCCCCGCTGGCAGGCGAAGCACTGTACAAGGTGTGGACCCAGGAATCCTTCCCGATCGAGATTCGCGCCTCCATCCAGGGCTTCATCAACGGCTTCTCCCGCCTGTGCTGTGGCCTGTTCGCGCTCATCACCCCGGCTCTGGTGCTTCCTGAAACCATTCAGACCACTATGTGGTGCTTCTTCGGCATCGTAATCATCGAAGGCATCGCCGGTACCATCATGATCCGTGCTCAGAAGAAGTACGGCACCGACGAAGAACGTCAGGCACGCAAGATCGCAGCCTGATTAGCAACAGCAATCACATAACAACTCAATATCTCCAATCGCAAGTCAGTTATGCAATACCTTGCGATTGCCAGCCAAAGTCCCAGCCATCGTCGCCGTTCGTTTCTCTCTCCTTGCGGCATGGCTCGGACTTTGGCTTCCCACCATCACAAATAAGTGATCTATTATTTTTGTAGACAAAGGGGTCATCATGGCCATTACTGATCCGCAGATTGTGCCCAGTACGCTGGCTTCGGATCTTGACATCATCAGCTTCACCGTGGAACACTACCCGGGAGATGCGCTCGGCATCGCCACCGCAGCCCCACGCATGACATGGGTGTGCTCCGGCATGCTGCCAATCGACGCGCAGATCCTGCTCAAAGTGACACGACGTGTTCCCGGCGGGCAACCTGTGGAAGAACGCACCTACCTGCCCACTGACACTTCCGTGCTTATTCCATGGCAGTTCGCGCCGCTCGCCTCACGCGAAGAAGTGTTCGCCACCATGCAGGCCGTTTCGGCAAGTCACCAGCCATTGGGCAAACCGAGCGCAACCCTGCATTTCGAAGTCGGACTATTGGAAGAACATGAGCATGTCGCCGATTTCGTCGGACCATCGTGGAGCGAATCCGAAACTGACCATCGTCACCTGCCATTAGTGCGCACCGAAGTCGAACTGAAGGAACAACCCAAACGCGCACGCCTATATCTAAGCGCACTCGGTCTTGTGGAAGCCGAAATCAACGGCGTCAAAGTCGGCAATGACGCGCTCGTACCAGGCTGGAGCAACTACAACCAGCGCGTGGAATGCTTCACCTACGATGTGACCGACGAACTGCAGTCCGGTGCCAACGCATTGGGATTCTGGCTCGGTGACGGATGGTACCGCGGACGCCTCGGCTTCGATGGCGGTTACTCCAACTTCTATGGCGATCGTATTGCCGTATTCGCGCAACTTGAGGTCGAATATGCCGACGGCAGTATGCAGAACATATATTCCAACGCATGGGACCGCCAATGGAAGGCGACGCTCGGACCGATCGTCTGCTCGGATCTGTGCGAAGGCGAACGATATGACGCTCGACTGGAACAGCCGGGATGGTCGAAACCAGGATTCGACGACAGCTCCTGGCAGCCGGTCGCGGAAGTCATGTATGACCCGGCACGTATTGAAAATCCTGAAACATCGCCGGTGCGCGCGCATGAATCGCATGAGCCGGTCAGCATCGAACGCATCGGCAACACGGAAGATGGTCGTGGCATATGGCTGGTTGACTTCGGACAGAACTGTTCGCAGCGCATCCGCCTGCACATGCGCGATCTTGAAGCAGAACAAAGCGTGACGTTACGTCATGTGGAAGTGTTGGAACCGGACGGATCCATCGCCACGCGAACCTTGCGCAGAGGCCAGCAGTGCGATGTGTACACTTCCAACGGTTCCGACGCTTGGTGGGAGCCACGATTCGCGATGCACGGCTTCCGCTATGCACAGATCGAAGGTTTCGCAGGAGAACTGACCGCAGCCGACATGGATTGCCGCGTCTACCATTCCGTGATGGAACGCACCGGCGAACTGACCACATCGAATCCGCTGCTCAACCGTTTGCACGAGAACGCCGTATGGTCGATGCGTTCCAACTTCGTGTCCATTCCAACCGACTGCCCGCAACGCGACGAACGCATGGGTTGGACGGGAGACATCTGCCTGTTCGTGCCTACCGCGGCTTATTTGTATGACGTATACGGGTTCCTGAAAAGCTGGCTGAAAGACGTGCGTGCCGACCAGGTCAAGTGGGGCACTGTGCCGTTCTACGTGCCGTTCGTGCCGTTGGGCGTATGGGCGCATCCACAAGCCATCTCCACGTGGGGCGATTCGGCGGTGGAAGTGCCGTGGACGCTGTACATGGAAAGCGGGGACGTGCAGGTGCTCGCCGATTCCTACGATCTGATCCGTGATTGGATCGATGAAGTGGCAGGGTACCTTTCGCCCGATGGCGTATGGGATCGCAAGCCGGACTATCCGCTCGGGCAGCTTGGCGATTGGCTTGATCCGACCGCGCCTCCGGAAGATCCTACGCAGGCCATGACCGAAAAGGAACTGGTCGCCACCGCGTTCTACGCACGCAGCTGCATGCAAGGCACGCACATCGCGCATATTCTCGGCAAAACCGATGATGAAACTCGATTCGCCGCCCTGCGTGACCGTGTGATTGATGGATTCCTGCAGCGTTTCACCAACCTTGACGGCACCATGACATCCGACACCCAGTGCGCCTACGCGCTCGCCATCGCCTTCGGACTGCTTGACGGCGAACCGGTGCGCCGCGTGAAGGCCGGCAATCGACTCGCCTGCCTGGTGCGCGAATCCGGCGGCAAGGTAAGCACCGGATTCGCCGGCACGCCATTCGTGCTTCCGGCGTTGACCATGACCGGCCATAACGACGAGGCCTACGCGCTGCTTACCTCCACCGAATGCCCAAGCTGGCTTTACCAAGTGGTTATGGGGGCCACCACCACGTGGGAACGTTGGGATTCCATGCGGGCCGATGGTTCGCTGAACCCCGGCGGCATGACCTCGTTCAACCATTACGCGCTCGGATCGGTGGCGGAATGGATGCATGCGCATATCGGCGGCCTTGAAGCCGTTGAACCCGGCTGGAAGCGGTTCCGTATCGCTCCGGTGATCGGGGGAGATCTCACCCATGCCGAAACCTCTCACATCACCCCATATGGCAAGGCGGAAGTGCAATGGGAAGTCAACGCCAATGTGCTTGATCTGACGGTTGCGGTACCTGCCGGAACCACGGCATTCGTGGATATCGTCGACCATGAGCGCGTCGATCTTGTTGCGGGAACGCATCATCTGCAGATGGCGCTGTAATCGTACGGAATCGTGTGAAATCGTATGAACGAAAGTCCTGCCGAAGCTGAAGCCGAATAAAAGTCGGCGTCGGCAGGACTGCAATCATACCAAAAATGAAAAAAAGCTTTCTTCATCGTATATTTCAAATCATTGCAATATTTCAAAAAAGAACATGCTTCCAAAGGGGGAATCATGACAGCAAACGCATCACGCGAGCCAAGCACCGCAGTATTGGGTGATATCGCACCTGACAGCGGCCGCAAACTGACATCCACCGAAAAATGGCGATTCGGCGTCGGCTTCGTGCTCTTCTCGCTGATTTGGATGGTCGCAGGCACTTCCGGATCGGCCGTGCTGCTGCCGCAACGATTCACCGAACTGAACATAGGCGTGCCCGAAGTGATTCTCGGCACCATGAATTCCGTAGGCTGCGTATTCGCACTGTTCTCCAACGTGATTTTTGGTGCGTTAAGCGACATCACGCGCTCGCGTTTCGGCAAGCGCACGCCATGGATTGTGGCAGGTGGTCTGATTACGGCAGCCGGCTATGTGCTCGCCTTCTCCAGTGCGCAGTTGGTGGGTATTGTGGCCGGATGGTGCATTGTGCAGGTCGGCGTCAACATGATGATCGCTCCGGCTGTGGCAGTGCTGTCCGACCGCATTCCGGAAAACGTGCGTGGTACGTTCTCCGCATTCTATGGTGGTGCGCAGATCGTCGGATCATCCGCCGGAACGTTCCTCGGATCGAAATTCATTGAAAACATGGGCACCGGATTTGCGATCGGTGCGGCACTGTTCGCAGTCACCGGTATCGTGACCGTGCTGATCTGGCCGCGCGAACGCTCCTCGGCTGCTTCTGTGGCTTCCGTCGAGTCTTCGGATGCCACCGCAAAGCTCGACGTCAAGCAGTTGCTGCGTTCGTTCATTCCTCCTACCAAGAATTGCCGAGATTTTTACTTGGCATTGATGGGCAGATTGCTGCTTATCTTGGGTTGGAACATGATTTCCGGCTATCAGCTGTATATTCTGCAGAAATACTGCGGGTTGAGCGTAAAGGATTCCGCGGCGACGATTTCCACCATGTCGGTGATTTCCATGGTTGTGCTGATCGTCACGTCCATGGTGTCGGGTCCGCTGTCGGACCGTCTGCAGCGCCGCAAGGTCATCGTGGCGATCGGTTCGGTGATTATCGCGATTGGTGTGGCCATTCCGTGTTTCATGCCGAATGCTTTGGGCATGATGCTGTTTGCAGGCATCGGCGGTGCCGGTTATGGCATTTACATTGCCGTCGATCAGGCGTTGAACGTCGATGTGTTGCCAAGTCAGGAAGAAGCTGGTAAGGATCTGGGCATTCTGAATCTTGCCAACACCGTTGGTCAGGTGCTTGCGCCTGTGGTTGTCGGTGCGATTGTGCTTGCCACTGGCAGTTATGCGGCGCTGTTCCCGATCGCTGTGGTCGCGGTGCTGCTGGGTGCGGTGTTCATCATGCTGATTCGCAGGGTGAAGTAGCTGCGGTGATGCGCAATGTGCTGGCGATTGCGGCACAGGTGATTTCGACATTGCGTTCCGTGTTGGCAATCAACGTTGTAAGATCTGCTGGCCCGGGCGCAATGCCGAATGTTGCGATAATGCCGGCTTTGTTCAGCGCTTCGACGGTGTGTGGGTCACGGGTTACCGTTCCGCCGATGGCAATGGTTGGTTTTCCTTGCGATTGCGCCAATTTTGCAATGCCGCTTGGCACTTTGCCGTATGGCGTTTGACTGTCGATAGAACCTTCTCCGGTGATGACGACGTCAGCCCAAGCGCACGCTTCACGGCCATGTGCAAGATTAAGCACGAGTTCGATTCCCGGCCGTACTGTTGCGTTGAACAGGCCAAGCATGCCACCTCCGGTACCTCCCGCAGCGCCCGCTCCCGGAGTGTGCTCGATATCGCGGCCGTTATATTGCATGATTGCGCGCGCGAGATTCGCAAGCCCCTGATCGAGAAGCTCGACCTGTGTTGCGGTCGCGCCTTTTTGCGGGGCGAACACATGGGCGGCACCTTCCGGGCCGGTCAAAGGATTGGTGACGTCGCAAGCGAGAACAATCGGAACATTTTTTACAAAATCGGGAACTTCCGAATCATCAATCCTCGACAAATCAACAAGAGAACCGCCACCAAGCGGAATATCATGACCTGCCGTATCAAGAAAATGAAATCCAAGCGCGCGAGCCAATCCCGTGCCACCATCCGTAGTGGCACTACCACCCAAACCAAGCACAATACAATCCGCGCCAGCGTCAATCGCAGCACGAATCAGTAAGCCGGTACCGAACGTGGAAGCAACCAACGCATTGCGGTCGGCAGGGGAGACCCGTTCAAGTCCGCTTGCCGAAGCCAATTCGACCACGGCGGTGTGGAGAATACAAGAAGCATGATTATTGCCAAGAAAGCCAAACTGAGCGGTAATCGGGCGGCCGATCGCGTCAACTGTCTCAGCACTGTGCAACGTGCCGGCGGTGGCATGAACCAAGGCCTGTGTCAATCCTTCGCCGCCATCGGAAAGCGGCAAAAGCCAGCATTCCGCCTGCGGATTGCCACGCTTAATGCCGCGAGCCATCGCCTGTGCGATTGCTTCAGCCGAAGCGGCCTCCTTGAACGAGTCCGGTGCCAGCAAAATCCGCATACATGCCTCCTTCTACGTCTGCATCCATACAGTAATGCAGTGCCGGGGCAGAGGCTTAGCGGTAGCCCTCCCACATGGGCAGGGGGAACAGGGTGTCTTCGCATTCCGCCCACATGGCGTTCAGATCTTGGCCGGGCGTGCGTAGCCAACGCAGCTGCACGCCATCCATCATGGCGAATCCCGCATTAAGCAGCCGACGCGTATCAACGCCTTCGGGCGTGCACCAACGGATATTGAGCGCGGTATCGGCATTATGCAGCTCACGATTGGCGAAGTACTCGTGTGCAGGGTGGTTCGGGTCGATCGCTTCGGCACTCAACGTGGAAAACATGTGCACCTGAAGCGGTCTGCGTGCGTTCACCGCCACGATTCTGCGCCACATGTCGGCGATCAACGGTCGTGGCTCACGTACCATGTCGGTAAGAATGTCTTCCGTTTCGGAATCGTAGACTTCGTCCAGCACGGCTGTGAGCAGTCCTTCCTTACTGCCGACATAATGCAGTACGCCAGCCTTGGTGAGTCTTACGCGATCGGCGATTTTCTGCAGGGAAGTGCCGTAATAGCCGAGCGTCCCAAACAGTTCGACGGCCGCGTTGAGAATCTCCGCCCTTCGGTCGACTTCTTCGTTGGCCATGATGATTCCCTCTCTTGCCCTTCATTGATGGCGATTCATGTGCGCTGCAATGCTTATGAATCGTCATTTCTCTCAAGTTGTAAATACTGCAGTTACTTTACGGTCGGTTAATTGATTTTTCAAAGAAGATTGGCGTGTTGCGGTGTTGGTTTTGATAAAGTACCTACCAACCGGTTAGTAGAGATTTCGGGGTTGAGGTCTCATGCAGATCGGTTAACCGATACGAACTCAAGAAAACGATGCGAAAGAGGAACGTATGAGCGAAAAAACCTATCCTTCCATCAATGATCTGACGCTTGAAGAGAAGGCATCCCTGACTTCCGGCGGCGACGCCTGGCATCTGCAGGGTGTTGAAGCCAAGGGCATTCCCGGCTATATGATCACCGATGGCCCCCACGGCCTGCGCAAGTCCAACTCGGCCACCACCGGCGAAGTCGACCTGAACAACTGCGTGCCTGCCACCTGCTTTCCGCCGGCCGCTGGTCTGTCCAGCTCGTGGAACCCGGAACTCATCTACCGGGTCGGCGAAGCCATGGCCGAAGAGTGCATTCAGGAGAAGGTTGCCGTAATCCTCGGTCCGGGCGTGAACATCAAGCGCAACCCGCTTGGCGGCCGCTGCTTCGAATACTGGTCCGAAGACCCGTATCTGGCGGGCCATGAGGCAGTCGGCATCGTCGCAGGCGTGCAGTCCAAGGGCGTGGGCACCTCGCTCAAGCACTTCGCCGCCAACAACCAGGAAACCGACCGTCTGCGCATCAGCGCCAACATCTCCCAGCGTGCGCTGCGCGAAATCTACTTCCCGGCATTCGAGCACATCGTCAAGGAAGCCCAGCCGTGGACCATCATGTGCGCATACAACTGCATCAACGGCGTGCATGCCGCCCAGGACCACTGGCTGCTCACCGACGTGCTGCGCGACGAATGGGGTTTCCAAGGCATCGTCATGAGCGACTGGGGCGCCGACCATGATCGCGTCGCATCCCTCAACGCGGGCCTCAACCTCGAAATGCCGCCAAGCTACACCGACGACCAAATCGTGTATGCGGCACGCGACGGTCGCATCCAGCCGGCACAGCTCGACCGCATGGCACAAGGCATGATCGACCTGGTCAACAAGACGCGCGCAGCCATGAGCATCGAAGGCTATCGTTTCGACATCGAAGCCCACGACGAAGTCGCCCACCGGGCCGCCATCGAATCCATGGTGCTGCTCAAGAACGACGACGCCATCCTGCCGGTCGCAAACGATGCCAAGGTCACGGTCATCGGCGAATTCGCACGCACTCCGCGCTACCAGGGCGGCGGCTCCTCGCACATCACCCCAACCAAGATGACCAGCTTCCTCGACACCCTCACCGAACGCGGCGTGGACGCCAAGTTCGCCCCAGGCTTCACCCTCGACCTCGAACCGGCCGATCCGGCACTCGAAGCCGAAGCCGTCGACGCTGCCAAGGGCGCCGACGTGGTGCTCATGTTCCTGGGGCTCCCCGAAGCAGCCGAATCCGAAGGCTTCGACCGTGAGACCCTCGACATGCCGGCCAAGCAGATCGCACTGCTCGAAGCCGTCGCAGCCGAAAACAAGAACGTTGTGGTCGTGCTCTCCAACGGCTCCGTCGTCACCGTGGCACCGTGGGCCAAGAACGCCAAGGGCATCCTCGAATCCTGGCTGCTCGGCCAGTCCGGCGGTCCGGCGCTCGCTGACGTGCTGTTCGGCAAGGTGAGCCCGTCCGGCAAGCTCGCGCAGACCATTCCGTTCGACATCAACGACGATCCGAGCACCATCAACTGGCCGGGCGAAGAGGGGCATGTCGACTACGGCGAAGGCGTGTTCGTGGGCTACCGCTATTACGACACCTACAACAAGGCCGTCGACTACCCGTTCGGATTCGGCCTGAGCTACGCCACGTTCGAAGTGAGCGACGTGAAGGCCGTCAAGACCGGTGCCTGTACCGCATCCGTCAGCGCAGTGGTCAAGAACACCTCGAACGTTGACGCCGCCGAAACCGTGCAGGTGTACGTGGCTCCTGGCAAGGCCGACGTAGTTCGCCCGAAACACGAGCTTAAGGGCTTCAAGAAGGTATTCCTCAAGGCTGGCGAATCCGCAGAAGTCTCCTTCGAGCTCGACGATCGCGCCTTTGCCTACTGGTCTGAGAGGTTCAATGACTGGCACGTGGAGAGCGGCGAATACACCATCGAGGTCGGCACGTCCAGCCGTGACATTGCCGGTTCCGCGGTGGTGGAGCTCGACGGCGACGGCAAGGCCCAGCCGCTCACCGAATGGTCCAACTTCATGGAATGGCGTAAGGATCCGCTCGGTTCCAAGGTGCTTGAAATCCTGCGTGCCGAGGGCGAAGCCGGCCGCATGCCGGTGGTGCCCGACAACGACATGACCCGCCTGTTCCTCGATTCCATGCCGATCAACAGCATGTCGGTGCTGATGGGCGCCGATGGCAAGCAGATCTTCGAATACATGCTTGAGAAGTACGCTGAACTCACCAAGTAGTTTCGTAGGATTCAAGGCTTAAGGCCGAGGGATTCGATCCGTTAACGCTGAACCGGTGCGGATCTGATTCCTCGGCCTTTTTTGTCGCGGACGATGAGATGCGCGACACGCTAATCGTTGCATGTACAACAGTTGTATATGCAACGGTTTAGCATGTGTGGTGTGACAGAAGTGACGAATGAACAATACAAGGAACCGTCAGGTTCACGACTTGCCGAAGTCTGGGAAAGTGGCCTGACCAAGCCTCCCAGCGTGGCCATTCGCTCGCTGCACAACGTGGTCAACCGGTATTTGCGCGTCACCCGTCCCGAAGAGGCGGAAGACGTCAGCAACGGCAACGTTGACATCATCGTGTACTTGGCAAGACATGATAACGAGGAGATCTTCCCTCAAGACATCGAGCAACGTTTCGGCGTGACCCGATCCACATCATGCCGAGTGTTGGGACTGATGGAGCAGAAGGGGCTGATCGCCCGCGAGTCGGTGAAGCGTGACGCACGTCTGAAAAAGATCGTATTGACGGACAAATCGAGGCATATTGCCGAAGTGCTGCACGACAATGCGAAAAACATGGAACGAATCCTGTTGGAAGGTCTTGATGACGACCAGATCCGCCAATTCATGCACATGCTTGACGTCATGCAGACGAATCTGGTGAAAACAGGTTTGATCGGAGACGAAAGCCGATATTCAAGCTTGGAAATACAGGAACAGGATTTTGGCGAATCGCAGGTTTCGCAAGAGCCGCAGGTTTCGCAAGAATCGCAAGAATCATGCGATGGGCGGAATCCGCATAATCGCGATTCTCATGATGAATACGTTTCGCGCATACTGCGAATGTCGCAGGAAATGGCGATCGCAAACAACCTCAGGTAACACACGCAAGCAAGTAAGTACGAAAAAGAAAGGACAAGGAGTGACAGCGGCAAACGCAACGACGTCCACAACGTCAAAACCAAAGCAACACGTCATTCGCACACTGGGCAAATCCCTGCGCGAATACAAAAAAGCCAGCCTGCTCTCCCCGGTATTCGTAGCCGTGGAAAGCGTGCTGGAAATCCTTATTCCGACCGTCATGGCATCGCTGATTGATGAGGGCATCAGCGGTGGCAGCATGCCGGCGATTTTGAAATTCGGCTTGATTCTGCTGATTTGTTCGGCGGTTTCGCTGACATCCGGCTTTTTGGCCGGAAAGTTCTCGGCCATTGCGGGCGCAGGATTCGCCAAAAACCTGCGTCACGACCAGTTTGAGAAGGTGCAGGGCTACAGCTTCACCAATATCGACCGTTTCTCCACCGGTTCGATCATCACGCGACTGACCACTGATGTGACCAACCTGCAGAACGCATATTCAATGATCATCCGCATGGGTGTGCGCGCTCCGATCATGGTGATTGTGGCGTGGATCTTCTCCTTCCGCATCAGCCCATCCATCTCTTTGGTGTTTCTCGCCTGCATTCCGGTGCTCGCCATCGGCTTGTGCGGTCTGGCAGTACTGGTGCATCCGGTGTTCGAGCGTGTGTTCCACACGTACGACAAGCTCAACAACGTGGTCGACGAGAACCTGCAGGGCATCCGCGTGGTCAAGTCTTACAATCGCGAAAACCACGAAACCGAAAAGTTCAACCGCATTTCCGAGCGCATCTTCAAGGACTTCACCAAGGCCGAACGCATTATGAGCTTCAACAATCCGCTCATGATGCTGTGCGTGTACGTGTCCATGCTGCTTATCGCCTGGATGGGTGCCCAGCAGATCGTGGCATCCGGCAACAATGCGGCCCTTGGATTGACCGCCGGCGATCTGACCGCATTGGTCACCTACGCCATGCAGATTCTCATGGCCATGATGATGCTGTCCATGATTTTCGTGATGTGCATTATTTCGCAGGCCTCCGCCGAACGCATCTGCCAGGTGCTGAACGAGGAAAGCACGGTTACGAATCCGGAAAATCCGGTTATGGAAGTGAGGAATGGTGAGATTGATTTCAACCATGTCACCTTCCGTTATTCCGCCACTTCCGAAAAGCCGGTGCTTGACGATATTGATTTGAAGATCCGTTCCGGTATGACCGTCGGCATCGTCGGCGGCACCGGTTCCGCAAAGTCCAGTTTGGTGCAGCTTGTGCCACGCTTGTACGACGTGACCGAAGGCTCGCTGAAGGTCGGCGGCGTGGATGTGCGCGATTACGATCTGGAAGTATTGCGCGATCAGGTCGCCATGGTATTGCAGAAGAACGTGCTGTTCTCCGGAACCATTGCCGAAAACCTGCGTTGGGGCAATCCGAACGCCACTGATGAAGAGATTCGTCACGCATGCCAGCTTGCGCAGGCCGACGGCTTCATTCAGGAATTCCCCGACAAGTACGATACGTACATCGAACAGGGCGGTACCAACGTTTCCGGCGGTCAGCGCCAGCGTTTGTGCATTGCGCGTGCGCTGCTGAAAAAGCCGAAGATCCTTATTCTCGACGATTCCACGTCCGCGGTCGACACCAAAACCGATCAGCTGATTCGCGCCGCATTCCATCATGAGATTCCCGACACCACGAAGATCATCATCGCCCAGCGTGTGGCCTCCGTGCAGGAATCCGACATGATTCTCGTCATGGACCACGGCCGCATCATGGCGGCCGGCACGCATGAACAACTGCTCGAAAACTGCGACGAATATCGCTCCATCTACGAATCGCAAACCAAGAATCAGGCTCAACCTGAGGAACTGCAGTGAAAGGAGGCAACAGATGACTGAACAAACTTCCGCATTGAAATCCAAAGACAACAACAACGCGGCCGGCATGCAGCAATCGCACGGCAAGCCGCCGATGCAGAAAGCCGCACCGGGCACCACCAAGCGTATCTTCGGTTACATTTTCCAATACAAGTGGCGTGTGGCACTTGTGGTAGTGTGCATTCTCGTCGGTGCCGCGGCCCAGGCCGGATCGTCGCTGTTCCTACAGTCGCTGGTCGATACGTACATTCTGCCGATGGTTGGTGCCACCAATCCTGATTGGATGCCGTTGCTGCGTGCGTTGACGCTTATGGCATGCCTGTATGTGGCTGGTATTTTCTGCAGCTGGCTGTGGCAGTGGGTTATCGTCACTGTGGAACAGGGCACGTTGAAGAAGATTCGCGACGACATGTTCGCCCATCAGCAGACCCTGCCCATCCGCTACTTCGACACCAACGAACACGGCGACATCATGAGCCGTTACACCAACGACACCGACACATTGCGTCAGGCCATTAGCCAGTCGTTCCCGCAAATGTTCTCGTCTGCGGTGTCTGCGCTCGCGGCGCTCGTCTCCATGCTGTGGCTGTCGGTGCCCGTCACCATTTTCGTGCTCGCCTTCACCGTGATCCTGTTTGTGGTGGTGCGCAAGGTCGTTTCCCGCTCCGGACGTTACTTCGTCAAGCAGCAGATCGCCATCGGCGATGTGAACGCATTCGTGGAAGAAGCGGTCAACGGCCAGAAGGTCATCAAGGTCTTCAACCACGAAGACGCCACCCAAACCACTTTCGACAAGAAGAACGAAGAACTCTTCGAAGCTTCCGCCGAAGCGAACACGTGGGGCAATGTGACCATGCCGATCGTAGGCAACATGGGCTACCTGCTGTACATTCTGCTGGCTATTTTCGGCGGATTTGCTGCGATTAGCGGACTTGGAAACTTCGGATTGTCCGGTGCTGGCCCGCTCACCCTGGGTACGCTGATCTCGCTGTTGACGCTGTCCCGCTCTTTCGTGAACCCGCTTGGCCAGGTGTCCATGCAGTTCAACATGGTGATGATGGCGCTTGCAGGCGCATCCCGCATCTTCGCGCTTATGGACGAGCAGCCGGAGGACGACGGCGGTTCCGTGACCTTGGTGAACGTGGAACTCGGCGAAGATGGACGCACCATGACCGAAGTCGACCATGAAACCGGTCACTGGGCGTGGAAGCGCGAGGAAGGCGATGACGGCACCCGTTCGCTCAAGGCCGCGCAATCCTTGAGCCCGCGTGCCGCCGAAGTGGCCATGAAAGCCCGTGAAACCGCCATTACCTCACCGGACGGTCGCCTCACCCTCCTGCAGGGCGATGTGCGCTTCACCGACGTGAACTTCGGCTATAACCCCGACAAACCGGTGCTGCACGACATCACCTGGTTCGCCAAGCCCGGACAGAAGATCGCATTGGTGGGCGCAACCGGTGCTGGCAAAACCACCGTCACCAATCTGATCAACCGTTTCTACGACATTCAGGACGGCATGATCCTGTATGACGGCATTTCCGTCAAGGGCATCCGCAAGCCGGATCTGCGTCGTTCGCTGGGTGTGGTGCTGCAGGACGTGAACCTGTTCACCGGTACGGTGATGGACAACATCCGCTACGGTCGCCTCGACGCCACCGATGAGGAATGCATCGCCGCCGCGAAGCTCACGAACGCCGACGGCTTCATCCGCATGCTGCCCAACGGCTACCAGACCGTGCTCGAAGGCGACGGCTCCGGCCTGTCCCAGGGCCAGCGCCAGTTGATTTCCATCGCACGTGCTGCCGTGGCCGATCCGCCGGCCATGATCCTCGACGAGGCCACCTCGTCCATCGACACCCGTACCGAAGAGGTGGTGCAGGCCGGCATGGACAACCTCATGAAGGGTCGTACCGTGTTCGTGATCGCCCACCGCCTCTCCACGGTGCGCAACTCCGACGTGATCATGGTGCTCGACCATGGCCGCATCATCGAACGCGGCTCGCATGACGAGCTCATCGCGCAGAAGGGCGAGTACTATCAGCTCTACACAGGTGCCGTAGAACTCGAATAATCTAATAGTCTCCTGAATTGGAGCGATGCGAGCACACGCTAGCGTTCTACACTAGCCGCGCTTCGATCCCTGTCGGCTGATACCGCCCTTATGGCCGGTGGCTTTGAACGGCACGGATCCTCTGGAAAATCCCTTGCTTTGAAATTGCGATTTTGAAGCAAGGGATTTCTTATTGTCTTTGCCATGCATGGTATTCGGCTGCGGCCAGCCCGCCTTCCGTGAAGGCGGTTCCGTCATACGTTCATGAGACTGCTGCATGAGCAGCGATTATAATTGGCTTGCGTGATCGTTGCATAAATCTCGCTTGGTTTGTCGTTATGTCAATAATAGGTTATCCTTTCATGGGTAAACGATTTACTAAATTGGAGAGCGAGACATGGCGACGATTAAAGAGATTGCGCAACGTACCGGGTTTTCTCAGGCTACGGTGTCTCGACTTCTGAACGGTGATCCCACCCTATCGGTGCGTGAAGAGACTCGTCGCAAGATCATTCAGGCGAGCGAGGACCTCGGCTATAGCGTGCAGACCAAGCGCATCGTCATCCCTCATGAGGTTGCATTGCTTGACAATGAAAAGTCCGACGAGGCGTTGCGGGACTCCTATTTCACCGATTTGCGTTCAGCGCTCGAACGCAATGCGGAACAGCAACGCATGGAAATGACGGTGTTCCACAATCTCGACGATATGATCGCTCGCAGTTCCAAATTCGACGGGTTCATGGCGATCGGCGCCGACCAGATCAGCGAGGAAGACTTGGAGCGGCTGCATAGGGCCATGCCGTATGGCGTGTTCATTGACGTGAATCCGGCGCCGAATCTGTTCGATTCCGTGCAGCCTGATTTGCAGCAGACCATGCATGATGCGGTCGCGGCCTGTGCTGCCAAGGGCATGAAGCGCGTTGGATTCATCGGAGGCAAGGGCTGCCTGATGAACTTTTATGAGGTCGATGAGGAGAATCGCGCCACATATTTCCGTCGTGAGGCAAGGCGCTTCGGTATTCAATCCGACGGATTGGTGTATTCCGACGGCTTGTTCACCGTGAGCAACGGCCGTGCGTTGGGGGAGCAATTCGTGCGCGATCATAATGGCGTGCTGCCTGATGCCGTGATCGTAGCTGCCGATGTGATTGCGGTTGGCGTGCTGCAGGCGTTCAATGCGGTTGGCGTGCTGGTGCCGCGCGATATCAGCGTGATCAGCATTAACAATCAAACGATTTCGCAGTTGACCTCGCCGCCGTTGAGCACATTCTCCATCGATCAGAACGAGCTTGCGCGCGTGGCGACGCTGATGTTGGGTGATGCCATTTCCGGCAAACGCACGATTCGTCAGCATGCGTACCTGTCGACGTCGCTGGTGGTGCGCGATAGTTTTGTACCGGCAAAATAGCGGTTATTTCTTTACTTCTGTATAGTAATCGGGCTATTTCCAGATTGGCTTGGTTTCGTTTCGACGTGGAAGCTTTTGCATATCGTAAATATCGATTTTGGTAAAAGCTGCCACAAGATAATGCGACAGTTTGCCTATTTTGTTGTGTAAATGGCGAAAAAATAACGTTTTTGGCTATCTTTCGAACAGAAGCTCACAAAATATGACACGCCGATAGGCGATATGTTCAGTGATAAATTTTACTAACTTTAGGTAAGGGGATATACTGATAGTTAGGTCAAGGAAGGACCTGTATCTGACTTCTAAGGAGAAGCAAAGATGGGAAATGGCAACAACGGTTCCAAAGGCGGGAACCTCTTGTCTCGCGTGGCGTACTCGTTCGGTAACGTCGGCCAGTCCGCGTTCTACAACGCACTGAGCACCTATTTCATCGTCTACGTGACGAGCTCGCTGTTCTCTGGCGTCGATAAGAGCGTCGCCACCAAGCTGATTGGCATCATCACCGGCCTGGTCGTGGTGATTCGTATCGCGGAGATCTTCATCGACCCGCTGCTGGGCAACATCATCGACAACACCAACACCAAGTGGGGTCGCTTCAAGCCGTGGCAGCTCATCGGTGGTACCGTTTCCGCCATCCTGCTGGTGCTCGTCTACACTGGTCTGTTCGGTCTGGTGAACGTGAATACTACCCTGTTCATCGTGCTGTTCGTCATCACCTTCATTGTGCTCGACGTGTTCTACTCGCTGCGTGACATTTCCTACTGGGGTATGATCCCGGCATTGAGCTCCGACTCCCACGAGCGCTCCACCTACACCGCACTCGGCTCCTTCGGCGGCTCCATCGGCTACAACGGTCTGACCATCGTGGTCATCCCGATCGTCACCTACTTCAGCTGGGTGTTCACCGGCAAGTACGTCGAAAGCCAGTCCGGCTGGACCTGCTTCGCCATCATCGTGGCCATCCTCGGCATCCTCACCGTGTGCTCCGTGGCGTTCGGCACCAAGGAAAGCACCACCACGCTGCGTGCCAAGGCCGAAGACAACGGCGGCCCGCTGCAGGCCTTCAAGGCTCTGGCCCAGAACGATCAGCTGCTGTGGGTTGCCTTGAGCTACCTGCTGTACGCCATCGCCAACGTGGCCACCACCGGCGTGCTCATGTACCTGTTCAAGTACATCCTCGACAACACCGCCGCATACTCCATCGTGGGCGTCATCCCGGTCATCACCGGCTTGGTTATGGCTCCGCTGTACCCGATCCTGAACAAGCGCATTCCGCGCCGCTACCTGTACTTGGGTGGCATGGTGCTCATGATCGTCGGCTACCTGCTGTTCGCCGTCGGCTCCAGCAATCTGGCAATGGTCATCGTCGGTCTGGTCTTCTTCTACCTGCCGCAGACTTTCATTCAGATGACCGCCATCCTGTCGCTGACCGACTCCATCGAATATGGTCAGCTCAAGAACGGCAAGCGTAACGAGGCCGTCACCCTGTCCGTCCGCCCGATGCTCGACAAGATCGCAGGCGCATGCTCCAACGGTATCGTCGGCTTCATCGCCGTAGCCGCAGGCATGATCGGTGACGCAACCGCCGCGGATATGACCGCCGCGAACATCGGCATGTTCAAGGTCTGCGCATTCTACGTGCCGCTGGGCATCATCGTGCTGAGCCTGCTCGTGTTCCTCTTCAAGGTGAAGATCACCGAGAAGATGCACGACGAGATTGTCGAAGAGCTCGAAGCCAAGCTTGCTTCCGGTGAAATCTCCGAATGATCGAACATAGTATGTTCTAAAAATACATATTGAAAATACGATTACAATGCCGATACTGATGGGCTGTCAGTATCGGCATTTCTGTTGTATGTAATCCTACATAAGAGCTATTGTGGAATCGTCCATAATCATGCAAAACAAGCGAAAATAGTTCGCGCCGCATGCTATAATGACGACCGAAATGCGAGCGATGATCCGTTATCAGCGGGGAGCTTCCGGAAGAACGGTCGCGTGAGCGACTTATTAGACCCGGCGGGAAGGCCCGAATAGCCGAACATACAAGCGGTCGCACGTATATTTGAAAGTGCGGCAAACGAGGTGGTACCGCGGTGGCGGCGTCCAGCAGACGTTACGGCCATCGTCCTCGTAGGAGATAGATAGCAAAACCTACGAGGAGATACGGTGAGCGAAAACAACGTGTATCCGAAGGCAGCTGCGGGTGAGCAGAGCGCCAATGTAGCGCCGAACCCCAGTTTCCCGAAGCTGGAAGAATCCGTCCTTGATTATTGGGAGAAGGACGACACTTTCCAGAAGTCCATTGAACGCCGTCCTTCCGGCGATCACAGCCAGAACGAATTCGTCTTCTTCGACGGTCCGCCGTTCGCCAACGGCCTGCCGCATTACGGCCACCTGCTGACCGGTTACGCCAAGGATGTGATTCCGCGTTACCAGACCATGAAGGGCCACAAGGTCAATCGTGTGTTCGGTTGGGATACGCACGGTCTGCCGGCCGAGCTTGAAGCCCAGAAGGAACTGGGCATCGATTCGGTCGATCAGGTCAAGGAAATGGGTATCGACAAGTTCAATGATGCCTGCCGCGCCTCCGTGCTCAAGTACACCAACGAGTGGAAGGACTACGTGCACCGTCAGGCACGTTGGGTCGATTTCGAGCATGGCTACAAGACGCTGAACATTCCATACATGGAATCCGTGATGTGGGCGTTCAAGCAGCTGTACGACAAGGGCCTCGCATATCAGGGCTACCGCGTGCTGCCGTACTGTCCGAAGGATCAGACGCCGCTTTCCGCGCACGAGCTGCGCATGGACGCCGACGTGTATCAGGATCGTCAGGACACCACCGTGTCCGTGGCCGTGAAGCTGCGCGACGAGGAAGACGCCTATGCGGTGTTCTGGACCACCACGCCGTGGACCGTTCCCACCAACTTCGCCATCGTGGTCGGCGCAGACATCGACTATGTGGAAGTGCGTCCGACCGAAGGCAAGTTCGCGGGCAAGAAGTTCTACCTGGGCAAGCCACTGCTCGGCTCCTACGCCAAGGAACTTGGCGACAACTATGAGATCGTGCGCGAACTCAAGGGTGCCGAGATGGAAGGCTGGCGCTACTACCCGGTGTTCCCGTACTTCGCAGGCGACGAGAACGCCGTCGAGGGCAAGGTTCCGGGTCCGGAAGGCTATCAGATCTTCACCGCCGACTATGTCGATACCGTTGAAGGTACCGGTCTCGTGCATCAGGCTCCGTACGGCGAAGACGATATGAACACGCTCAACGCCAAGGGCATCAAGAGCGTTGACGTGCTCGACGCGGGCTGCAAGTTCACCGCGCTGTGCCCGGATTATGAGGGCATGTACGTGTTTGATGCGAACAAGCCGATCCTGCGTAACCTGCGTGCCGGCGACGGCCCGCTGGAGCGTATTCCGGAAGACCAGCGCGCGATTCTCTTCCAGGAGAAGAGCTACGTACACTCTTACCCACACTGCTGGCGTTGCGCCACGCCGCTCATCTACAAGCCGGTGAGCTCGTGGTTCGTGTCCGTCACCAAGATCAAGGATCGTCTGCTCGAACTGAACCAGGAAATCAACTGGATTCCGGGCAATGTGAAGGACGGCCAGTTCGGCAAGTGGCTGGCCAACGCCCGTGACTGGTCGATCTCCCGCAACCGTTTCTGGGGTTCGCCGATTCCGGTGTGGGTTTCCGATGATCCGAAGTATCCACGCGTTGACGTGTACGGTTCGTTGGACGAGCTGAAGGCTGATTTTGGCGATTATCCGCGCGACCATGAGGGCAATGTCAACATGCACCGCCCGTACATCGACGAGCTGACCCGCGTCAACCCGGACGATCCGACCGGCAAGAGCCACATGCACCGCATCACCGACGTGATGGACTGCTGGTTCGAATCCGGTTCCATGAGCTTCGCCCAGTACCATTACCCGTTTGAGAACAAGGAAACGTTCGAACAGCATTTCCCGTGCGATTACATCGTGGAATACATCGGCCAGACCCGTGGCTGGTTCTACGTGCTGCACATCATGGCGACCGCACTGTTCGACAAGCCGGCGTTCAAGAACGTGATCTGCCATGGCATCGTGCTCGGTTCCGATGGTCAGAAGATGTCGAAGCATCTGCGCAACTACCCGGATGTGAACGGTGTGTTCAACGATTTCGGATCCGACGCCATGCGTTGGTTCCTCATGAGCTCGCCGATCCTGCGCGGCGGTAACCTGATCGTGACCGCCGATGGCATTCGCGACACCGTGCGTCAGGTCATGCTGCCAGTGTGGAGCTCGTACTACTTCTTCACCCTGTATGCGAACGCCGCCAATAATGGTGCCGGTTTCGATGCTCGTGCGTTGCGTGCCGATGAGGTCGCCGCACTGCCGGAAATGGACCGCTACCTGCTGGCACGTACCCGCCGTCTGATCGAAAAGACGCAAAGCTCGCTGGATGACTTCCTGATCTCCGACGCTTGCGAAGCAGTGTCTGATTTCATCGACATGCTCACCAACTGGTATATCCGCAACAATCGTGACCGTTTCTGGAATGAGGATGCGAACGCGTTCAACACGCTGTACACCGTGCTTGAAGCATTCATGCGCGTGATCGCACCGCTCGCTCCGATGGAAGCGGAAGCCGTGTGGCGTGGTCTGACCGGTGGCGAATCCGTGCATCTGGCCGACTGGCCGTTCCTTGCCGACGAACAGACCGGCGAAGCGACCGAACTGGGCCGTGTGCTCGTTGACGATCCGGCTCTGGTTGACGCGATGGAGAAGGTGCGCGAGGTCGTGTCCGGCACCCTGTCGATGCGTAAGACGAAGCAGATCCGCGTGCGCCAGCCACTGCATAAGCTGACCGTGGTGGTGGAAAACACTGATGCCGTGGCCGCATACGACGAGATTCTGAAATCCGAACTGAACGTGAAGAACGTTGAACTGTGCACGCTTGAGGATGCCGAAGCCCAAGGCTTGAAGATTATCAACGAGCTGCGCGTGAACGCTCGCGTGGCAGGCAAGCGCCTGCGCAAGGACGTACAGTTCGCCATCAAGGCCTCCAAGTCCGGCGCATGGCATGTGAACGCCAACGGTGCTCCGGTATGCGAGACGCCGAACGGCGAGATCGTGCTTGAGGAAGGCGAATACGAGCTGATCAACAGCGTGGAGGAGAAGAACGCCGAAGAGGCCGCCAACTCCGTTTCCGCCGCGCTGCCGACCGGTGGCTTCGTGATCCTCGACACCGAGCTGAACGATGATCTGATCGCCGAAGGCTACGCCCGCGACGTGATCCGCGCCGTGCAGGACGCCCGTAAGGCCGCCGGTCTGCAGATCTCCGACCGCATCGCACTGAAGCTCGTTGTGCCCGCCGAAGACGTGTCCAAGGTTGAACAGTTCAAGGAGCTCGTCTCCTCCGAAACCCTCGCCACCTCTTTCGAAGTGACGGCCGGCGATGAGCTGAACGTTGAGGTTGCCAAAGCCTGAGTGGGCTGACGGCTGCTGATGACTGATCGTTGATTCAGGTTGATGAACGGCCCGTCGTCTAAGCCGTATCTGGATGACATCCAGCTACTACTAGACGGGCGAACGGTCGCCAACCGTAGCAGGTCTCGAATCCAAAAGAGTTCGGGACCTGTTTTAGTAGTGCTGAACAATCAACCATGAGATGTTCAAACATGAGACTACAGTAACTACGTGGCTTTCGAGCCTTACAGACTTGATTTGCATTCCGCAAGTACGTGTCTTGCGTCGACATGCGGTTACGCGAGTGATCGCATCGTATGCGCAGCCGTACAAGCGGGATCAGATCGTTTCGCGAATGGTTCTCAGTACCATCCATGTGAGTCAAGCACACATTTGAGAAGCAGTCGCACACCGGGAATCGCGCTCGCGTGGTTCCCGTTTTTCGCTTGTTTTCCTCACCGCAATATGCATACGCGTGTTTCTTTTTGTGATTTGTGGATATACACAGCAATCCGTAGGGGTTGATCTGCTAGCATGCGGTATATTGCATGTCATGATAAGCGCGCACGATTGTTTTGCGGAGTCGTGCTGTGGAAAACGAGGATGTTATGTGTGATGGAGAAATAGAACTATCTGACCGTGCAAAATCGCTTTGGGGCAAAACAAATCGAGTGGATGATACTGAATGGTTGCCCCTATATGTCCACATGGCGGATTCGGCTGCGATGGCAGCGAGAATTTGGGACACTTGGGTTCCTTATGGAACGAAATCAATAATATCCCGTGACCTTGGTAATGATGACGATTTAGCAAGAAAACTAATGATTTTCCTTGCCGGTGTGCATGACATCGGCAAGGCGACGCCTGTGTTTCAGGCGAAACCCATTTCATTCGGTCCCGATGCGGAAAGCCTTGTCTGGAAGCCGGAGCAAGCAGGGCTTCCTATGATTGCGGGACTTAGGGACACCAGTCATCCCACTCATCCTATTGCCGGGCAGGTCATTCTCGAAAGGTATTTTTCGCTGGTTCATAAATGGGGTGGAAGAGAGTCGAGGCAATACGCTTGCGTTGTGGGAGGCCATCACGGAACTCCGCCGGATAAAAGCAAGCTTGAAAGCGCGAGATTGGGGAAAACGGAATCCGGTCTGGACTCAGAAGTATGGAAGACAACTCAGAATGAGCTTATAGAATTCATTGCCGGAACCGTTGGCATGGGGGATGAAGAGTGGGAATTGCTCTCTAAGAAGAGATTCAGCGCTCAGTCCGCTGTTCTTGCAACAGGCTTGGTCATTATGGCCGATTGGATTGCCAGTGACAGTGATGCTGATATGTTCCCCCTAGTGCGAGTGCATCCTCTGTGGGAAGATGAGGAGTCATTCGGCATGACGGAGCGAGAATACGATGATATTCAGTCATGGTCAGGGCTGAAAAGAAGAGCAGAACGCGCATGGGCGTGTGTGCAATTGCCTCATGCGTGGGAGCCGGCAGATATACCGTCATCCTGCCAAGATCTTTTCTCGACTAGATTCAGACTGCCCGAAGGGGCGCATCCGCGTCCTGTTCAAGAACAAGCCGTTCGTGTTGCTCGTAATACGGATACTCCAGGATTGCTGATAATCGAAGCGCCCATGGGCGAAGGGAAGACTGAGGCCGCCCTCGCCGCTGCAGAAATCCTAGCGCAGCGTACAGGCAGGGGCGGCATATGCGTAGCGTTGCCGACGATGGCTACCACGGATGCCATGTTCTCACGAGTGCATCGGTGGCTGGATGCTTTGCCGTCCCGTGATTCTACGGATGAGAAAACGGTTTGGTTGGCACACGGCAAAGCGAAACTTAATGACGATTTCCAAGGCATTATCGCAGCTTCACGTCGACATTTCTCTTCGCTCAGTCAGGATGATACCGATGAACCTTACTCAAGGAAACATGGTGAGATTCCTCCTGAAACCGTTATCTCCGATTGGCTATGGGGGCGCAAGAAAGGAGCGCTCGCTAATTTTCTTGTGTGCACAGTCGATCAAGTGTTGATGGGCGCTCTGCAAATGAAGCATGTGGTGCTGCGTCAACTTGCGATGGCAAACAAGGTTGTCATCGTAGATGAATGCCATGCTTACGATGCATATATGCGCGAGTATCTCAAGATGGCACTGGAATGGCTTGGTAGTACCCGAACTCCGGTCATTTTGTTATCTGCAACATTGCCGGAGAGCCAGCGTGAGGAAATGGCGGAGGCATACTTGAAAGGATGGAAGAACAGCAAGCTTGAGCTTCCGTCGGAAGCAAAGCATGGAGGAATTCGGGAACTCAAAAGAAGGCAGCTTGCGGCGAAGACTGAGAAGGTATGCGTCAACGCACCTAAATTGGTTCAAGAAAAGGAAAATTCATCTGCCCGCAATGTCTCGTCTGCGTATCCGGTGTTGACATATACTTCTGATACTGAAATCAAACACATGGATGTGAAACCCTCTGGCAGATCAATGAACGTGCGTTGCCAGATCGTTGATGACAGCGATGAAGCGCTGATTAGCTTACTTGATCGTCTGCTTGAAAATGGCGGTTGTGTGGGAGTGATTTGCGATACGGTCGGTAGGGCGCAACATGCGGCGAAACTGCTAGGTGATTATTTCGGTAGTGAGTATGTGAAGCTGACGCATTCGCGGTTCATGGATATTGACCGTATGTCCAATGAAGCCGAACTGCGTCAGCTGCTAGGGCCGGATAGCACTGTGGGGAATGGCGGGCGTCCTCAGCGCATGATCGTAGTTGGGACACAAGTGCTGGAACAGTCGTTGGATATTGATTTCGACGCGCTGGTGACGGATATCGCGCCGGTTGATTTAATTATGCAGCGTCTTGGAAGGGTACATCGTCACAGGCGTGGTGACAACGAGTTCGACCGTCCAAGTCTCTTGCGGGGAGCGGCGTGCTATATCCGAGGCATTGCATTCTGGAATGACAATGGTCCCGAGTTCGCTAAGGGGGTGGATGCGGTATATGACGTGGCTTCTCTGATGGAATCGCTTGCGGTTCTAGAATTGACTGGTTCTTCCGCTTTCTGCACGCAATGTTTGCCGAAGGACATAGCTCGTACCGTAAGGAATGCATACGGCGATGACGCTCGGAGTCTCGTGCCTACGGCGTGGAATATGCAATATGACAAAGGCTGCGAGGAGCGAGTGAACAAGCAGGAGAAGAAGAGAGCAGATGCTCACAGCTATCTCATTCAATCGGTAGCTGTCATGAATCGGAAACGCTCGCTGGTGGACTGGTTTTCTCCTCAGATCGATGAGGCTGATGATGACAAGGGACAACGTGCCGTAAGAGATACGCAGGATACTGTGGAAGTGATATTGCTCTGCAAGCGTGATGGTGAGGCGTGTTTGCTGCCTTGGATCGGTGATAAGCGTAACGGCATAGAACGAGGAGCAGTTATTCCTGTCGATACAGTTCCTTGTGATGATGTGGCTAAGGTTGCAGCACAATGCTCCGTGAGATTGCCTGTGGCGTTGTGTGCGCACGGGCGAATTGATACGTTGATTGCTGCTCTGGAGAAAGGCTGCGAGACTGAGGCTGTGTATTGGCAGGAATCGCCTTGGCTTGCGGGAAAGCTTGCTTTGTTCCTTCATGAGGATGTGGAAAAGCACTTGTCCTCAGATGAGTTGTGCGGGTATACGATTTCGTATTCGCGTGGTGGTGGATTGACATATGCGAAGAAAGAGGATAATTGAAATGTCCTCATTTGGGGATGATCCCATAAAAGACTTGGGATTCGTAGTGTTCCCCGCATCTGCGGGGTTGGATCAACGGGATTGCCTATTTTGTGCTTTCTCGTTGCATCTTTGGAAAATACAAAAACAAAATCTTTTATGTTGACATTTGTAGATTCTGAGTATATGCTCTAAAAAGAACCTTCGATCAAGGCTGATATGTAAAGGAGACGGGGGAATGGACGGAAACTTCTCATTGCTCGATGATAGGTGGATTCCGGTTTCCTATGTAGATGGGCATCCTGATGAAGTGTCGCTCCGGCAGCTTTTTGAGGATGCTCAGAAGATTAAGGGAATACGAGGCGATATTCCTCAGCAGGCGATGACTATGCTTCGGTTAGCACTTGGCATCCTGTATCGCGCATATTGCGTTGAAGATCCCAGCGAGGAACAGATGCGGGATATGTGGGCGGATGTGTTCCTCGCGGGGCACTTCGATATGGATATCTTGGATGGCTATTTCAACGAATGGAAAGATAGATTCTTCCTGTTCGGGGACAGGCCTTTCTTCCAGGTTCCTGAACTGGAATATGTTGGGCAGAAAGAATATGATCCCGTTTCCGAAATGATTGCGGACATGCCTAAGCCCGAAAAATATCTGTTTGCGATGCGTGGTTTGGGGACTACGGACACGCTTTCTCTGCCGGAGGCTGCACGGTGGCTGGTGTTTTTGCAGTCGTTTGACACGGCGGGCATTAAGACTCCGGTGAAGGGAAACACCCATATTAATAAGGGGAAGATATACCCTCTCAAGGGCTTCCTGGGTACCGGTTGGCTTGGCGGTATCGGCGGTGTGTATGCGGAGGGGGCGAACCTCTTCGAGACGTTGATGCTCAATTGGGTCCTGTATGACGACCGCTATGACTTGGAATATTATCGTTTGTTTGGCAATGTGAACGATATTCCGGTATGGGAGAAGGACGAGGTTCCTTCTGCGGACATGGATGATCAAAGCAGCTTTGCCGGTCCTGTTCAGGCAATGACTTGGCAGTCGCGTCGTATTCGATTGGTACCGAATGAAGAGCGCACAAGGGTTATCGGTGTCGTGAACTGTTATGGGGATGCCGTAACCCTATACAACACCGATGGTTTTGAAAAGATGACTGCATGGAGGAGGAGCATTCCGCAGCAGAAGAAGCTGGGGCTTCCCACTCCTCCGCATATGCCCGTTACCCATGATGCAAGCAAAGCGTTGTGGCGCGGCTTGGAACCTATCCTGTGTGTGGGGGATGATGGCGATTTCCGTCCTGGAATCATCAGATGGCTGGAAGAAATTCGTACTGAGGTGCTTGGCTCGGAAGAGCATGTGCTGAATATGGTGACGATTCATGCTCAGGGCATGACCTACGGTACGCAAAGCAGTTTTTTTGAAACCGGTATCGATGACAATCTGTCTCTAAGCATGATGATGTTCCGACATGATTATGCAGGTATTGCTGCAGTGGTGGATGTGGTTAAGCGCACGGACAAGGCCGTGACGGTTTTGACTACGTTTGTCCGAAATCTGCGGTCGGCGGCAGGCGAACATAGTGGGAAAACCCAAGAGATAGCTGACCAGATTCGTGAAAGTGCATATGCGGATCTTGACATGCTTTTCCGTGACAGATTGGCAAACTTCGATGAGTCTCAAAATCCCGTGGCGTACTCCAATGCGTGGTTGGATGAAGTCCATCGGATGTTGCTGATGATGGGACGGGATTACCTGAGTCAGTCGCCAGTGCCGGTTTTCGAAGAACACGAATCCGGAAGGTTCGGCGTAATGAGCGCCCCTCTTGCACAATTGTTGTTCCGCGGATCGCTGAACAAGGAACTTGGTCGTATCTCAGACTAGGGTTTTGACCGCACTTGACCAAAGGAGGAAATGACTATGGCGTCGTTATCAAGATACGATAAGGTGAAAGCTGTTGGGAAATATGCTGCCAGTCTGGTTTATGACGTGCAGCGTGATTATGTCTCAGGCAGCGGCAGCAACGCGAGGGGTAGGGCTAGGCTCTCGAGATTGCACAGGGACCTGGATGGGGTATCCCCGTCTTGGATGCTGATTGGCGACGAACTGTTTTCGAATTGGCCGACCGAGCTTGATGAGCCAGCGGATAATTCACCTGAATTCGAGCGCCAGAGCAACGCAATCAGAGCTGCGCTGGGGTTATATGCAGTGCATCAGCGTTCGAAAAAACAGGGAGTCGCGCAAAAGTTTCAGAGCGATCCAAGCCTACGTATGACTTTTGGGCGTGCGTGCAGAAGGATTGAACCTGATACGGACAGTGCGAAAGGTATTCTGCGACGATTGAGAGTCGCGGAGAATGCACCCGATTTCAACGGAATCGTTCGCAGTATGCGCGCTCTTATCATGCTGATGCGCAACACTGATATTCAGGTTGATTATGGTTCCTTGGCTAGCGATCTGTATTTGTTGCAGTTCTCTGATAGCCGTGGGTCCGTGTTCCAACGATGGGGCAGGGATTACTACTCCAAGTTCCCGTCAGCGCAAAGTGGTCAAAAGGCCGACAAGTAATCATCATTCATTTTCAAAAACATCTTCACAATAAACCGATTAGGAGAAAAATCATGTTCGTAGATATCCATTGCCTTCAGCAGGTGCCGCCGAGCAATATCAACCGAGATGATACCGGTAGCCCGAAAACCGCATACGTTGGTGGAGCGCTGAGAGCTCGTGTGTCCAGTCAGTCTTGGAAGCGTGCCATGCGCGAGATGTTCGGTAGCAAGCTGGACAGCAGCAAGATGGGGAAGCGTACTAAGAGCGCGGTGGCGCTGATCAGTAATGCTATTGCTGAGAAAAGGCTGGATTTGGCTGAAGAAGCCAATAATTTGGCAGAGAAAGTGCTGACTGCTACGGGCGTCAAGGTTAAGGCATCCGATCGCGCTGGAGCAGACAAGGGGTCAGCTGCTACAGAGTATTTGATTTTCATCGCTAACCGTGAAGTTGAACAGCTGGCTGATATCGCGATTGCCGCATTCGATGAGGGGAAGGATCCCTCGAAGTTGAAGAAGGAGGTGGCTGCAGTGTTCCATGGTAAGCAGGCTATCGATATCGCTTGCTTTGGCCGCATGCTGGCTGATGCTCCAGATTTGAATACGGATGCCTCGGCTCAGGTTGCCCATGCGTTCTCCATCGATCAGATTACGCCTGAATATGATTACTTCACTGCTGTTGATGATTGTGCATCGGACGACAATGCCGGTGCTGCCATGATCGATACTGTTGGTTTCAACTCCTCGACCTTGTATCGGTACGCGACGTTGAACGTTGATGCGTTGAGGGATCAGCTGCAGGATGCTGATGCAATGGTGGAAGGAGTTTCCGCCTTCGTGGAAGCCTTTGTCAAGTCTATGCCCTCCGGCAAGCAGAATACGTTCGCCAACCACACACTTCCTGAGGATATTGTGATCGTGCTTCGCGATTCACAGCCGATTAGCGCAGCTGACGCCTTTGAGAATCCCATCAAGAGGAAGGATGGGATTTCGGTCTCCAGACAAGGCATCGAACGACTGGGCGACAGGTTGAACGAGATTCGTATCAACTACGGCGAGGAACCGGTGAAGGCTTGGCATGTTGTGTCCGGTGGTTCTGTGCCCAGTCTGGATGAATGGAGTGAACAGGTTACGCTGCCGGAGCTTGAGCAGAGCTTGCGAGAAACGCTGAGCGCCGCGTATTCCGCGTGATGCTCGGAAGGAGTTGAAATGAGCGTTCTATTATTGCAATTGGCCGGACCATTGCAGTCATGGGGCGATTCTTCGCGATTCGTTCGGCGTGAGACTCGTAACGAGCCAACCAAAAGCGGTGTGATCGGCATGCTGGCTTCGGCGCAGGGACGTACCCGGGAGGATTCCATCGAGGATTTACTAGGTATATCGTTTGGTGTGCGTGTCGAGCAACGCGGTAGGGTAATCCGTGATTTTCAGACCGAAAAATCCCTGACAAGGAAACGTAATTCCAGGAAGTTCGATAAGGAGATGTCGCCGACTTATCGGTATTATCTGGCGGACGCCTGTTTTCTGGTCGCGCTGGGTGCTGATCATTCGGTGTTGGAAACGTTGGATAATGCGATTCATTCGCCGAAATGGCCGCTTTATCTAGGTAGGCGTTCGTGCCCGCCGAATTATCCGTTGTCGTTGGGCATCCACGATGAGTATGAAGATATTCGCCAGGCTCTGAATTCCGAGGTGTGGCACGCTTCGGAATGGTATCGGAGACGTTACAAGTATCCGGATTTGGAAATCGTCTGCGATGCTGAAGAAGTCGAAAACGTAACGACGCAATCGGATTTGCCGCTAAGTTTCAGCCGGGAGGGGCGACGCTATGCGAATCGTGCGGTGCATCATTACCGCATTCCTAACCCGGATAAGCCCGTGGATGAAGGCGAGAAGGACGATACTCGGCCTCCTTCCTTTGAATCTACCGGTGAATCGGATCCGATGAACTTCATCTAGGTAGGAAAGAACGATGTTTATCTCGAGAATAGCCTTGAACAAGGCGCGTTACGGGGCTCGGCAGCTTATTAGTTCGCCATATAAGCTGCATGCGGCAGTGGAATGCGCATTCCCTCCCAATGCAGTTCGAAACAACGATGAAGGACGTATCCTGTGGAGGCTGGACACGTCTGTGGCCGATAACGGTGTTTGGCTCTATGTGGTGAGTCCGGAGAAACCTGACTTCATGCATATCGTCGAACAGGCTGGTTGGCCGATGCATGCGGAGTGGGAAACGAAGAATTATGAGCCGTTGCTTGAGCGTATCGCTAAAGGACAACGGTGGCATTTCAAACTTCGCGCGAATCCAGTCCGAAAGGCAAAAGAAGATAGGGGGCGGAGGCGCAGGAACGGCGGAATCGTTGGCAAGGTGCAAGGCCACGTTACCGTTGATCAGCAGTTGCAGTGGCTGATCGATCGTTCGGCGTCCCATGGTTTCGCCATTCTGTGCGACCAGAATGATCGACCTGACGTGGTGGTGAGGGAACGCCATAAGGAGAACTTCAAACGTGCTGATGCAACCGTTACTTTGGTCACAGTGGTTTTTGAAGGATGCTTGGAGGTCACCGATGCGGAACTGTTCTGCAAGACTCTTTGCCAAGGCATAGGAAGGGCGAAAGGTTTCGGATGTGGATTGTTGACAATTGCTCCGGATCTGAACAATTAAGGGCGAATGATGAATGCGCAAACGACAGATGGCGACAAGCTTACAGACGATTATATTGAGGCGGCGGAGCGTCAGCCGAGGAAAAACGGGCACTCTCACATGGGTACTCCGCCACCGGAGATTAGTGAACTTGTCCGTGCGGAAGACCGTCTGTCGTTTGCGTATTTCGAACATTGTACCATCGGGCGTGATGACAATGCCATTACCGCAACGGATAGTACCGGCGTTACCCACATTCCTGCAGCGACGCTGAGCGTGTTGATGCTGGGGCCTGGAACGCGCGTGACACATCAGGCGATGACGGTCATAGGGGAGAACGGCGCGACTGTGATTTGGGTAGGGGAGCGTGGCGTTCGTATGTATGCCTTCGGCAAACCATTGACGCATTCTTCTGTACTGCTGCAAAGACAGGCGGCTCTCGTGTCTAACACGAGGAAGAGATTGAATGTTGCGCGCCAGATGTACCAAATGCGTTTCCCAGGCGAAGATGTGAGTGGCCTGACCATGCAGCAACTTCGGGGTCGCGAGGGAGCGCGTATACGGCGGGTGTACCGTGAGTGTTCCGCTCGTACCGGAGTGGAGTGGGACAAAAGAACGTATGATCATGATGATTTCATGGCTGGCTCGGAGATTAACAAAGCCTTGTCTGCTGCCCATACATGTCTGTATGGTCTGGCGCATGCCGCAATAGTGGCGCTAGGTTGCTCTCCGGGGTTAGGTTTCGTACATGTAGGTCATGAGCGGTCGTTCGTCTACGATATAGCCGATCTTTATAAGGCTGAATTGTCGATTCCGGTTGCGTTCGAAACGGCGGCAACTCAGCCAGAGGATATTGGATCGGCAGTACGGCATAACGTTCGCGATGCAATATACGATCTTAGTTTGCTGAAACGAATGGTGAAAGACATTCGCACGTTATTGGGAGAATCTTCCTCCGATGATGTTCAGAGCGTTGGGGATCATGTCGGACTGTGGGATGAACGGCTGGGAGAAGTATCTGCAGGAAAATCCTATGCCGATGATGAGTGGGGATATGAGGAATGGTAGTTATTGTATTAACGGCATGCCCGGTGGGTTTACGCGGTGACCTTACTCGATGGCTATTGGAAATATCGCCAGGCGTGTTTGTGGGGCATTTGGATGCACGTGTTCGTGAAAAACTGTGGGAGCGAATCGTTGAACTCTCAAAGAACGGTCGTGCCATTATGGTTTATTCGGCTCGAAATGAGCAGCATCTTGCTTTTAAAGTGCATGGAGCTGAGTGGTCTCCGACAGACTGTGAAGGCTTGGAGCTTGTAAAACGTCCTTCTGGTCCAAAGGAAGTGTCGTTTGGTAGTGCTCTTCACCGTGGATGGAGTAATGCCAGTAAGTATCGGCAGGCGAAGAAGTATTCAAACTAAATGAAAAACGAATGACATGAATTTAGAAACCACGAAATTGCTATAATCTCTTAGTGTGTTCCCCGCATACGCGGGGATGATCCCCATAGTGCTATCCATGTCAAACGTGGCATTATGTGTTCCCCGCATACGCGGGGATGATCCCAAGGCGCACGGGGTGAACGGCGACACACCGTAGGTGTTCCCCGCATACGCGGGGATGATCCCGCGCAACGCCCCGGCCGCGGTGTCGGCGGTGGGTGTTCCCCGCATACGCGGGGATGATCCCGCGGCGGTGGTCATGCGTGTGCCGCCACATGGGTGTTCCCCGCATACGCGGGGATGATCCCTGTTCATACAGCATTGTCGCAGATAATGAACTGTGTTCCCCGCATACGCGGGGATGATCCCTCCACTGAAGCGGACGCAAAGAATCTTCTGCGGTGTTCCCCGCATACGCGGGGATGATCCTTGATCGAAATGTTGGCCGTAAGCCGATTTAAAGTGTTCCCCGCATACGCGGGGATGATCCCTCATGCGAAGCCGTGCGAACGTGTTCGGCTCAGTGTTCCCCGCATACGCGGGGATGATCCCAACGAAAGTACATGCTAATCCCTATCTAAGAGGTGTTCCCCGCATACGCGGGGATGATCCCCCTTACGTGGAATCTAACTTTTCTTGGGCGGAGTGTTCCCCGCATACGCGGGGATGATCCCGGACGCCCGTGACATGCTGCGCCAGATTCGCGGTGTTCCCCGCATACGCGGGGATGATCCCGGACGGATTTCCCGATGCATATCCATGCCACGGTGTTCCCCGCATACGCGGGGATGATCCCCACTGGGGTATCTACGGCGTGTCGCCGTTCACGTGTTCCCCGCATACGCGGGGATGATCCCCGATACAGACTACGCCGAAACGTTGAAACAACGTGTTCCCCGCATACGCGGGGATGATCCCTGCAGGATACGCGTCGCGTCACCTGCGTCTCCGTGTTCCCCGCATACGCGGGGATGATCCCAATTCAATTTACGCAAAAGATACCGGAATCTAGTGTTCCCCGCATACGCGGGGATGATCCCAATTCAATTTACGCAAAAGATACCGGAATCTAGTGTTCCCCGCATACGCGGGGATGATCCCCATTGTCCGACACCTTGGATGGCCGACGGGAGGTGTTCCCCGCATACGCGGGGATGATCCCAGCAAATCATGGTCGGCGGCATTCTCAGCTGTGGTGTTCCCCGCATACGCGGGGATGATCCCGAATCCACGGCAAACAGCACGTCCGACACTAAGTGTTCCCCGCATACGCGGGGATGATCCCCCACGTTTGGCCCGCATGCTGGATGAGCGTGAGTGTTCCCCGCATACGCGGGGATGATCCCGACAATCAAGATGGCGTGTTGATCGAAAAATGGTGTTCCCCGCATACGCGGGGATGATCCCAGTACGCCTCATGCATGGCCGACAACGTAACGGTGTTCCCCGCATACGCGGGGATGATCCCATGTCCTCGGTGACGCCCAGGAAGTATCGTGGGTGTTCCCCGCATACGCGGGGATGATCCCTGTGGGCTAGCGGCGTTTCGGACGGCGTTGAAGTGTTCCCCGCATACGCGGGGATGATCCCTGTGGGCTAGCGGCGTTTCGGACGGCGTTGAAGTGTTCCCCGCATACGCGGGGATGATCCCTTCTTCGGGAAACGGTAGGAGATGTAGAAGGTGTGTTCCCCGCATACGCGGGGATGATCCCCACAGGGCAATACGAGGATTCCAAAAACACCAGTGTTCCCCGCATACGCGGGGATGATCCCGTCCAGCAACCCGCCGCTGGTAGTGTCGTTCCGTGTTCCCCGCATACGCGGGGATGATCCCAATCAGATCGTTTGGCCGGGACAATATTGTCAGTGTTCCCCGCATACGCGGGGATGATCCCACTTCGTAACGTCCGCGACTCATGTAGGACGGGTGTTCCCCGCATACGCGGGGATGATCCCGAAGCGCTTGCGCTCGGCCTTCGCCCTTGCGCGTGTTCCCCGCATACGCGGGGATGATCCTCCATAGTCGGCGAGGCGCTGCTTCCCGTGCTGGTGTTCCCCGCATACGCGGGGATGATCCCTGTACGTACGTAGCTCGACATGCCCCGAAGAGGTGTTCCCCGCATACGCGGGGATGATCCCTGTTACATTGGCGGCACGGCGACACCGGCTGTGTGTTCCCCGCATACGCGGGGATGATCCCGCCCAAGTGCAGCAGACTCAAACCGTACCCCCGTGTTCCCTGCATACGCGGGGATGATCCCACCGATATCTTGACGCTCTCGCGCCCCACATCGTGTTCCCCGCATACGCGGGGATGATCCCCGCCGTGGAATCCTATTTGCAGTGGGCTCTGGAGTGTTCCCCGCATACGCGGGGATGATCCCGGGGGGGGGGTAAGGGATTCCTGGGACAGGAAGGTGTTCCCCGCATACGCGGGGATGATCCCGTGGTCACGATCTGGTCAACGCATGGAAGGTTGTGTTCCCCGCATACGCGGGGATGATCCCCCCTGGAGCGTCGGAACTTCCACCCTCGCACGTGTTCCCCGCATACGCGGGGATGATCCCCTGTGGATGTCGGCGTTGGAGTCGCCGAGAATGTGTTCCCCGCATACGCGGGGATGATCCCTGGGAGGTGGCACCCTCAAGCATGTACTTGATGTGTTCCCCGCATACGCGGGGATGATCCCACACGTTTTAAACTGTGCAACGTCCCGTGGGAGTGTTCCCCGCATACGCGGGGATGATCCACCTCAAGCACCTGCCCAACGACCTCAAAATCAGTGTTCCCCGCATACGCGGGGATGATCCCGTCACCAAGATCGACAAGAAGATCAAGAGCGTGTGTTCCCCGCATACGCGGGGATGATCCCTCGCCGCTCACGTCGCGGTCGTTGTCGCTCTTGTGTTCCCCGCATACGCGGGGATGATCCCATCAGTCGGGGGGTTATCTTCGGGTTTTCTATGTGTTCCCCGCATACGCGGGGATGATCCCCGGAGCCGGAGCAGGAGCCGGAGTGCCGGAAGGTGTTCCCCGCATACGCGGGGATGATCCCGCGGGTAGTTGCAAGCATCAGTGTAATCAGGCGTGTTCCCCGCATACGCGGGGATGATCCCGGCATGCCGATGAGCCACCATGCGATCCAGCAGTGTTCCCCGCATACGCGGGGATGATCCCAAGGATACGCTGCCCATGATCGTCGGCACGAAGTGTTCCCCGCATACGCGGGGATGATCCCCGAGGCATGAAAAACCGGAAGCAAGCCCGCGCGAATCGGCTGTTATCTCAAGTCTGCACGGGGACTTCCGGCAATGCAAAATCATACCCCACAACCGAGAAAAGCAAGGCAACATGGCTGGATACCGAAGCAGACCAACGGAGCCGCCTGTAAGTGTTCCCCGCATACGTGGGGATGATTTTAATTAAAACTTCGACCTGCATATAGCTTTCTGTCGAGCATAATGAGGGGCGCGCTTGCGATTACCGGTTGTATCTCGCTTCGGTGATCCGGATTCCTGGTGTTCGGAGCGTTGATGACGAGTCCACGGTTGGATGCAGAAAGCATAAGCGGATGGCGGTCGATGAAATGCCGGACGACAAGAAAACCTACGACATTAATTCGTGCGCGGTCAGCATGCCGACGGCGCACGACGGGAGGGGTCCGTCCTGGAGTCAAAGATCGAGCCAGTTCCCCAGCTCTTGACTGGCGATTATGTCTATTGGATAGTGTACCTCGCTTATATATGGCAGGTGTTCGTGCGAAAAGCGTCAAAAACACCCCCCCCCTTAAGTGGCTTTTCTCGAAAGGCATGTGCTATATGTAAGCGAGAAACCTCCGGTCAAGATGCCAAATCTGCCATATATAAGCCAGATATCACGGTTCAGCTCAGATGAACTGGGTGTATGTCCATGCATTTCGATGATTGGGGTGTATCGAGAGTTTCGAGTTGGTTTCAATGACAATCCGAGGGGTGAAAACGAGTTTATGGGCACGCGTGCGGAGTCTCAGATGCGCAGAACTCCTCACGCAGCGCATATCACAATCCCAGCCAGGCGCGTAGGTCACGAATTTCCTGATCGCAGATGCCGTGGCCCATTCCCGGATATTCGAAATACGTGAGATTGCCGGTTTGCGCAAGTTTGTTGTGCGCGCACTGTTGGTCGGCTAAAGGAATTGTGCGGTCTTCGCTGCCGTAGCAGAGTGCGAATCGCGTGCGTCCGGTCGCGGGCAAAGGCTCAGCGGTTTCGCCTTTGAATGATGGGCTCATCAGAATCGCCATGTCGAACGCATCGGGATGTTCCGCAACCATGCGATACGACAGGTATCCGCCCTGCGAAAACCCGATCAGTACCTTGCGGAAATGCGCGTATGCGGGCGAATCCAGCAATCGTACGACGGCGTCGCCTACGGCACTACACTCACGTCGACGCGCTCCTACGGAACATCCATCCGGATACCAGTAGTAGCTTCCGATGTAAGGACGTTCGTACGTGCCTCGGAACGACAGATAATTCGGATGCTGGGCAGGAGCAATGGAGTTGTCCGTTGAAGATGCGTCTTGCTTCGGAACATCATAAATCGCATCAATAATGCGGATCATCTCATTTTCATCATTGCTGAATCCATGAAATCCCAAGAACAGCAGATCATCGCCGGCTATTTCGCAGGCGGCCGTCTCAATGCTGGTACTCGCGTTCAAACGCATATCAACCTCCCATCGCATGTCGATAGTATGCAGATTTCCAGCGGCACCATAACGGTGGACAGCGAAGTGGGGAAGGGCATGACGTTCACCGTTATGCTGCCGTTGGTTGAGGAAAACACTGAATATGTGGCGAAGCCTACAATAATCCGTCGGCGTGCAATGCGTTGAACATGCGGTCCAGGCATTCGACCAGCAGCGGATACGGCATTGCTATGTTCACGCGCACGCATCCGGCACCGGTCTCGCCGCATGAACGCCCGTCGGTCAACGCCACTTGCGCCTTCTCAAGGAAGTATGCGGCCGGATCGTCGATGCCAAGCGGCGAGAAATCAAGCCATGCGATATATGTGCCCTGCGGTTTGATATAGCCGACGCCGGCAAACCTTTCACGCATCTGCTCGTCGAACAACGCCAAATTCCTGCGCACATAGGCAAACGCATCCTGGAACCACAGGTCGCCTTCGTTATATGCGGTGGTGGTGGCGATTGCGCCGATGGTGGCGGTCTGATGTTCGCTCCACTCCGCCTTGACCGCCCACATGTCACGATCCGCAGGATTGGTAAGCAGCACCTGCGCGCACTTCGTGCCCGGAATATTGAACGATTTCGACGCGCTGGTAGCGGTCATCGACTGTAATGCGGCCTGCTCGCTGATGGTGGGGAACGGAATGTGCTTGCCTTCGAACACGAACGGCGCATGAATCTCATCATTGAAAATACGCACGTCATACTGTGCCGCAAGATCGCTCAGATGCAGCTCCTCCTCCAAGGTGAGCACTTTGCCGATCGGGTTGTGCGGGTTGCAGAGCACGAACGCATGGCATCCGGCAGCAAACGCGCGTTCGATGGCGTCGAAGTCGTACACCCATTGCGCCTCTCCGGTTTCGGCGTCGCCGCTTTGCAGCATTTCGATTTCGATTACGTCAACGTCGTACAGTTTCGGAACGCTCAAAAACGGCATGTAGGCAGGCGTCGGCACGATCACGCTGTTGCCCGCACCGACCAGTTCACGCAGGAAAATCTCATAAGCTTCGAGTACGTCGGGAACCACGCGAATAATGCTCGGATCGACATCCCATCCGTAATGCGAGCGTTGCCATCCTGCGCATGCTTCTGCCACGCGCTGTTTCCAGGGTTCGGGAATGTAGCCGAGTTTGCAATGGTCGCAGGCGTTGTCGATGGCTTTCTGAATGCAGGGAGCCAGGCCGTAGTCCATTTCGGCGATGAACGCGCCAATGCAGCCGGGGTAGCGTGTCCACTTGTCGGAGCCGACTGCGGCAAGATCGGCTGCGGTGGTGTGGTCGATGGCGTCGGCGTCAAAGCCGGAACCGGTACGATGCTTCATTTCCATGATTTCTTCCATGGTTCCAGCATGACGTACCGATGCTTGCACGAACAGTGTGTTCTTGTACTGAAAGCAAAGACTGTTATGAAGTTTTCTTATATCAGATGCTTTTGCTATTCAATTATTAATCTGATTATGACGATATAGCAAAATACTGGAAACAATTGTTTGCTGCAGTATTCCGCGATTGCGAATAAGCACGGATATCAAACGATGAATCAGATGCTTTCCAAATACTGGTGTGACGCTTTTTCGATTTCATCCTTGACGCGGGCGACCGCTGGGCGATCATCCGCTTTTCTCGTGACGAAACAGACTGTGCGGAACGCGTTGTCGTCGACAATCGGAAGCGCGGCCAAGTCAGGCTGCGTTCCGGCGGTTGTGGCTAAGCGAGATACGATCGAGACGCCCATGCCGACTTCCACCAGATTCTGCGTGGCCCAAAAATCGTCGGTCGAATGTGTGATTTCCGGTGTGAAGCCGGCGGCACGCGCCAACGACACCAGATTCGCCTGGCAGGTTTCGCAGCCGGCGATCCACTGTTCGCCGCGTGCCGAAACCAATTGGACCGGCAGGTGCGAGCTTTCGTACTGGCGCGCGATCGCATTGTTCGCGCCGATCAGCAGCATCAGCGGATCGACGCCGAAAGGAGCGACTTCCAAATCGTCCGGTCCGGCCAAAGCGGGGAGTGAATTGTATTGGAAGATGATCGCGCAATCGGCAAGCCCCTGTTCCAACGCCTCCATGGCCTCAGGCGGCTCCATCTGCATGAGGCTCACGCGAATGTCGGACGTTTTGCTGATATGCACGAGCACGCGTGCCACGAACGACGAACATACCGATGGAGGAGCGACCAAACGAATATGCGTCGATCCGTTGCGCTGGTACTCTTCCACATCTTTGACGGCTTGGGTGACGCGATTGTCGATAAGCTGCCCGTGACGTGCCAGAATACGGCCGATCGGAGTCAATTCCACGCCATGCGACGTGCGCTGCACGAGTTTTGCGTCAAGTTCACGTTCGATCTTGCGGATCTGCTGGCTGATGGCCGGTTGCGACCATCCGGTTTCACGCGCGACCGCGGAGAACGAGCCCAAACGCTCCACGTTCCACAAGGTCACCAGAATCTGCGGATTCAGAGTTTTCGCACTGAATCCCGTGGCATTCGCGGTGATGCTGATGTCGGTGTTCGTGTTGGCGTTTTCACGCGTGTTGCTATCGGCTGGAGTGTTCATATGAGGGTAGTGCTCAGCTTTTTAGGAATGCGGGGATGGCCTCGGCCGCCGCATAGCCCGCGCGGTACATGCGTTCCAAACCTTCGAACGACTTGCTCAACGTGTTCAGGCCGTACAGGCTTTCCGGCGCGAGGATGAGCACGCGGCCGTCCTGCTCGTATTCCTTGGCCAGCGCCACTTCGTCGTTGTACGTCTGATAACGGTTGAGCAGTTTTTCCGCGGCTTGTGGATGCGTGCGCCTCAAAATCCTGGCGGGGCCGATGTCCCTCTTCTGTTCGCGTACGGTGTCTTTCGGACGGGTGAGTATCACCACGATGCGGTCGTGGCCGTCATCGATGGCCTTCTGCACCGGAATCGGATCGGCGATGCCGCCATCGTAATAGGGAATGCCATCGATCGCATACGGTTCGCAAGCTACCGGCACCGCTGATGACGCCTTCAGGATGTCGAAATTGTCGTAGCCCACGTCGGATTTGCCGAAATACTTCGTGGAGCCGTCTTCGGCGTTGCACGCAACCACGGTGAAACCGGTCGGGTTGGCTTCGAAAGCCGCGTAGTCAACCGGATTTTCGCCATCATGATTGCTGAGCGTGCTATACACGTAATCGAGGTTGGCGAAATTATGGTTCTTGACATAGCTGTCGAAGCTCGCGTATTCCTTGCGGAACGCGTACTGCGTGTAGAACGTGTGGTTGCGCCCATGCTGCTTCGCGATGAACGAAACCATGTTGGCGCTGCCGGCGGAAACACCATAGCAGTGGTCGACGCTGATGCCGTCCTCAAGCATGCGGTCCATCACGCCCGCACCGTAAATCGCACGGAAACCGCCGCCGACGTCGATCATTGCCGTCCTGTGAGCCATATGCGTCCCGTCCTTTCGCCGTTCGTCCCTTTTGCGGGTTCCAATCGACTTTACGCGGTCTAATTGACGTATTTTTGCGTGTTCGGTCATTTCTTATCGAAGGACGACGTAAGATATCTGCGAATAATCAACAAAAATGGAGTGGAGAAGATATCAATGAACGAAGCTGCACTGCCTCAGTCGACGGTCCACATCGCCCAAGCTGATCCGGACGGGATTCTGCTGGTGATTCACGCGGGTGCCGGCAATCGTGGCAAAAAGGATACGCCGGAACGTCGTGCCCAGGTGGAGCAGGATTTGAACAGGGCTCTTGAAGCTGGCTATGCGTTGCTGGAGCAGGGGGCTCCGGCGGAGGATGCCGTGTGCGCGGCTATCCGTGTTATGGAGGATGCTCCGGAGTTCAACGCTGGTCGTGGTGCTGCGCTGACGAGTGAAGGCATCGTATCCATGGATTCCTGCCTGATGACTGGTGTCGATGGCGAGGTTGGTTCCGCATGCGGTCTGACCACGTCTAAGAATCCGATCAACGTAGCGCGTGCCATCAAGGAAAAGACCAAGCATGTCATGTTTGCCAAGCCTGGTAATGATTTGCTCAAGGAGTGGGGAATCGAACTGTGCGACAGTGATTATTTCATCACTCCGGCACGTCAGGAATCCTTGCGCGAGGCGCAATCCAACGGCGATGAGTGGGAGAAGCATGGCACCATCGGCGCTGTCGCCCGTGACTCGTCCGGCAACATCGCTGCCGGCACCTCCACCGGTGGCATTACCAACCAGATGCCGGGACGTGTCGGCGATTCGCCTCTGCCGGGCTGTGGTACCTATGCCAACAACGATTCCGTCGCGATCTCCTGCACCGGCATCGGTGAGGCGTTCGTCAAGGAAGTCGCTGCGCATCAGGTTTCCGATCGTGTTCTGTACGCCAAGGAAGAGCCGGTCGAGGCTGCGAAGGCGGCGCTGGATGGTGTCGCCCGTCATCATGGCGATGGCGGTATGATCGTCGTTCCGGCTCATGGTGAAGGCGCAATGGTGTTCAATAGCGAGATGATGAACTGCGGTTGGAAGTCTCCGAAGGGTAGCTACGTGCAGAGTTGATGCTGTAGTGGCAAACCGGCAAACAAGCCACAAAAGTACAGTGGGGTTCGAATCCATGAAGGATTCGAACCCCACTGTACTTGAGCTCCCTATATGGCCGGCGAATCGTTCGTCCGCCGGCCAGAAACATCACTTAGTGATGGTGTTGTAGGTAGGCAGATTGGTGTAATCGAACGACACGTTCTTCACGTTCGTCGCGGACGCGGCGGCGACGTTGTCGTTCCACAGCGGAATCACCGGAAGATCCTTGGCCAGCACTTCCTGCGCCTTGGTGAAGTCCTCGGTCCGCTTCTTTACGTCGGTCTGGGCAAGTGCGGCATTCAGGAGCTCGTCGAATTCCGCACTCTTGTAATCACCATCGTTCGAACCATGACCGTCAGCGGAGCTGGAGGCATATAGCGGATTGAGATAATCTTCAGCGGACGGGTAATCCAGCATCCAGCCGGCACGGAACGCGGTTTTGATGGTGCGGTTGGTCACCTGGTTACGCACGTCGCTGAACGTGGCGTACGGCTCGCCAGCGGCGTCGATGTCGAGTGTGTTCTTGATCTGGTTGCACACGGCATCGACCCATTCCTTATGGCCGCCATCGGCGTTATAGGCGATTCGGAAGTTGCCGGACCATGGCTTGATGGCATTGGCTTTCCTCCAGAGTTCCTTGGCCTTGGAAGCGTTGTATTTCAGGTTGCTGCCGTTCTGTTCCAGTTTCTTCACATATTCGGGGACGAGCGGTGAAGTGAAATCGGTGGTCGGGGTCTTCGTGTTGTTGTAAACCTTCTTGACGATCTGGTCGCGGTCGATGGCCATGGAAATGGCCTGACGACGCAACTGGCCTTCTTCGTCGTTGCCGAAATGCTCAAGACGTTCCGGAATGATGAAGGACTGGAACGAGGATCCTGCCTGGCTGTAGGCGATCACGCTGGAATCCTGACGGAAGGTCTTCACCGCAGACTGTGGAATCTGATCCATCACGTCGAGGTTGCCAGACAGCACGTCGGAGTAAGCGGAATCCTCATTCGTGTAGACGCGGTATTCGATGCCTTTGTTGGACACCTTGCGGCTGCCCTTATAATCCTTGTTTGGTACGACGATGATGTTCTTGTCGTGGGACCAGGACTTGAACTTGTACGGACCATTGCCAATCGGAGCCTGGCCGAACTTCTTGATGTCCTTAAATGCCACGCTTGGCAGCGGGAACATGGATTGGTGCGCGAGCTTGGTCGGGAATACGGAATCAGGCTTGTTCAGCTCGACGACCAGCGTGTAGTCGTCCGGGGTGGAAAGACCGGAAAGTGTGGCCTTCGGATCGACGTTCGGATCCTGCAGTTCGTCATAGCCCTTGATGGTGGAGAATCGGCTTGCGGTCTTCTGCGCGTTCTTCACGTTGGCGGCGAAACTCCAGGTGTCGGCGAAGGAATGGGCGGTTACCGCCTCGCCGTTGGTGAACTTCCAGCCTTTCTTCAACTTGATTGTGTACTTGGTGGCATCCTCGTTCGGGGTGATACTCTCGGCGACTTCGAGATGTTGCTTGCCCTTTGCGTCGAAGCTCACCAGACCTTCGAACAGGTATCGAATAACTCTGCCGCCGCCCATTTCGTTGGTGTCGCTTGGAATTAGACCGTTCTGCGGTTCGCTGTTGTTCACTGAAATCAGCGAGGTGCTATCGGAGCCGTTGGAGGCTGTGTCATCGTTGGAAGACGATCCGCATGCGGCGATCGACGTCAGCATGGCACCCGCCGCGGCCATGGCCAGCAGACGCCGGAATGTGTTGTTCTTCATTTCATTCTCCTTTAATGTCGACTTTTCCGCCGATTATGTCGACGAAAAAACAATAGGACATAATATGGGAGTTTTATAAAATTTTCGTGTCATGTCTCAATTTGAAAACGAACCGCTGGCAGGCGTTGGATATGGACGTTATCTTCAGCTTTCTAGGAATGCGGGGATGGCCTCGGCCGCCGCATAGCCCGCGCGGTACATGCGTTCCAAACCTTCGAACGACTTGCTCAACGTGTTCAGGCCGTACAGGCTTTCCGGCGCGAGGATGAGCACGCGGCCGTCCTGCTCGTATTCCTTGGCCAGTGCCACTTCGTCGTTGTACGTCTGATAACGGTTGAGCAGTTTTTGCGGGTTTCAATCGACTTTACGCGGTCTATCGGAACATTCGCGCTCAGCGATCAAGCAGCGATTGCGCTAATTGCGCGATTTGTGTGGAAGTGTCGGAATTGGCCAGCTCGATACCACCGTCCGCGTCTTCCGGAGAGAGTTTGCCCAACGATTCGAGCACTACGCCAAGATGGCGCACGGTACCTTCGTTGCCGTCGATGATTGCCGCTGTGTCGGGCAGCAGTTCGCGGAAATAGTCGCGGTAAAACACGAAATGCGTGCAGCCAAGCACTACCGAATCGATCGTCGACAAATCATACTGGTCGAAATACTGGTGCAGCGTGTGTATCACAACATCGTGATCGTCGAGTTGGCCGTGCTCAACGATCTCCACCAAACCGGGGCAGGGTTCCGGAAAGATCGTATGGTCTGTTTTGAAACGATCCATCAGCACGGCGAACTTGCGTTCCCGCAACGTCAGGGGAGTAGCTGCGACGATGACACGCTGACGATTGCCATGGCCTCGATCGCACGCCACCTTCAGCGCTGGTTCCATGCCAATGATCGGAATGTCGTATTTGTCGCGCAACTCGTTGGCTGCGGCGGAAGTGGCGGTATTGCAAGCGATGACAACTGCTTTCACTCCCTGCTCCACGAAACGTTTCACAATGGCGTCGGACAGCTTGCGTACCTGTTCAGGTGATTTGGTTCCGTACGGAGCGTTCGCGGAATCGCCAAAATACAGCACGCGTTCGTTCGGCATATCGCGGCGGATTTCGCGCGCCACGGAAATCCCGCCCAAACCGGAATCGAAAACGCCGATTGGTGCCGTTGAAGTCATACGTCCTCCCTTGTTCCGCACGCAAACATACTGCAACATAATGCACACGTGTTGCGTCCAACTTCTTCAATAGCCTACCGCGTGTAGAGTGAATCGGTATGAGCATTCCAAGCATTGTTTACAAAGCACACGCCACCGGCAACGATTTCGTGGTGTATCTGGACGCCGAAGGCACGTACGAGCCTACCGCCGATGAAGTGCGATTCCTGTGCGACCGTCATTTCGGTATCGGTGGCGATGGCTTGATCCGCCTTACTCATCCGCAGGCGGTGTCCGATTTGAACGACAAGCAGATTGCCGTTTGTGCTGCCGACAATGCGGATTGGTTCATGGACTACCGCAACGCGGATGGTTCGTTGGCTGAGATGTGCGGCAACGGCACGCGTGCGATCACTCTGTTCGCGCAACGGCAGGGTATTGCCGGTCAGCCGGGCGGTGAACCGTTCCGTCTCGGCACCCGTGCCGGTGTGAAGGTTCTGACTTCACTTGGCGATGTGCCGACTCTTGGCAAGGACGTGTTCCAGGTTGAGATGGGTTCATGGAAGCGTGGCGATCTTGATGGATACGAAGTGACGATTCCCGGCACGGCCGGTTCCGCACGCGGCACGTTCGTGGACATGGGCAATCCGCATGTGGTGGCCGTCATCGAAGACGCGTTCTCCAGCCTGCCGACGGTGGAACAGCTTGATTTGGTGACCAAGCCGGTGGTCGCGCCCCGAATCGAAAGCGACCAGAATGTTGAGTTCGTGCGCATCGACGAGCAAAGCGAAGGCGACAACGAGGGCAACGCCACCATGCGCGTCAACGAACGCGGCTGCGGCGAAACCCTGTCGTGCGGAACCGGCCTGTGCGCCACCGCCATCACGTTGCGTGCCAAAACCGGCATCGACCATTGGACGATCACCGTGCGTGGCGGCACCCTGCGCGTCGACGTGACCGATAACGACGTGAAACTCACCGGATCGGCCACCATCGTCGGCAAAATCGAACTGCTGTAAGGTTTTGCGCATAACACTGAAATTTGCGGATACGCAAAAGAAAGAAGCCGGCTGTTTCCAGTCGGCTTCTCTTGTAGGCGAGTGAATCCCTACTGCTGATTGGACGTTACTTGACGTCAACTGAACAGCAGGGGGCCGTCTTCGACGAGAATGATCACAATCAATGTCACGATCCATAAGGCATCGACCATCAGATCGTAATTAAGACGGTAGTAGGTGCGTACGCCCTCGCGCTTGGCCGGAATCTCCTGAACCACCGCCGTGGCATGAGACAACGCCATGAACTGCACGGTGGTGGAGAACATCAGGCACAGACACCACGGGCATAGCGCGTTGATCACAAACAACGACTGCGAGGTCAGCCAATACGAATAAGCCAGCGCGGCCAATCCACCCAGCCATGTGCACAACGCAAACCAGCGGGGCACGGCGACCTTCGTCAAACCGATCACCGCGATCGTTACGAACACTGATTCCGCGGCGATGCCGAAGAACGCATTCGGGAAACTCAAACCGGCGAACTTCACAACCTCAGCCTGCCACGATTCCGCAACCGCGGAACACGACATCACGGCATTCACATCACAGCTGAGCTTCTGACCGGGATTGCGCGCCAATTTCAGTGTCTCGGCGGAAAGCACGAACGATACGACCAGCGCTACCGCCGAGGCGATCAGCATGACTAGATACGTCCATGTCACGGTATGCCGCCAACCGCGCGGCTTCGTATAATCATCGTCGAGAGTGGCTTCGGCAACCTGTTCGCCGGAAAAATCGCTCATCGTGCATCCTTGAATCAAAATACAAACGTTGTCATCGCCTAGTTTACGCGGTATTGTGCCGAGTCGCGCCAAAAACAGCTTACGATGGATACATGATTCGCGTAGGCACTGCGGCACCGCCCGCTGAAGGTTGGGACATTCACTGCCATACCGTTTTTTCCGACGGTACGGAAACGCCGCGTGCGTTGTTGCAGGAAGCGAGAGCATTGCAATTGCATGGTGTTGCGATTGCCGATCATGACACGACCTCCGGTTGGCAGGATGCGTTGGCTGCTTCGCGGGAGGTCAGATTGCCGTTGTTACGCGGTACGGAAATCACTGCCGTCGATGAGAGCGTATCCGTGCACATGCTCGCATTCCAATATGATCCGCTGAACGCCGATATCAGCGAGATGTTCGCGTCCACCCGCGAGGCGCGACTGCGTAGAACCAAGCGCATGGTCGAACTGATGGCGCAGGATTTTCCGATTACGTGGGATGATGTGCTCGCGCAGGTGCGTGAAGGCAAACGCACCACGATAGGCCGGCCGCATATCGCCGACGCATTGGTGGCTGCCGGCGTGTATGAAACACGATCCGACGCTTTCGCCGATGCGGTGAGCGCAACGTCGAAATATTACATTCCCACGCCGTCGCCGACCACGCACGACGTGGTGGCCGCGGTCAAGGGTGCGGGCGGGGTGGTGGTGATCGCCCACGCCGGAGACCCCCGGCGCAATCGGACATTACTGACCGACCGGCAAATCGAATCTCTCATCACCGAAGGCTTGGACGGTTTGGAAGTGTGGCATCGCGGCAATCCATCAGAACAGCGTGAACGTCTGCTCACCATTGCGCGCCGGCACGACCTGCTGGTGACTGGCGGATCCGACTGGCACGGCAAAGGCAAGCCGAACGCGCTGGGGGAGAACCTCACCAGCGACGAAACGGTTCAGGAAATCATCAATCGAGGCGTCCTCTTGAGCAAAGAATCGTCGAAGGCGAAAATAAAAAACCGAAACGCAATCATCGACGCGTAATTGAGATATGAAACCAGAAACGAGTTGATCGCCCAAAATGGAAAAGCCAGGCGCGAACGTCTGGCTTTTCTTGTTACGTCGAAAACGTGTGTTTCAGTTCGAAGCTGAAATCTGGTGATGCGAACGGGTCAGAGGTTGCCGAAACCGACGGCGTGCTTGGTTTCGGAACCGATGATGGCGTAGCCGAGCGAGCCTGCCGGCACCACGATGCGACGACCCTTGTCGTCCGTCAGATTGATGGTCTTGCCGTTCTCCACGGCGTCGGCGATGGCCGCGTTGACCTCATCGGCGCTCTGTTCGGTGCTGAAGGTGACGGTGCGGGCCACATTCTGAATGCCGAGTTCAATATCCATGGATGCTCCTTCGTGATAATGCGCAATGCATGCGCACGTGTATGTACGGGTTATGTGCGCCTATTCTACGCGTAGCTTCTCATCGGTGGCGTCTTCCGCCTCCCACTGATTGATCTGCGCCTGCGCTTTCTGCATGGTCGCCTCATCTCGCTCCAACAGTGGAATGAGTACTGTCGCGGCCTCGCTGTGCGATGCGGGAATCGATTCCTCGTTCGTATCGTCGTTGTCGTCGGCCGTTTCCAGCCTGCTGATTACCATGGTGGAACTTGACGGCATGGATTCGTGCCGTTCTTTTGCGGAATGTTCCGGAATGAAAGTGCTGACCGAGGTCGCCTCATGTTCATTCGTATTGCCGGACGGTGCTTGTGATTGCTGGGTTCCGGCCGGTGCGAACGCTTCCGTCGCGTCGTTGACGATTTCCTTCGTCTTGCGGACCGGCTGGGAGCCGGTCACGTCGAAATCGCCGGTCGCGTCGAAATCGCCAGTGGAATCATCCATATCCACAGCGTCAACATGACGTTCGCCGGTCGTGTCGGAATCATTCTGCTGTGCGGCCGCGTTACGGCGACGCTCCGATTCGTTCAGCAACGTGCCTACGGTGATTGTGCTCGGCGGGCGCTGGGGGCGATCCTTGGACTCCTGCTTCGTTTCAGTTTGCACGCGATTCTTCGCTGTGGCGACACCCAACTGGTGGGCCAGGCGTTCCACCTGCGCCTTGAATTGCATAATCTTGGCGTTGTCTGCCTTGTTCAAAGCGGAAATAAAATCGCCGACCTGCTCCATCTGCAGCCACAGATTGGCCCGCAGCATAATCAGATCATCCAAACGATTGCCCAACATGCGACCGTATGCGGAAAGCAAGGCATTGCGGTGGTTCTCGTCAAGCTTGGCGAAAATCCAAGCCAAATCGCGGGCAGGATCGTTGACCTGCATATCCTGCCAATTCGTGACCGCGGTGATGGACGAACCGGAAAAAAGCACATCGCCGTCACGCAACCCGCCATGCACCGGGCAAGTGGAGAACGACCACAGGCCGTCGGTCTCAAGAATATTCGCCCAACTAGTGGTGATCTCCTGCGGAACATGACCAGCCTGACGCAGGCGCTTGATCCAAGCGGTCAGCTGAGCGCGAATCTGGCCGGTGACAAACGTCGGATAGCCCGCTTCCTGCAGGAAGTCGGGACGAAGGCGATGAATCGCGCCCAAAGCGGTGCCTACGCTGGAACAATCATCCAAAGTCAGCAGCTCCAACGGCCGCGCCTGACCCACATGGTGGGTGGCCACCAGCACGGACGTATCTCCAGTGGCGGAATGCTTCAAATCGCCGTTTGAAAAAGCTACTATGCTATCGACGGCAAAACCCAATCCGCCTAATTCGCGGGCTTGCGAGAGCGTCTGCGCAGCGCGCACGCGACCGGCAAGACGCTTACGGCCTTCAGGCGTGTTGGATGCGAACACGTCATACAGCTTGCCCGCTGCATCCTGAACCACGGCATGGTCGACGCCGTACCCCTCGTCGGTCGGGTTGGTCTGTTCGCTGGCACGCGCGCCCGCAATGGCGGCGTTCGGCATCGCCGCACTCGTCAGGGCAGCTATCATAAATTTGCTTCGTTCGGTCACAATTCCAACCTTAATACACAATAGGGGCGAAGCGTTGCCGACTTGCCAGTAAAACTGCAGGTGAACCGCGGGCAAATCGTCACATGGCGATGGCAATCTGCCACAATGGAACGTATGAGTGCAACAGCGGAAGAGATTCTTGACGGATTGGATGAGGCGCAAAGGGCGGCCGCAACGGCCGTGGACGGTCCAGTGCGCATCATCGCGGGCGCGGGCGCGGGCAAGACGCGAACCGTTACCCGCAGAATCGCCTATGCGTGCGCCACCAAAGCGTGGAATCCACGAAGCACGATCGCAGTCACATTCTCCGTCAAAGCGGCGGCGGAAATGCGTAGCCGCCTATCGAAACTCGATGTCGCAGCCGACGTCAAAGCAGCCACCTTCCACTCCGCGGCCCTCCATCAGCTACGCCAAGTGTGGCCGGACGTATGCGAGGGGCCGATGCCGTTCATTTCCAGAAATCCACGTGAACTGGTGGAGCGCTCGCTGCGCCGCGTCACCACCTTCCAAGTGGATGACGACACCATACGTAACTTGCAAGCGGAAATCAACTGGTGCAAAATCTCACTGATCGCACCGGAAGATTACGCGCGGGTTTGCGCGGCAACGCATCGGCAGCCGCCATCAGGCCTCGAACCAAGCCAATTCGTAGACGTATACAAAGCGTATGAGGCAGAAAAAACCAACCGCAACGAAATCGATTTCGACGATATTCTGCTGATCGTTTGTCATCTGATGGAAAGCGACGAGGAAGTGGCCTCAGCTATCCGCTCCAACATCAGATGGCTTACCGTCGACGAGTACCAGGACGTTTCGCCATTGCAGCACCGTCTGCTCACCCGATGGCTCGGCTCAAACCGCAATATTTGCGTGGTGGGCGATCCGGCGCAGACCATCTACTCGTTCGCGGGCGCAAGTAGCTACAGTCTGCTCAACTTCGATTCGGAATTCGGTCCGCTCACCGCTGACATCAATCTGAACAACGACTACCGTTCCACGCCGCAGATCGTCAACTATGCCAATCGTGTGCTTGCGGCATCGCCGCAGCGGGCCGATTATCTGAAGCTCAGCTCTGAAAGGAGCAAAGGACGGAGGGTCGTGGAAACCATATATGGCAGCGATTGGGAGGAAGCGCAAGGTGTGGCGGCGCGCATCCGCAAACTGGTGGATGCGGGGGAGTCGCCGGCCGATTGCGCGATTCTCACCAGAGTCAACGCGCAGCAGAAAATCCTGTGCAAGGCATTGGCCGAACAGCATTTGAGATATCGCGTGCGCAGGGATAGCGGATGGCAGAATTCCGCACTTTCCGACGACACGCAGACCAGACTGGCCATGTTGGAGGCATTGGGCGTCGGCGCGGATCTGAGCGGCGTGACCATTTCCACTATCCACGCGTCCAAAGGTTTGGAATTCAAGCACGTGTTCCTTATCGGCTGCTCGGAAGGACTCATACCGTATGGGTTGCCGCAGGATGACGACGTGCTTGAGGAGGAACGCCGGCTCATGTATGTGGCCGTGACGCGCGCCGAAGACACGCTTGACGTCTCATATGCGCGTACCCGTGAAGGCAATGAGGGTGAAAGGGCACGACGGGTGTCGCGCTTCTTCCGCTGATACTGCTAACGGAATAGCGCGATTACTCGGCGTCGGTATCGTTGTTGCTGCCGGATTCTGCGGAATCGTCAGAGTCGCTGCCATTGGTATCGGATTCGCCGCCCTTGTGCTCTTCCTCGTCAAGCAGCTTGCTGAGTTCGGCATCCCAATCGATGGTCATGCCATCGGCGTCGCCAAGGGGCTGCGACGCCATATCGGTGGCATTGGAAGCGGCTAACGTCGTATTTTCCGTGTTTTCCGACGATCCGTTGTTCTGCGACTGTGAGGTGTTGTCATCGTCATCATTCGGCAGTTGCGGCAGTAGATCGGGATGTGACCATTTCGCGTCTCGTGCCTGCGCGCCTTCCGTAGCGCAGATGTTATCCCACAATGCGGCCGCTTCACGCATGCGCTTCGGGCGTAATTGCAAGCCGATCAGGCTTTCGAAGGTGCGTTCCGCAGGACCTCCGATGGCGCGCTCGCGGCGGAGCATCTCACGAAGCTGTTCGATATGCGGAATATGAGCCATGCCGGCGCGCCACACTACGGTGTCTACCCAACCCTCTACCAAGGCGAGCAGATTCTCCAGCGATTTCATGGCCTGCTGTTGTTCAGGCGTGTCAGGGAACGCCACCTTGGTGATGTTCACCGCGTCGGCCATGGAATCCGGGTCGACGGACTGCGCATCGCGGATCTGCTCCTCCATGGCGTCCAAATCGATGCTGGTGCCACGGGCATACTTGCCCAACAGCGCCTCGAAGCGTGGCATCAGCCACGGCACGGAAGCGTACAGGCGCGAATGGGCGAGCTCTTGCAGTGCAAGATAGCTCATTACTTCGTTCACGTCGATTTCCAAGGATTTCGCATATTCGACGACATTCTGCACGATCAGGCCTCCAGCCGGATTCTTCAGCAACGAAATGCTTTGGTCGAAACTGCCGCGCACCTCATGCGACAAATCGCCGGCGGCACGTCCCAGCTGCATGGCGAACGACGTATTGCCGACGAAACGCATGAGTTTTGCCGGATCTTTCATATCATCGGGAATCGGAATCTGCACCGGACCGGCGAAAATGCCGGAAATTTCCGTATGGAATTCGGAATCGCCGAAACGCTGTGACAAAATCGAAGCCAGAGCGTCGCTCATCGACTCGGCAATCGGGGATGCAAACTGCGCCCAGGAATCGATGCATCCTTCCACCCAGCCTGCGCGGGTAAGCACCTGCGTTTCGCCTTGCGCGGGGTTGAATTCGCAAGCGGTGTCAAGCCACAGATTCGCCTCGCTGATGGCTCGCCGGGCCATCTCGCCGTACTCCGCGCTCACACTGGTTTCCGATCCTTCGCCATTGGCCTGCTGCAATGCCAATGATTTCGCCAGTTTGACGTTGATTGGACCTTCCTCGGTGATGTGCTGGATGTCTCCGAAAGTGTTGAGCCCGCCCGCAGTGAACGCCTGCATCATCGACCTGACCTCGGCCGGCTTGGGAAGCTTGCTCACATCCTGACTCATCAACTGGTCGCGCAACTCTTCCGGCATGTTGGAAAACTGGTTCCATGCCATCTCGCCTTGAATTGGTCCGAAACAATCGATAAACCATTGGCGGATCGCGTTCTCGTCCATGCCGGCCCTGCCTTTTCCTAAGCGTTTTTTCAAGTTTGGTTGGTTCCATACTATGTTATGGGAGGTATGCCCAAGATGAAGGAAACACGACGAATTCACGGCAAAAACACACGTAGCGGCGCTCCGGGACGTGTCAAACGATGGCTGATAGGCACGGAAGGTTGGCTGTCCGCGCGTTCATGGCGTTATCTTGCAGGACCGTTGGTGGCGGTACTGTGCGTATTGGTGTTGATTATGCCCAGCGCGTATGTGGTGCAGGTGCCCGGCCCGACGCAGAATGTGCTCGGGGAGGTTTCCGGCAAGCAGGTCATCGCCGTTTCCGGTGCGAAAACGTATAAGGATTCAGGCCAACTGCTGTTGGTCACGGTCAATGCTTCAGGCGTGCCAGGGTACCCGGTGTCGAACGCGCAGGCATTGGTGGCGTGGGTCGATTCGAAATCCACGGTGATGCCTCAGGAAGCGGTGGTTCCTGTTGGACAGACCGCAGAGGAATACAAGCAGTCCAGCGACAAGGAGATGACGTCATCGCAGGATTCCGCCACCGCAGCGGCGAAAAAGTTCCTGGAAGAGCATGGTTATGACGTGTCCGGCATGAAGGTGTCCATGCATGTGGACGACATCGGCGGGCCGTCGGCGGGCATGATGTACACGCTTGGTCTGATCGACAAGGTGACCGGTGAAAAACTTTCTGGGGGTAAGATCATCGCGGGAACGGGCACGATGAACGACAAAGGTGAAGTCGGTGAAATCGGAGGCATCCGTTTGAAGATGCTCGGAGCGAAACGCGACGGAGCAACTTGGTTCCTTGCCCCGGAATCCAATTGTTCCAGCGTTGTGGATCATATTCCGGAAGGTTTGAACGTGGTGAAGGTGTCCACTTTGCTGGAGGCGTACGATGCGCTGGTTGCCGTCCGAGACGGCAAGGGTGCATCCCTGCCGCAATGCTCCGCGGGAGAGTGACGCATTCCGAGATATAAGAAAAAACAATCTCGCAAAGTGAGCAATTCCACGGTTCGTAACGTATATGTTCGAGCAGTGTTGGTATATTGACGAACGTGAATCAAACGGCATCTGATAACGCTGAAGAATTCGGTTTCCACGCCGGCGACCTGGTACAGGAATGGCTGTGGGACGATGATGTGGACGACTCGATCCGCGCCAAGATCGAGGAGCTGACCGGTGAAGAGCTGGTCGACGAGGACTATGATTCCGCCGTTGATGGCGTGATTATCTGGTGGCGCGACGGCGATGACGAAGACGAACTGTCTGACACCATCGTCGATGCGTATGCGGTCCTCGGCGACGATGGTCCATTGTGGGTGCTCACCCCGAAGCCGGGGCGCCCGGGCGCGGCAAGTTCAAGCACCGTGCAGTCCGCCGCGAAGACCGCCGGCATGAATGCAGCCACGCCGCTGACTGTCAGCGGTGACTGGAACGGCATCCGTCTGCGCGCATTCGGCAAAGGCCGCTGATCGTATTCGTTTTACCCGCCTCGACACGCATGGCCAAGGTCGGGCGCTCATATAAAGGCTTGGAATCACATGATTCCAAGCCTTTTTGCTTGCGGAAGCAGTCGAAGAAGATGTTTCCATGAAATTGTCTATATTGACAAAAGTCATGACTTTGCTGACACGCACACGAGATAGTTGGGAATATCAGAAGAGTCGGAACGGCTTATTTTCTGCGGAAACAAAAGGTGGGCGATGAGGGACTCGAACCCCCGACATCCACCGTGTAAAGAAAATAGGCTCTTGAAAAGCCTTTGTTTTCCGGCGATGAAAGGGTTCTTTCTTTCATACAAAGCATTGTTTTTGTGCAAGGCATTGACAAAGCATTGACATTTTTCCGGGATTTCCCCCTTCTTCATGAAGGGAAATGGTTGATGACGAAAACCATGGCGAATCCGATGGCAGAACCGCTCGAAAATGGAGTTTTCTGGGCGCTTCCATGCATGTGGAGGAGGCGGGGGAGCATTCCTGCCTGAATCCGCTTGCCATGTGCAACAACGAGACCGGTGAGACGGTGAACGTGCGTTGCGGGACACGGTCGGAGAAGAAATGCGCCGGTTGTTCCTGGCTGTACAAGAAGGACACGGCGAAGATACTGCGCAGCGGCTTGGTCGGTGGCGCATACCGGTATTTCTTCCTCACTCTGACCGCTCCATCGTTCGGCAGGACGCATCTTGTTCCCAAGAGGGGAGAGCGTAGGCGGTGCCGGTGTGGAGTCTGGCATGATGCGGAGAGGGACATCGATCTTCGTGGCGTTCCGCTCGACTGTGACAGGTACGATTATGCGGGGCAGGCGTCGTTCAACTATCAGATAGGCAAGCTTTGGAACGCAACCCTGTCGTTGTTGCGTAAGGATTATCCGAAGCTTTCCTATGCCAAGGTGTATGAGTGGCAGCAGCGTGGTGCCCTTCATGCCCACATAATCCTCAGAATCCCGTCAAACGAGGTTTGCGGATCATGCGAATCCGGTGGTCCGGCTCAACACATTGCCAAGCGGGCGGTTTCCGTGACGGTCGATGACTCCCTGCATTGGGGCACTGAGAACGACTGCCGTGAGATCAGGGGCGGCAAGGACACGAATAGCGTGATCGGATATCTGAAAAAGGCAGTCTCCTATGTGACCAAGGACGTTTGCGAGGAACGCCCGGAGGGACGGTCACGCAATGCCAAGCACATCATCATGCTGGAATACGCTGCCCGTTGCATGCATTGCGATAAATGCGAGAGGATCCGTGAGGGAGTGAAGGAGCGGATCGCTGAGGTGGAAATGAACCTCGGCAAGCTTCAATCTGATGCTGAGGCGGTACCGGTGGCTCGGCACGCTGAGGAGATTCGGCGTTATCTCCGGATAGCCCGTGAGGGACTGCTGCAATGTGATGGTCTGCCGCATAGGCGATGGGGCGCAAGGGCCGGCGTCATGTCCACTTCAAGGAAGACCTCGAAACATGCGGGCTGGTCTATCGAGGGACTGACACGGAAGAAACTTGCCGAGACTCGCAGGGAATGGCACGTCAAATCTTTGGAATTGGTCGATCAGGTCGCGGACAGGATCCGTGAATCGATCGGTGGGTCGGAATGCTTGGGTGAGGTTCGCCTGGAGTAGGGGATTCGCATGAAACGGCGCACGTCGGGAGAAAACGAGGACGCGCCAACCGGGACATCAGGACGGAAGAGGACATCTTACCGCCCGCTTTCGCATACTCAGATGTTGTCCAAACGCTTTGTTTTTGCCCTACAGGACAAGAGACAGGCATTTCGCATAAAGGTGCGTCGGGAGTCCGCAGGCTCTGCATGCGGACAAGGAGACGCAGGGAGGGCGCGAAGCGCCCGACCCTTGATCTAGTAGAGAAAAATTCAAACGGATTGGATAATGCATCTGAAGCGTGCGGATTCCGGAACGGTAAAGTCTCATATGCGGATTGTGTTTCTTGATCCCCGTCGTGTTTCGCATGGCCTGCCGGTGATCCGCATGGATTTCGCTAATATGAGTGGTAGTCGCAGCAAAGGAGTGTCAGTGGCCAGACAGCAGGTCAGATCGAAGGAACGTGTCGAAGAGCATGGCGAGGTTTTCACCAACGAACGTGAGGTGAACGCCATGCTTGATCTTGTCAAGCAGGAGACCGAACGGATTGAGAGCCGTTTTCTTGAACCGGCGTGTGGTGACGGCAACTTCCTTGCCGAGGTTCTGCGTCGAAAACTGGCGGTGGTCGCTCAAAGATACGGCAAGAGCCAGTTGGAATATGAGCGTTACGCTTTCCTTGCGGTCTCGTCCATATATGGCGTTGACATCATGCAGGACAACGTGGAGGAATGCCGCAGGCGTCTTTTCGATGAGTTCGACGGAATCTATACGGGCTTGTATAAGAATGAGGCCAAGGACGAATTCCGGAATGTGGTCCGTTACGTGCTTTCCGTCAACATTCTATGTGGTGACGCGCTTACTCTTACCACTGCTGGTGGTGATCCTATCGTGTTTCCGGAATGGTCGCTGGTGTCCGGCAGCAAGGTCAAGCGTCGCGACTACACGTTCGCGTCGTTGCTGGACAAGTCCGAAGCGCAGCCCACATTCGACATGATCGAGGATTTCGACGTGGACAAGGACGATCCTGAAAAGATTTTGCCCACTCCTGTTCGGGAGTATCCAATGAGGAACTATTTGGAGGTGGCTGAAAATGAGTAGCGGCCTGAGTCTCGGCAACAAATCATATAATCCGGACGTGTTGTCATGCTTGGCGAACTTGTCCAACGATGAGGTGTTCACTTCGCCGCAGTTGGCCAACAAAATGCTTGACCTGCTGCCAGAGGAAATCTGGCATGACAGTTCGGCCACGTTTTTGGATCCGTTCACCAAAACAGGCGTCTTTTTGAGGGAGATCACGAAGCGTCTGATTAAAGGCTTGGAAGATGAGATTCCGGATCTTCAGAAGCGTATCGACCATATCCTTAACAAGCAGGTGTGGGGTATAGCTATCACTGAGCTGACGGCGTTGTTGTCTCGTCGCACGTTGTACTGCTCCAAGAAGGCGAACAGTGAGTTTTCGATTGATGATATGTTTGATAACCCGGATGGGCATATTCGTTACAGGTCAATGGAACATATGTGGGACGGCGTGAAATGTGTTTATTGCGGTGCCGGTAAAGCGCAGTATGACCGTGCTGATGGGTTGGAGAGCTATACCTACGAGTTCATTCACACTTTTAATCCTGAGAGGATATTTAATATGCAGTTTGATGTGATTATTGGCAATCCGCCGTATCAGATCGAAGATGGTGGTGCTCAGAAAAGTGCGTCTCCTATATACCAGAAATTTGTGGAGCAAGCGATTAAGATGAATCCTCGTTATATTTCGATGATTATTCCTGCGCGTTGGTATAACGGTGGAAAGGGGCTGGATCAGTTCAGAGAACGAATTCTCCATGATGACAGAATGTCGGTTATCCATGATTTCCCGGAAACATCTGATTGCTTTCCCGGGCTAAATATTCGTGGAGGGGTATGTTATTTTCTTTGGGATTCCATGCATACTGGTGACTGTCATATTGTTAATCATTCAGGTACATCGATTATTTCCGATAGTAATCGTCCTCTTCTGGAAAAAGGCAACGATACTTTTATCCGCTTTAATCAGGCGATACAGATTCTCAACAAGGTTCGTGCTTTTAACGAGCCATCATTTTCTAATCTTGTGTCTGCTCGAAAACCTTTTGGTTTGCCGACAAATTTTAGTGGCTTTTCAAATATGAAAACAAATAATGAGAATGTCGTATTGTACAAGTTTAGAGATAATGGGTTTGTCAGTGAAGGACAAATCAGTAAAAATAAGGACTGGGTTGATCAATATAAGGTATTAGTACCTTATGCAAGTCCCGGTCAAGATGAATATCCTCATTTGATTTTATCTGAACCCATTGTTGCTGGGCCGGGGTCAGCATGCACTGAAACTTATCTTGTGATTGGTCCATTTGATGATAAAGATGAGGCCGATAATGTTGCCTCATATATGCGAACACAGTTCTTTAGATTCATGCTTTTTCTTTTAAAAAGTACCCAGCACATTACTCAGAAGGTATACAGATTTGTACCTATGCAGGATTTTTCTCATCCTTGGACTGATTCACAATTGTATTCAAAATATAACATTACGGATGAAGAAATTTCTTTCATTAGTTCTTTGATTAAACCTTTGGCATCAACGATCGAGTAGTACCATGAGTGATTTTTTCCCGCAAAGACCTAGTGCATCCCCGAAGATTTATGCCTATACCCTTGATTATGAAGATCACAAAGGCTTGTTGAAGATTGGGGACACATATCGCGAAGTCTCTGTGCGAGTGGGTGAACAGACGAATACCGCGATGGTCAAAAAGCGCATACTTCTTGAAGAGAGTGCTATGCGTAATGATGGAACCTCTTTTCGTGATTACGATGTCCACAGGCTGCTGAAAAAGAAGTTCGTTTGCGTAGTGGGCGAATGGTATAAGTGCGGCGTTGATGATGTCAGACAGGCGATTCAGGCGGTCAGGGAGAGGCATGAAACGCTGACTGCTCGTATTCAGGATTTCGCGATGCGTCCTGAGCAGAAGGCCGCTGTGAAGAAGACGCAAGAGTATTTCCGTCGATTCCGCGAGGATAATCCAGGCAAGGCTCCACGTTTTCTGTGGAACGCGAAGATGCGTTTCGGCAAGACCTTTACCAGCTACGAATTTGCCAAGGCTGAGGGCTATAAGCGTGTGCTGATCCTTACATTCAAGCCTGCGGTGGCTGATTCGTGGCGCGATGATCTTGAATCGCATAAGGATTTTGAGGGATGGCAGTACATTTCCCGTGACACGGAGCTCACTTATGATACTGCCGATAAAAGCCGTCCCATCGTCTGTTTCGGATCGTTCCAGGACTATCTGGGCAAGAATGAGGCCGGAGGAATCAAGGCTCGTAACGAATGGGTCCACGAGATCAATTGGGATCTGGTCATATTCGACGAATACCATTTCGGCGCTTGGCGAGACAGCGTTAGGGAATTGTTCGAGTCTGAGGATAGTCAGGAACGCAACGATAACATGAACAGCGTCGCCCAGATTATCGATGAGAATTTGGAACAGGGCGAAGACGATTTCCTCCCTATCACCACAAGAGGTTATCTGTTCCTTTCCGGCACACCGTTCCGCGCTATTGCCAACGGCGAGTTCATCGAGGAGCAGATCTTTAACTGGACATACGCCGATGAGCAGAGGGCGAAGGAGAATTGGATTGGTCCGGGGCCTAACCCCTATGAGGCGTTGCCGCGTGTGGTGCTGATGACCTATCAGATGCCGGATCAGATCCGTGAGATCGCATCGGGCGGCGAGTTCGACGAGTTCGATCTGAACGAGTTCTTCGACGCCAAGGGCGATGGCTCGGAAGCCATATTCAAGCATGAAAGCGATGTGCAGAAATGGCTTGACCTGATGCGCGGGAACTTGGCCGAGACCACCGTGGATAATCTGAAGATGGGTGCCCGTAAGCCTCCTATGCCATTCTCCGATTCACGGTTGAAAAACATTCTGACGCATACGTTCTGGTTCCTTCCCTCGGTATCTTCATGCTATGCCATGGCGAATCTGCTGAAGAACCGGCAGAACGTGTTCTTCCATGATTATCATGTCAACGTTGCCGCCGGTCCTCAGGCGGGTATCGGCTTGGCTGCGTTGGATCCCGTGCGTCGTTCCATGACCGATCCGTTGGAATCCAAGACCATTACTTTGTCGTGTGGCAAGCTGACTACCGGTGTGACGGTGAGACCGTGGACCGGTATCTTCATGTTGCGCAACCTGAAGAGCCCCGAGACCTATTTCCAGGCCGCGTTCCGAGTCCAATCGCCTTGGACCATAGAGAATCCAGATGGTGAGCATCCGAATCAGGTGGAGATCCTGAAGAAGGAATGCTACATTTTCGATTTCGCTCCCACACGCGCATTGCGGCAGATTGCCGACTATAGCTGCTCTCTGAATCCCGATGAGGGCACTTCCCCCGAAGAGAGCGTGGGGGAGTTTATCCACTTCCTGCCGGTTCTTGCTTATGACGGCAGCAGCATGAAGAGGGTGGACGCTACTGATGTGCTTGACATTGCATCTGCTGGAACGTCCGCTACGTTGCTTGCCAAACGTTGGGAGAGCACGTTGCTGGTGAATGTGGACAATATCACCCTTAAGAAGCTGATGGGCAACCAGCAGGCTATGGATGCGTTGATGAGCATCGAAGGCTTCCGTAACCTCAACAATGATCTTGAAGTCATCATCAACAAATCCGAGCATGTCAAGGACATGAAGAAGAAAACGGAAGGCAAACTCACTGCTGACGAGAAGAAGGCTATGAAAGATGAGGAAAGGGAGTATAAGAGCATCCGTAAACAGGTCCAGGAGAAACTTATCAAATTTGCTACCCGCATTCCTGTCTTTATGTATTTGACCGACTACCGTGAGCAGACGCTGAAGGATGTCATCACTAAGCTCGAACCGGATCTTTTCAAGAAGGTCACGGGCTTAACCAAGGAGGATTTCGAGCTGCTGCTCAGCCTGAACGTGTTCAACAGTGCCAGAATGAATGACGCCGTGTACAAGTTCAAGCGTTACGAGGATGACAGTCTTTCGTATACGGGCATTTACAAGCGCAGGAAAGGCGATAAAGTCGGTGGCTTCGACACCGTCATCACCCACCAAGAATTCGAGGAGCTCTGACATTTGTCAGAGGCGTGAATGAGAGGTTGATGAAGCTTCATTGGTAGCGGTGATCAGAGATGTGGATTGAAAGGCGGGCTGCGGTCGTGGTAGGTTGCCGATGCCTGCTGCCCGCCTTGTTCATATTATTCTGTGGGTGTGAGGACTGGATAAAGGTAGGGGAAGCGGCGATAGAATGGCTGGACGGATTCTTCGTCGCATAGTTCCTTCCAGATTTCTCCCTCCCAAATTGTGATTCCATCTGCGCTGCTCGTAGGCGTTTTGCCCCGCAACCCGGACATAGTTACTGTTGTTGGCATCATGTACGCGAACCATTCTTGATAATTGAATGGGATATTGATTGAACAAAGGGTGTTGCCGTTAGGTGAATCCTTGGCGGTAATGCTGATCTGTTCGTATCGCTTTTCTCCGAGGAAGGCGCTGATACGCACCATAATTTCGAATTTTGTTCGACCGGCATAGTTGACTAGTTGGAAAAGTGTGCCGAGTGGAGCGTCATCGTCTACCCATGGGGCTGACGCCGTTGAGAATGCGCGGTCGCCATAACAGCGCACGAACATAGATTCTTTGCTGGCTCTCACGAGTTGTTGGTACAGATTTAGCGTTGCCTCTTTACGCATATATGCAAGCAAGGCGTGGCCAAAATACATGAGGAAATCAGCTACGTCATTGATGAGCAGACTGCCGTCCTGCTGAGCGGGGTACCGGTCGTAAAGAGCTTGAAGAGTGGCTATATATTGGTCGGTCGGGAATAGATTGTGAGTATATTCCTCTAGCATCTTCTGCAAAGTATCTTCGAAATAATACAGCCTGTCGTCCCCCTCGAGTCTTTCGAGCGTGAATAAAACGTCGGACTTTGTCAGGGCTTGACCGACAAATTGGGCTGGAAGCCAATTTTCTTTTCCTGCAATGGAGTACGGGAACGTTGGCGTTCCCATACAGTCGAAAACTGGATTTGCAACTCTGGTCTCCTTTTTTGAGAAAAAACCAGTTCGTTTTGAGGGTAGTTTGATGGACCAAGGCAACATGAAAGTTGTCGGTGGCACCGCGAGCAGTTCGTATAGGGTATTTAGCTCTTCGACGGTGATGTCGCGTTCTCCGCTCATAAGGCGGCGAAATTTGGAATATGGAATTTCGGTTATGGGCTGCACTAATTCTGTGAGTTTCGGAGAGCTTAGGCGAAATAATCCTCTCACCGCATTGAAGTTGTTGCTGACAACTTGGCGGGTGTCTTTTGCGCTGAAGTATTTCCCCATGTTTAGTCCTCTCTTTACTGCTTTCTTAATTATACATATTGGCAATTCTTTAATTTGACAATTCCATAGTTGGGCGTAATACTAGAAACATCTTTCCGAAAATGGAAAGATTGTAATGTGAAAATGCTATCTAATGGTTTGCTTCTACTGTTCTAGTTCACTATTGGATAGTGTGATAGTGATGAAGGAGCCGATATGGCTAGCAAGATTGATTTGAAGGTTCCGGGGCAGGCTATAAGGCTTATTCCTCATGGTGAGGGCTCTATGGTCTACGAGTATGTGGATGGCAAGCGTTCCGAGAAGGTCCGTGAGCTGAACGGCAAGCCGATGATGCGTTATTCCGCGCTTGTGTCCACTGATGGCGTCAGCTGCTTGGGCGACGGCTATCTGTACACCACTTCGGAGATCGTTCCCTCGTTCGGTGAGGTGTTCAAAGGGCTGCAGAACCAGCAGGCTATCGTTTCCATATCGCCTCGAAGCGAGTTCGAGACTCGCTTGAGCGTGACCGTGGAAAGCATCATTCCTGACAGGGAGATCGTGCAGAAATGATGTTTCTTTTTGGATTTATATTCGGTGCCTTTGTTATGGCCGGTGTTCTGTATGTTCTTTATACGGGACAGTGGTACCGGATCCCTTTGTGGCATTTCTACGATGCTGCCGGTCTGACCACCACCAGTGAGGATTTCTTCCAGTTCCAGGGAAAGACCTATACGGACAGGCATCGTCCGAAGATGCGCATGCTGCGGCTTACGGACGGTCGTTTCGAGTTCGATCTGTATCCCGCCTATGGGAAGAAACTCGCTAACTACATCGATAAGACCGAGGAGATGGCCCAGGCGTTGCACGCCGCTGCTGTGACCATTGAGCCGGCTGGAATCGGTGACCACGGGCATGTGATCGTCTACATGACCGATCCCATTCCCGCCAAGTATTCCATCGACGAGCTGTACCGCCATGAGCGCTGAACGTGGCACTTTGGTCCCTCTCGGTCTGACCGACACGGGCGCGGTGTTCTACGCCGTGTTCTCTCATCTGCTGGTGGTCGGTCAGACCGGATCGGGCAAGGGGTCGGTCATCTGGGCGTTCGTCATGGGCGTCGAGCGGATGCTGGTGGGATCCGGTCAGGCGGGTTGGGTGCGTTTCTACGGCATCGATCCGAAACGTGCCGAACTCGCCGGCGTGCGCTACGGGTTCGAACGCGTCGCTTTCGATCCTGAGGAACAGCTGGACGTGTTGAACGATCTGGTGCGGGTGATGCGCGAACGTCAATGTCTCGGCATGCGATCGTTCAAGCCGTCCCGTGAGTTGCCGTGGATCGTGCTGGTCATCGATGAGTTCAATTCGTTCGAGGTCTCGGCCGATCTGAAGTGGAAGCGCGAGGTGAGGACGGCGTTGAGCGCATTGCTTTCCCAAGGGCGTTCCGCTGGCATCGTGGTTCTGGCGGCAGCGCAGCAGGGGCAGCGCGAGGCGATCGGCCCGTACCGTGACCACTTCGTCACCCGTATTGCGTTGCGTGTCGGCAGCAGGGTCGAGACCGATGTGATCCTCGGCTCCGGCGCGGTGGAGAACGGCGCGTTGCCGCATGAGATCCCTCCCGCGTCCGTTTCCAACGGATACCGTACCGCCGGCGTGGGGTACGGCCTGTCGCTTGCGCAATCGGGGTTCGTCCGGTTCAGGGCTCCGTTCGTCTCCGATGATGACATACAAGCGTGGGATGAATCCCATAAATCTAACAAGACAACAAACAACAATTGAAGGGAATGGACATGGAGGGTTTGAAACTCTATGTGGATGGCGAAAGGCTTTCGCTTGGTTACGTTCTGCGCTTCTGCGGTGAGCGGTTGGATCTTCGCGAACCGTCCGAAAAGGCGAGCATCGCTTCTTTGGCTTGGGCGGGGTGGACGCTTATAGCAGATGAGCTCCACGATAGGTATGTGTACATACTCCCGAGCGGCATGGCGGAATGCTTCTCCGAGGACGAACTTGACCATGACGAGATCGATGCGTGTGTGGGTGATTGCTTCGATGCCATTGACAGGACGATTCGTCAGGCCGTTGATGGCGGAATGTTCGCCATGGCGGTGGATTGCGGGGCGTCCGATGGCAAGAAGTGATGGGAAAAAGGATTTTCCCGATGACTACCGTCTGCTCTCGACCTCCGAGGCGGCCAAGGTTCTTTCGGTGTCGCAATCGCATTTGTGCGCGATGAGATGCATGCCTGATGAGGGCGGTTTGCGTGTCACGTATGTGGGGTCCAAGCGAACTCCACGATATGCCATGCGTGATGTGATACAGTTTATCGATCAGGGCGGCACTCCCGTGCGGAATGGTGGCTTCCTGTGACCGTGCATATCAGAACAAGAGTGGGCAAGGGCGGCGGGAAGTCCTATCAGGCGCAGGTGTTCAAAGGCAAGAACACTTACGTCGCATCGAAAACCTTCGATCGGCGTAAGGATGCTGTTGCATGGGGGCGAGAAAAGGAATCCGAAATCAAATCGGGTGTCGATCCTGTCTCGACCAAGGCTTTTGTCAGGGACGTGCTGAACGCTTGGGAAGAGATTCTGCCCGGGCAGATCGCGGAATCGACGGTGAAATACTACGGGTCGGTGATGCGTGTTCATGTTCCTCAATGGCTTAAGAGCAAGCGATTGTGTGATGTCACCGCGTATGACATGCAGCGTGTTCTGAATGCGATTGATCTGTCGGCCGGTTCCAAGCAGCGTATCCGTACGGCGTTCATGTCGTTCTTCACGTGGTGCGTGGATAACGGGTATCTGGCGAAATCGCCCATGAAGGGTACCCGCCTGCCACGGGCCGATACGGTTGAAATGAGGATGAACCCGTTCACGTGGCCCCAACTCGAGGCGTTCGCGGGGAGGATCGCGCAACAATACGATCCGCTCATGGCCGACGTGATTCTGGTGCTGGGCTACACGGGGCTGAGATGGGGCGAGATCCGCGTGCTCAAAGTGAAGGATGTGCAGCTGAAACCGGTGATGCGGTTCACGGTCAGGGCATCCCAGACGGAGGGTATGCAGGTCAAATGCCCGAAATCCGGGAAAGTGCGTCATGTGCCGGTCGCGAAAAGGGTCAGACCGATCGTGCTGGAGCACATCAAAGGCAAGGATCCCGACGATCTGGTGTTCACCACGCGCAGAGGAGCGCAACTGAACAAAGGCAACCTCAAACGCGCGGTTCATTGGAAGGAGCTGTCGCAAGGACGGCGTCTGCATGATCTTCGGCATACCGCGGCCACGGAATGGCTCAGGCATGGTGTTGATGTTCTGGTGGTGAAGGAATGGCTGGGCCACTCGAGTCTGGCCGTGACCCAAAGGTATGTTCACTACCTCGGAACGGACGCAGATATTGCAGCCGTCATGAAGCTGGATGACTAGTCGGGTGTGCCGCCGGCATTGACAATTGGCATTGACATTTTGGCGAAAAACGCTATTTCGAAGGGAGGCCGAAGATTGGGGGAATCTCGGAAAAGGCTTTATTTCAACAAAAAACAATGATTGTGGGCGATGAGGGACTCGAACCCCCGACATCCACCGTGTAAAGGTGGCGCTCTAACCAACTGAGCTAATCGCCCGCAAAGCTCTACTGTACAGTATTCGTTGCCTGCGACAGCTTCAACGTGTGTCGCGCTGCCCAATAGGGGTTCCTTCCATAGTAAATGCGTGAAAAATGGTGTGATTTGAGTGTCGATTCGCTGAATTTTCCACAAGAAAGCCAAAAGCGTCGAATCAATCACGTAGAGTAAGGACGTTGAGTAGTGCAGTAGGAGGTCGATAGCCAATGGCGCAGGAACCTGAATCCGAGAGGAACGCATCGGGGATCGCTCGTACTTCAAAGCGCAAGTGGGGGTATGATTCCGAACAGGTGGACGCTTTTCTTGAGCGTGCGCACATGCTGTACGAAGGTGAGGGAGCGCAACTCACCCAGCATGATATTCAGAATGTTTCTTTCGATTTGGTCAAAGGCGGCTATGTGATCGCCCAAGTGGACGCGGCCCTTGCTCGTTTGGAGCGCGCCGTGGTGGACAAGCAGACCACATGGGAGATTTCGCAGCATGGTCGTGTGGCGTGGAAAGCGCAGACCGAAAGTCTGTTCCGCCAGCTTGACGCCCATTCCAAACGTGAGCACGGCGAACGTTTCAAGCCAGGAGAAGGCAAGGAGCCGAGCTATGACCGCAAGCAAGTGGATCGCATCGTCGATCAGTGCCTGACGAAGGCCGCTGGCGAGCTCGGCGTTGAGGAAGTGTCGGAAGACGATGCCAAGAAACTTGTCGATCTGAACTCCCAGACCGTGGCGAATGTGATCTTCACCCAGCGCAAGGGCAAGCGTGGCTATGACGAGCGTCAGGTGGATTATTACCTGAACGAATGCGTGCAGCTGCTGACCAGACTCGAATCCTATGCTCGTGTGGCCGACTTCGTGGGCGAGCCCTCCGAAAGCGCGATGGCCGCAGCCAATCCGCCCGCAACCAGTCTGGCATCCCAAGAGACGCAGGTGGTCTCGCCGTTATTCGCCGTTCCAGCCGTTTCCGCAGAACCTATTGCGCAGCCCGCTCAGGTTCAAAACAGCACTGACTCCTTCGACGCTTTGAATAAGGCGGAACGTGAGATTTTCACCACGCCTGCAACGTCCCCGGTGAGCATTCCGGCCACTCAAACCGCTGCGCCGACGTATGCTCCCGTGGTTCCGCCTGTGTTCCAGCCAACCATCAGCACCCCGTCGGCTCCGGTAACTCCGGCAGCTCCTGTAACGCCGGAACCTCAGGCCGCTCCGGTTGCTCCAGCGGCTCCGGAACAGTCGTTGGCACACCTGTTCAAAGCGTCCAATGCGGTTGACGAGGAGCCATCTTCCGCAGGAACGGAAACCGAAGCGTTCAATCCGCTTTCTGATGATGGCGCGCCGAGCTATGACGCTCCGGCCGCGCCTGCGGCTCCTGTGATTCCAGACACTTCGGTCGCACATCAGCCGGAAGAATCTCACGGCATCAACATCGCTCCCGATTCTTCGTTGGCTGCCTTGGCGCAGATGGCCCAGAACATCGACGCTCCCGATCCGGTCGAAGACACGTTCACCCCGCGCATGCCAAGCCTGTCGACGCCGAACCTTCCGCAGGTCAATACCGACTCGATTAATCTCGGAACCTTGCCGACCGTCCCACCCTCCTTCACGCTGGAACCAGCAACCTCCGCAGATCACTCGACAACGGCAACTCCCGTTGAACCGGCGAAACCGGCAGAGGAAGAGAAGAAGAACGAAACCAAGCCGGCAACCAATCCGATGTTCGAAGCATCCAACAGCAATCTGGATGTCGATATTCCCGACCTGTCGTTCCCCTCTTTTGAATAGGCAATCGCACTGAACAGGCTGACGTGACCGTCAGCCTGTTTTCGCGTTCACACGAATAATCCAAAACAAATACGGAGCACACGCATAACCCATGCAAACCTCAACCGTAGTCATTCTGGGATCCACCGGATCCATCGGCACCCAAGGACTTGACGTCATCTCCCGCCATCTCGACCGTTTCAACGTGGTCGGACTTGCGGCAGGCGGCTCCCACGTGGAACTTCTGGCCCAACAGGCGGTCCAATTTCACGTTTCGAAAGTCGCCATCTTCAACACAAACGCGGTCCATGCGCTCCAAGATGCGCTAAACCAAGCCGGCGCAAGCCATGTGGAAATCATGGCCGGGCCGGAAGCGGTAATCGCCATGGCCGGATCCGGTGCCGACGTGGTGTTGAACGGCATTACCGGATCCATCGGCCTTGAACCTTCGATTGCGGCACTGCAGGCAGGATCGCAGCTGGCGCTCGCCAACAAGGAATCCGTTGTGGCCGGCGGTCATCTGCTGTTCGACGCACAGGTTCGTGCGCAGCAGATCAATCCGGTTGATTCCGAACATTCCGCCATCTGGCAATCGTTGCGTTCGGGCACGCACGGTGAAGTGTCGAAACTCGTGGTCACCGCTTCCGGAGGTCCGTTCCGCGGTTGGAAACGCGAGCAGATGACCGACATCACGCCTGAACAGGCGTTGAACCACCCTACTTGGAATATGGGTCCGGTGGTGACCATCAACTCGTCCACGTTGATGAACAAGGGGCTTGAAGTCATCGAAGCGAGCCGTCTGTTCGACGTGCCCCCGAGCCGTATCGACGTGACCGTGCACCCGCAATCCATCGTGCATTCCATGGTGGAATTCCGCGATGGCGCCACCATCGCACAGGCCTCACCGCCTGATATGCGTCTGCCGATCGCGCTTGGCCTATCGGCTCCCGAACGACTTGGCAACATCGCAGCGGCCTGTGATTGGACGAAAGCCGCCATGTGGACGTTCGAACCGCTTGACGATGAGGCATTCCCCGCAGTGAGCTTGGCTCGACATTGCTTGGAAGCTTCCGAAAAGCATACGGCCGTGCTGAATGCTGCCAACGAACAGGCCGTTCACGCCTTCCTCGAACATCGCTTGCCATATCTCGGCATCGTCGATACCGTCAAGGAAGTGTTGGACGAAATGGATGCGGAACTGCGCGGCAATCCGCTATTCGCTTCCGTGGAGGAAATGAGCCAACTCGAGCTGGAAGCCCGTCGTCGAGCCGACGACCTGATAAACAAGTAACGGAAAACGAAACAAAACAAACAGACGAAACGTAAGTGACGCAAGGCTCCCTAAGTCGGGAGCCTTGTTATTGCAAGGATTTGACGTATGCCAGAAATCGAAAAGCCGTTCCGTAAAACCGGTGAGGCAGCCATTAGCGAAAGCCCGCTGCATCCGCGCCGCAAATCGCACCGTATTATGGTCGGTCCCGTTCCAGTCGGCGGGGGAGCGCCAATCTCGGTGCAATCCATGACCAATACGCTGACAGCCAATGTTCCCGCGACATTGCAGCAGATCGCGGAACTGACCGCAGCCGGCTGCGATATCGTGCGCGTGGCCGTACCAAGCCAGGATGATGCCGACGCATTGCCGGAAATCGTAAGGAAATCACCGATTCCGGTCATCGCCGATATTCATTTCCAAAGCAAATACGTGTTCCAGGCCATTGACGCGGGCTGCGCTGCGGTGCGTGTGAACCCCGGCAACATCCGCAAATTCGACGAGGTTGGCCCTTCCATTTGCAAAGTCGCCACGGACGCGGGCATTTCGTTGCGCATCGGCGTGAACGCGGGCTCGCTCGATAAGGAACTGTATGCGAAATATGGCGGTCCGACGCCGGAGGCACTGGTTGCGTCCGCCATGAAGGAAGCGCGCATGTTCGAAGACGTCGGCTTCCATGATTTCAAGATTTCCGTCAAGCATCATGATGTGATCACCATGGTGGAAACGTATCGTCTGCTCGCTTCCAAGGGTGATTGGCCGTTGCATCTTGGTGTCACCGAAGCTGGACCGGCATGGCAGGGCACCATCAAAAGCTGTTTGGCATTCGGTGCGCTGCTGGCTGAAGGCATTGGAGACACGATTCGCGTTTCGCTGTCGGCACCGCCCGTCGAAGAAGTGAAAGTCGGGTGCAAGCTGCTGGAATACATGGGATTGCGTCCGCGCAAGTTCGACATTATCTCCTGCCCGAGCTGCGGTCGTTCCCAGGTTGATGTGATTCAGTTGGCCAATGCGGTGACCGAAGGTTTAAAGGATGTGACCGCGCCGATTCGCGTGGCTGTTATGGGCTGCATCGTCAACGGTCCGGGCGAGGCCCGTGAAGCCGATTTGGGTGTGGCATCCGGCAACGGCAAGGGACAGATTTTCATCAAGGGCAAAGTCATTCAAACCGTGCCGGAAGACCAGATTGTGGAAACGCTGCTGGTCAAAGCGCAGGAGATCGCCGCGCAGATGGAAGCGGACGGACAGGTGCCCGTCAACGCCACAGGACCGGTGGTGGTGCCGGTGGCGCAAGGTAATTGTTGATTTCGCTGACCGCGGGCGGTCGATTGCAGATTGTGATCGGCCGCCCGCTGGTTTTGCTGGTTGTCGATTGCCATTTCAGCTGGAGTCGGTACAATGAACGGCGTGTCAGATCAGGAACGTCAGTCAGTCATGTCCAGCGCGGAGAGCCAATCCAGTCAGTGGACGAGGGGCAGACGGCTGATGGTCAGTCTGCCTATCTTCATCATCCTGCTGGGCATTCTGGTGTCGGTATCCAATTTGACGGCATCGTCATGGAAGTACGAGCCAACCGGTCAAACCATCGAAACGTTATCATCCGACACGGCAGTGACCTTCGATAATCCTTCCGGCAAAACCCTTGCCAAACGAGGCGATTACGAAGTGACGCAACGATATGTCACCATTGAGGCGAAACAGCCGTCAACCGGTGAAATACAACAGGTCAAAGTGTTGATTCGAGAGCCGAAAGACGCGGGAAACAATCGGCCCGGCGTGGTGTTCATGCATGGTGCCGGATATGGTACCTGTGACAACTCATTTGGAGACATGGCCACCGATCTCTCATCCGCAGGCTTCGTGACGGCCGTGCCCGACAAGCCGGTATGGTCCACCAACGATGCGACCCGTGATTACCCGGGCTCCGCGGCCATTTACGATCAGGTCATCACCATGTTGCGTGATCTCGACAACGTTGACGCTTCGAATGTCGGCATTTACGCGACTTCCGAAAGCACCTGGATTTCCTCATATCTGCTTGATCAAGACCCCGACGTGGCATTCCAGGTGTTGCTGAGCCCAATGGTGTATTCGCCACGACATTCGTTGGGATTCCTTGCCGCACAGGATTTCGCGCTGGTCGGAGCGCATGATGGATACCAGTCCATTGTGCGCCGCGCGTTCAACATCGATGCGGAATTGTTCGGCCTGACCAATCTCGACCTCGACACGTTGAATCCCCAAGCCTATTCCATTCCCACGCTTGTGGCATACGGCACCAAAGATGTGATGACCGCACAGGTGGAAGGCACGGAGAAAATCATCGACATGGCGCATAAGGCGGGCAATTGGGACGTGACCGTGCGCACATATCCGATCGCCAACCATGTGCTCCGGCTTGGCGACGAATCCAACAGCGGCACTCCGTTCGCCGACGCCTACGTGGATGATGTAATCAGTTGGGCTGTCGGCATCACGCGGGGACTGCAGCAGACCAGCGAGCGTGTGGCCGGTACCAACTTGTATCAGTCGATTGCGGTGCCGTTGGAATTGCAGGCGAACAGCGGGCTGACCATTTATCTCGTGGTGCTGCATGCCAGCATGGTGCTGTTGCTGCTGGTGATCGCCGTGCTGTGGCTGATTGTGCTCGTACGTAAGATTTGGGCGCATGCGCATCGACGCCGATATGTGTTGGGGATGAGACCTGTGTTCAAAAATGCGTTGATTACGCTTGCCGTTGCCACCATGGCCACTTTTATGCTGTTTGGTGCAGGATTGGGCGAAGTGGTTATGGGCGTGGTCAAGCTAGCGTGGGGTGGCGCTCCCGCCGAGGATCCGGGCATGATGTATTGGAGTTGGCCGGTTATTCAAATGGTGTGTGTTGTTGTGGTGTGGGCGTGGTCCCGCGTGTTCGTGCGTCTTATCGAGGAGGCGACGAATCGTGGTCTTGCACAATGGCCACCGCGTAAGGGGGCTATAGGCGCGATTGTGAGTGGCCGCCAGCCGGTGCTCGCGTCGACGAGGTTCGGCCGTGTGATGTTTTGGATCACGGCGGTCACCATGCTGTATGTGCTGTTGGTGTTCGCGTTCTGGGGATTGTTTATTTACTGATATCGCGGGAGAGTGCGGCTGGCGCGAGAACGTGCGGAAAGTATAGATAGTTCAGTTAAGAAAACGAGTCGAGGCGAAGGAGGTGTGTGAATGCCGTTGTATCAGGACGAGGGCGTGGTCTTGCGTACCGTCAAACTTGGCGAAGCTGATCGTATCGTCACTTTGCTGACACGTGACCATGGCAAAATCCGCGCCGTCGCCAAAGGTGTGCGTCGAACCAAATCGCGTTTCGGAGGTCGTTTGGAGCCTTTCATGCGCGTCTCGTTGCTTATTGCGGAAGGGCGTTCGCTTGATGTGATTTCCCAAGCCGAGTCGGTGTCGGCGTATGCGAGAGGCATCTGCACCGATTTCAAGGCGTATACCGCAGCGAATGTGATTTGCGAAACCGCTGACAAGCTGGTGGTGACGGAGCAGGAGCGTTCCGTGGCACAGTATCGGCTGGTGCTGGGAGCGTTGAATGCCCTTTCCAAGCATGCGCATGAGGCTGCTGCGATTGGCGATTCCTACGTGATGCGTGCTCTTGCGATCGCTGGCTGGACGCCGCGTTTGCGTGCCTGCGTGGTGTGCGGGGAGCCGATTTCTGCTGATCGTCCATGGTTCTTTTCGATTTCTGCGGGTGGCCTGATGTGTTTGACCGATCATATTCGTGAATCGTTTGATGTTTCGTGGAATGCGATCTGCCAGTTGCAGGCGCTTGTAGACGGCGATTGGGGAGAGCTGGACGGCACGGCGTTGCTTCCGGAAACCCGACAAATGGTAGAAAAATGGGGTGAATACTATTTGGAACGTCCGATTCGTTCCATGCGCTTGCTAGATTAGCGGGTATGGCTTTTGAGAACGTGGATTACAAGTCCCTTGACATTCCGGCGGCACCATTTTCTGACCCGTCGATTATTCCTGATTTTCCGAAGAACAAGGTTCCGCGCCATATCGGCGTGATCATGGACGGTAATGGTCGTTGGGCGCAGCAGCGTGGGCTGATTCGCACCGACGGGCATCAGGCTGCCGAACCGGTGGTGTTCGACACCATCGCAGGTGCCATCGAAGCCGGTGTGCGTTACCTGTCGCTGTATACGTTCTCCACGGAGAACTGGAAGCGTTCCCCGCAGGAAGTGCGCTTCCTGATGGGCTTCTCGCGTGACATCATCCACCGTCGTGTGGAGCAGATGAACGCGTGGGGCGTGCGCGTGCGCTGGTCCGGCCGACGTCCGAAACTATGGAAATCCGTTATCGACGAATTGGAAAAAGCACAGGAACGTACCAAAAACAACACGACCATCGACGTGGTGTTCTGCCTGAATTACGGCGGACGTGCCGAAATCGCGGATGCTTGCGCGGCAATCGCAAAGGAAGTGCGTGACGGCAAGATCTCCGGCGATCGCGTAACGGAAAAAATGATTTCCGAACACCTGTACAATCCTGATATTCCTGATTGCGATTTGGTGATTCGTACTTCCGGCGAACAGCGCACGTCGAACTTCCTGCCGTGGGAAGCGGCATATGCCGAACTTGATTTCGTGCCGGAACTGTTCCCCGATTGCGGTCGAGACGTGCTATGGCGTTCGATCGACCACTACATTCACCGCGACCGTCGTTTCGGCGGCGTCAAAAAGTAGTTTTTGCTGAGTTGATTAGGTTAACTGCGGGGAGAACATAATGTTCTCCCCGTTTTGTTTGCTACAACGTGCTGATTCGGGTGGTGAAGGTGGGGACGAAACGGGAGGAGTCGACTTGGAAGGCTACGTGGATGCGGGGTGCGTTGGAGTCGATCAGTCCGGCGGGATCGCCGATGGTTCGGCCTCGGGTGCCGTGGAAATCGCCGGTTTCGAGTTCGACTTTCATTGGTAGGTCGATACAGGTCACCAGCGACGGATCCACGGCAACGGCGGCGGCCAGCGGATCATGCAATGGCATGCCCTGTGAAAACAGTCGCGCGTCGGCCTTGAGATTTGCGGCAATGGAAAAATCAGCCATGTCGGCGAGGAATACGCGCACATCGGAAGCAGATGGGCTTGCAGCCACACTCGAGGTTCGAGCTGAAGCTGCATTTGAACTACCAGCTGAACCATCAAGTGAATCAGCGACTTGGGATGCGGTCGAGCTGGTAAGTGTGTCAGCATTCGCCGCTTCGCGCCAAGCACGGGTCGCATCGGAACCCATCAGGCATTGATGCGTTACGTCCAAGCCGACCATGGTGATGTCGGCACCGGAATGGAACACGCGATCTGCGGCTTCCGGATCCTGAATGATGTTCGTTTCCGCAGTCAGATCCCAACAGTTGCCTTCCTGCGTCAACGTGCCGCCCATCATCACCAGTTTGAGTTTGCCGGCAATATCCGGTGCGGCCGCGATCGCAGCATCAATATCGGTCAGCGGACCGGTCGCAACCACAGTGACGTCGAAACCATAAGCGCGAACCTGATCAATAATGAACTGCACGCCTTCGGAAACCGAGTCGGCGGAAGAATCATCAACATGAATAAAAGAAGCCGAATCCGTAGTAAGCGACAATTCAAACGAATTAACCGCAGGATTCGCATGAACATCATCCAACGCATATCCGCCAACGGAAATCAGACTACGATAATCACGAGAAAAAACAGTATCAGAACCGGAATTATCCGAAAAAATATCTGAAAAAGCAGTATCCGAAGACGAACTATCGCAAGCCGGGCCGAATCCTCCCAATCCGTCCGTGCCGTGAAACTGCGCACAACCTGCATCCGGAATGAAACACCGAGCCCATGAAGGATGCGACGATCCACGTATCACCGGAATGTGCCGAAGCCCCAACCGTTCCAGCACATACGAAGTATTGCGAACCGCAGTGTCGACGGAAACATTGCCGTACGTGCCGATCACGCCAAGCACGTCAACAGTGTCGAACGTCGCAAGGTATGCCAACGCCAGTGCATCGTCGATACCGGTGTCCACATCAAGAATCAGTCGTGTCATATTTGTATTTAATCAAACTCGTGCAATGAAGCCAAATGCAACGCATAATGGTGCGGCATCCCACAAACCATGTTCAACCCGAACTGAGCAAGCAGTGTTGGGCATGAAATAAAAATGCAGGATGCCGTATTCCAATATTTTCGATTATTCGCACCTAAACGGGTTACAAACCTACTCGTTCAAACCCGATTATTTCAGGAATTCGTCGGTGGCGAGATCCTTGGCTTGCGGAGCGTCGTGCACCACCTTGTCATGCGAATCGGTGTAGGCGTCTTCCTGAGCGAGGAAGTCAAAATACTGCTGGGCGCCTTCAACGTCGTTCGTACCGAACGTGAACGAACCATCCTTGATCTTGGCGGGATCGCCCCAATACTGACCGTCCACAATGGTTTTCATGCTTTTCTTGACGAAATCAAGCTTGAGATTCGCGTCGGGAGCTTCCTTCACAAGGATCTTCGCTGCATCGTCAGGATTCGAATATGCGTACTCGTAGCCCTTCTTGGTGGCTTGTACGAACTTCTTCACCAGTTCGGGATTGTTGGAAATCGTCTTGTCGCTGGTGATCACGCCAATGGTGTCGGCATTGCCGGGAACGCCGTAATCCGGTTCGGTAAAGCAGTTGAGCTTCGGACCGTACATGTCGGCCTGCACACCCTCCCAAGTGGCATAGAAACCACCGAAATCAGCCTTGTTGCTGGACAGCGTTTGGAACGTGGACGTGCCGACGGTCACCTTGTCGAATTCGCCCTTACCTCCGTCCGACTGAATCATGCGACGGATCACCGCATCGGATTCGTTGGATCCGAACGTGGCGAAAGTCTTGCCGTCGAAATCCTTCGGGGATTTGATTTCAGTGTTGGAAGCGAGCGAACACCAGATGGCGCTTGGCTTCTGCTGTACCTGCAGCACCTGCTTGATGGTTGCGCCCTTAACAGCGTACGTGCTTACGTTGGTGAGGTTCGACAATGCGAAGTCGGCCACGCCGTTGTTCACGGCCTGTTCGGCACCGGCCTGTGCCACGGCCACGATGTCAACGTCAAGACCTGCCTCTTTGAAATAACCCTTGTTTTTCGCCACATATACGCCGATATGATTGGTGTCGGGCGCCCAGGACAGCATGAAGGTCACTTTGGTCAGATCGCTGCTGCCAGATGCTGTGCTTGTTGCGGAATCGTTGCTTTGTCCGCATGCGGTAACGCTGAACAACATGGCGATTGCGCTGAAGAGTGCGATTATTGTGCTTGCGATGTGAGTACGTGCGGTGGCGTCATGCCTGCTGAAGATGCTCATAAAGCGATTTCCCTTGAATCTGTATTCTCTATCGTTTTCTAGGGATATGCTGCGAGCGGAGTTCGGGCAGAAAACGATACGAAGGGCCTCAGGCCCCCGCTCGTCCAATGCCCCCGACATTCCTTACGGTGCCTAGTGAAAGGCGTGGAATATTGCCGGTTTGCCACGCATTGGCTTAACAGCGGGTTTTATTATACGTAGGCAGCGTGACCGACATGCAATGCGGAGTGGCGAATGCTGCGAATGCTGCGTTTGCAGAAGGCCGATGATGTTTGGCGTGTTTGACTTACTGGTCTGCATCGGGATCGGCGTCGGCATCAGCTGGGCCGAGCAGGACGCGTTCGCTGAGGTTCACCAGGCACATCAGAACGCCGGTGATGGCGATGATGACCAGCGTCGCCGAGAAGATCAGCGGTGTGCGGAACGAGTTGTAGGCGGCCTGTAGCCAAATGCCAAGACCTTTGCGCGCGCCCAAATATTCTGCGGTGGCGGCGGTGGCGAAAATGTATGCGGCGGAAACGCGGATGCCGCCATAAATCTGACGAGCGGCCACACGCAGCTTCACATGCCACAGTGTCCACGCTTTCGTGGCGCCACAAGTCAGCGCAACATCCGAATAAAACTGGGGGACCGCTTCAAGCCCACGAATCGTCTGCACTGCAATCGGGAATAAGCCGAATACCGTTACGATCACGATTTTTCCGGAAATCTCAAAGCCAAACCAGATCAAAAATAGGGGAGCGATGGAAATCAACGGCATGGTCTGCGCAGCTGAAAGCAACGGGAACAATGCGGCGTTCGCAATGCATGAGCAGTACAGCAGTATGCCGATGAGAATGCCGAACAGTACGGCGAACAGGAATCCGACGGTACCTTCAAGCAAAGTGACTTGCGTGGCAGGCCATAACGTCGACCATGTTTCGACGGTGGCCTGTGCGATTTCGCTTGGCGCGGCGATCATGGTGCTGGGCACATTGCCGATGCGGACCCACGCCTCCCATACCGCCAGCAACAGCACTACTGCAATAACCGTGGGAATACGGCGTTTGCAAACGTGAGCAAAGGCGGACAAAGCTTCGAGAAGTTTTGCGACAATGCCGGCTTTTGAATTCGTGTTCGCAGCCATGCCCGAACCCATGTGCGAACTCGTGTTTGAGGGTATGGATCCTGTTGCCGAATCCCTGCGTTGAACGTGCGAAACCGCCATCGTTCACCTTGCTTTCTGCGCCATAGTGGGCGCGCACGTGACCGGTGGCGAGAAATCAGTAAGGTGAGGAGCCTGCCCGCGTTCCGGTCAGAAAAGTTCATTACCGGGGTGCCAGTATAAAGCACTCCCTAAACCACGTTCCAAACCAAAACGAAAGGCGGGTTTCGTATCTCATTCGACACGAAACCCGCCTTACTCTTTACCCCTTGCTACTGCCTTGGATTAGCCTCACTCCAGTCCGATGGACTTCATGGTGTGGAGCTTCAAGGACTTGACCTCAAGCGTGCCGGATTCGGCAACAAGTTTGATGGCTCGTGGGCCTTCGGAAGCGTAGCTGAAGGAGCTCATGGCCTGACGGCCGTCGTTTACGTACACTTCCACGCAGCCGCGATCCACGAACACGCGCAGCTTGAGCTCGCCGGAAGCCAGTTCCTCGGCGGAAAGCGGGGCGGTACGGTAGCCGCGATCACCCTGGGCTGCGGCCTGACGGTCGATCACCACACGGCCGATCTGATCGTCGAACGCCACGTACGTGTAAGCGCCATCTTCGGTCGCATGAATCTTCAGACCGGCGCGTTCCGCAGTGGAGGCGTTGAGATCGATGGTCATTTCGATTTCCACGGCTTCGGCATCGTCAGCAATGGTCTGCTCGCCATTGACACCAAGTGAGATCGCACCGAAATCGGTGGTGTTTTCGCGCAAGCCCTCCATTTCGGCAACCGGAGCGGTGTGCAGATCGCCGTCGGCGCCCAGGGTGATCTCACGCGGAAGGGTCAGGTTGCCGCACCAGCCGTCATCCTGCATCGGAATCGGCTCAACGAACGGGCTCATCCAGCCGTATACGATCTGGCGCTCGCCATCGTTGAAGGACTGCGGAGCGTAATAGTTGTGGCCGCAATCCCACAGGCGGAACTCGGTTTCCGGCTGGAACGCCTCGCCCGGGGTCCACGTGCCGATCATGTAGCCGGCGTTGGAAACGTTGCGGTTCATGAAACCGGAGGCCTTTGCGCCCATGGCGGAGAAGCCGATGACCCACTTCTCATTGCCCTCGGCGTCCTTGATCGGGAAGAAGTCCGGGCATTCAAGCATGAAGACGTTCGGATCCGGGTGTTCGAACAGCACACGCTCGTAGGTCCAACGAACCATGTCATCGGAGGAGAACAGCCACATCTGGCCGCGCTTTTCTGCGGAGGAGACACCGAAGGTCATGTACCACTTGTCTCCGGTCTTCCACACCTTCGGGTCACGGTAGTGGTGGTCGACCTTATCGAGCGGGCAATCGATGATCATGCCGCGCTTGGTGGCGCTGGTCAGCTCGTCGTTGTCTGGTTCGGCGATCATCTGCACCTGCCAGTCGCCGCCGGTGTTGTCGATGCCGTTGGCCCAGCGGTGGCCGGTGTAGTAGAACTTGAGCTCGCCGTCATCGCCGATCACTGCGGAACCGGAGAACACGCCGTCTTTTTCCTCTTCGAGAGTCGGGGCGAACATGATCGGCTCACGCTTCCAGTTGAGCATGTCGTTGGAGGAGACGTGACCCCAGTGCATCGGGCCCCACTGGGTGCCGTACGGGTGCAGCTGGTAGAACACGTGCCAACGGCCCTTGTAGAAGCACAGGCCGTTCGGATCGTTGATCCAGCCGCCGTTGGAGGCGATGTGGAACTTCGGATACCAACGGTTGTTGCGCGCGGCGGCCATGGCTGCAACGCCCGCCTCCGCCTGTGCCAGAGCCTCGCTGTGGTTCTTGATTTCGTGAAGGACGGGTGCGTCCGGGGTGAAGCCAGTCATCGTTGAATAGCCTTTCTTGTGATTGTTGAATTGCTGCTTATTGAGTTTTGGGTAAAAGTTGTAAGAATGCTGCCCGAAGCGGAAAAAGGGGAAACGCTTCGAGCAGCACGATTCAGTTATGTTCTTGGCCGGACTTGCGATTGCGTTCAGGCGTTCGCTTCTGCAGCGGCCTGGGCCTTGAGCTGCTTGTCGGTGTAGAACGGATCACCGCCGACTTCCTGGTCGTCCTTCTTGATCACGAAGAAGCCGTAGATCAGGGCTGCCAGCACGATGCCGGAGATGGTGAAGAAGGTCGGGCGATCGCCCATGGCGTCATGCAGGGCGCCCATCGGGGTGGAGAAGATCACCTGGCCGATCTGGGAAGCGATCTGGAAGCCCACCATGTACAGGGTTGCCGACAGCTTGGTGTCGAAGTGCAGGGTGAAGTAGCGGAATGCCGGCAGGCAGAACAGCGGAACCTCGATGGAGTGGAACAGCTTGACGATGGAGACGCTGACCGGATCGTGGAACACGCCGCACAGGCCGATGCGCAGGAACATCACGGTTGCACCGAGCAGCAGGGAGTTGCGCACGCCGATCTTCTTCATGATGATCGGAACAACACCCATCATGGCGGACTCGAGGAACACCTGGAAGGAGTTCAGGGTGCCGTAGGTGGCGTTGCCGATTTCAGTGGTGGAGAAGAGGGAAGCGTAGTAGTTCGGGAACATCTGCTGGTCGAACACGGTGTAGAAGGTGTTGGTGAACAGCATGAAGACGATGAGCACCCACAGGGTTGGCATCTTCAGAACGGAGATCATCTCTTTGAAGGATGGGTTGGTTGGAGCCGCGTTCGGATCAGCTTCCTTCTTGAGCTCTTCCTTCTGCTCGGCCGGAACCCAGAAAGCGTAGATGCACAGCATGCCGAGGCCGCAGATGGAGCCGACCCAGAAGTTCAGCAGCGGGTTGATGTTGAACAGGAAGCCTGCACACAGCGCCACGATGGCGTAGCCGAATGAGCCCCAAGCTCGGGACTGGCCGTATTCGAAGCCGAACTTGCGGGAGTAGCGTTCGGTGAGTGCCTCGAACAGGGAGCAGCCGGCCATGAAACCTGCGGACAGCACGATGGAGCCGATGAGCACGCCGATGAAACGGGTGGTGCCGCCGGCTGTCAGCATCGGGGCATACACGAACTGCACGAACGGGCCGACGAGCGCTGCGATGGCGGAGACGAAGATCACGAGCTTACGCTTGATGCCCAGTTGGTCCTGGATGGCGCCGTAGGCGAACATGATGACCAGGGTTGCCAGGGAGTTGATGGAGTAGATCTGGCCCTGCTCGGCGGAGGTCATGCCCAGACCGTGGGCCGGGTCGGTAAGCCAGCGGGAGAAGAAGGACCACCAGATGCCCCACGAGCAGAAGAACATGAAGATGCCGAAGGAGCTCTGCAGGTAGGAAGGATTCTTCCATGCAGATCGAGTTGTACTTGCCATGTTGTTGTTTCTCTGTTTCTCTTTGTTTGTGCCGCTGCCGCGCGGCACCTCGGTTGTGTGCCGATGTTGTGTTATGCCGTCATTCACCCAGCTGCCGTGCCAAGTGGATGAACATGGTTAAATAATAGTGCGTAAAACGATTGACGTCAATCGATTGACGTAAGTAATTCCAACGCTTTTCGGAAGTGTTGGAATTAAGCCGAAATGGGGGATGAAAAAAAGGCCTCTCGGCGTGTCGTAACGGACACGTCAACAGGCCTTTCATGTGGTCTTAGATCGCGAAACTTAGCTGCGAACCGATCCCTTTTCTATCAGCGCGCAATGGATCTTCGCAGGAATCGGCGAATCCAACGGCGGCATGGGAGCGGTGGTATTCGGCCAAGACGAACTGTCGACGGGCTTGCGTTCGATCATCGAAATAAGCTTGCATGCGGCCCAATAACCCATCTCATAGTGGGGCAGTTCCACCGTGGTCAGCTGCGGTTCCAGTGTTTCGGCGAACACGCGGTGGTTGTCGACGCCGACGATGGAAACGTCCTTGCCGACGGTCAGTCCGCGGCGTGCCGCACATTCGTACACATACCATGCACGCGCATCATTGAAGCAAAAGAAACCGTCGGGATTGCGTTCGTCAAACAGTTTGTCGACGGCACGCAACGCAGGACCATTATTGAGCACATTGCATACCAGCGAAGGATCATAGGCGAAACCGGAATCCTGCAATGCCGCCTGATACCCGGCAAAACGGCCATCCTGCGCAATCATGTTTTCCGAGCATCCGATGTAGGCGATACGCTTGCAATCGGCCTGAATCAGCCGTTTCGTGGCATCATAGGCGATTTGGAATTCGTCCGGCTCGATGCTGGGAATCTGGTTGTCGGCATCGGTGGCATCCACCATCACCACCGGATAATCGCCGAGCGAGGCTGGCACGCTCGCAATGCGATTCGACATCTTCGAATAGAAGAAACCGTCCACGCCATACCGTTTCAGCGTGGCGATTTCGTTCTCTTCGCTCGCCCTGCCATCGGTGCTGACCGTGATGATCATGTACCCGTAGGTGCTTGCCGCGTCTTGCGCGCCCAGAATGATGCCGCCTGCGTACGGCGTGGTGGCAACTTCCTCGCTGATGAAGCCGAGAATTCGCGTGCGGCAAGTGCGCAGGCTGCGCGCCAGAGGATTGACCGTGTAGCCGAGTTCGTCTGCCTTCTCGCGTACGAGCGCGGCCAAAGGGGCTTTCACACGTCCTTCATCCCTGCCGTTAAGCACCAGGGAAACAGTGGAAATGGACACCCCTGTCGCTTCGGCAATTTCCTTCATCGTAGTCATATTCGCTACACTATACCCAAATCAATAAGAAAAGCGCGCCATTCCTTATAAATAGCGCGCTATTCGATTTTTCTGACGATCTAACAGTTTATTGCCTGATTTATTCCGACAGGATTTCGTCCACAAGTGCCTGCTTGGCGTGGATCTGACCTTCGAAACCCGGGCGAATGTCGAGACGGATCACCACGTCGGTGCGATAGCCCTGGCCAGCCAGCTTCATGGTGGCGTCGCGAATCACCTTGAGCACGTCGTCGATGTCGCCTTCGATGTTGGTGAACATGGCGTTGGTTTCACTCGGCAATCCGGATTGACGGATCACGTCGACCGCCTGCGCCACGTACGTGGACTTTTCAGGGCTTGCGCCGGCGGGGGAGATGGCGACTGCGGCAAGCGTGTTGATATACGGTTTGCCGGTTTCCGGGTTGATCGGCACTTCCTGCTTTTCCGCATTGCGATCAAGGGTCATGTTCGTTCCTTTCGTTGCGTTCCTATCGGCCTGATACGACTTGGATTGGCTGGTGCGGATTTGGCTGTCAGCGCCATTTCCAAGCGTGATCCATCGGTCCGGATCCGTGACCGAGGTCAAGCTGCGCCTCCAAGGCGCCCGTCAGATACAGTTTTGCACTATCGACGGCTTCCGGCAATGTCTCGCCAAGCGCCAGATGCGATGCGATCGCCGAAGACAGCGTGCATCCGGTGCCATGCGTGTTCGGATTATTGATACGACGCGCGCGGAACCAAGTGACTTTGCCGCTCGGTTCAACAAGCACATCGCTGGCATCCTGCGTGCCATGACCGCCTTTGACGAGCACCGCGCAGCCGAAATGGCCGGCGAGCATATGGCCTGCCGTCACCATGTCGTTCTCACTGGAGATGCTTTCGCCATTCTCGTAGTCGATCGCGTCGGCACCCTGTTCGACGGCCAGCTCGCACAGTGCCTGGGTCTCCGGCATATTCGGCGTGATGACGGTGGCCAGCGGGAACAGCTTGGAAGTCAGTGCCGCAATCGCGTCGCCTTCGATAAGCTTCGCACCGGATGTTGCCACCATCACCGGATCAAGCACAATATTCGTGGCATCATGCGCAATCAGACGGTCGGCGATCACGTTGATGAGCTCCACGCTCGACACCATGCCGATCTTCACCGCGACCGGCGGAATATCTTCAAATACTGCGTCGATTTGCGCGGCGAGCATTTCCGGAGGAGTGTTCGTGACCATGGTCACGCCTGTGGTGTTCTGCGCGGTCAGCGCCGCGATGGCGGTCATACCGAACACGCCATTGGCAAGCATGGTTTTCAAATCCGCCTGAATGCCGGCACCACCGGAGGAATCCGATCCCGCGATGCTCAATACCGGTGCCAAAGTGCTGGTCATGAATGACTCCTTACTTGCTTTTGCTTGCTTATGATGCGAAGTTCTGAAATATTCGTGATCCGTGATTGCTATTTGCGCAGTACGTGCCCATGCTTTGCATCACCGCGCACTGCCTTCCATCGCGAAACCATATTGCGGGTCGCCTCTTCCGGATCGCTTGCGCCGGCAATGGCCGACACCACAAACCAGCCGGCCGCCTTCGAATGTGCGAGCATCTCCATATCGTCGGCGGTCACTCCACCGCCGACCACAACCGGAAAATCACTCGCATCGCAGATCGCATTGATCTGCGCCTCGTCGAGCGTATGCCCGGAACCATCGTTGCCACCAACGGAAGCTTCCGGCTTGGTGGTGGACACGTGCAACGGGCCGGCCCCGATGTAGTCGATGCAGCCGGCAGGCAGCTCGTTGATCAGCTTCACCAGGCTTTCCGTTTCGGCAGACAAGCCCACAATGGCATCTTCCCCAAGCAACGCGCGGGCTTCCTGCGGTTCCAAGTCGGTTTGCCCAATATGCACGCCGTCAACTTTGATGCCCTTGTGACGTGCCTGCCAAACTACATCCACGCGATCGTCGATCACAAACGCCACGGAATCGGATTTGCCGTTGTTCTCGATAACCTGCGCGATATCGCGTGCCATGCTGGTGATGTCTTTCGCGTCGGTGTTCTTGGCTCGCAGCTGGATGAACGTTGCACCCCCGCGCAACGCATCCTCAATCACACCGGTAATAGTACGGCTCTTGCAATCCTGCGGGCCGACCACAAAGTAGGCGCTCATATCGAATGTATCGCGCATCGATGCATATGAATAATTGTTCATATAATCAACCCTTCTCGGTAAGTGATTCAGAAAACCTACAATGTGAACCGGCAATCGTCCATATTTTCCACATACGCAATTGCCGAACCCTGCATGATATGCCGAATACCATGCAGGGTTCGGCAAAGCCTAGTCGATGATGATTTCGGAAGCGGCGACTTCCTCGGCGGTGACGTTCCAAAGCGCGTCAAGCAGCGTCACTTGGAAAGATCCGGGACCGGACGATTTCGCTTCGGCGATTTCGGAAGCCCTGTTATACAGCAATGATGCCGAAATCGCGGCGACAAGCGGTTCGGCCACGGCCAGATACGTTGCGGTAACGCCGCCGAGCGAACAGCCGGCGCCGGTGATCTTCGTCATCATCGCGCTGCCGCCGGGCAAACGGAACACGCGCTCGCCGTCAGTCACCAGATCGACTGCTCCGGAAACGGCCACCGCGCCGGCTCCAACAGGGGAGTATTTCGCAAGATGACGAGCCACTCGTTTGGCCGCGTCAACGGCGGAATCGACTTCGTCGACGGCTTCCACGCCTGCCGGGCGAGTGCCGGGAACGGTGGAATCATGCTGTGCCAAACCCCACATCGCATCGAGCGCGATGATTTCGCTCGCATTGCCGCGCACAATGGTCGGCGGGTATGTGCGGAACGATTCGAGAATGGCGGTACGGGTTTTGCCGATGCCCGCGGCGACCGGATCAAGTACCCACGTCTTGCCGTTCTTGTGCAGTTTGTAGGCGATTTCCGGTAGCGCGTCCTTGAAGAACGGCAGGAGTGTGCCCACATTGATGTAGTTCGATCCGGCGATTTCCGCGGTGTCGATCACGTCGTCAGGCAGGAAGCTCATGGCTGCGGTGCCGCCGGCGGCCAGCTGCGCGTTGGCCACAAGATTCATCGTTACGAAATTGGTGAACGACTGTGCCAAAGGTGTGGTTTCGCGTACGTCGTTTACTGCCTGCGCAATCTGTTCACGCAATGCAGCTGCATATGAGTCATCGCCCATTGTCTGCTCCCTACGTTGGTCCTAACCAACAGGTTCAAAGGGTCAGGCATTTGCCTATCTCAGCTTCCGCTTTCGCCGGAAGCCCCCCTGCATGTACATAACATGTCTAACCTATACAAAGGCCCTGACACTGGAGCGGACCAAACGAAGATTCCGCGCCGAGTGTGCGATATACGCAAAGAAGGCGGTTCTTTTGGGTGTAACTCGCTTAGATATGGCAGATTTTGGAGTTTGTACGGAAGCTTCTCGTTTATATATGGCAGTCCTCTTTGGAGAAAGGCCATATCGGGGGTATGAAAATAGCCGGTTTGACTGTTTGACCTGCCATATATAAGCGAGAAGCCTCATGTCGAGACGCGAAATCTGCCATACGTAGGAGAGATACGACCTAATTGGGTGCTGTTCTGTTATCTGCACGTTGCGCCGTCGGGTCAGTCGATTCCGGAATCAGGTGAATGCAGCACGTTCTCGTAAATATAGTTGCGCATGTAAACCTCGCAGGCAAATCTGAATAAGAAAAACGTGATGACTGACTGCAAGATCTGGTCGCTATTGCTCGACAACGACACGGTTGAAGACGAGAACGCCACGAAACAGTAACGCGGGTGGCGTTCTGTCACCGCGTAAAGGTAGGCTTTGCGCTTGTAAAGACCCCAAACCGTTCAAACCAGAAGGTGCATTGTGGCTGTATCCAAACTCGATGAAGTCGTATCCCTCGCCAAGCGTCGTGGCTTTGTTTTTCCCGCCGGTGAAATCTATGGTGGAACCCGTTCCGCGTGGGATTACGGTCCGCTCGGCGTTGCGCTGAAAGACAATATCAAGCGCGAATGGTGGCGTTCCATGGTCGTCACCCGTGGCGACGTGGTGGGCGTTGACACGTCCATTATTCTTCCGCCGGCCGTGTGGGTGGCTTCCGGTCACGTGTCCGTGTTCAACGATCCGCTGATCGAATGCCTCAACTGTCACAAGCGCCACCGCGCCGACAAGCTTGAGGAATCCTATGCCGAAAAGCATGGTGACAAGCTGCCGGAAAACGGCCTGAAAGACATTGTGTGCCCGGATTGCGGCACCCGTGGCAACTGGACCGAACCGCGCGACTTCAACATGATGCTGCGCACCCACCTCGGACCGGTCGAAGACGAGAACTCGCTGCACTACCTGCGTCCGGAAACCGCACAGGGCATTTTCGTGGACTTCAAGAACGTGATGACTTCTTCGCGTTCCAAGCCGCCGTTCGGCATCGCCAACATGGGCAAGTCCTTCCGTAACGAGATCACTCCGGGCAACTTCATCTTCCGCACCCGCGAGTTCGAGCAGATGGAAATGGAATTCTTCGTGGCTCCGGGCACCGATGAGGAATGGCACCAGTACTGGATCGACGCGCGTACCCAGTGGTACATCGACCTTGGTGTGAAGCCGGAGAACCTGCGCCATTATGAGCATCCGAAGGAGAAGCTGGCCCACTATTCGAAGCGTACCGTCGACATCGAATACAAGTTCGGCTTCCAGGGTTCCGATTGGGGCGAGCTTGAAGGCGTCGCCAACCGTACCGACTTCGATCTTTCCGCGCATGCCAAGCATTCCGGCGAGGATCTGAGCTACTTCAACCAGGCCACCGGCGAAAAATACGTGCCGTACGTCATCGAACCGGCCGCCGGCCTGACCCGTTCCCTCATGGCCTTCCTTGTTGACGCCTACGACGTTGACGAGGCCCCGAATACCAAGGGCGGCGTCGACAAGCGCACCGTGCTTCGTCTTGATCCGCGCCTGGCTCCGGTCAAGGCCGCTGTACTGCCGTTGAGCAAGAAGCCGGAATTGCAGACCGTGGCACACGATCTGGCCGCCGATTTGCGTCAGCATGACTGGATGATCGACTATGACGAGGCCGGTGCGATCGGTCGTCGCTATCGCCGTGAAGACGAAATCGGCACCCCGCTGTGCATCACCGTCGACTTCGACACGCTTGACGATCAGGCCGTCACCATTCGTGAACGTGATACCATGCAGCAGGAGCGCGTCGCACTCGACAAGGTGGCTGATTATGTGGCCGCACGTATTGGCGAGAAGCATGTACGTTACCCGCAGGTGCCGGTTGAGATGGGCGGCGAGGCTTGGCCTGAGTCCGTCAAGATCGCCGAAGCCGGTGGCTTGTATTAAAGCTGGATACTGGTTACCATAGCGTTCTTATGCCAGATAGCATTGTGACTGCTTACGAGGAATCCGACGTGCTCGACCCGCGTACCGACGCGGTGAGGCCGTCGGTTCCTCCGGTTATGAAGCCTGTTGATTTAGGGCCGGTACACGTTGAAACCCCGGTGGTGCTTTCGCCTATGGCGGGCGTTACCAACTGGCCGTTCCGCGTGATTTGCGAAAGCTACGGACCGGACGGTCTATACGTGGCCGAAATGATCACCGCGCGCGCGTTGGTCGCACGCAATCCCAAAGCGTTGCGGTTGTGCCATTTCGCGCCGAGCGAGAAAATCCGTTCGCTGCAACTGTACGGTGTGAACCCGGCGATCGTGGAACAGGCCGCGAAAATCGTCATCGACGAAAACATGGCCGACCATGTCGATCTGAACTTCGGATGCCCCGTGCCGAAAGTGACCCGACGCGGCGGCGGATCGGCTTTGCCGTGGAAGACGGATCTGTTTCGCGAGATCATCCAGCGTGTGGTCAAGGTCTGCGATGCTGCCAACGTGCCGGTGACGGCTAAAATCCGCGTCGGCATCGACCATGAGCATGAAACGTTCTTGGAAGCGGGCCATATCGCGCAGGAGGAAGGCTGCAAGGCGGTGACCTTGCACGCGCGTACCACCGCCGAATATTACGGCGGGCATTCCGACTGGAGCCGGATTGGCGAGCTGGTCGAAGCGCTTGACATTCCAGTGTTCGGCAACGGCGATATTTGGGGTGCGAACGATGCGCTTGCCATGGTTGCCGAAACCGGTTGCGCCGGCGTTGCGATTGGCCGCGGCTGCCAAGGCAGGCCATGGCTGTTCGCCGATATCAAGAATGCGTTCGCTGGCAGCGACAAGCGTGTTGACCCCACGTTAGGAGATGTGTGCCGTGTGGTTGAACGCCATGCGGAACTGTTGACCGAATTCTATGATGGCGATGAGCAGATGGCCGTGCATGATCTGCGTAAGCATATCGCGTGGTATCTCAAGGGATTCCCCGTTGGAGGCTCCACCCGTCGCGCGTTCATGGAATGTGAAAATCTTGAGGATGTCAGAGCCGAAATAGGCAAGCTGGATCCCAACATCTGTTTTCCCGAGCGAGTGGTCGACAAGCCAAGGGGGCGCGTGCGCTTCGCAAAGAAAGTGCATCTGCCTTACGGATGGTTGGAATCACGGGAAACAACGCATGATGAACGTCAGGCGTTGTTTGGGGATGATCCTATGGACGCCAGCTATTGAATATGACATGCTGATGTGGTTAAATCGTCGTGGGGGCACCGAAAGAGGGTAAATCGCAGGCGAAATGAACACGTTAGCAATAAAAAAGTGAAAAAACGCCGTTACACACGGCGAAAAGTGCGCGTACTGCAGCGTGTCTGCGATAAAGTTGTGCGTAAACGCGAGTGACAGGAGACTATGGTGAGCGAGATTGCCCAGACTGACAATTTCAACGACAAAACGAATATCAAGGTTGTCGGTGTTGGTGGAGCTGGCGGTAATGCCGTCAATCGCATGATTGCCGAGGGTCTTCAAAGTGTTGAATTCATTGCGATCAATACTGACGCGAAGGACCTGATGCGTTCCGACGCCGATGTCAAGATCTCCTTGAACGATGCCACCAGCCGCGGGCTTGGCGCAGGTGCCGACCCGGAGAAGGGTGCCAAGGCCGCTCAGGATCATCAGTCCGATATCGAGGAATCGCTCAAGGGCGCCGATATGGTGTTCGTGACCTGCGGTGAGGGTGGTGGCACCGGTACCGGTGCAAGCCCGATCGTGGCTCGCGCCGCGCATCAGCAGGGTGCCCTGACCATTGCGGTGGTTACCCGCCCGTTCAGCTTTGAAGGTCCCCAGCGTGCGGCTTCCGCAGCACTTGGCATTGAGAATCTGCGCAAGGAAGTCGATGCGCTGATCGTGATTCCGAACGATCGACTGCTTGAGCTTTCCGATCGCACCATCGGCATCGTCGATGCGTTCAAGACCGCCGACACCGCCTTGCTGGCCGGCGTGCAGGGCATCACCGACCTGATTTCTTCGAACTCGTACATTCACGTCGACTTCAACGATGTCAACGCTATTCTGCGTGGCGCGGGCACCGCACTGTTCGGCATCGGTTCCGCACGAGGCGAGGATCGCGCCACCCAGGCAGCTGAAATCGCCATCAGCTCGCCGCTGCTGGAAGAAAGCATCGAGGGTGCCCACGGCGCGCTGATCAATATCGCCGGCCCGTCCGATCTGAAGTTGCAGGAAGCGGCCGCCGCCACCCAGCTGGTGGGCAAGGCCATCCATCCGGAAGCACAGATCATCTGGGGTCTTTCCCTCGACGACGCTTACGGCGACGAAGTGCGTGTCACCGTTATCGCCGCAGGCTTTGATGCCAACTCCAAGAAGGCGGCTCAGGCTGAAGCCCAGAAGCAGGCAGAGCCTGCGGAAAGCACGGTGCCGCTGTCGGCGTTGTCCGCAGCACCGAGGGCAGCGGCGGTTCCGCAGCAGCCCCAGCCTCAGCTTATTCAGACTCCGGAAGCCCCGAAGGTGCAGCCGCTGTCCACTTATATTCCGTCCACTCCGGAACCCGTCGTTCCGTCATTCGACCAGACCACCGAGCATGAAGTGGTGTCTTCGAACGATGCCGGCGATTTGGATATTCCGGATTTCCTGCGCTAAAAGCAACGCGAAGACGCGAAAGGATCGTTCATGGCAGGTTTTATGAAAAGCGCGATGTCCTATTTGGGCATGACCGACGTTGCCGAAGGTGACGAGGATTTCAACGAGGAGGCTGAGAGCAGCGAAACCTCGTTCGATTCCGACCATTCCGTGACCCCGATGGCTTCGACTCCTGCCGCGACGTCCGCACCGCGCGAGCAGACCAAAGCCAACCCGTTCCAAGGCGGAAGGGTGAGCCGTATCACCACGATTCACCCGAAATCCTATGAGGACGCTCAGCTGGTCGGACGTGCCATTCGCGACGGCGTTCCGGTGGTGCTGAACCTGACCGGTGTGGCCGAGGCCGTGGCGTATCGCATTGTGGACTTTTCCGCGGGTGTGGTTTTTGGCGTGCGTGGCTCCATCGAACGTGTCACTCCGCGCGTGTTCCTGCTGAGCCCAGCTCAGGTGAACATCAAGGTTGAGGAACCGCAGGCGAATAACTCGTCGCACGATTTGTTCGCCGACTGATATAGACGAAAGCCGTTGCGAAAGCAGACTGCATGAAGCCTCCGTCACCCGTGATGGGGGCTTTGTTATGTTCTGTTGCTAAGGTGGTGCCCCATGATTTTGTTTTTGATCGGTAGCATCGTCCACTTTTTGGTGAATGCCTACATTCTGGTGCTGTTCATTCGCATGATTCTCGATTGGGTTGCTGTGTTGGCATCGGCATGGCGTCCACGGGGGTTGGCGTCGTCGTTGATCGACGCGGTTTACCAGTTGACGGAGCCCCCACTGCGCTGGCTACGCCAATATATCCGCCCTATTCCATTGGGTCCCATCTACTTCGATGTGGCATTCATCGTTCTTTATTTCATTCTCATTGCTATTGATTTCCTCATTTAATGTATGTCAAATGCCGATTTTTCGCAAAAAATCGGTGGTCCCGTGCTAGAGTCGAACAATGAAAGCAACAACAGCAAGGCATCAAGCCCAAAGCGAGGTGTAAGATTTATGGCTCTGTTGACGCCGAAAGATATCAGAGAGCATACCTTCCAGACCGTGAGGTTCAAGGAGGGGTATGACGTCGATGAAGTCGACGATTTTCTCGATCAGGTAACCGAGACGGTGGAGGCCCTTGGCAAGCAGGCGGTTGCCAGCGGCCAGGCTACTCAGTCCCTCGGCCCGGATGTTGCGGGGCTCAACTCCAAGATTTCCGAGCTCAGCGCCCAGGTTCAGTCCCTGCAGCAGGAGAACGCGACATTGAAGTCCGCCTCCGAGCAGGCAGCTGGCGCTGGTGATCAGGCAGCTCAGGCCGCACAGGTCGCAGCAGCCAAGCTCACCGAGGCTGAGGAAAGTAACCGTGCTCTGTCGGCTCAGAACGAACAGCTCAAGGGTCAGGTGGATCGCCTGTCCGCACAGGTCGACCAGCTCACCGCACAGGCGGCTGAAGCTGCAGGCCAGGCGGATCTGGGCGAACAGCTGACCTCCATGCAGCATGAGCGCGACGCATTCCGTGCACAGACCGAAGACCTGTCCCGTCAGCTGGCTTCCGCACAGCAGCAGGTTGTGGTGGCCCAGCAGCAGGCGGCTGAGATCCAGCAGCTCAATGCAAGGCTTGAAGAGGCTCAGGAGCAGGTCGCCCAAGCTCAGCAGCTCACGCAGCAGCATGCGGCACAGTCCCAGCAGCAGGATGAGCGTGCCCAGCAGCAGGCCGCGCAGATTCAGCAGCTTGCACAGCAGCTGCAGGAATCGCAGCAGCGTGAAGCCCAGCTGCGCGAGCAGGTCGCCAAGGTCGAACCGAGTACCGAAACCGGAAGCCTGCAGAAGATTGCAGGAGCCGCAGCCAGCGCCAACACGGAGCCGGAGCGTGCCACCGCCATGCTGACCCTGGCTATGCAGCTGCACGACCAGTACGTCGACAAGGGCAAAGCCAAGGCTAAGGAAATCACCGACGAGTCCCAGCGTAGGTACGATGAGCTCATCGGCAATGCTAACGATTACTCCAACCGCACTCGCATCGAAGCCGACAACTACTCCGAAGGCACCCGTTCCGAAGCCGATCAGTATTCGGCTGACACTCGTGCCAAGGCTGATGGCTACTTGAACCAGAAGACTCAGGAAGGCGATGCCTATCTGACCAAGCGTGCTCAGGAAGGCGATGACTATCTGGCGCAGCGCACTCAGGAAGGTAATGCTTACTTGGATCAGAAGACTCAGGAAGGTAACGCCTATCTTGCTCAGAAGACGCAGGAGGGTGATACCTACTTGGATCAGAAGACTCAGGAAGGCGACGCCTATCTTGCTCAGAAGACGCAGGAGGGTGATACCTACTTGGATCAGAAGACTCAGGAAGGCGACGCCTACCTTGCCCAGAAGACCCAGGATGGTGATACCTACTTCTCCACGAAGCACAACGAAGCCGACGAATACGAGTCCGAAGTGCAGAAGCGCGCCTTCGACTACGATTCGAAGACCCGTACCGCAGCCGACGACTACGCCCAGCAGGTCCGCGACAATCTCGAAGCGCAGACCAAGGTCATCGAAGGCAACATTCAGGGCCTCAAGCAGTTCGAAACCGAATACCGTGCACGTCTTACCGAATTCCTCGGCCAGCTCGTGTCCCAGGTGTCCGACACGAACAACTATGATCAGGACTCCCAGGACGACTGAGATTAGGCTGTGTCTGACATCATGACAAATGATCAAAGACGGCTGCGCACCCGCGTGGCCGTCTTTGCGTGTATCGCCGTTGTGGCACTGGTACTCGACCAGATCAGCAAGGCATGGGCGCAGTCGGCGCTTGCCGACGGGCAGACGGTACGTGTGATTCCGGGCATCCTCTCATTCACGCTGGTGCATAATCCGGGTGCGTCCTTGGGCATGGGATCCAACATGACCTGGTTGATTTCGTTGCTTGCCATCGTGGCATGCGTGGCGTTGGCCGTACTGGCAATCCGTACCATTTCCATGAAATGGACGGTGGTGTTCGCTCTTGCTTTCGCAGGAGCATTGGGCAATCTCATCGATCGTGTGATGTATGCCGAAGGTTTCCTTAATGGCAAGGTCGTCGATTTCCTCAATTACGGATGGTCGGTCGGCAATGTTGCGGATATTTTCCTGATGGTGGCGGGCGTCGCCGCCGTCGTACTGCTGTTTGTCGGAGAGCCCTTCAGCCAGAAGGATCTTGACGAACAGGCCGCAGAACAGACGAAACAGACGACCGGAGACCAGAACGCATGAGCCGTCTTGTTCCCGCACCCGACGCGCTTGTCGGCAAACGATTCGATGTGGCCGTGGCCAAGATGCTTGGTATCTCCCGAGCCAAGGCCGCGGAACTCATCGAAAGTGGACAGGCGCGCGTGCTTGGTCGTGACATTTCCAAATCATCGACTCTGCAATCAGGCGAAACCGTCGAATTCGATATTGTCGAGGAACGGACCGAGCCTGAACCGATCGCACGAGATATGGCAGTGGTCTACGAAGACGATGACGTCATAGTGGTCGACAAGCCAGTGGGTGTGGCTGCTCACGCTTCCGTCGGTTGGACCGGTCCGACGGTGCTCGGCAGTCTGCTTGACAGGGGAGTGCACATCACCTCCTACGGCGCCGCGGGACGTCAGGGTATCGTATCCCGCCTCGACGTGGGCACATCCGGATTGATGCTCGTGTGCAAATCTGACCTCGCCTACGTGGAAATGCGCAGGCAGTTCGCCGAACATGAAGTCGTCAAAACCTATCATGCGCTCGTGCAAGGCAATCTCAAGGAAAACAAGGCCACGATCGAAGCGCCGATCGGACGTGCCAAAGTCTCCGATTTTCGTTTTTGCGTTACGCCCGCCGGCAAAGAAGCCATCACCCATTGGGATGTGATGGAACGTTTCGGTGAGGCGACGCTGGTTTCCGTGAATCTGGAAACCGGTCGAACCCATCAGATCCGCGTGCATTTCTCGTCCATCGGGCATCCGCTTGCGGGAGACGCCATGTACGGTGCCAATCCGCAGCTGGGTGAGGCATTGGGATTGGAACGGCAGTGGCTGCACGCCAAGCAACTTGAATTCCGCCATCCGCGAACCCATGTGTGGACCACGGTGAAATCGCATTATCCAGCTGATTTGCAGCATGCGCTCGACGTGATGCGCGGCAGGCACGACACACAAGACAAGCCTGAAGTGTGATCGCACGTCACCAATCACCGGTAGATTGGAACGTATGGCTACTTCCGGAAATTTCGTGCAACTGCATAATCACACGCATTATTCACTGCTTGATGGGGCGTCAAAGATTCCGGATCTGGTCAAGCGCGCCAAAGAACTCAACATGCCGGCCGTCGGCATCACCGATCACGGCAACATGCATGGCGCATACGAAATGTGGAGCACTGCGGTCAAGGAAGGCGTCAAACCGATTATCGGCATTGAAGCGTATGTGACGCCGGAAACCGCACGCCAAGATCAAACCCGCGTCAGCTGGGATACCAACTGGAATCCCGATATCGATCCGCAACATCGCAGGCGCAACCCCAACGACGTATCCGGCGGTGGCCTGATCACCCACCTTACGATGTGGGCGGAAACCGATGAGGGCCTTGTCAATCTGATGAAGGCGTCCACTGACGCGAATCTCGAGGGACGTGTCATGCGATACCCCCGAATGGATAAGGAAATCCTTGCCAAATATTCGAAAGGCATTATCGCATCTTCCGGATGCCCGTCGGGCATCATCCAAACGCGACTGCTGCTCGGCCAATTCGACGAGGCATTACGTGCGGCAGGCGAATTGCAGGATATTTTCGGACGTGACAATTTCTATATCGAATTCATGGACCACGGTCTGAAAATCGAAAAACAGGTGACCGACGGTCTGCTGGACATTGCGAAAAAACTGAACGCGCCGCTGCTCGCCACCAACGATTCCCATTACGTGCGCGCCGAAGACGCCGGCTCTCAGGATGCCATGCTGTGCATCAATTCGGGATCCACGCTTGACGAGCCGGGACGATTCAAATTTGACGGCACCGGCTACTATCTGAAATCCGCCGAAGAAATGCGTGAGCTGTTCAAAGACATTCCCGAAGCATGCGACAATACGTTGGAAATCGCCGAACGCTGCAATGTCATGTTCGACGATCATGAAGATGGCGCGTTCATGCCCCAATTCGACTGCCCGGAAGGTTGGGATGAGACGTCGCTGTTCCTGAAAAAAGTCGAGGAAGGCTTGGAACGGCGTTATGACGGGCATCCGCCGATCGAAGTGCTCAAGCAGGCCGATTACGAATGCGGTGTGATCTGTCAGATGCAGTTCTGCGGATACTTCCTTGTGGTGGCCGACTACATCAACTGGGCCAAATCGCATGGTGTGATGGTCGGGCCTGGCCGTGGCTCCGCGGCAGGCGCCATGGTGGCGTATGCCATGGGCATCACCGAACTCGATCCAATCAAGCACGGCTTGATCTTCGAACGATTCCTTAACCCGGAACGTGTGTCGCTGCCTGATATCGACGTCGATTTCGATCCGGACGGCCGCGGTCGCGTGCTTGACTATGTCGGAGACAAGTACGGGCGAGACAAGGTCGCGCAATGCGTGATCTACGGCACCATCAAAACCAAACAGGCGCTGAAGGACTCCGCACGAATCATGGGCTACGAATTCTCCATGGGCGAGCGCATCACCAAGGCGTTGCCGCCGGCGCAGACGGGTGGCAAGGATATTCCGCTGCATGATATTTTCGAGCCGAGTTCGAAGCGTTATGCGGAGGCCCGCGAATTCCGTGAGCTTTATGATTCCGATCCGGATGTGAAGCGCGTCACGGATGAGGCGATGGGTATCGAAGGCTTGATCCGTCAGACCGGTGTGCATGCGTGCGCCACGATCATGGGTAGCGAGCCGATTTCGAATACGTCGCCGCTGCTGGAACGTACCGATGGTACGGTTACGACCACGTTGGAGTATCATACGTGTGAAACGCTTGGTTTAGTCAAGATGGACTTCCTTGGTCTTTCCAACTTGACGGTTATTCGCGATACGTTGAACAATATCGAGGCGAATGGCAAGACGCGTATCGACCATACGAAGATTCCATTGGACGATCGTGCCACGTACGATCTGTTGTCGCGAGGTGACACGCTTGGCGTGTTCCAGTTGGATTCTGATGGTATGCGTTCGTTGCTGAAAACGTTGAAGCCGAATAACTTCAACGATATTTCCGCATTGATCGCGTTGTATCGTCCTGGTCCGATGGATATGGATTCGCATACGAATTATGCGAAGCGTAAGAATGGTTTGCAGAAGATCACGCCGATTCATCCTGAAGTGGCCGAGCCGTTGAAGGAAGTGCTTGACGAAACGTATGGTCTGATCGTGTATCAGGAGCAGGTGCAGTCGGCCGCGCGTATTCTGGCGGGTTATTCGTTGGGCAAGGCAGACGTGTTGCGTCGAGCAATGGGCAAGAAGAAGCCCGAGGTGCTGGCCAAGGAGAAGGTGCCGTTCTTCGCGGGCATGAAGGAGCATGGGTATTCCCAGGAGGCGGCGCAGGCCGTGTGGGATATTCTTGTGCCGTTTTCGGGCTATGCGTTCAACAAGGCGCATTCGGCCGCATACGGTTTGATTTCATATTGGACTGCATATCTGAAAACGCATTATCCGGTGGAATTCATGGCCGCGTTGCTGCAGGGTGCGAGTACGAACAAAGACAAGACCGCGTTGTATTTGGGCGAGGCTCGTCGCATGGGCATCCAGGTGTTGTCTCCTGACGTGAACGAGTCGGTGTACGAGTATTCCGCTGTCGGCGATGTGGTGCGTTTCGGTCTTGGCGCCATCCGTAACGTTGGCAAGGCTGCGGTTGATGCGATTGTCAAGGAACGTGAGAACGATCATGGCAAGTATGTGAATTTCCCTGATTTCATCAGGCGTGTGCCGATGGAGGCGTTGAATCGTCGATTGGTTGAATCGTTGATTAAGGCCGGTGCGTTTGATTCGATCGATCCGAACCGTCGTGCCTTGTTTACGATTCATGAGGCTGCGATTAATTCGGTGGTCGGTTTGAAACGCAAGCAGGCCGAAGGCCAGTTTGATTTGTTCTCCGATTTGGAAGATGCCGGCGAAGACGATGCGGGCATGGGCGATGCCATGGTGAATGTGCCCGATGTGGAGGAGTGGGATAAGAAAACCAAGCTGAATTTCGAACGTGAAATGCTTGGCTTGTATGTGTCCGACCATCCGTTGAGCGGTATGCAGTCGATTCTGGTGTCGTTGCGTGAAATGTCGATCGCGCATCTGATCGATCGCGCGGCGAATATGCCTGACGGCCAGCAGGTGACGGTGGCGGGTTTGATCACGAACGTGGACCGTCGTATGTCGAAGAAGGGCAATCCTTGGGCGATTGTGACCATCGAGGATTTGGAAAGCTCCATCCAGTGCATGTTCTTCGGCAAAGTGTATGAGGCCGCCGCTCCCGAACTGGCGGTCGACACGGTGGTGCAGATTCGCGGACAGGTTGAGAAACGCGATGAGACGGTAAGCATGCGTGCCACGGAATTCAACGTGCCGACGTTGGAAGCGCAGGATGAGAAGCCGGTGACGATTATGCTGCCGCCGATTGCGCTTGACCAATCGCATGTGCAGCAGTTGGGACAGATTCTTTCAAATCATCCTGGACCCTGCGAAGTGAAGCTCGCCTTGATGGACGATAAGGGCAACGCCAAGGTACTGACGTTCGGCGACCGTTTCCGCGTACGCCGCGACACGAGTCTGTTCGCCGAAATCAAAATCCTTTTCGGTCCCAGTTCTCTGCCTTTGGGCTGACCGGTCGTGGGGATGATGCCGAAAGTTCAGCCGAATATCTCACTATGCGGCTGAACTTGAGACGCGCGGGCGTTCTCGTGACATCACGTTGTTACCATGGGGCGTTATGAGCGAAGAAAACTATATGCGAATCATTGACCTGCGTGGCAAGAAGCTGACCCGAGCTGAAATGCTGGAGGCTATGCCTCGCGCCGAGATGGGCACCAACGAGGCCACCGATCTCGTGCAGCCCATCCTTGACGATGTGAAGGCCCGCGGTGCTGCGGCCCTGCGTGACTTCGCGGAGAAATTCGACCATATTCGTCCGGAGAACCTGCGCGTGCCGGTGGAAGCCATGAAGGCCGCCGTCGACGAGTTGGATCCGGAAGTGCGTGCCGCCATCGAAGAATCCGTGCGCCGCTCCCGCGCCGTGTCCGCTTCCCAGGTGCCGGCGCCGTTCCACACCGATCTGGCTGAAGGCGCGCGCGTTTCCGAGCGTTGGATTCCGGTGCAGCGTGTCGGCCTGTATGTGCCGGGTGGCAAGGCCGTCTACCCGAGCTCCGTCATCATGAACGTGGTCCCGGCACAGGCCGCCGGCGTGGAATCCCTCGCCATCGCAACCCCGCCGAGCCGTAACAATGCCGACGGTCTGCCTGACAAGACCATTCTCGCCACCTGCGCCATTCTCGGCGTTGACGAAGTGTATGCGGTCGGCGGCGCTCAGGCCGTGGCCATGTTCGCTTACGGCGCCAAGGGTTCCGAACCGCAGGACGGCGAAATCCTGTGCGATCCGGTCGACAAGATCACCGGTCCGGGTAACATCTTCGTCGCTACCGCCAAGCGCATGGTGTCCGGCATCGTCGGCATCGACGCCGTGGCAGGACCGACCGAAATCGCCATCATCGCAGACAAGGGTGCCAACCCGAGCTGGCTGGCCGCCGATCTGATCGGTCAGGCCGAGCATGACGAACTCGCCGGTTCCGTGCTCATCACCGACAGCGAAGAGATTGCCGAACAGGTGCAGGAGAACCTCAAGTACCGTGTGCCGCGCACCGAGCACTCCGAGCGTGTGAACACGTCGCTACGCGGACGCCAGTCCGGCATCATCCTCACCGATGGCATCGAGCAGTCCATTGACGCGGCCAATGCGTATGCCGCCGAACACCTTGAGGTCCAGACCGCCGACCCGGATGCCGTGATCGCCAAGATTCGCAACGCCGGTGCCATCTTCCGTGGCCCGTACTCTCCGGTGCCGCTGGGCGACTACATGTCCGGCTCCAACCACGTGCTGCCGACTTCCGGCACTGCACGCTTCGCCTCCGGTCTGGGCGTGCACACCTTCATGAAGCCGGTCGAAGTCATCGAATACGACGAGCAGGGATTGAAGACCCTCGCTGCTCGTGTGAACGCCTTCGCCGTTTCCGAAGATCTGCCGGCACACGGTGAAAGCGTGCTGAGCCGTTTCATCGACGATCCGTACAACAAGGAAACCATCAAGGAACAGGAAGAGCAGGCAGGCCTTCGATGAGTGAGACTTCCAGCAACGCCATTCCGGCATATCTTCCGCTGCGCAACGATCTGATCGGTGAGGAGCCGTACGGTGCGCCGCAATTGGACGTGCCGGTATGCCTCAACGTCAACGAGAATCCGTATGCGCCGGAACCGGCAGTGGTCGAAACCATCGCGCAGCGAGTCAAGGAAATCGCTCTGACGCTCAACCGTTACCCGGATCGTGAGCATATCGCGTTGCGTCAGGCATTCTGCGACTATCTCGAACGCGAGTCCGGCGTCAAGCTGGAAGTCGACCAGTTGTGGGGTGCCAACGGATCCAACGAGATCATGCTGCAGCTGTTCCAAGCTTTCGGCGGTCCAGGACGCATTGCGCTCGGCTGCGATCCGACGTATTCGATGTATCCGGAATACGCCCGCGACACGTTCACCACATGGAAGCTTGCGCACCGCAACGAGGATTTCTCGCTGAACGTCGACGCCACCATCAAGGCCATCGAAGACGTCAAGCCGGCCATGATCGTGCTCACCAGCCCGAACAATCCGACCGGCACACCGCTGAAGATGGATGATCTCAAGCGCGTGCTCGGCGCCGCCGAAACCGCTGAAGTGGCCGGTGCCGCCGAAGGCGTGCATCCGGTGGTCGTGGTGGACGAAGCCTACATCGAATTCCGTGATCCGGGCACGCCCACCGCGCTCGAACTCATCGGCGAGTATGAGAATCTCGCCGTGAGCCGAACCATGAGCAAGGCGTTCGCCTTCGCAGGCGCGCGAGTCGGCTATCTGGCCGCCAACAAGGGCATTATCGACTGTGTGCGCATCGTGCGTATGCCGTACCACCTGTCGGCCGTCACCCAGGCAGCCGCGCTTGCCGCGTTCGAACATACCGACGAACAGCTCAGCCGTGTGGCGCATCTGCGTGACACCCGCAATCAGACCGCGGCATGGCTCAAGGAACAAACCTACAAGGGCCAGCCGCTCGAAGTGGCCGAGACGCAGTCCAACTTCATTCTGTTCGGCGGTCATTTCGACGATCGCGACCGCATCTTCGACGAACTGCTCAAGCGTGGTGTGCTCATCCGCACCGTCGGCCCTGACGGCTGGATGCGCGTATGCATGGGCACCGACGAGGGAATGGCGCGTTTCCGTGAAGCCTTGGTCGAAGTGTTGCGTATTGTGGAACAAGACTGAGCACATACGGGACTGAACCAACACAACAGGACCGAACATTTTCCAAAAGGAGTCGCAACATGGCGCGTACCGCAACCATCGTTCGTGAAACCAGCGAATCCAAGGTCGAACTGAGCCTGAATCTCGACGGCACCGGCAAAACTGACATCGACACGTCGGTGCCGTTCTACAACCATATGATGACGGCGCTCGGCAAGCATTCGCTGATTGACCTGACCATCAAGGCCACGGGTGACACCGACATCGACGCGCACCATACCGTCGAAGACATCGCCATCGTGTTCGGTGAGGCGTTGAAGCAGGCGCTGGGGAACAAGCGCGGCATCCGTCGCTTCGCTGATGCGACCGTGCCGTTGGACGAGGCGCTTGCCAAGGCCGTGGTCGATATTTCCGGGCGTCCGTACTGCGTGTGCACCGGCGAGCCGGAAGGCTTTGAATACTGCATGATCGGCGGCCATTTCACCGGCTCCCTCGTGCGTCACGTTATGGAATCCATCGCCATGCATGCCGGAATCTGCCTGCATCTGCAGGTGATCTCCGGCCGTGATCCGCACCACATCGCCGAAGCCGAGTTCAAGGCCTTGGCACGTGCGCTTCGTTTCGCCATCGAGTCGGATCCGCGTGTCGACGGTATTCCGAGCACGAAGGGCGCTCTGTGATGAGCGACGATCGAAATAACGATTTCGACGATTTCCAAGGATTCGATGGATCAAACGATTTCGGTGACCTCAACGCCGATGGCATGCATTTCAGCGAAGAGGAACTGGAAGCGGCCATGGCCGGCTTCGAGCAGGAATTCAAGGATGCCGAAGCGTCCAAGCATGAGCGGGCGGACAATCCGCCATCTGAAGCTTTCGATTCCTCCGAAGCTTCCGATAACGCGGAATCCTCCGAATCCTCGGAAGTCGACGACATGCTCAACGCGGCTGAGGATTCGTTGAAATTCGAAGACGAGCTGCAGGGACTGCTTGGCAATCGCGCGAAAGTGGCGGTGATCATCACCAGACTGACCTCGCCACGATTGCTGTCGGCATTCTGTGAATTGTCCGACATTTCCGCGCAATGCATCGGATCGGCGCAAGGTGCTGTCGCGGTGCTGCGCAATCTCGACGGAGACGGTCCGGAAGCGGCGGTCAAAGACATGACGATCGTCGTTGCCGGCATGCCCGCGATTCTTGCCGTCAACCGTGCGGACAAGCTCGAAGCGACGATGTACGTGGAAGGCAGAGCGGGCAAAACCTTCGCTCCGCCGGTGCTATTCACCTCCACCGCGCCGTTCGTTGAGGATCTCATGCTGGGCATCACCGATATGAACGCGCTGGAACAGGCGGATATGACCATTTTCGATTCCGCTGACCTTGATCGGGATGCGGCGATGAGCATTATCGCCGAGCATACGCGGTTCGGACGCGGCACATCAAGCATCAGTTAACGACGGTAAACGCGAGTCATCCTGCCGAACATGCGTTATGCGACACAAGACGACTCGCGCCACAGAACAACGAATGACACAAGAAGGAGAACGCCCATGACTTCCGTGGTGGTTTTCGATTATGGTTTCGGCAACGTGCGTTCCATGGTTCGTGCACTGGCTGATCTCGACCTTGACGTGACCCTCACTTCCGACCATCGGCAGGCCTTGGAAGCCAACGGTCTGGTAGTGCCCGGCGTGGGCGCTTTCGGCGCATGCATGGAAGGACTCAAGTCGGTGGGCGGAGACACCGTGATCAAGGATCGTCTGCGTGCCGGGCGACCGGTGCTCGGCGTGTGTGTGGGCGAGCAGATCATGTTCGAACGCGGTATGGAACACGGCACCGGCACTCCGGGCCTTGGCCTGATCAAGGGCGACGTGGAACTGCTTGACGCCGATGTGGTGCCTCACATGGGATGGGACACCGTCGAGGCGCCGGAAGGTTCCGTGCTCATGAAGGGTGTGGAAGGTGAACGTTTCTATTTCGTACATTCCTTCGCCGCGATGAGTGCCGCTCCCGCCGACACGTCCGGCGACCAGCTTGATTTCGGTGACGCCGAGGAGCGCGTGACCTGGTGCACGTACGGACGTAGCCGTTTCGTGGCGGCCTACGAGCGTGGTCCGCTGTTCGCCACGCAGTTCCACCCTGAAAAATCCGCCGAAGCGGGCTCGCAGCTGCTGCGCAATTGGATTGCGACGTTCTGATGGTGCGAGATCGCCGATGATTGTTTCGACGATGCTTTGACATATACGCTTTTAAAACGACCACTTGGTACATTTATTTGCGATTGCCGTTTAGTGGCGGTCGGTTGATCACAGAGAGGTACAGACATGTCTTTGACATTGCTTCCCGCAGTCGATGTTCGTGATGGCAAGGCCGTTCGCTTGCGCCAAGGCGAATCCGGTTCGGAAACCGATTACGGTTCGCCGCTGGAGGCTGCCCGCACGTGGGTCGAGTCCGGTGCGGAATGGATTCATCTGGTCGACCTTGACGCGGCATTCGGCACGGGCAACAACCGTGACCAGCTGCGCGCCATCGTCAAGGAGCTTGGCGACAAGGTCAATATCGAAATGTCCGGTGGCGTGCGCGACGACGCATCCCTCGACGTAGCTTTGGAAGCAGGCGCCGCCCGTGTGAACATTGGCACGGCAGCGCTTGAGAATCCGGATTGGACCGCTTCCGTCATCAAGAAGTACGGCGATCGCGTGGCCGTTGGCCTTGACGTGCGCGGCCACACCCTCGCAGCCCGCGGATGGGTGAAGGAAGGCGGCGATCTGTTCGAAACCATGGCGTTCCTGGATTCCGTTGGCTGCTCTCGTTACGTGGTCACCGACGTGGCTCGCGACGGCATGATGAGCGGTCCGAACATCGATCTGCTGCGTGAGGTTGCGGAACGCACTGATGCGAAGGTCACCGCGTCCGGTGGCATTTCCAAGCTCGATGACCTGCGCGCCATCAAGGAACTTGCCGATCTGGGCGTGGATTCCGCGATTCTCGGCAAATCGCTGTATGCGCGCGCCTTCACTTTGGAAGAGGCGCTTGAAGTCGCACGTTGAGCATTGTTCGCAAACCCATGACGATACGGCCGTCCACAACGTGGACGGTCTCGTCATATTCGGCGCGTGTTAACGACTTTCGTAACATGCGCATGGAACGATGGGGCACTATGGATAAACAGCAAGAGTTTGCTTTGCGCACAGTCGAAGAACGCGACGTGCGCTTCATTCGTTTGTGGTTCACGGATGTGTTGGGAACGCTGAAGTCCGTGGCTATCGCACCGGCTGAATTGGAAGCTGCGTTCGAGGAAGGGCTCGGATTCGACGGTTCCGCAGTGGAAGGCCTCACCCGTGTGTCCGAAGACGATATGATCGTCAAGCCCGACCCGTCGACATTCCAGATTCTGCCGTGGCGTGGAGGCCCGCAAGGCACCGCGCGCATGTTCTGCGACGTGCTTACCCCTGATGGCGAGCCGTCGTTGGGCGATCCGCGTCATGTGCTGAAGCAGGCTCTGTCGAAAGCCAAGGAAAAAGGCTTCACCTTCTACGTGCATCCGGAAATCGAATTCTATCTGTTCGAAAGACAGGATGATTGGTCCCAGACGCCAACCCCAATCGATGAGGGCGGCTATTTCGACCATGTGCCGCGCAGCCCAGGCATGGACTTCCGCCGCGCCACCGTCAACATGCTCGAACAGATGGGCATTTCGGTGGAATACTCGCATCATGAGGCGGGTCCAGGCCAGAACGAGATCGATCTGCGTTATGCGGACGCGCTCACCACGGCCGACAACATCATGACCTTCCGTACCGTCGTCAAAGAGATTTCGCTGGAGCGCGGCATTCACGCCAGCTTCATGCCGAAGCCGCTTTCCGACGCTCCAGGTTCCGGCATGCATACCCACTTGAGCCTGTTCGAAGGCGACGCCAACGCGTTCTACGAGGCGGGCCAGGAATTCAACATGTCCGTCACCGCACGCCAGTTCGCGGCCGGCATTCTGTACCATGCGGCTGAAATCTGCGCGGTCACTGACCAGTACGTCAACTCCTACAAGCGCCTGTGGGGCGGCAACGAGGCTCCGAGCTACATCTGCTGGGGCCACAACAACCGTTCCGCGCTGCTGCGCATTCCGCAGTACAAGCCAGGCAAGGGCAATTCCGCCCGCATGGAATTCCGTGCGCTCGACCCGGTCGCCAACCCATACCTCGCATATTCGGTGCTCTTGGCAGCAGGCCTTGACGGCATCGACAAGCAGATGCAGTTGGGCGAGCCGACCAGCGACGACGTGTGGGAGCTTACCGATGCGGAACGTCAGGCCATGGGCATCCAGCCATTGCCGGAGTCTCTTGACGAGGCGTTGAAGGTTATGGAGAAGTCCGACTTCGTGGCCGGAGTGCTCGGCGAGCATGCCTTCGAATACTTCCTGCGCAACAAGCGTCAGGAATGGGAGGAATACCGCAAGCAGGTCACTCCTTTCGAACTGAAGAAGTACCTGCCGAAGCTGTAAGCGAACCGCAATCGTTTCATCAAAGACCGTTGTTGCAATCATGAGAAAACTGATTGCAACAACGGTCTTTTGCTTTCCGAATGATTATTTGAATCTTCTTTTGATGTTTCTGCAAGTATCGGATTAAAGTTCCAATGACTCAATTGACCGTAAATTAACGGTTTTGCGAAGAATCTCATCACCATAGTCAGAAAATATGAATGTCACAGGCGAGTTGCTTTGCGTTTCAAAAGCGACTGTCGTCGTCATTTTCACGCCGGGAGTGACCTTGCGTGTTGTGGAATAGCTATCATCGTCAAGATACGTGCTATGCAACTCAGTGCCGTCTTGGGTCGCGGAAACATCCATATAGTTCAGGAAAGCCCGGTATTTGCTTCCATTTTCGACATACCAGGATATGCGTGCGAACGCTATGTCATGATCGGCATATGAGGGGCTTGTCTTCTCAATGGAGTCTACGCGGAAATGCAGGGTGCTTTCGTCATAATCGGTTACGGATCCGTCTTCGTCGAAATTCGAAGCGTCCACTTGCTCGGGCTGAGGGACGGCCGCATAATCAATATGTTTCAAGGATCCTTCTATGTCGACTTCGTCAAAGGAAAACGCGGCGCGAACAACATTATGCTGCGAATAATTCATCAGCTGAACCACAACTGGTGAATTGGTGTCCGTAAGAACGAAACTGCTGGTGGTCTGCGAGCTTTTCTTCGGTTTCATTTCGGCGCCGGAGAACTCCGTGCGGTCGGAATCCTCGTTGGAAGTGAATGCAGGGGCAAGCTCGATGCCGTTTTGCATGACCATCAGATCTGCGACGGCATGAGGATACATCGTTTTCTTGCCGATGTTCGTGCAGGTGAGCAAAACCGTGAGCGTGGCGTCGCCGTTCAAATCCTCCGGACCTGTCTGCACGCCTTCGATGTTCACTTCCAATGCTTTTCCTCCGGTGGAGTAGAGCTTTCCAACGTCTTCGCTGACGGTTTCCTGTGTGGACAGCTCCTCGAACTGGCTTGTGGATCCATCGAAATCGGAGATGATGTTTGACATGCTGTCAGAAAGCATTCCGCCAATCGACGCTATTACAGCGATGATGATAACGATCTCCAAAACGGTGACGAAGCCGTTTTTATGGCGGCGTTGCTTCTTGTCGGAAGTGGATTGGAACTCGCGTGTGGCTCGTTCCGTTTGTATGCGCGGCGGATTATAGGGCTGCGATGGGCGTCCTTGCGGGTTCTGCGGGTTTTGCTGATTTTGCCGCAACGCCTGTTGCAAGCTTTGCTGCATGGACTGGGCATACCGCATGGTTTGCGTGGACCAGTCGTTCAACATGGTTTGGAGCGTGTCTCCTCGTGTGGACTGATCGCCTTGCGCCTGTTGAGATCTACCGTCTTGCTTGGATCGGGTGTTTTGTGGGGCCTGCCTGTCGCGCGATGCCTGATCGCTCTGCGCGGGTTTCACATATCGCCGCTGGACATAGGATTCACGCCGTGCATGGTCACGGTTCACCTGATTAGACAGGCGTTCGGCGTTGCTGCTGGGATCGATGTAATCGGAACCCTTGAATGGGTCGATATAGTCGTTGTTGTTGAGTAGGCTCATGAAAGGCTCCTTCTGGTCAGTCCCTTCCATGAGCAATTGTATCGAAAAATCAGCCTCGAGGAGAGCCGAACATCGAATTGTAGATGATTGCGAAATTACGATTGCCGTAAGTCGAACAGGCGTCGCCTTCGCCGACTCCCGCATCCAATGCGGCTGCATTCGGCTGATAAGGCGTGTAAATGTACAGCAGTGCTGTCGCCTTGTTTTCGATGTACACGTTGCTGCCACCGCAGCTGGCGTCCGGATTGTATTGAATATAGTTGAGCGTGCCCGCATGGTATCCATAGCGATCCTCATGTTGCACGTAATACTGGTAGCGTTTCGCCGCGCCATACACCTGTTTGAAAAAACCTGCATATTCCGGGTCACAGTTCGCGTCGTCCGGGCAGCTCAATCCCATGGCCGACTTGAATTGGAAGTCGCTTGGATCGGTGGCGGTAAGCAGATGCTGCTCCTTTTGCAGCACGGTGAGCAGCACTTTTTGACTGATGTCGCACGCCTTTCCCGACTTGTAGATGATCGCCGCGGCGCTTTCGTTCGGCTCTCCCTCATATGCTTCGCAGTATTCGTTGGCGGGTTGCGATTCGGTGCTAAACGTCATGGATTTCAAGCATTTCTCGCCGCTGCATGCGGCACCCTGTTTTTCGATGATGGCGTTCACCTGCTGCTCGCTCAACGCGTTCCCGTTGAAGAACAGACCATCTGAAATGATGTTGCCCGGATTGAAATCGTATTGCGTCTGCAATTGTTCCTGCGATGCGACCGCTTCATCCACTTGCACACGCCAACCGACGAATCGCACCAATCCAACGATCAACGCGAGCGCGACGATACTGGCTATCAGTGTTTCGCCGACTATGAGGATGCGTTTTGGGGTGTTTGCTTTTTTCCAGGCGTTACGGAGTTTGGTGAGGCTTGGCTGCTTGTTTTTCTTGGGTTTGCGGTTGTTTTTTGCTGTGGTGGTTGTTTTGCGTGTCATCGCGCGTCATTGTATCGCGTTTGGCTTATCGTTTGTTTGACGATTGATTCGTCAATCGATTGACGTGAGAAGCTTTAATGACAATGCGAGTTTGGCGAGGCGTGGGGAGTTCGAGGGGCTATGGAGGAGAAGTGTATGGCGAAGAGTGATGTGGCGAAGGAACGGTTTTTCAATCTGCCTGTGATGGTGCTGATCTCGCTGAGTTTCATGCTGGGCATGAGCGAGTTCATTGTCGTTGGCGTTCTGCCGGATATCGCGGCTGGCTTGAAGGTGTCGGAGGTGACGGTCGGCAATCTTGTGTCGCTGTTCGCGTTCGTGTATGCGCCGGTCACGCCGCTCGGATCGGCGCTGTCGGCTCGTTTTCCGCGTTTTGCCACGCATCTGACGCTGGTTGGGGTGTTTCTTATCGGCAACGTGCTGTGCGCGTTCGCGTCGAATTATGGCGTGCTCGTGGTGGCGCGAATTCTCATCGCGCTGGTGTCCGGCACGCTGGTGGCCATTGCCATGACGTACGCGCCCGATGTAACAACTGAACAGTACCGCACGAAGTTCATCGCATGGGTGTTTTCCGGCTTCTCCATCGCATCCGTGGTGGGCGTGCCGGTTGGCACGTGGGTTGCGAACACGTTCGGCTGGCGTTGGGCGTTCCATTTGGTGAACGTGCTCACAGTGGTGCTTATTGTGCTCATGGTGATGGTGCTGCCGCGCAACAGCCGTATTGTGAAGATTGGTTTTCTGCCGCAGTTCCGCCTGTTTTTCGACCGTCGTATTCAGTTGGGCGTGCTTGCCGTGGTGTTTGGCGCGGCGGCAACTTACGTGTTCTACACGTATCTGACGCCGATCATGCGAGACGAAGTGCATGTTCCCGAACAGTATTTAAGCGTCGGCCTGGTGATTTTCGGCGCGGCCTGCCTGTGGAGCAACCTGTATGGCGGCAAGCTTGCCGACCGTGGCAGGGGAGTGGAACCACTGACGCATATTCGTCCGATCTACTGCGCGCACGCCGTGCTCATGGCATCGCTGATCGTAACGCATTGGGTGCCGGTGTATGGTGCGTTGCTGCTGGTGGTGCTTGGCATGTTCATGTATCTGCAGAATTCCGCCTCGCAGGTGCTATATATGGATGTTGCCTCTCAGTCGCATCCGGGATCGCTGAATCTGGCCGCATCGCTCAATTCCATGTCGTTCAACACCGGCATCGCGGTCGGCTCCGCGGTTGGTGGACTGGTCAACGCCCATTTGGGACTGATGTGGCTTGGCCCTGTGGGCGCGATCTTCCTGCTGTGTGCGGTTGGCACCACAACACTGCTGCGCCCGTTCGTAGCTCGAGAACGCGATTTCTACGCCAAACAGCAAGCCTGATGGCATTTGGTCGGGTTTGAACGAGCGGTTTCTGAAAGCGGCAAAGTTATAGAAGTTTTATCTGTAATTCGTTGAGATTGCGGAAAGCGATTAGTGGACTGCGATGTTGGCGGACTGGGCAGTAGATCCGCCGACTTGCGGAGCGTAGTCGGCTAGATCGATTACGCGATCGCAGGCGTCCCGCGTGTCCGGATCATGGGTTGCCACCAGCACGATCATGCCTTGACCGGCCAGATTGCCGAGCACATGGCTTACGGAATGTGATGTACGCGTATCCAACTGGGCGGTCGGCTCATCAACCAGCAGCATGTTCGGCCTGGAACATACCGCACGCGCGAGCATAAGACGCTGCGCCTCGCCTCCAGACAAATCGCAGAAACGCCTGTCCGCCGCATACGCCAGATCGAACAGTTCCATCGCTTCCAAAGCCTTTGGTTCCGCTTCGCGGCGGCTCATTCCCTTGGCGAGCAGTGGAAACACCACATGGTCGAGCGCCGTGCGTTCCGCAACACCATACGGATTCTGAAACACCCATCCAACACGATCCACACCTTCTCTCGTCACCGTGCCAGCGTAAGGCTGCTCCCATCCTGCAAGAATCGACAGCAATGTTGACTTGCCGCATCCCGACGGACCGCATATCGCAATGGTCACACCAGGTTCGGCCACGAAACTCAAATTCTCGAACAGCAGATCGGTTCCCTCAAATCGATGAGCCAACCCCTCAACCGCAACGCGCATAGCCAACCTTTCACGAGGCAATCACCTTACCGACGCACCCTTGCCAATCATTTATAGTCCGCCAATCGCCCCCGTGCAACACCCACCCTACCTCATTTGTGTATATGCGGAATGTAATGTTCAATGCAGTACGCGATGAGGTATGAAAACGGTTAATCGGCAACAAGCATTCCTGACGTTACAAACCAGCCCGTGTAAGAGGAACGAACGCATAGAACTCCCACCGTCCATGCTCCTGCGTGGTGTAGATTTGACCTCCATATGCGGCAAGTTCGTCGGACAGTTGGCTCAGACCATGGCCTCCCGGCAAATTTTCCTGTGTTTCGGCATGATGATCATTGACTTCTGTGATTTCAATCGAAGCACGTTTGACCAGTACGGAAACATTGTATTCGTCATCACATGTCGCATGACGGGAAATATTCGCGTAAACCTCTTTGATCAGCCGAATGATGATGGCAGACAAATCGGCGTCGACATCTGCGGGAGATTCCAAAACGCTTACTTGGCTTGTTCCCTTGAAACGCATAGATTCAAGTGCCTTGCCATTACGCTCCATCTCCTGTCGGATACGACATACGAGGTCGGCGTCCTGCCCGGACTGTGCAACCTGATCCGCATGATCACCCCCTTTGATGTAGTCGATCACATGATGGACGTTCTGTAATGCGGAAACGATATGGTCGTTGGTCTGCTTCCACTGCGCGGCGTCGGGATTGTTTTCATCGAGCATCTGCTGCTGTGCCTGCAGGGAAGCGAGTGAAAGATCCGACGTCACCGCATCATGCATTTGGCTGACGATTTCGGCGTCGCGTTTCAACCGTGCGTTGTCGTATTGCGCGCGTTCAGCGGCCCATTGCGCCTGAGCTTTCTCCCCGTGCTTTCGTAATGCGGTGCCGAACATCGCGACCAACATGAACATGATGACGAACACCGGATAAGCGCGGAAATTATATCCGGGTCCGTTGAAAAGCGTTGTCTCCGCTGCTTGGCTGAGGGATATTTCAAGAGCCAGACCCAAAGCGTAAAGATCATTGGTCTCGTAAGACAGTATGCCAAGCGAAAACAGCACGCCGTAGAGGCCGCACTCATTATCGTATCCCCCGAAAACGTAATCCGTCACCTGCAGAAGCACAAAACAGATAAGCGGGCATGCTCGCGGGTAGAAGAGCGTGAGCAATGCAAGTACGGCATGTATTACGTTCACTACCTGTGCTGACGTTGGTTGCTGGTAGCTCAGTGTCGTCCAAATCAGCAGATATTCCCATACGAGCACGAGAAGAAGACGGAAAGGATGCTGGAAAAGCTTGAATTTCGCAAGAAACGACTGTACCGACGTGATTGGTGTTCTACTCATGATTGTTCATCCAAATGGCGATTGCCTGCCGTTGGGTATTGCAGTGCAGACGTTGAACGATATTCTGCATATGTTTGCGGACGGTTGCTTTTGCTATATGAAGTCGGTCGGCGATTTCGTCGTCGGTCAAGTATTCTTCGGCGCACAAGTGCATGATGGTTTCCTGTGTGACGGTGAGGGTCGGCTTGAGCGCAGACCGGTTTTTGAGCTGTATATGGGCGACGAGCGGGGTTTCGAAACCGTCCATGGTCTGCCCTCGGACGATGCGCGGAATGCATTGGGTGAATTGTTCGCTGCTGCTTTTGTCAACAAGTCCTTGCGCTCCAGATTCGATGGCACTGTTTCGGTATCGGTTGAGGCTGAAACTGGTCATGGCCAGAATGGGCGTGCTATTGTTGATGAGGCGTATACGTTTGCAGATGTCTGGTCCTTGCAAGCCCTCGAGCGACATGTCGAGCAATATGATGTCGTATTGGTTTCCGTACGCTCTGCACAGTGACAGAGCTTTCGTGCCGTCGGTGACGTCGTCGGCGACGTAGGCGTTGGGGAGTGCTTTGCTGAGCAGTGCAGTGAGCGCTTCGATGGCCCGCTTGTCATTGTCGACCATGAGAATACGCGGATGAACAACGATGTGACTCATCTACACACTCCTTGCTTTATGAAACGCAGCGAAAACGTATTCACTGGCACCACTTTACGAGAGGATGGGGGCAACTCGAAGACAAAGTGATCTGAGGATTTGACGATAGCAAAGCGGTATTAGTTGAAGAGCGGTATGGGACTGATACTGGAACAAGTAATATTACAACTATTGTCCCGATAAGGATGTCATTCATATTTACCTTCCTAAGACGTCATGCTTCACCGTACATCAGGATGATGAAATGTATGAAGTGAGTCATACGCAATATGTGTATCTTTTATGCGCAAAATGATGAAAAAAATTTTTTATTGGGAAAAATACTCAATTTGAGTATCGTCAGTTTTTCTTTGAGCAGCATTCCTCGCTATATTGTCCTCGGTCATTCTTAAAGGAAGGAAGAAAAATGAAAAAGGAAACGCTTTCTATGCTTTCTGGATGTGTGGCTTTTGCCATGGTGTTCAGTTTGGGGGCCCCTATGGCCCAAGCGGCTGCGGGCAACATAGATAACGCAAGAATCAATGGATCTTGGAATTATTCGTGGACAAAATCTACTGCGAGTGTATGGGCGAGGAAACCTGCATATACAGGGTATGCGCAGGCGTGCCAAGACGGTGTTTGCTTCACCGGACATACGACGCAACGTATACAATCAACGACTGCTGTAGCATACGGTAGCGCGAGCAATCATACTGATAGCGCCAGAGTGTGGGGCTGATGGCAGATGCCGCATCGATTTCGGATTATTCCTCTAATTAGCGTAGTTGGCTTGACGTTGTCATTGATGTCTTGCGCGTCTATCGTAGATGGACAAAAAGGTGAGGAAGTTGAAGCTTCGTCTTCTGCTGCGCAGTCGGGAGCTGCACAGCAGGGGTCAACCAGCGGACAGAAATTGGCGGCGTCTTTGAGCGAATGGATCGAACAGCGGGAATCGCAAGGTAATATCGCTGAATCGCAGAAAACGATATTGGACAAAGCCAAAAGTACGGGTGAGATTTCGACGTCGGATTATGAGAAAGCCTGGTCCGATTACCGGCAGTGCATGATCGACAAAGGATATAAGGAAATCAAACTCATCAAATATCCGAGCGGACTCTATGCCGAAGCTGGACACAAACAGGGGACGACCATTCAGGAATCCCGATATTCCGATGATTCCACGGAATGCGGCGATGAGTATGTTGCAGATGTGCAAGATGTGTACGGCATTATCGTAGGCAATCCGAATCTGTATGCCGATCAAGCGCAGGCCGTGGTCGATTGTTTGCATAGAGACTCGCTCGTGCCGAAGGACTATACCGTAAGCCGGTTCAACAAGGAGTTTTTCGGAACGGATGGCAATACTTCGTTTGACATGCAGAACCTGCAAGTGCGCAGTTGCCTTGTGTCGAACGGCTACAACGTGGGATATGCGACCGACGATACGGAACAGTTGTGGTGAGAAGGTAAGTGATTCCAAGGTCTCGTTGTTCTGCTCAATCGCATGTTCGTTGGCAATCGCTGTCAATGAACATGCGAAGTGATGTTGCGCGAATGCTGTTTTATTGGGGACATTATTGGGAAATATGAGATCGAGAATGAGAACGATTTCATGGCGAATAGTTGATGTTCAAAGAAGGGGTCTATATGAAAGATCGGCTACTCGTAGGGATTCGCAGGGGGAATCATGGTGATGTATTCGCTGATGGTGCTTGTTGGTCGTGATTGAAGGGGTATATGTGAGTATGACGCGACGATTCGGAATGAAGCAAAGGACGGGAGGGAAGCGTTCGAAGTGCACTGCTGTGACTTGGACTTTGCTGGCGGCTGTCACGGCAGCCTGTATTGCGGTCGGATCCTGCGCATTGTGGCTGCCTGACCGCACTCCGACATTGCTCAGTTCGGCGGGGGAGAGGACTGTGGTTCCCGCCAGCGTACAGGAATACGCGGGTACGCAACAAGTTACCGTGGTGCCCACCATTTCCAGTGACCGTGATCTTTTCGGCAATGCGAGTGGCCTGGTCACCGCGGACTGGTCCGGCAACGGCCTGACCTCAGGCAAAGGTGCCTACCAGGTGAACGATCGCACGGTAGTGGCGTTGAACACCGCAACCCCCTTGTATCGCGATCTGAAGACCGGAGACACCGGCGGCGATGTGCTCGCCCTGAATAATGAACTCAACTTACTTGGCTACAACAGCGTTTCCGGATCGGATACCTATTGGCGGGCCACATCGGACGGGTGGAAGCAGTTGATGGCCGACAACGGCAATACGTCGGATGGATCGTTGTCATTGGCCGACACATTGTGGATTCCCGAACACGAAGTCGCCGTTGACGAGTGGAACGCAACCGCCGGATCCATGGTGACGGGCGGCACCGCAATCGGCAAAATCCCCGGATCATTGACGAAACTCACCATCAAAAACGGCACCGCATCCGCGCAGGACCGCACGTTGACGATATTCGGCATTACGGGAACATTGCCAGCCAATACCACTGAAATCACGGATGCCGGGTTCCTGCAACAAGTCGAAGCGAACGACAGTTACCAATTCGTGGACGTGGAATCCAAAAAAGCGGGATTTGACGCCACTCTGGCCTTGAGCGAACGGATGCGAGTGCTGCGCGTTCCCGCCGGCGCGGTATTCGGCATCAACGGTTCAACCGGCTGCATCGTGCCCACATCCAATAACCATGGCAACACTCCCGTGAAAGTGTCGATCGTGGGAGGCGAACTGGGCGTGAGCCTCGTGCAAGCCGACAGCGAAGACATCGCTTCGATCTCCAATGTGGAAATCGGCAGCGGACTTAACAATCTCACCTGCGAGTAGGCGATTATGCGATTACGATCGGTGCTTTCTGAAGCGTTGCGCAATATTGGCGCGGGAGTGAGTCATGCGCTGCTTATGTTTGCAGCGGTATTGTTCGCGTCTACATTGCTCGGCGGATATGAGGCCGCCAATGTGGTGGGGCTCGAAACCGAGGCGGTACAACGCATCAACGCCTATGCCGACGTTGGCGCCATCGTTGGGGGAACGGTGGACGGAGCCGCATGTGACAGGCTCGCCGACGCTGGCGGCGGTGTGATGGGCACCTTGGCCGGTGCGATGCGTGCCGGTCAACAGATTGTGCCGCTTGCCACGCCCGGCAAGGATATATCGTCGTATGAAGTAACGCCCGGCATGATCAGGATGATCGCCAGGACCACGAAAACCGATGTGTCCGGCGTGTGGGTATCTACCGACGTGTCCAAGGATTTTGGTCTCACCAAAGGCAGTGTAATGCAGACCGAACAGGGAACGATGAGCGTCGCAGGCGTGTTTGATTGGCCGAACGATGGTCGTGACACGCGATTCGCCTACGCGTTCCTTGTGCCCGTATCTGCGTCGAATGGCACGTTCGACGAATGTTGGGTCAGACAGTGGCCGCAAAGCGGGCAGACGGAGGATGTGTTGTTTTCCACGCTGGTTGCGTCGGGCTCGTCATCCAATGCCGGCGTGACGCAGGTGAATAAGAGTTTCGATTCGCATTACGATGCGCAAGCTTCGTATGGGCAGCGCATGACCCGTTGGATGCCGTGGCTGGGATTGGTTGTGGGGCTGGTGCTCGGCGCGTTCGGCGTGCGTCGTCGTAGATTGGAATATGCTGGCGCATTGCATTCAGGGCAGTCCAAAGGTGCGCAATTGCTGGAAATCGCTGTGGAAACGTTGATTTGGAGCGGTTTGGCGTGTGCCTCTTCGGCCGCGCTGTTGGGTGCGTATTGCGTTCGCATGAGCATCGCCGATTCAATGACCGTATGGTTGGGTGCGATGCGCGCGCCATGTGCGATATTCGCTGGAGTGATGGTATCAAGCGTGCTCGTCGGTATGACGATACGTGAAACGCAGTTGTTCCGTTTCTTCAAGCAACGCTAGACACCGCTAACCATGGTTCGATTGAGGATGATTTCATTAGGTTCTATTGCCGTCGATACTGGAAAACCGCAAGTATCGACGGCAATGGAATGCGAAAGATGATGATGCGTTAGCTCAACGCTTTCTTGATGCGCTGCAGGCTGATCGGCTTCGGCGTGCCGAGTTCCTGCGCCCACAATGATACGTAGAATTCCTCAAGCATCCAACGTGCGGTGACCGCCTGCTTCATCAACGCCTCATGACGCGGACCTGCAGGCTCACGTTCGGCCTTCGCCATGGCCTTGTCGGCCAACTGCTTGGCCTCATCAGCCTCCCAAGCCCAACGCACATCACGATTCTTGTCGTTCTTCGCCTTACCTAAACGAAGCACGTCAGCATGCAGATACCGTTCAATCGACGCCAACGCATCCGGGGGAGTCTTGCCGATGAATCCCGGATACACCAGCGTGGCGATATGCTCACGAATCGACTGCAAAACGCTCAACATCGGCAGATCGGCCTTGCCTGACACGGCTTTATCAACCTCCGCATACCGCTTCAAAATAGCGATCACATCATGCGCAACCGCATACACGGTATCTTCGAACACTTCACGTACATCAAGCACCGCATTCGCCAACGCCTCATCATCCGGCAATTCGTCAACATTCGGCAGCAAACGCTTCACCGCAGCCAACTGCAGATCCTCAGTAAGATCCTTCGTGGACTGATATGGTGCGGACGCCAACATCAACGCCTCCGCACCCAACCAACGCGACGAAATACGCTCGCTCGGCATACGCAAAACATCAAGTGCACCGCGCCACAGCATGGTGGAACGAGCTTCGGTAGTGGCACCAGCCTTATGCAGCAGATTGGCCTGCTCCACAAGCTTGCCCTGATTTCCAGCGTTTTCCGCCTGCTTCTTTACCATCTGCCGTGCGGAAGCCTCGGCTTGCTCCGCAAACTTGCGCTGCAACTCCACCAACGATTTGCCCGAGCCAAGCACCTTGACAGGGCCCCGCGCATGACGCCTGCCATGCTGACTCTTGCGACTCGGAGGCAACTGCTGCTCCACAGAGAACGTCACGCGCAAATACGGCGTGAGCTTGCTCCACAATTCACCAGTCAACACTTCAGGGTGAATCTGCGCGCCAACGATGCTGATTGCCGCCTGCGTGAACGTATGAGGCAAATCCGGCCACGCGGCCACACCCTCCGCATTGGTAGGAGCAAGATTCGGCTTCTGCTGGTTACCGGAACCAGGCAGATCCGGATACCTCTCATCAATCCACGCACGAATCTTATGAGCCGTATCAGGAGCGGGAACAAACTGCACGCGCAACGTCTTCGGCAACGACTTGATCATGCCGACAATCAACTCATCCAGCAATCCGGGAACATTCCACGTGAACTGTTCCGGTGTCAAACGAGACAACACCTTCAACGGCACATGCACGGTCACGCCATCGTTTGGATCATGCGGATCATACACATAACTCAACCGCAAATCGATAGGGGAGCCGTCCGTACCCAACGTATGCCAATGATCCGGATAATCAGCCAACGACACTGACTCGGCATCAGCAAGACGCTCCACCTTCTCCGGATCAAAATCCAACAAATCCGGCTGCTCATCATGCTTTGACTTCCACCATTTCGCAAGATCCGCAACCGACGTGACAGTATTGGGAATCACCGAATTATAAAAATCGAACAGATCCTCATCACTGACCGCCTGCGCCATCTGACGTGTGCGACTCGCATCGTCGGCGGCGTCCTCCAGCACATCGCGATTCTTCGCAATGAAATCGTCATACGAGAACCGCTGCTGAATATCGCCCTCGACCAAACCCTGACGAATCAGAAAATCACGGGCCTCCAGCGGATTGATACGACCCCACTGCACCGTACGATCCTGCACTATCGGCAAACCATACAACAGTACCTTCGCGCTCGCCACCGCGGAGCCACGCGAACCAGACCAATGCGGATCCGCATACGTGGTTCGCGTCAACGAACCCGCCAACGGTTCAGCCCAAGCAGGATCGATCTGGGCGGAATATCGCGCCCACAAGCGGCTCGTTTCCACCAACTCCGTGCTCATCACCCATTGCGGTGTCGACTTGGCGACCGCGGAAGCCGGGAACAATGCGAAATGCGTGCCACGCGCACCCTGATAATCATTCTTCGCCATCTTCTGCGCACGCTTCATGGCACGCGCACGGGCAGCGCCCTTCAAGCCAGCGAAATCAGATGCCTTCGGTTCACGCACGATCTGCATGCCCATCATCGACAACAAGCCCGAAAGCATCGACGTATGAATACCCTGCGCATCCCACGAACAACACAACGAATGCGCAGCCTGCTGATTCGACGGAAGCTGACGAATCTCAAGCGGCGGACGCGAAGCCGGAATCGGATCGCCAACCTTGAACTTGAATTCCTTGCACATCTCACGCAACTGCGTGACCAGATCCTTCCACTGACGGATGCGCAGCCAACTCAAATACTCAGTCTTGCAAATCCTACGAAGCGCGGAATTGCTCGGCTCGCCATCAGCTTGGAACACGCGATCCCACAAGTTCAACGCGGTCAGAAAATCACTGGACGGATCGGCATACCGGTTATGAATGCGGTCGGCCTCCTCACGATTCTCATCCGGACGTTCGCGGGGATCCTGCAAACTTAGGAACGCGACCACCACCAGCACTGCGGCCAACGTGTTCGGCGTGGTCGACTTCGCAGCCTCGATGATCATACGGCCCAAACGCACGTCGATCGGAATGCGTGCAAGCATGCGACCTGTATGCGTCAGCACAACCTCGCCATGCTTGCGCGCCACGGCCTTCAACTCGGTCAACTCATTGAAACCATCAGACACCGCCTTCATATCAGGCGGATCGATAAAGCCGAAATCCGTAACATCCTGCGCGGTACGAGCCACACCCACCGACAGCATATGCAATACGACCGCACCCAACGACGTGCGCAGAATCTCAGGCTCCGTGAATTCCGGGCGCGTCTCGAAATCCTCGCGAGAATACAAGCGAATCGCAATACCATCTGCAATACGGCCGCAACGACCCGAACGTTGGTTCGCGCTCGCCTGACTGATCGGTTCAATCGGAAGCCGTTGCACTTTCGCGCTCTTCGAATAACGTGAAATACGAGCGGTGCCAGGGTCGACCACATAACGAATGCCCGGCACCGTCAACGACGTTTCGGCCACATTCGTAGCGATCACAATACGCTGATGGTCATGCGGCTCAAACACGCGATGCTGCTCCTTGGAGGACAACCGCGCGAACAACGGCACGATCTCAATCGCATCAGGACGACGCATATCAATGGCACGCGGACCATAATGATGGCGCAGCGCATTCTCAAAATCATGAATGTCGCGCTCGCCCGAAGCGAACACGAGAATATCGCGCGGGCCACGGTCATGACTCGAATGAATCACCAACTCGGCACAGGCGCGCGCCACCGCCGTCGGCATGTCAACGTTCGGCTCATGGGAATCCTTCGCGTCGGGAGCGGCCGACAACGTTTCATAGTCGGCATCGCCCGGCATCGCGCCCGTTTCAAAACCGGGTACGGAACGCATCAACGCCGGAGCGGTGCCCAGCGGCTCATACACGACCTGCACGGGGTAGGTTCGTCCCGAAACCTCGATAACCGGCACTTTCGTATGCAAAGCGTGCTCGAAATGCTCCTGGAACTTCACCGAATCAATCGTCGCCGACGTGATTACCAATTTCAGGTCACGTCGTTTCGGCAATAGCGCAGTCAAATAACCGAGCAGAAAGTCAATATTGAGACTACGTTCGTGCGCCTCGTCGATAACGATCGTATCGTATTGCATCAGTTTCGGATCGCGTTGAATCTGCGCCAACAGAATACCGTCGGTCACCACGCGGAGACGGGTCTTCGGTGAGCTCTCATCGGTGAAACGCACCTGATAGCCGACCTCGTCGCCCAAACGCACGCCCATCTCCGCGGCGATACGTTCGGCCACGGTACGAGCGGCCAGCCTACGCGGCTGCGTGTGCACAATCTGCCTGCCATGCGATCCACGGCCCAATTCCAACAGAATCTTCGGCAGCTGCGTGGTCTTACCGGAACCCGTCTGACCAGACACAATCACGACTTGGCTCGACTTCACCGCCTCGGCAATATCGCTACGTGCAGCGGAAACCGGCAGTTGGGAAGGATATTCGAATTTCATGCCTTCATAACCTCGATAACGCGGAAGCCCTTCGAACTCGCGTACTTACTTACCTCATAACCATCGCCGCCAAGCTGCGTGGCAAGCCACGGAATCAACGAATCCGACCCCAAATTCTTCTGCACCACCAAATAGGCGGTACCACCCGCATTCAAACGTGGCAGCCACGTCATCAACAACTCATGCAGCACATCCTTGCCAACACGAATCGGCGGATTCGACCAAATCAGATCAAACGTCATATCCGAAGGGATCTCATCGGCGGTGACCGCATGAACGTTCCTCACACCATTGAGCTCGGCATTGCGACGCGTCAGATCCAACGCGCGTTCATTCACGTCCAACGCCCAAATATCAGCCTTCGGCGAAGCAAAGCCAAGTGCCAACGCAATCGGACCCCAACCGCAACCCAGATCAAGGAACGTACCCTCCTCAGGAGGCTCCGGAGCCTGACGAAGCAGCACGGACGTTCCCAAATCCACGCGATTGCCGGAAAACACGCCATTGGAAACCTCAACATCGGCCTCATTGCCTCGCAACACAACATGCAGCCTCTTACGTACATCCTTCGACTGCGGATCAGCCGCGAAATACTGTTCGGCCTGTGCCATACCCACTCCTTGCAAACGCTCGCCTCCGGCATCACGCAAGCCACGCTCATCCACGTGGCGAATGCCCGATACCCATGTCTCTAGAGAATGATGATAATAAAGACACCATAGTTTAACCGTGAGAGGTGCCATTGAGCCAAGAAAACGACATCGAGCATAGCATGAGCGCCAACGACGTGTCAGGCGTGCTCGCCGACCAGTCCGAAGTGCTGCTTGATACCAACGGCGAGAACCATTTCAACGAATCCCATGACGAACAATGGCAGGAACGCGAATCCCGCAATGCGTTGAAGCATGTGTCCGGACTCGGCGAAATGCAAGACGTCACCGAAGTCGAATACCGAAAAGTCCGCCTCGAACGCGTTGTGCTCGTCGGCGTGTGGTCCAGCCGTGAAACCACACAGGCACAGGCCGAAGAATCATTGAGAGAACTTGCCGCGCTTGCCGAAACCGCCGGCGCCGTGGTATGCGACGGCCTGCTGCAGCATCGTATCAAGCCGGACGCAGCTACATACGTTGGCTCCGGTAAAGCCCGCGAACTCGCCGGAATCGTGGCGCAAGAGGAAGCCGACACCATCGTTGTGGACGACGACCTGCCGCCAAGCCAACGCCGCGCCTTGGAAGACGCCACCAAAGTGAAGGTCGTGGATCGCACTGCCGTGATCCTCGACATTTTCGCCCAACATGCGACCTCACGCGAAGGCAAAGCCCAAGTGGAACTGGCACAACTCCAGTACATGCTGCCACGACTGCGAGGCTGGGGCGGATCACTGTCGCGACAGGCAGGTGGCCGCGCCGCAGGAGACGCGGGCATCGGCTCGCGAGGACCTGGCGAAACGAAAATCGAAATGGACCGCCGTGTGATCCGAAGCCGCATCGCCAAACTCCGCAAACAGATCGAACAGATGGCTCCCGCGCGTGACGTCAAACGTGGCGCTCGCCGTCGTTTCGGATTGCCGACCGTTGCTGTGGTTGGATATACGAACGCGGGCAAATCGTCGTTGACGAATCGGTTGACCGGATCAGCGGAATTGGTGGAGAACGCGCTATTCGCCACATTGGACACCGCAGTGCGCAGGGCGCGTGCCAAAGATGGACGTCAATATGCGTACGTCGATACCGTCGGGTTCGTGCGTCGACTGCCTACGCAGCTGATTGAAGCGTTCAAATCCACGCTGGAGGAGGTTTCCGAAGCCGATCTGATCGTGCATGTGGTGGACGGATCGCATCCGGACCCGTTCTCGCAAATCGACGCGGTCGACGATGTGCTTTCCGACATCGACGGCGTCGAAACCATTCCCACGATTATCGTGTTCAACAAGGCCGACCGTATGGATGAGGCCACACGCGAGCGTATCGAGGCGTTGATGCCGGAAGCGTACATCGTATCGGCGTTTTCCGGCGAAGGCGTCGACGAGCTGCGTATGCAGGTGGAATCCATGCTGCCGACGCCGAACGTGCATGTCGAGGCGTTGCTGCCATACACTGCCGGTTCGCTGGTGTCGCGCGTACGTGAATACGGCAAAGTGATCAACGTCGAATACCGTGACGACGGTATGATGCTCGAAGCGGAAGTGGACGATCATTTGGCTGCGCAAATCGTGGAACAGTCAATCGGCTGAAAACCTTGCAAAGCAGTGCAACGCAACGGACACAGCGTTTGTGAGCGCTCACATCTTTTGTGATGCATATCACTTTTCATTATTTGCAAGTCGTGTTATAACGCCTTGAAACGTCATGCTGTGTGGATAAAGTAAAGATGAAATTCTAAGAGAAAACCTGCTACCAGCGGGACATTCTTTCTTATAAGAGAGGTAAGCACATGGTGGATTCACCAATCAAGCCCACAAAGCTCGCTATCATCGGTGCCGGTGCAGTCGGCTCCACTCTCGCTTTCGCTGCCGCTCAGCGTGGCGTCGCACGTGAGATCGTGCTCGAAGACATTGCCAAGGAACGCGTCGAAGCCGAAGTACTCGACATGCAGCACGGCTCCAGCTTCTTCCCGACCGTGTCCATCGCAGGCTCCGATGATCCGGAAATCTGCCGCGACGCCGACATGATCGTCATCACCGCAGGTCCGCGTCAGAAGCCGGGTCAGTCCCGTCTCGAACTGGTCGGTGCCACCATCAACATTCTCAAGGCCATCATTCCTGGCCTCGTGAAGGTCGCTCCGAACGCCATCTACATGCTCATCACCAACCCGGTTGATATCGCAACCCATGTTGCCCAGAAGATCTCCGGCCTGCCGGCAAACCAGGTCTTCGGCTCCGGTACCAACCTTGACTCCGCACGTCTGCGCTTCCTGATCGCCCAGCAGACCGGCGTCAACGTCAAGAACGTGCACGCCTACATTGCTGGCGAACACGGCGACTCCGAAGTGCCGCTGTGGGCCTCCGCCACCATCGGTGGCGTCCCGATGTGCGACTGGACCCCGCTGCCGGGTCACGCTCCGCTCGACGCCGAAGTTCGTGAGCAGATTCACCAGGACGTCAAGAACGCCGCCTACAAGATCATCAACGGCAAGGGCGCAACCAACTACGCCATCGGCATGTCCGGCGTTGACATCATCGAAGCCGTCATGCGCGACTCCAACCGCATCCTGCCGGTGAGCTCCATGCTCCACGACTTCCACGGCATCTCCGACGTCTGCATGTCCGTGCCGACCCTCCTCAACCGTTCCGGCGTCAACACCGCCATCAACACCCCGGTGTCCGACCGCGAGCTTGCAGCCCTTACGCGTTCCGCAGAGACGCTGAAGGAAACCGCTGCCCAGTTCGGCTTCTGATAAAAAACGCGGTAACGGAGTGCCAGCTGCGTTACACGGAATTCGACGTACCTCTGTACGCCTTCATTCCGTGCGCCTTGCTGTCACATGCGTTACCGCGTTTTTTATTGTTTTCTGGCGGCAACGGAGTGCCAGCTGCGTTACCGCTTTTTGGTTGCTTGGGTATTGACAGGCGATTGATCAGTCGTTAGACTGCAAAAAGAAATAAGGAAACCCCGGCCTATGGCTGGGGTTTCTTGCGTTTTGAGAGCAATGAAAATGGTATTGAGAAACAATTTCAATAAGTTTCTTAATCGGGCTGAAAGATTAAGCATATGGCACATGACCACGCGCACGGATCGATAGCGAACACAGGAGCGGAACATCAAAAACGGCTCATGATGTCGCTCGGTCTCACCTCGACGGTATTCATAGCGGAAGTCATCAGCGCGGTCATCACAGAATCGTTGGCGCTGCTCGTTGATGCCGGACACATGCTCACCGACATGTCCGTACTCATCGCATCAACCGTCACCGCAATACTGATGCAACGCAAGCCCAGCAACAAACGCACCTGGGGCTGGGCAAGGCTCGAAGTGCTAACAGCGGCAGTCGGAGCCCTCATCCTCCTCATCGTAGGTATCTATGCGCTTGTGGAAGCCGGCATGAGACTTTTCGGCGGATCTGCCGACGAAGTAAACGACGTGCGATTGCTGCTCTTCATGGGCATACTCGGCCTCGCGGCCAATATCGGATCAATCTTTATCCTCGCATCGCAAAGCGAAGACAACATGAACATGAAAGCGGCATTCCTTGAAGTCATGAATGACGCTTTAGGGTCCGTTGCCGTAATCGTATCGGCAAGCGTGCTCATCTGCACCGGCTGGGCCGGATTCGACGCTGTGGCAGGTGGCATCATCGCACTCATGATGATCCCGCGAGCCATCAAACTGTTGCGCAACGCGGTTCGCGTGCTTCTCGAAGAAACCCCCAACGGTCTTGATCTCGATGAAGTGCGTTCCCACTTGGAACAAGTGCCGCATGTTGTGGCGGTACACGACATCCACGCGAGCATCGTATCCACAGGCATGCCGATCTTCATGGCGCATGTTGTGGTCGAACAAGGACTCACCATGAAAGAAGCGGCGGAAATACTCGCACAACTACAAGATTGCCTGCGCGAACATTTCCCCGTATCCGTACCTCATACCACCTTCCAACTCGAACCGGAAGGATACAGTTCGACCAGCAAATCCGAAATGCATTCCTAAACATTCTTAAATGACCGGTGCGTTTACCGGAAAAGAATCGCGCCCACAAAGATGGAGTCTTTGTTTATGGCTTCATCTTTGTGGGCGCGATTTCAATGGCGTTGAATAGTCTAACGTCAGATTTTGCGGAGCACGGTGACCACCTTGCCCATGATCTCAGCATGCGTGCCATCGATAGGGGAGTAGGCGGGATTGTGCGGAATGAGCCAGACATGGCCATGATCCTTGCGGAACGTTTTCACCGTGGCTTCATCGTCGAGCAGCGCCGCCACAATATCTCCATTTTCCGCGGTGTTCTGCTCGCGTACCACCACAAAATCACCATCGCAGATAGCCGCGTCAATCATGGAGTCGCCATGTACTTCAAGCATAAACAGATTGCCGGTGCCAGTGAGACGTTCCGGCAGACGCATCACATCGTCCACATGCTGCTCGGCGGTGATGGGCACGCCTGCCGCGATGCGTCCCACCAAGGGGACATCGCGGGAAGCCATGATGGATCCGCTGGAATCAGATTGGCTCGGGAATGGGATGACCTGCGCTACTTTGCCGGGCGAAACCTCGTCATCGTCGAAACTCACGACTTCGATGGCTCTGCCCTTGTTCGCGTTCATGCGAATGAAGCCCTTGTCGTCAAGCACTTGCAACTGGTGTTTGACGGATGACGGACTTTTAAGCCCTGCGGCTTCGCCGATTTCGCGGAATGAGGGAGCGAACCCCTGCTCGACGAGATGTTTTTTAATGGCGCCAAGCACCTTGCGCTGACGGTCGGTCAGCGTGCTTTCATCCGGACGCTCGGCATCCTTTTTGGGCGTGAATGGGACGGTGCTCACGGTGGGCTCCTTTCAGGTCTTAGGCAAGCATAACGCGAAACGCCGAGAAAATCAAACATCTGTTCGAGGTGTGTCTGCAATTATCGAACATTTGTGCCATACTCAGAACATGCGTTCGATAGAACAGCTGTTCGAGAAGGAGTGGCGTGATGGATCGTGTGCCGAAGGCTCATGGCGTTGATTTCAAAGTCTGGGCGGATCGACTGGCCGTAATCATGATGCTGATGGTGCTCACATGGTGTTTGGCTGGATTGATGATGCCTGCACGCGCGCAGTCAGATCCCGGAGCGACGCCGGTGGTGGTATATACCGTCCAGCCGGGCGATACGTTGTGGGGGTACGCTGCGCGTATTACGCCTGATGGTGGCAATGTTGCGGATACTGTGGACGAGCTGGTACGACTGAATAATCTGGATTCAGTATCGCTTCGGGCCGGTCAAAGACTTATCGTTCCCGACGAGGTATGAACCCGCGCAAGATTGGCCTAGTTCAATGGTTCAGGCTATTCTTGACACCATGCATTGCCCTTTTTGTCAGAATCCAGATACCAAGGTGGTCGATACCCGCATCAGCGATGACGGCCATTCCATCCGCCGTAGGCGTGAATGCCCGAAATGCTCCAAGCGTTTCACCACGCTAGAGACCACTATGTTGTTGGTGGTGAAGCGTTCCGGCAACGCTGAGCAGTTCGATAGGAACAAGGTGATTTCTGGTGTTCGCAAGGCATGCCAGGGCCGTCCGATCAAGGAAGACGATTTGAAGGCTCTTGGCCAGCAGGTCGAAGAGGATCTTCGTGCCCGAGGACTGGCTCAAGTCAAATCCGACGAGGTCGGCAGGGCCATTTTGAAACCGTTGCGTGATCTTGATGAGGTCGCGTATATGCGATTCGCCAGTGTATACCAGAATTTTGAGAATCTTGAGGATTTCCAGAACGCGATCGACGAGCTGAAGGCCGATGCGCTGAAGTAGGTTCGAACGGTTGCGAACGCATATGATAATGCGTTTGTTTTGGCTGAAATGGACTTGGTAGCGCAAAACTGGGCGATTACGGCAAACGGCATTAGGGTTCATGCATTGTGGGGGTTCCAGCCAATAAGTGATTGGAACCCCCACAATGCATTCGTATCGTAGTGGCGTTTGCCGGATTGGGATCGTCAGCTGATCACACGCATACGGATCGTGCCTTCGATGGCTGCGAGTTCGTCCAAAGCCTTCTGGCTGGGGCGCTGGGCCACATCGGTGACCACATAGCCGATTTCGCCTTCGGTGCCCAGTGCCTGTGCCGCGATGTTGATATTCTCTTCTCCGAGCACACGGTTCACCTTGGCAAGTACGCCAGGCAAATTCGCGTGAAGATGCGCGATGCGGAAGTTCGAACGAATATCAGACAGTGTGATCTGCGGAAGATTCACGGACAACATGGTGGATCCCCTGAACCAATAATCCTCAAGACGCTGTGAGACGAACTGTCCGATGGACTTCTGGGCTTCAAGCGTAGACCCGCCAATATGCGGGGTCAGAATCATATTGTCTTCATCCGCAAGGCTCGTCAAAAACTCGTCGCCGCTCTTCTTCGGCTCGACAGGGAACACATCCACTGCGGCGCCCGAAATGTGGCCGGAGTCCAAATGCTTCTTCAGAGCGTCCAAATCAGCCACAAAACCGCGGGAAAGATTGATGAAGATCGAATCCTGCTTCATATGCGCGAACTGGTCCTCACCGAAGAAACCGGTATTGGACTTGCGGCCATCGACATGCAGTGTGACCACATCGGACTGTTCGAGCAGTTCGTTCAGCGTGGAGCAACGATGGGCATTGCCCATGGCAAGCTTCTCTTCAATGTCGTAGAACACCACGCGCATGCCAAGTGCCTCGGCGATGACGGAAAGCTGAGATCCGATATTGCCGTAGCCGATGATGCCGAGCGTCTTGCCTCGCACTTCATGAGAGCCGGAAGCAGACTTGTCCCACATACCGTGCTTCATATGATGGGTATGCGCAGGAATGCGGCGCATCAGGCAAATGATGTCGCCGATAACCAGTTCCACCACGGAGCGAGTGTTGGAATATGGGGCATTGAACACGGCGACGCCGTGCTTGCCCGCATAGTCGAGATCGACCTGATTGGTGCCGATGCAGAAGCAGCCGACGGCCGTGAGCGTCGGACGTGCGTCGATGACTTTGCTGGTCACGCTGGTTTTGGAGCGAATGCCCAGCAGATCAACGTCTTCCAAGGCGTCGATGAGTTCATCTTCGTTGAGGGCGCCCCTGAGGCACTCGACTTCGAAGCCGTGGTCACGCAGTGACTGTGCCGCGTCAGGATGAATATTTTCAAGTAACAATGCTTTAGGCATGGTTCCTACCTTATAGCTTGAGCAGTTTTTCGTCTGCATTTGTCCGGACTATAAGCAGACGTTGTGTCGGTCTGGTCATGGCGACGTATAAATCGGCTGCGGCCACAATGCGTGAGGGGGCATTCTCCTCGATGCTTCCCGGCTGCACCACCATCACTGCGTCGTATTCCAAGCCTTTCACCATTTGCGTGGAACAAACGGTGACCTGTTCATCCCAAGAGCTCTGCGCATCGAGACGGTCGAACTCCTTCGCCGTCAATGTTTCGCGAAGCTGTTCGTACACCCGCCTGCGCAACGGCTTGACCATATCGTCAGGTGCGATGATGGCCACGCGTCCGGTGCCATCGGAGGAGACGAATGCGCGGACCAGATCGACGGTCTGCTGTGCCACGGCATCGGCAATCAGACTGTCGTCGGCCAGAGTGAGGCGCTTGACCGAATCCGGCACGCCACGCACCGCATTGACGGTGGAGATGTACAATCCCTCCGTTGCCGCGAAATCACAGGCGAGCTGCGACACTTCCTTCGGATTGCGGTAATTAATCGTCAATTCGTTGAGTTGCCAATTGTGGGGTCCGAACAACGGATCCATCATACGCCGCCACGAACGGGTGCCGCCCAATGCGGAGGTTTGCGCAACATCGCCCACAATGGTGAACGAACGCGACGGGCAACGGCGGATGAGCATGCGCCAATCCATGGCGGTGAGTTCCTGAGCTTCATCGACAACGATATGCCCATATGTCCATTCACGGTCTGCGGCGGCGCGCTGCGCGGTGAGTTCCGCGTCCATCCCGTTGATATTGTCGACCAACATCTGCGAAGTGACGATGCCGGAGCCGATGCCAGCTTGAGCCAGCGTATCTTGCGCGAACTGCTCCTCCTCGGCGCGCTTGGCGTCCAACGCCTTTTGGCGGGCGACCGCTTTGGGGTCGGGGCCAAGCAGTTCCATGGCTTCATCCAGCAGCGGAATATCGCTGACGGTAAACGGCGACCCTTTGGGGCGAACCAATGCTTCGATATCGCGTTCCTCAAGCCATGGTGCGAAGCGACGAAGCTGCTGCGGCTTGCAGAACAGTTGGTCGATAAGCCATTCGCCGGTCATCGGCAACCATGCGAGATTCAACGTCTTGCGCAAGGTGTCATTCATGCGCAACTGCTGCATCACATCCGTCAACTCCGCCTGCTCCGGCTCGTAATCAAGCTTGTCCACATAACGGTTGCGCATGGCGATCAACATGCTATGCACGAAAGTTTCGCGTGCTTTGTTGTGCTGCTGTCGCGTGCGCTTGGCATCGGTGATGGCCTGTTCGATATCCGCGCGCACGATGGGCACTGCGAATCCGTTGATGCGGATCGACGGCAATGATGCGGGGACGCGTTCTCGTGCGGCAACGGCATTGGCGATGGCTTTGGACATACGACGTTCGCCCTTCAATTTCGCGGCGAACGGGTTGTCATGCGCCGTCGCGATCACGCCGGGGATCAGATCGGCGATGGTTCGGCTGACCACTCCGGTCTCGCCGAGGGAGGGGAGCACCTGATCGATGTAATGCAGGAAGGTTGAGCTCGGTCCGACCACGAGCACACCGGAGCGTTCGAGCATTCGCCGATGCGTGTAGAGCAGATATGCCGCACGGTGCAGCGCCACGGCGGTTTTGCCGGTACCCGGTCCACCCTGCACCACCACGGCCTGGTTGAGGTCGGCGCGAATAATGCGATCCTGCTCGGCTTGGATGGTTGCCACGATATCGGTCATCTTGCCGGTGCGCTTGGCGTTCAACGATGCGAGCAGCGCGCCTTCGCCGGTCAGAGTGCCGTCCGAAGACGCCTGCCCGACCTGGTCGGAGTGCACATCGAGCACCTCGTCTTCAACGCCGACCACTTCACGGAAGCTGAGTGTGATATGGCGGCGCATTACGATATCGCCATGATTGGAAGGCGTCGCTTCGTAGAACGGACGTGCCGCGTCGGCTCGCCAATCGGTGAGGATCGGCTCGTGGTTTTCGTTGGACAGTCCGATACGCCCGATGTATCTGTGCGCACCGTGGACATCGTCGAGTCTGCCGAACACCAGGCGATCTTCGACGGCACGCAGCTGGGTGAGGCGATCCTCGTACATGGTGGCGAAGGAATCGCGTTCGGTGCGTTGCGTGGGCGATCCGTGCGAGCCGGCAGCACGCACGGTGTCGAGACGGGCACGAGCTTGGGTCCGCAGATCATCCAAGCGGCCGTACGCGCGGCTGACGGCCTGTTGTTCTTCACGCAACTGGGCGGAATAACTCGACATCTGCAATCCCTTCCTCACAAAACTTAGGCACTCCAATGTACCCCGAGGCTTCTACGAAAACCGACGAGGGCGAGTGCGACATAGCGAAGCAAGGATGAATTTACGGTAGTTGATTTGATGCCATTCGTTCAATGTGGGGAAAATCAACCTCAGCATTTGCTGATTTTTTCCATTTATGTGGGGATTTATGGTGATGCGTGGGGTAAAGTGGGGAAAGAGTTTTGGGTCTAGGTGTTCCCGCGCATCATGTAAGGAGGTGTGGCGATGGTTCAAAGCGTTGAAACCGAGCCCTTCTCCGACGATGGTTCGACGCAAGCGAGCGGTGTGATGGCTGGACTGCCTCCGCTGCTGTTGGGAACATACACTCCAAAAATCGACGCCAAAGGACGTATGGCATTGCCTGCAAAATTTCGCAGCCAGCTGGGACCGGGCATGGTGATGGCCCGTGGTCAGGAGCGATGTGTCTATCTGTTGCCCCAATCGGAATTTCGCCGGATCGCATTGCAGATCCAGCGCACATCCATGGGAAACAAGGCTGCACGTGATTATTTGCGTGTGTTCCTTTCCGGCGCGGTTGATCAGGAGCCAGACAGGCAAGGACGTGTGCTCGTGCCGCAGATGTTGCGCGATTACGCGAATTTGGGAAGCGACATCGTGGTGATTGGCGTGGGGACCCGAGCGGAGATTTGGAACAAGCAGGCATGGGAGGAATATCTCGCCGAACAGGAGCAGGGATATTCCGATATTGCCGATGACGTATTACCGGCGGTGGAATTCTGATGACAGATGTAACGACCATACATCAGCCAGTGTTGCTGCGCGACTGCGTGGATCTGGTGGTCCCGGCGTTGGCGAGGCCAGGGTCGATTGCGGTGGATTGCACGCTTGGTTTGGCGGGGCATTCCACGGCTTTTCTCAAAGCGAGTCCGCAAGCGCGTCTGATCGGCATCGATCGAGACACGGAGGCGCTTTCGCTCGCCACGCAGCGAATGCGGATGGAAGGTCTTGCCGACCGCTTCATACCCGTGCACGCCGCATTCGACGATTTCGCGCAAGTGCTTGATGATCAGGGGATCGACCAGGTAAACGCCGTGTTCATGGATTTGGGATTGTCGAGTTTGCAGATTGACGAGACGGAGCGGGGATTCTCCTATTCTCACGATGCGCCTTTGGACATGCGTATGGACGTGACCCAGCCATTGACCGCCGAACAGATACTTGCTGAATATTCGTTCGCTGATCTGGTACGCATTTTCCGTACATATGGTGAGGAACGCTTCTCCAAGCAGATAGCCCGCGAAATCGTGCGTAGGCGTGAGATCGAACCATTGACCACATCGGGGCAGCTCAACCGATTGGTGGATGAGGTTGTGCCGCAAGCGCACCGTCCTGCGGGAAATCCCGCGAAACGTGTGTTCCAGGCATTACGTATTGAAGTCAACGGCGAGCTCGACAAATTGGCGGGGACGCTACCGCAGATCGCCAACCATCTTGCGGTGGGAGGACGTTTGGTGGTGGAGTCGTACCATTCGCTGGAAGACAAGACCGTCAAAACATTTATGAATCAAGGTCTGAAAGCTGACGTGCCCGCAGATATGCCGGTAATACCCCCGGATATGATGCCGTTCTTCAAAGAACTGACGCGAGGCGCCATCAAAGCGGCCGAGGAAGAAATCGCCATGAATCCAAGGTCGGCCTCTGTGCGACTGCGCGCAGTGGAACTGACCAGACCAATTCCTGAACGCTGGCGAAAACGATTCGACCAAGGCAATGATTACGCAAGCATGAAACGACAAGGAAGGAGGGGCTGAACGTGGCCGCACCAAGAACGATCGCATCAAACGCGGCTCCCGCAGGACGCCGGGACCAAACCGAAACCGCTGGCACCACTCGCCCTGAATTGCACGTCGTCAAAGGAACGCGGGCCGAAGGCAACAGCGTCAAGCGAGGATTCGAACATCTCATCACATGGACGCGCACCAGAAGCACTCCATTGTTGCATCTGGTTATCGCCGTGGTGTTCCTCGGCGGATGTCTTCTGGGATCCTTAACGCTGCGTACCCAAATGGTGCAGCATTCCTTCGAGGCGAACCAGATTGAGTCGAACATTACCCGCCTGACCCAAGACGTGGAAGATGACCAGGCCAAGCTTGACGAACTTGAAGCCTCGCTGCCGAGCAAGGCCGAGGAAATGGGCATGGTGCCCCAAAAAGGCGCTCTAACGATTGATCTGAACGGCTACCAGCCAAGCGGAGACGACGCTCAGTGAATCCTTTTCACCGCACTTACGCACGTTTCCACAAGAAACTGCTTACGAAAACCATGGCCATCGGCGTCATTCTGGCGTTGATGGGCACGGCTTGCCTTATTCAATTGGCCAACATCCAGTTGATCAATGGCAAAACCATGGCGCAGGCCGCGGCGCAAAGCCGCACGATTACCGTGACTTTGAAGGCACGGCGCGGCAAAATCATGGACACGAACGGCTCGATTCTCGCGCAAAGCGTGGAGCGCTACACCATCATCGGCAACCCCGAGGAAGCACAGGCCTTCACTCCCACAACCTGCACCAAACAGACCGGAGACAACTGCCATCAGGTCGATGGCAAGCCGGTAGGTGCTACCGGAGCTGCGGCGGTAGCTAGACTCCTCGCTCCGGTACTGGACATGGACGCCACCGAATTGGGTGCCATGCTTTCGGGAACAGGCCAATATGCGGTACTCAAAAAAGATGTGACGCCGGCCGTTAAGCGCAAGATCTCCAAACTCAATCTGGGCGGTATCGTCTACGCGGAACTCAGCAACGAGCGCATCTATTCCAACGGAACCCTGATGGGCGCACTGCTGGGAGGTGTCGACGGTGAAGGCAAAGGCGTAGCGGGCATCGAACAGATGAAAAACAAGACGTTGACAGGCGAAGACGGGTACCAAGTCTACCAACAAGGCAACAACGGCGTCGAAATCCCCGGAACCATGACCGAATCAAAAGACGCGGTCAACGGCTCCGATGTCACACTGACCATCGACCATGACGTGCAGTGGTACGTCGAAAAAGTGCTGAAGGAAAGCTGCACGAAATATAGTTCACCGTGGGGAGTCGCCGTGGTGCAGGACACACAAACAGGGGACATTCTCGCGCTCGCCGATAGCGACGAAATCGAAGCCGGCAGCGACCAGGCGAAAATGACGGTTTCCAGGGCCGTCAGCGAAACGTTTGAACCCGGTTCCATCGGCAAGGTTTTCACCATGTCAGGCATGATTCAGCTTGGATTGCACCAGGCATCGGATAAATTCACGGTGCCGGACCACATTACGACGAACGGGCAGACCTACAGCGATGCGACGACCCACGGCGATGAGCATTGGACGCTGGCAGGCATTCTCGAGCAATCGTCGAATGTCGGCATGATCATCGCCGCGGAGAAGATGTCTAACGAGCAGCGATATGAGTTCATCAGCAAATTCGGTATCGGACAAGACAATGGGCTTGGTCTTCCCGGAGAAGCGGATGGTCTGCTGTATTCGGCCGATCAATGGGATCTGCGAACCCAGAACACCGTGCTGTTCGGCCAGGCGTATACGACCAATGCGCTCCAGTTGACGAACGCGGTTGCCGTGATCGCCAACAAGGGCGTCAAAAAGCCGCAGCGCATCATCAAGGCGATCAGCGATGCCGAAGGGCATTCCGAAGAGCAGAAGCCTGAAGGCGAAGCGACGCGCGTGATTGACGAGCAGGTGGCCTCACAGGTGATGAATGCCATGGAATCCGTGTCCGACCACTATTCCCAGTTCATCAAAGTGGATGGTTACCGTGTCGCGGCAAAGTCCGGTACCGCGGAAGTTGCCGGTGCGGACGGACGTCTGTCGTCGATTATCAGCGATTATTCTGCGATTATTCCTGCGGATAATCCTCGTTTCGTCGTTACGGTGGTGTTGAAAGATCCGCAAGGCGTTTATGGTGGTCTGACGGCAGGCCCGGTCACTGCGGAGATTGGTGAATTCCTTATGCAGAAGTACGAAGTGCCGGCGTCAAGTCCGCGAACTGATGCTATTCCAGTGACTTGGTGAGTGTGTGAGCATGAAGAACGGAGGGGCGGAAAGATGAGCGCGGTCAGCGAATCCATGAATAGGCGAATGACGTTGGGTCTGCTTGCCAGCAGATATGGCTTTGACCTTGATCCCGCGTTCGCTACCGAAGTGACGGTCACGTCCATTGCCGACGACATCGATTCGGTGCGGCCGGGAGCGTTGTTCATGCCGTCCATGCAGGTGGATGAGCAACAGTTACGGCAGGTGCAAGCGCTTGGTGCGTATGGTGCGGTGGTGCCGCATGCGTTGCGAGGAAAAACGGATGGCGTTCAGATTCCTTTGATTTATGCCGAACCGACTGCGCAACAGTTGGGCAAGCTTGCCAGCGAGATGGCGGGCAGCCCATCCGATTCGCTGGCGGTGTTCGCCGTGGCTGGCAGCAATACGCAAACGGTGGAACAGGGTGTGAGGGATCTCGCGGATTTCCTGCACATGCTCGGCAATCCGGTCGGCGTGATTAGTGCCGGCAATTCGCAATCGTTGGAACGATTCCTTGATCTGAACTATCCATTGTCGATTCTTGACGTGCAGCGTACGATGGCTGTGTGCGCCGAAGACGGCGCCGCCGCTGTGATCCTTGCGCTCAGCGAGGAAACGTTGAATGACGATGCGTTGCAGTCGGTGAATGTTGATGTGCTTGGCTGCGACGACAAGGGTCTCAGCGAGGCTGAGATCGTCAAGTCGGTCGCACGGTTTGGATGCACTGTCGGCAAGCAGACCCACATCGCAGGTCGTACGCAGGAATCCGATGCGCTCGCAGCGCAAGCGACGGAGGCATACGGGCAGACGGACAGCAGCGCGTTGTCATTGTCCATCGCCATGGTGCTTGCGGCCGGCGTACGTAAAGCCAATATTAAAAGCGCATTGCGTGTATCTCGAGATCTGAACTAGTCTCGATCGGAACGGATGCGGACGTCGAATAGTGATAATCGTAAACAACGTGAACAATATGCAGTACATCAACACAGAGGAGAAATCAGAGTGAGCAGCCCGACCATGATGCCAATGAGCTTGGAGGAAATCGCCCAGGCGGTTCAGGGACGGCTGATTGCCGGCACCGCGGCGATTGATACGCCTGTGGCCACCAGCACATTCACTGATTCACGACAGATTGTTGAAGGATCGGTATTCGTGGCGATTGCCGGAGAACGCGTGGATGGCCACGATTATGTGTCGAAGGTAGGCGCTCAGGGCGCTGTTGCCGCAATAGTCGACCATGAGATCGACGGTGCCGGAGTGCCTCAGATCGTGGTGGAAGATACGGTGCTTGCCTTGGGCGCGTTGGCCAAGCACAATATCGAACGCCGGCGTGCGTTGGAAACGCCGTTTACGGTGATTGGCATCACCGGTTCCGTCGGAAAAACCACTACCAAGGATCTCATGAAGGCGTTGCTGGCGCACATAGGACCGACGATTGCGCCGGTCGGATCGTTCAACAATGAAATCGGACTGCCGTTGACTTCGCTCAAAGTACATGCGGAAACTCGCTTTCTGGTTGCGGAAATGGGTGCCAATCATGTTGGGGAAATCGCGAATTTGACGTCGCTGGTGCCGCCGGATATTGCGGTCGTGTTGAAAGTCGGCGTCGCGCATCTAGGGGAATTCGGCTCGCCGGAACGCATCGCACAAGCCAAATCGGAAATCATCCGTGGCCTTGTTCCAGGTGGTCTTTCCGTACTGAACGCGAATGACGAGCATGTGGCTGCGATGAGCGCCATCGCTCCGGGCGACGTGATGTGGTTCGGACTTCCGCAGAACAATGACGGCAAGCCGGCAATCAGCGCGCGACATGTGCATTGCGACGAATTGGACCATCCGAGCTTCATTTTGGACAATGGTGATGGCGAGCATGCCGAGGTCACTCTGGGCATTTGCGGTCAGCATAACGTTATGAATGCGTTGGCGGCTGCTTCGGTAGCGATGCATTTGGGTATGTCGATGGATGAGGTCGCGTCCGCGCTGTCTGACGTCACGGCCATCAGTCCTCATCGTATGGCTGTTTCCACGGTGCACAAGCCTGAAACATCGTTCACCTTGATCGACGATTCGTTTAATGCCAATCCCGATTCCATGAAGGCGGGGCTTGACGGATTGTTGCGTTGGAAGGCGGGTGCTGAGACCCAACCGTTCCGTATTGCGGTGTTGGGTGCCATGCTTGAGCTTGGTCCGGATGAAAAGGATTTGCATGCTGGCATCGGCCGGTATGCGGTGGAAGGCGACGTTGACGCGTTGCTGACGGTCGGCAGCGCATCCGATGCCTCTTTGGACGCTCTGGCCGGTGCCATGGCTGAAGGTGCATCCGCTGCGGGATGTGCTTCCCATATTGATTGGGTGCACGACATTGACGAGGCCGATCGTCTGGTGACGCAACTCGCCGTGGAACATCCGGGCGCTGTGGTGCTGCTTAAGGGCTCCCACGCTTCCGGCTTGAGCGCTTTGGCCGAACGTTGGCAGGCCCTGGCTGCACAATAGAACAAGAATATTTGGCAAGATTCGAATAATCGAATAAACGACGTTATCTGAAGAATGTCTGACTGAAACGGAGAACATCAGGTGATTTCGCTCATCATCGGAATTGTGGTGTCGCTGGTTGTGACGATCGTGGGCACCCCGCTGCTGATTCGTTTGGTGCACAAGCTGAATTATGGGCAATACATACGTCAGGATGGTCCGAAATCCCATCTAGTCAAGCGTGGCACGCCTACGTTGGGTGGCGTGGTCATCAATTTGGCGGTTGTGTTGGGCTGGGGCTCGTCGGCGCTGTACCGCTTCGTCACGCGGGGTGAGACTCCGTCGTGGTCTGCGGTGCTGGTGCTGTTTGCCATGTTGTCGATGGGATTGCTTGGTTTTATTGATGATTTCGCGAAGGTTCGTAAGAAGCAGAGCGAGGGATTGACGGTTAAGGGCAAGTTCATCGGTCAGTTCATTCTGGCTACCATATATGCGGTGCTGGCGTTGATTCTGCCTACGAATTCCGGTTTCCCCAGTGCCCAGGCCGGCATGAGCTTCATTGAGGAGCCGTTCTTCAGTTTCGAATTCGCGGGTAAGGTCGTGGCTATCGTGCTGTTCGTGATTTGGGTGAACTTCCTGATGACCGCGTGGACCAATGCCATCAATCTGACTGATGGTCTTGACGGTTTGGCAGCTGGCTCTTCGATGATTGCGTTCATGGGATATGCGGTGATCGCTTTTTGGGAGTTCTACCACCTTAAGGGGTCGGGGCATGAGGGCTTTACCTACGCGGTATCTGATCCACTTGATCTGACCATTATCGCGGCTTGCGCGGCGGTAGCATGCTTCGGGTTCCTGTGGTACAACTCCAATCCGGCTTCAATTTTCATGGGAGATACCGGTTCGTTGGCGCTTGGCGGCCTGTTCGCTGCCATGTCCATCGCCACGCATACGGAATTCCTCGCGATTATTCTCGGCGGCCTGTTCGTCATGGAAACGTTGAGCGATGTCATTCAGGTCGGCTATTTCAAGATGACGCATAAGCGTGTGTTCAAGATGGCTCCGATCCACCATCATTTCGAATTGAAGGGATGGCCCGAAGTCAAGGTTGTGATTCGCTTCTGGATGATTGAACTGCTGTTCGTGCTGGTCGCCTTGGTGCTTTTCTATGGCGATTGGGTTGCCCGTTCCGGCTTGTGACAGTCGATGCTCGGTCTGTTGCCGTTGCGAATGAACGCAATATGACTGTGATATTAAGGCGTATGAGGTTCTGACGATCGAAGGATGATGGATATGGATATGAGCGGTAAGACCGCGATTGTGGCGGGTCTTGGAGTTTCTGGCCAGAGCATGATGGAGGTGTTGGGTTCCCGCGCCGAAAAGGTGTTGGGCGTGGATGAGAAGAAGCCTGATGCCGATCTGCACTCTTTCGACCACATTGATTGGGATCATGTCGACCTGGTGATGACTTCTCCGGTATTCAATCCGAGGACCCCGTTCATTCTCGAAGCGCAACGTCGTGGCATTCCGGTGATGAGCGAGGTCGAGCTTGCCTGGCAGCTGCGGGTGGATTGCGATGCCACTGGGCATCCTGCGCAATGGATTGGCATCACCGGTACCAATGGCAAGACCTCCACTACGGAAATGACTTCGGAGATGTTGACGGCTTGCGGTTTGACCGCACCTGCTGTCGGCAATATCGGCAAAGCGGTGTCCCATGCCGCAGTCGATCCGGCAAATGATGTGCTGTGTGTTGAGCTCAGTTCTTTCCAATTGCATTTCACCGATTCTCTTGAGTTGGATTGCGCGGCGATCACCAATATCGCTGACGACCATCTTGATTGGCATGGCGGTATCGACAATTACGCGTCCGATAAAGCGAAGGTCTTCCACCATGCCAAGAAGGCGTTGGTGTACAACGCGGATGATGAGCGCGTGACCAAGCTGGCATTCGCAGCCGAAACCGCGGAAGGCTGCCGTAGGGTTGGATTCACATTGTCGGAACCGCAAGATGGCCAGATTGGCGTGAAGGACGGCTGGATCGTCGACATGTCCGGCATCGCGGGCGGTGAGGCGGGCAAGCCTGAACAGGTTGCCAAAGTTGCCGAGTTCACACATCTGACCGAGCCGGATGGCACGGTATATCCGCATTTGCTCGCCGACGCATTGACCGCATTGGCGTTGGTGTTGGGACTTGGCGCGGATAAGGAGAAGGCGATCGCATCCCTGAAGCAGTTCACTCCAGGTGGCCACCGTATCCAGACCGTCGCCACCGCCACTACGGCGGATGGGGGAGCCATTCGTTTCGTTGACGACTCCAAGGCGACCAACGCGCATGCGGCCAAGGCCTCGCTCAATAGTTTTGCCGATAAATCCGTGGTGTGGATTGCCGGAGGACTGGCCAAAGGCAGCAGTTTCGAGCAATTGGTGGCTGATCAGGCGCATACCATCAAAGCCGCGGTCATCATCGGCAGGGATCAGCAGCCGATGCTGGATGCGTTCAAGACGAGCGCTCCCAACATTCCTCTGACCATCATCGATCCGGCGGATAATGGGGTCATTATGGAACGGGCGGTTGATGCCGCGGGCGAGTATGTCCAATCCGGTGATGTGGTGCTGATGGCGCCTGCATGTGCGTCGATGGATCAGTTCAAGTCGTATGCCGATCGTGGAAACCAGTTCGCACAGCAGGCTCAGCGTTGGGTGAACGAGCATGGAAAAGCCTAAAACCAGGCAGGTTGATAGTAGTCGTCAGAAAAAGAAGGCCGCCGTCGGAAAGCAGGTCGACGATTTTCATGGTTATGTCGGTCTGCGAAGCCTGCTTAATCCGATTTGGTGTTTTCATGGGTTCAGAACCGCGGTGATCATTCTCACCATTTTCGGTGTGATCATGGTGTTTTCCAGCTCTTCGGTAAACATGATTGCCAACGGACAGTCTCCGTGGTCCCAAGCACTGAAACAGGGGGGATTCTGCGTTCTTGGACTTATCGTGGGTGTTGCCTGCATGATGATTCCGGCGGAGCTCATCAGGAAATTCAGTTTCGTCTTCCTGATTATCGCTTTGCTTTTGCAGTCGCTGACGTTTACCCCCTTGGGCATCGATGTCCAAGGCAACAAAGGTTGGATCGGCCTTTTTGGATTTACCTTCCAGCCCGCCGAAGTCGTTAAGCTTGCGTTGTGCATATGGCTGCCGCGGGAACTGATCTACGCGCAGAAGCAGATAAACAAAGTCGGACCATATAAGGCATATCTCAAGTTGATTGCGTGGCTTGGTCTTGCATTGCTGTTGGTTGTGAGTGGCAAGGATCTTGGCACGGCCATGATTCTGTTCGCGATCGCAGGTGCCGCGTTGCTGTTGGGAGATTTTCCTGGCAAATGGTTGGCTATCGTGGCATGCGGCGGTGCGGTTTTGGTTGGCGGACTCGTTATCACTAGTCCGAACCGACTCAGCCGTATCATGGCCACATACCAAACTTGCTCCGCATCCGACATGCAGGGGGTCTGCTATCAGGCGGTGCATGGCAAATACGCCATGGCCTCCGGAGGTTTGCTTGGAGTGGGCATCGGCAATTCCGGAGAAAAATGGGGATATCTGCCGGAAGCGCACAACGATTTCATTTTCGCCATCATCGGTGAGGAAACGGGCTTTGTAGGCGCCTCTCTCGTCATTCTGCTGTTCTTGGTGCTTGGATGGTGCATGCTCGTGGTGGCTTTGCAATCGCAGGACAGGTACATCACTTTGGTATTGGCCAGCATTACCGTGTGGATCGTCGGCCAGGCATTCGTGAACATCGGCGTTGTGGTGGGATTGTTTCCGGTGATGGGTGTGCCATTGCCGTTTGTGTCCGCGGGCGGTTCGTCGTTGATTCTGTGTTTGGGCGCTGCAGGCGTAACCATCAGCATGATGAAGCAGCAGCCGCAGATCCAAGCGGAGATGCAGCGGGTCTGAGTGTCGGCTGCGACCGCAGCATACGCTACCGCGTATTGCGGTGTGCAAACGTAGATGAAATGTGAGCATCCGCGTGTGCGACGGTATGGCGCGCGGCGTACTGGGGTGCCGTGGGCTAAGCTCGTACACTATGAGCAATCAGAAGCATATCGTTCTTGCCGGCGGTGGTACGGCAGGTCATGTCAATCCTCTGCTCGCCGTGGCGCATGTGATTCGCGAGCTTGAACCAGACGCCGATATCGCAGTGGTGGGCACTGTCGTCGGCTTGGAACACGATTTGGTTCCCCAGGCCGGTTTCGAACTGGAAACCATTGAGAAGGTTCCTTTCCCACGCAGGCCCAATATGGCGGCGCTGAAGTTTCCCGCGCAGTGGAAGGCCGAAACGGCCAAAGTCCGTGACATTCTCACCCGTCATGAGGCGCAGGTGGTTGTCGGCTTCGGCGGATACACGTCCGCTCCCGTATATGCGGCAGCGCACAAGATGGGCATTCCGATCGCGATGCATGAGCAGAATGCCCGTGCCGGAATGGCCAACAAATTGGGAGCTCGCTGGGCGTCCATGATTGGCACCGCCTATGCGCAAACCGGCTTGAAGCCACGCAAGGGTGTTGAAGCCGAGCGTGTGGGATTGCCATTGCGTGCCGAAATCGCAGCGATAGCCCATGGCATGGAACATGACCGCATTGCCACAAGACAATCGGCCGCAGCGCAACTCGGTGTCGATCCGAACCGTCCACTGGTGGTGGTGACTGGAGGGTCGCTGGGCGCGGTGAACGTGAACCGTGCGGTGGCGGCTTCCGCTAGGGAGCTGCTGGAACACGCCCAGGTGATTCATCTGACTGGGAAAGGCAAAGATGATGAAGTGCGTTCATTGGTGTCGGTGAGCGCCGGTGAACAGGTGCTTGGCGAGCTTGGCCCGGACCATGGCAATGATGGCGATTATCGTGTTGCGCCGTATTTGGAACGTATTGATCTCGCATTCGCTTGCGCCGACCTGATTATCTGTCGCTCTGGGGCCGGCACCGTATCGGAATTGACGGCTTTGGGACTCCCCGCGATTTATGTTCCGCTGCCAATCGGCAACGGCGAGCAGCGATTCAACGCCCAGCCTGTCGTCGATGCGGAAGGCGGTCTGATGGTGGCTGATCGCGAATTCACCGCCGAATGGGTCAAACAGCATGTGCCGAAGCTGCTTGCCGATTCGGATCTGCTTGCCAAGTATGGCGACAACGCCTGGCAATACGGTATTCGAGATGCCGCCGAAGTCATGGCCAAGCGCGTGCTTTCCATGATTGACGAAAAGTAGGCTGCGGCGACGGCAGGTGCGTTCGTCGCATTCCAAAATCCCACCCATGATCGGCCATATGCGAGACCATGGGTGAGACCATAATGGAACAAGCTAAAAAAACATGCAAGAGGAGCAGTCGTGTCTGACAACCAGCGTGAAGCCGGTACCATCGTTCTTGATCCAACCCATGCGTCGTTCAGTCCGCAGGAAGGCGTGAATGATTTGGGGGCAACCCATTTCATCGGCATTGGAGGCGCGGGCATGAGCGTGCTCGCTGAAATGCTGCACGAACAGGGCGTTGAAGTGGACGGTTCAGATCGTGAACCCAGCGCCAAAACCGATCGTCTGCAGGGAATCGGCATTACCGTCGAATTCGGGCAGCGCGCAGAAAACGTCGAAGGCAAACATACCGTCGTATTCTCCAGCGCCATCAAATCCGACAATCCGGAAATCGTCGCAGCATACGAAGCAGGCGAACGCATCGTGCACCGCAGCGACATTCTCGCATTGCTGATGAACGCAAAACGTGCGGTGACGGTCGCAGGAGCTCATGGCAAAACCACGACCAGTTCCATGCTGGCCCATATCCTCACCCATGCCGGTGAGGGAAATCTGGCCGATCCAAGCTATGCCATCGGCGGATCCATCCAAGGCAAGGATGGTGTGACGATTGACGGAGGCCATGCTGGTAAGGGCGACGTTCTTGTGGCGGAAGCGGACGAATCCGATGGCAGCTTTGCCAAGTATCATCCGGAAATCGCCATTGTCACCAACTCCGAAGCCGATCATCTCGACCATTACGGCACGCAGGAAAACTATCGTGCGGCTTTTGTCAATCATGTTCAGCATGCCGAAAAATCGGTGGTGATGTGCGGCGATGATGAAGGCAATCTTGCGGTATTGCGTGCTCTCGATCCGCAGACGGCCAAGCGTACGGTCGTGTATGCGACGCAGGATACGGTTTCGTTGGGTGATTTGAACGGTGCCGCGTTCGTGCATATCGAATCGGAAAGCGAAAGCGCGCAAAGCGGTGCCGAACATTTCACCTTACACATGCCCGCGGGATTGTTGGGCGAACATGAGCGTATGGTTCCGGTGACGCTTACCGTTCCAGGCATTCACAACGCGCGCAATGCCTCCGCTGCGATTATTGCGGCCGCGTTGTTGGGCGTCGATGTCGAGAACGCTGCCCAAGCCGCCACGTCGTTCCTTGGAGCTGCCCGTCGTTTCCAAGTGCGTGGTATGGTCGGCCAAGTGACTGTCGTTGATGATTACGCGCATCATCCTACGGAGATTTCGGCATTGCTGGATGCGGCGCGCCGCAGGTACCCGCAGTCGGTGATTCGCGTGATCTTCCAGCCGCACCTGTTCTCCCGGACCATGTTCTTTGCGAGTGAATTCGCTGAAGCATTGGCCAAGGCGGATGATGTGATCGTCACCGGCATTTTCCCCGCACGTGAAAAGCAGGAGGACTATCCGACGATTAGCTCCGCCACCATTGTGGACGAGGCGCTTAAGCTTGACCACACGCCTGCCGAGGATTGGATTCGCGGAGTGGAGGATATGCATACCGCGGCACAGATGATGACGATGCGTGCTCATCATGGCGATGTCATCTTCACTGTTGGCGCAGGCGACATCACACAGATGGACGAGGTGATGCTGCACTCCCTTCAGGCTCATCGTTGGGATTGTGAGGGCTGATGACGCGAAGGGTCATCAGTTCAGGTACGGGTTCGGATGGTTCCGCAACGACGCCTGAAAATCAGACGTCGCATGGTAGAACCATCCAAAGCCGGAAACACAGCGATGCCGGAAAGCAGGTTCAGCCGAAAGGCCGTTCCGTCGCTGGTGGAGCGGGACGCGCGTCTTCTTCCGGGAAGAAGACGCAGGAAAATACGGTTGAGAGTGGCAACAAAGGCAGCGTGAGTCGTTCGAGATCAGGCGATTTCGTGGACGCGCGCAATCTTGCCGGCGAGGATTTCGTTTCGAAGACATTGGAGGAAACCACAGGCACGTTGGGCGTGGTAACGCGCCCGAAGGTGGTTGATTTCAGTGCGCGTCTGAAAGAACGACGCAAGGCGAACGCGCGTGTCGTCGCCATGCGCGCGTGCGTTTCCGCTGCTGTCATTGTTGTTGCAGGCGCGTTGGTATGGCTGTTTTTCTTCTCATCGGTATTCCGTCTCGAGTCCGGCAATATTAGCGTTGTCGGCGCCAACGAATGGGTGAGTGAGTCTCAGGTGTTGGATATTGCGGGCCAGCAAGCAGGAAAATCGATTCTTCTCGTGTCGAACAATGACGTGGAAAAGAAAATCAAGGAGATTCCGGGAGTCACTTCCGCGCAATCCAAGAAAAAACTGCCCGACTCCCTTGAAGTGACCATCAAGGCGCAAAAGCCTGCTGCGATGCTCAAGACAGGCGAGGACAGCATGACCGCGGTCGACAGCAAGGGGCGTATATTGAATTCCGTCAGCGGAGCTTCCGTGGAAGGAATTCCCGTCATTGAAGTGAAGGATGTCGAAACAAGTCTGAGCAATCGTTCCATCAAGGAGGCGTTGAAGATCCTCAGCTCATTGCCGGAATCGATGCGCAACTCCATCACCAAGGTGACTGCCGAAACCCAGGATTCCATCACCACGGAAATCAATGGGGGAGACCGTGTGATCGTATGGGGCGATTCATCCGGTCTCAAGTTGAAGAAAGCTGTCGTCGATAAAATCATCAATGATCCGAATGTGATCGGAGACAAGCATAACGTCGACGTGTCTGCGCCGTTGCGTCCAATCATCAAATAGTCGCGTTGGTATACGAAGAACCCCGGTTGCCTTGCGGTACCTGGGTTCTTCGCGAATAGGAGGAGAGAAGGAGAAGTTCGATTATTGGAGGCCGTCAGGCGTTCGGATTGGCCTTCAACGCAGGAGCGACGGAGACCGCGGGATCGAGACGCGGAATCAGCGTGCACTGCGTGGCATGGTACAGGTCGGGCTTGCCCGGCCAGACGGTACCGATGACCTCGTTGTCTTTGTTCAGCTGGTGGAACCAAGAACCGTTCTTATGGTCGATCAGGTATTCGTCAATGTACTTCCAGAAGGTCGCATACCAATCCTTGTACACCTGCTTGCCGGTGACGGTGGCCAGTGTGGCCGAGGTGTTCACGGATTCGGCAAGCGTCCAGTGCATGCGGTCGGTGACAACGGGCTTGCCGTTCCAATCGGTGGTGTAAGCCAAACCGATGGTGCCTTCGGCGTTCCAGGCGTCGGCAAGTGCCTGAGCGAACAGGTTCTCGGCGGCTTCGATAAGCTGCTGCTTGCCTTCTTCGGAACGCTGCTTGGAGCTCAACGCATACTGGGTGATGAGACGTGCCCACTCGATGCCATGGCCCGGAGTGGCGCCGTACGGCTTGAACTGGTCATCCGGCTTGTCATGGTTGCATTCGAGATCCGGCTGCCAATCGGCGGTGAAATGCTCAGGAATACGCCAGTTATTGTTGGCTGCCCATCCGACCACATGATCGATGATACGACCAGCGCGCTCGCGGTATTCCTCGTTTCCGGCCACATCGGCAACGGCAAGGAATGCTTCGGTGGTGTGCATATTGGCATTGATGCCGCGATAGGAGTCAAGCTCGGTGAATTCCGTGTTCCAAGTATCGACGGCCAGACCGATCTCGTCATCCCAGAAATGCTTGTCGTAGGTTGCCAGAGCCTCTTCGAGCAGCTCGTCCGCGTCCGGGCGGCCGATAAGCTTGGCGGAAGTGGCGGCAAGAATCACGAAAGCGTGGGCGTAGCAGACCTTGCCTGCTTCATGGGTGGAGCCGTCTGCGGAAATGGACGGATACCATCCGCCGTTTTCATCGTCATGCAGCGGACCGCGCAGGCCGGCGATGGCCTTGTCAACCAGTTCTGCGGCGCCCGGCTCGCCGTGCAGGAACCCCAAGGAATACACGTGCGCCATGCGGCAGGTGATCCACGTGTGGATGTTTTGGGTCAGATCCGGATTGCCGGTATCGTCCAGCCAGTAGGAGCCACCCTGCGGGGCGGGGAAATTGTGTCCGAAATGCAGGAGCTCGTTGGTTTCCGCCTCGAGCAGGGCGTGGTTTTCTTCGGAGCCGAACACGTAGGCTTCGGGAGAGTAAGTGCAGGTCATCGATCAAGTCCTTCCTTGACGTCGTCTGCTGTGACGTGATAACTAGGTTGATGTATTAACTATGTTAACCACTTAAGCGGTTAATGCAAATCGACACACGGAATTTGATGGTGGGATTCTGATGATTTGTGATGGGGGAGAGCTGGATTTTTCGTATGTTGATTTGACGAGGTTGTCTTGTGAAGAGGAGTACCTAAAAACGTACCTTGCATGCTGTTTAGGGTGGTAGACAGATGGAACTTGGAAGAGATTAAGCAAGCCGGAGGAGGGATTTTTGCCCACATTTTTTTAGAACATCCGGCACATCGGGGGTAATTTGGAGTAAACCCAGGAATCTTCGAAAACCGTTGGAAATACAAGAAAAGCCGCCATTTCTGGCGGCTTTCAACTCGTGGAGATGCGGGGAATTGAACCCCGGTCCGATAACCGAACCCTCAGTCTTCTACGTGCGTAGTCTGCTGGCCGTGCGGCGGTTTTTCTGCTCCCATCGATATCGCAGACAACTGATGGCGGGCATATCTACAGTAAAAGTCCCTTGCCGGCCCTGTGGCTCAGTCGACAAAGCAAGTCTTCTAAACGACGCTCAGCATCCTTCCAAAGACGAGAAGGAGTGAACGGAGCGGCTGCTCACTGGTTAATCCTGGCGCGAAGCTCAGGCAGCGAGAGCGAACTCAGTGCGGTTAGATTTAGCACTTATTCTTTTGTAGGGGGCATCCACGAGCGGACCCTACGTTCTCGGCACGCTTCCCTGCGACGAACAGGTCACCGTCGAAACCGATCATCCCCAATCTTGAATTATCAAGCACCCGGTGCAAGACCGGACTTTTCAAGATATCATGGAATGTCAATAAGTGCAAATCATCTACCGTAATTCTTGCGCTGTGAGCGAAGCCAAAGCTTAAACTGATAGCCACTCACAGCTTGACGTGAATACCGAAATAATCCATGACCAATTCACAGAACATCATATTGGCCCAGCTGAACCACGGACGGGTATAGGAGTTCGGGTCGTTCGCGTCAAAGCTTTCATGCATGAGATGCGTGCCGGCGTCGGCGGCGACAAGTTGATCAAGAATACGTTCTTTTTCGGCTTTGTCGTGGCTTGTCAATCCTTGCATGGCCATGGCGATCGGCCAAACATAACCTTCTGGCGTATGCGGAGAACCGATGGCATGTGCATAGTCACCCTCGAAATAGTAAGGATTCTCCTGACTCAGTAAAGTATTGCGCGTTTCGAGATACAGCGGATCGTCCGCTTCGCAGAATCCGAGATAAGGTGCCGACATAAGATTCGGCGCATTGCTGTCATCCATAAGCAACGCGTTGCCGAGACCGTCCACTTCGTATGCGTAGATAGCGTTTCCGGCCGCATTGCGGATGGTTGCGTGATGGGCAAGACCATCATCGATGGAATGCTGCAGCGCCGCGGCACGACCGGCGATTTCACGATCGTCAAGCACGTCGATGAAAATCCTTTGCACATATCCCATGACCACGCTGGCGAACATGTTGGACGGCACGAGATATGGGTAGACGCAGGCGTCGTCGCTGGGGCGGAATCCGGACCATGTCATGCCGGTGACGGCAAAAGGTCCTCCGGTACCATGGTTGGGCACGCTGTCGCGCGGATCGTCGTTCGGACGGAAGAAGCGGTAATGCGAATTCGAATGGTCAAGCTCGGTTTCGAACACGTCAAGGATTCGACGGATGCCGCTTACAAACGCATCATCGAAATGGCTGGTGGTTCCTGTATTGCGATACAACAGCCACGCCAGCTGAATGGGGTAGCACAGGGAGTCCACCTCGTATTTGCGTTCCCACAACCATGGTCCGAACGAATCGGTCTGATCGTTCGGATCCCAGGTAGCGCCGCTGGGTGTTTCGTTGAACGCGTTTGCGTATGGATCGATATTGATGAACCTGAATTGCTGCCGAACAAGCCCGGTAATAAGCGCGGTGAGCTCGGGATCATCTACGGCTACGGCGAGATATGGTCGGAATTGCGCTGAGGAGTCGCGCAGCCACATGGCAGGTATGTCTCCCGTCAGCAGAAACGTCGTGCCGTCATCATGCCGTCTCACGGTGGTGGTGAGTGTATTGGCGAATCCTGCGTTGAAGTTTTCGGCCCATCTTGCGTGTTCGCCGCCACACAAGTCGGTGATATGCCGCATGAAATCGGAAACTGACTGCGGAATATCGGATTGTGAAGCGGCGTTTGTGGTGTTGCTGGTGTCGTTCATGGCATCATTCTTCGTTGAGGTGCGTATATCGTGACAATCGTGATTGCACCAATTGCGGATTGAATATGGGTATGAAAAACGAGGCCATGATGGCAGACATGGCCTCGTTGATGATGATGAAAGGAAAATCTGGGCTTACTTGCCGGCTTCGGCGAGATAATCCGGAACGCCTTCCACAGGGTAGGTTGGCCAGCCGCCTTCCTTGGTGCACACGTAGGCGGCGGTGTTCACAGCCGCACGATGCGCTTCCTTGAGCGGTGCGCCGCTCAGCAGCTTGCCGGTGAAGGAACCGGAGAAGGAGTCGCCTGCACCAACGGTATCGGCAACCTCGACGTGAGGGGTCAGCAGCGTGGAAACCTCGCCATTCTTGGCGGTGATGGTGCTGAACGTGGCGCCGCCGGTCAGAATGGTGTACTCAAGGTCGAAGCGGTCGATGAACCACTTGCATGCCTCTTCGTCGTTGCACTCAGGAATGGAGAACATGTCGCGCATCATGATCAGCTCTTCGTCGTTGATCTTGAAGATGTTCGCATAGCCGAGCAGTTCTTCGATGAGTTCGTTGGAGTAGAAGTTCGCACGCAGGTTGATGTCGAAGAACTTCAGAGCGCCTTCCTTGGTGTGCTTGAGCAGTTCGACGATGGTGTCGTGGGATTCGGGGGAGCGCAGACCCAAGGTGCCGAAGCAGACGGCGTCGGCCTTGGACACGGCTTCGACGAGCTCGTCGGTGAGCTTGATGTGGTCCCAAGCCACGTTTTCGACGATGGTGTATTCCGGAATGCCGTTGGTCAGGGCCACGTCAACCGTGCCGGTCGGGTATTCGTTGGTCTGCACCAGCGTGTTGATGCCGGCCTTGTGAGCGTCGGAGAGCAGTTCGGTACCCAGCTCGTCGTTGCCGACGGCGCTGATGGCGAAGCTTTCCGCGCCGTTCTGGGACGCATGGTATGCGAAATTGACGGGTGCGCCGCCGGCACGCTTGCCGGTGGGGAGCATATCCCACAGGATTTCGCCGAGAGAAATGACGATTGGCTTGGACATGGTGTTCCTTTCTTTGGTTGTGGCGTGCTATGCGACGTCAAAGAACATCGAAGGATGTTCCAGAAAATTGGTGATGGCCACGGCCGCGGCACCGCTGACGGTGGCGTCCGTTGGGAGGTTGGACAAGGTGATTTTGGTATCGTGCCCGACTTCGGGGATGGTACGTTCCCGAACGACTTTTTTGACCTCGTCAAGCAAGGGCTGTCCGGCTTGGGAGATGATGTCGCCGAGTACGATATGCGTCGGATTGAAGGCGTTGATGATATTGACCGCGCCATATCCGATATATCGAGCGACCTCGGAAGTCAGATCCATGGCCGCTTTGTCTCCTGCCGCAGCTTTGGCGAACAGCGCGGTGCATGCCTGCGCGTGCGTCATTGCCTCGCATCCGGGCACAATGCTCGGCTGTTCGTTGAGCCGTTCGTGGATTGCGTTGGCTGAGCAGTAACGTTCCAGGCACCCGATATTGCCGCAGTCGCAAGGCTTGCCGTTGACGTCAACGGAGATGTGTCCGATTTCGGTGGCCGTGCCGTGCGCGCCGTAATAGATCGAACCATTGTCGATGATGCCGAGGCCGATGCCCTCGCCAAGCAGATAGTAGGCGAGCGATCCCTCGGACAGTTCCGGGTTGAACAGGAACTGCGCCAAGGCGCCTGCGCGTGCGTCCTGTTCAACGAATACGGGTACGTTGAACGCTTCGCTGAACTCCTTGATGAAGTTGACCTGCCGCCAACCCTGCATGGATGAGACGAGCGCGGTGCGACCTTCCTCCACCAGATACGGACCAGGAACGGCCATGCCGACGGCTACGATGCTCGAATCGTCCGCAATGAGCTGTCGTACGGTGGCCCGGATCTGTTCTACCGTTTCGGGAATATGCTCCTCGTCAACGGTGGGCAGGTCGGTGAGGGAAATACGATTGCATTTCAGGTCGAACACTGCGATCTGCACCAGACTTCGTGCGAATTTCACGCCGACGACATGGTATTTCGCGCAATTGAGATTCAGTCCGATGGAACGACGATTCTTATCGCCTTCCATGTCTCCGGTTTCTTCGATAACGTCTCGGAACAGTAGTTTTGCGGTAATTTTCGTAATGGCCGCGGGTGTGAGTTCGATGGCTTTGGCGATTTGCGCACGTGAGCTGATGCCGTTGTGGTAGAGGTATTGCAGAATTCTGGAACGATTGTTTTCTGAAATCGATGATTGCTGAGCGCTGTAACTACTCATGACACCTCCTTGCGCCAGTGCACGGACCCTTCGTTGAACTAGTTGATATATTAACGCCGTTAATTAGTTGATGCAAGTTCCGTCTTTCGGCGTGTCACGAGGACCGTCGATTCTCAATATGGGATTCGCTGTCTCATTATTTGACACACTCTTTTCGGAAAAAATTAACTGCAAAACCGTTGTGATTGCTGAGTTTTCGTTGGATCGAGAAAGGATGATGTCGCAAAATGAGCTTCCGTGAAATGTTTCGCTAACAAAGTGTGCCCTACCCTTATGGCACGTCGTTTTGGAGTACCAATTACGACAGCAGGAAGAGAAAGGATTCCATAGTGAATCACAAGAAGATTATGGCTGCGGCTGTTTCGATTGCCGCACTGGCCTCGCTCGCGGCATGCGGCGGCGTAAAGGATAGCGGTTCCGCATCGGGGGATGCGGATGTCATTACCGTCGGCACCACGGACAAGGTTACTAGCGTTGACCCTGCCGGCTCCTATGACAACGGTTCCTATGCCGTTCAAATCAACGTGTTCCCGTTCCTGTATGCGCAGGACTACAACACCTCTGAACTGTCTCCGGACATCGCTGCGGATGACGGTACCTGGAGTGACGACGGCACTGAGTTCACCGTTAAGATCAAGTCTGGCCTGAAGTTCGCCAATGGTCACGACCTGACTTCGTCCGATGTCAAGTTCTCCTTCGACCGTGTCAACACGATCAACGATGAGAATGGTCCGAGTTCGTTGCTGGCCAACATCGAATCCATCGATACGCCAGATGACACCACTGTGGTGTTCCATTCCAAAGTCAAGAACGATGTGACCCTCAAGCAGGTGCTTTCCAGCCCGGCCGGTCCGATTGTCGACGAAGAGGTCTTCTCCGCCGACAAGCTCACTGATGCTGACACCATCATCAAGGAGAAGGCTTTCGCCGGTCCGTACATTCTGACCTCCTACAAGGCCAATGAGGTTGCAGGCTACTCCAAGAACGACTCTTATCAGGGTCTGACCCCGGCCAAGAACAGCACTGTTCAGGTCAAGTACTTTGCCGATTCTTCCAACCTGAAGATGGCCGTGCAGCAGGGACAGGTCGACGTGGCCTACCGTTCTCTGACTCCGACCGACATCGATGATCTGTCCAAGGACTCCAAGGTCAAGGTCGTCAAGGGTCCGGGCGGTGAGGAACGCTTCCTGGTCTTCAACTTCAACATCCAGCCGTACGGCATCAAGTCCGACGAACCGAATGCCGACAAGGCCAAGGCTGTGCGTCAGGCCGTTGCTAACCTCATCGACCGAGAGGAGTTGGCGACCAAGGTCTATAAGGACACGTACACCCCGATGTACTCCTACATTCCGGACGGTTTAGTTGGTCACGAAGACACCTTCAAGACCGCGTATGGTGACGGCAACGGCAAGCCGAGCGCCGACAAGGCCAAGAAGGTTCTTGAGGACGCAGGCGTTTCCACTCCGGTTGAGCTCAAGCTGCAGTACAATCCGGACCACTATGGATCCTCTTCCGCCGACGAGTATGCGGCTCTCAAGGCTCAGCTCGAGGAGGGTGGTCTGTTCAAGGTCGACCTGCAGTCCACCGAATGGACCCAGTACAACAAAGACCGTGTTGTTACCGAGGACTCTGATGGATCCTACCCGGTCTACCAGCTCGGCTGGTTCCCGGATTACTCCGACCCGGATAACTATCTGTCTCCGTTCTTCCGTGACGGCAACTTCGTGAACAACGCTTACTCCAACTCCGAAATCAACGATTTGATTATGGAGCAGGCTGGTGAAACCGACGAAAGCGCCCGTGAGGATCTGCTCAAGAAGATTCAGACCCTTGAAACCGAAGACCTGTCCACCATCCCGCTGCTGCAGGGTGCGCAGGTTGCAGTTACCGGCGCCAACGTGAAGGGTGTTGTGCTCGACGCTTCCTTCCGTTTCCGTTTCGCATCTGTCACCAAGGCGTGATGTGTGCGGATGTGCGGCATGACCTGCCGCAGCCTGCATAGAAAACCACTGGGGATCCCCGGTCTATGGCCGGAGGTCCCCATTTCCCGAATTATCTGCCTGAAACGGCGCAGTGATTCGATATTGTTGTAAATCAAAGCCGTACAGGCTTCTTATCAAGGAGCATCGCGTGTCAGACACAGCAGCTCCGGCCGTCTCTCAGGAGGCGAAGCCGAAACAAGCCAAAAAGAATCATTTGTCAGGCGGATTTTTCCGTTTCGTCCTGACTCGATTCCTGCTCATTATTCCAACCGTTTTCATTCTCGTCACCGTCGTGTTTTTCGTGATGCGAGCTACAGGCGATCCTATTTCTGCGGCATTGGGTGGTCGTCTTACCCCTGACGAGTTGCAAAAGCGTGTTCATGAGGCCGGCTACGACCGTCCTCTTATTGTGCAATATATCGATTACCTTGGGGGTTTGCTCCATGGGGATCTCGGCACTACGTTGACTGATAATCAGCCGGTTATCAGCATTCTTGTTCATTACGGATCAGCGACTTTCGAGTTGGCGCTCCTATCGCTCATTGTTGCTTTGATCGTAGGTATCGGCTTAGGTCGTGTAGCTGCGTGCAGACGCGATCACGCTGCCGATGCAGGCATTCGAACCTTTGCCATTCTGTGCTACGCCACCCCCGTGTTCTTCTTGGGATTGGTCCTGAAACTCATTTTCGCCATCTGGCTGAATGTGTTGCCGGCATCCGGTCGATGCTCGTTGTCTTCGGAAATGCAGTTCACCCGGCTCGTCTCTCCGACAGGCTTCTACATTATCGATGCACTGCAGCTGGGTGATATGAGCGTGCTGGCCGACGTGTTGCGTCACGCCGTGCTTCCTGCGCTGGCGTTGGGATTGCTCACCGCAGGCGTGTTTATTCGTTTGGTGCGCACCAATGTGATTTCCACCTACAATTCCGGCTATGTCGAGGCTGCGCGTTCGCGTGGCGTCGCCGAAAAACGTCTGCTCAGCAAGCACGCATGGAGGCCGGCGCTTATTCCAATCATCACCGTTATGGGCATGCAGATCGCATTGATGCTCGCCGGCGCGGTGCTTACCGAAACCACCTTCGAATGGAAGGGACTCGGATTCATGTTGTCCCAATATCTGAAAGCGCGTGACTTCGTAGCTGTGCAGGGCATTGTGATTCTGATCGCCATCATCGTGGCCGTCGTCAACTTCATCGTTGACGTTATCGCTGCGTTGGTGGATCCGAGAGTGAGGTACTGACATGACTGCATCAGCAAATAACGTCACCGTCCCGGGTGACACTCGTCTGAACGATCTCAAAGTCAACAGGAAAGCTCCGTTCTGGGCCAAGATTCCGATCATCAAGGAGCTTCGCGTAGCGGTCGGCTGGCAGAAAGGCATGCTGATTACCGGCCTGTTGCTCACGGCGTTCTTCCTGCTCGTGGCCTTGTTCGCGCCCGTAGTTGCACCGTACGGCTATGCGCAGCTCAAAGATGCCAATGGAGTTTCATTCCCGGCCCAGGCAGCACCCTCATCCGAGCATATTTGGGGTACCACCGCAGGTGGTTATGACGTGTTCAGCCGTGTGATTTGGGGCTCTCGTACCGCGGTCATTGCGATTGTGATCGCTGTGCTGCTTTCTATTTTCGCGGGTGTATTGCTCGGTTTGGTTTCCGGATATTTCGGTGGTTGGGTGGATCGTGTGCTTGTCATGATCGCCGACGCCATCTACTCTTTCCCCTCGCTGCTGCTTGCGATTCTGATGGCCATTATGATTTCCGGCGG